>OGCQ01000004.1_pt1 | contig 497572 bp, 364 predicted proteins | sample 1570161 | NCBI WGS metagenome assembly OGCQ01 (sample SAMEA4384402, study PRJEB24528) | human gut metagenome
TGCAGGGACGCGACGGAAAAGTGTTAGTCCCCCCGCGCGGGTACGACCTAAGCGTACCCGGATTCATCGAGTTCCTGAGAGCCGGAACGAGAGAATACGGCAACTGAAATTTACGGAAACCGGCACTCTTACAACGCCGTTACCCTCCGGGCCCGACTGCCGGGCCCGGAGGTTTTTGCAGGCCCTATTCTGAAAATTCGCAATATCCCCGCAGGAACTTCCGCTTTTCTGGAAAGAATTTAGTAACTTTGGCCGTCAGTTCCCGGCATACACACAACGGGATATCGATTAAAAAACAAAGCGAACAATAAAAAAAGTATGGCATTACAATGCGGCATAGTCGGTTTGCCGAACGTGGGTAAATCGACCCTTTTCAACTGTCTGTCCAATGCAAAGGCGCAGGCGGCGAACTTTCCTTTCTGCACCATCGAGCCCAATGTGGGCGTCATCACGGTCCCCGACCAACGGCTGATCCGACTGGCCGAGATCGACAACCCCAAGCGCGTGGTCCCCACGACGATCGAGATCGTCGACATCGCGGGACTGGTGAAAGGCGCGTCGAAAGGCGAAGGACTCGGCAACAAATTCCTCGGCAATATCCGCAACACCCACGCGATCATTCACGTGCTGCGCTGCTTCGACAACGGCAACATCACCCACGTCGACGGCACGATCGACCCCGTGCGCGACAAGGGCATCATCGACACGGAATTGCAGATGAAGGACCTCGAAACCGTCGAGGGACGCCTGGGCAAGATTCAGAAGCAGGCCACCTCGGGCGGCGACAAGAACGCCAAACGCGCCGTGGAATTATTATTACAATATAAGTCTGCGCTGGAGCAGGGTCTCTCGGCCCGCACGGTCGAACTGGAAAAAGAGGACCGCAAACTGGTCGCCGACCTCAACCTGCTGACCGACAAGCCGGTGCTTTACGTCTGCAACGTCGACGAAAAGAGCGCCGCAACGGGCAATGCCTATACCGAAGCCGTCCGGGCCGCCATCGCCGGGGAGAAGGCCGAAATGCTCATCATCGCCGCCGCCACGGAGGCCGACATCGCCGAACTGGAGAGTTACGACGAACGCCAGATGTTCCTCGAGGACCTCGGGCTGGAGGAGTCGGGCGTGGCGCGCCTGATAAAATCGGCCTACAAATTGCTCAATCTCGAAACGTTCTTCACCACCGGAGCCGACGAAACCCGTGCGTGGACCTACTCGCGCGGCATGAAGGCCCCGCAGACGGCCGGAATCATCCACACCGATTTCGAAAAGGGATTCATCCGCGCCGAGGTCATCAAATACGACGACTACGTGACACTGGGATCGGAGAAGGCGTGCCGCGACGCCGGCAAGCTGTCGATCGAAGGCAAAGAATACGTCGTCGAGGACGGCGACATCATGCACTTCCTGTTCAACGTCTGACATACGGCAACGAACCTTAAAAAACATACCGCCATGAAAAACTCGAAATACATTCTCCTGGGCATCGCCGCCATCGTCTGCGCCGTCGTGCTCGCACGCGCCTACACCTACAAATACCGGTCGCAGGACACCATCGTCGTAACCGGGTTGGGCGAGACGGAATTCACTTCGGACCTGATCGTCTGGTCGGGGACGCTGACCGCCGAGGCGCAGAACGTCGCCGCAGGTTACGCCGAGATCGAGCAGAGCAAGCAGAAGGTGCAGAAATACCTCGCGGACAAAGGCGTGCCCGCCGACGCGGTGGTCTTCGCATTCGTGAACGTCGACAAGCAGTACACCCCCGTCTACAACGCCTCGGGCAACTGGGCCGGGCAGCGATTTGCGGGCTACCAGCTGCGCCAGCGCTTCACGGTCGAATCGTCCGACGTGGAGAAGGTGGAGACCATTTCGCGCGAAATATCGTCGCTGATCGCCCAGGGCGTGTCGATCGAGGCATACGCTCCGGACTACTACTACACGAAACTCGACGACGTGAAGATGGGGCTGATCGAGAAAGCCTCGGCAGATGCCCGCCTGCGGGCCGAGAAGATCGCCGTGAATGCCGGAGCGAAGATCGGCAGCGTCTCGTCGGCGCGCATGGGCGTCTTCCAGATCACCGGGGCCAACTCCAACGAGGAGTTCTCGGCCGGAGGGTCGTTCAACACCGCCAACCGCAACAAGAAGGCCCGCATCACCATGCGGATCGAATATCGGATACGATGATCGCAGTCGTCATTGCGCGGCAATCCGATCGGGACGCTGCGGCGTTATGACATCGCCCTCAGATCGCCACGCCGTTCGACTCCTCGCAATGACGGAAACACGGCAAAAGACAAGACGCGAACAAACTGTTAAAAGCAAACAATATATCCATGGAAAGACCCGTTCGGGTGCGGTTCGCACCCAGTCCCACCGGGCCCCTGCACATCGGGGGCGTCCGCACGGCATTGTATAATTACCTGTTCGCCCGCCGGCACAAAGGCACGATGATCCTCCGTATCGAGGACACCGATTCGCAGCGTTTCGTGCCGGGCGCCGAGGATTACATCCTCGAATCGCTCAAATGGTGCGGTATCGAGATCGACGAGGGCGTCGGCGTCGGAGGTCCCCATGCCCCCTACCGCCAAAGTGAACGCCGCGAAATATACCTCAAATACGCCCTGCAGCTCGTGGAGGCCGGGTGGGCCTACTACGCTTTCGACACGGCCGAGGAGCTCGACGCCCTGCGCAAAGAGGCCGAGGCGCGCGGCGAGGCTTTCGCCTACAATTATGCCGTGCGCGAAAAGCTGGCCACGTCGCTGGCTCTGCCCGCCGAAGAGGTCAAAGCCCGCATCGACCGCGGCGACCAGTGGGTCATCCGCTTCAAAATGCCTGAAAACGAGGTGGTCGAGATGGACGACCTGATTCGCGGCCACGTGGAGGTCAACACCTCGACGCTGGACGACAAGGTGCTCTACAAGTCGGCCGACGCACTGCCCACCTACCACCTGGCGAACATCGTCGACGACCGTCTGATGGAGGTGTCGCACGTCATCCGCGGCGAGGAGTGGCTCCCGTCGCTGCCCCTGCACTACCTGCTGTACAAAGCCTTCGGATGGACGGATGCGCAACCGCAGTTCGCCCACCTGCCCCTGCTGCTGAAGCCCACGGGCGGCGGCAAGCTCTCGAAGCGCGACGGCGACAAGATGGGATTTCCGGTATTTCCGCTTTTTTGGAAATCGCCCACAACGGGTGAAACCGCTCGCGGATACCGTGAGGACGGCTATTTCCCCGAGGCGTTCATCAACATGCTGGCGCTGCTGGGATGGAACCCCGGCACGGAGCAGGAGATCTTCTCGATGCAGGAGTTGATCGACAGCTTCTCGCTCGAGCGCGTTTCGAAATCGGGAGCCCGCTTCCAGCCCGACAAGGCCAAGTGGTTCAACGCCCAGTATATGCACCGCAAGACCGACGCCGAACTGGCGGCCCTCTACCAGCCGATCCTGCGCGAACACGGCATCGAGGTATCGGACGAACTGGCCGGCCGGGCCGCAGGCATCATGAAGGAGCGCGCAACGTTCACGACCGACCTGTGGGACCTCACGTCGTTCTTCTTCGTAGCTCCCGCGGAGTATGAGGAGAAGCAGGCCAAAAAATACTGGAAGGGCCAGAATCCCGCCATCCTGCGCGAGCTGCGCGGCGTATTGGAGGGGATCGACGACTTCTCGCTGGAAAACACCGAACGTATCGTCCACGCCTGGATCGAAGAGAAAGGCTACGGCATGGGACAGGTGATGAACACGCTGCGTCTGGCGCTCGTGGGAGCCGGAAAAGGACCAGGCATGTACGACGTAACGTCGTTCATCGGCAAAACCGAGTGCCTGAAGCGCATCGACAACCTGCTGAACAACCTAAAACCCGCTGAATAAAATGGTAGAAATCGAACAGAACGTCTGGGGCATGACCCCGGAAGGCGAGGCGATCATCCTCTACACGCTGCACAACGACTCGGGGGCCGAGGTCCGGCTTTCGAACTACGGCGCCGCGATCGTCTCGGGGACGATGCCCGACCGCGAGGGCCGCATGGCCGACGTGGTGCTGGGTTACAAGCATCCCGAAGGTTATTTCTTCGACGGAGCCGCCTCGGGCAAGAGCGTGGGCCGCTGCGCCAACCGCATTGCTTTCGGGCAGATGACCGTCGAAGGCACGGAATACCGCCTGGAGGTCAACAACGGTCCCAATCACCTCCACGGAGGCACGAAGGGATTCGCCAACCGTATCTGGGAGAGCCGCGTGGAGACCAACCGCGTGGTGATGTCGCTCGTCTCGGAAGACGGCGACCAGGGCTATCCCGGAGAGCTGTGCGTCGAGGCCGTCTTCGACTTCGACGACGACAACGCGCTGGAGATCACCTATCTGGCCAAAACCGACAAGACGACGGTCGTGAACCTCACCAACCACGTCTATTTCAACCTCGCGGGCGACGGCAGCGGGTCGGTCCTCGACCACGAACTGCGACTCAACAGCTCGAAGGTGCTGGAGATGAACGACAAGCAGATTCCCACGGGCAAGCTGCTCGACGCAGCCGGCACGCCGCAGGATTTTCGGGAGTTCCGGACGTTCCGCCCCGGCATCGGCTCGGAGTTCAACCATATCCGCGATTTCAAAGGTTACGACCACCCCTTCGTGATCGACAACTGGAAACCCAATATTCTGGGCGAAGTCGGCGAGTTGCGCGAGGCCACGTCGGGCCGCTCGGTGAAGGTGCTTTCGTCGCAGCCCAGCGTGATGATCTACACCGGCAACTGGCTCGCGGGCGGATGTCCCGAGACCAAGACCGGAGGCCGGTATGCCGACTACGACGGCGTGGCGATCGAGTGCCAGAACTACCCCGACGCCGTGAACCACCCCGAATTCCCCTCACCGCTGCTCCGGCCCGGAGAACTCTATTGTCAGAAAATCGTGTTCCGCTTCGGAACGTTCTGAAAAAAGCGGCGACCCCGATGGGGCCGCCGCTTCGCTTTTATTTTTCCGGTTCCGCGACGAGCTCCGCGGCCCGTGCCAGTGCGGCATGGATGTCGGGGCAGACATTCTCCCCGCCCAGCAGGGCGTAGAGGCCCGAGCGTTCGAGCGCCGCGCGGACATCGTCGTTGACGCCCGAGAGCACTACCGTAATCTTGCTCCGGTGGGACATCTCGCAGAGCGTCGTGAGGTTGTGAATGCCCGTGGAGTCGATGAACGGCACCTTGCGCATGCGGATGATCCGCACCCGGGGACGGTCGCCGATCTGAGCCATCAGCTCCTCGAAGCGCGTGGCGATGCCGAAGAAATAGGGTCCGTTGATCTCGTAAACCTCCACCCCCTTGGGCACCGCGAGGGGTTCCTCATGCAGGGTCACGTCGAGTCCGGCCGAAGGGTCGATCTCGTCGCGGATCACCGAGATTTCGGTGGTCTCCATCACCCGCTTCATAAAGAGCACGCAGGCGATCAGCAGGCCCACCTCGATAGCGATCGTCAGGTCGAAAACCACCGTCAGGAAAAAGGTCAGCAGCAGCACCGCGACATCCGACCGGGGGTTGCGCAGCAGGGCCCGGAAGGTCCGCCAGCCGCTCATGTTGTAGGCCACGACGGCCAGCACGCCCGCCAGGCAGGCCATCGGGATATACTGCGCCAGGGGCATGAACAGCACGAGGATCAACAGCAGCACCACGGCATGAATGATGCCCGCGACGGGCGTGCGGCCGCCATTGTTGATGTTGGTCATCGTGCGGGCGATGGCGCCCGTGGCCGGGATGCCGCCGAAGAGCGGCGTCAGCAGGTTGGCGGCGCCCTGCGCGATGAGTTCGGTGTTGGAGTCGTGGCGGTCGTCGATCACTCCGTCGGCCACCGTCGCCGACAACAGCGATTCGATGGCGCCCAGGATGGCGATGGTGACAGCCACGGGAAAGAGGTTGCGGATCGCCTCCCAGTCGATCGACGGGAGGGATGCGGCGGGCAGTTCGGCACGGATGGTGAAGCGGTCGCCGATGGTGTCGATGCCCTCGATCCCGGCATAGGTGCGCAGGAGCCATACCGCGACGGTCATCACCACGATCGCCACGAGCGACCCGGGGATGCGTCGCATGACGCGCGGCGTGAGCGCGATCAGCAGGATGCTCGCGGCCCCCACCGCCACTTCCCAGCCGTTCACCGAGCCGAAATGACGGAAATAAAGCATCCACTTCCCGGCGAAATCGCCCGGGACGGCCTCACCCCCGAAATCGAGTCCCAAAAGGTCGGCGACCTGCGTGGTGAAGATCGTCACGGCAATACCGCTCGTGAAGCCCACGATGATCGGATAGGGGATGAATTTGATGACCGTGCCCAGCCGGCAGAGTCCCATGACCAGCAGCAGCACGCCGCCCATGAGTGTGGCGACGAGCAGCCCGGCCTCGCCGTATTGCTGGACGATGCCGTAGACGATGACGATGAAGGCGCCCGTAGGGCCTCCGATCTGTACGCGGCTGCCGCCCAGCAGCGAAACGACGAATCCGGCGATGACGGCGGTGATGATGCCCTTTTCGGGCGAGACGCCCGAGGCGATGCCGAAGGCGATGGCCAGCGGCAGGGCGACGATGCCGACAATGACGCCGGCCATCAGGTCGCGCAGGAAATCCGCGCGGGAGTAACCCTTCAGCGTGTCGAAGAGTTTGGGTCTGAATGACATGACTTTCATCTGTAACAGGCAAATTTTCAATGAAGCCGCAAAATTAAGCAAAATATTCCGTTTTTCCCGGAAAAATAGTACCTTTGCCTCCGATATTTCAAAGGGGTGCCTTACTGTCAGGCTGAGATTATACCCATTGAACCGGAGACGGGTAATGCCGAGACCGGGACGAAGCGTAATCAACAACTCATACCCCTTTTCAGTCTATTAACTTTAAAAGTTTAACGATGAAAAGGATTTTTCTGTTTCTTGCGGCTGCCGCACTCTGCCCGGCCGCACAACTCCGGGCCGCAGGGTCCTCCGACCGGAACGAACGCGGAAATGCCGCGCCGAGCGCCGAAATGGCTCCGCAGCCCCGAAAACCGGCCTCCGACGCCGGCGACTCGGTGCGGATGTACCGTTTGCAGGAGGTCGAGGTGACCGCCACGCGCGCCACGCGGAACACGCCCGTCGCCTATTCCGACATCCGGCGCGAGGCCATAGCCCGCAACAGCTACGGATTCGACATTCCCTCGCTGATCGCCTTCACCCCCTCGGTCGTGGCGACGAACGAGACCGGCATCGGCATCGGCGGAACGGCCATCCGCCTGCGCGGCACCGACGCCACGCGCATTAACGTCACGATTAACGGCGTGGCGATGAACAACCCCGATTCGCACTCGATGTACTGGTACGACACGCCCGACCTGATTTCGTCGGTGGGAACCGTGCAGGTGCAGCGCGGCGCGGGCATCTCGACCAACGGCACGGGAGCCTTCGGCGGCGCGATCACGATGTCGACCGACGCCCTGCAAACCGAATTCGGGGGCGACGCGTCGCTCTCCTACGGCTCGTACAACACCAACAAGCAGGCCGTGCACATCTCGTCGGGCCTGATGGGCGGCCACTGGACCCTCGATGCACGGCTGACGCACATCGGATCGGACGGCTACATCGACCGTGGAGCCACAGATCTCAAATCCTACATGTTCCAGGCCGGGTATTACAACGGCAACACGATGCTCAAATTCCTTTCGTTCGGCGGCAAGGCCAAGACCGGCCTCACCTACACCGGGGTGACCAAGGAGCAGATGCGCCTCAACGGCCGGCGGTTCCAGACCGAAGGCATGTACTACACCTCGAACGGTCCCCACTCCTATTATTATATGGACGACGACAAGGTGGAGCGCGCCACGGTAGGCTATTACGACGACCAGACGGACAACTACCTGCAAATCAACAACCAACTGGTGCTCTCCCACCGTTTCAACGAGAAGTGGACGCTCAGCGCCACGGGATTCTACACCTACGGCTACGGCTTCTACAAGCAGTACAAGGACGGGCGCACGCTGTCCGAATACCTCAACATTCCGACTGACGTCGCCGCCGGAAAAGAAGCCGACCTCATCCGCGAAAAGATCATGCGCAACCACTTAGGAGGTCTGAACGCCTCGGCGGCCTACTCGGTGCGCAACCTCGACCTCGCGTTCGGCGGTTCGTACAGCTACTACTCCTGCCCCCACTGGGGCACGCTCGACTGGGTGGACGGACTGGAAAGCAGTCAGATCGGCGGCCGATGGTACGACAACGACGTGGACAAGCACGACGCCAACGTCTTCGCCCGCGCATCGTGGACCGTCGCCCGGGGGCTGCGCCTTTTCGGCGACCTCCAGTACCGCTATGTCAGCTATCAGGCGTGGGGCGTCAACGACAACTTCGTTTCGGAGGAGGTCGGCATGCAGCCCATCGACGTGGACAAGACCTATCACTTCTTCAATCCCCGTGCGGGCATCAGTTACACGCTCGCCGAGCGCAACAACTTCTACCTCTCGTTCGCCGTGGCCCAGAAGGAACCCACGCGCAGCGACTTCACCGACCGCTACATGTTCGCCGAGGCCAACACCTACCCCTCGTCGGAGAAGCTCTACGACTGGGAGCTGGGCTACCAGTACACGGCTCCGCGCCTTTCGCTGGGCGTGAACTTCTACTACATGAAGTACAAGGACCAACTGGTGCCGACGGGCCGCATCAACGACGGCTACGACTCGCTGAACGACAACGTGGCGAACAGCTACCGCCGGGGCGTGGAGCTGTCGGCGGCGTGGCGCGCGACGGGATGGTTCACCGTGGGAGCCAACGCCACCTTCTCGCAGAACCGCATCGAAAACTATGTGCACCGGGTGGTCGATTACGACACTTCGGGCGACGTGGCCGGGTATTACGGCTACCACACCGTCGAGATGGGGACCACACGCCTCTCCTACTCGCCCAAGACCATCGCCGCGCTGCTGCTCGACTTCCACCACAAAGGGTTCGAGGCCGTGTTGCACACGCAGTATGTCAGCAAGCAGTATTTCACCAACTACGAGAATCCCGACATGATGCTCGACGCCTACTGCGTGACCAACCTCAACCTCGCCTATACGTTCCGCACCCGTGCGGCCCGCAGCGTGCGGCTGGGACTGCTGGTCAACAACCTCTTCAACACCGAGTACGAAAGCAACGGATACGGCTATTCGGAGTATACCGGAGGAAAGCAGATCGACAACGCGTTCTACTTCCCCCAGGCCCCGCTCAACGTACTGGCGAACGTAACGGTGAAATTTTAGACGATGGATTGGAAACTCATCCTGCAGATCTCAGGGGTCCTGCTGGGACTCACCTACCTCTGGCTCGAATACCGCGCCGATATCCGGCTGTGGATCGTGGGGCTCGTGATGCCTGTGGTGCACGGTGCGCTCTATTTCAAAGCGGGGCTTTATGCCGACTGCTCGATGCAGGTTTACTACGTGCTGGCGGGGCTGTACGGCTGGGCGGTGTGGCACCGGGCCCGGCGGCGTACGGCTCCGGAAGCCGCGAAAAAGGCCCCTGCGACCATTGTCCACACGCCCCTCGGACAGATTCCGGGGCTCGTTGCAGTCTATGTCGCCGCCCATGCGGCCATCTACCTGCTGCTCGTGCGCTTCACCAACAGCACCGTGCCTTTCTGGGACGCCGGAACCACGGCCGCGAGCATCGTGGCGATGTGGATGCTCTCGCGCAAACAGGTCGAACAATGGCTGGTGTGGCTGGCTGTGGACGTGGTGACCGTGGGATTGTATTTCTATAAGGGAATTCCGCTCACCGCAGGGTTGTACGCCCTCTACTCGGCACTGGCCATCGCGGGCTATATCCGCTGGCGGAAACAAGCTACCTCTTAATAACAAAACACCCGGAGCACATTCCGGGTGTTTTGTTATTAAGGCAGGCCATTGACCTCTATGTAGCGCAGTATCTCCTCGCGGCGGGCGCGGGGCGTGACGCTCTTCCGCAGGACCAGCAGGTAGGAGTTGCGGATCTGTTCGCGGATAAAGGCGTCGGGCAGGTCGCCCGCGGTGCCGATGCCGTTCCAATGCACTTTGTTGAAATGGAACGCCGGATTCACCTCCGCATACTGCTCGCGCAGCGCGACGGCCTCGTCGGGATCGCACTTCACGGCAATCCACTCGAAAGTCTCCATATCGGCGCAGGCATACATCTTCCCGCCGATCTTATAGACCAGCGTGGTCTCGTCGAAAGGGGTCGTCTCTTCGGTCAGCGGCAGCGACAGACAGTAGTCGCGGAAACTCAGCACATCCATAACAAGCTATTTTGTGCGAATATAGCGATTTTTTTGGCACACGGATTGCGTTCCATCAGAAGTAAAACCAAAATCAAGGTAAAAAATGAAAAAAATTCTCCTCTGTATCCCCCTGCTGGCGCTGTTCGCCGCAGGCCTGATCGGCTGCTCGCAGCAACGCCAATGGAATCACGAACAGCGCAAAGCCATGCGCGAAGCGCTGCGCAGCTACCGTCAGATGGTTTACCTCGACGACCTGACCGACGCCGAATTCGTATTGTTCACCGACGACGTGGCCGGTCAGCTCGAAAACAGCTATCCGGTCTATGTGGAATTTGTCCAGATGCAGGGCGTGGACGACACGGTCGACATGGTCGTCGTATCGACCATCGTCGACGAACTCGACGCCGACGCCCACAACATGCGCCACATCTATCCGTACAGCGCGCTCGTCGCGCAAGGTGTGCTTCCGGCGGGTCTGGACCACTCCCAGCAGCAGGCGTTCTACAAATGCTTCGCCGGAAAGGTCAACGCGGCCTACGCCACGACGGAGCAGTTCTTCAACGCCATTCTGGCCGACACGACCGATCTGTCGCAGATCCGCCAAATGGAGAGCCAGTGCGCCAACGATCTTTTCAGCTGGGTGGTGACCGAAGTGGATATCACCGAAACCATCCCCGCCGCCCCGGCAGCAGCGCCCGCCCAAAAGAAATAACCCGCGTAAGACGCGGGTTTTAGAGGCGGCGGTTGTTTCAGGACGCTCACCATCCGGTTCTGCGCTTCCGATCCGCATAACGCCATAACATGAGGTACCCTCCCATGTTATGGCGTTATGATGTTATATCCATACCACAGTCGAAGCGGAAATCAGGCTCCGATCTGCAAGATGCAACAGCAGCCCCTAAAACGCGCGCCTTACGCGGGCGGGAGCGCAAAACCGGATGGCGAGCGCCGGAACAAACCGTCGCGTCTAAATCCCGACTTTTAGTCGGGTGTGTGCGCACACACTTGCGATTTCAGAAAATTATGCGTAGATTTGCGGTAGCAATTTCAAACCCGCTGCCGAATCATGGCTGACAACGAAAATACAACGGTGCGCATCGTCGACATCGCCCGCATGGCGGGGGTGTCGGTGGCTACCGTCGACCGCGTGATCCACAACCGCGGCAAGGTCTCGGAGGAGAACCTCGCACGCATCAACGAAGTGCTCCGCGAAGTGAACTACCGCCCCAACCTGATCGCCCGTTCGCTGGCCTCGGGCCGCCGGTACAGGCTGGCCGTGGTGATGCCGCGCTTCGCGCCGGGCGAATACTGGGCCGATTTCGACGCCGGGATCACCCGCGCCGAGGCCGAAGCCCGGCGTTACAACGTTTCGATCCGCAAGTTCGTCTTCAACCAGTACGACCGCTCGTCGTTCGAGAAACTGCTTGTGCGGCTGCACGACGAGGCGTTCGACGGCGCGGTGATCGCCACGCTCTTCGCCGAGATGGTCGCCCCCTTCGTGCGCGAGCTCGACGAACGGGGCGTCCCCTATGTCTTTGTCGATTCGAATATCCCGGAATGCAACCAGCTGGCCTATTTCGGCACTTCGTCGTTCGATGCCGGAGCGGTCGCCGCGCGGTTGCTTTTCGACCGCCTCGACCCCGACGCCGATATCGTCGTGGGCCGGATCATCCACCACGGCGACGGGGGTTCGAACCAGTGCCGCAGCCGCGAGGAGGGATTCCGCAGTTACCTCCGGGAGAAAGGATTCCGGGGAAAGCTCCACTACGCCGCACTGCGGCTCGACGACGAAGACTACAACCGCGGGGTGCTCGACGAACTGTTCCTCACGCACCGCACGATCGCCGGTGCCGTGACCTTCAATTCGACGTGTTACATCCTGGCGGGCTACCTCGCGGCGCGCCGCCGCACGGATGTCCGGCTGGTAGGCTACGACGTCATCCGCCGCAACGGGCAGATGCTCGACGCGGGCGTGGTGACGGCCCTGATCGCCCAACGCCCCGAAGCGCAGGGCTACCGCGGGGTGATGGCGCTGTGCGAATGGCTGGTCGAGGGACGCCGTCCCGATGCGCCGGTCAACCACATGCCGATCGACATTCTGCTGAAAGAGAACATTCAATACTATAAAAACAACCTTATTTGAAAACCATGAAAAATTTGTTTGACATCCGTGGCCGCGTCGTCGTCGTGACGGGCGGGGCCGGCATCCTGGGCCGCTCGATCTGCGAATACCTCGCCGAACAGGGGGCGAAAGTCGTCGTCCTCGACCGCGACGAGCAGGCGGGCGAAAGTCTCGCAGCCTCGATCCGCGAAAATGGCGGCGAGGCGCTGTTCCTCACCACCGACGTGCTGAACCGCGAAGTGCTCGTCTCGAACCGCGAGGCGATCCTCGCAAAATACGGACAGATCGACATCCTGCTGAACGCCGCCGGCGGCAACATGGGCGGTGCGACGATCGGTCCCGACAAGACGTTCCTCGACCTGGAGATCGACGCTTTCAAAAAAGTCGTGGACCTCAACCTTTTCGGCACGGTGCTTCCGACGACGGTCTTCGGCGAAGCCATGACGGCCCGCAAAAAGGGTGTGATCGTCAACTTCTGCTCCGAATCGGCCCTGCGTCCGCTGACCCGCGTGGTGGGCTACGGCGCCGCGAAAGCCGCCATCGGCAACTACACGAAATACATGGCTGCGGAACTGGCCATGAAATTCAGCCCCGAGATGCGCGTCAACGCCATCGTCCCGGGATTCCTGCTGACGAACCAGAACCGCACGCTGCTCACCAATCCCGACGGTTCGTACACCGACCGTGCGCGGACGATCATCGCCCACACCCCCGCCGGCCGTTTCGCCGAGCCCGAGGAACTGCTGGGTACGATCCACTACCTCATCAGCGACGCTTCGTCGTTCGTGACCGGCGCCCTGGCCGTCGTCGACGGCGGTTTCGACGCATTTTCTATATAGTTAAAAGGAATCAGCCGAAATTCTCGAACCGTATCTGTCCACCGCAGGCAAAGTCCCCGCCGAGGCGGGGATTTAGGGGTGGGTCAGATTTGCAAACGCAGCCGCAGGCTGCGAATACGGCAATCGGTTGCGGGAAAACGGCCTAAATTAAAAAACACATTCTGTCATGTATCTATGTAAGCAATCCTGGCGGTGGTACGGTCCGAACGACCCCGTATCGCTGGCAGATATTCGTCAGGCAGGGGCCACGGACATCGTGACCGCCCTCCACCACATCCCCAACGGCGAGGTATGGACCGTCGAAGAGATTCAAAAACGCCAGCAGACGGTCGCCGACGCGGGCCTTACGTGGTCGGTCGTCGAGAGCGTCCCCGTCCACGAGCATATCAAAACCCGCACGGGCGATTTCCAGCGCTATATCGACAACTACAAGCAGTCGATACGCAACCTCGCGGCCTGCGGCATCCGGGTCATTACCTATAACTTCATGCCCGTACTGGACTGGACGCGCACGAATCTCGCCTACGAGCTTCCCGACGGATCGCGTGCCCTGCGGTTCGAGCGTGCGGCATTCCTGGCCTTCGACCTCCACATCCTCAAACGCCCCGGCGCCGAGCAGGAGTACACCGAGGCCGAGCGCGCCATCGCCAAAGCCCGCTTCGAAAAGATGGACGCTGCGGAGATCGAACTCATCACCCGCAACATGATCGCGGGCCTGCCCGGCTCGGAGGAGAGCTTCACGCTGGAGCAGTTCCAGCAGGAGTTGGACCGTTATAAGGGCGTCGATGCGGAGACCCTGCGCGGCAACCTGATCGCATTCCTCAAGGAGGTGGCCCCCGTCGCCGACGAGGTTGGCGCCGTGCTGGCCATCCACCCCGACGATCCCCCCTACCCGATCCTCGGCCTGCCGCGCATCCTCTCCACGGAGTCCGATTTCGAAAAACTGGTCGCAGCGGTTCCCAACGTATCGAACGGCTTGTGCCTCTGCACGGGATCGTTCGGCGTGTCGGCGAAGAACGACCTGCCGGGGATGATGCTCCGCCAGGGCGACCGGGTGAATTTCGTACACCTGCGCTCGACGCAGCGCGACGCCGAGGGCAATTTCTACGAGGCCAATCACCTCGAGGGCGACGTGCCGATGTACGACGTGATGAAAGCCCTGCTGGAGATTCAGCAGCGGCGCGGGATTTCGATTCCGATGCGTCCCGACCACGGTCATCAGATGATCGACGACCTGAAAAAGAAGACCAACCCGGGTTACTCGTGTCTGGGCCGCCTGCGCGGTCTGGCCGAGCTGCGCGGTCTGGAACTGGGCATCGCCAAATCGCTCTACGCCAAATAATCCGCCCGCCTAAGAGGCGGGTATCAGGACGCGAAAGGCAGCTTCATTTTGCTCTCCATCCTCATCTGCGCCCGCCATCAAAGTAACATAAGTAACGCAGTAACAACAGGCATTATCCCTGTGTTACTGCGTTATTGCATATTCTTCGTATATGTCTAACAGGAGGCTTTCTCGAAGAACTCGCGTCCCACAACGATCCGCACGGCCTGATGGAGCACCGAAAACTCCAAAGGCGTATGCCCCAGCGGCTCACCGTCGATCTCAACCGAAACCTCGGGCGAGGACTCGATGCGGATGCGGCTGCCGCGCTCCTGCAGGATGTGGCGAATGCGGTAGATGCCTCCGTTAAAGAGGTAGTGGAAGCGGAACAGCAGGTGCCAGAAATGCACCGGGCGCACCAGCGACAGGTCCAGCATACCGTCGTCGGCAACTGCCTCGGGCAACTGCTGAAGACCTCCGCCGTTGAACTTGCAGATACCCACGGCCGCCGACAGCAGCAGGTTGTTGTAGACCAGCCGGTCGTCGACCCAGACTTTGACGCCTGTGGACTTATAGCGGAAGAAATTCTTCACCAGACACCACGTATAGCGCCAGCGGCTCTTGTGGCCCTTCTTTTTCAGGTGCGAGAGCTTGCGCACGACGTGGGCGTCGAACCCCGCCCCGGCGACGTTGGCCATGTAGCGGCTCTGACGGTAGTGGGCCTCCTCGTAGGAGACCACCCCGACATCCTGCAGGAATGAATAGCCTTCGCTGATGGCTTTCACGGCATCCTGATAGCGGTTCGAGATGCCGAACGTGCGGACCCAGTCGTTGCCCGTACCCACGGCCACCACGGCCAGCAGCACGTCGCTGGGACACACCTCCTGCTGGATGAACAGCCCGTTCACCACCTCGTGCAGCGTGCCGTCGCCGCCCACGACGATAATGCGGCGGTAGCCCTCGCGCACGGCCCACACGGTGAGTTCCGTGGCGTGGAACTTGTGCTCCGTGAAGACCGGTTCGCAAAGGATGTGCGCATCGCGCAGGTGCTTCGAGATCTGCGGAAAATGGTCGAGCCCGCGGCCGCCTCCGGCCACGGGATTGACGATGACGAACCAAGTTTCGGAATTGGCTGCCACGCTGCGTCTACTTTTCGGGAATGTTGCGCAGCGTGTCCACCAGGAAGTCGTAGAACTTGCCGACCGAAGCGATCTCCACCTTTTCGTCGGGCGAGTGGGGATAGCAGATCGTCGGACCGAACGAGATCATGTCCATCTTGGGGTATTTGCTGCCGATGATGCCGCACTCCAGTCCGGCGTGAATGGCCGTCACGGCGGGTTTCCAGCCGTAAAGCGCCTCGTAGGATGCCGTCATGGCCTTCAGGATCGGCGACTCCATATTGGGATTCCAGCCGTCGTAGGAGCCGGTAAGCTCGGTTTTGGCCCCGGCCAGCGCGAAGACGGCGGCGATAGCTCCGCCCAGCGCCTCCTTCTCCGTACCCACCGAACTGCGCAGCAGGCATTGGAGTTTCACGGTCTTGCCGTCCGACACCACGCGCGCGAGGTTCGTGGAGGTCTGCACCAGCCCGGGCATCGCCATCGACATCTTCTGCACCCCGTCGGGGCACGCTGCCACAGCTTTAATCAGGTTGGCCGCGACCTCCTTCGGAAGCATTTCCGCCGGTTTGTCGCACTCCCTGACTTTGATCGACACCGCATCCTCGATGCCGGCATATTCGGCCTTTATGACCTTCTCGTAAGCTTTCACAGCCTTGGCGAACTCGTCGTACTCTTTGGTTTTGACCAGCACCACAGCCTCGGCCTCGCGCGGAATGGCGTTCCTGAGGCCGCCGCCGTCCACCGACGCCAGCAGCGCGTCGCACGGCGCGGCGTTCAGGAAGCGGAACAGCACCTTGTTGGCGTTGGCGCGCTGGCAGACGATCTGGATGCCCGAATGCCCGCCTTTGAGTCCTTTGACGGAGATTTTCGCAGCCGTGTAGTTGCGGGCGGGCGTCGGCTCGGCCTTATATTTAAAGGTAATGTTGGCGTCGAGACCTCCGGCGCAGCCCACATAAAGCTCGCCCTCCTCCTCGGAGTCGAGGTTCAGCAGGATGTCGCCTTTGAGAAGCCCCTTTTTCAGTCCGAAAGCGCCGTCCATGCCGGTCTCCTCGGTGGCCGTGAAGAGCGCCTCCAGCGGGCCGTGAACGAGCGACTTGTCCTCCAGCACCGCGAGAATCGCCGCCGCACCGATGCCGTTGTCGGCCCCCAGCGTCGTGCCGTCGGCCGTCACCCAGTCGCCGTCGACATAGGCGTCGATGGGGTCCTTCGTGAAGTCGAATCGCTTGTCGTTGTTCTTCTGCGGCACCATGTCGAGGTGCGCCTGCAGGATCACGCCTTTGCGGTTCTCCATGCCCTTCGAAGCGGGTTTCGAGACATAGACGTTGTGCGCCGCGTCCTCCTTGCATTCGAGGCCCTGCGCGCGGGCGAAATCGAGGATGTATTTGCGGATCTTCTCCTCGTGGTGCGAGGGACGCGGAATGCGGACGATCTCCGCGAAATGTTTCCAGACGAGCGCCGGTTTCAGCGCAGCCAAATTCTTGTCCATAACGTAATTTTTAATTTTTATCGTTCAATTTTTCACAAATCTGCCTTAAATCCTTATCACGTCTCCATCCGGTTCTGCGCCTTCCCCGTCATTGCGAGGCATCGCAGATGCCGTGGCAATCTGAGCGAAAGTGTGACCTTACAACGCTTCCATCGGATTCCCACGCTCACTCACGTTCGCTCGGAATGACATGCCCCTCACCCGTCACCCTGTCGAACGCCTCGACAATGTGTTTCACCAGCGGGTGCCGCACGATGTCGCGCTTGTCGAACTCCACGATGCCGATGTCGGCGATGCCGCGCAAAATCTCCATCGTGCGGACCAGCCCGCTGTCGCTCCGGCGGGGCAGGTCGATCTGCGTCACGTCGCCCGTGACGATGAACCGCGCGTTGCGGCCCATGCGCGTGAGGAACATTTTGATCTGCGACAGCGTGGTGTTCTGCGCTTCGTCGAGGATGACGAAGGCGTTGTCCAGCGTGCGGCCGCGCATGTAGGCCAGCGGTGCGATCTGCACGGTCCCGTCCTCCAGGAATTTCTGGAGCTTCACGGGCGGGATCATGTCGTTCAGCGCGTCGTACAAGGGCTGCAGGTAGGGATCGAGCTTCTCCTTCATGTCGCCGGGCAGGAAGCCCAGCTTCTCGCCCGCCTCGACGGCCGGGCGCGTGAGAATGATGCGCCGCACCTGCTTCTCTTTCAGGGCGCGGACGGCCAGCGCAATGGCCGTATAGGTCTTGCCCGAGCCGGCGGGACCCACGGCGAACAACAGGTCGTTCCGGTCGTAGAGTTTGACGAGCCGCTGCTGGTTGACGGTCCGGGCGCGGACGATGTTGCCGTTGTTGCCGTAGACGATCACATCCTTGTCCACCGGGGCGTCGTCCTGCGTGATGCCGCCCGAGAAACACTGGTCGATGACCTGCGACGAGACATGTCCGTATTTGAGGTAATAGGCCACCAGCGAGTCCATGCGTTTGGCGAACCGCTGGGTCTCAGCCTCGGAGCCGAGGACCTTCAGCGACGAGCCGCGGGCCACGACCTTCAACGCGGGATGCAGCGATTTGATCTGTTCGAGGTAGACGTTCTGCGCCCCGTAGAGTTCGCGGGGATCGACGCCTTCGATGAGAATTTCCTTTCCGACAGTTTCCGTCATAAATCAGAATAGATAGCCGAAGCTGAGCGCAACATTATAGGTACGGAGTTTATCGAGCTGGCTCCCGTCGGGCAGCACCACCTCATGCTTCGAGCGGAACTGGCCGTTGTAACGCAGGTCGATCAGCAGGTGGCGCATCAGCACCACCCCGGCCCCGACCGTGTAGGAGAGCGTCGGACGGACGCGCCCGAAGTCCAGCAAATCGCCGCCCGACTTCTGCTTGCAGTCGTTCATCACCGTGAAGACCGGACCGGCGTAGATGCGCACGGGCTTCAGCAGCCGGAACGACGCCAGCACGGGAACGTCGATCGAATTGGATTTGAGGTTGATCTCGTTGCCTCCGTGGGGACGGATGCGGAGCCCCTGGCGGACATAGAGTATCTGCGGCTCGACGGCAAAAGCCCCTAAGTTGACGGCCGTGACGATACCGGCCTGCCAGCCCAGTTTGTTTTTGACATCGGTCTTGTCCATGTTGGTCGTGTAGTCGGGAATGTTGATACCCCCGATGACGCCCCATTCCACCCGGGCGCGGGGTTTCTGAGCAGCGGCGCTCAGCACGGCGGCCGCAAACAAAACGCTCAGCAGAATCTTTCGGGTCATAATTAATTAATTTTTCATTTTCAATTTGACGGAGGCCCAAAGCATGTAGCCGACGCACGCTGCGACGAACAGCATCCCCAGGTGCGGGTTGCCCGAAGCGCGGATGATCGCCCCGCAGACGGGCCCCGAGACGGCTCCGGCGGCGATGGCCATAATCATCAGCCCGGCAACCTCGTTGGCCTTTCCGGGCACGGCCTTGGTGGCCACGGCGTAGAACGTTGCGAAAACGCACGCCATACCGAAGCCCAGCAGACCGACGGCGGCATAGATCGCCGCCTCGTTGCGCACGAACAGCAGCGCCACGCACAGCGCCAGCGCCCCGGCCATGTTCCAGCTCAGGTATTTCACGTCGGAGATCCGCACCAGCACCCACGCGCCGATGAGCGTGCCGACGATGCGGCAGGCGTAGAATCCCGTGGTGGTGAGGATCGACGATGGATTGTCGATCAGCCGCACCGAGAGGAAGCCGATGCCCACGTCGGCGGCGATGAACGAGGCGACGCCCAGCGTCGAGAGCAGCACGGCGCGGTTTTTCAGCAATCGGAAGCAGTCGGCCAACGACGCGGCGCGACCCGTCTGCGCGGGTTCCGGCACCGCGGTCAGTTGCAGCCAGACGCCGCCCAGGACGGTCAGTCCGGCGTAGATGGGCAGCAGAAGCCGCCACGAACCCGTCAGGGCGATCAATCCCGTGACGATCGGGGCCAGCAGCAGGAGCGAGGTGTTGCGGAATATCTGCCCGACGGTCAGGTAACTGGTCATCCGCTCGCCGGGAACGATGGTCGCCAACAGCGGGTTGACAGCCACCTGAATCGCCGTGTTGCCGATGCCCAGCAGTCCGAAGCCCGCGAAATACCACCCCAGGGCGCAGTCGGCGCCCGCGGCAAAAGGCACCATCAGCCCCGCGACCGTGAAACCGTAGCCGACCAGCGCCGTGGCCTTGCGCCCCCAGCGGTTCATCAGCGCGGCGACGGGGGTCGAGAGCACCAGGAACCAGAGGAAAACCATCGTCGGCAGGAAGCTCACGGCAGCCTGCCGTTCGGCCGGGAATTCGGCGGCGATACGGCCCGTAATCGGCGCCACCATGTCGCAGAATCCCATGATGAAGAAGCCCGCAAGCACGGGCCCGAGCAACTTCTTATCGACTTTGTCTACGCTCATCCGAGACGGAATTTCGGGTTTCAAATTTTTCAAAGTTACGTTTTTTTCCTGAAAAAACGCGTTCGGGATGCCGTTTATTTCCCAATCGCGCATCTTTGCCGCCGACAATGAACAAAAAACGTGCAAGATACGCCACATCCCAACAAAGCGTCCCGACCGTTTGGTAATAACCGCGGATTTTCGTACATTTGGTGTCATAACGACACTTTATCTTGCCTATGCCGCTGCTCGCACATATAAATCTGACGCTGCCGCTCGAGGACCCGATCCTGAAGTTCATGCTGATCCTGGTCATCATCCTCGCGGCTCCGCTGCTGCTGAACAAACTCAAAATCCCCTATTTGCTGGGGCTCATCATCGCGGGTGCGGTGATCGGCCCCCACGGCCTGAACCTCGTGCTGCGCGACAGCAGCATCATCCTCTCGGGTACGGCCGGCCTGCTCTACATCATGTTCCTCTCGGGATTGGACATGGATATGTCCGACTTCCGGAAAAACAGCTGGCGAAGCCTCATCTTCGGGCTCTACACCTTCTGCGTCCCATTGGCCCTGGGCATCCTGGCCGGGTACTACGTCATGGGATTCCCGATCTACTCCTCGATCCTGCTGGCCGGTCTCTTCGCTTCGCAAACGCTCATCGCCTACCCCATCGTCAGCAAACTCGGCATCGCCCGCGACAAGGCCGTGACCATCGCCGTCGGCGGCACGGTCATCACCGACACGCTGGCCCTGCTGCTGCTCACCGTGATCGTCGGCATGGCCACGGGCAACGTCGACGAAATGTTCTGGTGGCGGCTCGGCGGCTCGGTCCTCCTCTGCATCGTCATCATCGTCTTCCTCTTTCCGCTGGTCGCTCACTGGTTCTTCAAACAGTGCAGCGACAACGTCTCGCAGTACATCTTCGTATTGGTGATGGTCTTTCTGGGCGCCTTTCTCGCCCAACTGGCGGGATTGGAGCCGATCATCGGCGCATTCCTCTCGGGACTGGCCCTCAACCGCCTGATCCCCCGCACCTCGCCGCTGATGAACCGCATCGAATTCGTCGGCAACGCCATCTTCATCCCCTTTTTCCTGATCGGCGTGGGCATGCTCATCGACTACCGCGCCTTCTTCCGCGACTGGGAGAGTATCGAGGTGGCGGCCATCATGATCGTACTCATCACCGCGGCGAAATTCATCGCGGCATGGCTCACCCAAAAGACCTTCCGCCTCTCGCGCGACCAGCGGACGGTGATTTTCGGACTGAGCTCGGCCCATGTGGCCGCGACGCTGGCCGCCGTGATGGTCGGCTACAACGTCATCCTGGGCCACACGCCCGACGGCGAACCGATCCGCCTGCTCAGCGAAAGCGTGCTCAACGGCACGATCCTGATGATCCTGGCCACGTGCACCGTCTCGACCTTCGCCACGCAGCGCGGCGCCCACAACATCGCCATCCGCAACACGCAGGACCCCGAAGAGAAAAGCCCCAGGCAGGAGGGCCACATCCTGATCCCCGTAGCCGACGAGCGCACGGCCGACGAACTGGTCGGCCTGAGCGCGATGCTCAAACGCGCCAAGGAGCCCAACGGGCTCTACGCCCTGCACGCCATCGACAACCAGATCGAGGACCCCAACGTCGAAAAACGGGCCCAGAAGATCCTCGACGTGGCGGCCACGGCCGCCGCCGCGGGCGACATCTATCTGCAGGAGTTGCTTCGTTACGACGTGAACATCTCCAACGCCATCGTCAGCGTGGTCCGCGAACGCAACATCACCGACATCGTGATGGGCATGCACCACGGAGCGCCCGCCGTCCCGGGTATTCCCGCGATTCCGGGCATCCACGGCGGCACGGGTCCGGGCATCGGCAAGATGGCCGCCGACGTGCTGGCGCGCAGCAACGTCACGACCTTCATCTACCACCCCGTACAACCCCTGACGACCATCAAACGACACCTGATCGTGGTGCCCGAGAAGGCCGAACAGGAGGCGGGATTCCAGATGTGGCTGCGCCGCATCCGCCATTTGGCCGAAAATTCGGGCATTAAAATCGTGGTCTTCGCCCCGGCGACGACGATGGCATACCTGCGCCCGAAAAGCCGCAAACGCACGGCGAACCTTGATTTCGTGCCGTTCGAACTGTGGGACGACCTGCCGTCGCTCGAGCACGACCTGCGCGACGACGACTGCCTGTGGTTCGTGATGAGCCGCCGCGAAAGGGTCTCCTACCACCCCGCCATGAGCCGCATCCCGGCCATGCTCGAGCAGCTTTTCGCCGCTTACAGCTCCGTACTGCTCTACCCCGTGCAGGCCGGCGATACCGAAAGCCGGTATATCTGACGGAAATAAATTTGGCATTCCCCCCGGTTTGCGCTATCTTTGGTGCCGTAACGGCACTTTTAGAAAAAGTAAGGGCGTTTTGCCCTATCCGTTTTTCGTATCTTTGGCTTCGCCTTAGATACTCCGCCTCGGAAAAAAAGCAAGCGAGCTTGCTTTTTCTCTCGGCTTATTCGTATCTTTGCAGTAAAATAAAAAAGGAATATGAGCCTTGTAGCAATCGTTGGCCGTCCGAACGTCGGCAAAAGCACCCTCTTCAACCGCCTCGTGGGCGAGCGGAAGGCGATCGTCGATGCGACGGCCGGAACCACCCGCGACCGCCACTACGGCAAAACGGACTGGAACGGCAAAGAATTCTCCGTGATCGACACGGGCGGGTACACCGTCAATTCGGAAGATATCTTCGAGGATGAAATCCGCCGTCAGGTGTTGCTGGCCATCGACGAGGCCGACGTCATCCTGTTCCTCGTGGAGGTCAGAACCGGCATCACCGACCTCGATATGCTGATGGCCGACATCCTGCGCCGCACCTCGAAAAAGGTGATCCTGGTCTGCAACAAGGTCGACAACAACGACCAGGTATACTCCTCGCACGAGTTTTACGCCCTCGGACTGGGCGATCCTTTCTGCATCAGCTCGATGTCGGGCTCCGGCACGGGCGACCTGATGGATGCCATCCTGGCCGCATTGCCCGCCGAAGCCGCCGCCGAGGTGGACGACGACCTGCCCCACATTACCATCGTGGGCCGTCCCAATGTCGGGAAATCGTCGCTCACCAACGCCCTGCTGGGCGAAGAGCGCAATATCGTAACCTCGATCGCCGGAACCACGCGCGACTCGATCCACACGCGCTACAACAAGTTCGGGATGGATTTCTACCTCGTCGACACGGCCGGCATGCGCAAGAAGGGCAAGACGATGGAGGACCTCGAATTCTACTCGGTGATGCGTTCGATCCGGGCCATCGAAAATTCGGACGTCTGCATCCTGATGATCGACGCCCAGCAGGGACTCGAATCGCAGGATTTGAACATCCACAACCTGATCGTCCGCAACCGCAAAGGGTGCGTGATCGTGGTCAACAAGTGGGACCTGGTCGAGAAGGACAGCAATACGATGAAGGAGTGGACGGAGTTCCTGAAAAAGAAACTCGCACCGTTCAACGACATTCCGATCATCTTCACCTCGGTCCTGAACAAACAGCGCATCTTCGACGTGCTGCAAACCTCGATCCGCGTCTACCAGTCGCGCAAGCGGCGCATCCCGACCTCGGAGCTCAACGACTACATGCTGCCGCTGATCGAGAACTACCCGCCCCCTGCAACCAAGGGCAAGTATATCAAAATCAAATACGTCACCCAGTTGCCGACGCCGACGCCGCAGTTTGCGTTCTTCGTCAACCTGCCCCAGTACATCAAAGAACCCTACCGCCGTTTCCTCGAGAACAACATGCGCGACAAATGGGATTTTTCGGGGGTGCCGATGCAGATTTACTTCCGACAGAAATAAGGCGGCTTCCCCGCACGGGCAACCGTCGAGAACCTCTCCCTGCCTGGGAGAGGTTTTTTCATGCCTGTTCCATCCGGACACAATATATGTCATCATAAGTTTCAGTTATAGCAATATCAATATTATCTGATTGCTATTCACAGAATTATATCGTATATTTACACGAAACAATCCAGTCTTCATTAAATGAAAAGCAGTATGGACAAAAAGCAACTGACAGCCGAGAACGGCCGGCCGATCGCCGACAATCAGAACATTCAGACCGCAGGCGTCCGCGGCCCCGTGACGCTGCAAGATCCGTGGTACCTCGAAAAACTCGCCCATTTCGACCGCGAGGTCATTCCCGAACGGCGCATGCACGCCAAAGGTTCCGGCGCATTCGGCACCTTTACAGTCACGCAGGACATCACCCGATACACGCGCGCCTCGATTTTCGCCCAGGTCGGCAAGAAGACCGAATGTTTCGTGCGTTTCTCGACCGTGGCCGGCGAACGCGGCGCAGCCGACGCCGAGCGCGACATCCGCGGCTTCGCCATGAAATTCTACACCGATGCGGGCAACTGGGACCTCGTGGGCAACAACACCCCGGTATTCTTCCTGCGCGACCCGCTGAAGTTCCCCGACCTGAACCACGCCATAAAGCGCGACCCGCGCACCAACCTGCGCTCGGCCAACAACAACTGGGATTTCTGGACCCTGCTGCCCGAAGCGCTGCATCAGGTGACGATCACCATGTCGCCGCGGGGCATCCCGGCCTCGTACCGCCACATGCACGGATTCGGAAGCCACACGTACAGTTTCTACGACAAGGACAACCGGCGCACCTGGGTAAAATTCCACCTCACGACCCAGCAGGGCATCAAAAACCTGACCGACGCCGAGGCCGAAGCGCTCGTAGGCAAAGACCGCGAATCGCACCAGCGCGACTTATACGACGCCATCGAACGCGGCGATTTCCCGCGCTGGACGATGTACGTGCAGCTGATGACCGAGGAGGAGGCCCGCAACTACAAGCTCAATCCGTTCGACCTGACAAAAGTATGGTATCACAAGGATTTCCCGCTGCACGAAGTCGGCGTGCTGGAGTTGAACCGCAATCCGGAGAACTACTATGCGGATGTCGAGCAGTCGGCGTTCAACCCCATGAACATCGTCGAGGGCATCGGTTTCTCGCCCGACAAGATGCTGCAGGGCCGCCTGTTCTCCTACGGCGACGCACAGCGTTATCGTCTGGGCGTGAACCACACGGAGATTCCTGTGAACAAACCCCGCTGTCCGTTCCATGCGTTCCACCGCGACGGGCAGATGCGCACCGACGGCAACTACGGCTCGGCCAAGGGTTACGAACCCAACAGCTACGGCGAATGGCAGGACAATCCCGCCCTCAAAGAGCCGCCCCTGGCCGTGAACGGCGACGTATTCAACTACGACGAGCGCGAGCTGGACAGCGATTATTTCACCCAGCCCGGACTGCTGTGGCGCATAATGTCGCCCGAGGATCAGAAGGCGACCTGCGAGAACACGGCGCGCGCCATGGGCGACGCCGAGCTGTTCATCAAACAACGCCACGTGCGTCACTGCTATTATGCCGATCCGGCATACGGCAAGGGTGTGGCCGAAGCGCTCGGAATCTCGCTCGAAGAGGCGCTCAAAGCCGAAGACCCCGCACATCCCTCTTGGGACCCCCGCCGGCGTAAGACGCCGGTTTTAGAATAATCCCGCACCCACAAAATGAAATACCGAAAAAGCGGGGCGGTCTGAAAATATCAGACCGCCCCGCTTTTTACTGCTGCGAACTTTCGCCCCCTGAAACCGGCGTCTTATGCCGGCGGTTGCGGCCGCCGCGGTGACGCCGGCGGTCGCGCGTACCGCGGTTGCCCTCACCGCGTCCCGAAGCGTGGTCGCTGTCGGGCGAAGCAGGCTGTGCGGCGGCAGGTTCGGCTGTTGCTGCCGGGCGTTCGCTGCGGCGATTCCGGTCGTTGCGGCCCGAACGGTCGCTCCGTCCGCCGCGCCCGCGCCCTCCGGCTCCGGGACGCCCGCCGCCCCGGCCGCCGCGTCCGAAACGGCCGCGGTTCTCGTCAGGAGCGTATTTCGGCCCCTCCCCCACGCTTTCGGGAAGCTCGGCCTTGCGGATGTCGCGTTCGATGAACTTCTCGATCTGGTGGAACTTGCCCTGCTCCTCCTCGCTGACGAACGTCACGGCGCTGCCCGTAGCCGCCGCGCGGGCCGTGCGGCCGATGCGGTGGATGTAATCCTCGGGGTCGTGCGGCACGTCGTAGTTGAGCACCAGGCCGATATCCTCGATGTCGATACCCCGGGCAACGATGTCCGTGGCGACAAGAATGCGGATCTTGTTATTGCGGAAATTGAGCATCACCTCCTCGCGCTCGCTCTGCTCCAGGTCGGAGTGCATGGCCGCCACGTCGAGTTTCATCCGTTTGAGCGTATGGGCCAGCTCTTTCACCTTCAGTTTCGACGACGAGAAGATAATCGTCTTCGAATCGGTCGGCTCGGCGAACAGTTCGCGGATAATGCCCAACTTCTGATTCTCGTAGCAGATATAGGCCGACTGGTCGATGGCTTCGTTAGGCTTCGAAATGGCGATGTTGACCTCCGCGGGATTACGGAGGATGGTTTTGGCCAGTTCGCGGATCTTCGGGGGCAGCGTGGCCGAAAACATGATCGTCTGCCGCTCCTTGGGCATGTACGATACGATCTTCATGATGTCCTCCGAGAAACCCATGTCCAGCATGCGGTCGGCCTCGTCGAGAATCAGATATTCGACGTGCGAGAGATCCACACCGCTGTTCTGCAGGTGGGCGATCATGCGGCCCGGAGTGGCGATCACCACGTCGGAGCCGCTCAGCATGCCGTTTTTCTGAATGTCCCAGCCCTTGCCGTCGCCGCCGCCGTAAACGACGGTCGTGGATATGGGGGCGTAATAGGAAAAGCCCTGGAACTGCTGGTCGATCTGCTGCGCCAGCTCACGCGTGGGCACGATAATCAGCGATTTCACCACATTGTCGGGATTGCCGTCCAACAGCAGCTTGTTCAGCAGCGGCAGCGTATAAGCCGCCGTTTTTCCCGTGCCGGTCTGGGCGCAGCCGATGATGTCGCGGCCCTCCAGGATCACCGGAATCGTATGCTCCTGCACGGGAGTCATTTCGTGAAAATTCATATCCTCAAGGCCGTCGAGGATTTCATCCTCCAGGTCGAGTTCGTCAAAACGCATAAAAACAGAAATTTTAATTTTTTAATTCTTCATTTTCAATCGCGCTTTTCGGAAATGTCCTGCCCGAAAAGCGTCGCAGGCGTACAGCCCGTGATGCGCACCTTTACATAGTCGCCGACCTTGTGGTCCCCGCGGTCGAACACCACCACCTTGTTCTGCGAGGTACGGCCCGAAAGCTGGTTCCGGTCGCGCTTCGACTCGCCCTCGACCAGCACCTCGAACTCACGGCCCACGTCGCGCAGGTTGCTCGCATGCCCCAATTCGTTCTGCAGGGCGATGATCTCCTGCAGCCGGCGCGACTTCACCTCGTCCGGCACGTCGTCCGGAAGGTGCTTTTCGGCGAAAGTCCCGGGACGCTCCGAATATTTGAACATATAGGCGAATTCATACCCCACCTCACGCATCAGCGACAGGGTTTCGGCATGCTCCTCCTCGGTCTCGCCCGAAAAACCCGCGATCAGGTCGGTGGTGATCGCACAGTCGGGCAGGTAGCGGCGGATGGCGGCGATGCGATCGAGATACCATTCGCGCGTGTATTTACGATTCATGCGTTCGAGCATCGCCGTAGAGCCCGACTGGGCCGGGAGATGGATCGAACGGCAGATGTTGGGCATTGCGGCCATGACCTCCAGCAGGCGGTCGCTCATGTCCTTGGGATGCGACGTGGCGAAACGCACGCGCAGCAGCGGCGAAACCTCCGCCACGCGGCGGATCAGTTCGGGGAAACCGGTCTCCCCGGCGCAGTAGGAGTTGACGTTCTGGCCCAGCAGCGTCACCTCGCGGTAGCCGTTCTCGAAGAGGCTCCGCACCTCGGCGACGATGGTCTCCGCATCGCGGCTCCGCTCGCGGCCCCGGGTATAGGGCACCACGCAATAGGAACAGAAGTTATTGCATCCGCGCATGATCGCCACGAAGGCGCTCACGCCGTTGCGGTCGAGACGCACGGGAGCGATCTCGGCATAGGTCTCCTCGGTCGAGAGCAGTACGTTGACGCCCTTGCCGCCCGCCTCGGCCTCGCGGACCAGACGCGGCAGATCGCGGTAAGCGTCGGGACCGGCCACGACATCGACGCCGTGGGGTCCTTCGACCAGCTTCTCGCGCAGGCGTTCGGCCATGCAGCCGATGATGCCCACCACCAGCCCCGGACGTTCGCGCCGGTAGCGTTTCATCTCGGCCAACCGGCCCCAGATGCGCTGCTCGGCGTTGTCCCGGATCGAGCAGGTATTGATGAGGATGACATCGGCCTCGCCGATCCGTTCCGTATAGACGTAACCCGCGCGCTGCATGATGGAAACGACCGTCTCGGTGTCGCTGACATTCATCTGGCAGCCGTAGGTCTCAACGAAAAGCCTGCGGCCGGCACCCTCGAGCGGGCGCAGCGTGTTGATGTTGAAATTCATTTATTCCGCGTGTATCTCGTTCTTCTCGGGGAACTGTTTGAAGCCCTCCCCGAAGGTTTCATAGGCGTCCGTCACCACGACGAAAGCCTTGGGGTCGATCTCCTTGATCTTATGCTGCACCAGGCGCACCTCCTTGCGGCTCACCACCAGGAAAATCATGTCGCGCTGCGAATCGGTGTACATGCCCTTCGACTTAATATAGGTGGCACTGCGGTCGAGGTCGTCGATGATGAAGCGTTTCAGCTCCTCGTGGTGGTCGCTGATGATGAACAGCAGCTTGTCATACGATGCGCCGTCGAGCAGGTAGGCGATCACCCGCGAGGAGATGTAGATCGTGATGAGCGAATAGAGCGTCAGCATCCAGCCGTTCGCGGCCGCGTCGCCCGTACCCAGTCCGAAGCCGATGACTGCGAGTCCCGACAGCACGACGAATCCGTCGGCCAGCAGGATGCCCGTCGAGAATTTGATCCCGGCAAATTTCTGGAGCAGCATGCCCACGATGTCGGTGCCTCCCGTGGTGGCCTGCTGCCGCACGACGACGCCCTGCCCGACGCCGATCACCACGGCGCCGATGACGCACGTCAGCAGCAGATCGTTCGAAAGATCCAGCCGCCCGCCCAGCAGCAGCGAAGGGTCCAGCGACTCGACCGCCTCGGGATCGGGGTAAACCAGCCACGTAAGCAGGTTCATGAAGCCCGGCGTATAGAGCGCCGCCAGCACCGTGCGCGTCCCGAATCCGCCGCCGAAGACCAGCATGGCCGTCAGCATCAGCGGAATGTCGAACATATAGCCGAACGTTCCGACCTGGATCGAGGGGAAGATGTTGTGCAGCACGATACCCATGCCGTAGACCCCGCCCGGGACGAACTTATAGGGATTGACGAAAAGCACGAACCCCGCGCCCATGATCGAGCAGCCGAGAAAAATCAGAAACCACGAGCGCCACCACGCCCACGAGCCCATCGGTTCGAGCAAAGCCTTTGTGTTCATATACTATGTATTTAAGGTGCAAAGATACGAATAAGCGAGAGCAATGTCAAATTTATTTGAACATAGCCGAGCGGAAGTATCTTCGGCGAAGCCAAAGATACTAAATTCTCCGGAAATGCAGGCGCCGGGGCAGGAATTTTCGGCCGCCCGGTCCATATCTGAAATTTTTTATTATATTTGCATTAACAATCAACCCGCAAAAAGAGATGATTCTGACGATTTATACGGCTACTACCATGATTATCATCGCCTATCTGCTGGGCTCGATTCCGAGCGCCGTGTGGATAGGCAAGAAATACTACGGCATCGACATCCGCGAACACGGCTCGAAGAACGCCGGGACGACCAACACGCTCCGCGTGCTGGGCCGCCGGGCCGCCCTGCCGGTCTTCGCACTCGACTTCCTGAAAGGGTTCGTGGCCGTGACCCTCATCGAACTGATGCAGTACGACGACCTGATCGGCATGAACGACATCATCAACCTCAAAATCGGAGCCGTCTTCGCCGCCGTATTGGGCCATATCTTCCCGATCTTCGCGGGATTCCGCGGCGGCAAGGGCGTGGCCACGCTCGTCGGAGCCGTGACGGGCATCTATCCGCCCGTAGCGCTGCTCTGCTTCGGCGTCTGGTTCGTGATGCTGATGGTCTCGCACTACGTGTCGCTCTCCTCAATGATCGCCGGATGCTGCTTTCCGGTCTTCACGCTCATCTCGCCCAAGGTCAACGGATCGGTCCCCTTCGTGGTCTTTTCGTTCGTGATCGCCATCCTGCTGATCTACACCCACCGCAAAAACATCGAGCGGCTGAAAGCCGGCACCGAGTCGAAAATATACATCTGGAAACCCCGGCACATAAACCCCGGCGAAAAACCGGAAAAGAAAGATAAGGAACACGACCGGGCCTAACCCGGACCGCCTTTCAGGTGAAATTATCGGCCAAAAAGGATAATTTCCGCCGCCACATGCAACAAAAACGTTTTTTTACGTTATATTTGCGCCGCAATTGGCATTCAATGCAAAGATATGTTACAGGAGAACCTGCTGAAAATATACGAAACGAGTTTTCGCGAAAACCGTGAAATGTCGGCGCTCACCGACTATTTCAAGGGCGAGACTTTTTCGTACTATGAAATGGCCAAGGAGATCGCCAAGCTGCACCTGCTCTTCAAAAAAGCCGGCATCAAACAGGGCGACAAGATCGCGCTGATCGGACGCAACAATCCGCGCTGGTGTATCACCTACATAGGAACCATCACCTACGGCGCCGTGATCGTGCCGATCCTCCAGGATTTCACCCCCGCGGACGTCATCCACATCATCAACCATTCGGAAAGCCGCCTGCTGTTTCTGGGCGACAATTTCTGGGACGTGATCGAGGAGGACCAGATCAAACGGATCGAGGCCGTCTTTTCGCTCACGGATTTCCATGTGGTATATGAGCGCGACGGCAAGTCGCTCACCAAGTTCCAGCGCGACATCGTGAAAAACTACCGCGCCAAGTATCCGCGCGGATTCAGCATAAACGACATCAAATACCCCGAGATACCCAACGACCAGGTCGTCCTGCTCAACTACACCTCGGGTACGACGGGCTACTCCAAGGGCGTGATGCTCACGGTGAACAACCTCACGGGCAACGTGGTGTTCGCCATGACGATGGTCAACACCCAGAACGGACAGCACTATTTCCAGAAAGGCGGACGCACGCTGTCGTTCCTGCCGCTGGCCCACGCCTACGGCTGCGCTTTCGATTTTCTGGCGCCGCTGGCCGTCGGCGGGCACATCACCCTGCTGGGCAAGATCCCGGCGGCGAAGATACTGCTCGAAGCGATGGCCGTCGTGAAACCCACGATCATCTGCTGCGTGCCGATGATCCTCGAAAAGGTCTACCGCAAGCAGGTGCTCCCGATGCTGGAAAAGGGCCCGATGTCGATCGCCATGAAGATTCCGCTGCTCAACTCGGCCATCTACTCGGTGATCCGCAAGAAGCTGATGGACGCATTCGGCGGCAACGTCGGAATATTCATCGTCGGCGGCGCCCCCATGAACCAGGAAACCGAGTCGTTCCTGATGAAAATCAAATTCCCGATCACCATCGGCTACGGCATGACAGAGTGCGCCCCGCTCATCAGTTTCACCCCCGACAATGAATTCAAGGCGGGTTCGTGCGGCCGTTATCTGAAAGGGCTGCTCGAAGTGAAGATCGACTCGGCGAACCCCGAACACGAGGCCGGCGAGATCCTCGTCCGCGGCGAACACGTGATGAAGGGGTATTACAAGAACGATAAGGACACCCAGAAGGTTCTCGACGAGGAGGGATGGCTCCACACAGGCGACATGGCCACGATGGACCCCGACGGCACGCTCTACATCCGCGGCCGTTCGAAGACCATGATCCTCTCGGGCAACGGACAGAATATCTATCCCGAGGAGATCGAGGACAAGCTCAACAACATGTACCTCGTGCTCGAATCGCTGATCCTCGAAGGTGACAACGGACGTCTCAAAGCGTTGGTGGTTCCCGACTACGAACAGGCCGAGAACGAAGGCGTGGACAAACTGGAACTGCCGCAGATCATGCAGAACAACCTGCAGGAACTCAACGCGCAGCTGGCCGCCTACGAACGGGTCGCCGAAATCACGATCTACCCCACCGAATTCGAAAAGACCCCCAAACGGAGTATCAAACGCTACTTATACGCACCTTCACTATTGAATAAATAAACGACCCAGGCAGGTAACCACTTGGATTCTCTATCCCAAATTCTTCATAGTCACTTGAATCCAATTTCTAACAAATGAGGCGTCACTAATTAGTTCGGTTACCTGCTTTTTTCATTCCCCCGGCTCCGCAGAGCCGGGGGTTTTTCTGTAACAAGAGTGTGCATCTGCTTTATGACGCCTCCTTCCTCAATATTAAATATATTTTCTTGTACTTTTTATAGGATGAGTAAAATTTTTTCTTATATTTGCAATAGTCCGTGGGCAGAGAGAGCGGCACGTTGTTTAATTCAAGCCTCATCAATGATATAACGAATACCTCAACCGGATATGAACCTGCGAATTATAAGTCTGCTGTATGCTTTAATTCTTGCTTTCCCGATCAAAGCAGCGCCACTCTGGTTGCGTTATCCTGCCATATCTCCGGACGGTTCGCAGATCGCCTTTACCTATAAAGGTCATATATATGTAGTTTCAACGCGCCAAGGGGGGGGGGAATTCGCCCGTTCTGTTACATCGGATGATAGTTACGCCTGCTATCCCGTCTGGTCTCCCGATTCGAAAACGTTAGCCTACGCCTGCGATCGGTTCGGCAATTTCGACATCTTCACCGTCCCCGCCTCAGGGGGTGTTCCCACACGCATAACAACACATTCGGCACACGAAACGCCTTTCGCGTTCTCGAACGACGGCCGCAGCATCTATTTCGGAGCCGCCATTTCCGATGCGGCGGAAAGCGCTCTTTTCCCGAAAGGTTCCATGGAGGAACTCTATCGCGTCAGCATTCGGGGAGGCCGCTATGAACGTGTACTGGGCACACCGGCCCAATGGATATGTTTGGGCAATGACGGAAAATCATTCCTCTACCAGGATCGCAAAGGCGGGGAAAACGAATGGCGCAAGCACCACACCTCTTCCGTCGCACGCGACATCTGGAATTACGACACCGTTTCGGGTAAACATACCCGCCTGACGACCTGGGAGGGCGAGGACCGCAATCCCCGGTACTCGCCGGACAACCGTTCCGTCTATTTCCTGAGTGAACGCAGCGGGAGTTTCAACGTCTGGAACATGCCTGCCGACAATCCGTCGGAAGCCCGGCAGGTGACTTTCTTCAAAACCCACCCGGTGAGGTTCCTGACGATCTCCCGCGACGGAACGCTCTGTTTCGGCTACAACGGCGAAATATATACGTTGGACAGCGGCTCCCCGTCGCCCCGGAAACTCGACGTAAAAATCGTCCCCGGAGAACCGGCGGACAAGTATGCAAGACTGCCGGTCAAGGAGGGGCATGACGTAACCGTTTCCCCCGACGGCAGGCAGATCGCCTTCGTTTCACGCGGCGAGATTTTCGTGACATCGGCCGCATACAACACGACACGACGCATAACGACCACTGCGGAGGCGGAAGAAAATCCCGATTTCGCCGCCGACAACCGCACGCTGGCCTACGCTTCTGAACGCGACGGTCATTGGAACATCTACACGGCGGCGATCGTCCGGGACGAAGATCCCGATTTTCCGAATGCGACGGTGCTCGAAGAGAAACCGCTGTTCAAAGCGGGGAAAACCGACCGGACATGCCCGAAATACTCTCCCGACGGAAAGGAACTGGCCTTTGTGGAAGACCGCTGCCGTCTGATGGTTCTGAACCTCGCCAGCGGCAGGACCCGCAGGATCACCGACGGCGAACGGGCGTATTCCACCGACGGAAACATGGATTACGCATGGTCGCCCGACGGCAAATGGTTCGCCCTCAGCTATACGGGCAACCGTCATCACCCCTATTCCGACATCGGCCTCGTCAGCGCTCAGGGCGGTCCGATCCGCAACATCACCAACACGGGTTATTTCGACCGGCAGCCGGTATGGTCGCCGGACGGGAACGCGATTCTCTTTTCGTCGGACCGCTACGGCATGCGCAGCCACGCCTCGTGGGGGTCGCTGCACGATGTCATGATCGTCTACCTCAACCGCAGGGCCTATGAGACCGCGCGGATGAGCGAGGAGGAGTACGCATTCCACAAGGAGGCCGAAAAGCGTTCCGGGAAGGACTGCGAAACAAAAGACTCCGAAAAAGAGAGTGATTCCCCGAAAGATATCATCGTGGAACTGGACGGTATCGAGGAACGCATCGTACGTCTTACGCCCTTTTCCGGCAACCTGCGCGGATACACGCTCGACAAAAAGGGCGAACATCTCTATTACTCGATGTCGTACGGAGCCGCCTACGACATCTGGCAGCTGAATCTGCGCAGCCGGGAAAACAAGGCGCTGCACAAAGGACTGGGCGGAACGCTTGTCTGGGACGGCCGGATGGAGACGCTTTTCAGTTTCGGGCGCGGAATGAAGAAGTTCAAAAACGGAACCGGCGCGGCGGAAACCGTACAGCCGAACGGCGTCCTGCAACTCGACCGGCGCGCCGAGCGGGCCTATATGTTCGACCGCATCCGCCGTCAGGAGCGGGAGCGATTCTATGAGGAGTCGATGCACGGCGTCGACTGGGAGGCGATGTGCCGCAATTACGAACGTTTCCTGCCGCATATCGCCAACGACTACGATTTTGCCGAGATGGCCAGCGAACTGCTCGGAGAACTGAACGTCTCCCATACCGGATGCCGTTACAGCCGCCCGGCGAGCCCCGATGACGACGCCACGGCCGATCTGGGGCTGATTTTCGATTTCAGCTACCGCGGCGACGGACTTCTCGTGGCCGAGGTGGTCGCAGGAGCGCCGTTCGACAGGGCGTCGTCAGATGTCGAGGCCGGAGACATCGTGGAGCGGATCAACGGACGGGAGATTCCGGCCGGAGCCGATTTCCATCCCCTGCTGAATCACCTCGCCGGACAGCGCACGCTGGTTTCCCTCTACCGGCCGTCGGCCGGAAAACGCTGGGACGAAACGGTGGTTCCCATCTCTCAGGGCGCACTTTCGAAACTGCTGTACAAACGTTGGGTGAAACGGCGGGCCGCCGATGTCGAACGGCTTTCGAACGGCCGTTTGGGATACGTCCACATCGAGTCGATGGGCGACGCCAGTTTCCGCACGGTATACGCCGACATGCTGGGCCGTTACAACCATTGCGAAGGAATCGTCGTCGATACTCGGTTCAATGGCGGAGGAAGATTGCATGAGGACATCGAGATCCTGCTCAGCGGGGAAAAATACCTGACCCAGGTCATCCGCGGCAAGGAAGCCTGCGACATGCCGAGCCGGCGGTGGAACAAGCCTTCGGTCATGCTCACCTGCGAAGCGAACTACTCGAACGCCCACGGAACCCCCTGGGTCTATCAGTACCGTAAAATCGGTAAAGTGGTGGGAATGCCTGTCCCGGGAACCATGACGAGCGTGTCGTGGGAGCGGTTGCAGAATCCCGCCCTCGTTTTCGGCATTCCGGTCGTCGGCTACCGCACGGCGTCGGGAGCGTATCTCGAAAATTCGCAGTTGGAACCGGATGTAGTGGTCGCCAACACCCCTGAACTGGTGGTATGCGGCCGGGACGAACAGTTGGAGCGGGCGGTAAAGACGCTGCTCGAACAGATCGACGCCCCCGCCGGACACCGATACCGATGACCGTCGCCGGGCGGCGCTCCCGTCGCATCGCCGCCGCGTACGGAAACTCCCCGACCGTCAAAACACCGCACGCACCCGCGTGTACTTCATTCATTAACCCAAAAGCCATATTATGGACAAAATCGTCTCTTCCTTGTTGCTTTCCCCGCATATACACTGCCCGGGGAAGGGATTTCGGTTCACCCGGAAACAGACGGCCGGCGCTGCGGAGGCAGCCGGGCCGATCTCGCCGAAGGGGGCGCCGCACGAACCCCGAGCGTCTCTTTCCGTCCCGATCCCCGGTTGCGAAGCCTCCTTTCTAATTCCATGAACGGTATGTATTAACCCAATTTCACTCCTCTATGATAAAAAAATTACTTTTATCGCTGTCGGCGGTTTTCTGTATGACGGCGGTTTGGGCCCAGACCCAGACGGTCAAAGGTCGTGTCGTCGATGAGAACGACGCACCCGTCATCGGTGCGACCGTCGTCGTCAAGGATCGCCCGACTATCGGCACTTCGACCGATGTCAAAGGTGAATTCGTTCTTTCGGGAGTTCCCCAGAAGGGGAAGCTCCAAATCTCCTACGTGGGCTACAAAACCCAGGATGCAGACATCGCCGCAACCCCTATTAAGGTGAAGCTCGAACCCGATTCCCAGGCCGTCGAAGCCGTTGTGGTAACGGGTATGACCAAAATGGACAAGCGGCTGTTCACGGGAGCCGCCGATCAGCTGATCGCCGACGACGTGAAACTGGCCGGTATGGCAGACATCAGCCGCGGTCTGGAAGGCCGGTCGGCCGGCGTGTCCGTCCAGAACGTATCCGGCACGTTCGGCACGGCGCCGAAGATCCGCGTGCGCGGCGCAACGTCGATCTACGGCAGTTCGAAACCCCTGTGGGTCGTTGACGGCGTCATCATGGAGGACATCGTCGACATCGACGCCGACGACCTCTCTTCGGGCGACGCCACGACGCTCATCGCGTCGGCCATCGCCGGTCTCAACGCCGAGGACATCGAAAGCTTCAACATCCTCAAAGACGGTTCCGCCACTTCGATCTACGGAGCACGCGCCATGGCGGGCGTGATCGTCATCACCACCAAGCGCGGCCGCGCCGGCGTCAGCACCATCAATTACACCGGTGAATTCACCTACCGCATGATCCCGTCCTACAAAAACTTCAACATCATGAACTCGCAGGATCAGATGTCGGTGTACATGGACATGCAGCGGAAAGGATGGCTCAACCTCGCCGAAACCATCACCGACTCGGAGTACGGCGTGTTCGGCAAGATGTACCAGCTGATTGCGGCCGGCCGCTTGCAGAACGATGATTTGAGCACGTCGAACTACCTGCGTGCGGCGGAGTACCGCAATACGAACTGGTTCAAGGAACTGTTCAACAACAACGTCATGCACACCCATTCGGTGAGTCTCTCCTCCGGCACGGAGAAATCGTCCTACTACGCTTCGCTGAGCGCCATGAGCGATCCGGGATGGACGAAGACCAGCAAGGTCGAGCGTTACACGGCCAATGTCAACGCGACCTTCAACATTTTCAGGAACCTGTCGCTGAACCTGATTTCCAACGGCGCCTACCGCAAGCAGAAGGCCCCGGGAACCCTGTCGTCGGCAACCGATTACGTCACGGGCGTCGTGAAGCGGGATTTCGACATCAACCCCTATTCCTACGCGCTCAACACCTCGCGGACGCTCGACCCCAAAGAGTTCTACACGCGCAACTACGCCCCCTTCAACATTCTGCACGAACTGGACAACAACTACATAGACCTTTCGGTCGTCGAAACCAAATTCCAGGCGGAGCTGAAATGGACGCCCGTCGAAGGACTCGATCTGAGCGCCCTGGGAGCCGTGAAATACCAGGCTTCGATGCAGGAGCACAATATCACCGAATCCTCGAACCAGTCGGTCGCCTACCGCACGATCGAACCCACCACCGTCCGCGATAAGAATCCGTATCTCTACAAGGACCCGGACAACCCCTATGCCGTGCCGGTAACCGTGTTGCCCGTCGGCGGTATCTACGAGCGCACGGACAACAAGATGCTCTCGTACGACTTCCGCGCTTCGGCGACTTACAACAAGACGTTCAACAACACGCATATCATCAACCTCTACGGCGGTATGTCGGTCAACAAGATCGACCGCCACAACACCTGGTTCCGCGGCTGGGGTCTCCAATACGACATGGGCATGCAGCCCTATTACGATTACCTCGCCTTCAAGCAGGGTATGGAGAACAGCAGCAAGTACTACACGATCGGCGACACGTTCTACCGCGAGGTGGCCTTCTTCTTCAACGGCACCTACTCGTACAAGGGACGTTACACCGTCAACGGCACGTACCGCTACGAGGGAACCAACAAGATGGGAAAGAGCCGCCGGGCCCGCTGGCTGCCCACCTGGAACATTTCCGGGGCATGGAATGTACATGAAGAGAAGTTTTTCGACAAGATACGCCCCGCGCTGTCGCACCTGTCGCTCAAAGCGTCCTATTCGCTGACCGCCGACCGCGGCCCGTCGTACGTAACCAACTCGCTGGCCGTCATCGAGGCGACGACGCCGTGGCGTCCGTCCAGCGGAGACAGCGAGACGGGTCTCAAAGTCTCCAACCTGGAAAACGCACAGCTCACCTACGAGAAGAAGCACGAGCTCAACCTCGGCGTCGACGCCGGGTTCGTCAACAACCGCATCAACCTGGCCGTGGATTGGTACAAGCGTAACAATTTCGACCTGATCGGCACGGTTACGACGCAGGGCATCGGCGGCGAAGTCTCCAAATACGGCAACGTCGCGGAGATGAAATCGAACGGTGTCGAGGTCAGCCTTTCGACCAAGAACATCCAGACGAAGAATTTCAGCTGGACCACCAATTTCATCTACTCGCACATCCACAACGAGGTCACCAAACTCGAAACCTCCACCCGTGCGATGACGCTGGTGTCCGGAACCGGATTTACGATGGAGGGCTATCCCGCGCGTTCGCTCTTCTCGTTCCAGTTCGCGGGTCTGGGCGAAACCGGACTGCCGGTGGTCGTCAACACGGAGGGCAAGCTCAGCTCCACCTCTTTCAACTTCCAGGACAGCAACGAAAAGAATCTGAAGCAAAATCTTGTCTACTCCGGACCGGTCGATCCGACCGATCTGGGCAGCTTCGGCAATACGTTCCAGTACAAGGGATGGCGGCTGAACGTCTTCATGACCTATTCATTCGGCAACGTCGTACGCCTGAACCCGGTTTTCAGCAGCATCTACTCGGACCTCGACGCCATGCCCCGCGAATTCAAGAACCGCTGGATGATCTCCGGCGACGAGTACGTTACGGACATCCCCGCCATCGCCTCGAAACGCCAGCGCCAGCTCAACTCCTCGATCTCGTACGGATACAGCGCCTATAACTACTCGACAGCCCGCATCGCCAAGGGCGACTTCATCCGCATGAAGGAGATTTCGCTTTCGTACGACTTCCCGAAGAGCCTCATTTCGAAGCTGCGCCTGTCGTCGCTTTCACTCAAGCTCCAGGCCACGAACCTGTTCCTGATCTATGCCGACAAGAAGCTCAACGGCCAGGACCCCGAGTTCTACAACACGGGCGGCGTGGCGGCTCCCGTGCCGCGTCAGTTCACGCTCACGGTACGTATCGGCTTATAACCCCCGGTCATTCAAAAAAAGATTCCTATGAAAAAAAGCATCAAATATCTATTGGGCGCAGCGATCGTCGTTCCGGCGCTGGTGTCGTGCAGCGATTTTCTGGATCAGAATCCCGACCTGCGCACCACGCTGGATTCCGAGGAGAAAATCGCCAACATCCTCGTTTCGGCCTATGTGAGCGGAGCGGGCAGTTACCAGTTGGTCGCCGAGCTCTCGTCGGACAACGTCTGCGACCACGGCATCAAAAAAGACTACAACCAGTTCTATCAGGACGTTTACGAATGGGCCGAGGAGGTTACCAGCAACAACGATGCGCCGCGCAACATTTGGAGCACCAACTATAAAAACATCGCCAACGCCAATCAAGCGCTGGCGGCCATCGAGGAACTGGGCGGCCCCGCCACGGCGAAACTCAAGGCCAGCAAAGGCGAAGCGCTCCTGTGCCGCGCCTACTCGCATTTCGTGCTGGCGAACATGTTCTGCATGCCCTACAATCCCGCAACGGCGGGTGATTACATGGGCATACCATATATGGACCACGCCGAAACCGATCTCAATCCCCAATACGAGCGCGGAACGCTCCGTGAGGTTTACGAGAAAATCGGCCTGGACATCGAAGAGGGCATTCCCCTGCTCGACGACACCTCCTATTCGGTCGCCAAGTATCATTTCAACTACAAGGCGGCCTGCTGCTTCGCCTCGCGCTATTACCTCTTCATTCAGGACTGGGACAACGCCATCAAGTACGCGACGAAAGTGCTGACTTCCAATCCGGAGTCGCTGCTGCGCGATTACGATGCGATCGCGGCCCTGCCCAACAGTTCCAGCCGGCATCAGGCGTACGTCAGCTCGTCCAGCACAGCCAATTTCCTGCTTCAGGCCGCCACCTCGAACAGCGGACTGCTTTTCGACTGGTACAGCACCGCCGGACGTTATTCGCACGGTAAAATTCAAGGGACCTACGAGACCGTTCAGCCGAAAAAGGGCGGCCCGTGGGGCAGCGGTGTGAGCTTCAAGGCCGCGCATGCAGTGCTCTCGACCTCCGGCAAATACGTCCTGCCGCGCACGTGGCGCGTATTCCAATACACCGACCCCGTAGCCGGGACCGGCTATAACAAGGCCGTGTCGGTGCTGTTCTGCACCGAAGAGGCGCTGCTCAACCGGGCCGAGGCTTACATCATGAAGATGAGCGAGGACCCGGATGCCGTGAACAGCGCGCTGGCGGACATGAACCTCTATGCCTCGAACCTCTTTTCGGCGGGCTTCAGCCCCATGACGGAAGCCTCGATCAGGAAATGGGCTACGGAGACCTATCCCGACTATTCCGAACTTTACGTCGGAAAGACCTCTGCCAGCAGTCCGCAGACGCTCAACCCCAAGAAGAAACTCCATGCCGCTCCCTACAACGCGCTCGAAGAGGGCGGCGCACAGGAGAACATGCTTCAGGCGTTGATCTTCATGCGGCGTTACCAGTTCCTCCACGAAGGCATGCGGTGGTTCGACACGCGACGCTTCGGCATCACGGTCTACCGCTACCTGCTGGACGAGGACGATGAAACCGTCGTGCAAATCACCGATCAGATCAGCGACGAAAACGGCATGCCGGACCTGCGGCGTGCCCTGCAACTCCCTGCCGACGTTATCGCCGCCGGTCTGACGCCCAATCCGAGAAACAAATAAACGTATGTGCGTATGAAAAAGAATCTGATATATCTGCTGTTTTCCGCCGTGCTGTTCTGCACGGCACTGACGGCCTGCTCGGAAGACGAACTGAGCGCGACCAGCGTGGTCCGTCCCTCGATCACCGAGCAAAACGATTTCGACCGCTGGCTCGACCGCAATTATGTCCAGAAGTACAACATCAAATTCAAATACCGCTTCGAGGACATCGAGTCGAGCATGGGCTACTACCTCACGCCGGCCAAGTACGAACAGTCCATCGCCATGGCCAAGCTGATACGCCACATGTGTCTGGAAGTTTACGACGAGCTGACCGGCAGCACGGAGTTTATCCGGAACTATTTCCCGAAAATCCTCTATCTCGTGGGCTCGTATGCCTACAAGACCAACGGTTCGGTGGTCCTGGGAACGGCCGAGGCCGGGGCGAAGATTACGTTCTACAATCTCGACAACCTCGTGCCCAAGGAGGTCAACGCGAAAACGGCCTATTTCAAGACGACGCACCACGAATTCGCCCACATCCTCAATCAGACGAAGCCCTATCCAACCGATTTCACAGAGATTTCCGGTCCGAAATACGTGCAGGATCAGTGTTTCGAAATCTACAAGACCGAGGCCCAGGCGCAACAGGACGGTTTTATCTCCCGCTACGCCTCGAAGAGCGACGGCGAGGATTTCGTGGAACTCATCTCCCTCTATGTCAACCGGACCGCCGAGGAGTGGGAGGAGATGCTGAAAACGGCCGGCTCTTCGGGCCGCGCCACGATCGAGGCCAAATTCGAGATCGTATACAACTACATGAACAACAGTTGGGACATCGACCTGAACAAAATGCGTGAAATCGTCCTGCGGCGTGCGACCGAAGCCCCCAACCTCGACTTCGACTCGCTCGACGACGAGACGGACGCGCCCGAAAATTCCGGTACAAACGAATAAGCGACATCAAATATGAAAAAATCAACAATCATAACGTTACTGCTTCTGGCCGTTCCGACCCTGCTCACCTCGTGTCTGTTCGATGAGGAGGATTTGTTCGACAAATCCGCTTCCGAGCGCATCGAGGCGGCCAAACAAGAGGCCAAGACCATACTCGAAAGTGCCGAAAACGGATGGCACGTGCGTTATTTCCCCTCTCCTACCCAGGAGTTCGGCGGATACAACCTGTTCTTCAAGTTCTCCGATGGCAAGGTTACCGTGGCCTCCGAAATCGAAAGGGACCCCTCGACTACCGAAACGAGTCTCTATTCGCTGGGCGAAGACCTGGGCGTTACGCTCAATTTCGACACGAAGAACGCCCTGATAAACTATTTCGTACATCCGAGAAACCCCGACGGACTCGGATCGAGCTACAAGGGCATGGAGGGCGACTACAAATTTACGGTGATGGAGACCTCGGCCGAGCAGGTCATTCTGCGCGGAATCATCTCAGGGAATTATTACGTGATGACACCGGTCGCCGCCGAAACCGACTGGGCGTCGGAGATGGAAACCTACCGAAACAACTCGGAGGACATGGCATTCAGCTCCTATTCTTTCGTCGTGAAGGGCAAGGCGTATCCGGCGACGCTCACAAACCGCCGTTTTGCGGTCAAAATCGACAACGAAACCACGTTTTACGTACCGTTCATCTACACCAGGACCGGCCTTAGCTTCTACATGCCGATCGAGGCCGACGGTGTGACGGCGCAGGATTTCGATTTCGTCGACGGCTACTATTTCGCTGAAGCCAACGGCGCCGACTTCAAGATCATGACGCCCGAGCCGATTCGTTCGGACATCAAGTTCGAGGTAACGGTTCCCGAGGAAACCAAAACCTATAAAAAGGTCGTCGTGAATGCCGCACCCTCGAACGATACGGAGTACTACTACATCGGCGTGATGCCGAAATCCGAATTCGAGGCCCAGCGGGAAAAGAAACTGCTGCAAAACCTTGTCGGCGTGCTCAACAGCAACATCGGAGCCGGAGACGATCCCGAAACCATCGCCGCAAGCCTGTTATACAAGGGCAACAGCTCCTATACGCTCGACTATCCGAGTTTCTACGACGAATACGTAGCCGTAGTATTCGGCTGTGCCATTTCTAACGGAGCCATACTCTCCACCACATCCGTCACTTCGCAGCCGTTCTCCGTCAGCCCATCACTGCTGCCGGACAATGCGGCCGGCAACTACAAAAGGTGGCTGGGCAAATGGGCCGTCACGAGCACGTCGTCCGAAACGAGCGGCACGTCCTATACGTTCTACATCACGGTCAAACCCAACGTCATCAATTCGAGTTACAAGATCTCGGGATGGGGGTATACGACCTATGCGAATCTGGTCGACATCTCGGCTACCTACCTGTCGTCCACGGGAGTCCTGCGCGTTACGGGCAATCAGGAAAATCTCTACCAGACGAAGACGGGAACGGTCTACCTCGCCAACCGGTACGTCAACCGGGATACCGGAAGCGGATACGGCATTCTCAATTCGACCAATGCTTCGAACCTGGTGGCCACGTACGAAGAGTCCGGAAAAGCCAAGATGGTCGGTCGCAACGGATCGCTGTCCAACGGTGTGAATTTCACGATCAGTTGCCTCGAAATGTATGAACGCAGGGCCGGGTCCACTTCGTATTACTACCTGCCGATCGCATCGGGTTACACCTCGCTGGACTACTTCGTAGGACCTTACACGATGGTTCAGTTGGTGGATGCCGACGGCAATGAGATTTCCGGAGCCGGGCCCCGGGCGACAGCCGCGACGACGGCAGCAATGCCCGGACCGGCCGCGAAGGCCCTCGGCTCGGAGAGTGTCGCAGCCCGAGAGTGATCCCTTGCTATCCCCGAACAAAGAGCTGTCTGCTGGATGCAGACAGCTCTTTGTATGAAATCTCGTATACTGCGATCCGGCTGCCACATCGATGACTTGGAATCCATAGCTTCCTGCGGCGGACTTTGCAGCGGCGTCGTAAGCAGCGACGGGAGGGGGCTTTTGCTCCCATTCATTTTTTTCCTATCTTTACCCCATGAAGATCCAGAAAAAACAAGCCATCGGCGAAAACCTGCTTTATGTGATGGTCTGGGCGGCCATCATCCTGGTACCCGTGCTCAACTCCCAGATGATGTCGGAGATGCACGTCAACCTGGAGAACGTGCTGATCGCCTGGCGGCAGATCGCCCCCTATCTGATCATCTTCCTCATCCACAACGCTGTCATCGCACCCCGCTACATGCTCCGACGCAAGTATGGAAAATACCTGCTGAGCAACCTCGCGCTGATTATCAGCGTCTTCTGGCTGGTGCAGATCTACGAGGACCATCTCTCCGACCACCTTCTCAAACAGGCCGATCCCGAGGCGCTCGACGCCTACCGCAAGGCGTCGTTCTCCAACCTGGAGATGTACTGGAGCGTTGTGCTGGGGTTCTTCATGACCGGCGCCAACACGGGCATCAAACTCATCTACCAGTCGATGCGCGACGAGCAGCAAATGGAGGTGCTCAAACGCCAAAACCTGCAGGCAGAAATGGACTACCTCAAATACCAGATCAACCCGCACTTCTTCATGAACACGCTCAACAACATCCACGCGCTGATCGACATCGACACCGAGTCGGCCAAGAACGCCGTGATCGAGCTCTCGAAGATGATGCGTTACGTGCTCTACGACTCGGGCCGCGAGATCATCTCGCTGAACCGCGACATCCAATTCCTGAAAAATTACATCGAACTGATGCGCATCCGTTACACCGACGATGTGGACATCCGCGTGGAGTATCCCCGCGACCTGCCCGAGCAGGTGTCGATCCCCCCGTTGCTGCTGATCGTGTTCGTCGAGAACGCTTTCAAACACGGCATCAGCTACAACCATCCGTCGTTCATCCACCTGCGCATCGAATATGCCGACAAGACGGTCACGGGGACGCTCTCGAACAGCCGCCACCCGGCGGCCGCCACCAAACAGGCCGGCATCGGACTGGACAACGTCCGCAAACGCCTGGCCCTGATCTACGGCGAAAAGAACTACACGCTCGACATCCGCGAGGAAGAAAGAACCTATACCGTAAAACTCGTAATCCCGACGCTCAATGCTTAAATGTATCGCCATCGATGACGAGCCGCTGGCTCTGCGTCAACTGACAAGCTATATCTCGAAGATTCCCTATCTGGAACTCGCGGCAACGTTCAACAACGCCCTCGAAGCCCAGCAAATGCTGACCGGGCAGCGCGTGGACCTGATTTTCGTGGACATCAACATGCCCGACCTGAACGGTGTGGACTTCGTTCGCGGACTGATCGAACGCCCGATGATCATTTTCACGACCGCCTACTCGGAATATGCCGTCGAAGGATTCAAACTCGATGCCGTGGACTACCTGCTCAAACCCTTCGGGTTCGCAGACTTCAGCCGCGCGGCCGCCAAAGCCAACTCCCTCTACGAGCTGCGCCACAACCAGCGCATGCCTCAGGAAGGGGAATCGGAGGCGCTGCCCAAGGACAAGGAGTACATCTCCGTAAAGGCCGACTACAAGGTCTCGCTGGTGAAAATCAGCGACATCATCTACCTCGAAAGCGAGGGCGAGTACGTGCGCATGCACCTCATCGACGGCTCGACCATCACCACGCTGTTCCGTCTCAAAAACATGGAGACGGCGCTTCCGTCGGAGCTGTTCATGCGCGTACACCGCTCGTACATCGTCAACCTGCGCATGATAAAGGCCTACGTCAAAGGACGCATCTTCCTCAGCGACACGGAGTACGTGCCGATCGGCGAGAATTACAAGGAGGCTTTCCAGGGATATGTGGACAAAAATTTCCGGAACCTCTAAGCGGATTCCGGATTACGGGCGGGACGGCTCTCCGGAGAGGTTCGGGAATCCGTCGAGTCGGACATACTCCCCGTCGCGGCATTCGCAGCAATAGTGTCTCAGTCCGTTGGTCAGGATCAGGTAGCGGGCGTTGAGCACCGAATTATAGCGCACGGCCTGCGCGAACGTCCGGCTGTCGATCGGGATGCCCGGGGCTTTGCATTCGGCCAGAAGCAGCGGCTCGGCACGGTCGCCCACGACCACCACATCGGCCCGCTGGGGCTGTCCGTTGAGTGCCACGGCATACTCCTGGACAACACGCTTGGGCTGAACCCCGCAGTGCTCCGTCAGGTAGGCGATGAGATGCTGCCGCACCCACTCCTCGGGCGTCAGCACGAGGTAGATGCCCCGCAGGGCGTCCCAGACCTCCACACCGTCGCCCCGGCGGCGGGCACGCAGCCGGATGGCCGGAAAATTGAGTTTAGGCAGTTCGGACATCGCAGTTTTGAAAAATTTCCGTAACTTTACGGAGGACAAATATACGAACTTATGCGGACTATTCTTTCGACCATAGCGCTTTTTTCCCTCTGCGGGCTCTTCGCCCAGGAGTATGTGCCTACCCACGGACGCGAACTGCCGCGCGGCGGACTGCTCGTCTACCCTTCGGCCGAAGCGGCCACGGCGGCCGACGGCGGCGACAACCGGTATTTCACGCGGCTGACGGAGTGGAACCTCCAAGGCAACGTCTTTTCGACCAATTTCACCGTGCCTTTCGCCTGGGCCAACCGTCAGGTCCTTTTCCACCTGGGCTGGGCCTCGGGCGACTATGAGGTGCGCGTGAACGGCCGTCCGGCAGCCTACAACGCCGACGGAAACACCCCGGCGGAGTTCAACCTCACCAAGTTGGCGAAGGAGGGACGGAACACGCTCGAAGTCATCGTCGCACAGCCCTCCCCCACGGCTCCGCTCGAGAGTTGGAAGGAGGCTCCCCAGCCCGCCATCGGAAAGGCTTGGATGATGAGCCAGCCGACGCTGTACATCCGCGACATCGTCACCCGGACCCGGCTTGCCGAGGACGGCAGCGCTACGGCCGAAGTGGCCGTCGTGCTGAAAAGCAACGCCCTCAATCCGCGCACGTCACGCATTCACTACGAACTGCTCACCCCGACGGGCGAGCGCGCCGCCGCCGGCCATAAGGATTTTACCCTCGACATGCGGCGCGAAGATACGCTGCGTTTCCTGACCCGCATTCCCACAAACATGCTGTGGAGTGCCGATCTGCCCACACAATACACCCTGCGGCTCAAAACCCAGCACGAAGGCCGTTATGTCGAGTATCTGGAGCTCCGCCCCGGGTTCCGCTCGGTAGAGATGCACGACGGCCGGATGTCGGTGAACGGGCAGCCCGTGACGCTGCGCGTGCGCGAAGTGCCCGCCTCGATCACCGAAAACGAAATCGCCGCGCTCCGCGAGCAGGGATACAACACGCTCAAACTGCTGCCGGGCCCCGTACCCGAATCACTGCTGGATTTTTGCGACATGCAAGGTCTCTATGTGATCGCGCAGGCACCGATCGACACCCGTCGCAGCGGGGATTCGCGCCGCCGGGGCGGCAATCCGTCCAACGCACCGGAATGGCTCGGGGCTTATCTCGAGCGCACGGAGAACAGCTACCATACGACCAAGCGTCACCCATCGGTAGTGGCTTTCTCGCTGGCCGAGAAGTCGGCGAACGGGATCAATCTTTACGAAAGCTATTTGAATATGAAGCGTTTCGGTGATACGCGTCCCTTCATCTACCCCGATGCAGGCGGCGAGTGGAACAGCGACAAACTGGCGCTGGAATAACTCCTGACGGCAAAAGAGCGAAATTTTGATAAAATTTTTCCGCCAAAATTTTTGGAGATAAAAAAATTATAGCTACCTTTGCACTCGCAATCGGATAACGATTGATGCCTCTTTAGCTCAGTTGGTAGAGCACGACACTCTTAATGTTGGGGTCCAGGGTTCGAGCCCCTGAGGGGGTACAAAGCAAAAGACTGATAATCAATGATTATCGGTCTTTTTGTTTTTGTGCGTCTGCCCTGTCGTCGGGCTTTTTCGGGCGGGAAAGAGGGTGTTTTCGGGGAAATGTTTAACGCTTTGTTTAACACTAAATCGGTTGGTTAAACTTGTTTGCGCAACAATGCAAACAAATGAATATCAGCATTAACGCCGTCTTTCGCAAAGACAGACTGAACAGCCAAAACACCGCGTCGGGCGGCGTCAGCGCCGGTTGCACGAGCGTCGGATACCATTCGCGGCTCGAATCGTTCTGCAACCATCCGACCAGTCCGCCCGCAAGAAAACAGTGCAGCGTCGGCAAAATATAGCCCCAGGCTTTTTTATCGTCGGTGAATTATGAAAAACGGGACTGCCTGAAACACGACAGGCAGTCCCTTGCTGCGATCCGACAGAAACCGAATCGCAACGCTGGCAGTTACTTACGATTTTTGGTGTACTGGTTGTGACCTTCGGGGTTGTTGCTGCGCGAGACGCGGCCCGTAGCGGAGGTCTGACTCTTGGCGGTTCCCCGGCTCGACGAACCGGTCTGCGAAGTGGTCGAGCGCGACGATCCCGTCGACTTGCTCTGTCCGGCCTGCGAACGGCCGGCGGTCTTGTTGGTTGACTCTTTCATGCTATTAAAGAATTTAGTTTGACATTAAACCTGCCAGCCGTGTCGGAAAGCTGTCGTCTCCGGCCGGAGGCCTGTTTCGGCACCGCATTGTTGACGCAGAATGCGGTGTCGTTTGCAAGAATACAAAACATATACCATTCCGCATCCGGCGTTATTTTTTCACCCAGACGGCCAGTTTTCCGCCGCGGACCTTGAAAAGAGCCTTCCCGTCGTCTCCGATGACGATCTCGTCGTCGTAACTCCCGGTGACCTCGCGCCACGTCTCGTTGGCGTGAGACAGCCCCACGGACATCACCTTCTCACCGTCCTCGCCATTGGAGAGCAACAGCGCCAGTCCGGAACCGGGATGCTGTTCGTCGCCCGCACGGGTAAAGCCCACCGTATTGGGATGGTCGAAATAGTCGGTCTGTTCGCCGAAGGCCCGGGAACGGCGGGCGTCGAGCAGGATGTCGAGGACGGCACGGTGGGGCGACGCCTCGCCCTTCATGCTGTAATAGTCGCCATAGAAGATACAGGGATAGCCCTCCTTCATCAGCAGGATCAGGCCGTAGGCCAGCGGTTTGAACCACGATTTGACCTGCGATTCGAGCGAACTTCCGCGCTGCGAGTCGTGATTGTCCACGAACGTCACGGCGAGCGTGGGATATTTCCGTACGAGCGTGTCGTCGAGCAGCGTCCGCAGGTCGAAATCGCGTCCCTGCTCCGACGCCGAGAAGAGTTTGAAGTGCAGCGGCGCATCGAACAGGTCTACCTGATGGTCCACGGCATTGAGATAAGCTTCCAGCGACTCGAAATCGCCGCTCCAATACTCGCCGACGGCGTAGAACTCCTTGCCCCGCGAAGCCCGGACGGCACGCATGAAATCGGCAATAAAGGTGTTCTTAATGTGTTTGAGCGCATCGAGACGCATCCCGTCGGCGTTCAGCGTCCCGGCAATCCACACGCCCCAGCGCTTCATCTCCTCGATCACTTCGGGATGGTCGAAATCCACGTCGTTGAAGATCAGGAAATCGTAGTTGCCGTTCTCGCCGTCGACACCCTCGCTCCACTTTTTGCCTTCGCCCTGGATGAGGTAAATGGCGCGTTTGCCGGTCTCGTAAACCTGATCGGTCCCCGAGAAGTGGTACCAGTGCCATTTGAAGGGTGAATACTGCTCGCCGCGCCCCGGAAAGGTGTATCCGGTCCATCCCTCGACCTCGACGGGCGGACCGATCACCCGTTCGCGGTCGTCGGGATCGACCTCGCAGGCCATGAACTTCTCGGTAAAGTCGGCGCCGGTCTTCTGGTTCATCACCGTATCGAGATAGACCGAAACGCCGTTGTCGTGCAGCGCCGCGATCGCCTCTTCCAGCTCGCGCCGCGTCCCGTATTTGGTGCGGACGGTTCCCTTCTGGTCGAACTCCCCCAGGTCGTAAAGGTCGTATACGGCGTATCCCTCGTCCTGCTGCTCGTCGGCCTTGTAAGCCGGAGGCGTCCAGACCGACGTGACGCCGATGTCGTGCAAATGTTTGGCATCCTCTTTCAGATGCGTCCACAGTTTTCCGTCGTTGGGCAGATTCCATTCGAAATACTGCATCATTACTCCGTTTTTCATAAGGTATACAAGTATTTGATTTGCGGATTTCCGCTGCAAAGCCCATGCAAAACAGGAAGAACGCCCCGGGGAAAATTCCGGGGCGTTCCTGCCATGCAGAACGTCCGAACAATCAATCCTGCTCGACGGGCTTGCGGCGTGACGCCTTTGCTTCGTGCGGATCGTATTCGCACCACCGGAGATTCTTTTCCGGCGTCGCCTTGCGGATCTCGGCGCTGCGTTTCTGGCTGAGCTTCTTGTCCGCACTGCGCACCGAAGCCTCCGTGCGGGGAGTTCCCTTCGGCTCGAGGTCGGTGAGTCCGTCGGTTTCGAGCACCTGCCGGCGCGGGTCCTCGACATACTGCCACTCTTCGCCCAGACCGGTGCTCTCGCCCTCGTTCCACGGTCCGCGGGCATCCTCTCCCATCGAATGGTTGGAGTAGAGGTTGCTGTAACGGGGATCGCTTTGCAGCACTCCCGGCGGGAAATTGGGCTGGATGGTGCCCAGCGCCGCCTCGAACTGCTGGAAATGCGCCACCTCGCGCGTCATCAGGAAATTGAGCGTGGCCAGCACATCTTTGTCGTCGGTGAACTGCATCAGGTATTCGTAGACGATCTTGGCGCGCGACTCCGCGGCAATGTCCGAACGCAGATCGACCGTCAGGTCGCTGTTGGCATTGACGTAGGAGCCCTGCCAGGGTACGCCGTTGCTGTCGGTGAGGCGCGGACCGCCGCCCGTCAGGACGCCGAACTGCGGATTGACCGAAAAGGCCGAATGGATGAAATCGTCTTTCGAAATGCCTTCACCGAATACGTCGCTGCGCTCGACGGCATCTTTGAGATTGCCGTTGACCCCTGCGAGGAGCATCTGGATCGTGGCTCCGACGATTTCGAGGTGTCCCAGTTCCTCGGTGGCGATATCCATCAGCATATCGTACTTGTCGGGATAGGGATTGTGACAGGCGAACGCCTGCACGAAATACTGCATCGCAGCTTTCAGTTCGCCGTTGCCGCCGCCGAACTGTTCGAGCAGCAGCCGGGCAAAGCGCGGATCGGGTTTCGACACCCGGGCTTTGAACTGGAGTTCTTTGGAATGGTAAAACATATTTTTCTCTTTTAGGTTGAACATATCGTTTCCCGGTCGGCCGCAGAGCCGACGGGACTCTGCTACTTCTTGTTCGGGCTCTGCCCGTTCATCCGGCTTTCGGCGTCCGGTTCCCGGTCGGAACCTTTTTCCTCCCAGTACGAGCCCTTTTTCGAACCGTACTGCACCGGGTTGTCGGATTGCTGCCGGAAGGAACTCCCCCGGGAGCCGCCGGCATGCATGCCGCTGTTGTCGCGGCTGTGGCTCCGGCTGTCGGGAGCGTTCGTGGTGCCGTTTTCCGTCGCACGGCTTTCGCCGCGCATATCATTATGCTTATTCATAGTCGTGATTTTTTTATCGATCAGTCGTGACCTTCGGTTTTGACGATCTTGTTGTAAAGTCCCATGATCAGGAGCGGCGCGGCCCATTGACCGACCAACAGCGCCTTGGACCTTCGGCCGCGGAACATCATGCAGCCCGAGGCGGCAAGGGCGCACAGACCGGCGCACAGATAGACCATCGAGGGAATTTTGGAAGTCTTTTTTTCTACGGCAACGGTAGCGCTGCCTTCTTGCGGTTTATGATTCAACATGGTTTTGCAGGTTTAAAAACCGGAGCAGTTTCCTGCTCCGGGCACAATTGACACACACTCAGATCTTAATAGATCGTAATTTTGACGATTCCGTCGACGGCGGGAACCGGGTAGGTGTCGCCGACAGCCGAAATGGCCTTGTCTTCGGGCATCACCGTTCCGCCGAAGATGAATTGGGCATTGCCGGCGCCGGGATACTGGCTTACGGCCGTACCGTCGTCCAACAGGACGGTCTTGCTCGTTACCTCGCCTTTGGTCAGGGCGTTGAGTTCGGGACCGTTGGCGAAGAACCAGTCGTTCGAATAGCCGAACATGGTTGCAAACGCTACCTTTTCGTTGGCGGCGGCCTCATAGGTGCACTCCATGCTCTCACCGGGCTGAGCGGTATTCGTAAGCGTATAGATCTTGCGCACCTGCGGGACCTTTTCGAGCGAGGCTTTCAACTGTGCCGGGTCGCCGCGCTGTGCCAGCGCCGCAAGTCCGAGCTGCGCGTCTTTCTGTCCCAGCTGGTAGATCGGATTGGTGTTGCCCGTGTAAACCACAACGATGGCGCCGTGCAGCGTGGTGACGATCCCCGTCTGGTCGGCAACCAGCGATTTCAGCGGTTCGACATTACCGTCCTCGGCCAGTTTGGTCAGCTCCGCACCCGATTTCTGATCGACGCTGAAGAACGGCTTGTCCATTACCAGCTTGCCGTCGAGCAGGTTCGAAACGACGAATACGCCGCCCGAGAACGGAGTCTCATTGGCCGTTCCGTTCGAGATGTTGGAGATCGTGCAGGTGAACAACGACTGCGCGGCGTCGAAAGTCAGACTCACCTGGAACAGGCTCGAAGCCGCCAGGTAGGTGTGCCCTGCCGCGTCGGTGCCCTTCACCTCGGTCACGACACCGGCCTGGGCAACGCCCGGATGATTGACGCCGGGGCCGGGCTGTTCGTTCACGCGGGTCCCGTTGTCCCACAGTTTCACGGCATCGGCAATGATCCCGGTATTGGGAACACCCGAGTCGTTGAAGAGTTCGATACCCGGATTCTCCGGAGCGAAGAACAGGTCATTGGAATAGGAGTACATGGCGGCCAACATCAATCGCTGCCCTTTGGCCGCATGGAAAGTGAAGGAGGTCGTCGCTCCGGGTGCGACGGCTGCGAAGCTGCCGCTCTGAACGTAATTCTTCGTCGGAATGACATTCTCGAACTTAATCGTCGGCCGGGTGCCGGGAGCGGGGTTGTCGTCATCGTCGTCGCAGGAGGTGAAAGCGGCCCCCGCAAAGAGCAGAACCGCAGCGAATGCGGAGAAAAAGTACTTTTTTTTCATAGCTGAATTGATAATTAAATTAAGTTAATACTCGGTTAAACCGTAATTTCAAATTATTATAAGGTGTGTGCTCGAACGTGCTGTCAGGCACACTTTCCGATGTAGCGTCGTGCATCATTTATGCCACGAAAAAATACATTTGGATGGATCAGAACAACCGGAGGATGGATATTCCTGCAAAACACGCAGTAAGGGGAGGATGAAAAATTTTCCGACGCCTCCGGATGAGGTAAAAGCTTCTTCCTCCGGAGGTTCGGACGTCGTTTCGGCAAATTTTTTGCGGGTTTGGGAGTGAACGCCCGGCTTTGCTCCCAATTCGGAGCCTTCGGGCCGAATCACCACACGAACACGACTGCAATGACAAAAGACCTTTTGAGCCTTCAACGGGACGAGACCACCTTGTGCGAAGTCTACCGCCGGCTGGCGGCGCTGGAAAAAGATCCGGCGCGACGGCAGACCCTACTGCGTATCATGCACGACGAAAGACGGCACTGCAAGGTCCTGAAAAACAATACGGGGCACGATGTCGCTCCCGATCCCAAACGGGTGTTCTGGTATGTACGGATGGCCCGGATGCTGGGAACGGCCTTCGTCGTCCGGCAGATCGAATCATGCGAAAAAGTCACGGAGAAGAGCTACTCCCTCTACCCCGAGCGGGAGGAATTCATGCGCATAGCTTCGGAGGAGCACCGGCACGGCGAGGTGCTGATGACGCTGGCCGGTGAAATAAAACTGCACTATATCAGTTCGGTCGTCCTGGGGCTGAACGACGCCCTGGTCGAATTCACGGGGGCGCTGGCCGGCTTCACCCTGGCGCTGAACGACCCGCGGCTCGTCGCGCTCACAGGCGGCATCACGGGTATCGCCGCCGCCCTGTCAATGGCCGCCTCCGAGTACCTCGCCACCAAATCGGAAAAGGGCCCCGAGAAACATCCGCTGCGGGCCGCCGTCTGCACCGGGATAACCTATCTGATGACGGTAGCCATCCTGATAATCCCCTACCTGCTCTTTTCGAACGCACTGGCGGCGCTGGGCGTCATGCTCCTGGCCGCACTGACCGTGATCGCCCTGTTCAACTATTACTATTCGGTCGTCCGGTGCGAGAGTTTCAGACAGCATTTCGTCGAAATGGCCCTGCTGAGTTTCGGTATCGCCGGAATCAGCTTCCTGATAGGCTACATCCTCAAACTGTTCACGGGCGGCATGACGTAAAAAAACGCCCGAAGAGCGTAAAAAAATGATTCTCAGAAGAAAGCTTTTTTTTAAACATTTTCATCCTCAATGGAATACGATTTGCAATAATCCCCAATGTCATTCATCATTTAATTCTTTATATTATGAAAAAATTTCTTTTACTCGTCGCAGCTGCGGCAATGGCTTTCGCCGTAACCGCTGCACCCCAGAAAGTGGATTTCGGCAAACTGCCGAAGAACTCGCAGGAATTCATCCAGAAGAATTTCCCCAGCGAAAAGGTTAAATCCGTGGAGATGGACCGTGAGGCGTCGTGGGACAAGTACACCGTCTATTTCAACAGCGGCAACCAGGTATCCTTCGAGGGCGGCAGCGGCGACTGGTCGCAGATCATCATGAAGGAGGGATCGGTCCCCATGTCGGTAATCCCCGCCAAGATCAAAACCTATACGGGCAACAACTATCCCGGCCAGCGTGTCGTCATGCTGGAGACCACGGCAGACGGCTACAAGGCTGTTCTCGCCAACAAGACGGCTCTCGATTTCGACAAGGACGGCAACTTCGTCAAAGCCGCAAAATAAGTCGTTTGCGTCCGAAAAAGGCAGGGAGCGGTCGTCGTCATGCTCCCTGCCTTTTCATGTCTAATTCCATTCGCCATGTGTTACCATATTTACCTCGCAGCCGGACCGGAGGAGTTGGCCCGGCATTACGGCCGCCGGGCCGATCTGGTCGAAGAGCTCCCCACGCCGGGCCGCGTCTGCGCCTTTTCGCACCGCCCCTACCCGGTCGTCACCGGCGACGAGCGAATCCAGCCATTCCGGTGGGGACTGATTCCGTTCTGGACGCGCAGTTCCGCAGACGTTGTCACGATTCGCAACCAGACGGTCAACGCCCGTGCGGAAACCATCTTCGAACATGCGGCGTTCCGGGTCCCCGTCCGCCGGAGGCGCTGTCTGATCCCGGTCAGCGGGTTCTACGGGTGGCGCCATGAGCGGGACCGGAAAATCCCGATGTTCGTCACCCTGGAAGACCGTTCGCTCTTCTCCCTGGCCGGGATCTACGACAGCTGGCATTGTCCGCAGGGCGGCGGTCCGGCAATGACCTTCTCGATCGTCACCACCGAGGCCAATCCGCTCATGCGCCATATCGACAATGCGAACTGCCGGATGCCGGTCATCCTCAGTCCCGGCGACGAAGAGCGCTGGCTCACCCCCGGGCTGACCGACGCACAGATCGCCGCCTTGCTGAAACCTTATCCCGACCGCACGATGCGCAGCGAGCCCGTGCCGAGCGATTTCGCCTAAGGGGGGGGGCAGTCTGACGCCCGCAGCACAAAAAAAAGAGAAGTCTGAAGACTTCTCTTTTTTTGTCGGGCCTCCGGATCACACTTTCTCCCGGACCCGGTTTGCGGCCTGCGTGGCGGTCTCCTGAACCCGGTGTGCTGCTTTGGTCGCACCCTCTTTGGCGGCGTTCTTGACCTTCGTGCCGGCCTCTTCGATCTTGCCGGCCATCTTGCGAACGCCCGTCCGGGCTTCGTTTTTAGCCTCGATGACCGCCTCCTGGGCGTCGTCTTTCAACTTCTGGACGTTTTCCTGCAAGTTGTGTTTGGCCTTCTGGCCCTGTTCTTCCGCTTTGTGGACCGCCTTTTCCGCATGTTCACGGAGCGTTTCATTGTCTTTTGTCGAATACTTTTCCATAATTATACCGTTTTAACAGGTTTGTGCCGTGTGAACAGCGATACGATCCAGAGCAGGACCACGGCCCCGATGATCGAAGAAAGGAGAGTGCCCCACGTGCCGGTAGGCACCCATCCGAAAAGAGAAACGAGCCAGCCGCCCAGAAGGCCGCCGATAAGTCCGACGATCAGATTGACCAGCAATCCGGAGCCACTGCCCTTGAAAATCAGGCTGGCGATCCATCCGGCCACCAGTCCTATGAGCAAATACCATAAGAAATACATATGCTTTAATTTTTTTGGTTGACAATCAGAATCATACAAAATTTGTACCCGAGAGGTTAAACGGCCCGTAAATTATTCGCGGTATGCGATAAGGGCCGACGAGGGGGCTGTCTGAACGTCTCCTCCGGACAGCCTCTCGCCGCCGTCGGGGTCGATCCGGCCGTCGCGGCAGACCACCCTCCACTCCGCGTCGGGCATACGGAAACCGGCCGGACTGCGGTTGCCGTTGTAAACCACCAGAATCTCCTTCCACGCATCGCCGTTCGCATATTCGCCCAGCGTATAGGCGATCACGCCGGAATCGCCCGTATCGAGGAACCGGAGCCACTGCCGCACCCCGTCCGCCGTCGGGATGCGGAACGCCGGATGTGCCCGCCGCAGGGCGATCAGCCCCCGAACGTAGTCGAACAGATCGCGGTTCGCGTGTTTCAGCGACCAGTCGATGCGGTTGACGGCGTCGGGCGAACGGAAACTGTTCGGTTCGCCCTGCTTGTCCTGCATCATCTCCTCGCCGGCGCGAATGAACGGAACTCCCTGCGCCGTGAGCAGGATGGTATGGATGAGTTTGTCGATCGGGAGGAGTTCGTCGGCAGCCCGGTCGCCCCCGACGGAGAGTTTCAGTTTGTCGACGACCGTGTAGCCGTCGTGGCTGGCGACGAAATTGACCGCCTGCGACGGGGCCGCCGCATACGGCAGGGAGCTGTACAGCAGTCCGTCGTAATTCACCTGGGGATGCTCCGTGGCGCCGACAATCCCGAACTTGACGGGTTCGTAATGTCCCTCAATATTCCCGGAGGCATATCCGGCGGCGTGTTCGTCGAACGTACTGCCGCGCACAGCGTCGCGGAAATCGTCGCAGAAGACGGCGATCCCCTCCATCTGTCCGACGTGGTCCCGCACGGCCCGCCGCTCCGGCGGCAGCGGAGAGTCGGCCGCAAGCCACCCTTCGCCGTAAATGAAGATAGTGGGGTCGATCTTCGAGAGCTCCTCGCGGACGCGGTTCATCGTTTCGATGTCGTGAATACCCATCAGGTCGAACCGGAATCCGTCGATGTGATATTCCGTCGCCCAGTATTTGACCGACTCCACGATGTAGTGCCTCACCATTTCGCGTTCCGAAGCCGTCTCATTGCCGCAGCCCGAGGCGTCCGAATAGGAGCCGTCGGCGTTGTGGCGGTAGAAATAGCCGGGGACCGTGAGGTTGAAATTCGAGCGTTCGACCGAAGCCGTGTGGTTGTAAACCACGTCGAGGACAACCCGCATGCCGTTGCGGTGGAGGCTCATGACCATCTCCTTGAATTCGCGGATGCGCGCCGCGGGATCGGCCGGATCGGTCGCATAGCTGCCCTCCGGAACGTTGTAGTTCTTCGGATCGTATCCCCAGTTGTAGCTCTTGTCAGCCAGCCGCGACTCGTCCACCGTTGCAAAGTCGAAGGACGGCAGGATATGAATATGCGTCACGCCCAGCTCTTTGAGGTGGTCCAGTCCGGATGCCTCCCCTTCCGGCGTCCGGGTGCCGGATTCGGTCAGGGCCAGAAACCTACCCTTGTTTTTGATTCCCGAGTCCGGGGCGATGCTGAAGTCGCGGTGGTGCAGTTCGTAGAGAATGATGTCGGAATACATCTTCTGTTCGGGCGCACGGTCCGCCTCCCAGCCTTCGGGATCGGTGTCGCGGAGGTCGATAACGGCCGCCCGGTTGCCGTTGACGCCGACCGCCCGGGCCCAGATGCCCGGCGTCTCGGCCAACCATCCGCCGTTCGTCTCGATCTGGAAGGTGTAGAAAACGCCTTTCAGATCGCGGTCAACCGCAACGCGCCAGGTCCCGCCGTCGGAGCGTTCCATCTCCAGCCGCTCCTGCGGCTCCCCACCTTCGCCCGCGGCATAGAGATTCACGCGGGCTCTGTCAGCCGTGGGCGCCCAAAGCCTGAAAACGGAGCCCTGCGGGGTATACGTCAGCTCCAGATCGGTTCCGTAATAGGAAGGATATTTGTCGTATGCCTCCGGCTGTACGGGGTCGGGATGATTCTTCGGTGTTTCCATAGGATCAGATTTATAAATTCGTATTCCGGGATTCGCCGCCGTCCTGCTGCACAAACAGCGTGCGCGTGGGGAATGCGAAACGGAGCCCCGCCTGAGAGAAGGAGTTCAGGATTTCCAGGTTCATGTCCGATGTCGCTTTCAGAACGTCGCCTTGTTTCACGATGTAGTAGAAGAACGTGACGACCAGCGCCGAATCGGTGTAGTCCGAGAAATAGACCGTGGTGTCCGACGGATTGCGGGAAACGTCCTTGACCTTCGCCGGGAGGGAGCGGAGTATCTCCAACGCCTCTTTCATTTTTTCGGCCCCCGTGTCATACGTAAGACCCAATTTCACCATGACCCGCCGCATCGGTTCGGAAGAGATGTTGACGATCGAGGCGTCGGTGATCTTGTAGTTGGGATAGCTCGTGATCCGCCGGTCGTAACCCAGTATCCTCGTGCTGCGCATGCCGACATCGACCACCGTTCCTTCGAGACCGTTGACATTGATCGTGTCGCCGATGCCGAAGGGCTTGTCCGTAAAGATGGTGAACGCACCGAAGATGTTCTTCACGGTGTCCTGCGCGGCCAGGGCGAAGGCGATGCCGCCGATGCCCAGGGTGCCCCACAGCGCGTTGATGTCGACGCCCACGTTGCTCAGGGCCGTAACCAGTCCGATGATCCAGATCAGGACCAGAAGCGTCCGCCGGACGACGGGCATCATTTTCATCCCCTGTCCGTCAGACCGGTGCCCCCAGTACTGTTGGAGCAGGGCCGTTGAGAGACGCGCGAGAACCCAGGTGATGTCCAGAATGATCAGGATGCGGTAGGCGTTGTCGACGTATTTCACCAGATGGTCGGGATAGACCAGCCGGTGGATGGCGATCCAGATGCCCAGCAGCATGACCGCGAATTTCAGGGGCGCCTCCACGGAATAGTAGACAATGTCGTCCACGCGGTTGTTCGTGCGTCCGATAAACGGTTTTACGACCTTGCGGCCCAGCAGGGACAACAGTTTGACGACGACGAACGCCCCTGCGACGATCAGTATGGAAACGATCCATGTCTGGACCGTATTTCCCCAAATCTCATATTCCCACATTTTTCGATTTGTTTTAAGTTATTGACTCGATTCGCTATTCTTATTTTTCGTATTCCGGGTTTCAATTTCTATGCCTTTGGAGAAAAATTTGCAGGTCCGCAAAATAAAAATCTGGTTGAAAATGAGGATGATAATACATAAATCCCGGAGAAAGGCGGTGTGTATCACCGTCGCCGGAGTTCTGACGGGAATCGCCGGAGGATTGATACTTTATTACGAAGAAGCACCGGCTACCGTGACGCCGTATCCTGGGTCCGGGACGCGGCGGCCGTCCTCCGTGAGAGCGTAACATCGCCGCCGCCGTCGTTCGAACCGTCCCACGTCGTATCGACATCGACCGAAAAATCGATCTCTCCCTGAAAGTCCCCGTCCCTGAAACGGGCCGTAAGTTCGGTCAGTTGGTTACATTCGATGCAGAGCGTATCGGTGACCAGGCGGTCGTAGACCGGCGACGAGGCGTCGTCGGCATAGAGTTTCAGCCGCCAAGCGGTCTTCACGCCCGGCAGCGTGCAGAACGTACCGAGCGTATACGAACCGGCAGCGCGTGCCGCCAGTCCCGCGACGGGGATACGCCGGACGACTTCGCACGGAAGGTCGGGATCGCCGCAGAGCGGCATGCGCCCGCCCACATTGTCGAGCGAGACCTCGACGGATGAGATCTCCGCAGGCACATTCTCGAAACGGAAGCGCGTTACGCCGTGCACGCGCTGAAGCACGGCTTCGAACTCGTTGCGGCAGGGGCACGTCACCTCGAACGGCACGTCGGCCCGGAAATGGTCGTCGCCCCCTTCGCCCTGATAAGCGATATAACAGAGTTCGGGAGCATCCTTTTTCCCGGTCATCATACGCGGTTCGGTGTTGGCGGCGAACGCCAGCCGGTAGGTTCCGAACGGAAGCGTATCGCACCGGAAAAGATAGCTGTCGCCGTCGGCAGCGCGTATGTCTTCCGCACGTCCCTGTCCGACGAGCCGGCCGTCGGCGTAGAGCAGGTAGTCGAGCGAATGGACACGTGCGGCGAAGTCCGGCTCCATGTCCGAAGGCCGGTAAGGGGGCCGTGTCCGGAATTTCTCGACCCGGAGCGCGACCGTGACGCTCCCGCCCCCGGGAGGACAAGCGTCGAGTTTCTCCTCGATGCAGGAAGCCGCCGACAGCAGACACAGAATCGCAAACGGTATGCAGGACAAATTTCTCATAGCTTCGTGTTTTTAATAGGATGCGGCGTTCCATTCGTAAAAGGGATCGAAGAGCGCCGCCGCGTCTTCGGGATCGCCCTTGCTGTCAACCGCCCCGACGACATCGACCAGAAGTTGCGACGAGGAGTCGTCGTAGACATCGGTGGTTTCGAAAACGACGCCGCAGATCCCGTTACAGACCAGCGTGCGAGTGAAGGGCTCACCCGTTTTATAGGAGAATCCGCCCGAGCCGCTCGCACCCGAAATGCGGATGTCCGTTATCTCGAAAGGCACGCCGGCGGACCGGGGGTCGGCGAAGAGGAAAGGCGAAAAGACCGTCGAATTGGTCTGGCACATCTGGTAGACATCCGTCCCCGAGGCGTAGAATTCTCCTATCGTCGACATGCACCACGGCAGTTCGTAAACCCCGGAATCGCCGTAATACATGCCCCCGAGCGCGTCGATTCCTTCGGCAAAGGGCGTCGCCTTCGAGATGAAGCGCGCCCGGAAGGTATGAGCCGTCTTCTGGAACGAAAAATCGTTCACGGGCGAACGCTTGTCTTTGAGCAGTACACGGAATTTCGCCACGCGCCGTTCGGCCCGAAGCGTCACCGCAGGCACGCCGGACGAATGAAGATCCCCGCTTTTGGGAACCGTGAAATCGGCAACGGCAACGAAAACCTCGCGGCTCAACTGCCGGTAACCGGTATTCATCCAGTGTGTCGAGATCAGGTAGGTGACCAGCGGCGGCGTGCGCATCGAGGCGTCGGCGACGTCGGCAACCACCGTACCCGGAACGAGTTCCGTGTTCCAGTCGCCCGACTGAAAGTTGAGGACGGCGACAATCCGGTAGTCGCCCGGCCGGAGTTCCAGGCCGAACGTACAGGGCGGCAGGTCGCCGGAGAGTTTCAGTTCGAGCCACGGTCCCGAAGCCGCGTCGAGCAGGACGTTCTGCGTCGCATCCACGATCCAGCGGGTGTCCGCCTTTTTCAGGATCAGCAGACGGCAGGAGTTGCCGAACCACTCCTTGTAGGAGGTAGCGCGCGTCATGGGTTCTATCGAGGCGTCAGTATCGACGGCTTCCAGCCGGAAACCGACTTCGACACGCGGTTCGCCGTCCGGCGAAATGCGTCCGAAGGACGTTTCATCCGAACAACCGCCCGCCAGGAACGCCGCCCATACCAACAGGATTGAAATTCTTTTCATAACCGTTCGTTTTAATCGTTTCATTGCCAGTCGAAATTCGTCTCGATACCTCCTCCGACCGGAACGTCGATGATCCGGTCGCAGCGCAGGCCCGCCCGGTTGACCGTATAGCAGTCCGCGGCCACCGGAAGTCCCGCGGCGGCCCCGGCCGCCGGAAGAACGAGCGTTGCCTGCCGCTGCGGGAAGCATGCCGGACCGTGGGTGTGGCCGTCACCGCAGGCGGGTGTCGTGTCGTAGTAGGTGAAGAGCAGTTTTATGCGGAGCTTCGAGTCGGAAGGCAGCAGATAGGCCCCCTCCATGCGCAGGCTGCCGCGCAGGGCTTCATCGTAGACCCGCAGCCCCATGTCCGCCTGCGGGAGCGCGACCCTGAAATCCGTCGCCCGCGGCAGGACGCTCCGTGTCAGCGGCTCCGGCGCATAGGCCGCGGGAACGAGCGTCCCGGTTTCATCGAAACGCAGCGCCGTCGTCGGATTCTCGTAGGTGATGTCGATCCGGGCGACCCGGTCAATCACCGATTCCACATCGGACGATACGACGCTCTCGGGCTGCGAAAGCGAACCTCCCGTACGGAAGATATCGAAAAGCACCTGTCCGGCGATGCGCGTCAGCGTGAGGCGGATGCTTCCGTCGCGGAGGAGAGTCTCGCCGCTCAGGTCCGTAAATCCGCAGTAACCCTCCGCCGCTGCGGCGCCCGCAGCACATTCCAGCCGCAGGTCCTCCCAGGCGACACCCGGAACGAACGGCGTTCCGGCCGCCGTGCCCAGCGAAAACCACTCCCCGCCCCCGGGTCGTGCGACCATCAGAAACCGGTAGTCGGAATTCCGGAGTTCGGCGAGCGGGAGTTTCAACACCTCTCCGTCGGCAACCGAAGCGTACGTGCGGTCCAGGACGTATCCGTCCTGCGTTCCCGCCGCACGGCGGAAAACATGAAGCGGAGTTTCGAGTCCCGATACGGGAGCCGGGCCCTCCAAGAACAGTTCGGCCTGACGAAGTTTGTTGCCGGCGCAGGGCAGGCACTCTTCCTGCGCCTCCAACCCGCACGCCGCCAGTAACGAGAGCGAAAACAACGCTCCGCAGATTTGATATAGCATAATTCTTTTCATCACGATCGTTTTTTATTCCCAAATGCCCGTATCTCCCTCCTGCTCCCGCTCGATCGGGGCGGTTCGTATTTCGACCCCCACGACGGGATACCCCGAGGTGATCCAGAGTGTAATGTCGAGACGCTTGTTGCGCTCCGCACGCCCCGTCAGGTGCAGCTGCACCGGTTGCAGGGCGGCACCCTCCGCCGGGACCACCGAAAGGTCGAGGATCACCTCCCCGCCGTCGGCGGGCGGAATGACGAAAGGCCCTTCGAGCCGGACGAATCCCCCGTCGGTGAGTTCCGCATAATCCGCCGCCGCAAGTACAGCCGTCACGACAGCCGTTCCGCCGCTGCCGGAGGGATTCACGCGCAGGCCCGTGTTGCCGGCCGAGAGTTCGATCCGCTCGACCTCGTCGAGCACGGAGTGCGGTTTCTCATAGGGCACCTCCACGTATTGCCGTCCGTCGCGGTAACCGCGCCGGACGGAGACTTCAATCCGGCAGACGGCGCGCCGGAGCGTCGCCGGAACGGTCAGGTCCCTGCCGCCGACCGTGTAGACCGCATCGGCGTCCGAAGCGGGATATTGCAGGAACAGCTCATCGGCAGGAAGACAGGTCCCGGGCACCTCCGCATTCTCACGCAGGGCGAAGGCGACCTCTTCCCAGGCCGTCTGCCGGTCAATCGGATCGGGTTCCGGCACGAGCCGCCGGCCCGCCCCGCCCGCGAACAGGAATTTGTACTGTCCGTTCGGCATACGCACCGACAGCGTGCCCTCGGGGCTCCACCCCTCCCGGAAAAGCGTGTCGAACAGGAAGCGGTCGCCCCGGCGGCGGAAAGCGTAAGCCGCCACTTCCGCCGTTCCTTCGCGCCGCAGCGTGACGCGCGCCGTTCCCGGAGCGGGCACGGAATCAGCCGCGTCCGGCTCCGAACAGGCCGCGCAGAGGACGGCGGCCAGAATAAGCATCGTATGTTTACGCTGTTTCATAGTTCGTCGTTTTTCGTCAGTCGATCTCCCCGTCCACGAAGTTCGATCCATCCCAGACCGTATCGACCTCGACCGCGAAATCGACGCCCGTGGTGAAGACATTGTCGCCCAACACGTAGATCCGGATCAGCGTCACCTTGTTACGCTCGACGGGAATCTTATCCACCAGGGCAATGGTACGCGTCGATCCCCCGCCCGAGGTGAGCTGCATCGTGAAACCGGCCGACGGCGTATCGTCCCCATTGGGGATCAGGCAGGTGCCTCTCAGATGCGCCGAACCCGAGATAATGTCGGCAGGCCGCACGTTCTCGAAATCGTATTCGCCGACGCCCACGACCGTCGAGGGCCCCGTGCCCATCGTCAACGCATCGCCCGGTGAGGCGATGGTGTGCGACACGTCGAAAATCCCCTCCGACTTCTCACCCGAAAGCCCCAGCCGGCTGTTGGCTCCGGTATACGACAGCTTCACCCCGGCCAGTTTTCCGGGACCGAAAACGTCGTCGCCCGACTTTTCGGCATAGGACCCCGTCGCGGGGTCTTTCTCAGCACGGATGAAGAGCACGTCCACGCGCGAAACAGCCCGGCGGAGCGTAGCATTGACCGTCTGTTTCGGACCGTCGAGCGACACGGTGTAAGAAGGAACCGCATCGAGCGGCACGTTGAGCATGAACGTCGCCGGGAAATTCTCCCCGGTATGCGTCACGCAGAGCGCATCGGAGAGAGGCGCGCCGGGGAGTTCGGGCCACGTGTAGTTGCCCGGCGTCACCAACCCGTAGACGGGCAGGAACTTGTAGTCACCGGCAGGAAACGGCACCGTGCCGGAGAAGGCCGAGCCGTCGAAATCCATGCCGCCGAGCGGAACGTCCTGCATATAGACATAACCCGAACCGGTGTTTCTGAACGCCAGGATTCGATATTCGCCGATACCGTGGACCGGGCCGCCGACCGACACCGACCGGGGCGCCCGGGTAATGAATTGCAGATTCCCGGTCGCAGGAGCGGCAGTATCCGTGTTTTCTTCGGGATCGGTGCACGCTCCTGCGGCGACGGCGAACGCCGCCAGTACCAACAAATTGTAAATTTTTTTCATAATTTTGTTTTTTAAAATTATAGACCGCCGCTACCATTCGCAGCTCAGTTCGTTGAAATGGACCAGATTGTACGCCGCCTCCGCGGACCCGCCCTGTGCGGCGAGCGAGAAACAATGCTGCGCCTTCGGCGCATCGCCATCGATCAGGTACAAGACACCGAGGCTGTTCAGCGCACGGCAATCTCCGGCGCAGCGGGCCAGGCATCGGCGGGCCGTCTGTACGTCGCCCCGCCGCAGGGCCAGCACCGCCATGTTGTTGCAGGCGCAGGGGTCATCGGGGTAATACTCCAACGCAACCGCGCAAACATAGGCCCTTTCGGGCGAGTCGAGGGGATAGGATTCCGCCACCCGGCACATTTCGCCGAGGCTCAGCCATTCGGGACGGGAGCCGATCAGCTCGCGGCATTGCGCTACGGTGAACGGAGGCAGTGCATAGTCGATGCGGTAATCCACGCGCCGCAGCTGCGGATAGACTTCGTGCAAAAGTTTGAGATAAGTTTTGCCGTCGTCTATGTGCCATATCACGGCGTCGCGGGCATCGGGGTCCGACACCGTGTCGATCACGGCCATGACCTCGTCCCGTGCTGGCAGGTCGGAGACGACGACCCAGCGCCGCAGGCTGTCCCAGTCTTCCGGTTCGGCCGCGGTGACGAATTCCGCCGTGTCCAGACCGAAATTCTCCTGCAAGTAAGCGCGGATCGACCGCACGCGATTCGCGGACAACCGCGTGTTGAACGCATAGGTATCCTCGGGCGAGGCGTAGCCTTTCAGAAAAATGGTTTCGATCCGGATCGTATCGTTCCCTCCGAGGCGGGCGGTAAGGCTGTCGATGCGCGCCAGCTGACAGCGGTTGTCGGCGAAGCCGCGCAGCAGCACCGAACGGCCCTGCGGAAAGTGTACGACAGCGGTGATCTGTTCGCTGCGCCGCTTGGGTTCGTCCGCGGGAACGAGGAACGACAGCCGCGGCTGTACCGGAACGGCAATTTCGGCGGCGACCAGCGGCAGAAGAGCCGTCCGGAGTCCGGCACACCCCTCCAAATCGCGGTATAGGACGACCCGTCCGCCCGCCATCCACGGCTCGTAAGGGACCTCGCCTTCGAAGAGAACCGCATTTACCGACGGATTTTTCCGTCCCCGGCGGACGACCGTATTGCTGTAAACGCTCTCTGAAACGGCCGGGACGCCGTAAAGACGTTCCCGACGCTCATCGACTTTCTCCCGGATGCGTCCCGTGAAAACGACGGGTGACAGCTGCATCCGGCGTTCGCCGTCAGTGACGACCGGCGTCACGGTCAGCCGGCCGTTCGCCGGGATTTCGATCCCGGGAACGATCGCGAGTTTCACGCAAAGACGGCTGCCGTCCCGGCGGGCCGCCGGGGAACCTTCGCGGCCGTAAGCCGCAGCGACAACAATCAGGCAGGCGGATAGCAGACCGACCATGCGGTATTTCGTACTATATTTCATATCCTGCGACGTTATTTGATGATAAAGATGAGTGTCAGGCCAATTTTGGTAGGTCCGAAATAGTTGCGCGACCGGGTCCGGATCACCTCGCCGCACTCAGCGATCGGATATTTCCGGTCCCACAGGCGGGCATATCCGATGCCGACCGTGGCTTCGAGGTTCCAACGCCTGCCGATCAACCATTGATAGCCGTAGGACAATCCCGCACCGTAGAGGTGGCCCTGATAACGGTTGCGGCGGAAATCGGTGCTGAAATCGATCCCTCCCGCATTGTATTCGGCGTAATGGGCATGCAGTCCGAAAAAGTGGCCGTTGAAACTCTCGCACAGCCAATAGCGCACTTCGGGCTGTACGAGCCAGTGTTTCAGCCGGGCGTCGCCGAACTTCCAGGGGTTGTAATTGCCCGACACGTCGAGCGTGACCCGGCGGCCGAGCGCCGCCTCGACGCCCAGATTGACCGTGGTCGCAGCATCGTAGAGCAGGTTGCTCTTGACGGCCCATCTCTGGGCGCGAGACGTATGCACCGATGCCAGCAGGATTGCCAGCACGAAATAGAATTTATTCATTTCCCTATTTTTTATTGTCCCGAAAACGACCGGACGAACGACGACCCATTCCGGTGTCCGCCTTGAATGGAACGGTACTCAAAAGGCGCGGTTATGGCACGTCCGTACAAATGAACTGCCAGAAATGGATGAACTTTTTTCACTCAGGTTCAACAATTTATATGACAGGGAGATAAAATTTCGAATGCGGCGGCCAATGCCGCGGCGCCGAACCTCCGAAAAACAAGAAAGGCCTGCATCCCCGGAGATACAGACCTTTTTTCCGTGTTTCAGGACGCTCAGAAGCGGTAGCGCGCACCAACCAACAGACTGACAACCAACCGGAAGCTATAACCCGCGGTGACGGTGCCCCACCCCGTGAGGTTGGCGTCGGAGCCCGTGATGGGGTACTAAAAACGCAAAAGCCGGCACTAATGAGTGCCAAACAAAGCCCCCTTGTAGTAAGTGTACTACAAGGGGGCTTTGCTTGGTTACGAATTTCGTGAAACATTCGTCACTCTCCCCTGGTTATCAGAATTTTGAAGCACAATGCTTTATTTCGAATCGCGCACGCATCGGACCGGTCCTGCCACCGACTTTACATAGTAAAAATAGAATTGGTATTCGAATATGTGGAACAGGCCGTAATCCTGATGGATATGCAAAATGTTCACCCGGTTGCCGGTGTCCGTGGTTGCATTGTGGTAGTTCCCGCAACTGCTTGTGCGGATACCCCCTCCGTCACCCACGCGTGTTCCCTGCGTCGGGAAATAGGATGTCGGACCGTCTTTCCATTTCTGCATATACATATTCATGCCGTACCCGATCGGAAACTTGTCGTCGTAATTGATGTCGCCCATAGATGCCGGATTGATTCCCGTATTTGTAAATTCGAGCCACAATTCACCCGAAGCAACCCTCCAACCCGTGGGACAGGGATCGAAAATGGATTTCTCCGTCCCGTAATTGTCGTATATATGGACATTATTATTCGAGTTAATCGTGTAAGCTTTCATTCCATCGGCGGCCGGTTCCAGACCGCCCCAAAGTTTGTTGTCGCTTTCTCCGGCCGGACACCAGTCGCCATTATTGAAATAGTTGTTCTTTGCCTGTACGTAAGCTTCATTTTGTTTGACTGCGTTCGTTCCGCTGATAAAAACGGTGGGATTGGCGATGGCGTGTCTGACGGCTCCGGTCAGGGTGCTTCCGACCACCGAATGAAACAGCTTGGTTTCATCGGCAGCGGATGTCTTATGCACTTCGACCTGGTTGGAGTTGTCATAATGCAGGTCCGTATGCTCGTCGTTATAATCCTGATACTCGCTTGCGATATGGCGTAAAGGCGGGAACGGGTCCTTTCGTCCCCATTGGTACAACATGCCGAAAGCCTGCGTCATCGGATCCGGATACCGGTGGAGACCGTTTCCCATGCCTTTCTGATTCTCCGCCAGCGCTCCGAGGTTGCATGACATGACAGCATAGCCCTGAATGCGAGGCTTTTCGGGATATATGCCGTTCTGGTCCCAGTCGTATGTGTAATAAGTAACGGCCCTGCCGAGATTATCCGGCTCATCGTCCGTAACCCAGATGTGCCAGGACCATAGGATGTCGCCCTCGCTGTTGTAGGCGCCGATCAGGGCATTGCCTTTCTTTTGCGTTCTGACATAGATTTTCTGATGAATGTCGCCCGTGTTTTCACCGAGCTGCACCAACGTTCCGTTCGTGTTATCGCCGATGCAGTCTTTGGTTTGCCAGATAATGCCGACACGGGCTATTTTCAGCAGCTCGTCATGGGGACTTAAATAATCCGCAAAATTATATCCGCCGCCGGTCTCTGTACGGTAATAGGGCTCGAAAGAGAGAAAGCCGTCGGGTTTTACGACAAAACAGTTGGCCGACGGATTGCTCTGGCCTTTCTCCCCCGTAATGGTCACCGTTATGCGGTAAACCTGATTGCGCTGTATGTTGAAATTGTTGAGCGAATTTCCGCCGGGATAAACCGCATAGAGATATCTTTCGCCGCCGATCTCGGCGGTCACATCCACCACAAGCGCATCGGAGGGAGCTGCGTCGGACTTGTTGCCGCCCTGAATTTCGGTTTCCCCCTGCAGGTTTTCAGGGACGTAAAAAACCGCCCATTCCGGATCTTCATTCTTTTCCAGATCCGAAGCGGCAAAGGCGATGGAACCGAATGTCGTTCCGTCGGGAAACGGAACCGCATCCATCGGTTCGTCATTGCCGTCGCCGGCCAGCGTCTCTACCCGGCAGACATTCGGGATTTGCCTTATGTTGACGTTGTTCAGTTCCATCCCGGCCTTCCGCATCTCGACCTTTACTTTGAGTTTGGCATACATGCGTGTAACCGGGACTGTGACCGTGATACCTGTCGTTACCTCCACCTCTTCGCTTGCCCCGGCCATCGGTATCGACACCTTGTCTATCGACCGTAACGGGAAAGCGGTAGGCAGGGTTTGTTTTTTCAGTTGTTCCGCCTGCCTGAATTTTTGCCATGAAGCATCCGTGCCGTCGTTGGCCCAGTTGTCATAACCCGTGTTGGTCACGGCATAGACGACGGACGGAACTCCGGCTTTCAGGTATACGGGCAGGTCTTGCAACGCAGCCTGGTCGGTGACGGTATAGTAGCGCGGCTTTATCAGCAGTTCTTGCGTTGCCGCATCGTACTGGAATACCCAGATGTCGTGTATCTCCTTTTCCTCCGCAGTTTCCTGCTCGGGGGTGGCGCTCGGTATGGACGCCCTTGTCCCCGCCGATGCTTCGACGGCGAACCGGCCGACGGACAAATTCAGTACGGCCTCCGTCAGTTCGCCCTCGTCGAGGATCGTTCCGCCGGTACCGCTCGTCTCCGGTTGCAACTCTGCCGTGCAGCCGCACATTACGACGGCCGCCGATAAGAGCATGAATAAAAAGCAATGTTTCATATCAGTCGAAAGTATATTCGTTGTCATAGGCATATTGCCATTCCTGTACGTTCACCGTGAGCCGGTTGTCACGGACGGTAACCGTGAAACGATACAGGTTGTTGCGGGCGATGTCGAAACGCCTGGCATTGTCGTTATTGTCCATCTTTCCGCTCTCGTCGTAATTTGCGAAATAGACCTTATGCGGTTCGTCCTCACCGGTCTGGGCGTCGAGCCGGACTTCGATGTTCGAGTATTTGTCGCCTGCGCCGATGTTTCGGTATTCAGGCAGATAGGCGGTCCATTTCTCGTATCTGTTCCCGTCGGTGTCGGTCCACTTGTCCGCGAAGCGGAAATTTTGCGTTTTCTCTTCCGCATCGTTGCTGTCTTCCACGAGGTGCAGGCCGCTGACGTAATCGCTGTCCCACGCGCCGTCGTGGTCGTAATCTTCCCGGGAGAAGACGTCTTTCGGGGCGCAGTATCCCGTCCGGTTATAGCGGCGGATCTTCACCTCGCTGAACGACAGGTCGAAACGGGCGTCCGTTTTGAGCACCACCTCCACCTTCGCCACGGCACGGAGCAGGGCGACGGGCTCGGGCAGTAAAGTGACCTCTCCGGGCCTGAGCGCTATATCGTTGTATTCGCTGACACCGTAGAAAGGAATCAACCGATCGGGGCCCGGCCCGAACGGAGAGAAACAGTCGAACAGCCCCCATTCGGCATTGCAGATATCCGCAAGCAGCGTTTCTCCTGCCTTCATCGTCTCATCGCCGTATTGGGGCCAGTTGGCGAGTACGACCATCTTGAAATTCTTGTGATCGGCCAGAACGGCAGGCGCCTTGCCGAGCATGCTGTAATCCCGGTAATCGCTCCCTTCGGCCACGACGAAACCGTCCGGTTCAAAACGGGCGATGAACTTATTGTCGGAGGTGAAGAAATAGATTCTGTAATTGTTGTGCTCTATGTCAATGTAGTTTTCATAGGTTTCGCCGACTTCATAGCCTTCGCCGGCCTTCGGGCTTGCTGCGGGCAGTCTGAGGCCGATGCTGAGAACCGATTCTTTGTCGGATGTGCCGAAGGCCTCCGTGTCATGGCTGCACGAGGCAGTCCACAACACAAGGAGCGCCAGAGTCCCCGAGACGATATGTCTTGCCATATTCTTCATTTGCTTTTCCCCTGTTACAAATCGCTGTTTTGCAGCACCACTTTCCAGGAGTTGATATAAATGTAGGTATCGAGCCAACGGTCGCCTTCATCGAGGAAGAAGACCATGTCGTACACGTCCTGCCTGTCGAGATATTCCTGATCGCCCATATTCCGGTTATAAAATCCCTTCACAAGCAGGGCGTAGTCGATCAGGGGAATGGAGAAAACCGTCCTCTCCTTCTCCCTGTCGGTCACGGTGAGCCGCGGTTCCTGTCCTTCCACGAGGCGCGGCACGGTCAGCTCGGCGATGACCGCGCTGAACACGGCGTTCGGGCCGGAGGCGTTCCCGTCGGGCCGGGAAGCCAGGCCCGCTTCCCCGGCGTCGGTATGCCATGCGTAGAAAGTCACCGGCTCGTCGGGCCGCAGCGAGTTGTCCCAATCCATGCTGCCGTTGGTGTCGGTGATGGTGAATACAAACCTGTCTTTGTCCATGGCTTCCCCCGAAAGGTGCTGCAACACCACCCGCACGTTGTTGGTGTTTTTCACCAGCGGGACGGTATAAGTGTACGTGCCCTCGGTTTCACCGAACGTCTGTCCCGGCAGCCACCCGTGGAACAGGCGGTCGAGGTCTTCGGCGACGAACGCCTCGTTCCCGGCGTCGTGCCGTCTGCCGAGCGTGCAGGTCAGTTCGTTGCCGACGGTTGTTGCGGGTATCGAGAAAGAACCTTTGTCGGCAGTGCCGCACCAAGCGAGCAGGTCGTATTCGCCCGGCTCCACGTTTACGGTCATGGCGTAGCCGTCGGCCGACAGGGCCTCTCCCTGCTCGGTGCGCTGCCAGACCACCCGCCCCTCGGCATCGAGCAGGTAAAGCGTCACGGTGTTCACCTCGCGGGCAAAGGCGTCGGCAAACTTCATGTTGTAATCGTAACGGAACTTCACCCGGTAATTCACCGTGCAGTCGCCCTCGCCGTCATAGATTAAGCCGTCGCAGGCATATAGCATCGAAGCGCAGGCGACAGCCGCCAGCAGCCTGCCGCCCGATTTTCTTATGTAAGACCGTATATCCATTTGGCTTATGTCGTTATATTATTATATACTGCGGAAAATGCCGCAGGGAATTTTCATTTTCGGAGGGAATTGGCAAATGCGCCTTTTCCGGTTCCGTCCTCTCTTTACGCCGGATCGGAAGCGTTTTTTCAAGCCATTCCATGAGGTGGCTTCTCCCTCATGGAATGGCTGTTCATGCAATGATTAAAGTTCTACGTTTTGGCTGACGATCTTCCAGGAGAGGATATTGATTTTCGCACCGACGTAATAGGTGTCATCGTTCGGATCGCCGGGAACGATCTTTTCGTTCCCGTCAAAGATTCCCTTGCCTATTTTTTCCAACTTGTCAATGGTGACTACGTAGTGATGATTGCGCACCACACCGTATTTGGCCTCCGGAACAGTTCCGTTTTCTGCAGCGTCGTTGTTGAGGTGTTCAATCGGAATGTTGTAGTACATCAGTCCGCCGTTGTAAGCGACGGCGCCTGCGGACGCGGCGGCCAGGTCGTCGTTAAGAGCGTCGATGATCTCCTCCGAGCAACTGGAACCGTCCTCCGCATACAACGGGATTTCAAGCTCGTTCGTAAATACCGCTTTCACTTCTCCGTCGCCCGTATTCTCCAATTTCACATACTCTTTGCCGATCTGGGTGTATGCTATATTGCCTTGTGCGTCCTTGCCGTTCTCATACCACACGGTGTGTTGGTTTCTCGCTTTCAGCACGCTGAGCACATATTCGAGGAAGGAGTCATGTTGGAACAGCACGCCGTTGTAACGCACGAGGTCGAGCGCATTGCCGCTCGCATCGCAGACCTTGGCTTTCAGCAGGATGCTCGTGACGGCGGACGGGAAATCGGCCGTTACGACTGCGCTGGTGTTGGTGTTTTCGGCGCAATAGGCGGGGGCTCCCAATGCGGTCAGGCCGTTTTCCAAATCGACATAGTTCAGGTATTCGGAGTTGGCGGGGACTCCCGCTGCATTGTCGGGATAGCCCGAAAGACCGTAGTTGAACGACTTTCCCCAATGACTGCGGTAGTCGGTCGGCCGGTTCCATGTAAAGCCCAAATCGCCGTTCGCCCAGGTTGCGTCTATGTTCTTAACCATATATGATCTCTTCGCCGTGGCATTCAGCTTTCATCCGAGCAGTTCGACATAAAGCTCTTCCGAAGCAACATCGTCGTTTCCGGCCGAGTTGTCTTCACCCGCCACGGTGGCCTTTATCGGATAACGCCCATTGGCATCCTTCACGAGCTGCCCGGACACATTCAGGGTTACTTTGGCTGCCAGACGCTCCACATATACGGTCACCGTATTGGCAATGGCGTTGATGTCCGTCATCGGTTCGGGCAAGAAATTCTCCTCTTTGACTTCCGTGACGAAATAGGCGCTCCGACCGGCTTCGGTATAGCTCGTCGTGCTCATGGTGAAGTAATCGGTCGTGACATTATTAGCCGTCGAGGGATAATAAATGCCTTCCGCATTCCCGTCCGCAAGCACCGTTTGCATCTCCCCGAGCGTGTTTCCATACAGGAAGCCCGTCGGTTTGTTAAGTACCGCTACCATATATTTGGGATAATTCTTCCTGCCCAGTTCTTTCAGCACGACGACGTTGTTGCCCGTAAATTCGATGTTGCCGGCAGGGTTTGTCGTCGAGGCGTTGCCACCCGTCCAGACATCGCCTTGTGCCACAAATACGCCGTCGGCGTCGTAAAAGTAGAAAAAGGCGTTTTTAACGGACTGTTCGTTCGTTCCGTATTCGAATTCGCCTTCCTGCGCCCTCGTAAGGGAGCCTGCATCGGCGAGCCGGACATTGATATACGCCTCGTCTCCCGTGAAAACCTTCGAGGTATCGTCCGGAATGACTCCCGATTCATCGTTCGAGCATGCACACAGTGAGGCGCATGCGAACAAACCAAAAAATAATTTTTTCATCTTCATAAATGTGTTGATTCGATCTTGTTAATAAGCTGTTTTTCTTGTCAGTATCTCTCTTTTTCCAGTTGTTCGAGCGTGACGCCCGCCTGTTCCGATCCGAGCGATTGCGCTTCGTTCAGGTAGCGCCTGGCGCTCTCGTAATCCTTTTGCCGGACGGCCAGCGCGCCCCGGGCATAAACCGCCTCAGGCGAATCGCCCGCCTTGGCAAGGTAACGTTCCGCCCCTGCGAGGTCACCACGGCGCATTGCGGCGTTGGCGGCGTTCAGGTTGGCGACGGGGTCGTTCGGGAACATGCGCACCGCTGTTTCGAACACCTCGGTGAATTCGTCCGTGCCGGGTTCATACTCCTGTGCGACGAGGTAGAACTCGTTCAGGTCCAGCTTTTGCGGCCGCTCGCGCATGATTCGTTTTATCTCCTCCACGTCGCTATAACTGCGGATGGTGTAGGCTATGCGGTAGTCGGTGCGGCGCAGCGCCGGATAACAGTGCTGCAACAGGAAGCGGTACTCTTCGGGATAGGTGCTTTTCAGTTTCCACTCCTTGGCATCCGGCTCCAGATCGCTGTCTATCAGCGCGATGATCCTCGTGCGATGTGCAAGGTTCGACCGTTCCACATAGCGGCGCAATCCCTCCCAGTCCTCCGGTTCGTAGCCGGTCGTGATGATGTCGCCTTCGAACCGGCAGAGCCGCTGTATGTGTCTCTTCAGTGCGTCGGCACGTCCGATAGCCAGCTCCCGGTTATGCGCATAGGGACTTTCGGGCGAAGCATAGCCTTTCAGCCATACCGAGGTGATGGTTATATCCGCGTCGCTTCGCACGGAGTCGATCGACGACTGTATTTTCCCGAGTTCGGCGGCGTTGCGCCGGTAGTCCGGATAAATCGCCGTCCGGTCCACCGGAAAGTCGATGAACGCCGAACCTTCGAGTGAATCCCGTTTTTCGGCCCGTCCTTGCGGACGCACATATACCAGTTCGGGAAAAAACGCCTCGCTGTGTCGTCCGAGCATACCGTCCTGCTCTGCCAGCAGCGTGTTGCAACATCCGTAGTCGCTGCGGTGAAGCGACAGCGCGGAGCCGTTCATCCATTCGGCGTACGGCACCATGGCGTGATATTCGATGTCGCCGGGTTTTTCCGCGGCCCTGTAGCTCTTTTCATCCCTGCCCGACAGCATGCTCACGCCGTTGCGTACATAGAAATAGTAGCGCCGCCTGCCGTAAACCCCTACCGATTGCAGGTCGAGCGAGTCGCGGCCATTGACCAGCCATGGCGTAAGAAGCACCGCGCGATTATTGTCCACGTCGAGCCCCGACAAATCCAGAAGCATGTTTACAGCGATGTACCCGCCGTTACGCTCCATACTGAATCTCCCGACGGAAACGCCGTCCACGATGTCCCGTTTCCGCATGTCGGTTACGGTCTGCGCTCCGGCCGCCGTAATCATGCCCAAAAGGGCTGAAAGGATATATAATCTCTTTTTCATCTTGTACACGATTAAAATACATAAACAAGGTTGATTGCCGCTTTTGTCGGCCCTACGTAGTGGTGCGGCTTGTCCGTTTCTATCTTCCTGCCGCACCCGGTGCACCGGAAGCGGTCATAGCGTGTATAGGAATAGCCGAAGCCTATCTCCGCCTCGAGGTTCCAATGCCGCCCCAGTATCCACGCATAACCATAAGCGACACCTGCGCCGACGAACCAGCCCTGATAGCGGCTGTCCTTCAGTTTGCGGGCATCCGTGCCGAGGAAGTTGATTTTCCCATCGAAACCTCCGATGTTATATTGTCCGCCGTGCAGGTGTGCGCCCACAAAGTGCCCCGAGAAGCGGTCGCAGAACCAATATCGGGCTTCAGGCTGAACAACCCAGTGCTTCCAGCGCCGGTCGTGCGCGAGTGTCCATGCGTTGAACTGCCCCGTAATGTCCAGAGTCCATTTCGGTGCGAGTCCGACTTCCATTCCCAAATTCGGATTCAGGAAAGCGTCTGCCAGCATATTGCTCTTGACAGCCACGCTCTGGGCTTTGACACCCTGCGTCATGCCGGTGACGGCGATTGCCAGCAGGACGAACATTCGTTTTATAATTCCATTTTTCATACTTTAAATTATTGCGTTGCAGATTTTACGGTCTGCCCGTGTACAGACACCCGAAAGGACAGTTGCGGTGTCCTTGCTTTCTCAGCTTGATAAATCCGGTCAAACAGTTCTGGGAATGGTCGGCGGAACGGCCTCGGAAGAGGCTGCCGCAATTATGACGGAAGAATGAATTCTGTTCTTTTCATTATAAATAGGTGGAGCGGGTGAAGTGACTGAAAAACTTTTTTGCAAAATAGCCGTGGGATTTTTTTGTTCTGCACAAAGAAATGATATATTTGCTACCGGATAATGCCAAAACGTATAAATCACATCGGCAAAATCGTAACGACCCTTATACGCAAACCGCAATTTTGTAAAGGATATGTCAAATCATCAAAAACGGACTCTTCCCGGGGCGCACGGAGCCTCTTCACCCATGGGTGCAATGTAAATAAAGCCAGAGCGTTATGCTGCATTCACACGCCGTAATCCCGGAGGTATGCGGCCTGTGGCATCCCGGACGGTTCCGGCGTGCAGGAAACAGCCGGCGGGAACACTCGTTCGGGAGAAATAATTTGAATCATGGGAACATTTGTCACATACGGCAGCCTGATGGTCTATATTTTGCCGATCTGCTGTTCGGTCATATGTTCGGTCTTTGCCTTATTGCTGATCTGGAATTACCGCAACCCCGCCGAACGAAAATTGAGGCGGGTCGTGAGCATCTATTGTATCCTGATCGCCGTGTGGTGGGCATCCGTTCTCTGGCACGTGCTCTCAGACAACCCGGTATTCCTTCCGGTCGATATCCCTTTCGCACTATCGTATCTCTATATTCCCGTATTGTTCTACAACATCGTCTATTACCTGACCTACTTGGGGAATAAACGAAACTTTCCCGTCCTGAATTACCTTTGGCCGCTGCCCGCGTCGGCGGTTATCCTGACTGCGGCAGCCTGGATATTGCCGCATGGAGACGGAATCGCCGGATTATCGCCCGCCGAGCGCTATACGTATCTGTTCATCTCCGGCTTTTTGCTGCGGTTCGTCACGGCGATAGCCTATATCGTTCCGACCTGCCGGCTGTTGTCGCGGTATTACAAGCAGGCGGTCGTGCAAAAGGTCGACGCGGCTCGAAAATCGTTCAGTATAAGATCGTCGCATTGGCTCGTCGTGCTCTTCGTGCTTTTCATCGCCATATGGCTGATCGCTTTTTTACCTTCGGTAGTCTGTTCCGACCGATGGCTCGTCCGGCTGAACGCGTTGTGTATCATAGTCCAGGAAATCCTGCTCACATACCATGTCATCCGCAGGCAGTATCTCTCTTACAAAACCTCCGACTTTTTTCCGGCCGCCGGAAAAAAGAGCGAAAACAACGGGTTGATCGACAAACAGCGCCTTGCGCCGGACCATGCGCACGGACCATTGAGCAGAAAGGCGTTCGAAAACTATTTGTCCCAGAAAAAGCCGTACCTCGATCCCGATTTCAAACTGACCGACATGGCTGAGGCGATGGGGGTGAACCGTACCGTCATGTCCAATTTCATCAATCAGACCTATGGCATGAATTTTCGGCGTTACCTGAACCAGTGGCGGATCGAGGAGTACCAGATTTTAATGGCGCATCCTTCGAACGAACGCAAGAATCCCTATCGGGTAATGGTTATGGCGGGATTCAAAGACTCCCGCCATTTCCAGCGTGCGATCCGATTGGAAAAGGCGGCCAAGGAACAGCCGGACGAGGAACCGCAAATAAAGAATAAGGAAGAATGAATCAGGATATCGGACGTGCAATCGTTTTCTCAATGCCGGTGGTAAGCGCGGCGGTCAGCCTGATCCTGATTTCGCTCGATACGACCCGCTCTTCCAATACAGTCGACCGGAAGATTCATTACAACATGATCGCCGTATACAGTCTGATGATGCTGTTTTGGAGTGGAATGGTCATGCATTCCATTGCCCGCGACACGTTCATCACATACCTGCCCGTTTTCTTTTCCTCATTCGGGTTCATCCCCGTATTCCTCTACCGGATCACGCATATTATTACGGATACGGGCGAGCGGAAACGTTTCCCGGCCTGTCATTTCATCCTTCCGGCGTGTTTGACCTTAATTATCTGCGCGATCGCGTTGGCAGTCCCGTTCCGGCAGCGATGGACAGCTATTTATGATAACGAAGTAAACCTCACATCTGCAATCATCGACAGCACGTTTATCGTTTGCATTGTACTGTGCATTTTATATTCCTGGCTGAGCCTGCTCCGCATAAAGGCGTATAAACGCAGGATAACCGACTATTCCGCCGATATCTACCGCATGTCGCTGGATTGGCTCTCCTTTATCGTCCTTTTCAGGGTCGTGCTGCAAACCCTGCCGATTGCCGGGTTGATATTGGGTGTCGGGCTGTTCGACGGGTTGGGGTTTGCCTGGGCATTCACGACGCTGCCGGCGGTCTTCACCCATATCGTGCTGTGCCTGAGCATCCTTTCGGAGAATTACGTGATTCTCGAACCTGTCTCCGTCAAAGAAAAGGAAATGACCGCATCGGGAAATTATCCGCAACTGGCGCGGCAGCAGGTCGAGCAATATTTGGAGGACCGGAAACCGTATCTGAATCCGGAATTCAAAATAACCGATATGGCCCGGGATCTCGCTTCCAACAGGACTTACATATCGGCTTTCATCAACCGGGAATATGGTGTGAATTTCAACCGTTTCATCAATAATTACCGGCTGAAGGAGGTGGAGCGGTTACACGCGGAGGCTGTACAGAGAAAGCAAAAAACACCGGTGTTGGAGATTGTGCTCCATGCGGGATTTAGTAATTACCGCAGCTATTTCCGGGCCAAGAACATGGAGAAGAACGATGCCGTTTCCATAGATTAAAAAAACGAACGATACTATCTGAAATATAACACACCGATTATGTATACGAACGAATACCGTCCCGCGCCGATGGATACGTCGGAAGTCGTACTCCCGAAAGCGCTGCAGGAACTCACCGAACAGATGGCCCGCAATGTCCATGAGGTCTGGGCCCAGACCCGCATCGCGCAGGGATGGAGCTACGGCCCCGAACGCGACGACGCCGCGAAAAAGCATCCCTGCCTGATCCCCTACGAGGAGCTGCCCGAGGCAGAGCGCGAATACGACCGCAACACGGCCGTCGAAACCATCCGGCTGATCCTCAAACTCGGATTCACAATCGAACGGAAATAATCCCGGACCGGACTCGCGGAGGGATTCCGGATTCGAACAACGCCCCCAAACGATTAACGACATGCAGCACACACAACGAACAACCCGCATCCGGTTCGCAGCAGCCTGCGGTCTGGCGGCCCTCATCCTGGCCGCCGTCTTTCTGCACGCCCCTTGGTGGCTGGCGCTGACGGCCGTTGCAGCCGTGACGGCCGCCGCCGTCCGGCTCTGGCGACGGCGCCCCGCCTACCGCCGCAACGGGATGGAGTATTTCGACCGCATCATCTCGGGCGGCATCCGCTACCAGCTGGTCAGCTTCATCACGGTCATCGTGGTCGTGGTCGGGGTCTGCATCCTGCTGGCGATCTGGTCCGACTGCTCGATCCTTACGCACGACGACGGATGGGGCAAGGCGCGGGGCGTGATCTACCACTTCCTCGACCCGGGCTACCTGAACGACGACGAAACCCCCGCCGTGCAGGGATTCATGCTCATAATCTCACTGATGGGCATGGTGCTCCTGGGCGGACTGCTCATCACCACGCTGTCGAACATCGTCGAACGCCGCGTGAACGGCGTCGAACGGGGACTGGTGAACTACCCCGGCATCCGCGACCACTATGTCGTCATCGGCTACGGCGAGATTTCGGTCTGCCTGCTGCTCAACATCTTCCGGCACGAATCGGAGCGGCTCCCGAAAACCGGGAAACGTCAGACCGCGAAGCTGCCCAAAATCATCCTGATGACCAATCAGGACATCCCCTGCGTGCGGGCCCGCATCCAGTCGCAACTGGCTCCCGAACTGGAGCGGAAGGTGATCCTCTACGCGGGCAACATCGAATCCCGGGAGCATCTCGCCAAACTCAACATCGACACGGCCCGCGAGGTCTACATCCTGGGCGAAAGGGAGGAATACGGCCGCGATTCGAAGAACCTCGAGTGCGTGCGGATCATCCGCGAGCTGCGCGGGGAGACGAAAACGCCGCTGAAAGTCAACGTACAGTTCGACCGCCCGGCCTCCTACTCCATCATCCAGAAACTCGCCCTGCCGGCCGAATTCATCGCCGACGACGACGGGAAAAGCGTCATCTACTTCCGGCCTTTCAACTTTTACGAGAACTGGGCTCGGTTGCTGTGGGGCCATTACAAGGAGGCCGACTACGCGGACCTCGACTTCAAACCGCTGGATTGCGACGGACGCCACGTCCACCTCATCATCGTGGGCTTCAACCGCATGGGGCGCGCCCTGCTGCTCGAGGCGCTGCGGCTGTGCCACTACCCCAACTACGACGAGCGGACGGGCGCCAACCGAACCCGTATCACGGTGATCGACAAGGCTATGGACGACCTGCTGCCGCAGTTCCGCTCCCAATACCCTTATCTGGAACAGATCGGGGACATCGGGGTCGAATACGTCAAAGGCCGCGTCGAGGATACCGCCGTGCGGGAGATGATTACCGCGGCTGCGACCGACAGCCGGGAACTGGTGACGATCGCCGTTTGCCTGCAGGACCCCGACCTGAGCCTCTCGACGGGCCTCAGCCTTCCCGAAGAGGCCTACTACATCATCGGCCGGGAGCCGGAGGGCTGCATCGCCGGAAACAACGACAATGTCCGCATCCTGATCCGTCAGGAGTTGCAGCAGGGCATCGGCGAGATACTCGATGCCGACAAGCGCAAATTCAAACACGTAAAGGTCTTCGGCATGCTCACCGACGGCATCAGCGGCCACCTGCTGGACGACACGGCCGCCATGTGGGTCAATGCCTACTACGACCTGAAATACGCCCCCGGCAAAGGGAGTCCGAAACACCCCGTTTACGCCGCCTATGCAAAATACCTCGAAACACACCAACTGGAGGGTACCGACATCCTCGACCTCGCGGCAATGCCCGCGCACCGGGCCGAAGCCGAACGCACGGCCCGGCTGTTGTGGTACCTGACCAGCGAGGATTTCCGCTTCTCGAACCGCTACCAGACCGAGATGTACGGCATCTACCAACGCTATGCGGAAAATTCGGCGCTTCATGAGATGGAGCACCGCCGCTGGTGCGCCGACCGCAGCATCATCGGCTACCGGGACACCTGCGCCGAACGGCTGAAGGACATCGACTGCTTCAAACTGCACTGGTCGATCGTCCCGTTCAAAGACCTGCCGGAAAAAGAGCGGGACAAGGACCGGGACGTAATCGGGAATATGAAAAAGATCCTGAACCTCGGCCCGTCGACGCTGGACTGACCGACTCTCAAACGAATCCGGCGGCCCTATGAAAGAGCCGCCGGTAATTTTTTGTATCCGGAAGAATCGCTACTCGACCGCCCGGAACGGGGCTTCGTCGTCGCCCGTCCATTCGTACAGGCGGACGGTCGAACTCTGCTGGCGGGTCTCCTTCGAACGCGCGTTCTCCGAAATGTAGAAATAGCCTCCGCCCAACGGGCACAGCCCCGTCGAACCCCATTTGAAATCCCAGCCGCAGATGCCGTCGGCCGATTTTCCGGCAGGAAGCAGCGAGAGCACCTCGCCCTCCGTCGGCGTGTCGAAACCCTGCAATGCCTCCTTGCGGGCGGGCTTCCCGCCGTCGATCACAAAAAGCGAATAATTGGGGTATCGGGATTTCTTACCTTTGTAAACCGCCGCATAGAGGTTGCCCGAGGCGGGATCGTAAGCCAGGTTTTGAATCCCCCAGGAGGTGTTGCCCGTACGGACGAAATACTTGTGATCGGGTGTCGTCGGGCCGCTCTTGTGCAGGTTCGACTGCGACAAAGGCTGCTCATAGCGTTTCCAATCCTGCGTGTCGTAAGCCAGCAACACCTGATAGTCGTTGTCCGTGCGCAGCGTATCGCCGTAGATGCCGTAAGCCACATAGAGATAATCGCCCTTCCCACCGCTGCCGAAGCGTGGCGCAAAGGTCACGCCGTCGATACCCGAGCATCCGAAACGGTGGGCGACCGTCCGGCCGCCGTTCACGGCCTCCGCGAAATAGTCGTCGACAGCCTCTTTGACATAAACGGCGGTCATCACACGGTCTTTCTCCGCATCCATATCGGGACGCACGATGCGGTCCACATCGAATACGGCGATGTAGAATCCCGTCTGGTCCACCCCTTCCGACTCCTTGTCGAGGGTCTTGCGGATGCCCTTGCCGATCACGTCGTCCTTATATTCCAACGAACCGTAGACACGCCCGTCCGCGGGATTCATCGTCAGGCACCCCAGATGGCCCGTCAGGCCGTCGACACTGCCTATGAGGTTTCCCGCAAGGTCCATTTTCAGCAGCTTGGTCGTAAAGGAGAAGTAGATGTAACCGCGTTCGAGGTCGACGGCAATGCCCTGTACGTGGAACGGGCCCTGTTCACCCGAAAGGATCGTGCGGGGCAGTTTGCCCAGATCGGGCGCATCCGCACGGTTACGGCCCGAGGGACAGGCCGTCAACAGCAGCGGAACAATCAGAAAAGGAAGCAGACGTTTGAGGTTCATCGGTAGTTTATTTTGCTTTTACGCAACAAATATAAACAAAAGCAAAATAAAATACAATAAAAAGAAAAGTTTACCCGCCGGTTTCGGCGGGTAAACTTTCGGATTCAGATTTTCTCGACATACGCTTCGAGGGCCGAGAGGTCGACAGCGAGGGGTTCCGAACGCTGCGGCCTGCGGGTCAGCTCTTCGAGCCGTTCGGGAAGCGGCACCCGGGCCCCGGTCACCGAGGTAATGACCTCCCCGAACTTGGCGGGATGGGCCGTCGAAAGGTAAAAGCCCGGTTTGCCGACCGCCGTCGAGGCGGCATAACCTACGGCGCTGTGGGGATCGGAGAAATAGCCGTGCCGCTCGTACAGCTCGTCGATCGTGCGGCGGATGCAGGCGCCGTCGCAGCGGAATCCCTCCAGCTCGCCGCGCAGGACCTCGGGATCGCCCCCGCAGAGCCACAGCATGCGTTCGAAATTGCTCGGGGCGCCGACATCCATCGCATTGGCCGGGGTCCTCACCGACGGCCGCGTGCGGTAAACGCCCGTGCGGAGGAATTCGGGAACCACGTCGTTGACGTTCGACGCCGCCACGAAGCCCCCGACAGGCAGTCCCATGCGCTGCGCCAGCATCCCCGCGGCCAAATTGCCGTAGTTGCCGCTCGGCACGACGACAACGGGACGGTCGCCGCCCGCGGCCTGCCGCCATTGGCAATAGCCGTAGAAGTAATAAAATGCCTGGGGAATCCACCGCAGGAGGTTGATCGAATTGGCCGACGTGACGCGCCGCCGCTTGCGGAACTCCGCATCGGCGAAGAGCTCTTTCACCAACCGCTGGCAGTCGTCGAACGTCCCGGCGACCCGCAGCGGATGGATGTTGCCCCCGAGGGCCGTCATCTGACACTCCTGCAGGCGGCTGATCTTCCCCTCGGGATAGAGCACCACGACATCGACGCCCGGCACGTTGTGAAACCCGTGCGCCACAGCGCTGCCCGTGTCGCCCGAGGTGGCCGTGAGGATCACCAGCCGCTCGTCGGCGGCCCCCAGCAGACCGATCGCACGCCCCATGAACCCGGCGCCGAAATCTTTGAAAGCGCAGGTCGGACCGTGGAACAGTTCCAGCGTGTAGCGTCCGCGCCCCACCGCCCGCAAGGGGACGGGAAAGTCGTACAACGTCTCCAACTCCCGCCGCAAAGCCTGCGGATCGAAATCGTCGCCGAAGAAAAGCCCGGCCAGATAGCCCGCCATCGCGGCGTAGGACTCCCCTGCCAGCCGTTCGACCTCGGCCATATCGGCCTGCGGAATGCGCTCGGGAACGAACAGCCCGCCGTCGGGCGCCAGTCCCATCATCGCGGCCTCGCGGAGCGAACAGCCGCAGGCCCGTTTCATATCTCTCGTACTGTAAAATTTCATCGTTTCGCGTTTTTATTGCCCCACGACACGCGCTCCGGCGTTCGACACGCGGCCCGCATAGGTGTGGCAGCCGATCTGCCGCTCCTGGAAATGCCGTTTCATCTGCGCCGCAATCCGCTGCGCCACCTCGTAATCCGAAGCCAGCGCAAAGACCGACGGTCCCGACCCGGCAATGTTCATCGCCAGCGCACCTTCGGCCAGCACCAGCTCTTTCAATTCATCATACCCGGGGATGAATCCCTTGCGATAGGGCTCCACGACAGCGTCGTGCATCGAACGCCCGATCAGCGCCACGTCGCGCAGCGCGAACCCGGCCACCAGTCCCCCGACATTGCCCCATTGCGTGATGGCTTTCGACAGGGGAATCTCGCGCGGCAGCACCTCGCGGGCATCCTTCGTGCTGACCACGATGGCCGGATGCGCCACGGCATAGAAAAAGTTGTCGGGCACGGGCAGCCGGACGATGTCGAACGGCTCGTAACCGCGGATCAGCACCACACCGCCCAGCACCGCAGGCCCCACGTTGTCGGCATGGGGCGTACCGCCGATCAGCGCCTCGCCCATCATGGCGAACTCCACGAGTTCCTTGCCCGAGAAGGGACGGTCCAGCAATTCGTTGAGCCCGTAGACGGCGGCGGCCGACGAAGCCGCACTCGACCCGATGCCGCTGCCGGGAGCGATCTTTTTGAGCATCGTGATCTCGATCCGCACCGGACGGCCGTATGCCGCGAGCATGGCCCGCAGGGCGGGGGTAATCACATTGTCCTCGATGTTCTCGGGAAGGTTCATCCCGCTCAGGTTGCGGATTTCCAATCCTTCGGCCCCCTCTTCGGCGCCGATCTCCAGCAAATCGCCGACGCCGTCGAGCGTCAGGCCCATCACGTCAAAACCGCAACCCAGATTCGCCACCGTTCCCGGCGCGAAAACCCGAATATATTTTTTCATAACAGAAAGTTCATTAAACAAGTGGACTGTCATCACCTGTCGCCCGGCCGTATTCGCGGCGTACCGCCGCGTATATAAGCCTGCCCCCATCCCAAGCCCTTCCCTGAGGGAAGGACTTAGTGCTGCTACGCAGCGAAATCAGCGCCCTCGAAGGCCGGCAGGTAACGTTTGTCGATTAAATTATTTGATTGTAACCTTTTTTTCCGCTCCGGCAGCCTTGGCCGGAAGTGCATACCGAGTATGCGGACGGATTATTGACTATCGAACCCCCACAGGGGTGGTAGTCGTCGTGGGGGTAGTCGTCGTGGTCGTGAAGGTATACGCACAGCCTGCGGGATTGCCGATAAATCTGCAACCTCGTCCAGTCATCGCGATATGCCGTTTGGTAACCATCATTGGCAAATATAAAACAAATATTTTAAAAATCCAAATCGAAGTAACAATTCGTAAAACCGCCCTGAAAAATCCCGAAAGGCTTTTTATAATATAGGAGTAGCACAAAAAGGCGCAAAAAGGCTCATTCGGATCAAAAATGAAAGTCGTCCCGGGGCTTCGAAATCCCAATCCGGCGAAAAAACGGCTCGAACAGACATTTCAGGGCCAAAAACCGACTATCAAATCGTAATCAAACCATCCGCGGAACGAACAGATGCAAACCTGATCGGAGAATCTGCTTCCGGACTGTCACAATATTAAATATTTTTAGAAAATTATTTGTTCAAAAAATTTAATATCCATATATTTGTCCTGTAACGAATACGAAAAAACAGACCATGCTTCATTCGATCATTATCGTCATTACCCTGCACCTCGTCGTCCTTAGAAGATAACGGGAGAAAGGTGGCGTGCATGATCGACGAATATGATAAAGCCTTTCTCCTGCCGGGGAAAGGCATTTTTATTTCCGGCACGGGCCGGGACACAGACTGAAACCGAAACGGAAAGATGAAACACACACTCAGAAGTGCCGTCACCACGACGGGCCGCCGAATGGCGGGAGCCCGGAGCCTCTGGCGGGCCAACGGCATGCGCGAGGAGCAGTTCGGCCGCCCGATCATCGGCATCGCCAACTCGTTCACCCAGCTCGTGCCGGGCCACGTGCACCTGCATGAAATCGGCCAGTACGTCAAACAGCGTATCGAAGCCCTCGGGTGCTTCGCCGCGGAGTTCAACACCATCGCCATCGACGACGGCATCGCCATGGGCCACGACGGCATGCTCTACTCGCTGCCCTCGCGCGAGATCATCGCCGACAGCGTCGAATACATGGTCTCGGCCCACAAGGTCGACGCGCTGGTCTGCATTTCGAACTGCGACAAGATCACCCCGGGCATGCTGATGGCTGCCATGCGGCTCGACATCCCGACGGTCTTCGTCTCGGGTGGCCCGATGGAGGCCGGGAAGTTCCGGGGCCGCGGCGTGGACCTGATCGACGCGATGGTCATGGGCGCCGACGACACGTGCAGCGACGAGGAGATCGCGCAGATCGAACGCTGCGCCTGCCCCGGCTGCGGATCGTGCTCGGGAATGTTCACCGCCAACTCGATGAACTGCCTCACCGAAGCGCTGGGGCTCTCGCTCCCGGGCAACGGCACGATCGTCGCCACGCACGCCAACCGCCGCCGGCTGTTCGAGGAGGCCGCGGCGCTCATCGTCCGCAACGCCGAACGCTACTACTTCATGGGCGACGATTCGGTCCTGCCGCGCTCGATCGCCACCAAGGCCGCCTTCGAAAACGCCATGTCGCTCGACATCGCCATGGGCGGCTCGACCAACACGGTGCTGCACCTGCTGGCCGTGGCACACGAGGCGGGCGTGGATTTCACGATGCAGGACATCGACCGCCTTTCGCGGCGGGTCCCGGTGCTCTGCAAAGTCGCCCCCAACTCCCACTACCACATCCAGGATGTCAACCGCGCCGGCGGCATCTTCGCCATCCTCGGCGAACTCGGCCGCGCCGGACTGCTCGACACCTCGGCGCAGCGCGTCGACGGACGCACGCTCGGCGAAGCCGTCGCCGCCTGCGACATCCTCTCCCCCACGGCTTCCGACACGGCCCGCCGCCGCGCGCTGAGCGCCCCGGCCGGCCATTACAGCCGCGAACTCGGCGCCCAGCACTCCTATTACGAAGAACCCGACACCGACCGCACGGCGGGCTGTATCCGCGACGCGGAGCACGCCTATTTCCGCGACGGCGGACTGGCCGTGCTGACGGGCAACATCGCCCGCTCGGGCTGCGTCGTGAAGACCGCCGGGGTCGACGAAAAACTCTTCGTCTTCCGCGGCCCGGCCCGGGTCTACGAGTCGCAGGAGCAGGCCATGAACGGCATCCTCGCCGACGAGGTGCAGCCGGGCGAAGCGGTCGTCATCCGCTACGAAGGTCCCAAGGGCGGCCCGGGCATGCAGGAGATGCTCTACCCCACGTCGTACCTCAAATCGAAGAAACTGGACAAAGCCTGTGCGCTGATTACCGACGGCCGCTTCTCGGGCGGCACCTCGGGACTCTCGATCGGGCACGTCTCGCCGGAGGCCGCCTCGGGCGGGGAGATCGCCGTCGTCCGCACGGGCGACGAAATCGAAATCGACATCCCCCGCCGTTCTATCCGCCTTCTGATCGACGACACCGAAATGGCCGCCCGCATGGCCGCCCGGAAAGAGTTCCGCCCGGCAAACCGCGACCGCCGGGTTCCGGCTTCGCTGCGGGCCTACGCGCAGCTCGCGAGCTCAGCCGACAAAGGCGCCGTGCGCATCATCGACGAAGAATAAAAAACGAACCCGCTTATGAACACACCCCGTCCCGAAGAGCGACAACCGGCTTCCGACCCCACGATCACGGGATCAAAGGCCCTGATCGAATCGTTCCTCCACGAAGGCGTCACCACCCTTTTCGGCTACCCCGGAGGCGCCATCATCCCCGTCTACGACGCCCTCTACGACTACCGCGACCGTCTGCGCCACATCCTCGTCCGCCACGAGCAGGGCGCCGTACACGCCGCGCAAGGCTACGCCCGCGTCAGCGGACAGGTCGGCGTCTGCCTCGTGACCTCGGGCCCCGGCGCCACGAACACCGTCACGGGGCTGGCCGACGCGCTGATGGATTCCACACCGCTGGTGCTCGTCACCGGACAGGTCGGCTCCTCGCTGCTGGGCACCGACGCCTTCCAGGAGACCAACTTCGTCGGCATCACGCAGGCCGTGACCAAGTGGAACTGCCAGGTAAAACGCACCGAGGACATCCCGGCGGCCATCGCCAAAGCCTTTTATATCGCCCGCTCGGGCCGTCCGGGCCCCGTCGTGGTGGACATCACCAAAGACGCCCAGTGCGGCACGGCCCCTTTCCGTTACGAAAAGATCACCTCCATCCGCAGCTACGTCCCCTCGCCCGCTCCCGACGCGGAGCGCATCGCCGAGGCGGCCCGGCTGATCGACGACGCCCGCCGCCCGCTGGTGATGGTGGGTCACGGCGTGACGCTGGGCAACGCCGAAGCCGAACTGCGGGCGTTCCTCGAAAAGAGCGGCATGCCCGCAGCCTCGACGCTGCTGGGGCTCTCGGCTCTGCCGTCGGACTATCCGCAGTATGTGGGCATGCTGGGCATGCACGGCAACTACGGGCCCAACATCAAAAACCGGGAGTGCGACCTGCTCGTGGCCGTCGGCATGCGTTTCGATGACCGCGTGACGGGATGCCCGGCCCACTTCGGCGAAAACGCCAAGGTGATCCATCTGGAGATCGACCCCGCGGAGATCGGCAAGATCATTCCGGCCGACGTGCCCGTCGTGGGCGACGCGAAGCAGGTGTTGCCGATGCTCACCGAGCGTATCCGCAAAGGCGACCACAGCGCATGGATCGAGGAGTTCCGAGAGTGCGACAGGATCGAATACGAGGCCGTCGTCCGCAAGGCGGTGCACCCGGGCGAGGGGCGCATCCGCATGGGCGAGGCGGTCGACGCCGTGGCCCGGGCCTACGACAACGACGCCGTGCTGGTGACCGACGTGGGCCAGCAGCAGATGAACGCCGCGCGCTATTTCGGGTTCCGCCGCGGCCGCAGCATGATCACCTCGGGCGGCCTCGGAACGATGGGTTTCGGGCTTCCGGCCGCCATCGGCGCCAAGCTGGGCGCCCCCGACCGCGAAGTGGTGCTGTTCGCCGGCGACGGCGGCCTGCAGATGACCATTCAGGAGTTGGGAACCATCTTCCAGTCGCACGTCGCAGTGAAAATCGTCCTGCTGAACAACTCGTTCCTCGGCATGGTGCGGCAGTGGCAGGAGCTTTTCTACGACCGCCGCTACTCCTTTACCGAGATGATAAACCCCGATTTCGGGCTCATCGCCCGCGGCAACGGCATCAGCTACCGCCTCGTCGAACGCCGCGAGGAACTTGCAGAAGCCGTCGCCGCGATGAAAGCTTCCGAGGGCGCTTTCCTGCTGGAAGTGCGGGTCGAGGGCGAAGAGAACATTTTCCCGATGGTCCCGGCCGGCGCCCCGGTGGCGGACATCCGGTTCGAGTAAAACGAAACAGCGTATGGAACAGGAATACATCATCACCGTATTTTCGGAGAACAAAGTGGGTCTGCTGAGCCAGATCACCACGGTCTTCACCTGCCGCGATGTCAACATCGAGAGTCTCACGACCTCCGAATCGGCGCTCCCGGGCATCCACAAATTCACGATCGTCGTCCGCACCGACCCCGGACAGATCGACAAGCTCGTGCGGCAGGTCGAGAAGAAGATCGACGTGCTGAAAACCTTCGTCTACACCCCCGAGGAGGTGGTGCAGCAGGAGATCGCCCTCTACAAGGTCACCCGCAGCCAGGGCGTCGAACAACTCGTGCGCAAGCACAACGTCCGCATCCTGGAGATCGACGAGGACTACATCGTCGTCGAGAAGACCGGCCACAAGGCCGACACGCAGGCGCTATTCCTCCTGCTGCAGCCCTACGGCGTCCAGCAGTTCGTGCGCAGCGGCACGGTGGCCATCATCAAATCGCGGCGCGAGCTGCTGAACGAATACCTCGAAGAGCTGGACCGCATGAGAAACGCAGAATAATTTTCAGAACATACAACAAACCAAAAATCACGAAAAACATGGCACAGATCAATTTCGGCGGCGTCGAAGAGAACGTCGTAACCCGCGAAGAATTCCCCCTGAAAAAAGCCCTCGAGGTCCTCAAAGACGAGACCATCGCCATCATCGGCTACGGCGTGCAGGGCCCCGGCCAATCGCTGAACCTCCGCGACAACGGCTTCAACGTCATCGTCGGCCAGCGCGAAGGCTCCAAGAGCTGGGACAAGGCCGTCGCCGACGGCTGGGTGCCGGGCAAAACGCTCTTCGGCATCGAGGAGGCCGCCGAGCGCGCCACGATCATCCAATACCTGCTGTCCGACGCCGGGCAGATCGCCGTATGGCCCGTCATCAAAAAACACCTCGCCCCGGGCAAGGCGCTCTACTTCTCCCACGGCTTCGGCATCACCTACAAGGAGCGCACGGGCATCGTGCCCCCGCCCGACGTCGACGTGATCCTGATCGCCCCGAAAGGTTCGGGCACGTCGCTGCGCCGGATGTTTCTCCAGGGGCGCGGCCTCAACTCGAGCTATGCGGTGTTCCAGGACGCAACGGGCCGCGCCTTCGAGCGCGTCGTGGCGCTGGGCATCGGCGTCGGCTCGGGCTACCTTTTCGAGACCGACTTCAAACGCGAGGTCTACTCCGACCTCACGGGCGAGCGCGGCACGCTGATGGGCGCCATTCAGGGCATCTTCGCCGCCCAGTACGACACGCTGCGCGCCAACGGCCACACCCCTTCGGAGGCCTTCAACGAGACCGTCGAGGAGCTCACGCAGTCGTTGATGCCGCTCGTGGCCGAAAACGGCATGGACTGGATGTACGCCAACTGCTCGACCACGGCCCAGCGCGGTGCGCTCGACTGGTGGAAGAAGTTCCGCGACGCCACGAAACCCGTCTTCGAGGAGCTTTACAAAGAGGTGGCCGCCGGTAACGAGGCACAGCGTTCGATCGACCTGAACAGCAAACCCGACTACCGCGAAAAACTCGACGATGAGCTGCGCGAGATGCGCGAAAGCGAGATGTGGCAGACCGGCGCCGTGGTGCGCAAACTGCGCCCCGAGAACAACTGATACCAATAAACGGACGAAAAAGCCGTCGGCAGCCGCCGGCGGCTTTTTCGTTTTCAGTTTTTTACCTATCTTTGCTACATGTAACACCGACAAACCAAACTACTCAATATGTACAGCCATGACAACCGGGTGGTGATCACCCTCGACGCCGGCGGCACGAACCTCGTGTTCGGAGCCATGCAGGCCAACCGATTCATCGTGGAGCCCATCACCCTGCCTTCGCACGCCGAAGACCTCGACAAATGCCTTGCGACGATGGTCGAAGGGTTCCGGGCCGTCATCAGCCGCCTTTCGGAAAAACCCGTAGCCATATCTTTCGCATTCCCCGGCCCGGCCGACTACCCCAACGGCATTATCGGAGGCTATCTCCCCAATTTCCCGTCGTTCCGCAACGGCGTGGCGCTGGGACCGTTCCTCGAAGCGACGTTCGGCATCCCGGTCTTCATCAACAACGACGGCGACCTGTTCGCCTACGGCGAGGCGCTGGGCGGAGCCCTGCCTGCGGTCAACGCCCGGCTCGAGGCGCTAAACAGTCCCAAACGCTACAAGAACCTCGTGGGTTACACCTTCGGCACGGGCTTCGGTGTGGGCATCGTGGTCGACAACCGCCTCAACCGCGGCGACAACTCGTGCGTCGAGACCTTTTGCCTGCGGCACAAGAAGATGCCGGAGATCATCGTCGAGGAGGGCGTGGCCGTGCGCGCCGTGAAGCGGGTCTACGGCGAACTGGCCAACGATCCGAACCACGGGCTGGAACCCAAGGACATCTGTGAGATCGCCGACGGCAAACGCCCGGGCAACGTCGAGGCGGCCCGTCAGGCTTTCGCCGAAATGGGCGAAATCGCCGGCGATGCCATGGCCACGGCCGTGACGCTGGTGGACGGACTGATCGTCATCGGCGGCGGCATCACCGCAGCCCGCAAGTGGATCATGCCGAGCCTGCTGAAAGAGCTCCGCTCGAAGATGCACACCCTCTCGGGCGACGAACTGAACCGCGTGCAGATGAAGGTCTACGACCTGGATGACGACGCGGAGTTCCAGGAGTTCGCCAAAGGCAGCATGCAACCCCTGAAAGTCTACGGCACGGACCGCTATGTGGCCTACGACCCGCAGAAACGCATCGGCGTGACGATCTCGAAGCTCGGCGCCAGCCAGGCCATCTCGGTCGGCGCATACGCTTTCGCCCTGAGCCAGTTGGACGCACAAAACGCATAAACAGCCGGCCCCGAACCGGAACCAACAGAATCACCGTTATCCAAGTCCCCTCCGAGGAGGGGATTTAGGGGAGGGTCAGACTTGTAAACGACGCCGGAGGCGGCGAATACAGCCGGCTGATACGAACGAACGTTATAAAAAGCAATATAGGACAAACTATGTATAAGTTTCAACCGATTCTGAAATCGCTGATCTGGGGCGGCGACAAAATAGCCCCTTATAAACAGATCGAGACCTCGCAGCAGCAGGTCGGCGAGAGCTGGGAGCTCTCGGGCGTGAAAGGCAACGAATCCGTGGTCGCCGAAGGTCCCGAGGCCGGGACCACGCTGCCCGAACTGATCGCCCGCCACGGGGCCGGATTGCTGGGCGCGAAGAATTTCGAACGCTTCGGCGAGGAGTTCCCGCTGCTCATCAAATTCATCGACGCCCGGCAGGACCTCTCGATCCAGGTTCACCCCAACGACGAGCTGGCCTGGGAGCGCCACCAGTCCAAAGGCAAGACCGAAATGTGGTATGTCGTGGCCGCCGACAAGGGGGCGCACCTCCGTTCGGGATTCTCGAAGCAGGTGACACCCGCCGAATACGCCGCCAGCGTGGCCGACAACACCATCACCGACATTCTCGCCGACTACGAAATCCACCCGGGCGACGTATTCTTCCTGCCCGCAGGGCGCATACACTCGATCGGCGCCGGGGCGTTCATCGCCGAAATCCAGCAGACCTCGAACATCACCTACCGTATCTACGACTTCAACCGCCGCGATGCCGAAGGCAACACCCGCGAACTGCACACCGAGCTGGCGAAGGAGGCCATCGACTACACCGTGCTGCCCGACTACCGGACGCATTACGAGGCCGTGCAGAACAGCCGCGTGGAGCTGGTTTCATGCCCCTATTTCACCACGTCGCTGCTGGACCTGACCGCTCCCGAGACGCTGGACCTCGCCGACCTCGACTCGTTCATCGTGGCAATCTGCATCGAGGGCCGCGGCACGATCGCCGACGACAGCGGCGCGGAGGTCTCCGTGCATCAGGGCGAGACGGTGCTGATCCCCGCTTCGGCCGGGTCGCTCGCGTTCACCCCCGACGGCGCGATGAAGCTGCTGACGAGCTGGATCGGATAATCCGGACGCATCACGATCAAATAACACAACCCGAAAAAGCCTGCCTTTCTTTGGAAAGCGCAGGCTTTTTCGGGATTGCAGGTTGCAAGTCTGCGTTCTTTTCAGTAACTTTGGGGTTGCAATCAGAACCTAACATCCAAACTACCTTATGAAGGCAGAATTACAGAAAATCGCGTCTCAGTTTGCCCTGGAGGGCGCTATCGCGGCAATCGACTCGCTGGGCGAGGGTTTTATCAACGACACCTTCATCGTCCGCACCGAAGGCGATGCCCCCGACTACATCCTCCAGCGGAAGAATAAGAACATCTTCCCCGACGTTCCGGCCATGATGGAGAACATCCGCAAGGTCACGGATCACATCCGCCGCGGCGTCGTGGCCGAGGGAGGCGATCCCCGGCGCGAAGTGATGACGATCGTCCCGACCCACGACGGCAAATACTATTTCGTGGATTCGCAGGGCGACTACTGGGCCGTATCGGTCTTCATCGGCGACACGACTGCCTACAACAAGGCGGACTCCCCGGAGCTGGCCCGCAAGGGCGGCGAGGGCATCGGCAAGTTCCAGGCCCAGCTGGCGGACTTCACCGAGCCGCTGGCCGAGACGATCAAAGGTTTTCACAACATCCGCCACCGTTTCGTGCAGTGGGACGAGGCCCTATGCCGCGACGCCGCAGGGCGCGTGAAGGATCTGACGGAGGAGATCGGCTGGATCGAGTCGCGGCGCGGCGAGATGCTCGGGTTCTGGTCAAAGGTCGAGGACGGCACGATCCCCACGCGGGTGACGCACAACGACACGAAGATCAACAACATCCTCTTCGACAAGAAGGGCGGGGTGCTGTGCGCCATCGACCTCGATACGGTGATGAACTCCACGTCGCTGAACGACTTCGGCGACGCCATCCGTTCCTATGCCAACACGGGCGAGGAGGACGACCGCGACCTTTCGCGCGTGGGCATGTCGCTCGACATGTTCCGCGCATACACCGAGGGCTATCTCTCGCAGCGGGCGAAACAGCTGACCGCGCCGGAGATCGACCACCTGGCCTTCTCGGCACGCTACATCACGTTCGAACAGGTTTTGCGCTTCCTGATGGATTACATCGACGGCGACACCTATTACAAGATCAAATACCCCGAGCACAACCTCGTACGTACACGCGCCCAGTACAAGCTGCTCCGCAGCATGGAGGAGCAGTACGGCACGATGTGTGACATCGTACGGGAAACGGTGGCCAAATACAGGTAAGCTATGGAAGTTCGCAAAATCACAGGCATCTCGCCCGACGACCGGGCAGCCGTGGAGCAGGCCTTCGCGGAGATCAACCCCTGCCACATCGCATGCTGCAACTGGCCCGGGGAATTCCCCTATGCACCGGAGGTATCGTTCCGCATGTTCCACACGGGCGACTGGCTGTTGCTGCGCTTCGACGTCGCGGAGAACTACACGGCGGCGCTGGTCACCGAGGACAACGGCCAGGTCTGGACCGATTCGTGCGTGGAGTTCTTCATCGCCCCCGACGAGGGGTTGTACTACAATTTCGAAACCACCTGCATCGGGCGGATGCTTCTCGCGGGGCGCAAGGCGCGGAACGAAGACCTGCAATACGCCCCGGCGGAGGTGCTGGCAGGCGTAAAACGCTTCACGACGTTCCCATTCGGCGAACCGTTCGCCGAGCGCGAGGGCGACAACCGCTGGTCGCTGACGCTGGCCATTCCCCCGCAGGCGCTTTTCCGCCATGCGCTGACGGACTGGAGCGGCTTCGAGGCCCGCATGAACCTCTACAAGTGCGGCGACAAGCTCTCGCACCCCCATTTTCTGTCGTGGAGGCCCATACGGACGGAAAAACCCGATTTCCACCGCCCCGAGTTTTTCGAAGCGGTGACGTTTGAAAAGTAAACGGCTAAAAGTGAAAAGCTAAAAACTGAGAGACAATCCGGTCGCGTCGCGACAAGCCCCTCCCGAGGGAGGGGTTTGGGGTGGGGTCAGACTTGTAAACGACGCCAACGGCGGCGACAACACCGATCGGCAGCAAACCGACAGATAGAAAGGCTAACAAATTACATAAACGTATGAACAATAAGTATTCCCTGCCCAAAGACGGCGGATTGATTGCCGAATCGGTCCCCCGCGACATCATTCACCGCTACGAAAAAATCCTTACGCGGGTCTATGAAAACGAATACGAAGGCGTGCAGTACGTCGCCGACAACATCGTCAAGGCGATCCGCACCTACAACGAGCTACACTGCTCGAACGAGGTCTACGAAGAGTCGCAGCCCTTCGTGCTGGGCCTCACGACGGGACGCACCCCGCTGGGCCTTTACCGCGAGCTGGTGAAACGCCACGAGGAGGGACAGATCAGCTTCCGCAACGTGGCCGTATACAGCCTCGACGAGTTCTACCCGATCCGATCGACCGAGCAGCAGAGCCGCAACTACCGCATCCACGAGGAGTTCCTCAACCACATCGACATCCTGCCCGAGAACGTACACATTCCCGACGGCACGATGTCCGAGGACAAGGTCTCGGAGTACTGCGCGTCGTACGACCACTCGGTGCGCCGCATCGACCTGATGATTATCGGCGTGGGCGAGGACGGGCAGATCGGCTTCAACGAGCCGGGCTCCTACTCGCGTTCGCGCACGCGGCTGGTGCAGCTCACCTACAACACCCGCAAGATTCAGTCGGGGGCCTTCTTCGGGCTGGAGAACACCCCCAAGATGGCGATCACGATGGGTATCGACACGATCATGCGCGCCGACCGCATCATCCTGATGGCCTGGGGCGAAGAGAAGGCGCACATCGTGCAGAAGGTCGTCGAGGGCGAGATCACGGGACAGGTTCCCGCCTCGTACCTGCAGGCGCACTCGAATATCGAGGTGGTGATCGACGAGAACGCCGCGCAGCTTTTGACCCGCGAGCAGACGCCGTGGCTGGTGGGACCGTGCGACTGGACGCCGAAATTCGTCCGCAAAGCCGTGGTATGGCTTTGCGGCGTGGTCCAGAAGCCGATCCTGAAGCTCACCTACAAGGACTACATCGAGAACTCGCTGGGTGAACTGCTCGAACAGGGCCGCCCCTTCGACCAGATCAACATCGACGTTTTCAACGACCTCCAGCACACCATCTCGGGATGGCCGGGCGGCAAACCCAACGCCGACGACTCGACGCGCCCCGTCCCCTCGTCGCCGTTCCCCAAGCGGGTCGTCATCTTCTCGCCCCACCCCGACGACGACGTGATCTCGATGGGCGGTACGTTCATCCGCCTCGTCCAGCAGGGCCACGACGTACACGTGGCCTACGAGACTTCGGGCAACGTGGCCGTGCATGACGACGTCGTGCTGCAGAACATCGACACGGCCCGCGAGCTGGGCTTCGGCAACCACTACGCCGAGGTCGAGCAGGTTATCGCCACCAAGAAGAAGGGCCAACCCGAGCCGCGCGCGCTGCTCGACCTGAAAGGCGCCATCCGCCGCGCCGAGGCACGCGCCGCCGTGCGTTCGTTCGGCCTGAACCCCGACACCAACGCCCACTTCCTCAACCTGCCGTTCTACGAGACGGGCGGCATCAAAAAGGGCCTGCTCACGGAAAAGGACATCGACATCATCGTCAAACTGCTGCGCGAGATCAAACCTCACCAGATCTACGCCGCCGGCGACCTGGCCGATCCCCACGGCACGCACCGTACGGCCATGGAGGCCATCCTCGGAGCGCTCGATGTGGTGAAGGACGACGAGTGGCTGAAAGAGTGCCATCTGTGGCTCTACCGCGGCGCGTGGATGGAGTGGGACCTCGGCATGGTGGACATGGCCGTGCCCCTGTCGCCCGACGAGCTGATCATGAAGCGCCACGCCATCTACCGCCACCTCTCGCAGAAGGACATCATGCCCTTCCCGGGCAGCGATCCCCGCGAGTTCTGGCAGCGGGCCGAAGAACGCACGCAGAACACCGCACGGCTCTACGACCGGCTCGGCATGGCCGAATACCAGGCTATCGAGGTCTTCGTAAAAATGTTCTAACCCCAAACCGTTTACAACCATGCGTTTAATCATCGAAAATACACCGCAGCAGGTCGCCCAGTGGGCCGCCAACTACATCATCCAACAGATCAAGGCCAAGGAGCAGGTGACCAAGTCGCCGTTCGTGCTGGGCCTCCCGACGGGCTCTACCCCGCTGGAAACCTACAAGGAGCTGATCCGCCGCCACAAGACCGGCGAGGTGTCGTTCAGGAACGTCATCACGTTCAACATGGACGAGTATGTGGGGCTTCCCGAGGAGCACCCCGAGAGCTATCACTCGTTCATGTGGAACAACTTCTTCAAACACGTCGACATCAAGCCCGAAAACGTCAACATCCTCGACGGCAATGCCGAAGACCTGGTGAAGGAGTGTGCCGACTACGAGGCCCGCATCGTCGAGGCCGGGGGCATCGACCTTTTCATGGGCGGCGTCGGCGAGGACGGACACATCGCATTCAACGAACCCTTCTCGTCGCTCAACTCGCGCACACGCATCAAAACCCTGACGCAGGACACGATCCAGGTCAACGCCCGCTTCTTCGGCGGCGACACGACCCTCGTGCCGAAGACCGCGCTGACGGTCGGCGTGGGTACGGTGCTGTCGGCCAAGAAGGTGCTGATCCTCGCCACGGGGCACAAGAAAGCCCGCGCGGTACGCCACGGCGTCGAAGGCTCGTACAACCACCAGTGGACCGTCTCGGCACTGCAGGTGCATCCCAACGGCATCCTCGTATGCGACGATCCGGCCGCCGAGGAGCTGCGCGTAGCCACCTACCGTTATTTCAAGGACATCGAGCGGGAAAACCTGATCTCGAAATAGGGACGACACCCCGATACGAAAAATCCCGCACTCTTTCACAGGAGTGCGGGATTTTCGTTTGCGGGCCGGTTTTACAGCGCGACCCGTTGCAGCGTCACGGGACCGATCAGCCCCGACTCCTGCAACGGGGATTCGGGCGTATAGGGATTGTAAGGCGTCCACGTGCGGCGTTCCGCCTCGGGCAGACGGCTGTCGCCGACGAGGCGGTTGACCCATGTGTTGACGACTTCGATCTCGAGTTCGTTCCCGCCCTCACGAAGCAGGTCCGTCACGTCCACCCGGTACGGGGGCGTCCAGACACCTCCGGCATCGGCGCCGTTGACGCGGACTTTAGCCATCACCCCGACGCGGTTCAGGTCGAGCAGGATGCGGCCGCCGTCGGCGGCGGGCTTTTCGAAGGTCGTCGAATAGGTCGCCGTACCGGAGAATCCGCGCAGGCGTTCGTCGGCGCTCTGCGACCAGTCGCCGAGCGTATCGGTTGCAAGGGTGAAATTCCCTACCCCGTCGGGCGCTTCGAAGCGCACCTGCCAGGCGCCGTCCACCGCGGCGACCGGCTCCGGACGCGGGAAATTCGCATCGGCTGTGAATTCCGCAGCGGATTCCGCCGCCGGTTTACGGAAAACCACGAAGCCGCTTTCCAGCGGTTCGAGACGCATCGGAATCTCCGTCACGGCCCCCTCGGCACGCCAGGCCGGAAGGTCGCGCACGGCTCCCGTCACGGGCTGCCACCACTCGGGACGGCGGTCCGCAACACGGAACGAAGCGGTGAACCCGATCGGCTCCTCCGACTGGTTCGACACGAAATAGATCTCGGCGCCGTCCGTCGTCCGGTGTCCGAACAGCAGCGGCAGCGATGCGTCATGCCCGAAGTCGGGCACAAGGCCGATCGCTTCGAAAACCTCCTCCATCGAACAGCCGTCGAAGACCATACCCTTGCCGTAACGGTTGACGTGTTTCCCCTTTTCGGGTCCCCACAGCCCGGCGGCCATCGCCTGCACGCGGCCGTCGGCCTCCGGATAACCCGCAAGGCTCGGGGAGCGCGTCGGGGCGGGTCCCAGCACCACGGCGCCCTCGCGCACGAGCTGCATCACCCGTTCCAGCACCTCGGGACGCATCGTCTCCTGCCGCGGCAGCACCAGCACGCGGTATTGCGTGCCGTGGGGAAGCGTCAGCAGGCCGTCGCGCACCGTGGCGTCACGGCACAGCACCTCGGCGTTGATGTAGTCGAACTGGTAGCCCGCCGGCAGCGCCGGGTCGCACACGCCGGTCATCTTCGGCACGTCCTCACCGATGAAATAGGCCGCATCGGCCACGTTCAACCCCTGCTGGAGCATGAAGTTACAGCGTTTGAGGTAGGCGATGAAGAGGTCCAGCTGGCCGAACCACGTGTTGTTGCGGTTGAACTCATTGCCGAAAAAGGCGTTCATGCCCGGCTTCGGGCCGTCGGCCGCCTGCGAAATGTAGACGTGCAGCAGCGTGTTGTTGATGCCCTCCGAGAAGAAGCGGTCGCCGCGCTGTTTCATCCTGTAAGGATGGCGCGCATAGGGCGAGAAAGCCGCCGTGAACGACTCGGCCGAAACCTTGTTCTTGCCGTAAATATGGGCGCAGGAGGAAGCGGCGCGGTTCTCGATGTCGCCCAGCTCGCCCTCGCTCCAATACTCCCCGGCCACCTCGTCCGACTGGCCTCCGTATTGCAAGAACTCGCCGGGGAAGCCCCAGTGTCCGTAATTTTCGAGCCACGTGGTGAAGCCGTCGCGGTGGGCCAGTTCGCGCAGGGCGCCGATATGGTCGTACGACAGCCGGTCGGCCATCATCCGCCGCAGGTCCCACAGAAAGCGGTCCGAACGGTCGCGGTCGCCGACCGTCAGGCCGCTGAACACGGGCAGGTAAGGACGCGCATCGTAGCCGTAGCGGGCCTCGAACGCCTCGAAGAAATCGTCGCCGAAATTCTGGCCGCCCTTCTCGTAGCTGTCGGCCACGATGACCTTCCACGACTTGCGGTCGGCGGCGGGAATGCGGCGGCACAGCTCGCCGACGAAAGCGTCGTAATGCTTCGCCAGATGCGCGGGGCTCCATTTGTCGACCTCCAGGCCCGCACCGTCCTCCAATGCGGGGCCGTTCATCACCCCGGTCGGCACCATGCCCGTGCGCAGGATCATCCAACGTCCGGCAGGGGCCTCCCAGCGCACACGGTCACCGGCGAGACAATCGCTGATATCGACGACCGATCCGGGCGCAACGGCGGCCGTCGTGTCCGTCCCGGCGGGCTGACGGTCCCACATATAGTCGTCCCAGTACGGCAGCGGCGTCTGGTGCATCTTGGCCAGCGATTTTTCGGAATAACGCTCCACGAGCGGCAGGGCTGAAAATTCCACTTCGGCCAGACCGCCGTTCGCCGAAGCGCCGCTCACCACCAGCCGGAAAGCGTCGGCTTCGGTCGGCTCACAGGCGATCGTAACGGGGGCGTAGGGATCGAATCCCACCTCCGGGGAGGGATTCGTGCGGTCGATATCGAAGCGGCGCAGTACGGTCGTGCGACCGTCTTTCACCGCCTGCAACTCCGCGGCTGCGGCAAAGGGCGCATGGACCGGATAAATCCGCACAGACCGCAACGTGAAGGTCTCAGACGGCTTTACTTCAACTACCGCATCACGTCCCGGCACGCACTCCAGCGCCGTCGCAGGATCGCCGTCGAGCGCCTTTGCGGCGCCCGCCGAACCACTCACGCGGGCCGACGAGGCGTCGAGCCGCAGCACCCCTTCGGGCAGCGGCACGGCAACGGTCCGCACATCGGTAAAGTCGGGCGAAGAGACCGGAAGCGCGACCTCCACCACCCGGCCTCCTTCGACTTCGGCGGAAACGGTGGCCAGGTAGCGCATCGCCTCTCCGGGTTCGATCCACGGTCCTCCCGCCTGGCTCCAGCCCGGGCAGTTGAACACGCCGATATCGATCCCCAGATCGGTGGCGGTCTTCAATGCCGTGTGCATGATCTCGTACCACTCCTCGGTGAAGAGTTTCACGGGGCCCCGGGGAGTTCCCTCCGCTTCGGGAAGTCCGATGTTACCGATGAAAGCGCGGTCGATGCCGATACGCTTCATCGACTCGAGATCGGCGGCAACGCCCTCCTTCGAGACATTTCCCGAAATCCAATACCAGTAGACCGACGTCTGGACACCGGCCGAGGAGGGATTGCGAAATCCCTCCTCCAAACCCTGCGGCCCGTCGCAGGCCGCCAGAAGCATCGAGCACGCCGCAAGGGCGCACAGGCGTATGTTCTTCATAAGCCCTGCGGGTTAAAAGGCTTTGCGGTAAAGCGCCTCGATCTCGGCTACCGACGTGTCGCGCGGATTGCCGCCCGTGCAGACATCGTTGAAAGCCGCCACGGAGAGCGCCGGAATGTCGGCCTCCTTCACACCGATCTCGTGCAACTGCTGGGGAATGCCGATGCTCAGCGAGAGGTCGCGGACGGCCTTCACGGCAGCGGCGACGCCCTCTTCGACGCTCATTCCGTCGGTATTGACCCCCATGGCGCGGGCGATGTCGCGGTATTTCGGAGCGGCGGCCGACTCGGCGTTATACTCCATCACATAGGGCAGCAGCAGGGCGTTGGCGACGCCGTGGGGCGTGTCGTAAAAAGCGCCCAGCGGATGCGCCATCGAGTGCACGATGCCGAGTCCCACGTTCGAGAAGCCCATGCCGGCGATGTACTGCGCCACCGACATCCCCTCGCGCGCCGCGGCATCCTTGCCGTCGTCGACGGCGGCTTTGAGATGCTGCGCGATCAGCTCGATGGCTTTCAGTTCGAACATGTCGGACATCGTCCACGCACCTTTGGTAATATAGCCCTCGATGGCGTGGGTCAGAGCGTCCATGCCCGTCGCGGCGGTCAGCCCCTTGGGCATCGAGTACATCAGTTCGGGATCGACGATCGCCACCGACGGAATGTCGTTGGGATCGACGCAGACCATCTTCTTGCGGGCCTCCTCGTCGATGATGACGTAGTTGATCGTCACCTCGGCGGCGGTTCCGGCGGTGGTCGGCAGCGCGAAGGTCGGTACGGCGCGGCGGTGTGTGTCGGCGGGGCCTTCGAGCGACTTCACGTCGGCAAATTCGGGGTTGTTGGTCACGATGCCGACACCCTTGGCCGTGTCGATGACCGAACCGCCGCCCAGCGCCACGATGAAATCGGCACCCGAAGCCTTGAAGGCAGCCACGCCGTGCTGTACGTTGGCGATGGTCGGATTGGCCTTCACGTCGCTGAAAATTTCATAGGGAATGCCGGCTCCGCGAAGCACCTCCTCGATCCTGGAGGCCACGCCGAAGCGGACGAGATCGGCATCCGTCACGAAGAAAGCTTTCCTGTAACCCCGGCGGCGCGCCTCGTCGGCAATCATCGAGCGGCATCCGGCGCCGAAATAGGAGATTTCATTCAATACGATACGTTGCATAATCGAATCTGTTTAAGTTGGTTATCTGTTGTGTTTCACAAGTTCTGCCTTCACGCCGCGCGGAGTCTCGACGCGGCTTTTCACCGTACCGTCGGCGGCCTTCTCGTGACGAATCTTCACCACGCCGTAAGGTGTCGGGAAAGTTCCTTCGACCCATTCCAGATCGCCCAAATGGGGGTCGATACGCAGGCGGCGGCAGCCGGGCTCCACGACCCCGACACCCAGCACATACTCCGTGAGCCATGCCGTCGGTCCCGACGCCCAGCCGTGGCACAGGCTGTGGCGGAATCCCTTGTAGCAATAGGCCCCGCATTCGCGGTGCAGGTCGCGCATCCCGGCCGGAACCGGCTCGTCGATGCGGCCCGCCGGGAGCCACGCCATGTCGAAATCCTCCCAGAAAGTCGTGGCCCCGAGGTCGAGCATCGCGCCCCAGTACTCCCGGATGCGCTCCAACGCCCCCTCGTAATTGCCCGCAGCGGCCATCGCCCGGAGCATATAGTAGCCGTAGAAAGTCGAAAAACCGTTCGAACCGCCCTTCGAGATGTAATCGCGGTCGGTCTCGGCCGGATCGGCGAGCCCGGCCAGCACCATCAGCGAACGCCCCTGCTTGGCCTCGCCGCCGTCCCCGACCGGGCAGTTCCGCATCAGTGCGGCCTTAGTCCGGCATTCGGCGGCCAGCGCGGCATCGCCCAGCGCATCGCACAGCCCGGCCCCGGCGTCGAGGGCCAGGATCGTCAGCGATTGTAGACCCGCCGCCGTGCTCGCGGCATCGTCGCTCGACGGCCAGTCGAGAAAGCGCGTGCCGTCCAGCCGTTCGCGCCCGTCGGGACCTATTTTCCCGAAAATCTGACGCAACAGCGCCGTCAGGTAAGGACGCTGTTCGGCGAGGTAGGCCCGATCGCCGTGGTAACGGTACCAATCGCTGTGGATGATGATCCACCACAGCGAATAGGAACTGATGCCGTTCATCCATCCCGGCAGCGGCGTGGTGTCGCGGGCCAGGTCGAGGCTGCGCGGCACGACCTCGTTATAGCCGAAGACCGAATTGACGGTCATGATCTCGGGATGCAGGTCCCCGACCCAGACCAGTCGGTCGCGCTTCACGCCGTCCCACAGAAACTCCTGCATACAGAGATGGACGGTATAGGCGCCGGTCGCCCAGATGCGGTCGAGGCGTTCGTCGCTCGAGCGGAACGATCCGACGTACGGTATGTCGCGGTACTGGAAGACGGCTTCGACCTGTTTGAGGTGGAGTTCACGGTCGTCGTCCAGCAGGTCGATGCGCGCGAAACGAAACCCCGAGTCGCCGCACTCCACGGTGCCGAGCCACGGCAGCGCGAGCGTGAAGTCGCGCACGGCATGGTCGTTCGAAGCGCCGTTCTCGCCGTCGATGTCACACATCGCCTCGCTGACCGATTCGCCGAAGCGGATGCGGACCCTCACGGGTCTGTTGTCCGCGGGCATGCCGGTCACAATGCGCAGTCCGCCCTGCAGTTCGCGGCCGAAATCCAGCAGCAGCCCCGGACGGCGGCCGTCACGGCTGCGGAGCACGCAGATACGGGCATTCTGCAAGTCGGATTGCCCGTTGCCGGATTCGAGCAGCAGGTCGCAGCCCGAGATCAGGTCGGGTTCATCCTGCGCGACGATACGCACGGGAGGCATATATGCATAGGTACGGGAATCGAAGCGGGCGGGCGATCCGTCCCACGCCGGGGGAAGTTGGGGCCGGGCGGCCGAAACGGAGAGGGAAAAGCTAACGAAAAAGATCGAAACGGCCAGTTTCAGCAGCCGGGGCATCGGGTCAGTCATTGTTTTTTGCCGGTTTTTGGGTCCCTCGGTCGGAGTTCCGTCGGACGCACCGCGAACTGCATTCGCATTTCGTTGTTCTGAAACGGAAAAGTGAGCGTTTTTCCAACCTCGGGTATTTATACAAAAATAGCAATTTATCGGGACCTCAACTTTTGATTAATGACCTTAAAAGTTTTATTTTTGACACTCGGAAAGTCCCTCATTCCTCCCCCGCGGGCCGAAACCGGAAAAAGCAGCAACCACAGGGCACAATAATTGATCGGTCCCGACCGGCACAATGGGTCCAAAAGAAAAGAGAAAGGCATTTTTTTCACTATTTTTTATTTGTTAAATGCAGAATAAATTTTAACTTTGTATGAAATGTCAACATTTCTTCTTCACTTACTTTAGAAATACATCGTGGGAGTATCACTCAAAGACATAGCCGAAAAACTGAACCTCTCGAAAACGACCGTTTCGTGGGTGCTGTCCGGACAAGGCAACAAAAAAGGAATCAGCGCGGAGACCCAGAACCGGGTCTTCGCCTGCGCCCGGGAACTATCTTACGAACCCAACCTGCTGGCCCGGAGCCTCAACACCGGAATTTCGAAGACCATCGGCCTGATCCTTCCCTCCATATCGGACAGTTTTTACGCCCACATCGCCCACCAGATCGAGTCGGAGGCCGAAAAGGAGGGCTATTCGCTGATGATCGCCAGCTCGAACTCCGAGATCGAGCGCGAGAACGCCATGATCCGCCTGTTCCGCTCGAAGAAGGTCGACGGCATGATCATCGCCCCCACCAAAATTTCGAAACGCGAGATCAGCCGCCTGGTCGACAGCCACTACCCCGTGCTGCTGTTCGACCGCTATTTTCCCGAGATGCGCGTCAACTACGTCATCATCAACAACGAAGAGAGCAGCTACAAACTGGTGCGGCACCTGATCGACAAGGGTTTCCGCAAGATCGCCATCATCACGACCAACCCCCACCTGCTGACAATGGACATGCGCCGCGAAGGATATGCCAACGCCCTTTCCGACGCCCACATCCGCATCAACCCCGACCTCTACGGGGAGGTGACCTACGTCAACTACCAGGACAACATTTACAGCACGCTGGACCGTATCTTCCACGCCGTACCCGACGTGGACGCGTTCTTCTTCACCACGCATATCCTCGCCATCGAGGCCCTGCGCTATTTCTACGACCGCGGTATCGACATCAACGACGGCAACTGGGGCCTGGCCAGCATGCACGAAGACTCGCTCTTCCGCGTACTGGCACCCAGGATGAACATCGCCCATTTCCCGATCGAGGAGATCGGCAGCAATGCCGTGCGGATACTCCTGAACCAGATCCGCCAATCCAACGACCCCGCGGCGGGGGAATACGTGCCCGAATCGAAGGTGCTCCCCTGCCGGATGGATTTCAGGGACCAGTGAGCCCTTTTTTTGCCCATCTAACTTAAACGTTTAAGTAAACACTGAATACGCTAAAAGTAACCAAAACCCAAACAAATGAACAAGGAAATTTCACTGCGCAAGATCCTCCCCGTGATGTTCGGATTCTTCATCATGGGATTCGTGGACATCGTCGGCGTCTCGACGAGCTACGTTAAGAACGACTTTGCGGGCATGAACGACACGATGGTCAACCTCATCTCGCTCTCCTGCTTCCTCTGGTTCTTCCTGCTCTCGATCCCCACGGGCATGCTGATGAACCGCATCGGTCGCAAAAAGACCGTCCTGCTGAGTTTCGCCCTCCATGTGGCCGCGATGATCGTCCCGCTCATCGCCTACGACTTCACGGCCGTGCTGATCGCCTTCGCCCTGATCGGCATCGGCAACACACTGCTGCAGGTGTCGCTCAACCCGCTGGTGACCAACGTCATCGCCGGGGACAAACTCACCGGGACGCTGACTCTCGGACAGTTCGTGAAGGCCGTCAGCTCGTTCCTCGGCCCGATCATCGCGGCCGCCGTGACGGGCAGTTTCCTCGGCTGGAAGATGATCTTCCCGATCTACGCCGCCATCTCGCTGCTGGCCCTCGTCTGGCTGTGGCTGACCCCGATCGCCGAACAGAAGGTCGCCAGCGCCGACATCTCGATCGGCCACACCTTCTCGCTGCTCAAAGACAAATACATCGTGGCTTTCTTCATCGGCATCCTCGTCCTGGTGGGCGTCGACGTAGGCATGGGCATCACTTTTCCCAAACTGCTGATGGAGCGCTGCAACCTGCCGCTCACGGATGCCGGCATGGGCAACAGCGTCTACTTCCTGGCACGCACGGTGGGTGCATTCCTCGGAGGCATCCTGCTGATGAAGCTCCCCGAACGCAAATTCTTCACGGCCAGCGTCTTCGTCGCGATGGCGGGTCTCGTGGGCATGATCTTCCTCCACGGACTCTGGGCCATACTGGCCTGCGTGGCCATATTCGGTGTCGGCTACGCCAACCTTTTCTCGATCATCTTCTCGATCTCGATGCAGCGCGTTCCCGAACGGGCGAACGAGGTCTCGGCCCTGCTGATCGTCGGCGTGGCAGGCGGCGCCGTCATTCCGCCGGTGCTGGGCGTCATCACCGACGCGTTCGGGTCGCAGGGCGCCGCCATCATCGCCCTGAGCATCGTATGGCTCTACCTGGTGTTCCTCATCGGCGCGATCAACGCCCACTCGAAGAAAGCCTGACGCCGGGAATTTCCCCGACAACGTTAAACGGGTGCATCCGCTGGATGCACCCGTTTTTGCGTCATAAAAACTCCCGCACCTTTCGGTACGGGAGTCGTTAAGAGATAAATGCTGCGGATTATTTATTGCCCGGAGCTTCGTTCTTGTCCGTGTAGGGATCGTCCACCTGCCATTTGTTCGCGGGCGAGCCATCCCCGTTCTTGTTTGCATTGACAAGTGCATCGGGCATCTCCTTGGCGGAAGGAACGGTACCCAGCAGTTCGTCACGGTGGGGATCGATCGTCGAATAGACCTTGATCGTCGCACCACGGTCTTTCCACGCGTTGTAGATCGGCGTCCATGCGCCCTCCAGCGTATGCTCGATCAGGAAATGCGAATCGATCAGGATCGTAGCGTTATCGGCCACATTGAAACCCTGGTTGGCATTGTTCCACACCATCGCCATCTCCCCGACCTTCGTCGGCGTGTCCGCATAGGTTCCGGACTGGTTGCGGCGGATGTCGAGATACGTCACGGCCGAATTAGGCGCATTAATTCCGCCACCGGTCTCGAAGTTGCTGATCTCCAGCCACCGGAGCCAGTCGCAGTTATGCACGTCCACATGGGTCAGCTTGGGGCTGTCATAGGTCCGGATGCGGTAGGCATAGGGAGGGCCGACAAACTTCTCGAGACTGGCCGCCCGTTCGCAGAAGAACTCAATCCCTTTGGCCTCCCATTTCGAAAGGTCGATCTCCTTGATATTGGGCATACCCCAGGCCGGAACCAAACCGGTGACGCTCTTGAAAAGCTCGATACCCTCCAGCGACGTACAAGCGCAATCGCTGATGTCGAGAGCGTATCCGTTGCCGTTATTCGTAATCGTAGCGGCATTATTGACATCGAGCAGCCCGAGCGGCGAAAATACCACGTTCGGATTCTTATCGGCATTGCTCAGTACGGCGCGCAGGGCGACATCGGGAATATAACCCTCCTCAACGCTCGGAAGCGAGAAGGTGATTTCACCCGAAATCGCGATCTTGTCATAGCCCGGACGGTCGAGATAGACCTTCACCGTCTTGTCGAGGTAAGCGGCACCGACGTTCACGCCGAATGAAATACGGGTGGCTTTTATCGTCAGCACATCTTTCGGAATCCGATCATAGACGGTTGTGCCGTCCTCCTTGTCATAGGCGATATAAATGTAGTCCTGACTTTCATCGAAGCCCGAACCCGTAATGACGATCGCATCGGCAATGCCGGCCTTTATAACCCCGTTCACCTCGTTGGTAATTTCAATCGGGCTGGGTGGTGGTGGTACTTCCGTTTCGTTCTCATCGCCTCCGCAGGCGGCAAACATCGTCCCGGCCAACAGGGACAGGGCGAAAAATTTAAATGCAGATTTCATTGCAGTAATTGTTTTACAGGTTTTGCTATCCGGTTATTTATCCAAAACCGGTACGGTGCTTCCCCGCAAGGAAGTCACCGCACCGGTGGTTTACTCGGTCACGTCAGATGCCTGCGCACTCCCGATACCGCAGGGCGAGATCAGCGTACCGACCGGCAGCGCCATTGCGAGATTATCGGAAATTCGTTTCATCTTTCCTGAAAATTGGAGTGACACCCTCAGAAATGCTATTCGGTCTCTGCGGGAACCCAACCGTTGGCTCCCGTCAGCGTCAGCGCACCGGCATCGTCCTTATACATCGGAACGGTACCCAGCTTCTTGGAGATATCTTTCGACGAATAGACATCGATCGTCGCACCGCGCGTCCAGGCATTGTAAACACCCTTAAAGCTGCCGTTATCCCCGGCCTGGCGTTTTTCCGTGATAAATGCGTAATCGACCAGGATATGGACGTTGTCCGGAAGCTGCATGACAGCACCCGACTCGAAAACCGTATACTGATTATCGCCGTCGCAATATTCCGCAGGTTCCTTTTCCTTATCCTTGAAAGTGCCGGTATGCTCCCGGCGGATATCGAAAGTCTCGATAGCGGGGTCGCTGAAGCACTGCAGATTGTGCATCCACTTGTTGAGGTGCAGATCCACCGTCTTCAATTTTTCGCAGTTATAAATATCCAACCGGGAGATCGTCGGGCCGGCAATCACCTCCTCCAGGGCTCCGGAACGCTCCATCGTGACAAACAGATATTGGTCCGTTTTGAGTTTCGAAAAATCGGCTTTTACCAGACTGGACGTTTCATGCGCTATGATACGTTTGCAGTGCGTGAAAAGCTCGATGCCTTCGAGCGACGTGGCGCCGCTTGCATAAAGGTTGATCGTTTCGATTTTAGCGGCTCCGGCAACGTCAATCAACCCGTAGGCGTCGAAAAGCGGAGCAATTTCGGCATTACCCTGCTGCGGGTGCGTCGACATCAGCGTGGCCCGGAAGTAGGGATCGGGAATGTAGCCCTCGGCAACGGTCGGCATCGTGAAGGTCAGGTCTTTCGTGAGCGCCATCTTCGTCGTCTCACGGTCGAGGTACACCTTAAAGGTTTTGTCGAGGAATGGGGCATTGATGCTCACGCCGAACGTGATACGGCCCGACTTAATTGTCAGCACATCATCCGTAATACGTACGTATTCGGTCTTGCCGTCCTTCTCATAACCGACATACACCCAGTCCTGAGCCGGATCGAAGCCCGAACCCATGATCTCGATCGCTCCGGCGAAACCGGCCTTCACCGATCCGCTCAGCATATTGTCGACGCTTACGCCGGGAATAACGTCACCGGGTCCGGGACCGGGTCCCGGTTCGTCACCTTTGTCATCACCACCGCATGCGGTGAACATTGCACCGGCCATCAGGGCCATCGCAAGAAGTTTCAGTGTTTTTTTCATAATCATTGCTTTTTTTGGTTGAGGTTATTTCAGTTTCCGTTACTTTAGTTCCATCCGTCGTTTTGCCAGTTTTCACCGGTCAGGCTGAGCATCTTGCGAACCTCGTCCAGACTGACCGGGTATTTGAGGAATTTGGAGGTATAGTTCTGGCGGTCGAACGAGAAGCGGGAATAGACTTTCCGGCCGTTCTGCAGCTCGATGCGCATGCCCGTCACCCGTTTATCGGTCTTCGAGAGGTCGCTGTCGGGCTTCGTCCAGCGGCGCACGTCGAAGAAACGGTGCTCCTCGAAAGCCAGCTCCACGCGGCGCTCGTTGCACAGGCGCAGCCAGAAAGCATCGCCGTTGTCGGCCACACCGGGCATTCCAACGCGGGCGCGCACGGCATTGACCGCATCGCGGGCACTCATCGGCGTTCCGTAGGTGTTGAGCTTCTCGACCATTTCACCGTCGTCCCCTTCCTCCATCTCCAGCACCTCGGTGGCCGGAGCCTGCTGATCGGCGTTGCCGTAGGCCCGGTAAGCCGCCTCGGCAAAATTGAGGTAAAGTTCCGCCAGACGATACATGCGGATATAACCGTCCTTGTTACCGCCGCTGGTGCTCGACTGCACGTTGTTGAACTTGCGCAGGTAGTAACCCGTGCAGGTGTTGCGCCGGCTGGAAGGCGACAGCGACAGCCCGCAGTTGCCCCCGACATAGGTTTCGACCCCGTATTCGCCGTTTTCGAGCTTCACCTTCACGCCATCGTAATAGATGGTCGAATAGAAACGCGGGTCGCGGTTCAAATACATCTTGTCCGAGCAGTCCACATACCCGAAATCCCGGGCTTTCTGCGAAATGTTCGGCGTACCGTCGGCATTGTAGGGATTCGCCAGGTCGAGCAGCGGAGTCGACTCGGAACCGTCGGCGTTCAGGACCTCGTAAGCGTCCACCATCTCCTGCGTGGGGCAGGCTCCGGCCGACACCTGTCCGTCGTCGATCGGCATGCCCGCATACTGCCACACGAGGCTCTGCTTCTGACTGCCGTAATTGGTCGGCTGGTAAAGCGTTTCGGTGTCCCAGCCCCCGGAACCGGGATAGGGAGCGAGAAAATACTTGTCATAGGCGGCCAGACCGATGCTCGACTCGTCCGGAAACGCCGTAGCGTCACCGACAAGCGCCAGACCGTGGCCGGTGCAGAGATCGAGCGCCTGTTTGGTGATCTCGGCAGCACGCGCCCAGGTGTATTTCTCGGTCCCGGCATAGTCGTCGGCCCACAGCGGGCTGGCGGCATAAAGCACGGACTGCGATTTGACGGCCCAGATGGCGGCACGGCTCAACTCGGGATTCGAATAGCTCAGCAATCGCTGCGGCCATTGCAGCGCATCGTCCGCGGCAAGCGCCTTGTCGCACGACTCGAGGATGAAATCGACACACTGGGCGAAACTGCCCCGCTTGTCCTTCGAGTAGTCGTGGTCCCTTTCGAGCGCTTCGCGCAGGACAGGAACGCCGCCCCAGCGTTTGATAAGCTGAAGATAGGAGTAGGCCCGCAGTGCATAGGCCTGGGCGATCATCTGATTCCGCTGGGCCTCTTCATAGTCGGTTTCGAGCGTGGGGTCCTCCAGGTATTTCAGGGCCTCGTTGCAACTGAAGATGCAGTTGAACAGGCCCGACCAGCGGTCCGAACCCGAATTCTCATTGTTCCACCACAACGGCATGTACGAAGCGGAAATGCTGCCCCGGTACCAGTCGTACACGGACGACGACTGGGTAGCCTCCTGCGCCTCGTCGCAATAGGCCGCCATCATGTAGCCGCCGGCAGTGAATCCCGCCGCAGGGCCCGTCTCGACAGGCACGTAGAACGACGACTTCAGGTGCTCATAGGCGCGTGCCAGCAGTTCGTAGATGCTGCGCATGTCCCCGGCGCGGTCGTCGAGCTCGCTGTCCATCTCTTTCTGGCAGCCGGCGTTACCCAGGAGCAGAGCCGCCGCAGAGAGAGTCAATAAAAGGATATATTTCATTCTTTTCATAACGATTCGCTGTTATCGGATTAAAAATCGAGTTTCACGCCCAGGTTGATCACGCGCATCGGCGGCAGCTTGGTCATGCTGCCCGTCTCGGGATCGATCACCTTCGAATCGAGGGCAGACGAAGTGAATAGGTTCTGTCCGCTGAGCACGATCTTCAGCCGTTTGATGCCCGCATTGCGCATCAGGCGCGCCGGAAGCGTGTAGGAGAGCGAAGCGTTCTTCAGCCGCCAGAACGACCGGTCGGCGATGTTGAAATCGCTGTCCTCGGCGCTGGTCGAAGCTCCGTTATAGCTCAGGGCCGGGTATTTGATCTCCGCACCGGAAGCATAGCGTTCGGGCGTCCACGCCGCCTTGTGCAGGTCGTTGAAAACACCGTTGGCATCGCGCTCCGTCTGGTAGCCGACCAGCCCGTAATAACCGGTCACTCCCTGGAACATCAGATCCAGTTCCAGCCCTTTCCAGCTGAAGCCCGCGCGGATGGTCGTGAAATCGGTCGGGAGGTTGCCCTTGCCGATGGGCGACAGGTCCTTCTCGTTGACGAGGCCGTCGCCGTTCACGTCCTTGTAAATAAGGTCGCCCTTGCGCGGTATTCCGATCCCGGAATACATCTTCGTATATTTCGCCAGCTCCTCGTCGGTCGAGATATAGCCGCTGCCGTTGCTGCGGTCGACCAGATAGCCGAACTGCTGCCCCAGCGGATAGCCCTCCACCCGGTGGGAATAGGCATAGCCCTTATATCCGTCGCCGTCGCCGGGATAAGGCATCTCCCCGGTGTAGATGACCTCGTTCCTCGCATGCGAGTAATTCACCCCGGCGTGGATGCCCCATCCCCGGCCGAGGTCCGTCGCATAGGAGATGCCCAGCTCGACACCGCTGTTCTTCATCCTGCCCTCGTTGATTTTCCGGTAGTTGCCCACATAGATCCCCTGATAGGCGGGAATCCGGCTGCCCTCCTCGATCAGCATGTTGTCGGTACGGCGGCTGAAATAGTCGAACGTCAGGTTCAGCTTGTTCCAGAGCCCCAGGTCGAGGCCGTAGTTCTGCGTCTTATGGATCTCCGGTTTGAGGTCGGGATTGCCCAGCAGGCGGACATCGCCGTTCTTTTTGATGTAATCCATGTACATATAGCGGTAGTAGCCTACCTCGAAGTCATCGAGGGCGACCTCTCCGTAAGAAGCACGGACCTTCAGCAGACTCAGCCACTTCGCATCGCGCAGAAACGACTCGTTCGAAGCGACCCACGCAGCCGAAAAGGCCGGGACAAAAGTATAGCGGTTGCTGCGGGCAAATACGTCGGAAGCCGTCAGGCCGAACGTCGCGCCGACCACATAGCGGTCGTCGTAATTGTACGACAGGTTCAGACCCGTATTGTGGTCGTCGTGCGGAAGACCCACGGCAGGAAAATCCGCATTCACATCGTCCAACTGCTCGTTGGTATAGTACGTGTAGAGATGAGCCTCCGCATTGTGCCTGCCGAAAGAGCGTTTGTAGTCCAACGAGGCGATATAGCTGATGGCGTATTGGAACACCCCGTTCGCACCGCCCGCCAGGTTGGTGTCCAGGTTGGAGCCCAGCTGCACGAAATCACCCTGCGTATAATCATAATAATAGCGGCTGAAATCCTGCGTCATGTAGTTGTGACGGTCGTTGCTCGACTGGAAAGCCAGCTTGCCCGTCACGCTCAGGCCGCGTGTCACGAAATCCAGATCGACCGTAACGCCGGCATACGTCGAAGCGTACATACCCGTATACTTGGTGTAACCCGAGCGGTTCAGGATTCCGTAGGTAGGCAGGGAAACAGACTCCATCGTCGTCACGCGTCCGTCCTCGGTCGTGGGACCGATCATCGTCGGAGGCAGCTGGAAAATCGTTTCGTAGATTCCGCTGTTGGTATAATCGCTCCCCGCCAGGCGGTCGTTGCGCACGTTACCGGCCACGCCGGCAAAAGCGCGGACGTGTTTGGAGATGTCCACGTCGATCTTCGCCCGGAAATTCACCCAGAAACGGCGGGGCGCCGCCACGTATTCGTCGGTCTCCTGCTTCAGGAGCGAGGTCTGGTTCATGAAATTGATATTCGACCAGACGCGCGTGCGCTGACTGCCTCCGCTGAGGCTGACACCGATCCGCTCCATCGTGCCGAAGTTCCGAACGAATTCGTTGTAATAATTGTTGTTGGGATAGAGCGGATCATTGCCCGAGCGGATGCGGGACATCTGATCGTCAGAGAAGGGAGCCGTCCCCACCGATCCGTCGTTCACCCACGCCTGGTTGCGCAGCGTCGCATATTCGTAAGAGGAGGTCGTCTCGGGCTTGCGGGCGATCTGCTGCAGGGAGAAATCGGCCGTGACCCTCACGTCGAACGCTCCGGGAAGCCCCGACTTGGTGTTGATGACAACCACGCCGTTGGCGCCCTTCAGTCCGTAAATGGCCGTGGCGGCAGCGTCTTTCAGCACCACGATATTCTCGATCTCGGCGGCCGTCAGGAATTCATAGTTGTAGTCCTGCATGACGATACCGTCCACGACGAATAGCGGCTGCGTCCCCTGGTTCGAGGAGATACCCCGGACATATTTATAAACGCTCGCATTACCCGGGTCCGAAGAGTCTTCGAGTGTCCCCAATCCCAATATCTGACCTTCGAGCATCTGGCTGAGGCTCGCGTTGGGCACGTCCTCGAGCTGCCGGCCCTGAATGGTCGAAATTGCCTCGCTGAGCGTTCCGCGGCGGCGGATCACGCCGTAGCCGTAATCCAGCAGGTCATCCTTGTGCGATTCGTCCGTGCGCATCGTCACCTTCATATCGGGCGACGCGGCCACCGAAACATTGCTGTAACCCACCGTGCGGAAACAGAGGTTCGTAACATCCGTCCTCAGTTCGAAACGCCCGTGCAGGTCCGTCGTGCCGAGCATTTTTCCGGCGGCATCGGTAATTACGGCCTGATAGAGCGGCTCACCGGCAGCATCCGTAACGATGCCTTTGACAACCTTCAAAGACCCGGCATCCGGAGCCGCAACGTCCTGCGCCTTCAGGAAGCCGCACGGAAAGGCGACGAGGACGGCGAGCAATATAGCTGTATATTTGATTTTCATTCTCATAATCGTTTCCTGTTAAAAAATTACCAACCGGAATTCTGCCAGCGTACATTCGTCAGCGAATAGAGGTTATTCGCCTCGTTTTCGGGAATCGGGAGCAGAACGTCGCGCGCCTGCGTGCTGGCGTTTTTCAGATCATCCACCCGGCGCTCGTAAGTGTAAGAGTAAGTATTGTCGGGGTTCTTCGTCCTCGTGATCCGCATGGCGGTAAGCTTCTCGCAGGGGATTTTGAAGTACTTCTGATACAGTTCCGAACTGTTGAAAGCCTCGGCCCAGCGGCGAACGTCGAAATAACGGCACTCTTCGTAACAGAGCTCCACCATGCGCTCATGCCTTACGCGCAGGATCATCTCCGCCTGCGACAGGTTCTCCGGCAGGGCCGGCATGCCCACGCGGCTGCGGATGGCATCCACCTGCGCCTTGGCAACCCCCAGCTCCCCGGCCTCGGCGGCGGCTTCGGCCAGGTTGAGTTTGATCTCCGCCAGCCGGAAGAATTTCCAGGGCGCCGCATCGGCCTTGTTGTCGGTCGCATCGACATCCGGAGCGATGTATTTCCGGTAATAGTATCCGGTACGCGTGAAGCGGTTTTCGCTGGTATCATCGCTGATCCCGTTTTCACCGCCTACGAAAGTCTCCACGGTCCGGAGCTCTCCGCCCCACAAAATCTGGTCGCCGTTGCGGATAATGCAGGCCTCCATACGCGGATCGCGGGGAGCCGCATAGGGATCGTCCTCCTTATAACCCAAATCCAGCGCTTTCGGATTGTAGTTGGGAGCCTTGGCGGCGGTATAGGGATCGGAAAGATCGAGCAGCGGCTCGGCCACGGTCCCGTCGGCGCTGAGCACCTCATAGGCATCGACCATCTCCTGTGTCGGCACGACGCCGGCGCGGGTCGTATTGTTGGGCCAGTTCAGGGCGCCGATATAGTTGTGGTCGACGTAATTCTGCCGGCTGACGCCCTGGTAGATCGTCTCCCGGTCATCGGCCGAGGTCAGTGAAATCGAAGTGAACAGCTCCTTGTAAGCCGCGGCTTTGCCGGTGTAAATCCGGGAGTTGGAAACCGAAGTCTTCAAAGCGTATCCGTTCGACTCGAGCGCCTCCACAGCCTGCTGGTTTACCTGGAAAGCCGTTCTCCAATGCGACTGTTTTTGGTCAGCGGAATAATCCTCGCTGTGTACCGGGCTGGCGGCAAACAGATAAGCCTTCGATTTGATACACCAGGCCAGCGCCTTGGTCATACGTTTGACATCGGACGGGTTGTCGATTCGCCACGGCAGCTCGTTCGTATTGATGGCAGCCGTACATTCGGCGTCGATCAGTTCGGCCAGTTCCCAGACGGAACGCTTTTTCAGCGTCGAATAGTCGTAACCGTCGGGATAGCCGTTCGGCTCGTATGCGAAAGCTCCGAACCATTTGAGCATCTCCAGCATATAGTAGGCGCGCAGCGTATGCGCTTCGGCGCGCCAGCGGGCACGCTCGCTTTCGGAATTGACACCCGCCTTGTCGATATACTGCAGGAAAGTCGTGCAATAGCGGAGTTGCAGCATGTAAATGCTGTAATAATTCTCCGTAGGGCCATTGTAATCGCGCAGCGGATGCGAAGAGGCCGTACCGCCGCTCGTGTACATCTTGGCGGGAATGGCGTCGTTGATCGTTCCCGAAACCAGATACCCCTCGTCCGACAGCGCCGTCGGGGCGTTGCAGACCCAATAATAGGAGGTACCCTTCGTCGGAAGGTTCATGTAGCAGGTATTCAGGTAGGCTGCCGTTTTGTCGTGGTCGGCAAAAATCTGGTCGAGCGTTTCGCGGCCGTCCGGCGTAGTGTCGAGGAGCGAACAGCCCTGACCTGCAAAAGCCGCCAGCAGCACAGCACCGATATATCGTATGATTTTCATAATTGCTGAAATTTTGAGGTTTTAGAGTTTGAGCTGTACGGAGAAACTGATATTGCGCGTCAGCGGATACTGGTTCTCGTTGTCCTGCTCGGGGTCTATGCTCTGCGCCTTCATGTTGTTGGTGCTCCAAAGGTTCTGGCCCGAGACGGCGAGGCGGATTCCGCCGATGCCCATCTTCTTTATCCACTTCTGCGGAAGCGAATAGCCGATCTCCAGATTCTTCAGGCGGACGTAGGACATATCGCTGACCACATAGTCGTTGCGGTCGTTCACACCGTTGCCGGCCAGCGTATAACCGGAGCGAAGCGCCTGATAGGTAATTTTCTCGCCGCGCTCGAAACGCTCCTTGGTCCAGGCATGGGTCTCCCACTCGCCGGTCAGGTGGCCGTTGCCGAACATACCCAGGACATACACGCCCTGCTTATGTCCCACACCCTGCCATTGCATGCTGAAATCCAAATTCTTCCACGACAGCGACATCGATGCGCCATAGGTGATCTCGGGAGTTCCCGAAGGATATCCGTAAGGAATCTGATCCTTGTTGTCGATCAGTCCGTCCCCGTTCTGATCGACGAACTTCCACTGACCGAGGAACGCATTGACAAAACCGCCCTGCTCGTACATGGATTTGTATTTCGCCAAATCTTCTTCGGTATTGATATAGCCGTTGCCGGCGCCGTCCTTGTAATCGACCTGCAGCACCCAGGTTTGCCCGATCGGGAAACCGGTCTGACGATACGGGTAGAGATAACCGCCGCGGCCCGTCTGCAAACGCACCTCATCGGCTTCGAGGACCTTGTTGCGGGCGAAGTTGTAGTTACCCGACATGGTAATGAACCAATCCTTGCCGAGGGCTTTCTGCCACCCGAGCACCATTTCATAGCCGTGATTCTCGACCTTGCCCATGTTCACGCGGGGCAGTACCGAGGAGGGAAGGCCCTGAACCAGAGGCACCGTCGAACGGGCGACGAGAATGTCGTCGCGCATCTCCCTGAAATAGTCGAAGTTGAACGAGAAACCATTCAGGAAGTTAATGTCGAGGCCGTAGTTCTGCTGCCGCGCCTTTTCCCATTTCAGGTTGAGGTTGCCCAGCAGCGAGGTAGCAACGTAATTGCCGCGCCCCAGCGACGGAATGACGGTGCCGTTGTTCACATAGCCCTGATTATAGGTAACACGCACGTCGTCCAGATAGAGGAAACGGCTCTCACCCAGACGGTCGTTACCCACGATACCGTATGACGCACGGATTTTGAGGAAATCGATCCATTTGCGGTCGATATTGTCTTTGAAGAACTTCTCCTCGCTGACCGTCCAACCCACGGAAACCGCAGGGAAAATGCCCCACCGGTTCTCCTTGGAGAACTGTTCCGAACCATTGATACCTACGTTGACCTCAGCCGTATAGCGATTGTCATAGGTATAGGTCGCACGGGCCGACATGTAAAGCATGTTATAGGGCAGGTAGAGCGACGCCGGCGAGTTGCTGACCGAGTTGTCCAACTGGCCGAGCACCATGACATGCACGTCATGTTTCTCGTTGAACAACTGGTCGTAATTGAGCGAAAGCTGCGTGTTGAATTTGTAGTAGGAGCTCTGTCCGCGTCCGCCGCCGGGGAAACTCAGGCCCTCGGTATCGGCGTGGATGCCGTCGAACGCAACGTCGGTATGGTCCCAGGTCCAGTAGGACTCCTCGTCGGGACTCTTGGCCTGGTAGAATCCGTAGCGGTTGTAGGCCTGTATGCCTTTGGTGAATCCCGAAGCATAGAGGTCGTAGGAGAACATCGCGCGGAATTTCAGGCCCTTCACCAGCCTCTTCATGTCCCAGTCGAGCGAGGCGCTGGTATTGACCGTGGTCTTCATCTGGCGGATATAACCGCCCTGATTCATACGCGGATAGAGCTGGTAACCCGAGCCGTCCTGCACCCAGCCGCCCTCGGGCAGCGGATTGCCGTTCTTGTCGGTGGCGCCCGCGGGAAGCGCAGGGCCGGGAGCCGTCGGCGGCACACGGTTCAGACCGCCCAGGATATAGGTGGAACCCGCATCGTCGAAATTGATATCACCCTCGCCGCCGAGGCCGTCGCCCCAGACGATCCGGTTGACTTTGTTGAGATAGGAGCTGACGTTGAGGCTGAATTTCAGATCGTCGGTGATCTTGTAGTCGATGTTCGCGCGCACGCTTACACGTTTGAGCCAAAAACTCGGGTCATACCCGCGCGTCGACTCGGGCAGGAATTTGAAAACGCTGCCCTGGTCGATATAGGAGGCATTCATGAAATACTGAAGACGGTCCGTACCGCCCGAGACATTGGCGTTGATCTTCCACTGCGACCCCATCTGCGTATATTCGTCGTAAGGGTCGCGGTTGGGGAAGAACGTGGGATTGGCGCCGCTGCGGAACTGCTCGATCTGCCAGTCGTTGTAAACGGGGGATTTGCCTTCATTGGCGGCACGCTCGTTCAGCAGGGCGGCATAGTCCCACGAATCCATCTTCATGGCGCCGCGCCAGAGTATCTGCTGGAAGCCGTAGTCGGCCGTGATGGTTACGGCGGCCTTGCCGACGTTGCCCCGGCGCGTGGTGACGTAAATCACACCGTTGGCACCGCGGACACCGAACACGCCCGTAGCGGCGGCATCTTTGAGAATGGTCACGTTCTCGACCTCGTTGGCATCGAGCGAACTGAGGTCGTCACGGGGTACGCCGTCGATCAGGATCAGCGGCGAAGAGTCGCCGGTGGTGCTGACGCCGCGCAATTTCATATTGACCTTCTCGGCACCGGGCTGTCCCGATGTCTGCGTCACGGTCAGCCCCGGCAGACGGCCGGACAGCGCCGTGGAGAAGTTGGAAACCGGAGCGCGCTTCAGATCGGTATTGCCGACCGAAGCGACCGAACCGGTCACGGAGACCTTTTTCTGGGTGCCGTAAGCGACCACGACCACCTCGTCGATCACTTTGCGGTCGGGTTCGAGCTTTACGGTGAAATTAGTGCGGGAACCTAATTCGAGTTTGGCAGTTTTGTACCCCAAATACATGACGGACACCGTCTTGTGGAGGGGGGGGGAAACGGTGAGCTTGAATGAGCCGTCCAACCCGGAGTTGGTTCCGATAGTGGTGCCGTCGACGATGATGTTGGCTCCCACGACCGGCATGTCGTTTTCGTCGAGCACCTTGCCGGTAATCTCATGCGATTGGGCAAACAGACTGCCCGGCACACACAGCGCGATCATCCACGCGCCGACCGCGAGCCACCTGACCACTCCGGCACAGAATTGCTGACACGGTAGTTTAAAATGATTCATAGGCGTTAATTTGTAGTTTTTTGTATCAGTTTATCAGGACCGCCCGGAAGCGTTCCGTTTGGGTATTTTTAAATCTTACGCCCGCATAGGGCCTCCAGCGCTCGTATTCCAACTCCGGAGCATTGTGCAGCCCGAATTTACTTAAACGATTAAGTAAACAGGGCTTAAAAAAGATGAACCGGCAAATTTACGGTCTGCCATGGGGATTCATCTCCATCCGAATCATCCGAAACACTACGCCGAAACTGGTTCAACCTATGTGCATCAGTCGAATAACACAATACATAACAGTCATTTACAAAACCACAGACCGTTATTCCCGCCTGCACCATACCGCGTCCGTTCCACTCCTGCACATCATCACTCACACCTTACGCGGCTGAGGTTTCCAACTTAAATGATAAAGCAATCAACAGTCAAAAACCCGTTTCTTCAACACAAATATAAGTAAAAATTTGAAACGCCTACCGATTTTGCAAGAAAAAAGCAGAAAAAAATCGACTTTTAATCATACCTATGTATATTATCAGCATTAATAAACTAACCGGTTAATTAATAAAATATTTTTCAAACATTCCCGCACCAAAGGGTCACACCTACCGCAAGATAGGTCTTCAGGCATAAACAAGAGAGCCTCGAAAAAAAATGCGCGGATTTTCTATAAAAACAGAGCAATAAATTTTGATATTCAAAAAAAAGAGGTAATTTTACATTCGAATTTTAACGGTTAAGTAGATGTTTAGGTTGTTGTAACGGCATTTATACGGCCACGAAAAGGTCCATTCCGGGATCTTTTCGTGGTCCGGGGCCGTCCTGAAAGCGAAAAACCGTTCTCCAGCACACGACAACAATCCTTAATCGAGTAAAGAAAATACTAACCAAGAAAAGGACAAATCCGATATGAACACGACATTTACCAAACTGACCGCCACCCTCGCGCTGCTTTTCGCCGCAGGAAGTCTGACGGCCGGCGAGAAAAGTTCGCTCGACGGCAAATGGAGGCTCGACTACTGGCCCCAGGGAGACACTCCGATCGTATCGCCTGCCGATGCCCGGCAGGTCGAAATGAAAACCATCGAGGCCACCGTCCCGGGAAACGTGGAGCTGGACCTGCTGGCCGCGGGGCTGATCGAGCAGCCCGAAATCGGCAGCAACGTCTATGACCTGCGTCCGTGGGAAGGTTACCAGTGGCGTTACAGCCGCACGTTCACCACGCCCCAACATGCCGACGGCGACCATATCCAACTCAATTTCAACGGCATCGACTGTTATGCCGACGTCTGGGTCAACGGCCGGCAGGTCGGATCGGCCGACAATATGCTCATCGAGCACCGTTTCGATGTCACCAAGGCGCTGAAACCCGCCGGCGAAGAGAACACGCTGGAGGTCTACATCCGTTCGTCGGTGATCGAAGGACGCCAGTACATTCCGCCGACGATCAGCATCAATTTCGCACAGGTCGAGTCGGTCTACTCGCGCCGCGCGCCCCACACCTACGGCTGGGACATCATGCCGCGGCTGGTGAGCGCCGGATTGTGGCGCGGCGTGGAGCTGGAGGTGCTGAAACCCGTACATCTGCGGGACGTGCATTGGTTTACGACCTCCGTCGACGTTGCCAACAAGCAGGCCACGGTCTTCCTGGACTACGCGATCTCGCTGCCGACCTCGATGCAGGACGGCAAGATCACGACCGAATTTTCGCTGAGCCGCAACGGTAAACAAGTGGCCATGTACCGCGCCAAGGTGACGTCGCACGCCGCACGCCACATCCTCGGCCTCGGGGACGTGGAGTTCTGGTGGCCCCGCGGCTACGGCGAACCGGCGCTCTACGACGCCGAGGTGAAGCTCATGGACGAAGCCGGCAACACGCTCGACATCGACCGCCGCCGCATCGGCATCCGCACCGTGAAACTCGACTTCACGCCGACCCACACGCCCGAAAATCCGGGCCGCTTCTGCTTCATCGTCAACGGCGAGAAAGTCTTCGCCCGCGGCAGCAATTGGACCCCGATGGATGCCCTCCACAGCCGCGACACACAGTGGCTCGACCGCACATTCGACCTGGTTACCGACCTGAACTGCAACATGATCCGCTGCTGGGGCGGCAACGTTTACGAAGATACCCGCTTCTACGAACTCTGCGACGAGAACGGCGTGATGGTCTGGCAGGACTTCGGCATGGGATGCACGTTCTACTCGCAGCGTTACGAATTCGCCCGCGCCATCGAACGCGAAGTGACCTCCGTGGTGATGAAACTGCGCTCGCACCCCTCGATCGCCCTCTGGTCGGGCAACAACGAGAACGACCAAACGCTGACCATCGGGACGCTGGCCCCGTTCCGCATCGATCCCAACCGCGACGTAGTGTCGCGGCAGGTGATCCCGATGGTGCTTTACGAACTCGACCCCTCGCGCAGCTACCTCCCCTCGTCGCCCTATTGGAGCGAAGAGGTCTGCCAGCAGGGTTACAGCACCGCCCTGCTGCCCGAAGACCACCTGTGGGGCCCCCGCGGCTACTACAAAGACCCGTTCTATACCAATGCCAACTGCCTTTTCGTCAGCGAGATCGGCTACCACGGCATGCCCAACCGTTCGAGCCTCGAAAAGATGTTCCCGGCCGAAACGGTCTATCCGTGGACCGACAGGAAAGAGTTCCGCTGGAACGAGGACTGGCTCACCAAGGCCGTACGCATCTTCAAGGAGTGGGGCTACACGCCCGAGCGCAACAATCTGATGATAAACCAGGTCCGCCTGCTCTTCGGCGAAGTGCCGACCAAACTCGACGATTTCATCTTCGCGTCGCAGTCGGTGCAGGCCGAAGCGATGAAGTTCTTCGTCGAAATCTACCGCGGCAACAAGTTCGCCCCGAAAACCGGCATCCTGTGGTGGAACATCCGCGACGGATGGCCCCTGATCTCGGACGCCGTGGTCGACTACTATTTCTCGCCCAAAATGGCCTACTGGTTCCTGCGCAACGTGCAGCGCAACGTCTGCGTGCTGATTAACGACGCCGCGGACGGCAGCCACCCGCTCGTCGCCACCAACGACACGCGCAGCGCCGCCAACGGCACGGTCCGCGTCAGCGATGTGGCCTCGGGGCGCGAGATTTTCCGCGGCAGCTACACCGTCGGGAAAAATGCCCGGGCGGAGATCGCCCGCCTGCCCGAAATGAAGGGCCAGGGCATCCTGCTGATCGAATACACGACCCCCGAGGGGTCTTTCTCGAACCATTACCTCTACGGCAATGCGCCGTTCAAACTGGACGAATACCGCAAACTGCTTCGCAAAACGAAAATATACGATCTCTAAATAAACAAGCTTTACCTCTCAAAATGGCTACAACGAACATGAAAGAGAACATCATCGGCGTCGACATCGGAGGCACCAAATGCGCCGTCACATACGGGCAGCAGGAGGGCAACCGGGTAACGATCCTCGACAAAGAGTGTTTCCGCACCTCCGACGTCACCCAAACCATAGAGCAGCTCAAAACCTGCATCCGCAACGTGATGGGGCGCCACGGCCTCGAAGCCGGCAACACCCGGGCCATCGGCATCAGCTGCGGAGGCCCGCTGGACAGCCGCACGGGCGTGGTGATGTCACCCCCGAACCTGCCCGGCTGGGACAACATCCCCATCGTCGGAATCTTCGAAAAGGAGTTCGGCATCCGCACCGCCATCCACAACGACGCCAATGCCTGCGCGCTGGCCGAATGGCAGTTCGGCGCCGGAGCGGGCACCCGGAACATGATCTTCCTGACCTTCGGCACGGGACTCGGCGCCGGGCTGATCCTCGACGGACGCATCTACACCGGAACCAACGACAATGCCGGGGAGCTGGGACACATCCGCCTGAGCGACTTCGGACCCGTGGGCTACGGCAAATGCGGCTCGTTCGAAGGTTTTTGCAGCGGCGGCGGCATCCGCCAACTGGCGCAGTTCGCCGTGAAGGAACGCCTGCAAATGGGTGAAAAGGTCGCATGGTGCCCCGAGGGCGATCCCGACAGGATCGACGCCCGGCTGGTGGCCCAGGCCGCCGCGGAAGGCGACGCCCTGGCGCTGGAAATCTACCGCACTTCGGCGCGCTACCTGGGCCGGGGGCTGTCAATCGTCATCGACCTCATCAACCCCGAGATGATCGTCATCGGCAGCATCTACGCCCGCAACGAAAGCCTGATAAAACCTTATATGGAGGAGGTCATCGCCCGCGAAGCGCTCTCCCACGCCCGGCGCGTCTGCCGCGTGGTGCCCGCGGCGCTGGGCGAGGCGATCGGCGATTACGCCGCGCTGTCGGTGGCCGCCAACGCATAAAACACGCATGAAGATGAAACGGCAGATTATCGAACACAGTCTCCGCGAAGCGAACGACGCGCTGGCGGATTTCCTCGCCTCGCCCCGGACCCTTCCGACGATGGAGGCAATCGTGGACACGATGGCCGAAGCGCTCCGCAACGGCTGCAAGATCATGAGCTGCGGCAACGGCGGTTCGCTGTGCGACGCCACCCATTTCGCCGAGGAGCTCACCGGGCGCTTCCGCGAAAACCGCCGCCCGCTGGCGGCCATGGCCATCAACGACCCGGCCTACATGACCTGCGTGGGCAACGACTTCTCATTCGGGGATATCTTCGTCCGCTGGGTCGAGGCGTTCGGCAAACCCGGCGACGTGCTGCTGGCCATCTCGACCAGCGGCAACTCGCAGAACATCGTCGCCGCGGCCGAAGCGGCCCGCCGCCTGGGCATGAAGGTCGTGGCGCTGACCGCCGAAGGTCCCACCCGGCTGGCCGAAACGGCCGATGTGACGCTTCAGGCGCCCCGCACGCCCCATTCGGACCGTATTCAGGAAATACACATCAAAGTTATCCACATCGTGATCGAGGCCCTCGAAAAAGAGCTCGGTTTCTGATCCCGCAAGACACTCACACCCTAAATTCCAACCTATTATGAAAAAATTCTTTTCCGCCATTGCCGTCCTGACGGCATTCGCAATGGTCGCCGTCTCGTGTAACGACGACGACACCAAGGACGAGGACATCCCCGTCACCGAAATCAAAGTCACCCCGGCGACCGGCAGCGTCGTCGCAGGAACCACCCTCACCCTGAAAGCCGAAATCCTGCCCGAGAACGCTACGGACAAGAATGTAAAATGGAAATCCCGCGACGAGAATGTCGCCACGGTCGATGAAGCGACGGGCGTCGTAACCGGTGTTACCGAAGGCGAAGCTGTAATTATGGCGCTCTGCGGCGGCAAGAACGGCCAGGCGGTCATCACCGTCACCCCGGCCCCGATCCGTGTCGAGAAGATCGAACTTTCGAAAACCGAACTGGCCCTGTTCGTCGGCAAGACCGAGAAACTGACCTACACGATCAATCCCGAGAACGCCACCAACCAGGAAGCCGCATGGGATTCGAGCGACAAGACGGTCGCCACCATCGCCGACGACGGTACCGTAACGGCCCTGGCCGAAGGTACGACGGACATCACCCTGACCATCGACGAGAAGACCGTGACCTGCAAGGTGACCGTTTCGAGTCCCGCTATCGAAGGCATCACAATACCCTACCTGAGCGCAATTCAGGGCAACACCGTCACGATGACCGCCGCAGGATTCAAAGCCGGCGACAAAGTGAAGATCGAGGCGGTGGCCGGCGATGAATACAGCGCCGAAGCCGACGTCGCCAACGTAACCGCCCAGAACGCGACGTTCGAACTCCCTGCCGCCGCATCGCGCGACCGTTCCTACAAGCTGACCGTCCTGCGCGGCGGCGTGAAGCAGGCCGAGGCATTCCTGCACCCCGACGATCAGTTCGTAGCCATTCCCTACCACCTGGGCTATTATCTGACCGGCGAGGACGAAGTGGTGCCCGCCGATCCCTCCATGCGTGCCAACGAAGAAGGTGTTACCCGCCGCGGCTACATGCCGGGCAAGATCGTCGATTACAACGAGGAGACCAAAGAGTTCCGGGTATGGAAAAAGGATGCCGCCCTCGCCGGCTTCACCGCCGCGACGCTCGACCTCACCTATGCCACGGGAGTCACCTCGATCAAACCCCTGACCGACCTCTACGGGCCTCTGACGAGCGTGAACCGCGTCTACGTCGCCAATTCGTCGCTCGAGTCGCTCGACATGACCCAGTTCCCCAACGCCACGCTGCTGCACGCCTGGGGCGACGCAGGATCGGGGCTCAACAAGATCGCAAGCATCAATTTCGGCACCTATACCGACGACGAACACGCCTGCAAAGTGACGCAGATGTATCTGTCCTCGCAGTCGCTCACCGGAACCATCGACCTGCGCAACTGCATCGCCCTGAACGAACTGAAACTCGACGGCAACCAGCTCGAAGGCATCAACCTCGGCACGGCCAACGGCGACAGCTCGGACAAGGACCGCATGCTGGTCGTATATTCGATCAGCGCGAAGAACAACAAGCTCAAAGAGATCGACATCTCGAACTGCGGCCGCCTGCGCCAGCTCTGGCTCGACGGCAACAAGATCGAACGGGCGCGCCTGCTGAACAACGCCCTGGGCGAAGGCTATAACAGCCAGCGTCCCGACTCGTGGTTCCCCTACATGTACATCCTCAAAAACAAGGAGGACTTCACGATCACCTGGGCGACTGCCGCCGATGCCGAAGGCCGCGAACGCCATATCGACGTCGAACACTACTGGTACCGGAACCTGTCGCCCGCGAACAAGAACGAAAACGGCGAAAAACCCGGTTACGACAAGTGGGTGAACAACAGCCCCGTGATCCAGGCGCTCAAAGACGGCTTTACCGTTACCGATTGGAGCTATGCGCTGGAAGGCTACGACGGCGGCGGCGTCAAGATCAAGCACACGCATGCCTCGATCGACGACCTCTGCCCCGCGGAACAGGATGCCGAATGATAAAAAACCGAATTACAAACCCTGAAAACAGACGATGAAACCCGTAATCAATTACCGACGTACCATCATCGCCTTGGCAAGTGCCCTGTTGCTGGCGCTGGGAGCAATCCCGGCGTCAGCGCAGGTGCGTTTGCACATGCAAGGCGACAAGACAGACATCGCCCGCTGGATCGACCAACGCTTCGCCAAAGGCCAGCTGCCGCCGTTCTCGTTCATCCTCGACGAGCAGCCGTCGGAGGAGTTCCTCCGCTCGTGGCGCTGGAGCCGCACGGCGCCCGCATCGACGGACAAGGATGTCGTTCTGCGCACGTTCACCTACACCGACCCCCGCAGCGGACTCGAAGTGGTCTGCGACGTCAAAGGATACCCCGAGTTCCGGGCCGTGGAATGGGTGCTGCATTTCCGCAATACGTCGGCAGAGAATTCCGGGCAGCTTACACGCGTGAAGGTCGCGGATTTCGACATGGTCTACCCCGCTGCCGGAGCGCTGAAAATCCACTATGCCGAAGGCAACAAGATTTCAAAGGCCGACTATGCGCCCCGCACCGCTGAGTTCCGCACGGAGCAGCCGTTGCACATCGAACCCCACGGAGGACGTTCGTCGGAGGAGGCTTTCCCCTTCTTCAACCTCGAATCCGAAGCTTCGCGGCAGGGCGTGATGGTCGCCGTCGGCTGGACCGGAACGTGGTTCGCCGACCTCGAGAAGCGTGACCCGAGCCGCCTGACGCTGGCCGCGGGCATGCTGAACACCGATCTATACCTCTATCCGGGCGAACAGATCCGCACGCCCTCGGTCGCCCTGATGTTCTGGAGCGGCGACCGCATGAACGGACACAACCGTTTCCGCCGCCTCGTTCTCGCGCACCATTCGCGCAAGGTCGACGGCAGTCCCTTCTACCCGCTTTGCAGCGCCTTCAACTACCGCGACCCGCAGCCCTGCGGCGAATATTCGTGTCTGACGGCCGACTGGGCCGTCGCCATGGTCCGCCGCTACTCGATGTTCGAACTGACGCCCGACGTTTTCTGGCTCGACGCCGGATGGCACACCGGGGCCGGGGATTTCCGGCACGGCAAGAGCTGGGCCAACACCACGGGCAACTGGACGGTCGACCGGGAACGCTTCCCCGAGGGGTTGAAACCCGTATCGGACGCCGTGCACGAGACCGGCGCCAAATTCATGGTGTGGTTCGAACCCGAGCGCGTCGTGAAGGGTACGCAGTGGGCTACGGAACACAAGGAGTGGATGCTCGATACCGAATGGCCCGAAGGTTCGGAGCAGTCGACGTGGTACCTGTTCGACCTGGGCAACGACGCGGCGTGCGACTGGCTCTGCAAGTACTACGGCGACCTGATCGAAGAGAACGGAATCGACTACTACCGCCAGGATTTCAACATGCTCCCGGCCGGCTACTGGCGCGACGCCGACGAGCCCGGACGCAGCGGCATTAAGGAGATCCGCCACATCGAAAACCTCTACAAATTCTGGGATTACCTGCTGGACCGCTTCCCCGGCCTGCTGATCGACAACTGCGCCTCGGGCGGCAAGCGCCTCGACTGGGAATCCATCGGCCGCAGCGCACCCCTCTGGCGCAGCGACTACTACCACTACGACGACCCCGACGGCTACCAGTGCCACACCTACGGGTTGAACTTCTTCCTGCCGATACACGGCACGGGCATCCTGCTGCCGGACCAGTATTCGTTCCGCTCGAGCCTCTCGTCGGCGCTCCAGTGCAACTGGAAAGTCACCGAGCCGGGCGTTTCGGTCCTCGACATGCAGCAGCGCATCCGGGAATACCGCGACATCCGCGAATACTACTACGAAGATTATTATCCGCTCTCGGGAACGGGCGACCTCACGGGTTCCGACGTGTGGCTGGCCTACCAGATGCACCGTCCGTCGGACGACTCGGGCATCGTGGTCGCATTCCGCCGCCAGGACGCTCCCGACGCGGAATACACCGTGCGCCTGGGCGGACTCACGCCCGACGCCTCCTATACCCTCCTGGACTGCGACACGCAGGCCGAAACCGTACGCAGCGGCCGGGAACTGACCGAGGGGCTGACGCTCCGCCTCGACAACCCGAAGAGTTCGCTGCTGATAAAATACCGCAAAAACTGACGCTTTATAAGCCATGAAATACCTATTCAGACTGCTGCTTGCAACACTCCTGCTGACCGCCGTACAGGCCTCCGCCCAGTCGCGCCTGCGCATCCCCGCCAAAGGCGCCGAATGTGAAAAATGGGTCGCCGGAGCTTTCGCCAAAGGCAAGGTGCCGCCCTTCTCGTTCGTCTACGGGGGCGCGCCCTCGGGCAAGACGATCGCCAACTGGAAATACACCGCCGAGACGCTTCCCGCAGCGGAGCGGAACGTCACCGAGCGCGTATACACCTATACCGACCCCGCGACGGGGCTCGCCGTCGAGTGCCGCGTGAAGACTTTCGCGGATTTCAACGCCATGGAGTGGGTGCTCCGCTTCCGCAACACCTCCGAGGGAAACACCCCGAAGATCGAGCAGGTGAAGGTCGTGGACATCACCCCCGAATCGACGGCCAAAGGAGCCTTTCTGCTCCACTACGCCGACGGAAGCCACGTCTCGAAGGCCGACTTTCACGCCCGCACGCGCGAGCTGGCCGTGGGCGACGTGCACTCGATGCACCCGCAGGGCGGACGCTCGTCGTCGCACGCCTTTCCCTTTTTCAACGTCCAACTGCCCACGGGAGGCATGGTCGTCGCCATCGGATGGACCGGTAACTGGAAAGCCGACATCGCGCGCCCGGCGGCGAACGCCGTCAGCGTGGCGACCGGCATGAAGAACCTGGCCGCTTACCTGCTTCCGGGCGAGGAGATCCGCACTCCTTCGACGGCCATGCTCCTGTGGCAGGGCGACGACCGTATGGACGGGCAGAACCTTCTGCGCCGCTTCCTGCTGGCCCACCACCACCCCACGGCCGACGGCAAGCCCGCCGTGTTCCCGATCTGTTCGAGCTTCAACTACGGCGACCCCGCCCCCTGCAACGAATACACCTGCATGACGGCCGATTACGCCACGGCCCTCGTGAAACGCTACAAGCAGTTCGGCCTGCTGCCCCAGGTCTTCTGGCTCGACGCCGGATGGTACAGCAAAGCCGCCGACTGGAAAAACGGCTACAACTGGGCCAACACCGTGGGCAACTGGTCGGTGGACAGCGTGCGCTTCCCGCAGGGCCTCGGCCCCGTGGCCGACGAGGTGCACCGCGCCGGCTGCAAGTTCATGGTGTGGTTCGAGCCCGAGCGCGTGATGAAGGATTCCGACTGGGCCATGCAGCACCCCGAGTTCATGCTCGACGCCAGCGGCAAAGCCGCCCAGCCGGGCTGGGTGAAGCGCGGAAGCGTCGATTCGTTCCTCTTCAACCTGGGCGACCCCGTGGCCCGCACGTGGTTCTGCGAGCAGATCGCCAAGCTCATCCGCGACAACCGCATCGACTACTACCGGCAGGATTTCAACATCGACCCCGAAGGTTTCTGGTACGCCAACGACCAGCCCGACCGCGTGGGCATCTGCGAAATCCGCTACATCGAAGGGCTCTACGCCTTCTGGGACTACCTGCGGGCCGAGTTCCCGGGCCTCGTGATCGACAACTGCGCCTCGGGAGGCCGCCGCATCGACCTCGAATCGACCTCGCGGTCGGCGCCGCTCTGGCGAACCGACTACAACTACGGCGAACCGATCGGCTACCAGTGCCACACCTACGGGCTGAACATGTGGCTGCCCGTACACGGAACCGGCACGCACAAGTCCGACGCCTTCACCTTCCGTTCGAGCCTCAGCGCCACGATCATCTACAACTGGAAAATATCGAACGCCGATTCGTCGATCCCCGAGATGCAGCGCCGCATGGCCGAATTCGCCGCCGTGCGCCCCTACTTCTACGAGGACTACTACCCGCTGACAGGTTACGGCGACATGACGGGCGACGACATCTGGCTGGCTTACCAACTCCTGCGTCCCTCGGACCAGACGGGCTATGTGGTGGCTTTCCGCCGCGAGCTCTCGCCCGACGAGCGGCAGGTCGTGCATTTCCGCGGGCTGGAACCCGAAGCGACCTACGTGCTGGAAAACGCCGACAACGACGACCGCGTGGAGGCCACGGGCCGGCAGTTGATGGACGGCTTCACCATGAGCATCGGACAGCCGCGCTCGTCGCTGCTCATCAAATACGGTAAAAAGTAAAGCCATGCTGCGCAAACTGTTTCTGTCACTGCTCCTCGCCGCCGGCTGTCTTCCGCTGTCGGCCGCACGCCCGGGCTTCACGCTCTGGCAGCTGCCTCCGCAGGGACCGTCGCAGATGAACTCCTACGTGATCCGCACCGATGCGGGGCGCGTCGCGGTGATCGACGGCGGCACGGCGGCCGACGCCCCCTACCTGCGGGGATTCCTCGCGGCGCTGGGCAACCGCGTGGAGTGGTGGTTCGTGACGCATCCCCACGTCGACCACATGGGCGCCCTCACCGAGATCCTGCGTTCGCCCGGCGGCATCGAGATCGGGACCGTCTGGCAGTCGCCGATGAGCGACGCACAACTGGACACCGACCTCAACCGCAGGAAGCCGGCCGACGCCTACCTCGAAGCCCTCGCCGCCTCGGGCCTGCACGTCGAGAACCTGACGGAGCCGGGCCGGGAAATGCGCCTCGACGGACTGCATCTCAAAGTCCTGCAGGTCAACGACACCGCAACGCTGGTCAACGCCTACAACAACGCCAGCATCGTGCTGCGGCTCTGGGACAAGCGCAAATCGCTGCTGATGCTCGGCGACACGGGCGAGGAGAGCGGCGACCGCCTGCTGCGCAGCGTCCCCCGGGAGGAGCTCGACTGCGACTATATCCAGATGGCCCACCACGGGCAGATGGGCGTCCGCGAAGAGTTCTACCGCACGGTCCGCTTCCGCGCCTGCCTCTGGCCCACGCCCCTGTGGGTCTGGAACAACGATGTGGGCGAAGGCTACGACACGGCATGGATGAAGACCCCCGAGACCCGCCGCTGGATGGACGAAAAGGGAATCACCGAGCACCACTGCGCCTGGCAGGGGCTCGTCAAAATCGAATAACCGAACAATAATAACCTAACACCATAAACCATGAAAAGCAACATTCTGCGTTACGCGATGCTGGTCTGCCTGAGCGCATCGGCAGTCACCGTATCGTGTTCGGAAAGCAAATCGGGCGACACCCCCGAAGACCCCGGCAAACTGACGGCGATCACCCTCACGCCTTCTCCCCTCTCGCTGACCGTCGGCCAGAGCGCACAGCTGACCGCAGCGGCCACGCCCGCGACGGCTTCGCTCGAAGGGCTCCGCTGGTCGAGCGAAGATTCGAAGATCGCCCGCGCCGGCGACGACGGAACGATCGAGGGCGTCGCCGTCGGCAAAACGACCGTCAGGGCCAAATGCGGCGACGTGACCGCCTCGTGCGAGGTCACGGTGACCGCCGCGCCCATCGTGCTCGAAAAGATCGAACTTTCGGTTTCGATCGCGTCGGTCGCAACAGGCAAGACACTCGATGTCACGGCGAAACTCGTTCCCGAGAATGCCGCCGTAGAGGGTCCCGTGGTGTGGAAAAGCGACGACACCTCCAAGGCGACCGTCGACCAGAACGGCCGCATAACGGGCGTCGCCGAAGGCCGTACCGTCATCTCCGCGACGCTCGGATCGGTCAGCGCCAGCTGCGACATCGAAGTCTATTCGCCCGCCGCTGTCCGTGAATTCACGTTCCTGCAGCTCAATCTCTGGGAGGGCATCGCCAACGTCAACAACGGTCAGGAGGCGCTGATCAAACAGCTCGCCGAACTGAAACCCGACGCCGCGTCGTTCTGCGAGTTCACCTCGGAGGATAACGCACGCACGATCCTGACCGCCGTAGCCGCCGAACTGTACAAGCGCACCGGCATCCGCTACACCTATACCTGCAAGGGAGGCAGCGGCACCCGCGGCCTGCTGACGCGCCACCCGGTGCTCTCGACCGACGCCGTGAACGGCAACCTGTGGTTCTACCGCACGGTGGTCGATTTCTACGGACAGCAGATGGCGATATACGCTTCACACGCCTACCACATGTATTACGCCTGCTATCTGCCGCGCGGCTACGGCGACGGTTCTTCGCCCTACGGCTGGGACAAACTCGCCGACGGACCGATCACCGATATCGATTTCATCCTCGACCGCGAGGAGAAATCGGGCCGCACACAGATCGCCAAGGACCTCACGGCCGACACCCGGGCCCAGCAGGCACAGGGACGCCTCTGCATCTTCGGCGGCGACCTCAACCAGCCCTCGCACCTCGACTGGACCGAGGCGATGAAGGACAAATACGAGCACAACGGCTGCGTGGTGGCATGGCCCATCTCGACGACCTGCTATGCCGACGGCATGAAGGACGCCTACCGGGAGGTCTATCCCGATCCCGTGACCCATCCGGCCGTGACGTGGCCCGTGAACAACAAGGACGCCCGAAAGGAGACGCAATGGGCTGCGGAGGCCGACGAACGCGACCGCATCGACTTCGTCTACTACCGTCCCGACGCCAAGTTCGCCCCCAAAAAGGCCCAGATCATGGGTCCCTCGTCGATGATCTCCAAAAGCGCCGTAGTCGAGGACCAGTTCGTCGACAAGGCCGAAGAGCTGATCGAACCCGTGGGCGGCGTATGGCCCAGCGACCACCGGGGACTGTTCATCACGTTCGAAGTGCAGTTCCCCCAATAACCTGAAAAACAGCAGACAAAATGATAGAAAAAACCATCCCGTTCCTCCTGCTCGCCCTGTTCGCCTGCTCGAAATCCGACCCCGATCCCGGTCCCGATCCGGAACCGGGGCCGGCACCGGGCGAGGTGGTTACATACGGAAACGAATCCCTGGTGGCGATCGACCCCGCAGGCAAAGAGATCGCTTTCGACTACCGCCATAAGGCGCTGCGAGACAAGAAAGTGGGCATTTTCTACTTTATCTGGATCGGCGCCCACGGCTACGACGCAGGCGACTACTTCGGCGGCGACATCATCCCGCCGAAGGCCTCGGACACCCGGTCGCCCTACGACATCAGCGAGCTGGAGAAAGGCCACAGCAATCCGGCCGACATCCCCTTCGGTCCCGGGGGCGCCATGCACCACTGGGGCAAACCCTATCTGGACTATTACGTTTCCAACGACACCTGGATAATCCGCCGCCATGCCCAGATGCTCGCGGAGGCAGGCGTCGACGTGATCTTCATCGACGTAACGAACGGCTACGCCTATCTTCCGGTGGTCAAAACGCTCTGCGACGTCTACGTCCAGATGCAGCGCGAAGGCAATCCCCGGCCGAAGATCTCGTTCATCCTCAACACGAACCCCGCCCCGGTGGTCAAAGAATTGCTGACGCTATACAGCAACAGCGACTACGACCGCCTGTGGTACGAACTCGACGGCAAACCGCTGCTCCTCGCACCTCCCGGGGATTACGGGAACGGAGTTGCCAGCCGCCTCACGTTCCGCTACGCGTGGTTCGACACCCAGTACAACTACGGCGGCAACTGGTACGGCGACGGTAAGAACCGCTGGGCATGGGGCGAATTTTCGCCGCAGCGCAACGTGAAGGAGGAGATGCCCGTCATGGTGGCCAGCCACCCGGTCTGGAACATCGGCCGCAGCTACACGGGCAATTCGCCCGAAGGCAAGGGCGGCCACCAGCCCGCGAATCCCACGGCCGAACAGCGCGCCGCGGGAACCTATTTCAAACAGCAGTTCGAGCGGGCCATCGAGTGCGACCCCGACCTGATCTTCCTCACGGGATGGAACGAGTGGGTGGCCCAGCGGCAGGGAAACACGGGCGCCACGTTCATCGACTGCTACAACCACGAGTTCAGCCGCGACATCGAGCCCTGCGCCGACGATTTCACCGACGTCTACTATTACTACATGACCGACTACATCCGCCGCTACAAGGGCGTCACGCCGGTCGAGCCGGTAAAGGAGATCCACCAGATCGCCGTCGACGGCAAGTTCGACGACTGGACGGCCCTCGGGACCCGCTACAAGGATTACAAGGGCGACACCCGGGCACGCAATCACTGGGGCTTCGGCTACAAGAACATCAGCCTCACGAACAACACCGGGCGCAACGACATCTGCTATGCCAAGGTCGCTACGGACTGCAAGTCGCTCTTCTTCTACGTGGAGACCGCCGACCCGATCACACCCCGCACCGACCGCAACTGGATGCGGCTCTTTATCTCGGTGAAAGGCAGCACGGCGCCGGCCTGGGAAGGGTTCCAATGGGTCGTCAACAACCGAGTCGTCAGCGAGAACCGGACCACGCTCCAGCGTTCGAAGGGCGGCTGGGACTGGGAGGAGGCCGCGACGGTCGACTATGCCGTCTCGGGCAACCGGATGGAGATCGCCGTTCCGCTCTCGCAGCTCGGCATCACCGACGCGAGGGACTTCACGGTCGACTTCAAATGGATCGACAACGCCGTCGCCGACGGCGACATCCGCGAATGCATGCGCGACGGCGATTCGGCCCCGGGCGACCGCTTCCGTTACCGTTACATCTTTAAATATTAACCACAACACCCCGATTCAACCATGAAACAGCTCCTCATGACCGCCCTGCTCGCCGGATCGCTCGCAGCCTTCACCGGCTGCAAGGACGACGACGGCGGCAAAACCAACAGCTATCCCTCGCAAATCCCCTCTTCGGAGAAGATTCCCGTGGTGGCCTGGCACGGCGTACGTTCCTCGCACGCCAGCGTCGAGCGCTTCCAGGAGGCCGAGCAGATGGGCATTACGCTCAACTACTCGCGCATGGGCAACGTCGAAACGGCCCTCAAATGCCTCGACTTCGCCGCCAAGACCAATATCAAACTCATCGTCGAATGCGACGAACTCTACACGGAGAGCAAGCGTCTCGACGCCGTAAACCGGCTGAAAGACCATCCCGCGCTGGCCGGATACTTCGTCATGGACGAACCCCATCCGACGCAGTTCGCAAACATGTCCAAAATGATGTCCGACATCCAGCACGTGGACAGGAACCATATCTGCTACGCGAACATCTTCCCCACGGGCGGTCCCGAGCACTATGCGGCCCTCGGCGTGAAGGACTACGACGAGTACATCGACCGTTACATGACCGAGGTTCCCGAGATCACGTTCCTCTCGTTCGACAAATACCCGATCATCAAAGACCCCAACGTCGCGGACAGCCCGCGGCAGATTCTCGGCGAGTGGTATCAGTGCCTCGAAATCGTCCGCGACCGGGCGCTCCGCTCGGGCATGGATTTCTGGAGCTTCATGCTCACCGTTCCCCACACCAGCTACCCGCAGCCGACGGTGAACGACCTGCGCCTGCAGGCATACAGCAACCTCGCCTACGGTACGCAGGCGCTCCAGTGCTTCACCTACTGGACCCCGACGGTGGCCGACCCCGAAATCTGGAAATACCGCAACGGCCCGATCGCCGAGGACGGAACCCGCACCGAAACCTACGACATCGTGAAATCGGTGCTCGACGAGGTTCAAAAGCTGGCGTGGGTCTTCCTGGACAACAAGGTGACGGGCGTCTACCACATCGGCACCCCGCTGCCGCTGGACACCCGCGCCCTGGACAAACTCCCCGCCGAGATCACCGAACTGTCGGTCGGCCGCGAAACCAGCACGGCGTGCATTTCATTCTTCGAGAACCACGATTACCACTTCATGATGGCGGTCAACACCAGCATCAACGAGAAGTGCTACCTCAACGTCGGCACACAGCCGCACGTGCGCCGCATCCACAAGGACGGTTCCGTGCAGTTGGCCTCGAACGACCCGCGCACACTGGCACTCGACCCGGGCGACATGGTGCTCTACATGTGGTAGCGACCGCCGTCGTCGGATAAAAACCGGAAAAAGCCGTACGGGATGCAGCTTTTTCCGGTTTTTCCGTATCTCTGGCCTCGCCTTAGATACTCCGCCTCGGAAAAAAAGCAGGCAAGCTTGCTTTTTTCTCTCGGCTTATTCGTATCTTTGCCCTCGCAAGGTTTCGGAACGGGGCTCATACGCACCCCGGCCGATGAAAAGGGAATCCGGTGAAAATCCGGAATAGTACCTGCTGCTGTAAGTCCCCTCCCCTCGCGGGAGACGACGGTTGCCGCACATTATGCCACTGGCTCGAAAGCCGGGAAGGCGCGGCAACAGGGATAAGTCAGAAGACCTGCCTTGCAAGGATTCGCACCCGCGGGTTTCGGGCAGAGATCGAATGGCAGCTTCGTCATACAGCTTTTCCGTTCAGTCGATTTCACTCCCGGAGCCCGGTGCCAACGACTGTAAAAATGGCAAGCTATATGATCCGGAATCTCTGTTTTTCAACGGCGGCGCTCCTTCTGGCGCTGCTCGCATCCTGCAACAAGGACGACGTAATCACGGACGGCGGGGCCAAGCCCGTCATCACGCTGGACAATCCCGAAGGCATCTACCCGGTAAAGGTCGGCAAATCGGTGACGATCGCCCCGACGGTCGGAAATGCCGAAGGCGCCGTCTATGCGTGGATTCTCGACGACGAACCGGCCGGTTCCGGCCCGACCTTCACGTTCGAGGCCCGGGAAGCGGGCGTCTATTTCCTCATCTTCCGCGTCGAGACCCCGAACGGCAAAGCCGAAGAGGAGCTGCGCATCGAGGTAAACCGGCTGCAGCCCCCGGTGATCTCGTTCCCCGTCGGCGACGACAAAGTGATGGAGGTGGAGATCGGCCGCGAAACCACGATCGCCCCCACGATCGCCAACGGCGACGGAGCGACCTTCGTGTGGACGCTCGACAGCGAAACGGTGGGGACTGACGCCACCTACACGTTCACCCCGGACAAACTGGACGATTATGAACTGACGCTCAATGCGGAAAACGAAGACGGCAAGGCCGAGCCGGAAACCATCACCGTCCGGGTCGTGGAGCGTTTCACGGTGTCGGCCGTTTTCCCGGCGCCCTCCCTCCGGTTCGGCCAGGAAGGCGCCCGGAACGTATCGCTGCACCGCACGCTCTACCTGCGTCCCGTCCTCGAACATTTCCACAATCCGACATTCGAATGGACCGTAAAAGACCGGCCCGAAAAAGGAGACAAAGAGGTCTTCGCCTTTACTCCGGATGCAAAGGGTGAATACACGGTCGTCGTGAAAGTCACCGACGACGACGGCCAGACTGCGACAGCCACCGTCGCGGTGACCTGCTGCGACGACGAAATGTCGCACAAGCGCACCGGCGGAACCAACCCATTCCCGGACAAGGTCTACGAATACACCCCGGCGCCGGGGCAGTTCATCAACGAGGGCGGTTTCAAAGACATCACTTCGGCGGAAGAGGCCGCAAAGTATGCCCAAGGATTGCTCGAGCAGAACACCCAGGGCAAGAACTACTACGTCTCGCTGGGAGCCTGGGGCGGCTACATCGTCGTGGGCTTCGACCACAGCATCGAGAACAAGGGCGGCTACAACGGTTACGACTTCTCGATCGCGGGCAACCAGTTCGCCCAGTCGTCCGAACCGGGCATCGTATGGGTCATGCAGGACACCAACGGCAACGGGCTTCCCGACGACGAATGGTACGAGCTCAAAGGTTCGGAATACGGCAAGCCGGAGACGCTCACGTCCTACGCCATGACCTACTACCGCCCGAAGAGCGACAATACGGGCATCCAATGGAAGGACAACTGCGGCAACGCGGGCACGGTCGAACGGAACAGCAGCCACAGGCAAGGCTACTACCCACAGTGGATCGACATGGAGAACTACAAGCTCTACGGCACACGGCTGGCCGCCAACACGACACGCCACCCGATTACGGGCGACTACTACAACAATCCCTACGACTGGGGATACGCCGACAACGCTGGCAGCGACCAGGCCGCGGGAGAGGTCTCCGACGGCGACCAGCGCAAAAACTATTTCAGAATCACCAACGCGGTGAATGCGGACGGCAGCGCCGCCAACCTCAAATACATCGACTTCATCAAAGTCCAGACCGGCATCAGCCAGAACTCCGGACCGCTGGGAGAGGTTTCGACCGAAGTGCTCGCTTTCGAGGACGAGAACCTCTGACGAGCCCCGAAACAACAAGAGCGGCAGACTTTTCGAAGTCTGCCGCTCTTATTTCAGCCGGATGTATCAGAAGGTAAATTCGTGAACACCGCCGGCCACCGTGGCGATGGTCTCGCCGTCGATCCGGATGTCGGCCGTCGTGTTGGCCGGGATGGTGACTTTCAGCGTCACACAGCCGCCGCGGCGCCGCCATTCCGAGCGAATCTCGCCGCGAACCGAATCGTAGGAAGCCGCGGCCCAGTCGAGCGCCTCGACGAAATGGGGAGCGATAATGATGTGCCCGAACCCGGGGGCCGCCGGATCGAAATTGATTCCCGCCAGGTCGTTGACATACCACGCAGCGACATCGCCCAGGAAGACATGGTTGACCGACGCATCGCGCCACTCGGGCGAGAGCGTCCAGGTCTCGGCCAGCGTCGTGAATCCCTGGGTGACCCACCAGCCCCACGAAGGAGCCTGGGTCTGGGCAGCCATCTTATAAGCCGTCTCGACATGGCCGTAGCGGGTGAGCATGCGCAGCACGGTCTTGCTGCCGATGGTTCCGAAATCGAGGAAATAATCGTTGTCGGCGATCATGCGCGCGAGGTTGTCGGCCACGCGCTGTGCGTCGCCTTCGGGAACGATACCCAAATAGAGCGCCACGCCCTGTGCGGCCTGCGAACCGTTGGCATAAAGGCCCTTTTCAGCATCGTAGTACTTCGTATTGATCAACTCGCGCAGCTGTGCGGCCTTGCGGGCGTAACGTTCGCCGTCGCGGCCCAGCAGTTCGGCAAAACGGGCCATCAGCACGTTGTCGTAGTAATAGTAGCAGGTCGAAGTGTAGTCGGTCGGGGTCTGCGTGTGGTAAAAAACCCAGTCGCCGATGCCGTAGGTCACGCCGCCGTCGGCCTCCTCGCGCGTGGCGAGGTAGTCGAGGTAACGCGCACAGACGGGCCACATCTTCTCGACGGGACGCAGGTCGCCGTAATAATTATAGAGCGTGTAGGGAATCATGAAGGCCGAAGCGTCCCATACCGGACCGATCCAGTCGTCGTAACCCCATCCGGCCGTGGGAATGATGCCCGCAATGCGTCCCGCCTCGTTCTGGTTGTCGACGAAATCGTCGAGCCACTTCTCGTAGAAGGCGATTCCGTCGTAGTTGAGCAGCGCCAGCTCCATCGCCAGGTTGCCGTCGGCCGTCCATCCGTTCTTTTCACGCTGGGGACAGTCCGTGGGTATCGAGGTGAGGTTGTTGAGATAGGTCCGGCGCGTCATCTCCCAGATGCGGTTGAACAGCCCGTTCGAACAGGAGAATTTCCCGACCGAAGGCACGTCGGTGTGCATGAAACGCGCCGTGAGACTCGTCTTGTCGAGCTTCACCGGGGCGCTCGACCGCAGTTCGACATACCGGAATCCGTGGTAAGTGAAATCGGGCGTCCACGTCTCGCGGCCTTCGCCTTTCAAAATATAGGTGTCGGTCTGGAAATCGTAACCGGGCAGGGGCTTGTAGTAGATATCGAGGTTGCGCATCTCGATACGGCCCGAGGGCTGCAGAAACTCGCCGTGGGTCATCGTGATCTGCGTGCCGCGCCCGCCCTCGACCTGCAGGCGGCAGAGGCCCGTGAGGTTGACGCCGAAGTCGAACACCCAGACCGTATCGCCGAACGAACGGACTTTGACAGGCTCCATCTCGCGCGCGGCCCGGACGGCGGGCATCGACTGGGCTTTCAGCAACGGCGAGGGAGCCGCGACCTCGACGGCCTGCGCCCACGCCGAATCGTCGAATCCGGGGCGGTCCCAGCCGGGAATCTCCCGGCGGGCGTCGTAAACGTCGCCGCTGTAAATGTTGTTCGAAAGGTAGGGACCGTCGGCCGTCGTGCGCCACGAACCGTCGGAGCAGACGACCTCGTGCGTGCCGTCGGCATAGTCGATGTGCAGTTCGCAGATCATCCGCGCACGTCCGCGCCAGCGGGCCACCTCGAAACTCCACGTGGCGACGGGCTGAATGGCATTGTAAAACCCGTTGCCCAGCACCGCCGAAAGGACATTCTCGCCCTCGCGGAGCCGGTCCGTAACGTCGTGCACGGCATAGAGGTTGCGCTTGTCGTAATGGGTGTAACCCGGGTCGAGGAGATTTCCCGAAACGGGTTCGCCGTTCAGGCTCGTCTTCGCATAGGCCGCGGCGCTCACGTAGAGCCGGGCGCGCTCGACACCGGACCGCACGTCGAATGCCCGCCGCAGCATCGGCGCAGGGACAAAATCCTTGTCGTGGGCGTCGGATATCCAGCGGGCCTGCCATTCGGAGGTCTCCATCAGGGCGGTCTCGAACTCCGCGACGGGCGAGACGATCCGCCGGCCGCCGGCGTCCCACGCCTCGACCTGCCAGTAGTAAGGGGTCCGCGAGGCGAGCAGCCCGCTGTCGGGCATCGCGGCAAAAGGACGGCTGCCGGTAACCTCCCCGGAGTTCCAGACATCGGGAGCGCCCAGTTTCTCGGGCGCCGTGGCCACGCACAGCCGGTAGCCGGCCTGCTCGAAAGCGTCGGCATCTTCATAAATCCAGGTGAAGCGGGGCGAGGGGGTGTCCACCGAGATCGGCGAGACGAGGTATTCGCAGCGCATGTCGGCGATTGCGGGACGCTTCCCGCAGGAGCCCGCCAGCAGCGACAGACAGCACAGCACGAGCCAGCGTCCGGCATTTCTAAAATTCACAACATTCATCGGGTCAGAAAATTTATTGGGGTTTTACAGATTTTCAGGCTTCATGCTCACCGCCGTCCGCGCAGAGACCGTCGCTGCCGACGCCGAAACGGCGGCGGTATTCGATGGGAGTCATCCGCAGGTGGCGGCGGAACATGTTGGAGAAATAGGAGGCGTCGCCGTAATTGAGCCGGAAGGCGATCTCTTTGATGCTCATGGCCGTTCCCGACAGCAGGCGGCAGGCCTCCTGCAGGCGCAACTCCTGCATGTAGCGCGCCGGGGAGATATTCGTGTAGTCGCGGAACATCTTGCGGAACCACGAATAGCTCATGTTCACCCGCCGGGCCACCTCGTCGGGCGAGATGTTGGCGTAAAGTTCCTCGCGCATGATGCGCCGCGCGCGGTCGATCTGCCCCACCACGTCGAGCGACACGAACTGGTGGTTCGAATGGTAATACATCGCCATGCCCAACAGCAGGTTGGCGATGCCTGCGAGGTATTGCTGATAGGAGGAACGCTCGTTCTCGGCGACCTCGATGGCCTTGTCGTAGAGGGCCGTGATCTCCTCGCGGACCCCCACGCGGAACACTTCGCGGCTGTCGTCGAAAAAGTCGTTGCGGAACCGCGCGTCGACGTTCGGACCGCGGAAGCCGATCCAGTACTCGTGCCATCCCGTTTCGCGGTCGGGCATGTAGCTGTGCCAGCGGTTGGGGCGCAGCAGCACCATGTCCCCGGCGCCGATGTCGGTGCGCTTGCGGTCGGGGCCGTAGAACGAGCCGCGGCCCGAGGTGATATAGAGCAGCTGGTAGCTCTCCAGCACACGCCCTTTTCCAACGTCAAAATAGAAACCCGAGGGGTGTCCGACCCGCGGGGGATAGGTCTCGTACCCGGCGGCGACGGACTCGCTGCCCACGGTGTCGACCGTGACGCCCCACGTCTGGTCCTTTTCGCTGCTCACCAGATACTTATGATTGTTTAAAGGCTTCATACGGCAGGTTACTGAAACGGAAAAGTAGTTTGGTCAGACAAATATATATAAAAATCCGCGACCGGCGCCACCCCCTCCGGAAGCAAACCGGCAGAAAAATCAAAAAACAAAAGCCATCCATCATATTACAACGTCGAAACGGCAAAAAAATGAGTTTTTTTGTACAACCCAAAAATCACAAACCGAAACATGCAACCCAAACACTTCGTCGCCTTCGACCTGGGGGCCACCAGCGGACGCACCATCCTCGGATCGCTCCGGGACGGAGAGCTCGTCCTCAAAGAACTGACACGCTTCCCGAACGCCATCCTGCCGCTGGGCGGCCATTATTACTGGAACATCTTTTCGCTTTACGAACACCTCTGTGAGGGCCTGCGCGCCGCCGCCCGCGAAGGGGTCGAGATCACCTCGGTCGGCATCGACACCTGGGGCGTCGATTTCGCCTTCGTCGGCCGTGACGGCTCGCTGCTGGGACTCCCCTACGCCTACCGCGATCCGCACACCGACGGTGCTCCCGAGGAGTATTTCTCCAAGGTGCTTCCCAAAGAGGAGGTCTACGGCGACACGGGCATCCAGATCATGAATTTCAACTCGCTCTACCAGCTCTACGCCATGCAGCGCGACCATTCGTCGCAGCTGGCCGCCGCCGACCGGTTGCTCTTCATGCCCGACGCCCTGTCGTACCTGCTCACCGGAGAGATGGTCACCGAATACACCATCGCCTCCACGTCGCAACTGCTGAATCCCCGCACGAAACGCATCGAAGCGCGCCTGCTGGAGAAGATGGGCCTTTCGGCCGAACTCTTCCCCCCGATCGTGATGCCGGGCCACCGGATCGGCACGCTCCGCGCCGAACTGGCCGCCGCCTGCGGCGTGCCGCAGCTTCCCGTGGTCGCCGTGGCGGGCCACGACACCGCCTCGGCCGTCGCCGCCGTGCCGGCCGCCAACGAGCGTTTCGCCTACCTCTCGTCGGGCACGTGGTCGCTCATGGGCATCGAGGTCCGCGAACCCTTCATCAACGAGCAGACCGAGCGCTACAACTTCACCAACGAAGGCGGCGTGGAGGGTACGACCCGCCTGCTGAAGAACATTACGGGCATGTGGATTCTGGAGCAGTGCCTCAAAAAATGGAAAGAAGAGGGACACGACTACTCCTACCCCGAAATCGTGAAGATGGCCACCGGGGCCGCGCCGTTCCGGACGATGATCGACCCCGACGACGCCTCATTCGCCGCTCCGGGCGACATGCCCGCGGCGATCCGCGCCTACTGCGGGCGCACGGGACAGCCCGTGCCCGACGACGACAGCGCAACGATCCGCGCCATCTTCGAAAGCCTCGCACTCAAATACCGCTTCGTCCTCGACCGTTTCCGCTCGCTGGCACCGTTCGGGATCGAACGCCTCCACGTCATCGGCGGGGGTTCGAAGAACGCCCTGCTGAACCAGTTCACGGCCGACTCGCTCGGGATTCCCGTGACGGCAGGCCCCTCGGAGGCCACCGCCGTGGGCAACATCATGTTGCAGGCCCGGGCCGCCGGGTGCGTCGGGACGCTGCAGGAGATGCGCTCGCTGATCGCCCGCTGCATCCCGACCGAAGACTTCATCCCGGGCGACACCGCCGCATGGGATGCCGCATACACACGCTTCAAAACGATTGTAAAGTAACTTAAAACACGACAGAAAAATGAAAACCGAACAGATTCAGCAGGCCTACGAGGTCGCAAAAGCACGTTATGCCGATCTGGGCATCGACACCGAAGCAGCGCTCGCCGCTTTACAGAAAGTATCCCTCTCGCTCCACTGCTGGCAGGCGGACGACGTGACGGGCTTCGAGAACCAGGGCGGCGACCTCACGGGCGGCATCCAGGCCACGGGCAACTACCCCGGCAAGGCCCGCAACATCGAGGAACTGCGCGCCGACATCCTCAAAGCCAAGTCGTTCATCCCCGGCCGGCACCGCCTGAACCTCCACGAGATCTACGGTGAGTTCGGCGGCGAGTTCGTCGACCGCGATAAGGTGGAGCCCAGGCACTTCCAGGGCTGGATCGACTGGGCGAAGAAGAACGACATGAAACTCGACTTCAACTCCACGTCGTTCTCGCATCCCAAGAGCGGGAGCCTCTCGCTGTCGAACCCCGATCCCGAAATCCGCAACTTCTGGATCGAGCACACCAAGCGCTGCCGCGCCATCGCCGAGGAGATGGGCAAGGCGCAGGGCGATCCCTGCATCATGAACGTCTGGGTGCACGACGGTTCGAAGGACCTCACGGTCAACCGCATGAAATACCGTGAGCTGCTCTGCGACTCGCTCGACAAGATCTTCGAGAAGAAATACGACAACATGAAGGACTGCATCGAATCGAAGGTCTTCGGCATCGGCCTGGAGAGCTACACCGTGGGCTCGAACGACTTCTACATCGGTTACGGCACCTCGCGCGGCAAGATCGTGACCCTCGACACGGGTCACTTCCACCCCACGGAGGTCGTCGCCGACAAACTCTCGTCGCTGCTGCTGTTCACCCCCGAGATCATGCTCCACGTATCGCGCCCCGTGCGCTGGGACTCGGACCACGTGACGATCATGAACGACGAAACGCTGGAACTCTGCAAGGAGATCGTGCGCTGCGACGCCCTCGACCGCGTACACATCGGACTGGACTATTTCGACGCTTCGATCAACCGCATCGGTGCCTATGTCATCGGTTCGCGCGCCACGCAGAAGTGCATGATGCAAGCCCTGCTGGAACCGCTGGCCAAACTGCGCGAATACGAGGCCAACGGACAGGGCTTCGAGCGTCTGGCCCTGCTCGAGGAGTCGAAATCGCTGCCCTGGAACGCCGTGTGGGACATGTTCTGCCTGCGCAACAACGTGCCCGTCGGCGAGGACTTCATCGCCGAAATCCAGAAATACGAACGCGAGGTCACCTCGAAACGTGCATAAATCATGGAAATACTCATCGGATTGCTGATCATTGCAATCGGCAGCTTCGGACAGTCGAGTTCCTATGTCCCGATCAAAAAGGTCAGGGAGTGGAGCTGGGAAAGTTTCTGGCTCGTGCAGGGAATTTTCGCCTGGCTGGTCTTCCCGCTGCTGGGAGCCCTGATCGCCGTGCCCGAGGGCGGCTCGCTCTTCACCCTGCTGGGTGAAGGCGGCGCCCTCAGGGCCATTATATACGGAGCCCTGTGGGGCGTCGGCGGCCTCACGTTCGGACTTTCGATGCGCTACCTCGGGGTGGCGCTCGGGCAGTCGATCTCGCTGGGCACCTGCTCGGCCTTCGGAACGCTCCTTCCGGCGCTGTTCGCCGGTACGGACCTCCTGCACGGGCAGGGGCTCATCCTGCTGCTGGGCGTCTGCGTGACCCTCGCCGGCATCGCCGTGATCGGCTACGCCGGGTCGCTGCGCGCCGCCAACATGACCGAGGAGGAGAAACGCGCCGCGATCAAAGACTTCGCGCTGACCAAGGGCCTCGCCGTGGCGCTGCTGGCCGGCGTGATGAGCGCCTGCTTCGCACTGGGCCTCGACGCCGGGGCCCCGATCAAAGCCGCGGCCGCGGCGCAGGGCGTCGACCCGCTCTACGCAGGGCTTCCGGTCATCCTGCTCGTCACGATGGGCGGTTTCGTGACCAACGCCGCCTACTGCATCTGGCAGAACGTCCGCAACCGCACCGCCGGGGAGTATTTCGGCGTGCCGGGTCCGGTGCTGGTCAACAATCTGCTGTTCTGCGCCCTGGCCGGCGTGCTGTGGTACTCGCAGTTCTTCGGCCTGGAAATGGGCAAGAGCTTCCTCACCGGATCGCCTGTCATCCTGGCCTTCTCGTGGAGCATCCTGATGTCGCTCAACGTCATCTTCTCGAACGTCTGGGGCATCCTGCTCAAAGAGTGGAAAGGCTGCAACGGACGCACCCTGGCGACGCTCACCGCAGGTATCGCTATCCTGCTCTTCTCGATCTTCTTCCCTTCGTTATTCCAATAAAAAGATTCACACCATGAAATCGATACTCGAAAATCGTCCCGAACTGGCCCGCCGGGTGGCCGAAGTCGCCGAAGTCGCCGGCTATCTCTGGCAGAAAGGCTGGGCCGAGCGCAACGGCGGCAACATCACGGTCAACGTCACGGCCTATGCCGACGACGTCGTCCGTTCGATGGCCCCGATCAGCGATCCGGTCCCGTTCGGCATGACGCTGCCCCACCTCAAAGGGTGCTATTTCTTCTGCAAAGGCACCAACCGCCGCATGCGCGACCTCGCACGGCAGCCGATGGAGAACGGCTCGGTGATCCGCATCCTCGACGACTGCGCGTCGTACGAGATCATCGCCGACAACCCCGTGAAGCCGACCTCCGAACTGGCTTCGCACCTGGCGATGCACGACCGGATGATCGCCACGGGCAACGGCTACACCGCCGCCGTCCACACCCATCCGATCGATTTGATCGCCATGACCCACAACCCGGCGTTCCTCGCCAAGGACGTGCTCACGAACCTGCTGTGGTCGATGATCCCCGAGACGCGGGCCTTCTGTCCCAAGGGGCTGGGCATCGTGCCTTACAAGATGCCGAGTTCCACCGAGCTGGCCGAGGCCACCATCGAACAGCTCCGGGAATACGACGTGGTGATGTGGGAGAAGCACGGTGTCTGCGCCGTGGGTCCCGACATCATGGAGGCTTTCGACCAGATCGACGTGCTTTCGAAATCGGCGCAGATCTACCTGACGGCCAAGTCGATGGGCTTCGAACCGACGGGCACCACGCAGGAGCAGATGGACGAACTCAAACGCGCCTTCAACCTCTGATACGGATATGAGACAGACGAAACCCATCCGGACGCTTCTGCTGGCCGTGTTGGCGCTTGCCGGATGTTCGGCATCTTCGGCAGAGCCCAAAGGAGACGAACGCCTGCCCGAATCCACCCGTACGCCGGGCTATGAGCGTAACGCAAGCCTCGAAGTGAACGTCGGCCGTTCGACGGGCGTCACGCTCGTCGGACTGGGCGTGGAACTCGACCCGCATTTCCTGTCGCAGAACGTCACCCGCCACGACGGGGCGAAAGCCTCGGACTGGGACGAGATCGTCGTGCCGCGCATCCGCAAAATGGGCATCCAACGCTTCCGCGTGATGCTGCTGCCCCACTGGTGGGAACCCCTCAACGACAACGGAGACCCCGCTGTCGCGGTCCTCGACCGCTTCACGTTCGAATCGGCCGAGATGCAGTCGCTCTACAAGGTGCTGGACGTCGCCCAGGAAATGAACGCCGACGTGACGCTCGTGCTGTGGGGATGCCCCACCTGGTGCGACCTGCTCGACCCGGCCTATGCCGGTGTGAAGCGTCATTTCCTCTGCTCGTCCGAAGGGACGAACTGGGTCGTGGAGCCCGCCGACAGCGAGGAGTTCGCCGAGAGCTTCTCAACCGTGGTCAAACACCTGATCGAACGGCGGGGCTACACCTGCATCAAAGAGCTGACACCTTTCAACGAGCCCGACGGCAACATCATTCCGCTCGAACGCTACATTCCGCTGGCCAAGGTCCTCGACCGGCGCCTGCGCGCGGACGGAATCCGCGACAAGGTGCGCCTCAACCTCTCGGACAACACCGACACGCGGCGTTTCTTCCTCGAGGGATGCGCCCGGGAGTTGTCGCAGGAGGCCGACCTGTTCAACAGCCACACCTACATCTTCGGTTACGACACCCCTAACAGCACGGTCCTCGCGTGGGAGGAGGCCAACGTCGCCGCAGCCGCCCAAGCGGGGAAAAACCATTTCGTCGGGGAATTCGGCTCGAACCAGTGCGTCGGCGCCACGCGCCAGACGGATATCGACCGCTACGAACGCGGCGTGCTGATGTCCCGGCTGGTCGTGAACTTCCTCAACGCGGGAGCCGTCGGCACGAGCTACTGGAGCCTCATCGACCAGTATTACGGCCGCAACGAGCCTTATGCCGCGATGCAGCAGCTCGGGATGTGGCGTTACATGCGGGCCGCCTACCGCCAGGACCCCGATCCGGGCGTTTACGACCGGCTGACGGACGATTACCAGCCGCGGCCGCAGTACTATGCCTACTCGCTGCTGACGCGCTTCGTACGCAAAGGCTCGGAGGTCTATCCGCTCGACCTCGGCAACGAGTTTGCAGCCGGAACAGCCGTCTGCAACGCCGACGGCCGCTGGACCTACGTGATCGCCAACGCCACGGGCCAAGGCCTGAGTTTCGACCTGAAAAACTCCCTCCGCGGCGGCATGCAGCCCTGCAAAGTCTACACCTACGACGAAAGGCGGCTGCCCGACGGCGACGAGCAGATCGCCCCGTCGCTGCAACTCGAAAACCGCGACGGCACGTTCTGCGTCGGCGTCAGGGCCCACAGCGTCATCGTGCTCACGCAGCTCTGACTCCGACCGCTCTGAAAACAAAACCCCGCAAGGAAAGCCTTGCGGGGTTTTCAATAACAAACCGTTTCCGGATTTATTTCTCGTAGGTCAGGTTGTCGATGGCAAAATAGTTCGGACACATGGAATCGGTCGTCGACAATGCAAAGATCAGCGAAGTTACCGTTCCGAGCTTCGACAGGTCGACCGTCTCCCAGCCCGATTTCACCGTTCCCGAAGCCTTATCAACCAGCGTTACGGAAACTTCCCCGGTCTTGATGCCGCCGTTGTAGCCCGTAATGACGGCTTTCACATCGACAAGCGTCGCCGGCGCCGAGCCTTTGAAATAGAGGTAAAGGTAGGTCATGTTGGCCACAGCCACCGATACGGGCTTTACGCCGCCCACGAATTTGACCGTCGGAATGCCTCGGCCCTCAGCCGTGTCAGGCGAATAGAAGAGTGCTGCGAACTGCGCCGAACCATCGGCTCCTCCGTCGGCATAAACGCTCTTGTCATTGGTATAGCCTTCGGTCTTCTTGTCCTTGTGGTTCGAAATTACGATACCGTTCCACACATCGTATGTATGGCCGTAATCCGTATAATAGGTATAAAACTGCGCCTCTTTCTCCGTGTAGATCGGACCGTAGTAGAGGTTCGATTTCATCGGCTGGCCCTGCCAGTCCGTGTCGTCCTGCTCCGTAGCGTGGTCCTTGCCCCAGATAAAGCCGTCAGTGCCCAAAACGGCCTGTTCGAATCCTATCGTCCGAATCTGCGGTCCATCGTTGTCATCATTGCAGCCTACGAAAGCCAATGCGGCCAATACGAAAAAAAGCGGAGTAGCAAGAAATCTTTTCATGTTTTTGTTTTTTTGGGTTTTGATATGTTCGTAAAATAAAAAATCCGGTCCCGGAACCTCCCGGAATCGAATCTCCTTTTTCGGCTCGGGCCGCCTTCAGGCCGCCGTTCCGTGGCTCCGCCACAAAACCCCACGATGCTCCGTTCTCCGCAGATGCGCTCGAAAAAAAGATTCTCCTCCTGAGGGAGATTGCAAGGCAGGTCTTCTGGCTCGTTCCTGCCGCAACGCCTTCCCGGTCCTGCGACCAGTGGCTTCAGCGTGTTGCGGCAATTCGCGGAACTTACAGCAGCGGGAACTGCTGCCGATTTTCACGGCATTCCCTTTTCATCACACGGGGCCTTGCCCGGCCCTTTGTGAACCATTGCGGCACAAAATTAGAAAATAAATTCGTATCTTTGCCCCCGCAAACGTAAAAAACGCAAAAAATTATGAAACACGCATACGTATTTCCGGGTCAGGGAGCTCAGGCCGTCGGCATGGGCAAGGACCTTTACGACAACGTTCCGGCCGCGAAGGAACTCTTCGAGAAGGCCAACGAAATCCTCGGGTTCCGCATCACCGACATCATGTTCGCCGGTACGGACGAGGAGCTGAAGCAGACCAAGGTCACCCAGCCCGCCGTATTCCTCCACTCGGTCATCATGACCAAAGCCCTGGACGTGAAGCCCGATGCCGTCGCCGGACACTCCCTGGGCGAGTTCTCGGCCCTCGTGGTCGCCGGAGCCCTCTCGTTCGAAGACGGACTGAAACTCGTTTCGAAGCGTGCCATGGCCATGCAGGCCGCCTGCGAGGCACAGCCCGGCACGATGGCCGCCATCCTCGGCCTCGAGGACAGCGTGGTCGAGGAGATCTGCGCATCGACCGACGGCGTAGTCGTCGCCGCCAACTACAACTGCCCGGGCCAGCTGGTCATTTCGGGAGCCGTGGAGGCCGTAGACGCCGCCTGTGAGAAAGCCAAGGCCGCCGGCGCCCGCCGCGCCCTGCGCCTGCCCGTGGGCGGTGCGTTCCACTCGCCGCTGATGGAGCCCGCCAGACAGGAGCTCGAAAAGGCCATCGCCGAAGCGCCGTTCCAGACGCCGGTGTGCCCGATCTACCAGAACGTGGACGCCAAGCCCTACACCGATCCCGCTGCCATCAAAGCCAACCTGATCGCCCAGCTGACGGCCCCCGTACGCTGGACTTACATCGTGAAGAACATGCTGGCCGACGGCGTGACGGAGTTCACCGAGCTCGGCCCCGGCAGCGTACTGCAGGGCCTCATCCGCAAGGTGGACGCCAATGCAGTCGTGGAGTCAAAGGCGACGCTGTAAAAAAAAGATACGCGCACTTAAAAAATAACGCACTGAATATCAGTGCGTTATTTTTTTATGCTTCAATCCGGAATAAAATTTATTAAATTTTATTAAAAATTGATTGCATTTATTAAATAAACTCGTTATATTTGCAGAGTTAGTTAAAAATGAGACCGCAAGGATGACATCACTGACCGAATTTTTCAACAAACACGAAGACGATGCCCTGAAGGGCATTTCCCACAAAAACAGCATCATCAAGCGCAACATCATTGCGCACATGGCCGTCAACGGCGAATGCACGCTCTCGGAACTGACCAAAGAGCTGCATATCAGCGTTCCGACAATCACCAAGCTGGTGCAGGAACTCGTCGACGAGAACATCGTCACGGACCTGGGCAAAGTGGAAACCCCGGGCGGACGGCGCCCCAACATCTTCGGACTGGCCAATTCGGCGATCTATTTCGCCGGCGTGAATGTCGGCCGCGACAACATGCGCTTCCTGATCACCGACCTGCAGAACAATATTATCAAAGAGGAGAACGACTTCACGTTCGAACTGTTGGACCGTCCGCAGTGCATCGAGCGTATCTGCACGAACATCGAGAATTTCATCGCCACGTGCGGCATCGACCGCGGGAAAATCCTCGGACTGGGCGTCTGCATGACGGGCCGCGTGAATCCCGACACGGGCCGCAGCTATAAATATTTCACCACGAGCGAACAGTCGTTGCGCGACATGCTCGAAGAGCGTGTCGGCCTCCGCGTGCTGCTGGAGAACGACACCCGCGCCCGGTGCTACGCCGAGTACACCTGCGGCAAATCGAAGGACGAGAGCAACGTGCTCTATCTCCACATGGGCCGCGGCGTGGCCATCGGCATCGTGGTCGACGGCCAGTTGTACTACGGCAAGAGCGGTTTCGCGGGCGAGTTCGGGCACATTCCGTTCTTCGACAACGAGATCATTTGCTCATGCGGCAAGAAAGGCTGCCTCGAGACCGAGGTTTCGGGTATCGCCATCGAGGACAAGATGTGCCACCTGATCCGAAACGGCGTGAACACCATCCTGCGCGAAAAATACGACCAGCAGAAGACCATCCATATCGACGACATCATCGCTGCGGCGAAGAACGACGACAACCTCTCGATCGAGCTGATCGAGGAGGCGGGCGAGAAGGTCGGCAAAGCCGTGGCCTTCCTGATCAACACCTTCAATCCCGAGACGGTCATCGTCGGCGGCAACCTCGCGGCGGCAGGCGACTACATCATGCTGCCGCTGAAATCGGCAACGAACAAATATTCGCTCAACCTCGTTTACAAGGACACCAAGTTCCGCGTTTCGAAAATGACCGAGAACGCCAATGCCTGGGGCGTAGCGATGCTGATCCGGAACAAGATCATCGGATTGTAATGAACATCGAAGGCCGCACCATCCGTCTGCGGGCCGTGGAGCCGGAGGACGCCGACCTGATGTACGTGTGGGAGAACGACTGCGACATCTGGTCGGTCAGCGGCACGACGGAACCCTTTTCGCACTACCAGATGCGGCGCTTCGTCGAACGGCATCAGGACACCATCGGGGTGCTCTGCGACGGACAGTTGCGGCTGATCGTCGAGACGCTGCTGAGCGCACGGCCGGTCGGGGCGATCGACCTGTTCGAATACGACCCGATCCACCGCCGGGCAGGCGTGGGTATCCTCATCTACGAACAGAGCGACCGGGGACGCGGCTACGCCTCCGACGCTCTGGAAACCCTCTGCCGTTACACGCACGACACGCTGCGCGTCCACCAGTTGTGGTGCAACGTCGGGGCCGACAACGAAGCGAGCCTGCGGTTGTTCCGCAGCGCGGGATTCACCCAGATCGGCGTCAAACGCGACTGGATGTGGCGTCCCGACGGTTACTGCGACGAGATCATGCTGCAAAAAATCCTGGATTGTTGATTATCGCGGAGCAGATTCCGACCTAACGCAGTCCGGCCCGGACGGGACATACCGAAGTATTTCCCGTTCGGGCCGAACAAGGCAGGGCGGAAGGTGCCCGTGAGAATCGAAAATTACAGGCGGCGCGAACCGTCGGAGATCACCACCTCGTAAACCTTGGGTTCGTGGCCGTACTTGGCGTTGAACTTCTCCTTGGCCGTGGCGATGAAGTTGTCGTAAAGCTCGTCCTTCACCAGGTTGATCGTGCAGCCGCCGAAGCCGCCGCCCATGATGCGCGAACCGCTCACACCGCACTCCTTGGCCACCGTAGCCAGGAAATCCAGCTCTTCGCACGACACTTCGTAGTCTTTCGACATACCCCAGTGGGTCTCGTACATCCGCTCGCCGACAGTCTCGTAATCGCCCTTCTCGAGCGCCTCGCAGACATCCAACACGCGCTTCTCCTCGCCGATCACATAGCGGGCACGCTTGTAGTCCTCCTCCGAGATCTTATCTTTGATGGCATCGAGCTGCTCCATCGTGGCGCCGCGCAGGAACTCCTGTCCCAGCATCTTGGCCACACGCTCGCACGATGCACGGCGGTCGTTGTAGGGCGAACCCACCAACTCGTGCTTCACGCGCGAGTCGAGCAGGACGAGCTTGTAACCCTTCGGGTCGAACGGGAAATAGGCATACTCCAGCGAACGGCAGTCCAGGCGGATCAGGTTGCCCTTTTTGCCGAACACCGACGCGAACTGGTCCATGATGCCGCAGTTCACACCGCAGTAGTTGTGCTCGGTGGACTGGCCGATCTTCGCCAGTTCGAACTTGTCGATGCCGCAGTCGTAGAGATCGTTCAGCGCAAATGCGTAGGTCGACTCCAAGGCTGCCGACGACGACATGCCGGCGCCCAGGGGCACGTCGCCCGCGAATACCGTGTCGAAACCGCCGATCTTGCCGCCGCGCTTCTGAATCTCGCGGCAGACGCCGAAGATATAGCATGCCCAGCTCTGGGCGGGTTTGTCGGCTTCGCTGAGACCGAACTCCGAGTTCTCGCCCAAGTCGAGCGCATAGGCGCGCACCTTGTCCGTGCCGTTGAGCCTGATGGCTGCGACGATGCCCTTGTCCACGGCTCCCGGGAAGACGAATCCCCCGTTGTAATCCGTGTGCTCCCCGATCAGGTTGATACGCCCCGGGGAGGCGAACAGAATGGCGCCTTCACCGTACAGTTCCGAGAATTTCTTGCTGACTTTTTCTTTCATGGTTCCTATTTATGAGGTTTTAAGTGATTCGGATTGCACGAAGATAGGAAAAATTCCGCAACCCGCAGTGCACAATCTTTGCAAATACTGCCACAAATCGACCATTTCACGAAAAAATCCACGGGAACGATTGCAATACGATCCGATGAAAACACAGGTTCCGGCCGACTTTCGACTTGCAAATCCGGAAATGTTTCCTAACTTTGTGAAACTTTCATTTCATAAGCCATCAACCAACATTTCAAACGATATGATAAAAAAGGTTATTTTCTCGGCTGCCCTGCTGTTCGCAGGAAGCGCCGTCATCGCCCAACCCAAGGTGATCGCCCACCGCGGCTACTGGACCGCACCCGAATCGGCGCAAAACTCGCTGGCATCGTTCACCAAGGCTGACGCCATCGGTGCCTACGGCTCGGAAATCGACGTCTGGCTCACGGCCGACAACAAACTGATCGTCAACCACGACCGCAAGTACAAGGGCACCAACGTCGACATGGAGAAATCCACGGCCAAGGAGATCACGGCCATCGTGCTGCCCAACGGCGAGAACATCCCCACGTTCGACGCCTACCTCAAACTCGTGGCCTCGAAACCCGACACGCGCCTGATTCTCGAAATGAAATCGCTTTCGGATTACAACCGCGAGGATCTCGCCGCCAAAATGATCGTCAAGGAGCTCAAAAAATACAACGTGCTGGACCGGACCGACATCATCGCCTTCTCGATCAACGCCTGCCTGGCATTCAAAAAGCTCCTCCCCGATACCAAAATCTACTACCTCAACGGCGACCTGCCTCCCAAGAGCATCAAAAAACTGGGACTGGCCGGCATCGACTACTCGATGGGCGTGCTGCGCAAGCATCCCCAATGGGTGAAGGAGGCGCACGATCTGGGTCTCGAAGTCAACGTCTGGACCGTGGATTCGGAGGAGGACATGAAGTATTTCATCGGGCTGGGCGTGGACTACATCACCACCGACTACCCCGAGCGGCTGCAAGCCCTGCTGAAAAAGTAGGCGCACGACGGCAACAAAAAAAAGAGCGGCAGGATTCTTGCCGCTCTTTTAATATATTAAGTGAGGCTCAGACATCCACCACCGTCACCTCGATTCCGCGTTCGCGCAGGCGCTCCAGATAGAGGGGCTGCACGCCGCTGTCGGTGATGATGCGGTCCACCGCCTCCAGGTCGCAGATCTTGCTGAATCCGCGGCGCCCGAACTTCGAACTGTCGGCCAGCACCACGACCTTCTGCGCGGCGTTGATCATCGCGCCGTTCAGCGATGCCTCGAGCATGTTGGTCGTCGTCAGCCCGAACTCGGTGTCGATGCCGTCGACACCGACGAACAGCTTGCTGCAGTTGAAATTGCGGAGCATCGACTCGGCAAAGGGTCCCACGACCGAAACCGAACTGCTCCGGGTGATGCCGCCCAGCTGGATGACGTCCACATCGGCGTGCTGCGAGAGAATCTGCGTCACGGGAACCGCCGCCGTGATGACCGTCAGGCGGCCTACGGGTTTGATCTCCCGGGCCAGAAAGGCCATCGTCGTGCCCGAAGCAATGATGATCGAATCGTCCTGCGACACGAGGGCCGCGGCGGCTGCACCGATCGCCCGCTTCTCGGCGACGTTCTTCTTCTCTTTCTCGTTGACGTGGCGATCGCTGATATAAGGGCTTATAAGAATGGCGCTGCCATGCGTCCGGTAGAGTTTCTTCTGCTGTTCGAGGTAGGACAGATCCTTGCGGATGGTCACCTCCGAAACCTTAAAAAGTTCGGAGAGTTGCGTCACCGAAATCGAGCCGTTCTGCTGGAGCAGGGCCAGAATCCGGCTATGCCGTTCCGGTAGGCTCAAAAGGGGTTCTTCGCCAGATTTGTTCATGCGCAATTTGAAATTTAAATGTTTCGTTCGACCAAGATACGAAAATTATTCGAAATAGATTCACCCGTCCGGAGAAATTCGCTTTCCGGTAAAAACACCGTTGCAGGGGATATTATTTCAAAATAAAATTGATTTTATTTTGAAATCGCCAAAATCATTTGTAATTTTGTTCCGAAACGAAACATACAAATATTTTATACATATAAATATGGAAAGAGCGGCACAAATCAAAAAACTGTCCGAAAAGGACAAGATCTGGGACATGGTAGTCGTGGGCGGCGGCGCCACGGGACTGGGCGTAGCGGTAGACGCGGCGACGCGCGGCATGAGCGTAGCCTGTCTGGAAAAGACCGATTTCGCCAAATGTACGTCGAGCCGTTCGACCAAACTGGTGCACGGCGGCGTGCGCTACCTCCAGAAAGGCGACGTGATGCTGGTACTGGAGGCCCTGCGCGAACGCGGCCGCATGAAAGCCAACGCCCCGCACCTGGTAAAAGACCAGGCTTTCGTCATCTCGAACTACCGCTACTGGGACAATTTCCTCTACTTCTGCGGACTGACGTTCTACGACCTGCTCTCGTTCGGTTTCGGTTACGGGCGTTCGAAATACATTTCGGCGAAGAAGGTGATGAAATACATCCCGACCTCGGTCGAGAAGGGACTGAAAGGCGGCGTGGTCTACCACGACGGCCAGTTCGACGACTCGCGCATGGCCATCAACCTCGCGCAGACCTGCGTCGAGAACGGCGGTACGGTCGTCAATCACGCTTCGGTGACGGGCATCCTGCACGACGAGGCGGGCAAGGTCGCCGGCGTGAAATTCGTCGACAACCTCTCGGGTGAGGAGCACACCCTCAAAGCCCGCAGCGTGGTGAACGCCGCCGGCTGCTTCGTCGACGACATCATGCACATGGACAGCCCCGAACACCGCAAAATGGTCACCCCGAGCCAGGGCGTGCACCTCGTGCTGGACATGAAGTTCCTGCAGAGCGATTACGCCATCATGGTCCCCAAGACCTCGGACGGTCGTGTGCTGTTCGCCGTGCCCTGGCACGACAAGGTCGTGGTCGGCACCACCGACATCGTGCGCCCCACCCCCGAGGAGGAGCCGCGTCCGCTGAAGGAGGAGATCGATTTCATCCTCGGCACCGCGGGGCTCTACATGAACCCGGCGCCCACCTATAAGGATATCCTCTCGGTATTCGCGGGCCAGCGTCCGCTGGCGGCGCCCAAGAAGGAAGGCAAGAACACGAAGGAGATTTCGCGCAGCCACAAGGTCATCACCTCGGACAACGGACTGGTGACGATCACGGGCGGCAAATGGACCTCCTACCGCCTGATGGCCGAGGACACGGTGGACAAGGCGATCGAGGTGTGCGGACTTCCCAAACGCAAGTGCGTCACCAAGAAGCTCCGCATCCACGGCTACCGCAAGAATCCCGACCTCACGGACCACATGTACGTCTACGGATCGGACGAACCGAAGATTCTCCAGCTGATCGAGAAAGAGCCCGCACTGGGCGAAAAACTCTCGGAGAAATTCGGCTACACGCTGGCCGAGGTGGTCTGGGCCGTGCGCGAAGAGATGGCCATTACGCTCGAGGACGTGCTGGCGCGCCGCGTACGCCTGCTGTTCGTCGACGCCCGCGAGGCTATCGCCGCAGCCCCGAAGGCCGCTGCGATCATGGCCCGTGAACTGGGCCGCGATCAGGCATGGATCGACGAACAGGTGAAAAGTTTCACCGATCTGGCAAAAAATTATATCTTTGAGCAAAAATAAATCAGTTTGAATCGTCGAAATCCGATCATACCCCGAAGCCCCGTCCCGAACAAGGAGGGGCTTTCGGGGATAAATCCGGAACCGCTGCGGCGGAACAGGCGGAACAAGCCCCAAATCAACCTAAAAACCATCAACCTGTCCTATGTGGAAACTACTACAACCTCCTGCGTATAAACCGGAAATGGAAGCCGACAAGGTGGATGCGAAATACAAGCGCATGCGCCTGCAGGTATTCCTCGGCATCTTCATCGGATACGCCGGATTCTACATCGTCCGGAAGAATTTCTCGATGGCGATTCCCGAACTCACGCTCCTGGGCTTCGACCAGAGCGAACTGAGCATCGTCCTCTCGATGAACGCCGTGGCCTACGCCCTGTCCAAATTCCTGATGGGAAGCGTTTCGGACCGCAGCAACGCCCGCGTGTTCCTGCCGCTGGGACTGGTCCTGGCCGCCGTGTCGATGATGTTCATGATCGTCCCGGTCACACTGCTCGGCCCCGAGCGCAAGCAACTGGCCATCGTCCTCATGGCGGTCCTGAACTTTCTGGTCGGCTGGTTCAACGGCATGGGCTGGCCTCCGTGCGGCCGCGTCATGACCCACTGGTTCTCGATCAACGAACGCGGCACGAAGATGTCGATCTGGAACTGCGCCCACAATGTAGGCGGCGCGCTGGTGGGCCCGATGGCCGTTTACGGCGCCATCTGGTTCGGCTCGTGGTTCTACGGAAGCCATACGGAATTTTACTTTCTGATCGGCACCTACCTCTTCCCGGCGGTCGTGGCCATCTTCATCGCCATCCTGGCCTACGTGCTTATCCGCGACACCCCGCAATCGTGCAGCCTGCCCTCGGTGGAGAAGTGGCGCAACGATTTCCCGAAGAATTACAGCGCCAAGCAGGAAGAGGTGCTCACGACGCGCGAAATCTTCTTCAAATACGTTCTGAACAACAAACTGCTGTGGTTCATCGCCATCGCCAACGCTTTCGTCTACATGGTGCGCTACGGATGCCTCGACTGGGCCCCGACCTACCTGCGCGACGCACAGGGCTATGATATCAAACAGGCCGGCTGGGCCTATTTCGCTTACGAGTTCGCCGCCATTCCCGGCACGCTGATCTGCGGCTGGCTCTCGGACAAGGTCTTCCACGGACGCCGCGCCATTCCGACCATTCTCTTCATGGCGATCGTCGCGGTGTTCATCTTCCTTTACTGGCAGTTCTCGTCCAACTACTTCATCGTCACCATGTCGCTGATCGCCATCGGATTCTTCATCTACGGCCCCGTGATGCTCATCGGCGTGCAGGCGCTCGACCTGGCCCCGAAGAACGCCGCCGGAACGGCTGCCGGACTGACCGGATTTTTCGGTTATTTCCTCGGTACGGCCATCCTGGCCAACATCGTGATCGGCTCGGTGGCCGACAAAGCCGGCTGGGACTGGACGTTCATCCTGCTCATCGGAGCCTGCGCCCTCTCGATCGTCTTTATGGCGTTCACGTACAAGGGGGAAAAGGAGGTACTCGGACAGCGGTAACCCCGGAAAATCAACGAATCGTGAAAGCCCTTAACTCCCGGTTAAGGGCTTTTTCGTTGCCCCCGACCAGCCGGTCGACCAGGGCGTGAAACCGCGGCGAATGGTTGTGATGAACCGTGTGGCAAAGTTCGTGGGTAATGACGTAATCGCGCAAATGCTCCGGCAAAGTCATCAGGAAAAGGCTCAGCGAGATATGGTTGCGGCCCGAGCAGCTCCCCCACTTCGTACGCGAGGCGCGAATCGTAAGTTTTTCGTATTTCAGCCCCGTCGCCTCCGACAACCGCGCAATGCGGCCCGGCAGGTCGGCCCTGGCGGCCCGGCGCAGCTCCTCGACATGGGCTTTCTGTTCGGCGGGCGACAGCTGCGGAGGCAGCGCGGCGCGTTTTCGGGCCAGCCGTTCGCGGGCGGCTTCGATCCATTCCGCTTTTTCGTCGAGAAATGCCAAGGCCCGCTTCTGCGACACCCCGCGGGGGAACGACAGCCGCACGAGGCCCGTGGCACGCACGCTGATCGAAACGCGGCGCGCCCGCATCGACTGCGAAAGCGTCACCTCCCCCAACCGGGGATGCACCCAGACCGAGGTCATCGCATCCAGACGGAATGAATCAACACGTAGGTAAGCCGGGGCACCGAATCTCCGCGTTCGATGTTCAGCCGTTCGAAAACGATCCGGCAGCGCTCGCTGCGGTAATCCAACAACTGCAACACCTGTCCCTCGGTCGGAGCGGCATCCTCGGCAGGCACGAATCCGCTCTTTTCCAACTGAGTCTCGAGCAGTTCCGCCCCCGGGATTACCGCCATCGGCACCTTTTCGCCCAGCCAAAGGCGCAGCGTATCGTTGTCGTAGCGGTAAATGTCGTCGTTCCAACTTTGCAGGTTCGTGTAATAGCGGGAATAGCCCGCGACAACCTCGAACACGGCGTTTCCGGGCAGCATGACATTAATGTCCCGGTTAACGGTCGCAGCCGTTTCGTACACATACCCCCACCTCACGTAACTGCGCATCGCTTCGGGGAAAATCGCGGCCAGACCGTCGAGGTCCTTCTTCAGCCCGAACCGCGCGAAAGCCGCGCTGTCGCGGCGGATGTAGTCGAGCGACTCGTAGAGTTGCCGGTACTCCTCCCTGCGGACGGTGTCGGCCAGCGGGATCGGCGTCAGCAGCAGCCGTCCGTCTTTGCCGAGGCGTCCGAGCCGTTCCGCCACCCGCTCCGCACGCTGCAACTGCGACTGCACGGCGACACGCTCCGGTTCGAAGCAGGGAACGTAGGCCAGCAGGGCGAAACTCACCCATGCCGCAAGGCACACCCACAGGTAACGGCCCGCGCGCCGCGACAGGAACAGCAGCACGCAGAAGGTCATCAGGCCGCCGCACACCAAGAGATAGACGCGCGGTTCGGTCAGCCCGTATTCGTTCGTGCGGCGCATCACGCCGATCCAGAACAGCACCAGCATCGGCAGCGACACGAGGCTGAAGCGGTCGAAAAACCAGTTGTAAATCCGCTTTCCGAGCAACTGATCCACCGCCTTCACGGCCAGCGCCGTTATCGTGAACCCGAAAACCAGGTAGGCCACGCCGCCCTCGGGCAGCGACCACGTGAAGAGGATCTTGGCCATGTAGAGGTAGAGGATCGCGGTGTAGATCAGCAGCGCCGGGGTCACGATGTAGTTCAGCAGCACCTCGAGGATGCGGTTGCCGCGCAGTTCGGCTCCCTGCCAGCGGTCGGCCATCATCAGGAACAGCACCGGCACGGCCAGCGTCTCGACGATGACGACGGCCCACACCGCGACATGTTCAATCCACGCGCCGTCGAGGCCGAAGATATAGGTCGTCGAATAGAGTATCGCATAGAAGAGTCCCAGCGCGACGTTGGCGAACAGCAGAGCGAGCAGCCCCGACCGCAGCCAGACGAGCGCGCCGTTGACGAACCGGTCGTTGCGCACGGCCCGCAGGCTCAGCAACAGCAGCAGCGGCGCCAGGATGCCGAGCGATATCCGGTAAGACGCGCCTTCGATCCAGTCTCCGAGCCCGATCCAGAGCGTCAGCGGCACGATCGGCGTCCACACGACCCAGTAAACTTTCCGCCACGGACCACGGCCCGCCAGGTTGTTGACGGCAAGCGCCAGTGCGAAGAACAGCGGCACGAGAGCGAGTTTCTTAAACAGGTCACCCTCGCTCCAGTCGAGTTCGTAAGTCAGCAGGCACCAGACGCAGGCGTAGAGCGCAAGGAGCGTTTCGATCGGATACGACCGCGCGACCCGCACGGCCCCGTCGCGGAGCCATTGCAGGCAGTATTCGAGTTTGGCTTTCATCGAATTATGATTTTGATTGTCGGCTTTGCATATTTGTTCGTCATGGCGAGACATCGTCAGATGCCGCGGCCGTCTGCGGAGAGTGTCGTCACACCGCAACATCCGATCGGACTGGCGCATCGCTGCGCTCCTCGCAATGACGGAACTCCGTTTCTTCCTTTCAGTTCTCCGGCCCGATACGCTGGCGCACGACCTCGAAGAGCATCACGGCCGCGGCGGCCGAGACGTTCAGCGACTCGATGTGCCCGATCAGCGGAATGGCCAGTTGTTCGTCGCAGAGTTTCAGCACCTCTTTCGAGATGCCCGTATCCTCGGCGCCCATCACCAGCACGGTCGGTTTGCGGAAATCGGCGTCGTAAAGCAGCTTGCGGCTCTTCTCCGTGGCGGCCACGACCTGAAAGCCCTCGGTCTGCAACTGTTTGAGCGTATTGCGGATCGAACCCACGCGGCACACGGGGATCACCGTGAGGGCCCCGGCCGACGAACGGATGGCCTCGGCATTCACGGGAGCGGAGTTCTTCAGCGGCGTGACGAGCCCGTGCGCCCCGGCACACTCGGCCGAACGGGCGATAGCCCCGAAATTACGCACGTCAGTCACACCATCGAACAACACAATGAGCGGCGTCTCGTCCTCGGGAACCCGCTCCAAGATGTCCTCCAACCGGACATACTCGATGGCCGCGGTCTGCGCCACGACTCCCTGATGATTGCCGCGCGTCAGGCGGTTGAGCTTCTCGACCGGCACCTCCTGAAAATGCACCCGATGGCGGATGCAGAGGTCTTTGAGCTCCTGCATCAGCTGCCCCTCGGCGCCTTTGCGGATGTAGAGTTTTTCGATCTGCTTTCCGGCCTCGATCGCCTCGGCCACGGGACGAATCCCGAAAATGATATTATCCATTGTATTGTTCTTCAATGAGTTCCAATTCATACGACGCCTTCTCCCACTCGTGCATCTGATGCTCGTAACGGTTTTTGAGTTCGTTGTAAGCCTTGTAGTCGGCCTCGTTGTATTCGGCCGCGGCGGCGAATTTCGCATCGTACTCCGCAATCTGCTTCTCGATCCCGGCCAATTCCGCCTCGATCGTCTCCACAGCCTTTTTCGCCTTGCGTGCCTGCTTCTCCTGTTCCTTCTTCTGTTCGTAAGAGAGCTTTCCCGACGCGCCCGACTCGGCCGCTTTCAGAGCCGTCTTGGCCGGAGCGTCGCGCCGCTCAACCTCCTGCAGCGACTCCAGTTTGCGCTTCTCGAGGAAATAGTAGATGCCGCCCAGATACTCCTTCACCCCGCCGTCGCGGAACTCGTAGACCTTCTGCACCATGCCGTCGAGAAATTCGCGGTCGTGCGACACCACGACTACCGTGCCGTCGTACTTCATGATGGCGTTTTTAAGAATATCCTTCGAACGCATGTCCATGTGGTTCGTCGGCTCGTCGAGCACCAGCAGGTTGCGGGGTTCGAGCATCATGCGGGCCATCGACAGACGCGCCCGCTCACCGCCCGACAGGACCTTCACCTTCTTGTCGATATCTTCGCCGCGGAACAGGAACGCCCCCAGAATGTCGCGCAAACGGGTGCGGATGTCGCCCACCGCCACACGGTCCAGCGTGTCGTAGACCGTAAATTCGCCGTCCATCAGGTCGTCCTGATTCTGGGCATAGTAACCGATGTTGACGTTGGCCCCGAGGCGTATCGACCCCTCGGTGGGCGTCAGTTGGCCGATCAGCATCCGCGCGAGGGTCGTCTTGCCCTCGCCGTTGCGGCCCACCAGCGCGATTTTGTCGCCTTTCTCGATCACGAAATTCGCGCCGCTGAAAACATGCTTCTCCCCGAACGACATCCCGGCTTCGTTGATCTCGGCCACGATCTGTCCCGACCGCGGCGCGGGCGGAAATTTGATGTTGAGCGTGGCGAGGTCCTCCTCCTCGATCTCGAGACGGTCCAGCCGTTCCAACTGTTTGATGCGCGACTGCACCTGATTCGACTTGGTGGGCTTGTAGCGGAACTTCTCGATGAACTCCTCGGTCTTCTCGATCATCCGCTGCTGGTTCTCGTAGGCCGCCACCTGCTGCGCCCGGCGCTCGGCGCGCAGGACGACGTATTTCGAATAGGAAACCCTGTAATCGGTGATTTTACCCAGCGACAATTCGACCGTGCGGTTGGTGACATTGTCCAGAAAAGCCCGGTCGTGGGAAATCAGCAGCACCGCACCGTTGTAATTCTTCAGGTAATCCTCCAACCACTGAATCGACTCGATGTCGAGATGGTTCGTGGGCTCGTCCAAAAGGAAGATCGAAGGACGCCGCAGCAACAGCTTCGCCAACTCGATACGCATGCGCCAGCCGCCCGAAAACTCGCTCGTGGCGCGTCCGAAATCCGAACGCTTGAACCCGAGGCCCAGCAGGGTCTTTTCGATGTCCGCATCGCGGGTCTCGCCGCCGAGGATGTGGTAGTGATCCTGCGCGTCGTTCAGGCGGTGCAGGAGTTGTTCGTATTCGGGGCTTTCGTAATCGGTGCGCTCGGCGATCTCGCGCGTCAGGGCCTCGATCTCGGCCTCCAGCCGCAGCACCTCTTCGAAGGCTTTGGCGGTCTCCTCCACGAGTGTCGTGGTGTCGGCCACGCGCATCGTCTGCGGCAGGTAACCGATCGTGCAGTCGCCGTTGAGCGTCACGGCGCCCGTCGTGGGCTGCTGTTCTCCCGTGATGATGCGCAGGAGCGTGGTCTTGCCCGCTCCGTTCTTGCCCACGAGACCGATGCGGTCCTTGGGGTTGATCAGGAACGAAATATTGTCGAAGAGGGTCCAGCCCCCATAGCTGACAGTGAGGTTATCTAATGAAATCATGGTACGTCTAAAAACACCGCAAAGTTAGCGATTTAATCCGACATATCGTATCTTTGGGCACTGAAACAGAATCCCGGATATGGAAAAGTTGGAACGATACCTGCAATTCATGCGCGAAGCCGAGCGGCTGAAAAACGTCCTGCGCTCGGCCCACACTTCGACCGGACGCCGCGAGAGCACCGCCGAGCATACATGGCGGCTGGCCCTGCTGGCCTTGGTCCTTGCGGACGAGAAGCCCGAACTCGACCTGCAGCGGGTCCTCGCGATGTGCCTTGTCCACGATCTCGGGGAGGCTTACGAAGGGGACATTCCGGCTGTCGAGCAGTCCGATCCCGCCGTCAAAGCCGCGGCGGAACGTTCGGCCATGGAGCGGCTCACACCCCTGCTGCCCGATGAAGCCGCAGCGCGCATCCGGACGCTCTGGGAGGAGTACGAAGCCTGTGTCACGCCCGAGGCCCGCTGGGTCAAAGCGCTCGACAAGGCCGAGACCATCCTCCAGCACAATCAGGGCGCCAACCCCGCCGGATTCGATTACGGTTTCAACCTGACCTACGGAGCCGCATGGTTCCGCGACGACGCCCTCCTGCGCGAACTGCGCAGCCTGCTCGACGCGGAAACGGCCAAACGCGTCAGGCGTTGAGCATTTTCACAATCTCTGCCTGCGGGTCCGCTGCGCCGAATACGGCGTTGCCGGCCACGAGCACGTCGGCACCCGCCCCGTAAACCGCACCGGCATTGTGCGACGAGAGGCCGCCGTCGACCTCGATGATCGTCCCGAGCCCCATCTCCCGCGCCATGGCGCGCAGCTGCGCGACCTTCTCCAGCGATCCCGGAATGAACGACTGCCCCCCGAAACCGGGTTCGACGCTCATCACCAGCACCAGGTCCACCTGCGGCAACACGCCGCGCAGCGCTTCGACCGGGGTCGCCGGTTTGATCGAGATACCGGCCTTGGCCCCGGCTTCGCGGATCAGGCCGATGCAGGCCGCGGGGTCGTCCGACGCCTCGTAATGGAAAGTCACCAGGTCGGCGCCCGCCTCGACGAATCGCTTCACATACTTTTCCGGATCGACGATCATCAGGTGCACGTCGAGGAACTTCGGCGTCGCCTTGCGGATGGCTTTCAGCACGGGAAACCCGAATGAAATATTGGGGACGAAAACGCCGTCCATCACGTCGATATGAACCCATTCGGCCGCACTTGCATCGACCATCCGGGTATCGCGCTCCAGGTGTCCGAAATCGGCCGAGAGCATCGAGGGAGCTACTATTCTGTTCATGGTGCAGTTCTTAATTTCCATTTACAAAGATACAAAAAAGCCGAACGGGAGCAAAACCGATATTGCAGGCGGTCCGGCAAAACGTCCCGACTGATAAAAGTGTCGTTACGACACCAAAGATACAAAAAAGCCGGACGGGTGCAAAACCGAATCGCAGGCGGTCCGGCAAAACGTCCCGCCCCGGCATCCCGTCAGCGTTTTCCGCGGCCCAGAGCGCCGACCTTCCGACGGATCGCCATGCCGTCGAGCAGCGAAAGCAGCAGTGCAAGTCCGGTGCCGCACAGCAGCGTAACACCCATGCCCGCCGGCTGGTATCCCTCCTGCAACGCCGTCAGCGACGGCAGATAGGCAAGGCGTAACAGCCACACCGCCAGCAAGGCGGCAGCCAGCACCCCGAAATTCAGCCCGAACGTCAGCAGTCGGTAGGGACGCGCCACACGCGCCGGGGCGTAGCCCAGCAACAGCAGGTTTTCGAGTTTGTCGCTGTTTTTCTGCAGCAGCAGGAAGATGCTCAGCAGCAGGATGTAGAACGACATCCCGCTGAACGCCAGCCCCACCCCGGCCACACCGCTTGCGGCCAACTGCAGGAACCGGGTCGCCTTGCCGTCGTCGCGGCGGTCGCCCTCGGCCTCGTACCCCTTGCGGGCGAGGTACTCCGAGACCGCGGCATCGACCGGACGGTCGGTCTCGACGATAACCCGCGCCGGATGTTTCTCACCGGTCCGGGTCCCGAACCGCTCGTTCGACCAACGAATGAACGCATCGGGAACAAGGATGGTGTTCAGACGGTTCGACAACCCGACGATACGCCCCCGGAACTGCTCCGAGCGGCCGTTCCCGGCGATGTCGATGCCGAGGCTCACCCGGCGGAAAATGCCCTCCGAAATCTGCGGCAACCCCTGCGAGGGGGCGAAACCGTAGTTATAGAGGTTCACGTAGTTGCGCGGGATGATGATGGGAATGTCGCGGCTGCCGGGCTCGTAGTTCCATTCGGCGGCTTCGACATCGAGAAACCGGTCGGGGACCGACTCGAAAAAGAGGTAGGTCGAGAGGTTGACGCCGCCCATGCCGACCGACCCCGTTATCCGGTAATCGGCCGGAGTCAGCGCCCCGACTTCGCGCACGAACGGCTGGGCCCGGAGGTCGTCCAGCTCCCCGGGGGTGAAATCGCTGCTGCCCAGCCCGAGGGTGTTGAGCGCATTGACGCGCTTCGAAAGTACGAGGTAGTCGCCGCGCAGGAACGAATCGGGCCGGTCCACGATCGGCCGGATGTCGCGGTAGGCCTGCAAGGCCCCCAGCACGACGGTCATCCCCACCAGCCCGGCGAGGGAGAACCCGACCAGCTGGGCCATGCTCAGATGGCAGCGCAGCAGTTTCCAGAGCAGTCTCATAGCGTCAGGATTTTGTGGTACGGCAGTTCGAGCCGGCTGCCGACCGAGGTCACGACGATGCCCGCGCCCTGCGCCTGCGCCTCCTCCGACAAGAGGCCGGCGAGCACCTCCCCGTTCGCAGCGTCGAGGTGGCTCACGGGTTCGTCCAGCAGGATGAAATCGAACGGCTGGCACAGGCAGCGCACGAACGCGACGCGCTGCTGCTGCCCGAACGAGAGTTTTCCGACCGGAGTATCCCGCTTTCCGGCAATCCCGGCGGCTTCCAGCAGGCGTTCGATCTGCCCGGGCGTTTTGAACGCGGTCAGGCCGTTCTTCAAGGCGAGGTTCTCGGCCACGGTCAACTCACCGAACAGCCGGAGGTCCTGGAACAGCAGGCTCAGCGACCGGCGCCGCACATCGCCCCACCGGGCTGCGGAAAAGGTGCGGCAATCCTCGCCGCCGAGCAGGATGCTGCCCGCATAATCGTTCCGGAAGCCGTACAGGTAACTGCACAGCGAGGATTTCCCGGTCCCCGAGGCGGCTTCGACCAGATAATACTCCCCCTTGCGAAACGTCACGTCGCACCCCCACACGTCCGACGTTCCGGAAACCGGGTCGTCGGCAAACGCATCGGGCACCACATGCCGTAAAGTTATCGACTCCATAGACATCGTGTTTCAAAAAAGCGGCCGTTCGAATCCCGACGGCCGCTGCTCGGTGTCGCCACCGCTGTTCGGTTACATTTCACTCGCTTCCGGCATATACTGACGGATCAGCGCGCCGGTCGTGTCGCAAATGGTTTTGAAGGCATTCTGCTCCTTGTCGGCCATGTTGACGATGAACTCTCCGCCCTCCATCGTGCCGTAAGCCTCCAGGTCGTCGAACATACCGAGAACCGAGAGCGCTATTTCCACCTGCGGCATCCCGTATCCTCCGGTCAGCTGGGCCACCAGAGCGTTCAGGCCTTTGAAATCGAGCCAGAACGTGCCGGACTTACCCTTCACGATGCGGTCCAGCGACGTCAGCGACTCGATTTTCGTCCCGTCGAGCGCCGATTTCACGGCCACGTCGGTCGTGCAGTAAAGCACCTTGTTCTTCACGCCGAACAGCACCGAAATACCGCCCATGCTGAACATATATTCCCCCTCGGCGGTCTGCTGGATAGGCATACCCGCCAGGTTCGTGACGATCGTCTGCAACACGGCGGGATCATTGACCTCGACCAGCAGCGATGCGACCGGATAGCGTCCGTCCGGGGTCATTCCCGAGAACGAGATCACGCAGTCGCCGTCGAAGGCGTCGAGCACCTGTTTGATCATCGGATTGCCCAGCATCATGCCGTAACCGGGCATGGCGGCCAGCATCGCATAGAGCTTTTCGCCGTCGAGCCCATAGGAAGCCGCGCCGATGCTGTTGGCGGGCACGTAGCGCAGCAGGGCGCCGGTCTGGGGCTTCACATAGGCGTAAAACTCCATCGCCTTCTTCTCGCTCTCCTTATCCTTGTAATTCATCACGGCGTCGCTGACGATGCGTCCCTTCTCGAAATTGGAGGAGCCTATCATCACGGCCCCTTTCAGTGCATTCATCATGGGCATCGCACCCAGCATCGAATAATTCGCCATGACCGGCAAATTGTCATACGGCATGACCATATTCACATCGTTGCGTGCGGACAGCCGCGCGGCAACGACCTTGTCGCCCATCAGGCTCTCGCCCTGCTTCTGGGCGAACAGTCCCCGCACCTTTGCCTCGATATCCTCGCCCTGCGTCCAGAAATAGAGCATGCAGGCGATGTCGTTATAGGCGCAGACGCCGGTCGCAGCCGTATCCTCGCCGATCTTCACGACCGAAACTCCGTTCTCGGTCACCGCTTCGGTTCCGCTCTTCTCGTTGATCCGCGCGATCAGTGCGTCCAGCTTCGACTTGTCGCCGACCGGGAACAGCAGGCCGCCGCGGACCTCGGGGTTATTGATATCGGCGCCGCTCATCGACATGAACATAAACAGGTCTTTTTTCAGGTCGAGGCCCGATTCGGCCGGATTCTCCAGCAGCGAAAGCAGGTACTCGGACTCCTCGGCGGAGAGGTTCTCCGCCTTGCCCAGCTCCGCTTTCAGACGGTCGAGAAGGGGGTTGCAGGCAGCGTCGCACGCGCCGCTCTTCTCCATGAGCGACGCGGGGTTGACCGACATCGTCATAAACGAATCGGCAGGCAGGAGATTCCGGTAATCGGCCCCGCCGCCGCAGGAGACGATCAGCGCAGCCACCGCCGCAAGGCAGGCCAGTTTCACGATGGGTAAAAAGTTTTTCATAAAATGAAATGATTAAGGGTATATTCTATTCAGTAGCAAAGGTATAAAATTCGGGGAATGATACGCCGATCCGGGCAAATAAAATCACACATCGCCCCGAAAATTCCTATTCCGGGAATAAATTGCTATTTTTGCAGGGAACACACGACCGAACAGCCATGACCCTCTTTTTCATCCTGACGACCTGCTGCCTGACGGCGATCCTCATTTTCGCCCTGCTCCTGTGGCGCAGGGAGTCGCGCCGGCTTGCCGACGCCAACGCACGCGAACGCGAAGCCACGGCCCGCCTTTCGGCCGCCGAGGCCCGGCTGGCCGCAGCCGAACAGGCCGCCTCGGCCGAAAAGGAGTTCCGCCTGCGTTACGAGGAGCAGGTGCGGTCGCTGACCGAACAACGTTCGCGCACCGAGGCCGAGCTGGCCGCGCTGCGTGCCGCGTCCGAAGCCGAGATCGCCGCCCTGCGGCAGCGGAACGCCGAGGAGCGCGAAGCCGAGCGCACGGAGCGCGAAAAGACCGAGGAGCGTTTCCGGGCGCAGTTCCGGAACCTGGCGACGGAGATTCTGGGCGAGCAGACTCAGCATTTCAAACAGACCAGCAAGGAGTCGATCGACATCCTGCTTAAACCGTTCAAAGACAACATCGTCGATTTCCGCAAACGGGTCGAGGAGATCTACACCACGCAGACCTCGCAACGCGGCGAGCTGAAATCGGAACTCAAACGCCTCATGGAGCTCAACCAGAACATCTCGGCCGAGGCCCGCAACCTGACCGACGCCCTGAAAGGCAACTCGAAGGTGCAGGGCGACTGGGGCGAGATGCTGCTGGAGACGATCCTCGACAGTTCGGCGCTTTCGAAAGGCATCCACTACGAGACGCAGTACAACATCAAAGACGAGGAAGGTCGCAACCTGCGTCCCGACGTGGTGCTGCACCTGCCCGAGAAAAAAGACATCGTCATCGACTCGAAAGTCTCACTCACGGCCTTCGTGGGCTACACCTCGGCCGACACGGAGGAGGAGCGGCGGCGCCATCTCGCGGCACACGTCGCGTCGGTCCGCCAGCACGTCACCGAACTGGGCCGCAAGGAGTACCAGCGGCGGCTGAACTCGCCCGATTTCGTCATCATGTTCGTCCCCAATGAACCGGCGTTCCTCGCGGCATTGCAGAACGATCCGTCCATCTGGTCCGACGCCTACGACAAGAAAGTGATCGTCTCCTCGCCGACGAACCTCTTCGCCCTGCTGAAACTCGTCGCCGACCTCTGGAAATACAACGACCAGGACAAAAACACCAAGGAGATAGCCGCCTGCGGACTGAAACTCTACGAACAGTTGGTTGCCTTCACAGGATCGCTCGAAGGGGTCGGCACGGCGCTCGACAAAGCCCGCGACGCCTACGAGGACGCCCACAAGCGGCTCTGCACGGGCAACGACAACATCATCCGCGTCGGCGAGCGGCTGCGCAAAACAGCCCGCCTGCAGACCAAACGCCGGCATGCGGCGCGCACGCTCGAGATCGCCGACGCCGATACCGAAGACGATCTGCCGGAAGAACCGTCGGCCCTGCCCGAACAAACCGTGTAAAAAGAAAATCCCCGCAACATAAGTTGCGGGGATTTTTCAGACTTTCCGCCAGCTTTTGCGCATCCGGCATTCGATCCCGGGCGTCGGGTCCGCCGCCATCGCCCCCACGATATCGTCCCACGATTCGTCGACCCAGCCGACCCGGCCCCGGCAGCGGCACAGCACCTCGACCGCCCAAATCCGCACCGCGACTTTCGCCGCCGGATCGACGGCCCATTCGGCTGCCGCTTCGGCAATCCGGTCCAGCGTCTCCGGCTCCGGCTCGTAACGCCCCAGCAGGTCGGCCATGATCTTGCCGAAATGCCGCCGCACACTGGCGTCGGCGCACGCCGGGAAATCCCGCCGGCAGAACTCCCCGGCGTGGGGCATGAAACGTTCGGGAACGGTGAAATAAATGCGTTCGAGGACATAGGCCCCGCGAAACAGCACCTTGTGCCTGACGGATTTCGGAAACTCCGGATGCGGATCGACGGTGACAGCATAGAGCCGGTCCACGGCATCCGCCCCGAGTACCGCCCGGGCCGCCTCGTCGGCGAAATTTTCATAAAACCGCTCCGACAGGAGCTTCACGAGGGCCGCGTCAGTCATAGTACCGGCACCGCTCAAAAGAGCTTCTTGCGGGATGTCGTAACGACGAAATCTTTCAGGTAGAAAGGCTCGAAATAGGCAATGTCCTCCGTGCGGCCTTCGTCGAGGGCCTGCTGGGCCAGCCGCGCCAATCCGCGGGCCGACGGGGTCACCTCGACATACACGGCGTCGGGAAGCACGTCGGCGCACTTGCGGGCCCCGCTGCCGAAGATCACGAACGGACGCCCCTGACCGCGGAACGCCGCGAAACTCCCCTCGTCGACCACCTCGGCCGAAACCTCGCCCTGCGGGCGTCCCTCGGAGTCGAAGACCTGTGCATAGACCTCCATGCGCCGGGCATCGACCATCGGGCAGAGATAAGCCCCGTCCCAGTCGTCGACCGAGAGAATTCCCGCCTCGTAATCCTCGCGGGCCACCTCGGCCAGCGCATCCAGCGATCCCACGGCCACCAGCGGTTTTTGCAGGCCGTAGCACAATCCCTTGGCGAACGACACGCCGATACGCAGCCCCGTGTACGACCCGGGGCCCTTGCCCACGGCCACGGCGTCGAGGTCGTCGGGCACGATGCCCGTCTCGCGCAGCAGTTCGTCGACGAATACGCCGACCTTGCGGGCGTGGTCGCGCCCCTCGTCGCTCTCGCGCAGCGACAGCAGTTCGCCGTCTTTGGCAATACCCACGGAACAGATGTCCGTACCGGTTTCAATGCAAAGTATCAAAGACATATCTTACTTTTTTATTCAATCACACCAAAATGCTCCAACGCCTTCCGGATGCCGTCGTCGTCGACCGACGCCGTCACATAGTCCGCGGCGTTCAGCGCCTCGTCGCAGGCATTGCCCATCGCCACGCCGACGCCTGCGGCCCGGAGCATCGCCGCGTCGTTGCCGCCGTCGCCGAAAGCCATCGTCTCGCCGTGCGCAAAGCCGAAATGCGATGCGAATTCGGCCAGCCCCGTCGCCTTGTCGATGCCCCGGACATTGATGTCCGCGAATATCGGACACCAGCGCGACGCCACGAGCCCCGGCAATTCGGCCATCACCCGCTTTTCGAGTTCGGGATCGAAGTAAAAGCACATCTGGCAGCAGTCGCCCCGGTCGAAAAGCGCCCGCAGGTCGACCTGTTCCGGAACCGGATGCGCCACCAGCTTCGCCAGACGCATCACCTCGGGCGTCACGCAGTTGACGAAAACCCCGTCGTTCAGCTCCAGTCCGACCGGAAAATCCAGCTCTGCGGACAAAGCGAGCGACTTCTCGAAGTCTGCGCGCGGAATGGGATGCCGGGCGACCAGCGTTCCGTCGCGCATCAGGCAGTCGGCGCCGTTCAGCGCCACCACGCCGTCGTAGGGAATCTCCCCGAGCAGTTCCAGATCGGCAGCCGCGCGCCCCGTGGCGATGAAGAGCCGCACGCCGCGGGCATGCGCCCGCCGCAGCGCCTCCAACGCGGAAACCGGCACCTTGTGGGTTTTGAAACTGATCAACGTCCCGTCGACGTCCAGGAATATCGCCTTTATCATCTTCGGTAGTTTTTCATCGCCTTATCCATCTCGCGCTTGGCATCGTTCTCCTTCAGGTATTCGCGCTTGTCGTAGGACTTGCGGCCCCGGGCCAGTCCCACGACGACTTTGGCCAGCCCGCGCTCGTTCAGGAACATCCGCAGACCCACGATCGTGAGCCCCTTGTCCTGCGAAGCACGCTGCAATTTCTCCAGTTCGCGGGCCGTCAACAGCAGTTTGCGGTCGCGGCGCGGCACGTGGTTGTTGCAGGTTCCCCAGGCATACTCGGCGATGTTGATGCCGCGCACCCACAGTTCGCCCTTGTCGAAATAGCAGAACGTGTCGACCATCGACGCCTTTCCGGCGCGGATCGACTTGATCTCCGTTCCGACCAGCACGACGCCCGCAACGTATTCTTCCAGAATCTCATAGTCGAACGTCGCACGCTTGTTCCGAATGTTTATCTTCTTTTGTTCGCTCATATATTCAATAACGGCACACGAATTGCAATTTTAATTCGCAGGGGTGGGAATCGGTCAAGGTAACTAATTCTTTTATCTTTGATATGTTTTACACATCTTTCTGTTTATTTTCTGTTTGCACACGGTATGCGCAGTGATGCGTGTACGACCCGAGACCCGCCCCTTTTTTTCTTTATAGAATCGGTCGTCCTATCTTATTGGCTATCGTCTTTTTAACCTGATTGTAAGCCGCCAACCGCTGCATGATATCCTTTTGCTCGTCGTCGGAGAGTTCATCGGCCAGCTTCGCCTGCAACTCCTTGATCAGCGCCTCGATCACCTTCGATTTGTAGAGCGTCACGGCCTTCGGAACCCCCACGGCCAGCATCTCGGCATCGCTGTCGACGTGTATCTCCTTGCGCTGCCACAACTCGCTGAGCACGTAGTTGTCATCCGCCGTGAGGATGTCCACCGACATGTTGCACACCTCCGGGTCGATGTGGTTCAGGAAGACGTGCGCCGGCACCTCCGTCCCGGTCCCCAGCTGCGTCCACTGTTCGCGGTAAACATTCATAATCTTGGCGTAGACCGGATTGCGAAACTCGATGTTGTCGTCGCTCAGCTCCGCGAAGATCACCTCCGCCACGTTGCACGCCACCATCGTCCGCCCCTCTTTGAAATCGAACGAGCAATGACCGTATTTCAGGAGGTATTTCACGATCTCGCGCTCCAGCGCTTCGAAACTGCTCCCGGCCTCGACCTGTTTGACGAACTCCACCTCGGGCTGCTGCGGCGCCTCCCGCTGCCGGAGCGTCGTCTGCCGGCGCAGAAACTCGTCCGTCTCGCGGTCGCCCGACGTGGTCATACGCTTGCGCGCCACCTCCGAGATCAATATCTGCTCGTCGATGTCCATGATCCGCGCACACTCTTTGATGTAGACCGAGCGCTGGATCGGATCGGGAATCTGCGACACCGACTGCACCATGTCGGCAATCAGCGACGCTTTCCGGATCGGGTCTCCCTGCGCATCCTTCAGCAGCAGTTTGGCTTTGAACTCCAGAAAGTCCTGCTCGTTGGCACGGATGTACTCCTGCACCTCGGCGGCCGTATGACTGCGGGCGAACGAGTCGGGGTCCTCGGGCTCGGGCAGCAACACCACACGCACGTTCATCCCCTCTTTCAGAATCATGTCGATACCGCGCAGCGAAGCGTGGATACCCGCCGAGTCGCCGTCGTAGATGACCGTGATGTTCTTCGTAAAGCGGTTCAGCAGGCGTATCTGCTCCGTCGTCAGCGACGTTCCGGACGACGACACGACGTTTTCCACCCCGGCCTGGTGCATCGAGATCACATCGGTATACCCCTCGACCATGATGGCGAAATCTTGCTGCTGAATGGCCTTCTTGGCGAAATAGAGGCCGTAAAGCTCCCTTTTCTTGCTGTATATCTCGCTCTCGGGGGAGTTCTGGTATTTGGCGACCTGCTTGTCCGTGCGGAGCGTGCGGCCTCCGAAGGCCACGATGCGCCCCGAAATGTTATGCACGGGGAAGATCACCCGGTCGCGGAAGCGGTCGTAAAGCGACCCGTCGCTCTCGCGGGCCAGCGAAAGCCCCGTCGAGACGAGAAATTCCTTCTTGTAACCCGCCGCCAGGGCGTCTTTCGACATCCGGTCGCCCTTGGCAGGACAGAATCCCAACCCGAATTTTTTAATCGTGGCGTCGGTCATCCCGCGCTTCTGGCGGAAATAGGCCAGCCCCACGCTCTGCCCCTCGGTCTCGCGGTGGAGGTAGTTGGCGAAATACTCCGCGGCCCAGCCGTTCAGGGCGAACATCGACTCGCGGTCGTCGTTGCGGCGCACCTCCTCTTCCGACATCTCCTTCTCTTTGACCTCGATGCCGTAACGCTTGGCCACCATCTTCAGGGCCTCGGGATAGGTGATGTTCTCGTGCTCCATCAGGAAGGTCACGGCGTTGCCGCCCTTGCCGCATCCGAAGCACTTGTAGACACCCTTCGAGGGCGACACGACGAACGACGGGGTCTTCTCGTTGTGGAACGGACAGCACGCCTGATAGTTCACGCCCTTTCGTTTGAGCGTGACGTATTCGCCGACGATATCCACGATATTGGCGGCGGCGTAAATGCGGTCTACTGTTTCCCTGTCGATCATACGCGCAAAGATACGGAAAAATATCAACAATGATATAGGACATACGCCCGGGGCCGCGAAATCCGTTATTATTCCACAAAAATTACCTACCTTTGCACCATGGATTTCAAACTCGTATCGGACTACGCCCCGATGGGCGATCAGCCGGAGGCGATCGGGCAGTTGGTGAGCTCGATCGAGCACGGCTCGAAGCACAACACGCTGCTGGGCGTGACGGGCTCCGGGAAGACCTTCACGGTGGCCAACGTCATCGCGGAACTGAAGCGTCCGACGCTGGTGCTGAGCCACAACAAGACCCTCGCGGCGCAGTTGTACGGGGAGTTTAAGAATTTCTTCCCCGAGAATGCCGTGGAGTATTTCGTCTCCTACTACGATTACTACCAGCCGGAGGCCTACCTGCCTTCGTCGGACACCTATATCGAGAAAGATCTCCAGATCAACGCCGAAATCGAGAAGATGCGTCTCGCCACGGTCGCCACCCTGCTGTCGGGACGCCGCGACGTCGTCGTCGTGTCGAGCGTCTCGTGCCTCTACGGCGCGGGCAACCCCGCGGATTTCCACGCCACGGCCATCAACGTCCGGGTCGGGCAGGTCGTGAGCTACAAGCATTTCCTCTACAAACTGGTCGAGGCGCTCTATACCCGCACCGAGCGGGAGCTGGAGCCGGCGACGTTCCGCGTCAACGGCGACACGGTGGATATCATGGCGGCCTTCGGCGAGTTCGGCAACCAGTGTTTTCGGGTGATGTTCTTCGACAACGAGGTCGAGGCCATCCAGTCCATCGACCCCGTGACGGGCCAGCGCATCCAGTCGCTCGACAGCCTGACGCTCTACCCCACGAACCTTTTCGTGACCACCAAGGAGCGCATCAACGCCGCCGTGCAGCAGATATACCTCGACTTGGGCAAACAGATCGAGTTTTTCGAACGCACCGGACGCCCGATGGAGGCGCAGCGCATCAAACAGCGCGTGGAGTACGACCTCGAAATGATTAAGGAGCTGGGCTACTGCCCCGGCATCGAGAACTACTCGCGCTATTTCGACGGCCGCGCCGCCGGAACGCGTCCTTTCTGTCTGATCGACTACTTCCCGAAAGACTACCTGATGGTCGTGGACGAAAGCCACGTCACACTCCCGCAGGTACACGCCATGTTCGGCGGCGACCGGGCCCGCAAGGAGAACCTCGTGGAGTACGGCTTCCGCCTCCCGGCCGCCAAGGACAACCGCCCGGTGACCTTCGCGGAGTTCGAGCAGTTGCAGGGCACCTCGATCTACGTGAGCGCCACGCCTGCCGACTACGAGCTGATGAAGAGCGAAGGGGTGATCGTCGAACAGCTGATCCGCCCCACGGGACTGGTGGACCCGCCGTTGGAGGTGCGCGTGACGGTGAACCAGATCGACGACCTGATCGGGGAGATCGACAAGCGCGTGAAGAACGACGACAAGGTGCTCGTGACGACCATCACCAAGCGCATGGCCGAGGAGCTCTCGAAATATTTCGACCGCGTGGGCGTGCGCAACCGCTACATCCACTCGGACGTAGACACGCTGGAACGCATCCAGATCCTCGAGGACCTGCGGGCCGGGATGTTCGACGTGCTGGTGGGCGTGAACCTGCTGCGCGAAGGTCTCGACCTGCCGGAAGTGGCCCTCGTGGCCATTCTCGACGCCGACAAGGAGGGATTTCTGCGCAACGTGCGCTCCCTCACGCAGATCGCGGGACGCGCCGCACGCCACTCGCAGGGCAACGTGATCCTCTATGCAGACACCTGCACCGACTCGATGCGCTACGCCATCGAGCAAAGCAACCGCCGCCGGGAAAAACAGGTGCGTTACAACATGGAGCACGAAATGCTGCCGCGGCGGGCGCAGCGCAGCGGCACGGGACAGAGCGCGCTGCTGACGGGACGCGACACCCCGGAGGTCAACCTGACGGCCTACCCCATCGCCGAGGATCATTACGCTGCGGTGGCCGACGTGCAGAAGAACTACGTGGCCAGCGAGAACATCGACGCGCTGATCGACAAGGCCCGCGCGGACATGGAACGGGCGGCCAAATCGCTGGATTTTCTCGCCGCGGCGAAATTCCGCGACCGGATGTACGAACTGCAAAAACTCCGCGAGGAGAACAAAAACAAAAGGAACTGAAACCCTTCTCTCAGGCGGGGCAACCGGAATTCCTAAACGCTTCGACCTGCCGTCGCCCCTAAAAACCCGTCTCTTAGATGAGGCGTGATACGATTCCGACACGCCACGACTTAACGTCGCCTCCTAAAACCCGCCTCTCAGGCGGGGAAAGTGAAATATTTGGCCGCGAGGAAACTGTATACCGTCGTCAGCAGCGTCGTGAGCACCTTCGCCGGCGTAGGCCATACCCCGCACAATTCAACGAAGAATTTCAATCCTGCATAAGTCAGCAGGATCGACCCCGCCACCGACAGCAGGTAACGTAACAACTGTGTTCCGGCGCCGATCGGCGACTGGCGAAACGTCACATACCGGTTGAGCCAGAACCCCACGAAAAAGGTGAACGGGAAGACGAGAACCATCGCCGCGATATGCGGAGATATGACCACAAATCCCAGGTCGAAATAGCGGTGGGCGACGATGAAATTGTAAAACAGGAAATAACAGAGGGGATCGAACAGCATGTAGGTCACACCTCCGCAAACGGCATAGCGAAACACCTGCAAGGGCATCAACGCCCGGACGGGCTTGATGTAGAAGCAGTCGATCACCCTGATTATCAACTCCGAAATCCGCATCACCGGGCGGTGTAGGTCCACATGCCCGGGAACCGTTCGGCATGGAGGCCGATGAACTGCGCACACGGTCCGGAATTGTCCGACGAAAAAGGCGAAACCATGAATTTCGCCCCGAAACGATAGATCCGGCAGCGGAACGCAGGTTCCTTGGCCGCAATCTCCCGCAGGGCACGCCCGGCATTTTCAGTCGTGCTGAAAACGCCCAGCACCACGTAATGACGTCCCGAAAGCAGGTTCATCGGTTCTCCGGATTCCGCCTGCGCCTCCGCAGCGGGCGTCATTTCGGGAACAGGCGCCTCGGACGATGCCGTACCGGGCGACTGCGGGAACTCCTCCCCTGCCGTCGGCAATTCCGCCTGCGGAACCTCGGCCAGCGCATCGGGGGCCTCGACCGGGGCCGGCATATCCGCACGCTCCGTCTCGACGGCTTCGGTCGCAACGGCCTCCGGCTCCCCGGAGAGCATCAGGAACTCCCGTCCCCCGTAGATCAGGGCGACCAGAATCGCCGCAACGCCAATCCACAATGCCCAGTCGAAACGGCGCGGGGCACGTATCTTCACGGGTTCGCGCCCCTGGGGATTCAACCGCTGTTCGAACGCCTCGTCGGGCGTGAAATTCTTGAAAGCCAATACACCGACGCCTTCGACGGTCAACAGGTTCTCCTCTTGTGCGCGGGCCAGCCAGCGGTCGTAAACCTCCTGCGCCGCAGCCTGCGGATCGGCTTGCGAAGCTTCACCGCCCTCCCGCATGACGCGGGCGATCTCGTCGACCAGCGATGCCCCCCGCTGCTGCGAGGTGAACGACACCACGCGGTGAGGAGGCAGCACGGTGCGCCTGTCAATCCGTCGGGCAGACCGCCGCTCGGTATAGAGCGACCCCACCCCGGGCAGGAATACCTCCCCGCCTCCGGCCAACAGATTGCCTACGAGCCTGCCGACCTGTTCCGTCATCGGTGTACCGTTCATTTTTTCTTCTTTTTAATAGGAGCGGCATGCGCTTTCGGCGCCGGAGCGACCGGGGCCGGAACCGTCGCGGACCGCGCAGCACCCCGCCAGATCATATAGATCCCCAGCAGGATGAAAGGGATGCTGAGCCATTGTCCCATGTCGAGCGTCCATCCCAGTTCGAAAGGCTCCTGCTCGGTTTTGATGTATTCGATGAAGAAGCGCGTGAGGAACGTGCCGATCAGGCCGATCCCGAAGAGAATGCCCGGACGGCGCCGCGCCATGTCTTTCTTATAGTAGAGCCAGCAGAGGATGCCGAAAGTCGCCAGATAACAAAGCGCTTCGTAAATCTGCGTCGGATGCACGGCACTGGGCGCAAACTCGGCAACCCATTTGTGCGAACGAACGAACTCGAAGCCCCAGGGCAGTGTGGTCGCCTGGCCGAAAATCTCCGAATTGAAGAGGTTGCCCAGCCGCACGATCGCCCCGCCGATGCCCACCGGAATCATAATGCGGTCCAGCGACCAGATATAAGGGAGTTTGTTCCTGCGCGAGAAGAGCCACAAGCCGATCAGCAGGCCGATGGCGGCGCCGTGGCTGGCCATACCGCCGTCACGGAAACCCGTGATGATGGTCCACGGCTTCGAGAGATACTCCATCGTATCGTAGAAGAGGCAGTGCCCCAGCCGGGCTCCGAGGATCGTGGCGAGCGTACCGTAAATAAATATCGACTCCGAAACTTTCGAGGGAAGTCCCTCGCGTTTACAGAAATTATCGAAAAATTTGGCGCCGATCAGGATGGCCAGTGCCCACATCAGGCCATAATACCGGATGTCGAGCGACCCGATGGTGAAGAACACCGGGTCGAAATCCCAGACGACGGACAGCGGTTGTGACATTAGTATCATTTATCTAAGTTTATACATTGTTCATCCAGCTCTCGCTCCGGGCCGCCGTGCTCGCCGCCTTCGGCGGCGTTTACAAGTCTGCCCCCGGCTAAGAGCCGGGCTTTAGGGGCGATGCATGGGTGTTGACCTTCCAATCCGGTCTGCGCTTCCACCACTTAAAAGCCGTTTCTTAAACGGCCCTCGGGAGGGGCCTGTCGCAACGCAACCGGGTTCTTAACCGGAATATCGCTCAAAATATCGGCCGGACTTTCGATCGGGGTTTCGGCCCAAGCCTCTCACCTTTAACCTTACTTCATCTCCTGCAGATTCACTTTCTTCAGCGTGAAGGAAAAGGTGCTGCCCACTCCCGGCTCGCTGCGAACCGTGATCCGCTCCCCGTGTGCCTCGACGATGTGTTTGACGATGGCCAGTCCGAGTCCCGTGCCGCCCTGCTCCCGCGAACGGCCCTTGTCCGTGCGGTAGAAACGCTCGAAAACGCGCGGCAGGTCCTCCTTGCCGATTCCCGAACCGTTGTCCTCGACCTCCACCAATATCTTGTCGAGCATGTCGCGGAAATGGATGCGCGTCATGCCGCCCTCCTTGCCGTAACGCACCGAGTTGATGATGAGGTTGACGAAGACCTGACCGATATAATGCTTGTCGGCCATCACCCAGAAAGGCGAAGGCAGGTTCTCGGCCCCTTTGACCGTGATTTTGATTCCCTTCCGGTCGGCCTCCATCTCGGCCTGCTCGGCGATCTCCTTGGCCAGCGCCACAACGTCGAACTTCTCCAGATTGAGCTTGTTCATGCTGCTCTCCAGTTTCGAAATGGTATCGAGGTCGTTGACAATGTTTATCAGGCGGTCGATGCTCTTTTCGGCACGCTCGAGGTACTTGCGGTTGATCAGCTCGTCCTCCAGCCCGCCGTCCAGCAGGGTCGAAATGTAGCCCTGAATATTGAATATCGGGGTTTTCAGCTCATGCGCCACATTGCCCAAATACTGCTTGCGGAAGCACTCGGCCTCCTTCAGCCGGGCGATCTCCCGGTCGTTGGTGTCGGCCCAGGCCGTGAGCTCCTCGCCGATGTTCTCGACCCGCTTGTCTTTGAGCTCCGAGAAAATCTCGTTGGTGTGCACATCGCGCGAAAGTACGATCGAATAGATCGGTTTGAGCTTGTAAGCCACGTACTTGCGGATGATGAACAGCGCCGCGAGCGCCACCACGACGAACACGCCGACCGACGTGCAGAGCGTGATCCACCACACGACGTCCAGCAACGTCATGCCCACGGCCACGATGACCGCGGCGAGCAGGGCTATCCACAGCGACGCCCCCTCCTTCGTTTTGATGTGCACCATAATTTTCGGGTTTACTTCATGTAGTTTTTCATCAGCCGGGCGATGTACTTGCCCACGATGTCGAACTCGAGGTTCACCACCGATCCCACATCGATCCGGCAGAAATTCGTGTGCTCGAAGGTGTAGGGAATGATCGCCACGCGGAACGACGACTCTTTCGAGTCGCAGACCGTGAGGCTCACGCCGTTCACCGTCACCGAGCCCTTCTCGACCGTACACAGCCCCCCGCCCTGCGGCTCGTACTCGAACGTGAAGTACCAACTGCCGTCGGCGTCCTCTTTGGCCGTGCAGACGGCCGTCTGGTCGACGTGTCCCTGCACGATGTGCCCGTCCAGCAGGGCGTCGGGCTTCATCGAGCGTTCGAGGTTGACCAGGTCGCCCTCGCGCAGCAGCCCGAGGTTGCTCCGGTCGAGGGTCTCCTTCATGGCCGTCACGGTGTAGGTGTCCTCCGTGATGTCCACAACTGTCAAACATACGCCGTTATGTGCTATGCTCTGATCGATTTTCAACTCTTTGCAGAAATCCGCACGCAGGATAAAATCCTTGTTCTGACGGTCCGTCCGGATCGCCACGACCTCCGCCGTGCGCTCCACGATGCCTGAAAACATACGCTTTAACTGTTTATTATCAATTTGCCCTTTACTTTGTAGACCGCGACTATATCACTGACTTTCAACAGAATGTCATCGTAATTCTCACGATCTCCGGCCACCAGGCGGACTTTGCCCTCCTCGTCGGCGGCCCGAACTATCCGCAAAGTTACAATTTTTCGGGAGACAATCGCATATTCTCCCCCCGGAATAATCGCATCCCGGTCCACGGCTTTCAACAGCACCACCGTCCCGGGAGGCACCAGCGCCCCCATCGCACGGCCCGTATAGCTCATCGCCAGGTCGCACGCCCCCACCGGGGGCAGGATCAGGTTGCTCTCGGGCTCGAGATGCTCGAGATGTTCCAGCCCGTGTTCGACGTCCACGTCGTAAAAAGGTATCTGGGGACCGCGTGTCCGTTCGTCGGAGAACATCTGTCCCTCACCCGTCAGCAGCCACAATTTGTCCACCTGAGGAAATTTAGCAACGATCCGGTCAGCGACATCGAGCGAAATACCGTTGTTGCCCCGTTTGATCTGGTAAAGATTTTCCCCTCGCGCAAGGCCTATATGCCGCGCGAAATAATTCGTCGACATATTCGCCCATTTGATCACTGCCTCGATTCTTTGCCAATTATTCTGCTTTTCCCGCATTTTTTTTCGTATAATTAATATTTTTTTTGCATCTTTGCACTCCCGGTCCCGTAGTTCAATGGATAGAATATAAGATTCCGGTTCTTACGATATGGGTTCGATTCCCGTCGGGACTACCAGGCACAAGTGCGGAAAGCCGTACTTGTGCTTTTCTTTTTTTGTTGTTGTATAGGATCGGTTCACATTCTTTTATCCAACAAAAATAGTAACAAATTTCATTCGGACAATAAAAAATAACACTTTTAGTCGCCGGAATAAAACATTCAGCCCGACAACAAGAGGGAAGTCCACACACATCGTGCGAACTCCCCTCCTGCAATAAATGTGCGATTTATAAAATTTGTTTTAAAATGAGAGACGTACACCCAACCTCAGGGTCAGTGTAAGCGGAGAATCCGTACGCGCCGTTTTCAGGTTGGTTTCCGTAAAATAATACGACCCTTCGGGTTCGAAATAGAGTCCGACCATGCCGCCCAGCCGATACTGTGCTCCGACCGCTGCAAGGGCCGACCACTGCACACCGGGTTCGTCCATGGACTTCGAGCCGAACTTGGCCGAAACGCATTTTTCGACCATGCCGCCCGCACCTATATATAATGAGAACCTTCCGCGTTCGAGGAACTGCCAGTTCATACGCAGGGGAATGCCGATAAAATGGAGCTTCTGGCTCACATCCTCCGAGGAGTATTTGACCGTCACATCCGAGCGCAGCAATGTGTAGTTCACGCCGCTTTCGAGCGAGAGCCCGTGTGCGAACTCTTTCCGCACGGAGAGTCCGAAGCTCAACGGCTGGTGGTGGCGGAACGAATTTTCACTGTAATCGTTGCGAACCATGAGCGACAGGTTGTCGCCGTTCCCGACGATCGACGAAACATCGTTCGTCATCGAGGAGTACATCCGCGGAGCGGCACCGTCCCCGCCGACAGCCCCCGACACGCCGCCGGCCGCAAAGGCCGACAACGAGGCTTTCCTGCGCGGGGGCTTGTACGCCTCGAGCGGTTCGTTGTAATACGCCGTCCGCGCCGACACTCCGGCCGTCGAACGGGTCGCGGAGCGCTTCGCCGCCGCTTTTGCCGTCGTTTCCGCCTCCGGCTGCGAAGTCTCCGCCGCCGTTTGCTTCGCGGAGAGCTGGTCGGCAGCCGCGTCTCCGGAAGTTCCGACGGCCGTTTCGGCAACGGCCATCTGTTCCGTCACAGCCCCCGTCGCCGTTTTCGCCGCGGGCTTCACCGCTGCGGCGAGCAGCGCCGGTTGCTGCACGGCTGGAGCCGCGGCCTGTCCGTCAGCAAGCCCTACAGCCTGTGCGAGCGCCTCCCGTACGGATTCCGCTGCATGCGGCTGCGGCATGGTTACCGCGGTTGCGGCCTCTTCCACTGTCGATGCGATAACATTCCCATCATTTTCCAACGCCTTGTCCGGCCGGAGCATATAATCACCTGCAACGACGCCGAGCAGAACGACAGCGGCAGCGGCGGCAATCCGCGGCCAATAGATCCGCCACACGGAACCGCGGGGCGCAGCCGTCTCCGGAGCCCGAAGCTCCGGGGCCGCACCGCCCAGTTCGCGCTCCAGACGCTCCCAGCCTCCCGCCGGAGGCGGAAGTTCAGCGTCCCGGAGCGCGCTCCGCATGACATCGGTCCAATCTTTATTCTGTTTCATAACTCTTACTAATGCGTATCCAAATACTCCCTGACCCTGCGGGCCAGCATGGCCCGGGCCCGGAACAACTGCGAGGAGGAGCTTTTCTCATTGATCCCCAGCATTCGGGCAATCTCCCGATGGGAATACTCCTCGATGCAGTAGAGGTTGAACACCGCCCGGTAGCCTTCGGGCAGTTCGCTCACGAACTGCATCAATACGTCGCGCGGAACCCGCGCCATCTCCGACACATCGGGCTCGGCGACCTCCGCCGCAGCCTTTCCCTCGTCGAGCGCCACGCTTCCCAGCTTGTTCCGGCTGCGTATCCATTCGAGCGCCACGTTCACGGTAATGCGTTCGATCCACGCCCTGAGCGATCCGGGTCCGCGGTAGGTGAACCGGTCGAAGGCTCCGTATATCTTCAGGAATGCGTCGTGAAGCAGGTCTTCGGCCGTGGATCGGTCTCCGGAGTAGCGCATACAGATTGCCAGCAAACGGCCTGCATAGCGGTCGTACAGCTCTCTGCGGGCCGTATCGTCCCCATTTCTGCACCCTTCGGCCAGTATATGTTCCTCCATTGGCATTACCAGTTCACATATATAAATGCAGCAGGAGCCAAAAGACTGCACGGAGTGAAATTTTTTTATTTCGCATGCAGTATTTCGCCCTGCCGGACGTTTTAAGAGCGAAAGGTAACATAAAATATGGAAAATATGAAAAAAATCGGTTTATTCCTTATCGCGGCTATGGCCGTCTTCGCGTTTACTTCCTGCAACGACGACGATGGTGGCGAGCCGCTCCGGACACTCATCACGACCGTCCACACCATCGGAGGTGAAGAGGGCGAGACCGGCACGGATTATTATTTCCAGCGCAACAACGGCGAAAAACTCTACCCGGGCGATAAAACCCGCATCCCGAACTATAAAGGCAAGGAGCGTCAGCGCGCGATCATCTGGTTCAAGCTCCTGGAGGAGCGTGTGCCCGATTACGACTACAACATCGCGCTTTACGCCGTCGACGAGATTTTCACCGGCAAGGCCCAGGTCGTGGACACGGCCGAGGAGCTCGAAGAGCTGGGCACGGCCAAGACGGGCTTCCAGAACGGCACGTTCAGCCTCTCGAAAGAGTGGCTGACCTTCTACGCGCTCTACGCCGTGCGTGACAACAGCAAGCATACGTTCACGCTGGCCGTGGACAAGTCGGGAACGACGGAATTCAAAGAGAGCGCCGAAGGGTACCTCAACGTCGTGGTGCGCCACGACGCCGGAGACGACGCGGGCGGATACGACAGCGGATTCTACGTGTCGTTCGACCTCACGGACATAGCCGCCGAACTGGAAGGCATGAAGGGCATCAACCTGCTCCTGCCGACCCGCGAGAACGGCGACAAGGAGATCAAACTCGATCTGCCGCAGGAGAAGTAGCCACTCCCGGAGGCAGAGCTTGTCCCGGTCCGCGAAATCGCGGACCGGTTTTTTTGCGTCCGGCGCCCGGCAGGGAACGCTTTCGGACGATCGTCCCGGAAATTTGTACGATAGATTCAATGCCGACAGCCCATCGCTTGTAATTTTGACTTCGGAAACGTATCTTTGAAATTAAAAACCGAAATCCCTGAAAGATGAAGAAACTCCCTGTTGCAATCCTGCTGCTCATGGCCGCCGCCTCCACGACGGCCGCCGCGGCACAGAAGACGACACCGAAGACGATTTACCACAAAGGCTGGATCGATTTCAACAAGAACGGCCGCATGGACCCCTACGAGGACCCGGCCCGCAGTCTCGACGAGCGCGTCGAGGACCTGCTCGGCCAAATGACCCTCGAGGAGAAGAGCTGCCAGCTGGCCACGCTCTACGGCTACGGCCGCGTGCTGCGCGACTCGCTGCCCACCGAAAGGTGGAAAAACGAGGTCTGGAAAGACGGCATCGCCAACATCGACGAGATGCTCAACGGCGTGGGCAAATGCCTGCGCACGACGCCGCATCTGGTCTCCGACTACACGGGACACGTCGAAGCCAAGAACACGATCCAGCGGTGGTTCGTCGAGCAGACCCGGCTGGGCATTCCCGTGGAGTTCACCAACGAGGGCATCCACGGTCTGAACCACAGCCGCGCCACACCGCTCCCGGCGCCCATCGCCATCGGCTCGACCTGGAACCGGGCGCTGGTGCACCGGGCCGGCGAGATCGCCGGACACGAAGCCCGGGTCCTGGGTTATAAGAACGTCTACGCCCCGATTCTCGACGTGGCGCGCGATCCCCGCTGGGGCCGTGTCGTGGAGTGCTACGGCGAAGACCCGTTCCTGATCGCCGAGCTGGGCGTCGAGATGGTCCGCGGCATCCAGTCGCAGGGCGTCGCCTCGACACTCAAACACTATGCGGCTTACAGCGTCCCCAAGGGCGGCCGCGACGGCAACTGCCGCACCGACCCCCACATCGCCCCGCGCGAACTCCACCAGATGCACCTCTACCCGTTCCGCCGCGTGGTCCGCGAAGCCCGGCCGATGGGCGTCATGAGCAGCTACAACGACTGGGACGGCGTCCCGGTGACTGCCAGCCGCTATTTCCTCACCGACCTGCTGCGCCACGAATACGGCTTCGACGGCTATGTGGTCAGCGACAGCGAGGCTGTGGAGTACGTCCACACCAAACACGCCGTGGCCAAGACTTACGAAGATGCCGTGCGGCAGGTGCTCGAAGCGGGTCTGAACGTGCGCACGAACTTCTCGCCCCCGGCGCGGTTCATCCTCCCGGTGCGCAAGCTCGTCCGGGAGGGACGCCTCTCGATGGAGGTCGTGGACCAGCGCGTGCGCGAGGTCCTGCGGGTAAAGTTCCGCCTCGGGCTCTTCGACAACCCCTATAACGACCCCAGGGAAGCCGTTGCCGAGGCCGGAGCCGACAAACACCGCGATTTCGTACTCGACATCCAGCGCCAGTCGCTCGTGCTGCTCAAAAATGAAGACAAAACCCTGCCCCTCGACAAGAAAAAGACCGCCCGCGTGCTGGTCGCCGGACCGCTGGCCGACGAGGACAATTTCATGATAAGCCGCTACGGTCCCAACGACCTTCCGACGGTGACCGTCCTCGACGGCATCCGCAACTATCTGGGCGACGGCGCCGAGGTGCGCTATGCCAAGGGCTGCGACGTGGTGGACGCCGGCTTCCCCGATTCGGAGCTGACCGCGACGCCCCTCACGGCCGCCGAGCGGGCCGGCATCGACGAGGCGGTGAAACAGGCCGCAGGCTGCGACGTGATCGTCGCCGTGCTGGGCGAGGACGACGAGCGCGTGGGCGAGAGCCATTCGCGCACCTCGCTCGAGCTTCCCGGACGCCAGCAGCAGTTGCTCGAGGCGCTCCACGCCACGGGCGTCCCCGTGGTGCTGGTGCTCATCAACGGGCAACCGCTGACCGTCAACTGGGCGGCGCAAAACGTCCCGGCCATCCTCGAAGGATGGTTCCCCTCGGTCGAGGGCGGCACAGCCATTGCCGAAACCCTCTTCGGCGACTACAACCCGGGCGGCAAGCTCACGATCACCTTCCCGCGGAGCACCGGACAGATCGAGCTGAACTTCCCCTACAAGAAGGGTTCCCACGGCGCACAGCCCCGCAAAGGTCCCAACGGCGGCGGCGTCACCCGCGTGCTGGGGTCGATCTACCCCTTCGGCTACGGCCTGAGTTACACGACATTCGCCTATAAGAATCTCCGGATCGCCCCCGAACCGTCGCGCACGCAGGGCTCGTTCCGCGTGAGCTGCGAAGTGACCAATACGGGCGACCGTCGCGGCGACGAGGTCGTGCAGCTCTACATCAGCGACAAGTTCTCGAGCGTGGTGACCTACGAATCGGTCCTGCGGGGATTCGAGCGCGTGACGCTCGAGCCGGGCGAGACGAAAACCGTCAGCTTCGAGATCACGCCCTCGCACCTGGAGCTGCTCGACAGCAACATGAACTGGACCGTCGAGCCGGGCGAATTCGAAATCCGCATCGGCGCTTCGAGCGAGGACATCCGCCTGAAAGAGACCGTCCGGCTGAGCTGACGGCTTTCGCCGCAGTTCAAAGGGCCGGGGACACAAACCGGCTGCGATACGGAAAGCCCGCCTTTCAGGCGGGTTTTTTCGGCAAGATCACGCACATTCGCCGAAAATCGTTATCTTTGCATTATGTCTATCGTACGCAACACCGAAAGCGATCTCGAATTCGAAAACAAAATCCGGCCGCAGGAGCTCGAAAACTTCTCCGGCCAGGACAAGATCGTCGATAATCTCCGCATCTTCATCAAAGCGGCGCTCATGCGCGGCGACTCGCTCGACCACGTGCTGCTGCACGGCCCCCCGGGACTGGGCAAGACCACCCTCGCCAACATCATCGCCAACGAGATGGGGGCGCAGCTGCGGCTCACGTCGGGTCCCGTGCTGGACAAGCCGGGCGACTTGGCGGGCCTTTTGACGAACCTCAACCCGGGCGACGTGCTCTTCATCGACGAGATACACCGCCTCAGCCCGATCGTCGAGGAGTACCTCTACTCGGCGATGGAGGACTACAAGATCGACATCGTGCTGGACAAGGGCCCCTCGGCGCGTTCGATCCAGATCGAGCTGGCGCCTTTCACGCTGATCGGCGCCACGACGCGCAGCGGCCTGCTGACCTCGCCCCTGCGGGCCCGCTTCGGCATCACCTGCCACCTGGAGTACTACGACGCCCCGGTGCTGGCCGGGATCGTGAAGCGTTCGGCGCGTATCCTCGACGTTTCGATCGACGACGACGCGGCCCACGAGGTGGCCCTGCGCTCGCGCGGCACGCCGCGTATCGCCAACGCCCTGCTGCGGCGCGTCCGGGATTTCGCCATGGTCAAAGGCGAGGGGCATATCGACCTCGGGATCACGCGCATCGCCCTTGCGGCGCTGAACATCGACTCACGGGGTCTGGACCAGATGGACAACAAGATACTGGGGGCCATCATCGAGAAATTCAACGGCGGCCCCGTGGGTCTCAACACCGTGGCTACGGCTGTGGGCGAAGAGGCCGGGACGATCGAAGAGGTCTACGAACCGTTCCTCATCAAAGAGGGTTTCCTCAAACGCACGCCCCGCGGCCGGGAAGCGACGCCGCTGGCCTACGAGCATCTCGGACTCACCCACCCGCGCGACGGAGAGGCATCGCTCTTCTGACCGCGGAAAGAGACGCACCGACCCCGACACAGGAAACAACCACTCCGCAGCCTGCCGTCCGCCAGTTCGGGGCGGCCTGCGATTTTATTTCTAAAATAATTTCAGAAAATCCTAAAAAAAGTTAAGATCGGAGCAATTTTTGTGCTATATTTGTCGTTGGTGTTATTAGGTTACTAACGGAAAATGAGAGAGATGAGCACAAAAACGCAACTCGACGACGCGGCGCTGCGCTATCATAGCGAAGGCCGTCCCGGGAAGATCGGAATCGTCCCGACAAAACCCTACCATACGCAGTACGACCTGTCGCTGGCCTATTCGCCCGGCGTGGCGGCGCCCTCGCTGGCCATTGCCGACAATCCGGACGACGTCTACAAGTACACCGGCAAGGGCAACCTCGTGGCCGTGATCTCGAACGGCACGGCCGTGCTCGGACTGGGCAACATCGGTCCGCTGGCCGCCAAACCCGTCATGGAGGGCAAGAGCATGCTCTTCAAAACCTACGCCGGGATCGACGCCTTCGACATCGAAGTCGACACGACCGACCCCGAGGAGTTCATCCGCACGGTGAAGGCCATCGCCCCCACTTTCGGCGGCATCAACCTCGAGGACATCAAAGCCCCGGAGTGCTTCGAGATCGAACGGCGCCTGCGCGACGAACTCGACATTCCCCTGATGCACGACGACCAGCACGGAACGGCTATTATCTCCTCCGCAGCGCTGCTCAACGGCGCGAAGATCGCGGGCAAGCAGCTCGACCGGATGCGCGTGGTGGTCAACGGCGCGGGAGCGGCCGCCATTGCCTGCGCACGGCTGTTCATCGAACTCGGCATCCGCCGCGACAACGTGGTGCTCTGCGACAGTCAGGGCGTCGTCACGGTCTACCGCGAGGACATCAACGCCATGAAGCGCGAGCTGGCCACCACGCGGCGCATCTCGACGCTGGCCGAGGCGGTGCAGGGCGCCGACGTATTCCTGGGCGTTTCGAAAGCCGACACGCTGACGCCCGAAATGCTGCGCACGATGGCCGAAAACCCGATCGTGATGGCCCTTGCCAACCCCGATCCCGAAATCGCCTACGACAAGGCGATGGCCTCGCGTCCCGACATCATCTTCGCCACGGGACGCTCGGACTACCCCAACCAGGTCAACAACGTGCTGGGATTCCCCTATATCTTCCGCGGAGCCCTCGACGTACGCGCCACGAAGATCAACGAGGCGATGAAACTCGCCGCCGCGCATGCGCTGGCCGAACTGACCCGCGAACCGGTTCCGGCCATGGTCCTGCGGGCCTACGGGGTCGAGAAGCTCGAATTCGGGCGCGACTACCTGATCCCCAAGCCGCTCGATCCGCGACTGCTGTGCACCATCGCCCCGGCCGTGGCCCGCGCCGCCGTCGAATCGGGCGTAGCCAAAAAACCGATCTCCGACTGGGAAGCCTACGCCGAAAGCCTTCGGAAACGCTATCAGGAATAAAAAGAAAAATCCGGTCGTTTCGACCGGATTTTTTCATATGAACAACGCCGCAAAGGCGTCCATCTCTATCGGCCGCACCTCGCAGTCGCCGATGCCCACCGGCAGGACGATGCGCAGCATCCCGTCTTCGTTTTTCTTGTCCTTGCCGACCTCCTTCAGCAGCCGTTTCACCTCCACCGGAGGCGTCAGGTCGAAGCCCAGTTGCATGAGAAGATGCACGATCCGGTCGCGGTCGGCTTCGGTCAGCACTCCCAGCTTCACCGCAGCCCCGGCGATCAGCGCCGTGCCGACGGCCACCGCCTCGCCGTGGTTCATGCGGTTGGAACACTTCTCGATGGCGTGCGCCAGCGTATGCCCGAGGTTGAGCTTGCGGCGGTCGCCCGATTCATACTCGTCGCGCTCGACAATGTCGGCTTTCACGCGTATCGCCGCCGAAACGGCGTCGGACAGCAGGTCCGTATCGGTGCGCAGCGCCTCGAACGTCGTGTTTTCGATGCGCTCGAACAGGTCGGCATCGGCAATGATCGCCGCTTTGACCACCTCGGCCAGCCCCGCACGGAACTCCCGGTCGGGAAGCGTCCGCAGCATCCCGGGGTCGCAGATCACGAACCGGGGCTGCGTGAAGGTTCCGGCCATATTCTTGTATCCGTCGACATTTACGCCGTTCTTGCCGCCGACCGATGCGTCGACCTGCCCCAGCAGCGTCGTCGAGACGAACCCGAACTTCAGCCCGCGCATGTAGGTCGAGGCGGCGAACCCCGCCACGTCGGTGACGATGCCGCCCCCGACGGCCAGCACGAAGGTCGAACGGTCCACGCCCAGCTCGATGAAGCGGCGGTAGATCGACTCGACGGTCTGCAGGGTTTTGATGCTCTCGCCCAGGCCGATCAACACGGGGTCGTACTTCTCCAGCATCGGGCGGTACAACCGGTCGATCGAGGAGTCCGAAATCACCACGACGCGCCCTTCGGGAAGCACTCCGGGAAGAATATCTTTCACGGGGCCGATGTAAATCTCGCTCTGGGAGCGGACGTTGAAGAGAGGTTCCATTATTTAACTTCTTTAGGAATCGAGCAAAATTAGTATAATTTCCCGAGAATTTGTTACCTTTGCACCACAAAATACATTTCTATGCAAAAACTGCGCAATATTGCGATTATTGCCCACGTCGACCACGGCAAGACCACACTCGTAGACAAACTGATTCTGACAGGCCACATCCTGCGCGACAACGCCAAGCCGACCGGCGAACTCATACTGGACAACAACGACCTGGAACGCGAACGCGGCATCACGATCCTTTCGAAGAATGTTTCGGTCATCTACAAGGACTATAAAATCAACATCATCGACACCCCGGGCCACGCCGATTTCGGCGGCGAGGTCGAGCGTGTGCTGAACATGTGCGACGGCGTGCTGCTGCTCGTCGACGCTTTCGAGGGCACGATGCCTCAGACGCGCTTCGTGCTGCAGAAAGCCCTCGCGCTGGGCAAGAAGCCCATCGTGGTCGTCAACAAGGTCGACAAGCCCAACTGCCGTCCCGAGGTGGTCAACGAGCAGGTCTTCGACCTGATGTTCTCGCTCAACGCCACCGAGGAGCAGCTCGACTACAAAACCATCTACGGCTCGGCCAAGCAGGGCTGGATGTCATACAAATGGAACGAACCGACGGATTCGATCGTGCCGCTGCTGGAAGCCATCGTCGACGAGATTCCCGAACCGACCATCGTCGAGGGCACGCCGCAGATGCTCATTACGTCGCTCGAATATTCGGCCTATACGGGCCGTATCGCCGTGGGCAAAGTCACGCGCGGATCGCTCAAATCGGGCCAGATGGTCACCCTCGCCAAGCGCGACGGCGTGACGATGCAGAAGACCCGGATCAAAGAACTGATGATCTTCGAGGGCCTCGGCAAGAAGAAGGTCGAGGAGGTTCCCTGCGGGGAAATCTGCGCCATCATGGGCATCGAGGGATTCGAGATCGGAGACACCGTCTGCGACTACGAGAATCCCGAGCCGCTGCCCCCCATCGCCATCGACGAACCCACGATGTCGATGCTCTTCACGATCAACAACTCGCCCTTCTTCGGCAAGGACGGCAAATACGTCACCTCGCGCCACATCAAAGAGCGCCTCGACCGCGAACTGGAGAAGAATCTCGCCCTGCGCGTGACGCCGGGCCCCTCGGCCGACTCGTTCAACGTCTTCGGCCGCGGCGTGCTGCACCTCTCGGTGCTGATCGAGACCATGCGCCGCGAAGGCTACGAACTGCAGGTGGGCCAGCCCCACGTCATTGTCAAAGAGATCGACGGCAAGAAATGCGAGCCGATCGAGGAGATGACCGTCGACTGCCCCGAGGAGTACTCGGGCACGGTAATCGACCTCGCCACGCGCCGCAAGGGCACGCTGACCAACATGTCCTCGGACGGCGAACGCACGCGCCTGGAATTCGACATTCCCTCGCGCGGCATCATCGGCCTGCGCTCGAACATGCTGACCGCCACGGCCGGCGAAGCCATCATGACCCACCGCCTGAAAGGTTTCGAACCGTGGGTCGGGGATATCGAGATGCGCACCAACGGCTCGATCATCTCGGGCGAGACCGGCACGGCCTACGCCTACTCGATCGACAAATTGCAGGACCGCGGCCGCTTCTTCATCAGCCCGATGGAGCAGGTCTACGCCGGACAGGTCATCGGCGAGCACACGCGCCAGAATGACATCACGGTCAACGTCACCAAAGCCAAGCAGCTCACCAACATGCGCGCTTCGGGGTCGGACGACAAGACGTCGATCGCCCCGCCAAAGGTCTTCACGCTGGAGGAGGCCCTCGAATACATCCAGGGCGACGAGTATGTCGAAGTTACGCCGCACTCGATGCGCCTGCGCAAGATCCTGCTCGACGAGAACGACCGCAAACGCGCTGCGAAATAATCCCGGACGATGGACCATTTCACCCTTTCGCTGGCCGTAGGCGCCGCCGCAGGAGCGCTGGTGGCTATCCCGATGATCGCCCAGAAAGCCTCGTTCCGCCACTGCGTCGCGGCTTTCTGCACCTACCTGTTCGCCGCCGTCATCACATTTTACAGCGATCTGCCCTACCTGCCCTGGTGGGCCGACGGCATGGGCGTCGCGTTGATGGTCGCCATTCCCGCAGCGACCGTAGGCTCGGGCAAGGAGAGCCGCCCCGTCCCGACGCTGCTCAACGCCGTACTGGTCGGATTCCTGATAAGCGTCGCGGAACGCTACCTGGCATAAGAAAAAAACGGACTCCGGTCCGTTTTTTTTTGCATAGTCCGTGCAGTATCAGGAAATTGACTCCGTTTAGAGGAAAAACCTCCTATTCCTATGAAACAATTCTGCACCTTACTGCTTCTGCTGCCGCTTGTGTTCGGCAGCTGCGACAAAGACGACGACACGCGCATCGAAACCTGGACCGTCGCTTCCGAAAAAGGCGTCGCCGGCATCTTCATGGGCTTCGGCCACGTTCCCGCCTACATCCTCAAGACAGGTCCGAACGCCGGGTGGGAAATATCCACGGCACACATCGAGGGCTTCACGTTCGAAAAGGGGTATCAGACCGAGATGCTCGTCCGCATCGAGCCGATCCCCAATCCCCCGGCCGACGGCCCCGGATACCGCTACACGATGGAAAGGCCGATCTCGCGCACACCGATGCAGTCGAATGTCGATCCGCTGCAATTCAGCCCGGAGTTCGAGGTCACCATCGCCTCCCGGCGCGCCGACAGTCCGGCGACGAGCGGTTATTGGATCAAAGACATGCGCTGCCCCGACCCGCGTTGGGAACCGTTCCCGTGGGAGATCGAAGGCTTCGATTTCAAACCGGGCTTCGAGGCCCGCATCCGGATACAGCCCGTCGCCGAATACGACGAAGAAAAGAACGACTACGAAGTGAAATATCACCAGACGGAACCGATTTCGAGCGAAGAGAAAGCGTCCGAAGGGCTGCCGGAATAGCCTCAGTCCCGCAATGTTGCGAACGAGAGGATGTGCCATGTGACGCCGACGGCCACGGCCAGCAACGCCAGCTGCGCCCACCACCACCCGGCCAGTATCCCGAAGATGCAGTAAAGCATCGCCGCCCACATCAGGACGATGGAAAAGACCTTAGCGCGCAGGGGTATGGCGCGGTTTTCGCGGAAGTTGCGGATGTACTCGCCGAAACAGCGGTGCGACAGGAGCCACGCGTAAAGCCGCGGCGACGAGCGCACCCAAAGCGCCGCCGCCAGCAGCAGAAACGGCGTAGTGGGCAGCAGCGGCAGGAAAATGCCGACAATGCCCAGCGCGAAGGCTATGCACCCGAGTATGGCGAGGAGGATTTTCACGATGCAAAAATAGCATAAATCCGGGGTCGGGAATGCCGTGTAACGCCAAATTTATATATATTTGTATGACAGAACACAAATAAACCGATATATGATGAAAAAAATAGGTATCGCCTGCGACCATGCCGGCTACGAAATGAAAGAATTTTTGGTAGGTTACCTCGACGCCATGGGCTACGACGTGCTCGATTTCGGCACGCATTCACCCGAAAGCGTCGACTATGCCGATTTCGCACACCCGCTGGCCGAGGCCATCGAAAAGGGCGAACTGGAGCGCGGCATCGCACTCTGCGGCTCGGGCGAAGGGATGGCCATGACGCTCAACAAACACCAGGGCATCCGCGCAGGTCTTTGCTGGGACCCCGAGGTCGCCTCGCTGATCCGCCGCCACAACAACGCCAACGTCATCGTATTCCCGGCGCGCTTCATCACCAACGACGAGGCCGTCAAAATGCTCGACGCCTATTTCGCCGCCGAGTTCGAAGGCGGACGCCACGAGGCCCGCCTGGCCAAAATGCCCGTCGCAGGCTGTAAATAAACGGGATTCACAATTCGAAAACAAAGGGCGAGAGGGCTTTCAGCCGCTCGCCTTTTTCGTGCCCCGCGAAGAGCCCGAAGACCGCCGAGCCGCTGCCCGACATCGAAGCGTACACGGCCCCGGCTTCCAGCAAACGCTCCCTGGCCGCACGGATGGCCGGACGTGCGGCGAGGATATGCCGCTCGAAATCGTTGGTCACCGAGCCCTGCCACTCCGCGACGGGACGCCGCAGACGCTCCGCCAGCGGGATTTCCGGCACCCGGGGCCGCACTCCGGCATAGGCTTCGCGGGTCGAGACGCCCTCGCCGGGTTTAACGATCACAAGCGTCATTCCGCTCAGGTCCAGCGGATAAGGCTCCATCACCTCGCCTCTTCCCTTGCATAACTGCGGGGTGTTGCGGACGAAAAAGGCCGTATCGCTGCCCAGCTCGGCGGCGCACGCGATCAGCTCCGCTTCGGACAGCCCGAGCGCAAACAGCTCGTTGACAGCCAGCAGCACCGCCGTACCATCCGACGAACCGCCGCCCAGCCCCGCGCCGAACGGCACGCGCTTGTCAAGCCGGAGCGCAACCCCGTCCACGCCGTAACGCCGCTGCATCAGCCGGAAAGCCTTCACGCAGATGTTCTCCTCCGGGGCGCAGTCCACGGCCAGTCCCCCGGCGCGAAACGTGACGCCGGACGCGTCGGTACACACCACTTCCACCTCGTCGTAAAGGCCCGCAACGGGGAACATCACGGTTTCCAGGTCGTGAAATCCGTCCGCACGGCGGCGCAGGATATCGAGGCCCAGATTTATTTTGCAGTTTGCTTTCAGAATCATAGAACAAAGGTAAGAATTTTCTATTTTTGCCGTATGAAATTCCGCACCGAAATCGAAATATCGCCCCTCAGGATGCAGATCGGCTACGAAAACCGCATGCTGACACTCGGATCGTGCTTCGCCGCACACATCGCCGGGAAACTCGCCGGGGCGAAATTCCGCGTCACGGAAAACCCCTCGGGCATCCTTTTCAACCCGCTGTCTATCGCCGCGGCGATCCGCAGTTACGCCTCCCCCGCCGCCGTAACGCGCAACGAACTGGGGTTCGACGGCGACGTGTGGTACCATTTCGGATTTCACGGCGACTTCTCGGCCCCGACGGCCGAAGAGGCCCTCGCGCGGATGAACGCCGCACGACAGGCCGGGGCCGAAGCGCTCCGCACCGCCGACCGGGTGATCCTTACGTTCGGCACCGCATGGGTCTACGAACGCCGGGGCGAGGTCGTCGCCAACTGCCACCGAAGGCCCGCCGCGGAGTTTTCCAGACGGCGGCTTTCGGTCGGAGAGATCGTGGAGAGCGTCGCGGAGCTGATCGGGGGACCGCTTGCCGGAAAGCAGATTATCCTGACCATCAGTCCGGTGCGCCACATCGGAGACACCCTGGCAGGCAACGCCGTGAGCAAAGCCGCGCTGCGGCTGGCCGCGGAGGAACTGAAGCAAAGGTTCGGGTGCGTCGAATATTTCCCTGCCTACGAGATCGTCACCGACGACCTGCGCGACTACCGGTTCTATGCCGACGACCTCGTGCATCCCGCTCCGCAGGCCGTGACGTACGTCTGGGAGAAATTCACCGAAACGGCCCTCACCGACCGCGCCCGGAGACTGCTCCCGGAAGTCGAAGCCATCGCCGCCGCAGCGGCCCACCGGCCCCGCAATCCGCAGAGCGAGGCGCACCGCTCCTTCTGCCGCCGCCAGCTGGAACGTATCGCCGCACTCCCAGAGATCGATTTTCGGTCGGAAGCGGCCTGTTTCCGCCGATGTCTCGAAATAAATTCGTAAATTTGCGGCCAATTCCATTACGCAGATGACAAAAAAACTCTTTCTATATGCCATAGCCACCGTGGCAGCTCTCCAGAGCGTCGCGGCACAGCCCCGGCTGATCGTCCAGATCGTCGTCGGCTCGATGCGCGGCGAGGACCTCGACCGCTATGCCGAAAATTTCGGCGAAGGGGGCTTCCGCAGGCTCACCGAGGGCGGCACGGTCTATACCGACAGCCGCTACGACTACCTGCAAACCACCACGCCCGTATCGCTGGCCACGCTCACCACGGGGGCCATGCCCTCGACCCACGGCGTGATCGGATCGTGCTGGGTGGACTACACGACCAACAAAGTCATCGAACTGACCGCCGGACGACGGGGTCCCGGAGCTTACAACCTGATCGCCCCGACGCTCTCGGAGACGTTGCTGCAACACGCTCCCGGCAGCCGCTCGGTGACCGTCGCCGCCGAAGCCGTATCGGCCGTGGTGATGGCCGGACGCGCCGGGGAGGTCTTCTGGCTCGACTCGGCGCGCTGCGACTGGGTGACCTCGCCTTACTATGCACCCGCAGTTCCCGAATGGATCGACCGCAGCAACCGCGAGCGGTACAACCTCTCGTACATCTCGACCGAGTGGCGCACGCTGCTCGAACGCGGCCGTTACCTCAACACCCGCAACTACGACATCGCGCTGGCGGGCAAGAGCCGGAAAGAGAAAGACCTGAACGGCTCGGGACGCCTGAAACTGACCGACGATTTCGAACGCCTGCTCTACACCCCCGCGGGCAACACCGCCGTGCTGGGGCTGGCCAAGCAGGCCATAGCGCAATACAAGCTCGGCGACGACAAAGTCCCCGACCTGCTGAACATCTGTCTCGACGCGCCGCGACGCATCAGCGAAGCCTACGGTCCCGAGTCGATCGAAGTCGAGGACATGTACTACCGGCTGGACCGCGACCTGGCGGATTTCCTGACCTTCGTATTCGCGCAGGTCAAAGACGGCAACGCGATGGTCGTGCTCACCTCCGACCACGGAACGAGCCCCTCCTACGATGCCGGACCGGGCGATGCCGACCGCTTCAACCCGCGGCAGTTCGAGGTGATCGTCAACGGATTCCTCAACGTCCGCTACGGTGTGGGCGACTGGGTGGTGGAGTACTGCGACCGGAGCGTGTGGCTCAACCACAACCTCATCTACGAACGGGGACTGAACCTCGCCGAAGTGCAGAACGAAGTGGCGATCTTCGCCATGCAGTTCAGCGGCATCTCCCACGCGCTGGCCGCCACGGCCATGCGCACGAGCTATTTCGGCAGCGGATACGCCCGGCGGATGCAGAACAGCTTCTATCCCCGGCGTTCGGGCGACGTGATCCTGAACCTGATGCCCGGGTGGATCGAGGAGCAGGAGCGCTGCTGGTCGATGTCGGGCTCGATGTACGGCTACGACACCGAGGTTCCGCTGGTGTTCTACGGCAAGGGCGCAGGCATGCAGCGGGTGAACCGCCGCGTGGATATGACCGCCGTGGCCCCGACGCTGGCGCGGCTGGCGGGCATCCGCGAACCGGCGGCCTCGGAGGGCGTAGTTTTAGAGGAAATTGCAGAATGAACGAGGGATAATTTCGACCGAAACCCGGCCGCTTGCGATAAGCCCCTCCCGAGGGAGGGGTTTGGGGTGGGGTCAGACTTGCAAACGACGCCACGGGCGGCGACAACGACGAACGGAAGAGAAACGACCATAAAAAACGTTATACCATGGATAGCATACAGGACGACATCATCGAGGAATTTTCCGTCTTCGACGACTGGCTGGACAAATACGACTACCTGATCGGCCTGAGCGAAACGCTCCCCCCGATCTCCCCCGAACACCGCACCGGGCAGTACCTCATCGAAGGGTGCCAGTCGCGGGTCTGGGTCGACGCAAGGCTCGAAGACGGAAAGGTTTACTACGCGGCGGACAGCGACGCCATAATAACCAAGGGCATTATCGCGTTATTGATCCGTGTACTGAACGGCCGCACGCCGCAGGAGATACTCGACACGGAGCTCTACTTCATCGACGCCATCGGGCTTTCGGCCAACCTCTCGCCCACGCGGGCCAACGGGCTGGTGTCGATGGTCAAACAGATGCGGCTGTACGCTTTGGCTTTTCAAGCCAAAGCCAATTAAAATGAAGAATTAAAAATTAAAAATTAGGGTATGACGCCTGAAGAAATACTTCAAGTCGAGAAGGATATCGTTGCGACCCTCAAGAACATATACGATCCCGAAATCCCGGTCAACATCTACGACCTGGGGCTGATCTACGAGATCGACTACACGCCCGACGGCGTGGCTACGATACGCATGACCCTCACCGCCCCCAACTGCCCGATGGCCGACATGCTCGTCGAGGACGTGAACCTCCAGGTCGGGAAGGTCAAAGGCGTGAAATCGGTGAACGTCATCCTCACGTTCGATCCCGTGTGGGACAAGAGCATGATGTCCGAGGAGGCGTTGTTGGAACTCAACATGTTCTGACAATGGCGGAGACGGAGACACGGACGATCGAACGGCTGCGGGCCGGGGCCGGGACATACGCCTGCGGCGGTTACCTCGGCGGGCTCGGCACGCTCCAGCGCACCGAACTCTGCACGACGCTGATCTTCGACCGCCTGAGCCGTAAGATGCGCATGGTCGAAGCGCTCCGCAGCGAAGCCGCCGACAACTGGAACCAGACCTTCTACCTGCTCTACTTCCGCACGCTGGGCGACCGCCGCAACCAGGAGGCTTACCTCGAGTTGGCACGGCGCGTGCCCTACAAGACCGTACTGCGCGAACGGCTGGCCCCGCACGCCGTCGAGGCAATGCTGTTCGGAGCCTCGGGACTGCTGGAGCTCTACCGCAACGACACCTACACGCTCGATCTGAAACGCAGTTTCGAATACCTCGCGGCCAAATACGGCATCGAGCCGATGGAGGCTTCGGCATGGACGCTGAACGAGATACGCCCGGCCAACCACCCGGTGCTGCGGCTGGCACAAGCCGCGGAGTTCTTCTCGCAGGACGAGTTCGTGATGGAGCGCGCCATGTCCTGCCGCACGGAGGAGGAGGTTCGCAAGCTGTTCTGCATCGAGGCGTCGCCCTACTGGCGCACACACCACATTCCCGGCGCCGAGAGCGACGAAAGCCCCAAGCGTATCGGAGCGTTCAAAGCCAACATCATCGGCATCAACCTGGTCGCGGTACTGCAGTTCGCCTACGGCAGTTACACGGCCAACGAACGGCTGCGCGACAGCGCCCTGACGCTCATGGAGCGTCTCCCGGCCGAGGACAACCGCTACATGCGCGACTGGCAGTCGGCCGGAATCCGCCCCCGCAACGCCTTCGAATCGCAAGCCCTGCTGCAACTGGCCGCCGAGTACTGCGCCGAAAAACGGTGCGCGGAGTGCCCCGTCGGACGGCGGATCGTGCGGCAGACGGCTGACACAGAGGACCGGACGGCGGATATTTTGGCTTTTCCGGAAAAATAGTTACTTTTGCGCAACGTCACGCTCCCGGCGGCAGACCCGAACTCCGGAAATCTGCCGTAAATTGTGTTTATACCCATGCTTTTCAATTCATTTGAATTCGCGCTGTTCCTCCCGGTCGTCTTCCTGCTCTACTGGTTCGTGTTCAACCGCAGCCTGCGGGCGCAGAACCTCTTCGTCGTAGGGGCCAGCTACCTCTTCTACGGATGGTGGAACTGGCGGTTTCTCCTGCTGATCGCTTTCACGTCGCTGTGCAGCTACGCCAGCGGACTGCTTATCGACCGTTTCCGGAAACGGGGGGGGGAACGTATAAGCCGGGCCGTCAGCGTGGGGAACATCCTGCTGAACCTCGCAATCCTCGGCGTCTTCAAATATTACGACTTCTTCGTGGCGTCGTTCGCCGAGCTGTTCGGCATCGCCGACTGCGACAGCCTCCTGCTGCGGATCATCCTGCCGGTCGGCATCTCGTTCTACACCTTCCAAGCCCTGAGCTACTCGATCGACGTCTACCGCGAAAAACTCGCCCCGACACGCGACATCGTCGCCTTCTTCGCCTTCATCTCCTTCTTCCCGCAGCTCGTGGCCGGCCCCATCGAACGAGCCACGAACCTGTTGCCGCAATTCCTGCGGCCGCGGACGTTCGACACGGCGCAGGCCGTGGACGGACTGCGGCAGGCGTTGTGGGGATTCTTCAAAAAAATCGTCGTGGCGGACAACTGCGCCATCCTGGCCAACGGCATCTTCGACAACTACGAAAACCTTTCGGGAGGGGCTCTCGTCATCGGCGCCGTGGCCTTCTCGTTCCAGATCTACGGCGACTTCTCGGGCTACTCGGACATCGCCATCGGCATCTCGCGGCTGTTCGGATTCAGCCTCATGCGCAATTTCAACTACCCCTATTTTTCACGCGACATCGCCGAATTCTGGCGCCGCTGGCACATCTCGCTCACCACGTGGTTCCGCGACTACATCTACATCCCGCTGGGCGGCAGCCGGGGTCCGAAATGGATGGTATTCCGCAACACGCTGATCATCTTCCTCGTCAGCGGATTCTGGCACGGCGCGAACTGGACCTTCATCGCCTGGGGAGGCTATCATGCGCTGCTGTTCCTGCCGCTGATCCTCTCGGGGCGCAACCGCCGGTACACCGGGGAGATTGCCGCCGGACGGGCGTTTCCGTCGGCAGGCGACGCCCTGCGCATGGCCGGGACCTTCTGTCTGGCGGCCGTGGGATGGATCATCTTCCGCGCCGAGACCATCGGCGATGCCTGGCGCTACGTGCGGAGAATCTTCTCGCCGGCGATCCTCGACCGCGTGGCGCTCGGCGGCAGCTACGAATCGCCCGGCATCAACGCCGCCGTCGGGGTGGCGATCCTGCTGGCGGTCGAATGGAGCCAGCGAACCCGCCAACACGGACTCGAACTGACCGGACGGGCGCATATCCGCCGCCGAAGCGTACGCTACGCCGTCTACTACCTGCTGATTCTGGGCATCTACATCATGCACGCCCAGCAGCAGACGTTCATCTATTTCCAATTCTGATCCAGCCATGAACCGATTCCTGCGACGCATCTTCTGGTTCGTACTGCCCGTGGCTGCCGCGGCCGCCGGCGCGGAGTGGGGACTGCGCAGCATCCCCCACCAGCTCGGATACAAGGCCGCCTACATGGAACGGCACGCCCCGGAGATCGAAGTGCTCTCGCTGGGGCTCTCGCACGCCTTCTACGGGCTCGATTTCCACGCCTCGAAATTCCGGGGATTCAACCTCGCCTACCACGGACAGCCGCTCGACCGCGACCTGGAACTTTGGGAGAAATACGCCGACCGTCTCACGTCGCTGCGCGCCGTGGTGATCTCACTCTCGTGTTGGAGCACCCATCACCGGCTGCGCAAGGACGGCGAACAATGGCGCGTGCCCTTTTACACGATCAACTACGACCTGCCGGGACCGTGGTATGCCTTCAAGGAGCGTTACATCATCGCCTACCCTTCGCCGGCGTTCCGCTACCTGAAACACGCCCTCTCGCCCGGGGACATCCGCGCCGAGGGCAACACCCCGCAGGACGAGTTCGGCTCCTACATGGCCCTGCGCGACAACCGGCGCCCCGACTGGGACCGGCGCACGGCCGAAGGCGCCGCCCGGGGACATTCGGATTTCAGCCCCGAAGACGCGGCGCACAACCGCGAAGTGCTGCGCCGCATCGCCGCCGACTGTGCGGCCCGCGGCGTCCGGGTGGTGCTCTACACCCCGCCGACGTGGCCGACCTACCACGAACACCTCTCGGAAGAGATCGTGACCCTCACGCGGCAGATCGGAACGTCGCTGGCCCGGGAGTTTCCCAACGTGCGTTATGCGGACCTGCTGAAAGACAAGCGGTTCACGGCCGACGACTTCTTCGACGCCTCGCACCTCAATTACGACCACGGAGGCCGGAAACTCATCCGCATCCTCGACGACGAAATCGCCGAAGATCCTTTTCCGGCAAAATAATTCGCAGAAAACCCATTCCGGGACCGCCCTCCGGATGGATTTCAAAAAATTATTATTATTTTTGTAGGATTTAGAACCCGTAACTCCGAAAACAACAACAACATTATGGATATTCTTGCAAGTATAATCAAAGTCCTCTTCGGCTCGAAAGCCGATAAGGACCGCAAACAGATCGAGCCTTACCTGGAGAAGATCAAGGCCGTTTACCCCTCGATCGAGGCGCTCTCGAACGACGAACTGCGCGCGCGCAGCGAGGCCCTGAAAAAGCAGATCGCCGATTTCATCGCCGGGGACGAGGCCCATATCGTCGAGCTGAAAGCCATCCTCGAGAAGCCCGAGACGCAGCTCGAAGAGAAAGAGAAGATCTCGAAGGAGATCGACGAGACGACCAAGCGCATCGACGAGAAGATCGAGGAGGTGCTCGACAAGATTCTCCCCGAGGCGTTCGCCATCATGAAGGATACGGCGCGCCGCTTCGCCCAGAACGATACGGTCGTGGTGACGGCCAACGATTTCGACCGCAATCTCGCCGCGACGAAGGATTTCGTCACCATCGAGGGCGACAAGGCCGTCTACGCCACCCACTGGCTGGCCGGCGGCAACGACATGAAGTGGGACATGATCCACTACGACGTGCAGTTGTTCGGCGGCGTGGTACTCCACCAGGGCAAGATCGCCGAGATGGCGACGGGCGAGGGAAAGACCCTCGTGGCGACGCTCCCCGTATTCCTCAACGCACTGGCCAGGAAGGGCGTGCACATGGTGACGGTGAACAACTACCTCGCCAAGCGCGACTCCGAATGGATGGGCCCGATGTATCAGTTCCACGGCCTTTCGGTAGCCTGCATCGACGACACGCAGCCCAACTCCGACGAGCGCCGCGCGGCCTACATGGCCGACATCACATTCGGAACCAACAACGAATACGGCTTCGACTACCTGCGCGACAACATGGCTTCGTCGCCCAAGGACCTCGTGCAGCGCAAGCACCACTATGCCATCGTCGACGAGGTCGACTCGGTGCTGATCGACGACGCCCGGACGCCGCTCATCATCTCGGGTCCCGTACCCAAGGGCGACGACCAGATGTTCGAGCAGTACCGCCCGGCGATCGAGAACCTCTACAACCTGCAGAAGAACCTCGTGACGGCCCTGCTGGCCGAGGCGCGCCAGCTCATCACGGCCGGCAAGACCGAAGAGGGCGGAGTGAAGCTCTACCGCGCCCACAAGGGTCTGCCGAAATACAAACCGCTCATCAAATACCTCTCGGAACAGGGCGTGAAGGCGCTGATGCAGAAGACCGAGAATACCTACATGCAGGACAACAACCGCCGCATGCCCGAGATCACCGACGACCTGTTCTTCGTCATCGACGAGAAGCTCAACTCGGTGGAACTCACGGATAAAGGTCACGAAGTGCTGTCGAAGAACTTCAACGAGGACGGCTTCTTCGTGATGCCCGACATCGGCGCCGAAGTCGCCGAGCTGGAAAAGGCCGGACTGACGCCCGAGGAGAAGGCGCAGAAGCGCGACGAGGTGATCAACGACTACTCGATCAAATCGGAGCGCGTGCACACGGTGATCCAACTGCTGAAGGCGTTCGCCATGTTCGAAAAGGACATCGAATATGTGGTGATGGACAACAAGGTGAAGATCGTCGACGAACAGACGGGCCGTATCCTCGAGGGACGCCGCTATTCGGACGGACTCCACCAGGCCATCGAGGCCAAGGAGCACGTGAAGGTCGAGGCCGCGACGCAGACATTCGCCACCATCACGCTGCAGAACTATTTCCGCATGTACCACAAGCTCGGCGGTATGACCGGTACGGCCGAGACGGAAGCTTCGGAGTTCTGGAGCATCTACAAACTGGATGTCGTGGTGATCCCGACCAACCGCAAGGTGATCCGCGACGACCGCCAAGACCTGATCTACAAGACCAAGCGCGAAAAATACAACGCCGTGATCGAGGAGATCGTCAAACTCGTCGAGGCGGGCCGTCCGGTGCTGGTCGGCACCACGTCCGTCGAGATCTCGGAGCTGCTGAGCCGCATGCTCAAACTCCGCGGCATCCGGCACAACGTCCTGAACGCCAAGCAGCATGCGCTGGAGGCTCAGGTCGTGGCCGAGGCCGGACGTTCGGGACAGGTGACCATCGCCACCAACATGGCGGGTCGCGGTACCGACATCAAGCTGGCGCCCGAAGTGAAAGAGGCCGGAGGTCTGGCGATCATCGGTACGGAGCGCCATGAAAGCCGCCGCGTCGACCGCCAGCTGCGCGGACGTGCCGGACGTCAGGGCGACCCCGGATCGTCGCAGTTCTTCGTATCGCTCGAGGACGACCTGATGCGTCTGTTCGGGTCGGGCCGCATCGCCACGATGATGGACCGCATGGGTCTGAAAGAGGGCGAGGTGATCCAGGCAGGCATGATGACCAAGGCCATCGAACGCGCCCAGAAAAAGGTCGAGGAGAACAACTTCGGCATCCGCAAACGCCTGCTGGAATACGACGACGTGATGAACTCGCAGCGCGAGGTGATCTACACCCGCCGCCGTCATGCACTCTACGGCGAGCGCATCGAGATCGACCTGAACAACATCATGTACGACTACGCCGACAACTTCGTGGAGGAGAATCGCGGCATCGACCTCGAGGATTTCCGCATGGAGCTGATCCGCGAGGTGGCCGTGGAGCCTCAGATCGATGAAAAGACCTATGAGGACGCCAAGCCCGCAGAGTTGGTCGAGGTGATCGTCAAGGCGCTGAAGGAGGCTTATGCGCGCCGGGCGAAGGCCGTGGCCGACACGGTACGGCCTGTGATGGAGCGCATCTACGAGGACAAGAAGGACCAGCTGGATTCGAACATCTACTTCCCGCTGACGGACGGCCATCTGGGTTACAACGTGCCGGTGAACCTGCAGAGATGCAAGAACACGGACGGCGCGGAGATTTATAAGGTATTCTCGAAAGTGGTGATGTTCACCACCATCGACGATGCCTGGCGCGAGCACCTGCGCGAGATGGACGACCTGCGCCAGAGCGTACAGAACGCCACCTACGAGCAGAAGGACCCGCTGCTGATCTACAAGTTCGAGTCGTTCGAGCTCTTCTCGAAGATGATCGTCAAGGTCAACCGCGACGTGCTGTCCATCCTCAACAAAGCCTACATTCCCGTACGCGACCAGAACGCCGAGGCCGTACAGCGTCAGCAGCAGGAGCGGGCCAAGGTCGATGTCAACAAGCTGCAGGCTTCGCGCATGCAGGCCGCGGCGCAGGCCGGGCAGGAGGAGCGCCAGAAGCCGATGCCAATGCATGTCGAGAAAAAGGTCGGCCGCAACGATCCGTGTCCCTGCGGTTCGGGCAAGAAGTATAAGAATTGTCACGGAAAAGGCCTGTAAGCCTTTTCCGTGACAATTCCAATTAAAAATGATGAATTAAAAATTAAAAATCGTGGGGTATCAGGAAGAGAAACAGCGCCAGCTGGACCTGCGCTACCTGCGCATGGCGAGCATCTGGGCCGAAAATTCATACTGCGTGCGCCGCAAGGTCGGGGCACTGATCGTCAAAGACAAAATGATCATCTCCGACGGTTACAACGGCACTCCCTCGGGCTTCGAGAACATCTGCGAAGACGGGGAGGGCCACACCAAGCCCTATGTGCTCCACGCCGAAGCCAACGCCATCACCAAGGTCGCCAAGTCGGCCAACAACTGCGACGGGTCGACGCTCTACATCACCGCCGCACCCTGCATCGAGTGTTCGAAGCTGATTATTCAGGCGGGTATCAAACGGGTGGTGTATGCGGAGGACTACCGTTCGGAAGAGGGGCTGGACCTGCTGCGCCGTGTCGGCATCGAGTGCGTGCAGTGCGGGTTGAATGAAAAATGACAGCCCCGATGAAAAAGGCCCTTTTCCTGTTCGCTGCCCTGACATGCGCCGGATTCGGTTCGGCACAGAACATCATGGCGGACACCGTGCCGGCGCTGCCGCCCTGCGTCTACTGCGAGATCATGGCCAACCACCTGCCCACACACCGCAACAGCGGCGTGCTGTTCGATTTCGGACAGAAGACCGGAGCCCTGAAATACAACTACCTGACAGACGCCGCAGGCAACAAACTGCTCTTCAATTCGGGGATAGAGGCGCTCAATTATATGGTGTGCCGCGGCTGGGAATTCGTGCAGGCCTACACCTCGGGCGAGAACAGCGGCCTCACCCACTACCTCCTGCGCATCGCATCGGCCCGGCTGACCGCGGAACAGCGCGCAGCGCTGCTCACCCCGCCGGAACGGGAACGACCGAAACCCGAAAAAAAGCGATAACGCGAAAGAGAGTTCCAGGAACTCTTTTTCTTTTTTCCGAAGATTTGCTTTTCCGACATTTCCTTCGTATATTAGGTGTGTGAAACCCTGAAAATCGAACCGTTATGAAACGTATCGTCATCGTAGGCGCCACGTCGGGCATCGGGCTCGAGACAGCCCGGCTCTGCATCCGTGCCGGATGGCGGGTCGGAGCGGCGGGACGCCGTCAGGAGGCCCTCGACGCCCTCCGGGCGGAGGCTCCCGCGCAGGTCGAAGTCGAGGCGTTGGACGTCAACCGCGACGACGCCCCGGAGCACCTCGCACGACTGATCGAGCGGCTCGGCGGCATGGACATCTACCTCCACTCGTCGGGAATCGGCAGCCGTAACACCGACCTGCGTCCCGATATCGAAATCGCTACCCTGCGCACCAACGGCGAAGGCTTCGTGCGGATGGTAACGGCGGCTTTCGGCTACTTCCGCGGCAACGGCGGCGGACACCTGGCCGTCATCAGTTCGATCGCCGGAACCCGGGGACTCGGCTCCGCACCCGCCTACTCGGCGACCAAACGGATGCAGAACACCTATATCGACGCACTGGCCCAGCTCTCCCGGATGGAGGGATACAACATCCGGTTTACGGACATCCGCCCGGGATTCGTGGCTACCCCGCTGCTGGCCGGGGACGGGAATTACCCGATGCTGATGCCGACCGAAAAGGTCGCGGCGCGGATCATGCGCATCCTCCGGCGGCCACGCCGCCGGGTGGTCATCGACCGCCGTTATGCGGTGATGGTCTTTTTCTGGAGACTGATCCCCCAGTGGCTCTGGGAACGGCTGAAAGTACGGACAAAAGGATAAGGGAGAACCCTGCGGGACGATTTCCGCAGGGTTTTTCGTCGCAGGGCCGAAAAAATTCATTACATTTGCCCCGAATGGCACGACAGCGGCACACACCCAAAGGGCGGCTTCTGATGACGGGAACGATTCTGTTGATCCTGTTGGTGGCGGGCGTGCTCGTCACCGGCCGCATCATCAACGGGATGGCCGTGCAGATGAGCGAACGGGTCATCACGCAGATCAGCCAGTATCACTACCGGCTCCTGCAGGCCGAGTTCGGACGCTCGGAGAAGGTGCTCGCGGTGGCAGCGCAGTTCATACGCACGCATCCCGCAGCCTCGGAGACCGAACTGCATGTACTGGCTTCGACGCTGACGGAGATGGACCCCAAGGTGGGCCGCATCTGGTTCATGGAGGAGAGCAGGCAGACCCTCCGCAGCTATTCCCGCGGCGGGGAACTGCAGGTCCCGGCACCGGGCGAAGATTTACGGCGGCAGGTCGCCCGGATGCCGGACGATTCGGTCCGGAGCCGCGTGAACGAGCAGGTGTGGAGCATGTCCTGCCGCATCCGGGACAGCCGGGGCGCCGCACACATTTGCGGCATCGACCTGCCGTTGCAGGAGATGTACGACTACATGGCCGAACAAAATCCCCACAGCCGCAGTTACGCCATCCTGCTGGACCCCGAGGGGATGATCGTCTACCACCCCAATCCGCAAATGCTGGGACGCCCGGCGAACGAATCATCGGGGTTCGAGGCATTCCGGGAAGTATTGGCCACGGGGCGGCAAACCATCACCTACACCGTCTCGGAGTATCTCGGGGTCGATGAGGAACGCATCTACTATCCCCTGCAGCTCGGAGGCCGCCGCTGGGTGGCGGGCATCGGCATTCCCCGGCTGGCCATCGAGCAGGACATCGACGATTTCCATTTCTATACGATCCTCACGGCCGTCATTTCGGTATTGTTCTTCGCAACGCTGCTCATCGTGGCACAGCGCCGCTGGCGGCGCGAATACGACCTGCGGCGTCTTTCGGAGCAGGAGTCGGCGCAACTGCATCTGCAGCAGGTGCTCGAACAGATCGACCCCCATTTCCTGTTCAACTCGCTCAATTCGCTCTACGCCCTGATACGCTGCAACCCCGAGCAGGCCCGGGAGTTCACCCTCACGCTGTCGAAGGTCTACCGCCACGTGCTCGAGCGCCGCAAGCAGATACTCTCGACCCTCTCGGACGAGATCGACTTCACGTGGCAGTACTACTCGCTGCAGAAAATCCGCTTCAGCGACCGCATCGAGCTCACCACGGCCATCGACCCCGCACTGCGCAACTGGCGCATCCCGGCGATGAGTCTTCAGACACTCGTCGAGAACGCCCTCAAACACAACCGCATCACGGGCCGCAACCCGCTGCGCATCCGCATCCGCACCGAGGGCGAAAGCCTTGTCATCGAGAACAACTACACCCCGCGCAGCGAAGGCAATGCCGAGTCGCTGGGCGTGGGGCTGGAACGCATCCGCTCGGTATACCGGTTCTACACCGAGGAGAACATCTCCATCTCCTCCGACGCCGAGGCTTTCCGCTGCCGGCTGCCGCTGCTGCCGCCGGAAAAGTAAAATCGACCCGAAACTGCTATTTTCAGGCCGACACCGGCCCGCCTAATTGCGGCATTCACTCCCCCAAACCGGGCATTCGTCCCGATTCGCTTTTCTTTAAAAAATTTAAATTATATTATTGCATCGTGCGGATTGTGTATCCGAAAGAAACCGAGCAATAATAAAACATGAACACACGACGATTTACCCTGATGGCAGCAGCCCTGGCAACGCTCTTCCTGCTGGCGGCCGCTCCTGCGGAGGCCAAGAAGAAGCCGGGCCGCAAATCGAAGAAAACCGAAGCCGCAGCCCCCAAGGCCGACTCGCTCAAAAAAGACAAGAAAAAAGGTTACGAGGAGTTGCTGAAAGGCGCCGTAACCGACAAGGGCCTGTTCGACGTCCACCGCAAGGGTACGGACTTCCTGTTCGAGATACCCGACTCGCTGATGGGCCGCGACATCCTGATCGTCAACAAGATATCGGGCGTACCCTACGCCCTGAACGACAGCGGGATCAACAAGGGCATGGGCTACGGCGAAAAGATCGTCCGCTTCCGCAAGGACACCCTTTATAAAAAGGTCTGGGTCATGACCTACGACCCGCGCATCACCTCGCCCGAAGGCGACCGCATCACCCGCTCGGTGAAGGACAACTACCGCGAAACGGCGATCGAGCAGTTCCCGATCGAGGCTTACAATCCCGATTCCACGACGGTGGTCATCAAAGTCAACAAGGTCTTCGACGGCAGCGAAAAGAGCTTCAACAACGTCTTCGGAGCGCTCCGCATCAGCGGCTCCCCGAAAAAAGACCTCTCGAAGATCGAGTCCGTGAAATCGTTCCCCGAAAACATCATCGTCAAATCGACCCTCTCGGGTTCACACTCCGGCGAGGGCGGTTCGACGGCCGTCACCGTGGATATCACCTCGAACCTCGTCCTGCTGGCCGAGGAGCCGATGGTGGCCCGTTTCTCCGACGAGCGCGTGGGCTATTTCGAAATCGGACACCTCTATTTCAACGACAACCAACAGAAGGCCGAGGAGCGGGCATTCATCAACCGCTGGCGCCTGGAGCCCAAACCCGAGGACGTGGAGCGCTACAAGCGCGGAGAACTCGTGGAGCCGCAGAAGCCGATCGTACTCTGGATCGACCCGGCGACGCCGCCCGTATGGGTGCCCTACATCAAAAAGGGCATCGTCGAGTGGCAGGAGGCTTTCGAAGCCGCCGGATTCAAAAACGCCATCATCGCCAAAGAGGTGGACCCCGAGGACAAGGAGTTCGACATCGACGACGTGCGCTACTCGGTGGTGACCTATGCCGCCTCGGAAACGGCCAACGCCATGGGACCCTCGGTGATCGACCCCCGCAGCGGCGAAATCATCGAAGCTGACATCATCTGGTGGCACAACGTAATGAGCATCCTCCAGGCATGGATTCGCCTGCAGACGGGCGCCGTAGACCCCCAGGCCCGGGCCAACAAGCTCCCCACGGAGCTGATGGGCAACGCCGTGCGTTTCGTCTCGTCGCACGAGCTGGGGCACAGCCTCGGCCTGAAGCACAATTTCGGCGCTTCGTACTCGGTGCCGGTGGATTCGCTCCGTTCGAAGACCTACACGGCGTCGCACGGCACGGCCAGCTCGATCATGGACTACGCCCGCTTCAACTACGTGGCCCAGCCCGAGGACGGCATCACGCAACTGACGCCCAAGATCGGGACCTATGACAAACACGCCATCAACTGGGGTTACCGCTGGCTCGGCGCCAAGGACCCCCACGAAGAGCTGCCGACGCTCAACGCCTGGCTGCGCGAGCATGAGGACGATCCCGAATACTGGTACGGCGAGCAGCGGTTCCAGGGCAACGAGGACCCCCGTTCGCAGTCGGAGGACCTGGGCAACGACGCTGTCAAAGCCAGCCTCTACGGACTGAAGAACCTGCAGCGCATCGTTCCCCACATAACGGACTGGACCTCGGAGGAGGGCGAACTGCAATACGAAAGCGGCCGCTTCCTGATGGCCGTCGTCTTCCAGTGGATGGCTTACGCCGACCACGTGAAGACCAACGTCGGCGGGTTCTACCTCAACAACGTCGTGGCGGGGCATGATATCGACCGCTACATCCCGGTTCCGGCCGACTACCAGCGCAAGAGCGTCAAATACCTGATCGACCAGGTGTTCACCATCCCCGAATGGCTGTTCAACGCCAAGGTCTGGGACAAGGCTTACGCCCAACGGCTGTCGCCCGTGGGGATGATGGAATACGCACCCTACAACTTCGCGCGCGAACTGCAGTACAAGGCCTATTACGAACTGCTGGCCGACGAACGTCTGGTGCGCATGTACGAGGTCGAGGCACGGCAGGGACGCGGAGCGAAGACCTACACCCCCGAGCAGATGATGGACGACATCACCCGTGCCGTCTTCATCCGTCCCGGAAACCGCACCCTCACGATCTGGGAGCGCATGAGCCAGAAGAACTACCTCGACGCGCTGATCGTCTCGTCGAATATCACGATGGTCAAAACCACCAAACTGGGTTCGACGCTCCACGAACACGACGGACGCGGATGCTGTTCGCTGATGCAGGAGGCTCCGGAACTGCATCTCGAACCGCTGCCGAGACCCGAGGACATCCAGTTCCGCACGGCGCGCAACTACGACCTGATGAAGCGCGTCAGCGAAACGACCTCGGCCAAGCGGGCCGAGATGCGCAGGCTGCTGACCCTTGTGCAGGGCCGCACCGGAAGCGGCGACCAGGCGACCCGGAACCATTACCGGGACCTCGAACTGAGATTGAAAGAAGCCTTGCGTATGTTATAAGGCAAAACACCCGAGCTGCAAAGCCGTCTTCCTCCCGGAAAGACGGCTTTGCGGCTCCTAAAGGGGAGACGAAACAGGTTACAGATTAAAACATATTTACAAGATATAACTCCGATTTGATACAAAAATAACTCAAACACATTTATTTTTACAGCATGAAAAAACTCCTTACGCTATTCGTCCTGATCTGTCCGCTGCTCGCACTGGCGCAGCAGACCCGGCAGATCACCGGCCAGGTCCTCGACCGCGCCGACGGTGCGCCGCTGGTAGGCGCCACCGTCTTCATCGCGCCCGAAGAGACTCAGGCCAAGAATTACAACCCGCAGGGAACCATCGCCTACGAACAGGGACGCTTCGCTTTCAAACTCCCCGTAAGCGTCAAAAAAGTCGTGGTCAGCTACCTCGGTTACGAAGCACAGACCTTGGATATTTCGGGAAAAAGCAACTTCACGATCTACCTCTCGGCGACCGACAACAAGATGGACGCCGTCGTGGTAACGGGTTACCAGCGCATCGAGAAGCGCAAGCTGACCTCGTCGATCTCCAATGTCAAAATGTCGGACATCGCACGCGACGGCGTGGCGAGCGTCGACGAGATGCTCTCGGGTTCGATCGCAGGTCTGACATCGACCCCCACGACAGGCGCTCCGGGCGGAGCCAGCAAGGTTAAAATCCGCAGTACGGTGACGCTGAACGGCAACACCGATCCGCTGTGGGTGCTGGACGGCATGCCGCTCGAAGGCAACGACATCCCCTCGGACTGGTCGTCGAAAGAGAACGTCGACAACCTCTACAACATGTCGATCGCCGGTCTCAACCCGGCCGACATCGAGGACATCACCGTCCTGAAAGACGCCGCGGCAACGGCCATCTACGGAGCCCGCGCAGCCAACGGCGTCATCATCATCACCACCAAGAGCGGTCGCCGCAACCAGGCCACGCGCGTCAATGTCTCGGCGTCGCTCTTCGTGACGGACCGTCCCAACCTCGACAAACTGAACCTGATGAACGCTTCGCAGAAGGTCGATTTCGAACTGGGGCTGGCTTCCAACGGACGGCTCAACTACCGGGAAAAGATGGGCGGCGTAGCACGCATTCTGGACCAGGCCGGCGAGCGGACTGCGCTCCGCGAAGGCGGATTTTCGTCGCTCTCACCCGAAACGCAGTCGGCGATCAACGCCCTGCGCAAGGACGGCATCGACTGGAGCAAGGAGATCTACCGGGTAACGCTCAACCAACAGTACAGTATCAGCATCTCGGGCGGCGGCAACAAGGCCAGCTACTATTTCTCGGGCGGATACTATAACGAGCAGGGAACGACCATCGGTACGGGATTCGAACGTCTGAACCTCACGATGAAGACCGACTACGACCTGCTGAAAAACCTGCGTTTCGGCGCCTCGGTGTTCGTGGGTCAGAACAAGAATGAATCGTACGTTTCGGACACGGACGTCTTCACCAATCCCTCGCAATACACCCGCACGGTGAACCCTTATCTGACAGCCTATAATCCCGACGGCAGCTATGTCTACGACCCCGACATGGCCGCTTATCAGGGAAACAACGACGATGTGATCGACTATAACTTCTTCGAAGAGCAGCACAATACGGAATATTCGCTCAAAACCCGTTCGATCAAGACCATCTTCGACCTCGACTACAAGCCCGTCAAGGGGCTGCGCATCTTCACCCAGTTCGGCCTGCAGGTCGATAACTCGATGACCGAGAAGATGGCGCAGGAGAATAGTTATTTCACTCGCAAATACGCACTTTATTCGCGCGTGGACGGTATCACATACATGCCCGAAGGCGGCATTATCCAGAACTGGAACGGCGACCTCTCGCAGTATACCTGGAAGGCGCAGGCCGAGTATTCGGGAACTTTCGCCAAGAAACACGAACTGGACCTGATGGCCGGCCTGGAGATGCGCGGAACGACGAGCACCACCATCCACACCAAAGGATTCGGATTCGACTCCAAAACGATGGTTTCCGAAACGATGCCGATTCCCCCGGGCTCCGAACTGATCACCAGTCCCTATTTCAAACAGTACCAAAAATCGTTCTACGAGAACCGCTACCTGTCGTACTTCTTTACCGGATCGTATACCTATGACAACCGCTACACGGTGTTCGGTTCGATGCGTTACGACGGCACGAACCTCTTCGGCGTCGATCCCAAATACAAGTTCAATCCCATGTGGTCGATATCGGGAGCCTGGAGCATCAACCGCGAGCAGTTCCTCCGCAATGCCAAATGGCTGGACAACCTGCGTCTGAGAGGCTCCTACGGAGCTCAGGGCAATATCGACCGCTCGACCTCGCCCTATATTCTCGGCGAATGGAACAAGCGAAACCCCGGAGGAAGCAACGAGGACGCCATCAACGTTCTTTCACCTCCCAACCAAAACCTGCGCTGGGAGACCACCTATACGTGGAACGCCGCCCTCGACTTCGCAGCGTTCGACAACCGGCTCGGCTTTACATTCGAGATTTACGGCCGTCGCAGCGAGAACCTGATTACCACCCGCACGATCCCCTCGGAGACCGGATTCACCTCGACATCGAGCAACTTCGGCGAAATGTCGAGCAAGGGTATCGAGTTTACGCTCAATACGGTAAATATCCGCAGCCACAACTTCCGCTGGGAAACCTCGCTCAACCTCGCCCGCAACACAGATAAGGTGAATAAAATCCTGATCGATGAAAACAGTTGGACTCCCTCGTTGCTGGGTCATTCGAGGAACGCCGTATTCGCCTACAAGACCGCAGGGCTTGACGAGTATGGTATTCCGATGTTCTGGAGAGACGGACAGCGGATCAGTCTTCAGGAATTGGTGAATTTCCGGGTCGTAGAAGAGGTCGATCCCTGGGGATTCGGCTCCAGCTACAAAGCCGTAATGAACCAATCTCAAAGCGCCATACGCAAAAACCTTTCCTATATCGGCTCATACAACCCGGACGTAACCGGAGGCTTCAACAACCGATTCTACTACAAGAACTTCGACCTGTCCGTTTCATGCAACTTCGTCTTCGGACAGCTCATGAAAGAGACTCCGTTCTACAACCCGACCCAGACCAACCCCGGAAATAACAATACGACCAAGGTGCAGAAAATCTGGTCGGCGGCCAACACCTCGGGCATCTACCCGGCCCTCACGGGCGGCCTGCAGCCCGACGGAACGGAATGGGGCAGTTGGGAAACCTGGACAGAGAACCCAGACCCCTACCGTGCATACAACACGATCATCGAGTCCTTCAATGGGATCGGCGGCGGCAGCATCTTCGACAACCTCGACATCTGGTACAAGAAGATCAACTACTTCCGCGTAAACAGCATCCGCCTGGGATACGCCTTCCCGGAGCGGATCACCCGCAAGCTCCATTTGTCGGGACTCCGCATCCATTTCGAAGCCCGCAACCCGTTCGTGATCGCCACGAACTACGACGGATATTTCGATCCGGAGACCTACGGCAGCATCTACTCCCAGCCGATGGCACGCACCTACTCGGTCGGTCTTAACATCACTTTCTAACACGTTCAGAACATGAAAAAAACAGCATACATACTTCTTGCCGCGTTGGGATTCGCGTCATGCAACTACCTGGAGATCGAACCGGTCGGCAAGGTCATACCCCACAAGGTCTCGGAGTACCGCGCCCTGCTTACGACCGGATACTACAACTATTCGTCTTTCAGTGTAACCACCTATATCGGGCTCTTGTCCGACGAGATCGGCAGCCTGGATCAATCCCAGTTCAGTGACAGCAACGAGGGAGTGGCACTCTCCTACAACCTCACGTGGCAATACGGCAGCCAGATGCGCGAACTGCCCTATCAGGACTGCTACCGCTCCATCTTCTATGCCACCGCCGTGATCGACGAAGTTATGGGCGCGGATGCAGATACCTCGGGTGAATCCAAAGAGCAGATTCTCGGTGAAGCCTATGCCATGCGCGCATACCTCCATTTCGCATTGGTGAACCTCTACGGCCAGCCATACAATTCCGCAACCGCCGCGACAGACCGGGGTGTTCCCATCTCGAACAACATCGACATCGAGCAAAAGTACCGCCCGGCAAATGTAGCCGCCGTATACAGGCAGATTCTCGACGATATCGAACAGGCCGAGAACTACCTGACCGTCGAAAACTACCTGAATCTGGAGGTAACGGAGCGGGCGAAACTCAACTACCGCTTCACCCGCGATGCCCTGCAGGCCCTAAAGGCCCGCGTGATGCTCTACATGCGAAACTGGCAGGAGGCTTACGACGCAGCGACCGCGCTGCTGCCCAAATACAAACTGGTGGATTTCAACACGAAAGTGGAAACCAACGCATTGCCGTGGAAAGCGACCTCGGAGGAGGCTATCCTGGCTTGGGAACGGCCGTTCAACGGAGCCAAGAACGACCTGATATACGCAGGTCTCCTCTCGGATGAGATTCTCGGGTTGTTCGACCCCGATACGGACAAACGCCGTTCACACATCGGAGCCGCATACGCTTACGACGAGAATTGGACCGCGACCCAGATCGGATACCGCCCCAACAACCGCTCGTCGTCAGACCGCGTATCGCTCCGGATTGCCGAGATGTACCTGATCGCCGCCGAAGCAGGTTCATACCTGACCGGGGAGTTGGACAATGCCAAGGGCTATCTGCTCGCCCTGCAGAAAATGCGTTTCACGCCCGAAGGATACACAGCCAAAGAAACAGCCGTTGAAGCGATGACTGCCGAACAGTTCCGGACGGAGGTGGCCAATGACCGCGCCCGCGAACTGCTCATCGAAGGACATCGCTGGTTCGACCTGCGCCGCACGACCCAACCCTCGATTGTCCACATTTCCGACGGCCAAACCTATACGCTTTATCAAAGCGATTCGCGTTACACGCTGCCTTTCCCGCAGTCGGCCATCAACAACAACCCCGAGTTGAACAACTAAACGGAGAGAAGCCCGCATTTCGGGCCACGACTGAAAAAACAGTCCGGTTTTTGCACCGGACTGTTTTTTTTGTAATTTTACGCGTCATGAAAGCCATTATCATCGAAGACGAGCCGTTGTCGGCTGCCGAGCTGCGCACGTCGCTGGCCGAGGTGGCACCGTACATCGAGGTCGTAGCCACGGCATCGTCGGTCGCAGAAGCGGTCGAGACGATAACTCGTGTCGACCACGACCTGATCTTCATGGACATTCACCTCGAAGACGGCAGCGGATTCGATATTTTCGAACGCGCGGACATCTCCGTGCCGGTCATTTTCATCACGGCCTACGACTCCTATGCGCTGAAAGCCTTCGAGAACAAAGGCATCGACTACCTGCTGAAACCCTTCGGCCGCGACGACCTCAGGCGGGCCATAGATAAGCTCGGACTGTTGTCGGGGGGGGGAAGTGCGTCTGCGGAGCACGGCGCCCCGACGCAGACGCCTCCGGTATATCAGGAACGATTCCTCGTACACATGGGCGCCCGGATGAAATCGGTCACCACGGCGGAAATCGCCTATTTCATGGCTGACGGCAAGTATCTCCACCTGATGACGCACGACGGAAAAGACTACATCCTCGACCGTTCGCTGACCGACGTAGGCGAAAAACTGCCGCCGAACCTCTTTTTCCGCATCAACCGCCGTTTCATCATCTCGTTCGACGCCATCCGGGAGATGATCCGCTACTCGGGAAGCCGCATCAAAGTCCTGCTCAACCCGCCCCTTGCCGAAGGAGAGGAGGCATTCGTCAGCACCGACCGCGTGCCCGATTTCCGGCAGTGGCTCAACAGGTAACCGAATACTTTCTGATATTAAGCGAACGAGTTTCGCGCATCGTGAAGAACGGGGCGGATGGATAGTACTTCGAGTACATTCCATTCGCCCCGTTCGGGGGATGTGCGGAAACAGCCGCTTACGAATCAGAACGGCAGGTCGTCGGGATCGTCCGCCGGAACGGAGGGAGCCGCTGCGGGCTGGGGCTGCGGAGCCGCCGCAGGCTGCTGATAGCCGCTTTGCTGGTATCCGCCCTGCTGCTGCCCGCCGTAGGCGGGAGCGCCCTCCGACGCCGGATTGTCCGAACGACGGCCCAGCAGGTTCATCGTATCGGCCAGGATCTCCGTCGTATAGCGCTTGTTGTTGTCCTTGTCCATCCACTCGCGGGTGCGCAGGCGTCCCTCGACGTAAATCTGCGAACCTTTGCGGACAAAACGGTCCACCACGTCGGCCAGACCCCGCCACAGCGTGATCGTATGCCACTCGGTGTGTTCCTTCGCTTCGTTGGCCTGGCGGTCGAACAGCCGTTCGGTCGTCGCCAGGCGGATGCGGGCGACCTTAGCGCCGCCCTCGAGCGTGCGCACTTCGGGGTCCATGCCCACATTGCCGATCAGTATTACCTTGTTTACCATTTATTTAAGATTTTTAATCATTTTGCGGAAAAGAACCTCCATGCGCACACCGGCCTTTTTGCCCTGCCGCTGCACGTCCTCGTGGTCGCCCACTTCGTCCGAAAGGCCGCAGTTGGTGATGACCGAAACGCCGAAGACCGGAACCGACATGTGGCGCGCCACGATCACCTCGGGAACGGTAGACATACCCGCGGCATCGCCGCCGATGGCTTTGAAATAGCGGTACTCGGCCTGCGTCTCGAACGTCGGGCCCGTGCCGCCGACATAGACGCCGTACTGGAGTTTGATATTCTCCTCCTCGGCGATCTTCGTGGCCGCGGCGATCAGCGTCTTGTCGTAGCAGTTGTGCATGTCCGGAAAGCGGGGCCCCAGCTCGGCGATGTTGGGACCGATCAGCGGGTTGGGCATCAGGTTGATATGGTCGGTGATGACCATCAGGTCGCCCACGCGGAACGAGGTGTTGATGCCGCCCGAGGCGTTCGACACGAAGAGGTATTTGATACCCAACTGCTGCATCACGCGCACGGGGAAGGTCACCTGCTGCATCGTGTAACCCTCATAGTAGTGGAAGCGGCCCTGCATGGCCACCACCCTGCGTCCCTCGATCGTCCCGAAAATCATCCGGCCCTTGTGGCCCTCGACCGTCGAGACGGGAAACCCGGGGATATTTTTATATTCGATGGCGAATTGCGTGTCGATCCGGTCGGCGAAATCGCCCAGTCCGGTGCCGAGAACGATGCCGACCTCGGGCGCGAAATCCCGGGTCTCGGCCTGAATGAAAGCGGCTGTTTTCTTAATTTCCTCTAACATCTTCTTCCAGTTTTTGCAGAAAATCCGTTGCCGAATCCTCTATGAATGAAATATTTATCGGTAGATAATATAAATTACGGCGGATCGCTTCGGGAATCTTGTCCCGGTTGGTCATCTTCACCGCGTCCTTCTCCGTCGTTACAATCACCGCGCCGGGATGCTCCGCCAGCAGGGCTTTCAAAGCGTTCATGTCACGGACCTTGTAGACGTGGTGGTCGTCGAGCGTCATCTCGGCGACGACCGAATAGCGTTCACGAAGGGTCTGCAGGAAGGGTTTGGGGTTGCCGATGCCCGAAAGGGCGATCACCGGGCGCCCCTGGACCAGCGGCTCGGCGGGGGCCTCGCCGGCAAAGAGCGGCTGGGGCATGAAACTCTCGAAACGGGTGAAATAGACCCGCTGGTAGGCCACCTGAATCAGCACTTTGCGCAGGATGCGCCGGTCGATGGGCGCCATCCGCTCGGGGCATTTCGTGACCACGAAATAGTGGGCGCGGTGCAACTCTTCGGGCAGGTCGCGCAGCGTACCCAGCGGCAGCATCCGGTCGTGCTGGACGGGACGCGTGGCGTCGATCATCACGATATTGATTTTCGGCTCCACATAGCGGTGCTGGAAGCCGTCGTCCATCACGATCAGGTCGACCTCGGGGTGTTCGGCGCGAATGCGGCGGATGCCCTCGGAACGCTTCTCGCAGACGGCGACCACCGTGTCGGGGAATTTGAGTTTGATCTGCAGCGGTTCGTCCCCCACGTCGCGGTAATGCGAATCGCAGCGCACCTCCCGGTAACCCTTCGTGCGCCGCCCGTAGCCGCGCGAGAGCAGTGCCACGTTGTGCATCTGCGCCATGTAGGCGATCACCATTTCGGCCATCGGGGTCTTGCCCGTGCCGCCGACGGTGATGTTGCCGATGCAGATGACCGGAATGTCGAATTTCTCGCTTTTGAGGATACCCCAGTCGAAGAGGCGGTGACGAAACGTCACCCCCGCTTTATAGAGGACAGCCGCAGGTGCGAGCAGGAATTTCAACATCTTTCCAACCGATTTGTACAGATAACTTTCAAAGGTAACGATTTTTCCCGGGACCGCCAAACCCAAACCGGCAAATCTCGGCCATTCCCCGCAAATAGCATACTAAATGCAGCGGACGACACGTTTTTTTACTATCTTTACGGCATCTATGAAAAGTTTTAAAGTTACCATATGCGCCCTGCTGCTCCTGGCCGCAGGCGCCTGCAACCGGACGCAGGGTCCGGCAACCGAAACGGAGGGGGCGGAGGAGCCCCACAACATGCTTTACGGCATCAATGCCGACGACTACCGCACCGAGACGGGAGAGGTGGGGTCCGGGGAGACGATGGGCAAAATACTCAACGGATTCGGCGTCTCGGCCTACACGATCGACCGGCTGGACAAGGCTTCGAAAGCGGTCTTCCCGCTGCGCAACATCCGCGCGGGACACAAGTACACCGCCTTCATCCACGAGGACTCGCTCTACGCCCCGCACCTCGACTACCTGGCCTACGAGCTTTCGGTGACCGATTACGTGGTCTTCGGATTCCACGACAACGACTCGGTGTCGGTGCGCCGCGACTGCAAGGATTACACGCTGCGCCGCACGAAGAAAAGCGCCGTCATCAACTCCTCGCTCTGGGGCGCCATCATGGAGCAGGACCTCCCCTACGCCCTGGCCGCCGAACTGGAGGACATCTACCAGTGGACGGTCGATTTCTTCGGCATCCAGAAGGGCGACAGCTTCACGGTGATCTACGACGAACGCTTCATCGACGACTCGGTGTCGGTGGGCATCGGCCGCATCTGGGGTGCGAAATTCTCCCAGGGCGGCAAGGAGTATTACGCCATTCCGTTCCGTCAGAACGGCAAGATCCAATACTGGGAGGCGGACGGTGCGAGCCTCCGCAAGCAGATGCTCAAAGCCCCGCTGAAATACTCGCGCATCAGTTCGAAATTCACCTACGCCCGCAAACACCCTATTTATAAGGTTTACCGCCCGCACACGGGTGTCGATTACGCCGCGCCGAAAGGCACTCCCGTACACGCCGTGGCCGACGGCACGGTGATCTTCAAAGGCTGGGGCGGCGGTGGCGGCAACACGCTCAAAATCAAACACCCGGGCAATCTTCAGACGGGTTACCTGCACCTGAGCGGCTATGCCAAGGGCATCACGAAAGGGTCGCGCGTGTCGCAGGGCCAGCTGATCGGCTACGTCGGTTCGACGGGCGCCTCGACGGGTCCCCACCTCGACTACCGCGTCTGGAAGAACGGCACGCCGATCGACCCGCTGAAAATCCCGCAGGAGCCCGCGGAGCCGATCTCGAAGGAGAACCGCCCGTTGTTCGAATATGTCCGCGACCGCATCACGGCCGAACTTTGCGGCGACGTGAAGCCCGAGGAGCAGATCACGCAGCTGGATTCGCTCGTCCTGCCCGCGACCGTCGCACAACCCCAACAATAAACGTATGGAACGCACGGGAATCATCATCGTAGCCGGAGGCAGCGGACGCCGCGCAGGAGGCGCACGCCCCAAGCAGTTCGCATTCCTCGGCGGAATGCCCGTACTGGCGCGCACGATCAACAATTTCGCCGCGGCCATGCCCGGAGCGGAGATCGTGGCCGTACTGCCGGAGCAGCACATCGAATTCTGGAACAATCTCGCGGCCCGTTTCGACGTGGCGGCGCACGCCGTCGTCGCAGGCGGCGCGGAACGCTTCGACTCGGTAAAAAACGGGCTCGCGGCGCTGACGACCGACCCCGAACTGATCGCCGTGCAGGACGGCGTGCGTCCGCTGGGAACGGCCGCCATGATCCGCCGCGTGGCCGCAGCCGCGGCGCGCCACGGAGCCGCCATACCGGTCGTGGAGGCCGTGGACTCGTTCCGCGAAACGGAGGGAGAACCCGACGCGGAGGGCATCGTCCCCTCGCGGATCGTCGACCGCCGCCGGCTGCGCATCGTGCAGACCCCGCAGTTCTTCCGCGCCGACGTGCTGCGCCGCGCCTACGAGGCGGACTACCGGACGGAATTCACCGACGACGCCTCGGTGGTCGAAGCCGCCGGACATCCGGTGTGCCTGGCCGAGGGCGAGCGAGAAAACCTGAAACTGACGACCCCGGAAGATTTCACCATCGCCGAGGCCCTGATCGCCGCGCGCGAGGAGGCCGAGGAAGAACAGGCAGCGACCGATGCAAAGCATCTATAAATACCGTTTCGACCGTCACACGATCTACTGGACGCTGGTCTACCTGGTGGTTTTCATCCTCCTGGGCTGGTTGCTCTACAACCTGTACGAAGGGGGCTACCTCTCGGCGTGGTTCACGTCGTTCATCGTGGCGCTCATAGCCCTGATGTCGCTGTCGATCCCCCGCCGGATCGTCGTCTCGGACGAGACGGTCGAAATCCGCTGCCTGTTGGACATCACCGAAATACGCCGCGACGAAATCGCCTCGGTGCGCCGTGTGGACGCCCGGCGGATGCAGTGGTTCGTGCCGATTTTCGGCGGCTGCGGGTTCTTCGGCTACTACGGTCACTTCATCGACCTGCGGCGGCTCGACCGTGTGCGGCTCTACGCCTCGGAGTGGCGCAACTTCGTCGAGATCGTCGACATCTACGAAGACCGGCTCTACGTCTCGTGCGCCGATGCCGACCGCCTCGTAGCCGAGCTCACCCCGCCGGGCGGCAACCGTCCCGACGACGAAGAGGAGGAAGAAAGCGGCAGTTAATTTGCAGGAACATCATTCACCCTAATAAAAAAACAGCAAAAGATGAAAAAGTATCGTTGTGTAGTCTGCGAGTGGATCTACGATCCCGCAGTCGGCGATCCCGACGGAGGCATCGCCCCCGGAACGCCTTTCGAAGAGATTCCCGACGACTGGGCATGCCCCGTCTGCGGAGTCGACAAGAGCAATTTCGAAGAGGTCGAGGAGTAAATCCGCCCTTCGGACCCGATGCGGCGCACCCCTCTGGATTGGAGTGCGCCGCATCTGCTTTTTCCGGAGGTTCGCGCCGAGGACGGACCGGGGCGCATCGGGCGGTCCGGAAAGAGTGACGGCAGGCGACCGAAATAAAAACCGGAAGGGTTGGATTTTTCGAAAAAGTGCCTTATATTTGTCCCGAACCGAAAAAGAGAATTCCATGTCGGCAGTCATCAACAATACGATGTGTTGTGCCGCAGCGACTTGTTGTCGTTGCTGTTTCGTCGTAGCTGCCGCCGCACGGGGATTGTCGGGTGAAATAGACGGGTAAGGACCCGTTATCATTCCATAAATTATGCGGCAGACAACCATCTGCCGCTTTTTTTGTCGTCAATTTAAAATCAGATACCATGAAAAAAATTGCAAATTCAGCACTGGACCTCGTCGGCAACACACCGATGGTCGAACTGTCGCGCCTGGGCCGGGAGGCCGGCGCCGTGGCCAGGGTCGTCGCCAAAGTCGAACTGTTCAACCCCGCCGGAAGCGTGAAGGACCGCATCGCCCTGGCGATGGTCGAGGAGGCCGAAGCCCGCGGCACAATCCGTCCCGGAGCCACGATCATCGAGCCCACGAGCGGCAATACGGGTGTCGGACTGGCGCTCGTCAGCGCACTGAAAGGCTATAAGCTGATCCTCACCATGCCCGAGACGATGAGCGTCGAGCGGCAGCGGCTCGTGGCGGCTTACGGCGCACAGGTGGTCCTCACCCCCGGGGCCGAAGGCATGAAGGGGGCCATCGCCCGGGCCGAGGCGCTGCTCGCGGAGATTCCCGGATCGGTCATGCTCCAGCAGTTCGAGAACCCCGCCAACCCCGAACGCCACTACCGCACCACCGCCGAGGAGATCTGGCGCGACACCGACGGAACGGCGGACCTCTTCGTGGCCGGCGTCGGCACGGGCGGAACCGTCAGCGGCACGGGCCGCCGGCTCAAGGAGCTGAACCCCGGGATGGAGGTCGTGGCCGTGGAACCGGCCGCTTCGCCCGTGCTCTCGGGCGGCGCCCCCGGCCCCCACAGGATACAGGGCATCGGCGCGGGATTCGTCCCCCGGAATTACGACGCCGCGGTCGTGGACCGCGTCATCCCGGTCGGCGACGACGAGGCCATCGGGACGGCCCGGTTGCTCGCCGCACACGAAGGGCTGCTGGTCGGCATCTCCTCCGGAGCCGCCGCATACGCCGCCCTGCAGCTGGCCAAACGCGAGGAAAACCGCGGCAAAACGATCGTCGTGCTGCTACCCGACACCGGCGAGCGTTATCTCTCTACCCTGCTGTACGCCTTCGACGAATACAAAACCGACATCCGCCTATGAACCGCACAGCTTCCGACACACAGCTCCGGCAGCTTGCCGAAGCCCTCGCGGCACCGGACATCCACATCCCCGCGGCCGTTCCGGCGGGCATCGACCCCGCAGCGCTGAAACAAGCCGTGCGGCTCTTCCGGTCGGCGGTCTTTGCCGGCTATTTCGATGCGGAACCCATCGCCGCAAGCCTCGGCGAACTCTCCGACATCCTCGCATGCCAGAGCGCCCGCGCCTGTGCCACATTCCACCGCGGGGTGCATCCGGACGCTGAGCCGTTCGGCAGGGAGGTCGCCGCACAGCTGCTAAAGCAGCTGCCCGAACTGCGCCGCCGGCTCGGGACCGACGTGAAGGCCGTCTTCGACGGGGACCCCGCGGCCGTGAGCTACGAAGAGGTGATCCTCTGCTACCCGGCGCTCGTCGCCCTGACGCACTATCGTCTGGCCCACGCCCTGCTGCAACTCGGGGTCCCGATCCTGCCGCGCCTGATCTCCGAGGCGGCCCACTCGGCCACGGGAATCGACATACATCCCGGTGCGGAAATCGGGGAATATTTCAGCATCGACCACGGCACAGGCGTCGTGATCGGCGAGACGTGCGTCATCGGCAACCACGTGCGGCTCTATCAGGGGGTGACGCTCGGCGCCAAGAGTTTCAAGTTCGACGCCGCAGGCAATATCCTCCAGGAGCCGCGCCACCCGATTCTCGAAGACAACGTGGTGGTCTACTCCAACTCCTCGATTCTGGGGCGCGTACGAATCGGCCACGACACGGTCGTCGGCGGCAACGTCTGGCAGACGACCGACTTGCCGCCCTATTCGCGCGTAATTCAGGGCCGTGCGAGCGTATCGACATTCGAAAACGGAGGCGGAATATAACCCGCGGACGATCCGGAAGGACTATATCCCGAAATTCTGCACAAATGCGCCGAAGAGCGTACCGAAAGCGAGGCGCACCTTTTCAGGGACGCGCCTCGCGGCATTTCGGGAAGCTGTTTCAAAAAAATCGGGGGGGGTATACAACCTCCGCCGATTTTTGTTATTTTTGTCTGTCGCGCACGGTGCGCGGCTAAGAATCAAATCAATACGATGATGAAAAAAATCCTATTCCTGATGGCCGCAGCGGCCATGATGTGGGGGGGGGTAATGCAGTAACGGCACAGACCCTCGAACCCGAATTCGAGGGAGAGGTCGTCGGCGTATTCCCCGACGGCTCGTCCAAGAAGCTCGAAAAACACAATGTGCGGATGCGAACGGGCGCCGGCGTCTACATCGCCGGATTCGCAGCCAGCAAATCCAAAACAAAAGTACTCGTGGAAGGCGGTTCGGCCAGCGTGCGGTTCGACGGTTCGCAGCCGGTCGCGCTCATCGTCCGCGCCAAGGACAACAAGGCCGATCCCATGTCCATCGTGCGCGTTTTCCGCATGAAGAGCACCAAGAAGAACCGTTCGGCGGTGATCTCGGCCGTCGGATCGTTCTCGGTGAGCTCCAACACCATGGACTACCTGCGGTTTTCGGCCGAGAAATACGGCGAAAGCTCCTACCGCCTGACTTTCGACGAACGCCCCGCAGGCGAATACGGCATCATCGTTTCGAACCCCAACAACGTGGACGAAAAGATGGTGATTGTCTCGGCATTCGCCATCGACGGCGAAGCGAAAGAGTGATCCCGGAAACACGCCATCGTTTCCGATCAGTGCGGCGCAGATGTCGTGCATCGTGAAGAATCCCCGGATGGGTAGTCCTCAGCGGACGTCCCATTCGGGGATTCGAGGGATGTGCGGCAGGTGCGCCGCAATCATCGAAAACTAATTGACGTTCGGCAGGAACGAATAATTCTTCGAATAGCCGAGCATCTGCTCCACGTAATTGGCCGGGTAGGAGATCTTCACGTCGACAACCTTGCCGTCCTTCTCCACCAGTTCGAACTCGGGGTTCACGAAACCGCCGTAAGGCTCGATGTTGAGCGCATAGTAGCGGTCGCGGACCTCCTTGTGCAGCACGGGATCGACCACGACGGCGTACTGCTCGACCAGCTTGCGGCCGGCCTCGTAATCACCCTCGGATTTGATGCGCTGCACCTCGCGGAGCATCTCGCCGAAGAGCTGGCGCAGTTTCTCGAAATCATTGACCACGGCATAGGTCTTGCCGTTCTCGCGGACCATTTCGATCACGTTGTCGGCCTTGCCGCGTTCGTAGCACCACTCGGCGATCAGTTTGCGGTTGCGCATGTGCGACTCCTCGACGTTCTTGCCCAACTCGACGCGCGCCAACTGGGTCATCATGCCGTTCAGAATGTATTTCGCATAGCCGGCCTTGGCCACGTCGAACGACGGCACCAATCCCAGCTCGACCAGCTTGGGGTCGCCCAGGTAGTAGAGGCCGAAGAGGTCGGCGCGGGTCTCTTCGAGCGTCGAGCTGTAACTCTTCAGCTCACCGCCTTTCACACCCGGCGCCAGCTGGCCCGAGCCGTGGCCCAGACATTCGTGGAGGTCGGTGTGGAGATCGTCGGCCAGCTTGCCGTATTTGTCCATCCGCTCGCGGTCCTCGGCGCGGAGCACGAACTCCTCGTTGAAACCGTTGCCGTGGGCGGCCATATCATAGGCATAGGTGATGTTGTCGATGGTGACCGACTTCGAACCGTACTCCTTGCGAATCCAGTCGGCATTGGGAAGGTTGATGCCGATGGGCGTCGAGGGATAACAGTCGCCGCCCAGCATCGCCACGGTGATGACCTTGGCCGAAACGCCCTTCACGACCGGCTTGCGGTAGGCTTCGTCCACGGGAGAATGGTCCTCGAACCACTGGGCGTTGTCGGAAATGACCTCCGTGCGGTGGCAGGCCTCCTTGTCCATGAAGTTGACGTTGCCTTCCCACGCCGCCTTGCGCCCCAGCGGATCGCCGTAATCCTCGATGAAGCCGTTGATGAAATCGACGTTCGACACGGTGTCCTTCACCCAGCCGATGTTGTAACGGTCGAACTCCTTCAGATCGCCCGTCTTATAATAGCTGACGAGCGCCGCGATGTTGCTCTTCTGCGGCTCCTTGGCCACGTACTGCGCCTTCTCGAGCCAATAGACGATCTTCTCGATGGCCGGCGAATACATGCCGCCCACCTTCCAGACCCGCTCGTAGATGCGGCCCGTCTTCTCCTCCTTCACCAACTGCGAATTGAGTCCGTAGGAGACCGGCTCGGGATTGCCCGCATCGGCATCGGCCATGTCGGCGTAGAACTTCTCGGCCTCGGCCTGGCGCACGTTGCGGTAATAGTTGCCCGACGAGGTCCACAGCAGGTCGTCGCCGGCCTTCTGGTTCAGCCGCGTCTTGTACATTTCGGGATTGAAGATCGCGACGCAGACCGTCCCGATCATGTTGTTCAGCTCACCGAAACGCTCCACGGGAATCGACTCGCAAACGTCGAGGAAATACTGCTCGGTGAATTCGGGCACGAACTTGTCGTTCGAATAGTGGTGGTGGATGCCGTTGGCGAACCACACCTTTTTCAGGTACTTCTCCAGTGCCTTCCACTCGGGCGTCGTGCGGTCGCCGGCATAATTCTCATAGATTGTTTCCAGCGTGCGGCGCACGGGAAGGTTGACGGCGCAGTTCTGGTCGAAGAAGATGTCGCGGCCGCACTTGGCGGCCTCGGCCAGGTAATAGACGAGCTCCTTCTCCTCGAGCGGCAGCTCGTCGAAGCCGGGGACTTCGTAACGGATGACCTTGATGTCGTCGAAGCGGTCGACGATCCACGGCGCCTCGCCCTTCGGCGACTGGCTGCACGCAGCAAGCGCAATAGCGGTAAAAGACATAGATACGATTTTTTTCATGTCGTTCGGGTTTTATAGAACAAAGATAGTGCAAGCCGAGTGCAATGCCAAATTTATTTGGACATTGCCGAGGCGCAGCCTATCTAAACCGGGATGGTCTTCCCCGGTAAAGTAGTGCAAGCCGAGTGCAATGCCAAATTTATTTGAACTTTGCCGAGGCGCAGCGGGCTTAAAAAGCCCGGTTTACGGACGACGGAAAGAAGTGTATTCCGGAGCTGAATCCGCGCTGCGACCAATTCCAAATACCGTCTCTCAGGCGGTCCGTTGCACCTGTTGCAACTATTGTTCTATCCAAAACCGCCGCAATCTTCTATTTTTGCATCAACGGTTGTTATGCGAAAGTCAATCCATTTACAAAAACACGAACCTAAAATCAAAAAAACCTAAAAACAGCAGCCATGAGAAAAACAAGTTTTTCGGCCATGTGTGTGCTTGCCCTGCTGGTCGCCGGATGCCAGAACTCCGACGACGACAACCGGGGGCTTGAATATGACACACTCCGTGTCAATTTCAGGGGGAGTATGGCCAACGGCACCTGGGAAGCGGGCGCCGAGGTCGGCATTTTCGCCTCCTGCACACGCAACGACGCACAGAATACACCGATGAGCACGAACGCCAACGCCCGCTATACGGCAGCGGAAGCCGGCGAGTCGGCGGCGCTCGGCAGCGCCACGGAGGACGACAGCATCGTCGCCGGTGCCTCGGACCACAACTACCGCTTCTACGCCTACTACCCCTATTCGAGCGCGGCAACCGACCCGAAGGCCATCGCAGCGGCGGCCCCGGCCGAACAGCCCTACACCGGACGGGCGAACGGCGGTCTTTACACGGCGTCGAAAAGCGTGACGACCGTGGTGCCCACCGTGGAACTGCAATTCCGCAACATTTTCGCCACGATGGAGCTCTACCTGCCCGACGACCTGCTGGACGAGGACGGCAATTCGGTGGTGAAGACGCTGACGCTGAAACCCGCCGTGTCGGAGAATTTCAGCGGCACGCTGGCCGTAAGCGGCACCTACGACCTCACGACCGGAACCTTCACCGAAAACCCCGCATCGCGGTCGCAGCAGATTGCCGTCGATTTCGGCACCGGGGGCCTCACGCTGAGCGACGCCTACACGAAAGTCCCGCTTGTCGTGGCCCCCTTCACGGTTCCGGAGGGCGGATTCGAGGTGACGTTCACCGACATGGACAACCGCCAGAGTTCGCTGACGATCCTTGCCAAAGCCGAGGATGCAGGCGCCGCGGTGGGTGCCGGCGAGGTGACGAAGCAATACCTCAGCGCCAGCGACGACGGCATCGTCCCCGTAACGTTTCCCGTGGTCTTCCCGCTGGGATACGAAAACGGAAGTTATGTTTTCTCGGCAACGACACAGCCGCAGTGGCTCACCGACGGTCTCTGGATATGCCCCTCGCAGACCCAAGCCCATGCAAAGTGGATCAAGGCATCCGATCCAAGCGAGAGCTACACGCAAAAAATCGAGTATGTGAACAGCGCCAACAAGATCGGCTCCCCGGGCATCAAGGGCGTCTGGACAGGCGATTATTTCGAATTCACGCTGCCGGTCAAGAAATTCGCGGCAGGAACCTCCGTCACGCTCACCTTCCCGATGTATACCCGGCAGGGCCCGGTATTCTGGTATATCGAATACCTCGACGGCGAGGAGTGGAAATGCAACAAGGAGACCGTCACCTGCTACGACCCCGCTTACAGTATGGAGTGCACCTACTCGCTGGTTCGCGGCGGCAAAGTCATCGAACATACCATGACCTTCGAGAACGAGGTCAAAAGCGGCGAACTCAAATTCCGAATCAAATGTGCCGACGGAAGCATCCAGGCGGACACCGACACCAAAGTCGCTGTACGCAATACTCCCTGGGTCAGCAGTTCGGCTTATGCCGCCCCGTTCTACCTCTATCTGGAGGGCTCCGACGTGACGAGCGTAACTTTCTCGACAAACTGAAAAAAGTGAATAAAAAAACGTAAATTTGTATAGAAACCGATGAAAACTACGAAACTCAAAACGATTTTTCTTACGGCGCTCTGCGCGGGAGGCTGCTCGGAACCGGGCGGCCCCCCGGCGGCAGAGTGCGACGTACGTATAGCATGGGACCACAGCACGTTCCAGGAGATGACCTCCGCAGCCGTGGAGAACAAGGGCTACACCGAGCAGGAACTCCACTACCCCCGCATCAAGGCGCTCTCGGACGGAACGCTGCTGATGACCTTCATGAACGACCACTTCGGCTGGGACGCCTTCGTGCGGCGCAGCGAGGATGGCGGACGCACGTGGAGCGATGCGCAGATGGTGCGCCAGCGTTTCGACGCCCGCTCCTCGGCAGGAGCCGACCAGATGGTATTCGTAAACCCGGATTTCATCGAACTGCAGGACGGGCGCATCCTGCTCGCCTACCAGTGGCGCTACAAGAAGGGCTACAACGACATCGCCCACACCAACGAAAACTGCGGCGTCGAAATCCTGTTCAGCGACGACAAGGGCCGCACCTTCTCCGAACCGCGGAACATCTATACGGGCCGCTGCTGGGAACCGGCGATGCTGCAACTCCCCTCGGGCGAGATACAGATGTACATCACCGACAGCAACGAAACCCTCAACGGCGTTTCGCAGCCCTGCACTATCCTTATCCGGTCGTTCGACGGCGGCCGGACGTGGCAGGGCAAGGAGAGCTGTTCGTACCGCGACGGTGAGATCATCTCCCGGACGTTCGACGGACGCTGCACGGCCGACGGCATGCCCTCGGGCGTATGGCTCGATGACAATTACGGGATTGCCGTGCCGCTGGAGGTCTGGAGCGGCAAGTACAAGATGGACCAGACCCCGGTAGTGGTGCGCACCGACGCCGCGACGAACTGGCATTCGGACCAGTCGATCCGCAGCGAGGGAGGCCCCGAATACCCCTGGAAGAAACAACTGAACAAGGATTTCGTGGGATTCGGGCCCTACTCGACCAAGTTACCGACGGGCGAGATGGTCGTGCTCACGAACGGCGTCTACAAAAACGTCCAGGGCATGTGGGTCTTCATCGGCGACAAACGGGCCGACAATTTCCGCTTCGCCACCTCGCCGTTCGTCGGATACTGGGGCTCGATCGACTACATCGGCAACGACCGGGTGCTCGGAACCGGAACCTTCCGCTATCAGGACGGAGAGCGTTCGCGCGGCGGCGTGCGGCTGATGACCGGACGGCTGAACCGCGCCAAGACCGTCGCCAAAGGCGACCTCGCCATGGCGCCCGTCGGGGAGTTCGACCGGGAAAAGAACGATTACTGGTTCCTCGGCAAGGAGACCGCATCGTCGGTCTTCACCAACTTCGGATACACGGACGACTGTTTCATCGTCGCCACGTATCTCTTCGACGAAAACCTCGTGGCCTTCACGCCCGAGAACTCCGACGCTTCGGTCGTACTGCTGGCACGGCAGTCTGCCGACGGAGGCTGGGACACCTATAAGATTGTCGTCAATGCCCGGGGACGCTGGCTCGTCTACCGCGAAGAGACCTCCTCGTGGCGGCTCGTCGGCCAGGGCGAAGCCAGAGTCGACCTCCGGGGCACGGTCAACGACGCCGGCGACACCGATCTGGGCTTCGGGGCCCGGCTGTGCATCGGCTGGGAGCTGCTGGGCGGCAAACCCGCCCCGGGCGAAGAGCTCCGCGCACACCTCCGCCACCACTACAAGGAAGAGGTGAAAGAAGGTCCCGTATTCGCGCTCGTCGAAGATGCCGAAGGCGAAAACAGCGACTACCCCGGAGAGTGGCTGCGCATAACCTTAAAATAGCAGACGTGCGACCGAACAGACAGACAGCGAAACGGGCGGCAGGCATATTCCTATGCCTGCTGGCCCTTTTCACAGTCGTTCCGCACGCCGCAGCAGTCAACCCCGGTTCGCGGTATTTCACCCACCTGAAAACCACCGACAGCGGGCTCTCCTACAACTGCGTGCACGCCATCATCCAGGATGCTCGGGGGTTCATCTGGCTGGGAACCTCGGACGGACTCAACCGCTACGACGGGATGCGGTTCCGGACCTTTCACAAGAACGAACTCGGCGGCAACTCCGGGTTCATCGTTTCGCTCTGCGAGGACAACCGGGGCAATATCTGGATCGGCACCGACAGCGGCGTGGTACTCTACGACGCCGAAACCGACCGTTTCAGAGCCCTCGACACGCCCAGCGACCGGGGAACGGTGATCCACAACAAAGTGACCACCATCAAAAAAGACCGGCAGGGCGTGATCTGGATGGCCGTCAACAACCAGGGGCTCTTCTCCTGCGACCCCGAAAGCGGTGCATTGAAAAATTATTTCGTGGAAGAGGGACGGCAGACGCTCCCCGCGAACATCACCTCGTTCTGCTTCGACGTGAACAACGAGTGCTGGCTCTCGCTCTATTTCTCGAACCTCTACCACGCCGACAAGACACTGACCGAAGCGACTCCCGTGGAGTTCGGCGACCGCGGTCAGCTCTTCCGCAACGACAACATCATCGAGATCATCGAGAGCCCCTACAACACGCTCTACGTGGCCAGCGTCGACAAAGGCGTCTGCGAGATCGCTCCCCACAGCAACAAGCTCCGGATGCTGATTCCCAACGCCGAGAACCGCTATGTTCCCGAATCGCTCTTTCCGGGCCGCGACGGCGAACTGTGGGCCGCCACCACCAAAGGCATCTATGTCTACAACCCCGGCAGCGGCGAAACCATCCGTCTGAAAGCCGACCGACAAGACAAATTCTCGCTTTCGGACAGCCACACGCTCTCGGTGCTGGTCGACGACTCCGACGGCATCTGGATCGGCACCAACGCCGGCGGGGTGAACTACTCGGGGGCTTTCCACCAGAATTTCGACAAGTATTACATCGTCCGGGACGAGCCGCTCGCCAACTGCCTCGTGCGTGGATTTGCCGACGATGGCGAGGGGCGGCTCTGGATCACCACCGAGAAATCGGGACTGATGACCTATTCGCTCAAGACCGGAGAACTGCAGAAATACCGGAACGCACAGCTTCCCGAGGCTCTTTTCGGCATCAACCACGACGACGGAAAACTGTGGCTGGGTTCGTTCCAGGGACTCTACCGCCTGGACCTGAAGACCGGGATGGTCAAGGTGTACAGCCGCCGGGACGAATCGTCGAACCTGCACGACAACAAGATATACAGCATCTACAAGACCTCGGAAGGCGACCTGCTCGTGGGCACGACGCTCGGCATGCTGCGCTACGACCGCGCGGGCGACAGTTTCACCTCCATTCCCGTCTTCGAGGGCATGTTCATCACCGACATCACCGAAGACACCTCCGGCGACCTGTGGGTGGCCACCTATGCCAACGGACTCATCCGCTACGATCCCGCGGCAGGTGCGATCGTGCGCAGCTACACCTATGCCGCCGGCAATCCGCGAACGCTGCCGAGCAACAAGGTGCTCTCGGTCTTCCGCGACAGCATCGGCCGTATCTGGGCAACAACGTTCAGCGCGGGATTCTGCCTCTACGATGAACAGAACGACGATTTCGTGGTTTACGACCAAGCGCTGCTCGGGGCGGGAAACCTGCCGAGCGACATCAACTACCGGATCGTCGAGGACGACAGCGGCAACCTCTGGATCTCCACCAACAAAGGGCTGATCTGCTTCACGCCCGCCACGCTGGAAACCAAGGCCTACACCACAACCGACGGCCTGCTCAACAACGAATTCAACTACAACGCAGGGTTCAAGACCTCCGACGGCACGCTCTATTTCGGTTCGTCCGACGGATTCGTCCGCTTCAATCCCCGCATGTTTCACACCGACACCCGCGTCCCGGAAATCGTCATCACCGACCTGCGCATCGGCGAACGGATCGTGAAGGCGGGAGACAGCGGGTCGCCCCTGAAATGCAACATCGACCAGACGCAACACATCGCCCTCAACGCTCGCCAGAACTCCTTCGGATTCGGGTTCGCGCTGCTCGGGTTCGCCTCTCCGGCGAGCAACACCATCCTCTGCCGCCTCGAAGGGTACGACACCCGCTGGCGGAGGGTCTCGGAAAACAACACGATCTTCTATTCGAACATCCCCGCAGGCAGTTACCGCCTGCAGGTCAAAGGCGTCAACAGCAACGGCATCTGGAACGACCGACATCCCGCCGTGGAGATCACCGTGGCCCAGCGGTTCTACAAATCGACGCCGGCGATCCTGCTCTACATCCTGCTGCTGGTCGTCATGAGCATCCTCGTGTCGCACTATTTCTACCGCAAAGCCATGAACCGCGAACGGCAGCGACAGAGCGAGTACAAACGGGCCCGCGAAATCGAACTGTTCAACGAAAAGATGACCTTTTTCTCGAACATTGTCCACGAGATCAAAACCCCGCTGACGCTCATCCGAACGCCGCTGCAGAACATCCTCGCCTCCGAGAGCTGCAGCGAGGAGGCCCGCGAGGACCTGATGGTTATCAACAACAACACCGAATACCTGTCGCAGCTGGTGAAAGAACTGCTGGACTTCGTAAAGATCGAATGCCACGGCTATATGCTCAACTGCGGCAATATCGACCTGATCGAGAAAATCGGCTTCCTCTGCTTCAACTTCGCGGAGACGGCCAAGGCCAACAACATCCGGCTGACGTTCCGCCACGAGGACGAGCAGCTCTTCATCCTGGCCGACGAACCGGGACTGAATAAGATCCTCAACAACCTGTTGCACAACGCCCTGAAATACGCCGAATCGTATATCGAGGTCGAAGCCCGCAAAGAGGACGGCAACGCCGTGGTCTCGATCCGCAACGACGGCCCGATCATCCCGAGCGAACACCGCAGCCGGATATTCGAACCCTTCGTACAGTACGGCAACGACGCCAAGGGCGTCGGCATCGGGCTCTCGCTGGCCCGCACTCTCGCCGAACTGCACGGCGGACGACTCGTGCTCGACGACGACACGACCTGCACGGATTTCATCCTGACGCTTCCCCTGTACCGCGCCTCCGAGGAGGCTACCGGCGAAGAGGAGCAGGCCGCAGTCGCGCCCGGGGACGAACCGGAAAAGCCGGGGCTTCCGACGCTGCTCATCGTGGAGGACAACACCGACCTCGCGGCCTACCTGAAACGCAAGCTGCAGGACGAATACCGGACACTCACCGCCGCGACCGCCGAACGGGCGCTGGAACTGCTCCGGCAGCAGGAGGCCGACCTCATCCTCTCGGACATCGCCCTGAACGGCATGAGCGGGTTGGACCTCTGTAAAAAGGTCTGCACGGATTTCGAAACCTCGCACATCCCGGTGATTCTCCTCTCGGCGCTCTCCTCGACGCGGTCGAAGGTCGTGGGCATGGAGTGCGGCGCAAGCCTCTACATCGAGAAGCCGTTCAACATGGAGTACCTCCAGGCCTGCATCCGGAACATCCTCGACAAACGGAGCACCCTGAAAAACGCCTTCAGGAGCAAGGTCATGCCCCTCGCGGCACACCTCTACAACCTGCCGCACAGCGACGAGGAGTTCCTCTCGCGGCTCGACTCGATCATCCTGGCCAACATCAGCGACCCCAATTTCTCGAACGAACAGCTGGCCGAGGCTTTTTTCCTGAGCAAATCGACGCTCAACCGCAAGATCAAGGGTCTGCTCGATACCACACCCAACGACTATATCCGCACCAAACGGCTCATCGTGGCCGCGCAAATGCTGACCGAAAACCACTGCCGCATCAACGAAGTCTGCTACTCGGTGGGATTCAACACCCCCTCCTATTTCGCCAAATGCTTCAAAAAATTCTATGGTATCCTCCCCGCAGAGTACATGAAGGAACATAATGCCGATTAACGGAACGTTGTTCCCTGAATTGCATTTTTTGTTCTATCCCGATTCGTCTTTAATCGCCAAATTTGTGATACGGCCAGCCAACTCCGGCCGTACAATGAAACTACTATGAACCAAACCATCCTCACCCTTCTGTTCGCCGCCGGGAGTATCCTGAGCGCTCCGGCGCAGGCATGGCAGCCCGCAGGCGACAAAATCAAAACCGCCTGGGCCGACAAGGTCGATCCCGCCTGCCCGCTGCCCGAATACCCCCGTCCCACGCTGGTGCGCCCCGCCTGGCAGAACCTCAACGGACACTGGAATTACGCCATACGCCCGGCCGACGCCCCGCAGCCGGAGCTATTCGACGGGAAGATACTCGTTCCCTATCCCGTGGAGTCGTCGCTCTCGGGCGTACAGCGCCGGCTGGCCGAAAACGAGGTGCTGTGGTACGAACGCCGCTTCACCGTCCCGGCCGAATGGCGGCAGGGAGCCCTGCTGCTGCACTTCGGCGCCGTGGACTGGGAGGCCGACGTTTATCTGAACGGCATCCGCGTCGGCGGGCACAAAGGCGGCTACACGGCATTTTCCATCGACATCGCACCTTATCTCACACGCGGGGAGCAGACGCTTGCCGTGCGGGTCACAGACCCCACGGACCGCGGAACGCAGCCCCGCGGCAAACAGGTGACCGAGGCCCGGACGATCTGGTACACCCCCGTCACCGGAATCTGGCAGACGGTGTGGCTGGAACCCGTACCCGAAAGCCGCATCGCCTCGCTGCGCACGACTCCCGACATCGACACAAAGAGCCTGACCGTCGAGGCCGTGATCGTCGGTGCCCGGCGCGGCGACATCGTCGAGATCACGCTCCGCGACAACGGGCGCACAGTCGCCGAAGCCCGCGCCGCTGCCGGAGAACCGCTGCGGCTGACGCTCCCGGAAATGAAACTCTGGACGCCCGACACCCCGATGCTCTACGACCTCGAAACGACACTCCTCCGCGGAGGCAAGTCCGTCGACCGGGTCGGCAGCTACGCCGCGATGCGCAAAAACTCCGTGGTACGTGGCAAGGAGGGATTCCTGCGCCTGGCGCTCAATGACCGGGAGTGCTTCCAGTTCGGTCCGCTCGACCAGGGCTGGTGGCCCGACGGACTCTACACGGCCCCGACCGACGAGGCGCTCGCGTACGACATCATAAAGACCAAAGATTTAGGGTTCAACATGATCCGCAAGCACGTGAAGGTCGAACCCGAACGCTGGTACTGGCACTGCGACCGGCTGGGCATCCTCGTCTGGCAGGACATGCCCAACGGAGGCCCCTCACCCGAGTGGCAGAACAACCGTTATTTCGACGGCACGGAGGCGAAGCGCACAGCCGAATCGGAAGCGCAGTTCCGCAAAGAATGGAAAGAGATCGTCGATCAGCTCTATAACCACCCCTCGGTGGCAATGTGGGTGCCGTTCAATGAGGCCTGGGGGCAGTTCAGGACCGAGGAGATCGCCCGGTGGACCAAGGATTACGACCCCACGCGCATCGTCAACGCCGCCAGCGGCGGTAATTTCTACCCCGATGCCGGCGAGGTGCTGGACATTCACAGCTATCCCCATCCGCGTTTCTTCCTCTTCGACATCGGACGGGTGAACGTCATCGGCGAATACGGCGGCATCGGACTCCCGCTCGAAGGGCACCTCTGGCAGCCCGACCAGAACTGGGGATATGTCCGTTTCAAAAATGCCGGCGAAGTGACCGACGAATACGTCCGCTATGCCGAAATGCTCGAACGGCTGATCCCGACGGGGTGTTCGGGAGCCGTCTACACCCAGACCACCGACGTCGAAATCGAGGTAAACGGACTGATGACCTACGACCGCAAACGGATGAAGGTCGACGAACGACGCCTGCACGAGGTGAACCAGCGGCTCTGCCGCAGCCTCGGGCAATGAACCGAAGAACTTTCGCAACAACCGCATAACCGAATTTACTAACCATCAACCAATGGCCTTATGATTACATCAAAACAACGATTCGTTCTGGCCGTACTCCTGCTCGTGGCGCCTTTCGCCTTCGCGCAGCAGTCCGGCAGGATCACGGGAACTGTCTTTGATGATGCCCGGAAACCCCTCGTCGGGGCCTCCGTGACTGTCGCCAATACAACCCGCGGCGTGAGCACCTCCTCGGACGGCAAATTCGAGATCGTCGCCTCGCCGAACGAAACCCTCGTGATAAGTTACCTCGGATATGCCGCGCAGGAGATTCGCGTAGGCTCGCGTACCCACATCGACGTGACACTGAAACCCCAGGCGAACCTCATCGAAGACCTCGTGGTGGTCGGATACGGCGTCCAGAAACGCGTGAACGTCACCGGCGCCGTGTCGTCGGTCAACTACGCCAAGGAGGCCGAATCGCGGCCCGTGACCTCGACCGCCCAGCTTTTGCAGGGCATGAACGCCGGCCTGATGGTCTCGCAGACCTCGGGACAGCCCGGACAGGAAGGGATGCTGATGCGCATTCGCGGCATCGGAACGCTCAACGACTCGGCGCCGCTGGTCATCGTCGACGGCTTCGAAGGTTCGATCGGCAACGTCAATCCCGACGACATCGAATCGGTGTCGGTGCTCAAGGACGCCGCTTCGTGCGCCATCTACGGCAACCGCGGCGCCAACGGCGTGGTGCTCATCACCACCAAGACGGGCGGCACGGGTAAATTCAACATCTCGTACAACGGCATGGTGGCCTTCAACCGCCCGGCAAACCACTTCGGAGTGGTGTCGAACTATGCCGACTACATGGAGTTGATAAACGAGTCGGCCGAGAACATCGACGGCACGCTGCCCTTCTCGCAGGCGATGATCGACCTCTGGCGCGAAAAAGAGAAAGACCCCAACGGCATCGCCGACTCGGGCTACCCCAACTACGTCGCCTACCCCAACACCGACTGGATGGAGGCGATGTTCGAGAACAACGTCTACCACAAGCACAACCTCTCGGCCAGCGGCTCGTCGGGCAACACGAAATACCTCATGTCGTTCTCCTACGTCAACAACCCGGGCGTCGTGGCGCGGACCGGCACCGAGCGGTTCCAGCTGCGCACCAACGTTTCGTCGCAGGTCACCAAGTGGCTGGAGATCGGGACCAAACTATGGGGATACGAGGGCACGCGCGAACTGAGCGATTTCTCGGGCGCCTCGGGCTACATGTCGCGCGCCACGCCGGGCATCTACCCCTACTACGACGGGAAATACGGCTGGATGGAGAATTCCGAGCAAAGCTCCTCGTCGCGCAACAACCTCTATTTCATCAACCGTTTCGGCGGCGAGGAGAAGAGCCACTACGTCAATGCCGCCATCTTCGCCAACGTCAAGCTCCCCTACCGCATCCGGTACAACGTGTCGTTCAACTACGCGCGGTCGAGTTCCGAACACAAGTACTACGGCAAAACCTGCAACGCCTTCTCGTTCTCGAAGAACGACTGGGCCTACCGCTACGAAGACCTGACCAAACTGGCCCTGACCCAAACCGACAAGGGCACCTACCGGTGGACCTTCCAGAACAATTTCGCGTGGGACTACACCTTCGCCGAAAAACACGACCTCACGGCCCTCGTGGGATTCGAGGCCATGTACAGCAACTCGTCGAATCTCACGGCCAAGAAAACCGGCTTCGCGCAGGACAAGCTCGTGGAATTCGACACGGCGACCACCGTGACGAGCATCGACGGCACGCAGACCGACTTTGCGACGGCTTCGTTCTTCGGCCGCCTGACCTACGCCTACGACAACCGCTACCTCTTTGAAACGAACCTCCGTTACGACGGTTCGTCGCGCTTCGCCCGCAAGTCGCGCTGGGGCCTGTTCCCCTCGGTATCGGCCGGATGGCGCATCTCGCAGGAGGCGTTCATGCAGGATTCGGGCATCGACAACCTCAAGCTGCGCGCCTCGTGGGGCAAACTGGGCAACCACGCCATCGGCAACTACGAGTATCAGGCGACCTACGCCTCGGGCTACCTCTACTCGTTCGGCGGCAAGCAGTCGCCGGGCATCGTGGCCTCGCTCTCGAACAACCTGCTGGAGTGGGAAACCACCACGTCGACCAACGTCGGTCTGGAGCTGGGCGTGCTGCACAACCGCCTCAGCTTCGAAATGGACTACTATAACAAAGTGACCGACGGCATCCTTTATCAGGCCCCGATCTTCGCCACCATCGGCCAGAAGAGCGCCCCCAACCAGAACCTCTGCGAGGTGACCAACAACGGCCTGGAGCTGACGCTCGGATGGCGCGACCGGGTCAAGGATTTCTCCTACGGCATCTCGGCCAATTTCACGCGCAACTGGAACGAAGTGACCAAGTACAAGGGCCGCCTCCAGGCGGGCTGGGTGACCGGCGAGGACGGCACACGCGTCTACGACACCAACCTCGGCGACGTCACCACGGCCGTGGGCACCACGCGCCGCGTGATGGAAGGCAAGCTCATCAACGAGTTCTACCTGCTCGACACCTACAAGGGCAACGGCAGCTACTTCTTCGGCGACGGCTCGGTCAATCCGGAGGGCGGCCCGCGCGACGGCATGATCCGCACCGAACAAGATATGGAGTGGGCCCGGGCGATGATCGCCGCAGGCAACACGTTCCTCCCCAACCAGACCATCGGCAAGAAGGGCATCTGGTACGGCGACTACCTCTATGCCGACACCAACGGTGACGGCATCTACGGCAACGAAAACGACTACACGTTCCAGGACGTCTCGATGACCCCGAAATACTACTACGGATTCCAGGTCGACCTGGCGTGGAAGGGCATTGACTTCTCGATGACGTGGGCCGGGGCCGGAGGTTTCTCGATCTACTGGCGCTACCTCGGGTTCAACTCCTACTCCACGCGCGGCGATACGACCATCTCCAAAGAGATCGCCTACGACCACTACTTCTTCGATCCGGAGAACCCCGCCGACCCGCGCACGAACCTCACGTCGAAGCACGGCCGCCTGACGATGAACTACGGCTCGGAGCAGAACGGCGGCACCAACTACTCGTCGCACTGGCTCTACAAGGGCGACTACCTGAAGCTCAAGAACCTGACCGTCGGTTACACGCTGCCGAAAAAGTGGCTGCGGAAAATCCGTCTGCAAGATGTCCGCATCTACCTCAGCGGCGAAAACCTCTGGACCATCACCGACTATCCGGGCATGGACCCCGAATTCTCGGACACGATGAACTACTACGCCAGCCTGAAGCAATATTCGATCGGCCTCAACATCAAATTCTAAATCCTCCAGTCCACTATGAAGCATTTACATAAGACACTCATCGGGTCGGCCCTGACGCTCGCGCTCGCCGGTTGCAACGACTTCCTGGACCTCTCGTCCTACGACGAGGTCAGCTCCGGCACAGCGTTCTCGACCACCACGCTGGCCGAATCGGTCGTCGTCGGCGCTTACAGCAACATTCTCTACGACTATATCGACGGCAGCCGCTCGCGCCTCAACTGGGACGCCTTCTCGTCGGTCATGGACCCCACCGACGGGCATATCTACCTCAACTACTCCTACCTCACGGGAACGATCCAGCCCAACGACGCCTCGTTCCTGACCTACTGGAAACGTTTCTACGAGGGCATCAACCGCGCCAACGACGTGATCAACAACATCGCCTCGTGCCCCACGATGAGCGACGCCCTCAAACGCCAGCGCATCGCCGAGTGCAAGTTCCTGCGCGCCTTCCACTATTACCGCCTCAACTGCCTCTGGCGGGGCGTTCCGGTCTATCTGGAGAACCTCGCTCCCGGGGAGTACACCCGTGCCCGTTCTTCGGAGGAGCAGGTGTGGGACATCATCATCGACGACCTCGACGACTGCATCGCCTGCGAAGAGCTGCCCGGCAAGTACAAATCGAGCGACAGCGGCTACGGCCGTGTGACCAAGGGTGCGGCCTACACGCTGCGCGGCAAGGTCTACCTGTGGCAGAAGAAGTGGAAGGAGGCCGAGAAGGATTTCCTCGAGGTCGGAAAACTGGGTTACGAACTCTATCAGGGCGACTATGCCGACCTGTTCAAGCTGGCCAACGAGAAGTGCGACGAGATGATCTTCAGCGCCCAGATGGAGGAGGTGCAGGGCTTCGGCAACGTCTTCAGCTATACCTACGGCAACATGGTCACCAAGGGCAACGGCACCTCGTCGTTCTTCATGAACGCCCGCTTCGTCGACTCCTACGAGTGGGCCGACGGCAGGCCCTTCGACTGGGACGACGTAATCGACGGCTACGACGCCATGCAGCCCAAAGCCCGCAGCGTCTATTTCCTGCGCGACAACATGACCTCCACCGAGAGCTCGACGATGCAGACCTACGGGGCCGACCTCTCGGAATATCTCGAGACGGGCAACGAAGCGCGCATCCGCGCGGCCTACACCGGCCGCGACCCGCGTCTGGCGGCGACCATCATCACCCCCTACTCGACCTACAAGGGAGGCGCCTCGGGCGCGGAGCTGACCTACACGCTGCGGTGGCCCTTCCGCTCCAGCGCGGCCCCGTCGCTCGACCTCGAAACCCGTTCGAACAGCTACATGCTCTACTCGATCCGCAAGTTCGTGACCTCGGGCAATGAGTACGCCAATATCCAGTACAACCCCGTCGACGTGCCTATCTTCCGCTATGCCGACGTGCTGCTCTGCCTCGCGGAAGCCGTCAACGAGCAGGGACGCTACGGCGAGGCCGCAGGCTACGTGAACCAGGTCCGCAAGCGCGCAGGCGTCGCGGAACTCAACACGCCGGGCAATCCGCATGTCGCCGTGACCAGCGCCGACGAACTGCGCCCGCGCATCCGCAACGAGAAGAAGTGGGAACTGGCCTGCGAGGAGCAGCTCTACTGCGACGAACTCCGCTGGGGCACGTGGCAGACGGACAAATTCGCCGACGGAAACGGTCTGCTGGAGTGCTGGGGAGCCCCCGTATACGAATACAAATGGGGCGGTTCGGCCTACCTCAAATGGCCCATCCCCTCGTCCGAACGGGAAAAGAATCCCAACCTCGTCCAAAACGACAACTGGCATTAATAAAACACATAAACCAAATATCCGATGAAACGAAAAATCCTGATGACATTCGGCCTGCTTGCCGGCATTGCGGTCGGCGCCCGGGCACAGCAAACCGAAGTTACGGCCCGGGAGGGAACGCTCGAACTCCCCACCTATGTACTCAACGCCGCCGAAACGGCGCCCATCTTCGAACGCGACTGGTCCTACCAGCGGGCGCGTCGTTCGGTCTACCCCTATCCGTTAGACGACAACATGACGCGCAACCGAAAGACGGTGAGCTACAAGGCCCTCTATCTCGAGAACGAATACGTCGAACTGTGCGTGCTGCCGGAGATCGGCGGACGGCTGTTCTACGCCATCGACAAGACCAACGGCTACGACATCTTCTATCACCAGCATGTGGTCAAACCGGCGAACGTCGGCATGACCGGAGCCTGGATCTCGGGCGGCGTCGAATGGAACGTCTTCCACCACCACCGGGCCACGTCGAACATCCCGTGCGACTACCGCATCGTCGAAAACGAGGACGGCAGCAAGACCATCTGGGTCGGCGAAACCGAACTCCGCCACCGCATGTCGTGGGCCATCGGCATCACGCTCCATCCGGGCAAGTCCTATATGGAGATCACCGGACGGCTGGTCAACTCGACCGAGAACGACAATTCGATGCTCTATTGGTCGAACGTCTCGACGCTCGTGGACGACAACTACCAGATCATTTTTCCCCAGAGCACTGAGTTCGTGACCTTCCACTGCAAGAACTGGTTCGCGCACTGGCCCGTCACCCGCGAGCCGTTCAACGGCATCGACGAGTATGCCGACGGCATCGACGCCTCGTGGTGGAAGAACCATTTCATGTCCAACTCGATGTTCGTCCACGACCTCAAGGAGGACTTCATCGCCGGATACGACCACGGCCGCAAGGCCGGCACGATGCTGGCGGGCAACCACCACATCGTCAAGGGCGGCAAATTCTGGCTCTGGGGCCCCAACTCGGAGTGGGACACCCGCATCCTGACTGACAACGACGGCCACTACTGCGAGCTGATGGTGGGCGCCTACTCGGACAACCAGCCCGACTACAACTGGAGCGCCCCCTACGAGGTGAAGGAGTTCACCCACTACTGGTACGGACTGCGCGACATCGGCGGCGTGAAGACCGGCAACCGGCAGGCGGCCCTCAACCTCGATCTCGTGGCCCCGGGCAAAGCGCTGATAGGCGTCAACGCCACGGAGAAACTGTCCGGAACGACCGTCGCGCTCACGGCCGCCGGCCGGACACTCTTCACGCGGCAGACGGATCTCGCACCCGACGCCCCGTTCGTGGAGACCGTCGCCATCGACAAGACCATCGAACCGACCGACCTGCGGATCACGCTCACCGACGCCGCAGGCAAGGAGCTGCTGGCCTACTCGCCCGTGGAACGCGACCCGAACAAACCGCTGCCGGAGATCGTGAAGCGTCCGCTGCGCCCCGAACAGATCGAGAACACCGAGGAGTGCTATCTCGTCGGGATGCGCAACCTGCAGTTCCACAACCCGTTCATCGACCCCACGGACTATTTCGAAGAGGTGCTGCGCCGCGATCCGGGCGACACGCGCGCCAACACGCAGATGGGCGTCTGGTGGCGTCAGCGCGGCGACAACGAGAAGGCCGCCCGCTACCTGCGCACGGCGATCCGGCGTCAGACCAAGGATTACACCCGTCCGAAGGACTGCGAAGCGATGTATAACTTAGGGCTGATCCTCAAACAGGAGGGTCGGATCGAAGCGGCGATGGACACGCTCTACCGCGCCGTCTGGAGCTACAACTACAACTCGGCAGGCAATTTCCAGTTGGCGCAGCTCTATGTGGCGCAGGGTGACATCCCGATGGCGCTCGAGCGGCTGGACGAAGCCATCACCTACAACGCCAACAATTTCAGCGCCCTGAACCTGAAAGCCACCCTCCTGCGCACGCAGGGCGACAAAGCGGGCTCCTCAGCCTGTGTGAAGCGGGTGCTGGAGGCCGATCCCGTGAACGCCTATGCCACCTACGAACAGCAGCTATTGGGCGAAGGCGACTATTTCGAAACGCTGATACGCGACGAGCCCGAATCGTACCTCGAACTGGCCCTCGCCTACCTGCACAACGGATTTCCGGAGACAGCCGTGAAACTGCTCGAACGGATCGACGCCCGGACGGCCTACCCCACCGTCAAGATGTGGCTGGGCTATCTGGCCGGCAAGGCCGGCGACAAGGCTGCGGAAAAAGAGCTGTTCAAAGCGGCGCTGGCCCTGCCGACCGATCGCTGCAACCCGTTCCGGCTGGAAACGGTCGCCGTATTGGAACGGGCCAAGGAGCTCTGCCCCGGGAGCTACAAGCCCTCTTACTACCTGGGCAACCTATACTACAACAAGCAGCCCGACCGTGCGATGGCCGAGTGGGAGCAGTGCATCGCCAAAGAGCCCACGTTCGCCATGGCCTGGCGGAACCTCGGATGGGCCCACTGGCTGCACACGAAGAATTACGGCGAAGCGGTGAAATACTACCGCCGGGCCATCGAGCTGGCTCCCGAAGAGGCGCTCTTCCTCGAGGAGATCGACCAGGTCTACGAAGCCAAGGGCGAGGACGTGCAGGTGCGCTACGACCTGCTGAAAAGCCACCACGACGTCTGCACGAAACGTTACTCTCCGCTGGCCGGGGAGGTCACGGCAGGCATCTTCGTCGGGGATTACGACTATGTGCTCAAACTGCTGAAGGAATGCTATTTCCCGACGCGCGAAGGCGTCGCCAACTTCCACGACGTCTATGTCGACGCCCTGCTGCTGGCCGGGGAGGAAAAATTCGCCGCAGGGCAGCGGAAAGAGGCCCTCGCACTCTTCGAGAGCGCCTTCGACTATCCGGAGAACCACCAGGTGTTCCTCGTTGACAAACGCACGCCCCGCGACGCCCAGATTTATTACGTTATCGGCAACGCCTACGAACGAATGGGCAACCGCTCCAAGGCCATGCAGAACTACAAGAAGGCCGCGGCGGTGAAAGTCAAGAAGACCGACTACCGCTACTGGCAGGGCCTCGCGCTCGAAAAGCTGGGCAAAAAGGCCGAGGCCGAAGCCCTGTTCGAAGCACTCGTCGAGGCCGGAAAGGCCGGCATCGTCGAGGACTACGTGAATTTCTACGGCGCCGAGGGCACCACGGGCAAGACCGTGGCGACGATCAACACCAAAGCCTGCTACACGCAGGGACTCGGCCTGCTGGGGCTCGGCAACCGGGACGAAGCCCGGAAATGCTTCGCAAAGTCCGTGGAGTTGAAGCCCGATAACCTCTGGGCGTCGGTGATGCTCCGGGAGTTGAAACGATAAACGACTGCAAAAATGAATCTTCAACGAACACTGATGCTCGGAGGCTTCGCGGCCGCGGCCCTGACCGGGCAGCAGGCCGCGGCCCAGAAGCGGCCCAACATGGTCGTCATCCTCGCCGACGATTGCAGCTGGCATGACATAGGCTGCTACGGCGCGGTCAACAACCGCACGCCGCACATCGACTCGCTGGCCCGCGCAGGCATGCGCTTCACGAACGCCTGGAATTCCGTATCGACGAGCGTGCCCACACGCCACTGCCTCTATACGGGCATGTACCCGATCCGCAACGGCGGGCACTACAACCTCAGTGCGATCCGCGAAGGGGTCGAGACCATGCCCGTACGCCTTGCGCGGCTCGGCTACCGGGTGGGGCTGGCGGGGAAATGGCACATCCATCCGAAAGAGGCCTTCCCGTTCGAACGGGTCCCCGGATTCGCGGTCAACTGCCTGACGAAAGACCCTTCGCACACGATGAAGGGGGTCGAGGAGTTCATTTCGCGCAACCGTGAAGAACCGTTCTGTCTGGTGGTGGCCTCGGTCAACCCGCACGTTCCGTGGACGGGCGGCGATCCTTCGGAATTCGACCTCGGGAAACTGGTCCTGCCGCCCCATTTCGTCGATACGCCGCAGACGCGCAAAAGCTATGCGGCCTATCTGGCCGAAATCGACCTGCTCGACCGGGAGGTGGGCGACGTAGTGCGGGCACTGCGGGAGCGGGAACTGCTCGACGACACGCTGGTGATCTTCCTCTCGGAACAGGGGACGCAGCTCACGGGCGCCAAGTGGACCATCTGGAACGCCGGGGTGCACGCGGCGATGATCGCCCGCTGGGACGGCCGCATCCGCCCGGGCCGCACGACCGACGCCATCGTGCAGTACGAAGACATCTTGCCGACGCTCGTGGCGCTGGCAGGCGGAAGTCCCGACCGCGAGATGGACGGCCGCAGCATCGCGCCGCTCCTCGAAGGGCGCAGCGACCGCCACCGCAAATACGCCTTCCACCTCCACGACAACTACCCCTCGGGACCTCCCTATCCCATCCGCGCGGCGGGCGACGGCCGCTACCGGCTGATCTGGAACCTGACCCCCGATCAGAGGATGATCGCCAAAAACATGGAAAACGAGCTGTGGCTCAAATCGTGGAAAGCGACCGACACGGAACATGCGAAATTCATCGTCGGGCGGTGGTATCACCGTCCGGAGTTCGAGCTGTACGACACGGCGGCCGACCCCTGGGAGCTGACCAACCTGGCCGGGAAAAAGGAGTATGCCCGCATACAGGCCCGGCTGTTCCGGGCGCTGAAAAAATGGATGCGCGGGCAGGGCGATACGGGCATCGAAGCCGATACGGAACAAAACAAACCGGCGAACCGCCCCGCACAAAAAACCGTCCGGCCATGAAACGAATCATCCTTGCGGCCGTTTGCGGAGCGACGGCCTTTCTGACCGCCTGCACCGCAGGCGCCCCCTCCGTGGAAACCGTCCCGTTCGGACAACTCTCGTCCGGCGAGGAGGTCACCCTCTACCGGCTTCGGAACGGCAGCGGCGCCTCGATGGAGGTCATCGACTACGGCTGCCGCGTGGTGCGGATCTGCGTCCCCGACCGCAACGGCGTAATCGCCGACATCGTGCCGGGATACGACAACATCCGCGACTTCGAGACCGGGAGCGAACGCTTCTTCGGAGCCCTGATCGGGCGCTACGGCAACCGCATCGCCAACGCCTCGTTCCCGCTCGACGGCGACACCGTGCGGCTCACCGCCAACGAGTGTCTGGCCGGATGTCCGGGCCACCTGCACGGCGGAACGAAAGGATTCGACCGCGTGATGTGGCAGGCCGAGCCGCTCGTGGAGGCGGACCGCGCGGGCGTACGCTTCACGCGCCTGAGCCCCGACGGCGAAGAGGGCTATCCGGGCAACCTCGCCTGCACGGTCACCTACTGGTTCACGAAGGACAACGTCTGGCGGGCCGAATACGAGGCCGCGACCGACCGTCCGACCGTCGTCAACCTCTCGAACCACACCTATTTCAACCTCAAAGGCGTGGACGACGGCGGCTACGTGATGGACCACGTGATGCAGGTCGAGGCGGACCGCTACCTGCCCAACGACGCGCGCTTCGTGCCGCTGGGGCCGTCGGAGTCCGTGGAGGGCACGCCCTTCAACCTGCGGGAGCCCCACCGTGTGGATTACGCCATCGACACTCCCAACGAGCACCTGCGCACGATGCGCGGATTCTCGGTCTGCTGGGTGCTCCGCAGCCAGACGGGCGAACTGGCCCGTGCCGCCGACCTGTGGGAGCCGCGCAGCGGCCGCGGAATCGAACTCCGGACCACGGAACCCGGACTGCTGACCTACACCGGACGGCTCTTCTCCCCGAACGTCGTGGGCAAGGGCGGCCGGGCGGTGGAGAAATTCGGCGGCATGCTGCTCGAGACACTCCGCTACCCCGACTCGCCGAACCACCCCGAATACCCGTCGGCTGTGCTCCGCCCCGGCGAAACCTATCATTCAACCACCGAGTTCCGGTTCTATGCCAGATAGTCCCGGAGCCCCAATGAACCGAACGCCATGAAACAAACCATCACGAAACTCGCCCTGGCGGCACTCGCCTTCGGCACGCCGGGCTGCAGCGACGACGACTCCCCCGGACCGAACCGGGGAGGAGCCTCCGAATCGCAAGAGCTGACCCTGACGCCCATCGGACAGCTGAACCAAGGCGCGGACGAGATCAATTCCCACGCCGACGTGACCGCACGGTCGTCGGTCAAGATGAACTACCGCAGCTACGTCAACCTCGGCCAAAGCGTCACGGGCAACGACAACCCGAACTACGCACGCATCAAAAAGCTGTCCGACGGTTCCTACATCCTGTTCAACCATTACGGCGGTCAGGGGAACGCGAACGGCTTCGACATCTATTATGCCACGAGTCCCGATCTGGAAAACTGGACCGGCCGGGGGCTGTTTCTCGAACGCTATGTCATCACCAATTCGCGCGGCAATCAGGACAAGCGGGTCTTCACCAATCCCAACGCCATCGTGCTCTCCAACGGCGACCTCCTGGCTTTCGCCTCCTACCGGGCCAACATGAGCTACAACTACCTCGACTGCCAGTATGACCACGGAATCGTCATCCTGCGCAGTACGGACAACGGCAGGACGTGGAGCGATCCGCAGGAGATATACCACGGTCCGAACTGGGAGGCGCACATGGTAGAAATGCCCTCGGGAGAGCTTCAATGCTATTTTTCGGAGAGCCGTCCGTGGATTTCAGGCGGCCATTCGGGGACCTCGATGGTCGTCTCCGCTGACCACGGCGCGACCTGGACCCCGGGACTCGACCAGACCCCCTGGCGGGTCATCCGCCAGCACTGGGAGAACAGCGACAAGAACGCCACCTTCTACACCGACCAGATGCCGGTCGTCGTGCGCCTCAACAACAGCAACAAACTGGCCGCGGCGCTGGAGTCGGCCGTGAGCTGCGTCAACGGCAACACTTCCTACGCCATCTCGTTCGCCTATTCCGACGACAAGGGACAGTGGGGCCATCTCGAAGGGGACGAAACGGGACCCGCCGACCGTCAGAGCAACCTGTTCGACGGCGCGGCGCCCTTCCTCGTGCAGTTCCCGTCGGGCGAGACCCTCGTGTCCTACGGACTTTCGAGCCGGATGAACATGCGCCTCGGCGACGCTGAAGCCCGCACGTTCGGCGAACCGTTCGCGGCGCTGCCGGGACGCGGTTCCTGGGGCTGCTTGGAGCTGAATGGCAGCCACGAGGTGATCGCCGCGATGCGCAACAGCGAAAAGCCGGGCGACATCACGATCGCGCTGGCCCGTTTCGAACTCAACCACCGCATCACGGCGACCCGCCGCACGATCAGCGTCGACGGCGGCAATGCGGAATGGGCGGCGACCGACGACGCGCTGTTCGTCGGCGAAAAGTCGCAGGCCCAGGCCACGCTTCGCTGTTCGTGCGACGACCGGAACGTCTACTTTCTCGTGGAAGTGCTCGACGAGGCCATTTCGCGCGACGACTATGTAAATATCCTGCTCTCACCCGCCAACGAGGGCGACAGGCTCACCTCCGCCGCCCGCCGCATCAAGGTCTCGCACAGCGGACTGAAGAGCACGGACATCTATGCCGGAGGCTGGCGCGAGACCGACATGGGCGTCACGGTGCAGGCCGCCTACGACGGCACGGTCTCGGACAACAGCGACACGGACCACGGCTATCTGGTCGAAGTCGCCGTGCCGCGTTCGCAGCTCGACCTCGCATCGGGGGAGATTCTCGTGAACCTCGTGCTGTTCGACAGCCAGGGCGGCGAGGACGCCATCTGTCCCACGTCGTCACGCAGCATCGCGAACTGGATACCCGTCGCAGGGCTGTAAAACAGCCGTCAGGAAGGTGGCGCGGAACGGCAACGGTTCCGCGCCACTACCTTTTCGGAACGCCTCCGAACTATTTTTTACGATTTTCTTTCGTTATGTCTGAGGGAATTTCTACCTTTGCCCCGCAACTCGTTTCAAAAGGAGATGAAAGTATTTACAAGCGTCACGGAGCTTCGCTCCGAGTTGAACCGGACAGAACAGTCGGGCATCGGCTTCGTCCCCACGATGGGAGCCCTGCATGCGGGGCACCGTTCGCTCGTCGAGCGTGCGCGGAAGGAGAACGCCACGGTCGTCGTCAGCGTCTTCGTGAATCCCACGCAGTTCAACGACAAGAACGACCTGCGCAACTACCCCCGTACGCCGGAGGCCGACCGCAAACTGCTGGAGGAGGCCGGTGCGGATTTCGTGCTGATGCCTTCGGTCGAGGAGATATACCCCGAGGAAGACACCCGGATCTTCGATTTCGGGCAGATCGACAAGGTGATGGAGGGCGCGACGCGTCCCGGCCATTTCAACGGCGTGGCGCAGGTCGTCAGCCGCCTGTTCGACATCGTGCGCCCGGCGCGCGCCTATTTCGGGGAGAAGGATTTCCAGCAGATCGCCGTCATCCGGTCGATGGTGGCCCAACTGAAACTGCCGGTCGAAATCGTGGAGTGCCCGATCGTCCGCGGCGAAGACGGGCTGGCGCTCTCCTCGCGCAACCAGTTGCTCGACGCACCCCACCGTGCCGCCGCGCCGCACATTTACGCCGTGCTGCGCCGGGCCGTGGAGAAGTCGCACGAGTTGGCGCCCGCGGAGTTGAAAGCGTGGGTGACGGCCGAAGTGGAGAGCAACCCGCTGCTCAACGTGATTTACTACCAGTCGGTCGATGCGCTGACGATGCAGGAGGTTCCGGCATGGAACGCCTCGGAGCGCATTCAGGGCTGTATCGCCGTACAGGCGGGAGACATTCGTTTAATCGACAACATCCGAATCCGATAAAATGAAATTCCAGATTGAAGTCATCAAATCGAAGATTCACCGCGTAACGGTCACACAGGCCGACCTGAACTACGTGGGGAGCATCACCATTGACGAGGCGCTCATGGAAGCCGCCAACATGATCGAAGGCGAGAAGGTCCAGATCATGGACATCGACAACGGAGAGCGTTTCGAAACCTACATCATCAAAGGTGAGCGCGGAAGCGGCTGCATCTGCCTCAACGGCGCCGCTGCGCGCAAGGTGCAGGTGGGCGACGTCATCATCATCGCCTCCTACGCGCTGATGGATTTCGAGGACGCCAAGCAGTTCCGTCCGTGGGTTATCTTCCCCGACACGGCAACCAACCGGCTCGTCAAATAGCATCCGGAAGCCGGACCATCCGGCCACGCAACGCATAGAATCTCCCCGGGAAAGGGAGATTTTTTCATATTTATAAGTTATATTTGCGATTATTAAGTAGCTTTCGATGGACATTACGCTCTCCCTGTTCGCTTTCGTGCTCTCGATACTGGGCATCATCGGCTGCATCGTGCCCGCCCTGCCGGGCGTGGCGCTGAGCTATGCGGGCCTGCTGTGCGCCTATTTCACCTCCTACTCCCAGATGAGCGCCCCGGCGCTGTGGCTCTGGCTCGGGGTGACCGTCGCCGTGAGCATAGCCGACTATTTCCTGCCGGCATGGATGACCCGGCGGTTCGGCGGTTCGCGCGCGGGGGCCATCGGCGCCACGGTGGGCGTCTTCGCGGGATTCTTCCTTTTCCCGCCGGTGGGCATCCTCCTCGGCCCCTTCCTGGGCGCCGTACTGGGCGAGCTGCTCAACGACCGCAGAGACGTGCCGAAAGCCTTCCTGATAGGATTCGGCTCGTTCCTCTCGTTCATCGTCGGCACGGGAATCAAAATCGCCGCCTCGGTAGGCATGCTGATCCACGTCACGGCAGACACCTGGCCCGCACTGAAAGACTGGTTCACAGCGACCTTCTGAAAAACACAAAGCCCCCTCGGAAGACCGCGTAGAGCGCAACATGCAAAAAAAAGAGGATGTCTAACTATTAGACACCCTCTTTTCCATTCCGGAACCGGATCGAGGGAAGCGGCCGCCAGGCCCGACCCCCGAATCCAATTACCACATCACACTGATATTATAAGCTGAGATACCGCCGGTCAGCGATTTCGTTTCAACACCGTTGAAACCCCAGAAACGCTCCTCCGTCAGCATAAAGATCGTATACTGCGATCCGGCTGCCACATTGAAGACTTTGAATTCATAGCTTCCGGCGGCGGACTTTGCAGCCGACTCCAACTGGGCGAACAAATCGTTCTTAACCGTTCCGATCATCAGCAGCGACATGTTCCGGTCGTAGCACGAACGCAGTATGCCGTTCTTGCCGCCGAAAGCCGAAATCTGATCCGCCGTTTCGAAACGTGCCGTCAGGAAATTGACATCGAACGATATGTCCTTCGTAGCGGTCACTTCTCCGTCTTCGCCCTTCTCGGAACGGATGCCGGCCAGCTTCGTCTTCACCTCGGTCACGTAACAGCCGTTGCCCGAGGGAATACCGGCCGCACCGGTGATATAGGTATTCAGCGTTCCCCAGGAACCCATATAGAGCATGCTTCCCTCAGCCTTCTTGTTGGCCATTTTGTTGAATGCGAAGGTCATCCAGCGCTCCGTATCCCATGCGGCTTTCATAACGGCGGACTGATTGCCGTCGTCTACGCGGTCGGCAATCGTCATCCACGTATTCTTGTCGTCGAGCGCATTGAGGTAATCGACATACCCCGTTCCGAGCGAAGCGTCGCTCAGCAAGGAGACGAATTGCACGTTGGTCGTAAACTTATCCGACGGAGCCGGAATCGGAGCATCCGAAGGATATTCGTCCAATCCGTTGTCGCAGCCCGTAAAAAGCGGGGCCGCCATTGCAAAGGACAGGAAAATCGAAATGTATGTTTTCATGTTTTTCATCGCTTTGATTTATTTCGATTCAACAGGTCTAATTTTTCAACACGGCCGTACCGGTAATGGGGCTGTGGTCGGAAAGCGCGTCTGCCTCGGTGTTGCGGACCACCTTATAGTCCGTACATGTCCATTTCTGTTTCGGGAAGCCGATCAGGTAGTCGAGTTTGCTGCTTCGTTCGTAAGTCCCGTCGTTGTTGCAGAGCCGGTCTCCCGATTTCACATATTCCGCAATCGCAGTGGAGGAAGGACCGCAGTTCATATCGCCCGCCAGCAGCACGGGAATACCTGCATCCACAGCCGGTTTCACGGCATACTCCAGCACCTCCTTGGCCTGTTCGAGGCAGGTCACGTTGCCGCCGAAAGCATCGAGGTGGGTGCAGACGATACGTACCTTCACGCCTTCGGGCTTCGAATCGGTCGGAACCAAGATATCGGCCCAGCCCACCGAACGCTGGTCAGCGCCCTCATACATGCCGAGCAGCACACGGCCCGTATTCACGATCGGATATTTCGACAGAATCACATTGCCGTAATAGCCGTCATTACCTCTCTTATTGTAAGAATGGATGAAGAACGAGTACATTCCGAGTTCTTTGGCGAACTCGTTCGCTTTCTCTTTGAGAAACATCGCACCGGACAAGGTCTCGAACTCGTTGAAGAAGACGATTTCCGCATTCTGCTCCCGGATCAGGGTGACAAAACGGCCGATCTCCTTGCTCACGTTGCTGTTGTTATAGAACTCCAAGGCCTTGACATTCCACTCCAAGCATTTGAGGTGTACATCCTGCGCCCGTACATTCGTCAACGGGAGAGCCAGGCCCGACAACAGGAGCGCTCCCAATATATATTTATAGATTTTCATATGCTTATATCGAATTTGCATCGGTTAATAACCCTTGTTCTGTGTCAGGTTTTCCGTACCGGTAAATGCCCGCTCCGGAATGGGGAACACCTTATTATACGTAGGATTGTACGTCCGGGCCGGATAGACCTCGACCTCTTCGGTGACGATCTGACCGCTCTGCCCTTTCGAAATGACACCGTGCAGCGGCGTCGTAAGCAGCGACGGGGCCAGCCCCCAACGGATCACGTCCACGAAACGGCTGGGCTGGAATTCGAAAGCGAGTTCGCAACGGCGCTCGTTCTGCAACTGAGCCTTGGTAGCCTGGCTGTTGCGGGGCAGGCCGGCGCGCTCGCGAATGTCGTTGAGCAGCTCCTTGGCCTCGCCGTTGCCCTCACCCTTGGTCCAGATCAGCGCCTCCGCCTTCATCAGCATCACGTCGGCATAACGCATCAGGCAGCAGTTGAGCGAATTCCAGAGCTTGTCGCGCAGGCTGGAAACCTCGCTGTAACTGCCCGTCTCCCACGGAGACATGAATTTACGCAGGACCAGTCCCGCAGAAACATGGGCCGTGGTTCTGTTGGTTATCGACGAGACGGTACCGTCGGGCGAGTAGCCGCCGAAAAGGATATCGCGTCCCATGAACTGGATATGCTGACCCGGCGCGAGAATCGTCGCATCGCGGCGCGTATCGCCCTCCTCGAATGCCTTGTAGAGTTCCAGGCTCGGCGTGAAATAACCCCACGTATTGTAAAGACCCCAACCGGCATTGACGAACGATACGCCGTGATAGCGGGCGCCGTTGGTATTGCTGCCCTCCAGGGAGAAGATATACTCCGAAGAGTGGTTCTGCTCCTTGCGCCAGAGGTTGGCAAAAGATTTGGACTTATCCGACGAGTCGATGTAAAGCGACCGCTTGTCGGCTCCGGTCATACCCATGACCTTGTCGCACATCTCGATCACGATGTCGTAATACTTCGCATCGTACGCCGAGGCGTAAAGCGCCGCACGGGCAGCGTAGGCCCAGGCCGCAGCCTTGTGCGGAAGACCGATTTGATCGGCCGGAAGTTCCGAGAAATAAGGCAGTTTATCGCCGGCCTCGCGGAAGTCCGCGATAATCTGGTCGTAATTCTGAAGCACGTGCGACGGACGCGGAGAGTCGATCTCGGCGGTCGGCGTCTTTTCCGTGATAATCGGAATACCGCCGTTGGTATCGTCGCCGTAATAGGGCACCATCCACAGCATCGAGAATCCGCGGAAGAAAAACGCCGTTCCCAACGCCTGGTTCTTAAACGCCCCGTCGAGGCTCATATCGGGGACGAGTTTGATGATATTGTTAGCCTTGGCTACGTTCTGGTACATCACCTCCCAGACGCGCGACACGTCGTTGCTGTTCGACGGGGCCATGCGGAATTCGCGGATTTCATCCACCGACGCACGGTCACGGCCGATCAGAACGTTGTCGCTGGCACACTCCAGCCACATGTGACCGCGGCCGCAGATCTCTTCGCTCCAATAGGGAGAAACGAAATGGTAGAGCCCGTATACGGCTTGCATGACGTCCTCTTGCGTCTTCCAGGTCTCGTCTTTACCGTAGGATTCCCGCTCGAGGAAATCGGCACATCCCGACATGGCGAGAACGCTGACGACCAGGCAAATACTGAATATGATTTTTTTCATGGTCCTTAAAATTTAGAAGTTGAGGTTTACACCGAAGTTGAAGAAGCGCGACGACGGATAAATACCGGCGTCAAGACCGTAGTTGCCCACCTCGGGATCGATCCCCGAATAACCGGTGATCGTTGCGACGTTGTCGATGCTGACATAGACGCGCAGCGAACCGTTCGTCAGACCGATATAGCGGGCAATGTGCTTGGGCAGCGTATAGCCCAGGGTGATATTCTTCAGACGCAGGTAGTCGCCTTTCTCGAGGAACGCATCCGAGAACTTGGTATAGTTGCCGTTGTTGTCTTCGGCAAGACCCAGACGCGGATATTTGCTGCCCGAAGGATCGAAATCCCACGTATTGAAAACATCCTGTACCAGATTGCCGAAATCGCCTCCATGACCGTTCATGCCCATCTGCTTGGTACCGTTGTAGATGTAGTTGCCGGCGACGCCCTGGAACATGAAGCTGAAATCGAACCCTTTCCAATCCAGCGAAGCCCCGAACGAGAAGGTCTGCTTGGGCGTATAACAGCCCGTCAGCACCTTGTCGGCATCCGTGATGACACCGTCGCCGTTCGTGTCGATGAATTTCAGGTCGCCCACCTTGGCGTTGGGCTGCACCTGCATGACCTCGCCCGTCTCGGCGTTCTTGCTGACGTAGCGGTCGATCTCCTCCTGCGAACGGAAAATACCGTCGGTACGATAAATATAGTAGGAGTACCAGGGATGTCCGACTCCCGAATAGAGGATCGCCGTGCTGTTGATGTTGGGATTGTCATGCTTTACGAGCGGCTGCGAACCGTACTCCTCCACATTGCTCTTGTTGGTCGAGAAGCTGCCCCAGACATTGTAATTGAGCTTGCCCTGCGCCGCCGTATTATGATAGGCGACCGAGAACTCCCAACCTTTGTTGGTCACACGGCCCATATTGCCCATCGGCGAGGTGGTGACGCCCATCTGCGGGGGTGTAGGCAGGTAGTCCACCAGGTCGCGCGTCTCCTTATTGTAATAATCGACGGAGATGTCCAGCGTGTTCTTCAGAAGCGTCAGGTCGATACCGGCGCTGGTCTGCACGGTCGTCTCCCACGTGGCGCCGGGATTGGCGATGGTGTCGTAATAGCTTCCGTAGACGGTATTGCCGCCGATGAGCGAACCGTCCGGATAGATGGACAGCGGCACGTCGACCGAAGAGGTGTTCGGGTAGAGGTCCACGTTACCCACCATACCCCAGCCGGCACGGATTTTCACCAGGTCGAAGACGTTGGCGAGCGACGAATTGCTGAAGAATTTCTCCGAGGAGAGTTTCCAGGCTCCGGAAACGGCCGGGAACCAGTCGTAGTTCTTCGAAGAAGGCAGCTTCGACGAAGCGTCGCGGCGAATGCTGGCCGTCAGGAAATAACGGTTGTCGAACGAATAGCCCAAACGAGCGAGGAACGATACCATGGCGTACTCGTAGTAGTTCTCCGTCGGGTCACGGTACCACGATCCGTTTTGCCAGAGGTTCTGATATTTGTCCCATGTGTCACTGGGATAATTCTGGGTACGGAAGTCGTACAGGCGCAGTTTCTTGTAGTCGGTCGTAAAGCCCGCCATCGCCGAGATGTGGTGCTTGCCGAATACCTCGGCATAGGTGGCCGTCGTCTCCCACAGATAGTGGAACGTGCGGGTATGCTCCTGCTCGCGGAGCGTCGTGGTGGAACCGCCCGGCACGTCGATCACCGGCTGGAACGCATCCGTCTCGAGGATGTCGAGATCGGCCGTGAAATCCGATTTGAGGGTAAGCCCCCGGACGGGTTTCACCTCGAACGAGGTCGTCGAGAAGAACCGCATCTCCGGAGCACGGCGGTGCATCGTTTCGAGCTGGGCAACCGGATTCACTACGTTGGGACCGGTGACGCCGGCCGCCATATCGGCGGACGAAGCGATACCGCCGTATTTGGGTTTGCCCTTGTCGTCGTAGATGATATTGCCCTCGGCATCACGGTCATACACCGAAGCCGACGAGGGGAACCACATGGCGCCCAGAATAGGTCCGGTATGGGACCGGTTGACCTCGCCCTGCCCGTCGAGATATTCGAACGAAACCTTTTCCGAAATCTTCAGCCATTTGGTCGGCCGGAGGTCCGTATGGAGTTTGGCACCCAGCGATTCGCTCCAGGTATTCATGATCGTACCCTCTTTCTTGTCGTAGGTCACCGAAAGAATCGACGAAATCTTCTCCGTTCCGCCGCTGAGCGAAATGCCGTAGTGCTGCGTCATGGCCGTCCGGAAAATCTCATCGAGCCAGTTGGTACGGGTCACGTTCGCGCCGGCATACACCTCCGGATTGGCCAGGTTGGGCAGCGATCCGTTCACCGAGTTGCCGACGGCCTTGGCCCATACGTCACAGTACTGCTGGGCATTGAGCATATTCGGCAGATTCATCGCTTTCTGGACGCCGATGGCAGCATTCACGTTTACACGCATCTTGCCCGCTTCGGCTTTCCGGGTGGTGATCAGGATGACACCGCTCGATCCGACCGACGCTCCGTAAATGGCAGCCGATGCCGCATCCTTCAGGACCGTCACCGTCTCGACATCTTCAACCGAATAAGGGGCATTGGGCACGCCGTCCACGACGATCAGCACGCCGTCGCCCGAAGTCGGATCGTCGTCGTTGCCTTTCGAGCCGCGTCCACGGATGGAGAACGACGCCTTGCGCATCGGGTCGCCGCCCGATTGGAGGATCGTCACGCCCGGCATACGGCCCTGGAGCAAGGTTCCGAGGTCTGCGGCACGACTGCGCGCCCCCTCGTCCACCTTAACCGTTGTAACGGCCATCGAAAGGTCCTCCTTACGCTGGGAGCCGTAACCGATGGCGACCACCTCGCCGATCATCATGGCATCCTCTTCCAGCGTAACGTCTATCTGCGTGCGATTCGCCACGGCAATGCTCTGTGTCTTGTAGCCGACGAATGAAAAATCGAGCGTACCGTCCTTCGCAACGGCGATCTGGTAGCGGCCGTCCACATCGGTCGTAACGCCGTTGGTCGTTCCCCGTTCGATGACCGAAGCTCCGATAAGCGGATTTTGACCGGTATCGGTCAGGCGGCCTGAAACCGTGACACGGTCCTGAGCCCGGGCCGGAAGAATGAGCATGCAACTCAGCAGACTCATCAGAAGAAAACGGACGATCTTCCGTCTCTCCCCCGTAAAAGTCAAATTCATTTCCATAAAGTTAAGGTTAATAATTAAGATATCTGGTTGTAAACTGTGACAGCGAATAATTTTTAAACAATTTAATAATCATCCGTAACTGCAGCGCTTTTATAATATTCTCCCTTTTTCAATATTCAAATTTATCGATCTTAACAGTCACAGCGGGTGGATTTTACGTATTTAAGTCCTCACATTCCGCAGAATTGAAAAGACAAAAAAACCGGGGAAGATTTTTCATCCTCCCCGGTTTCCGGACTGACTCCGACAACCTAATCCGCCAGCGAATGCTTCGCATAAACATACCCGCAGGCATCGTAGAATCGCGTCAGACGCTTCAGCCGCGGCAGAAATTCCGCATAGTCTTTCCGGCCGGGCGACCACCCCACCTCGGCGAGCGCCCCCAAGCGCGGCAGCAGCATATACTGCGCCTGCGCAAAATCGGGAATATACTCGGTCCACAGATTCGCCTGCACGCCGAGGACCGACGCCCGCTGCACGGAGTCGAGCCCTTCACAGGGACTCAACGCATAGACCTTCTCGAGAGGCAGGCAGCCGCCCCATGCCAAGGGTTCTCCTGCGGTATCGGCCGTTTGGTAATAATCGAAATAGCAGTGAGTCGTGGGCGCCATGACGACCTCGTTTCCCTGACGCGCCGCACGGATGCCGCCCTCGGTGCCGCGCCAGGACATGACGACAGCCGTCCGGGAGACGCCGCTGTCGAGAATCTCGTCCCAGCCGATCAGCCGCCTGCCGTGACTCCTCAGAAAACGTTCGATGCGCGTGGTGGCGTAGCCCTGCAACTGCCGCGGACGGGTCAGTCCCTCGGCGCGCATCCGCTCCCGGCACCGGGGACACTGCTCCCACCGGTCGGTCGGACATTCGTCGCCTCCTATATGAATATAGGTAGACGGAAAGAGAGCGACGACCTCCTCCAGCACCCCTTCGATAAAGCGGAATGTCGAGTCGCGTCCGATGCAGAAAACACGGTCGTCGATGTCCCATGTCTGGCGCACCTCATACTGCTCCCCCGTGCAGCTCAGCCACGGATAGGAAGCCAGTGCGGCCACCGCATGTCCCGGAAATTCAATCTCGGGAATGACCGTGATGAAACGGCGGGCGGCATATTCGACCACGTCCCGGATTTCGTCCTGCGTGTAAAACCCTCCGTGGGGCGTTTCGTCGTAGCGGCAGGTCTCGTCGTACTCGCCGCCCGGGTCCTTGCCGATCAGCGTGCGGGTGCGGACCGAACCGATGCGCGTGAGCTCGGGATATTTCCCGATCTCGATCCGCCAGCCCTGGTCATCCGTCAGATGCCAATGAAAAACATTCATCTTGTGCATGGCAAGCAGGTCCAGCACGCGCTTCACCTCTTCCACGGTAAAGAAATGCCGGGCAACATCGAGCATCATTCCGCGATACCCCATTTCCGGCCGGTCCGCGATGGCGACGGCCGGCAGTTCGACAGCCTTCGCCCGTCCCTTTCCGAATGCCGCCGCCGGCATCAGCTGGCGCAGGGTTTGCACGGCGTAAAAAGCCCCTTCAGCCCCACCGGACCGCACCTCGACCCGGTCGGGCGTTATCGTCAGGGAATAGCCGTCCGAAGGAATCGAATCGGTCTCGATGAAATTCACCGCCCCGTCCTGCACCGGGGCCGGACTGAGACATGTCAGCTCCTCCCCGAAAACAGGACGCAGCAATTCGTTCAGCGCATCGGTCACGAACGGCATCCGCCCGTCCGTCGACCGGACGACCACACGCGTCGACGCCGACAGCCGGAAAACCCCTTCGGCGGGCGTCACGCTCACCGGCGCAGGCACCACGGAGACCGGGCCGTCGACCGGAACCACCCGGCCGCACCCGCAGCACAGCACGCCTAAAGCAAGCAGTATACGTAATTTTCCCATAGGTTCTATTCGCAGGCCGAAGCCCCCAACAATCCGACATATTCGATACCCGAACAGCAGATATGTAGCCCCTCGACGGTCTTCGCATAGGGGAACTGCTTCAACTGTTCGTACATGGCGTCCCGGAAAAACCCGAACGCATGGGATATGCTTCCACCGAAGACAATGGCCTGCGGATCGTAAGCATAGAGCGCCAGCATAACCAGCCGCCCGATATGCGTCCCGAACTCCTGCCACAGTTCCAACGCCCGGGGATCGCCGGCCAAAGCCTGCTCATAAGCCTCCTTGCCCGACGTGCCGCGGCCGACGAAAAAGCGGCTGCTGCAATAGTATTCGTAATCGCGGTCGAGGTAGGGAATGCTCCCAATCTCCCCGGCCCCCGTATTGCGGCCGCAGTAAAGTTTCCCGTCGATCACGACGCCTGCGCCTACGCCCGTACCGAGGGCGATGCAAACCACGTCGCGGTATCCGTGCGCCTCGCCGAAACGGCAGACGCCCAGCGCAAAGCAGTTGCAGTCGTTGTTTACCGAAACCGGCACGCCGAACCGCTTCTCGAAACACTCCTTGAGATGCACCTCCCGCCAGGAGGGAATGCCGACCACGTCGTAGACGATTCCCCGTTCTGCGTCCACCACCGAAGGAACGCCGATGCCGATACACTTTACGTCGGGCGTGATAAGCCTTTCGATAAGCGAAGCTATATGGTCCAAAACCACCTCCTCGGAACAATCCGCCCGGCAAGGTTCGGAAAACATTCTCACAATCCGACCGTCAGCCACCAGTCCCACGCGCACGTTCGTACCGCCCAAATCTACTCCGATTCTCATCGCTCCACCGCTATTTCCGTTATTTTTCCCTCCGCGAAACGGGCATGATCGACCATGCGGCCGTCGTCTTCGCGTATCCAGGTCTCGAATCCCCGCTCTCCCTCGGTCAGCAGCAGCAGCCGCACGCCCGGACGCAGGTTGTTGTAAGTCGTATTGTCGCCCGAGAAACGGCCGTAACCAAGGCAGACACCCTTGTCGGCCACCAGGTAATCGATGTCGTGGTCGTGTCCCACGAACGTGCCCATCACGCTGCCCGACTCGACCATGGCCGCAAACATCCCCGTATTCAACGCGCCCGGGCACTCGTCCTCGGCAGCCCGTCCGATATGGCTGTTGGAAGGATTGCGCCACGCCGAAAGGTATTCCGGCAGCACGATGTGGAAAAACGCCAGCGAAGGCACCGCACGACCGCCATTGGCAGTCCGGCGGGCCGTACAGCGGTCACGCAGCCACGCGACCTGCTCCGGCCGGAACCAGTCGTAGCCCTCGACCCCGTCCAAAAGCGATTCGGAGTGCGAATCGAGGCAGTACAGCAGCAATGCAGGCCGCCGAGAACCGCTGCCGAGAACCTCCAACTCCCGGTCCGCCAGCTCCCCGGCGGCGTCGAGCGCATTCAAACTTTCCGGATACGAGGTCACGATCCGGCCGATCTGCTGCCGGCTGATGTCCTGCTCGGAATCGTGATTGCCCAGCGCCACGCAGAAAGGCACCTTGCGCGCGGCCATCGTATCGAGCAGGCGGCGCCACATGCCTTCGGCCGGAGATCCCGTCACCACATCGCCCGTGAAGACGACCAGATCGGGTCGCTCAGCCGCCAGGATACGATCCAGCCGCGCAAAGGTCTTTTCGGCCTCGGCAAGCCGCCGGGGCTTGGAGGGATCGAGGTGCATATCCGTAAACTGGGCTATTTTAAAGGTTTTATCGCTGCCGAAACGCAGCACGGGCTGCTGCGCCCGAACGGAGGCCGCGCCCCATACAAAAAAGGCGCAGGCCGACAAAATCCACTTGTTCATTTCGCAAAAAGTGCTTTAATTCAACTTCACGCTGCCGCTCTTTTCCACGTGCACCGTGCTGCGGCGGCCGTCGCCCCACGTCACCACCAGTTCGAACGGGACATCGGCGGCAACGCTCACAACAGGCGTCTCGTCAGCCGAACGGCGGGCACGGACCTTCAGGTCCACGACCCCGTCGGGACCGAACGGATAACGTTCGATGCCGTGCGCTTCGGTCCGGGTGACGTTCCACTCGATCCGCCGCTCCGAATAGTCGGACCTTATGCCGAGTATATACTCGATGAAGACGGCGATGGGAGGCAGGCCGGTCCACCCGACGAAATCCTTACGGGCCATAAATCCGGGTTCGATTTTCTCCGGAGCGTAATATTCCCAAAAGGTTCCCGTATTTTTCCAGACCTCGAAAACCGCGGCGTAGTGGTTTTCGGCGATCCGCTGCGCCACATCCCGGTAGCCTTTGTGCCAAAGGCCGTCGATCACCATATAGTTGGCTCCGGGCCAGACTCCGCCCTGCCAGTAACGGCCCAAAGCGTTGTATTTGCGGTGGTCGGCCGAGAGCGACGGCACGCGGTGAGGACGGTCGAACTCCGTCGAGTCGCTCAGGTGGGCGACGAAACGGTCCAGGCGCTCCTTGTCGAGAACGTCGGTCTGCAACGCCCAATAGGCGTAAATACCTTTGGCCGTACCCAGCGACCCGTCGGCGTAACGGTCGAAGAGAAACCCTTCCTCATCGTTCCACATGAAGTCGTTGATATGCTTTTTAAGGAACCGGTTTTCGTCCTCGACCTCTTCGATCTCCTGCCAGCGTTCGATGTAAAACCCGATCTGGAGCAGCGACTCATTGACGAGCATCTGCTGCAAATTAGCATCGAGCCACTCCATGTGGCCGTTGGAGAAGATCTGATTGTATCCCTCCGGAACCCGGGGCGTATTGTCCATACCCGTTCCCCAGCCGCTCGACCAATAGGTTCCGTTGGGCCACGTCCGGTTCAGTTTCCACCATTTGGCATAGGCGCACAGGGCCGGGAAAACCTTGTGCAGGCGGTCGATGTCCCCGAACTGGCGGTAGTACATCAGCTCGGTCCACGGAAGCAGGTTCGGCCCGGTCGAGGTGGGATCGTAGCGTTCGAAACAATCGGAACCGTCGGCGCGTATCTCCCGGCAGATGAAGCCGTCGGGATGCTGGTGCGAATAGAAGTTGTCGAGCGTCCGCTGGAAAGGGAAAAAACGGTAACCGTAACGCGCGAACATCATCATGAACGAGGCGTCCCACATGAAAATATTGCCGTTGTAGGCGATGTCGAGGTAGGGAGAGACGAATCCCGAGCCCTCCCGGGGCTGGCGGATATTCCCCACGGCGATCTGCCAGGCATGCCAATACATTTCGATCTCCCGGTCGTGCCCCTCCCAGAACGGTGCGGGCAGAATCTTCCGGGCCTCGGAGAACGAACGGGGCCGTATCGTCTCGGGCTTCATCGCCCGGAAATCGTTCTCGGCCACGAACACCTCTTTCACATAGGTATTCTTGTAGGGCAGTTCATAGGGTCCCGAACGCAAATCCTGCGCTCCGACCGCGGCCGGAACGGCTGCGGCAAGCAAAAAGACGGCAATATGTCTTACACTCTTCATACCTCCTTATTTTATCAGCGATTTGATCCTGCGCGGAATTTCCGTATTGCGGTACGTGCCGCAAAAACGGTCGGAACCGGGTCCGTATGCAAAGACAGGGAGCATGATCGGCGTGTGGTCGTCGGAGACGTAAACGCCCATGATCCGGCCTGTGGCCTCATCGCCGTCGATCAGCGTCAGGCCGCCCGTCTCGTGGTCCGCCGTGACGACGACGAGCGTCTCGCCGTTCGAATCGGCGAATTTCAGCGCCTCGGCAATCGCAAGGTCGAAACTCAGCATCTCGAGAACCGACCCGGGCAGGCAGCGCGAATGGCCCGCATAGTCGATTTTGGCGCCCTCGACCATGAGAAAAAAGCCCTTGTCGCTGCGCTCCTGCAACTTCGCAATGGCTCCGCGCGTGGCGTCGGCCAGCAGGGAGAGGTTCTTCTCGTCGGCGGCTTCGTCCATCTCCTCGTCAATGCAGATCACCTTGCCTTTCGCAGCGTTGAGTTCGTCCACCGAACGGACGAAATTATACTGTTTCGAAAGTTCGCCCACCAGGTCGATGCCGTCGTCACGGTGCGTGAACTTGCGGATGCCGCTGCCGCAGAGCAGGTCCAGGCGTCCTTTCAGCAGCCACGCGGTCAACTCGTCCGAATTGTCGCGCTCGACCGAATGGCCGAAGAATGCCGTCGGCGTGGCGTCGGCGATATCGCCCAGCGTCACAACGCCGGCGGCACGGCCGCGGTCGCGGAAGAAGTCGCACAGCGAAGGATATGCCGTTCCGTCGGCCCCCATGGAGATATGGCGGTTTTCGTGCGCCTCGCCCGTAGCCAGGGCGCTGCCTCCGGCGGCCGAGTCGGTCGTAAAGGCATCCAGGGCATTGTTCTGCTGCAAGCCGATGCTTTTCAGTCCCATCAGCGTCAGGGTCTTGTTGGCGAACACGGCGGCCATGATCTGCGACAGACCCATGCCGTCGCCGATCAGGAAGATCACATTTTTCACTTTGCCCTTTCCCCTGTCGTTCCGGTAGGTCGGCGTATAGACGTCGATGCCTTTCGAGAGCTGGAGTTTATCGCTCTGGAAGCCTTTGAAATCCCGGGTCGCCTTGTCCAGACGCTTCGTGCCCGTCACGGCCGAAGAGGCCGCACGGCGCTCGCCGATCTGAAAATTCTTGTTGCCGAAATCGTTGAAGAACTCGGCACAGACCTCCGGACGATCGGTGTTGATGTAGTCGATCCCCATGTCGTAGAACGTATAGTAGACAGTCACCCCCTCGGGAGCGCCCCAAAAGCGCACGGGCTTGTCCCACGCATGGGCTTTGTCGATAATCCGCTCGAGTTTCTCACGCTCCGCAGGGATGATGGACCCTTTGCCGTTCCATTGGGAAAATCGTTGGAAATCGGCGCTTATCAGCGCGATGCGATCCAGTTGCCCGGGCGTGTATTCCGCGTCCCACGCCCCGTCGAAACGAATGTAAGCCGGATAATTGCCGAAATCCGCAGGCTCGGGAACCCTCCCCGTCACGGTGATACGCACGGCTTCGGGATTCACCGCGGGATCGAACACCTCGGGCCAGCGGCCCAGCAGTTCGGCGACGGCACGCAGCGTCGGCTCGGTCGCGGATTTGAGTTCGACCATCAATTGCAGGCGCCGGTCCGAATCCTTCCAGGCTCGCCCGCCGTTCCGTTTGAAAAGCGTCACGACAGGCTCCACATACAGCGCTTCGAATGTCATGTCGGGCGACAGGTCCTCGACATCGTGTCCCACGAGGAGCTTTCCGTCGTGCAGAAACACGTCGGCTTCTATCGACGCGACCTGCTGGGCGTAAGCCTGATAGAAAGGCACCCGCCGGGCGTAATCGTTGTGCGAATGAATCAGCACGGGAGGCTGTGCCGCAACCTGGCCGCAAACGAACAGCGACGCGGCGAACAGCCAGATTTTCAAAGTCTTTTTCATATCGTCTCCTTTTTATCGTACATATTTCAAACGGGCTTCGACGGGCGCATGGTCGGAAAGGTATCCTCCGCCGAGCGTGTCGGGCAATATCGAACACGACACGACCTCCAGACCCCCGCCGTAGAACACATAGTCGATCAGCGGTCGCTCTTCCTCCGGAAGCTGTCCGAAATCGGAGAAACTCCACGCCGACCCGGATCGGATCGGCGCCGTGTCCCAGGCGCTACGCAAGGCACTGTCGGCCACGACGCGCGCAACGACCGGCGACGAGGGTTCAGCATTGAAATCGCCCGTGAGAATCACCGGACGACCGGCACGCAGCGTTTCGATGCGCCGCAGCAGCAACGCAACGCCCTCCCGGCGAGCCTGCTCGCCGATATGATCGAGGTGGGTATTGATGAAAAGCAACTCGCCGCCGCTTTTATCTCGCAGCACGGTCCATGTCGCCAGACGCTCGCAGGCTCCGTCCCAACCCTTCGAACCGGGCGTTTCGGGATTCTCGCTCAGCCAGAACACGCCGGAATCGAGCAGTTCGAAACGGTCGCTGCGGAAAAATACGGCGTTGAATTCGCCCGCACGCGCGCCGTCTTCCCGGCCGACGCCAACCGCCCGGTAGCCGGGCAGCAGGGCTTGCAGATCGTCGAACTGATTGGCGAGCACCTCCTGTGTTCCCAGCAGATCGACAGCCTCCGAGCGGATCAGCTCAGCGATCCGTTCGCGGCGGAAACGCCAGTTATTCGCCCCGTCCTCGGGATTGTCATAGCGCATATTCAGCGTCATGACGGTCAACTCCTGCGGGGCGTTGCAGGAGACCGCAGCCGTCAGCGCCAGCAGAAAAAACAATTTCTTCATGGCCGTATCATTTTACGAACAGATTTTCAGCGGGAATCGGCGAGAACGCCTCCTCGCCGGGAGCTTTCCAGCCCCATTGGAGTTCCTGCCCCTCGTAATCTTCGAAATAGAGCAGTTTGCAAGCATGCAACCCCGCCTCGAGAGCCACGCGCCCGGTGGCCGTGACCGCGGCGTGCGAACTGTCGTTGTCCACGACCTTGCAGCCGTCGATCAACAGCACGCTGCCGTCATCGCTCCGCGTGAAAAACTCCCAGACTCCCCGCTCGGGAATCCGGATCAGGCCCTCGAACACATAGCCGAAATGGTCTTCCTGCGGCGCTTCGTCAATCGAAGGAACCGCCATCACGCCCGTAGAGACGAGCGTTCCGCGAGTGATGTCGGCCACCTTCGAGAAAGCCCCCTCGTAATAGGCGAACCGGATTCCCGGAACGCTCGCGGCCGCAGCCGCCGGGGAGAGGAAAACAGCCTTTTCGGCCCGCAGCGTCAGGGTATGGCTGGGTGCGGCTCCCGTTTTGAAGCCTTTGGCGCAAAGTGTCAGCGAACGGTCCACCCGCAGCGGCGTCCGGTAAAGCTCCGAAAGCGAATCGGGCTCCGAACCGTCGAGCGTATAACGGATTTCGGCTCCCGGGGTCGTCGTCGCCAATGCCACGTCGACCGGCTCGGTGAACAGGTTCAACGACTGCGTCGTATAGGGAACCGACACCGCCTCGCCGCGGGTCAGCGAATAGGGCTGTGCGGCCGGGTCCGACGCCCGGTCGAAGGCCGGCCGGGGAACCATCCCGAAATGCAGCTCTCCGCCCTCCATCAACTGATCGTAAGTGATGACATTCTTGTCGACCGCCTGCCCGTTGAGCGTCACGCTCCCGACATAACGGTTGCGCCGCGGCTTGTCGGCCGTCACGGTCAGCGTCCGGCCGTTGGCCAGCCGCACGGTCGCCTTTTCGAACAGCGGCGATGTCAGCACGAATTCATTCGAACCCGGACACACCGGATAGAAACCCAGCGAAGAGAAGATATACCAGGCCGACATCTGTCCGCAATCCTCGTTGCCGATGATTCCTCCGGGAGTCGGAGCATACATTTCGTCGAGCAGGCGGCGCGTCAACTCCTGCGTCTTCCACGGCTGGCCGGCATAACTGTACAGATAGGCCATGTGATGGCTCGGCTCGTTGCCGTGGGCATACTGCCCCATCAGGCCCGTAATATCGACCAGTCCCGCATCCTCATGCGGCGATTCGAGCGTAAAGAGACGGTCCAGCTCCCGGACGAAAGCCTCCCGGCCGCCGAAAAGCTGTTCCAGGCCGTTCACGTCGTGCGGCGCGAAGAAGCGGTACTGCCACGGCGTAGCCTCGGTATAATCACGCCCGGCCACAAACTCCTCGAAAGGCTCCGACCAGCCTCCGTCGGCCTGCCGGCCCCGGAAAAAACGGGTCGATCCGTCAAATACGCGGACATAGCTGAGCGCCCGGCGATCGTATTCGCGGGCCGTTTCGGTTTGCCCCATAGCCTCGGCCATGCGGGCGATGGCCCAGTCGTCATAGGCGTATTCCAGGGTGCAGGAAACCGATTCACGGCGGATGTTCGACGGAATGAAGCCCTGGGACACGTAGTAATCCGAACCCTTTTTGTTGATATTCGACGAGCGGATCATCGCATCGAGCGCCTTCCCGGCATCGTAACCGCGAATCCCCTTCAGATAGGCGTCGGCAATGACCGACACGGCGTGATAACCGATCATCGTACCTGTCTCTCCCGAGGCGAGGGGCCAGATCGGCAGTTCACCCGTTACGTCGTACATATCGAGCATACTCGAAATCATATTGTTCACACGCGCCGTATCGACAAGGGTTTGCAGCGGATGCCATGCCCGGAAGGTATCCCACAGCGAGAACGTCGAATAGTATGCGCTGCCGTCGGCGACGCGGGCGATGGTCTGATCGCTCCGGCGATACTCCCCGTTGACATCGCTCATCAGGTTGGGAGTCAGTTTGGCGTGATACTGCGCCGTATAGAAATTGATCCGCTCGTCGCGGGTGCCGCCTTCGACGACAATGTCGCCGAGCGCATCGCGCCACAGCGCCTCCGAGCGCGAGCGTACGGCATTGAAATCCAACTCGGGAACCTCGGCGATCCGGTTCTCGCGCGCATTTTCCGCGCTCACGGACGACAGTCCGACTGCAATGGTCAACGTCTCGAGGTCGGGGGCGAACGTCAGCACGGCCTGCCGGTCTCCGAGCAGCTGCACGTCGGCGAAAGGTTCCGAAAAGCGGGCCGAGAAGAAAACGTAGTGATCGGAGACCCATCCCTGCGTGCGCCGCATGCCCGCGATCTCGTCGGGCGCCGTCTGCCGCAACTCGCGCATGTCGATCTTTTCATCGGTGATCGTATGCATCAGGTCGATGACCACCCTCCGCGGTCCGGAGCCGCGGAACGTATAGCGGTGCACGCCGGTACGGGGCGCCGCCGTGAGTTCGGCCACAAAACCCTCTCCGGGCAGTTCGACCGCATAGTAGCCGCACGACGCCCGTTCGCGGTCATGCGAAAACGCGTAAGGCTGCGGCAGGTACTCGCCGTCGCGCACCACTTCGGCCCGGGTGGTGGGATGGAACAGGATGTCGGCCAGGTCGGCGCAGCCCGTTCCGCTCAAATGCGTATGGGAAAAGCCGTCGATCGTCTTATCGTCGTAATGATAGCCCGCACAGGCGTCCCAATTGTCCGCCCGCGTATCGGGACTGAGCTGCACCATGCCGAATGGGGTCGTGGCGCCGGGATAGGTATGTCCGTGAAATCCGGTCCCGATGAAGGGATCGACATATTCGAGCGGAGCGGAAGAATGGGAACAGGCGGCGCCCGCAAGCGCTGCAAATCCCAAAATCAAGGTTCGCATCATGGTCGTTCGGATAGGTTAGAGTTTTATCTATACAAATGTAATAAGGCCGCTGCCGCAACCGACGGCGATTTACGCTTTTGCTTCCTCATTTCCCGCAGACATTGCACCGAAGAGCACCGAACCGCAAAAAATTGCGGACAAAAAAGCGGACCGTACAGTGTCGTTTCTGCAAAAAAAGCTATCTTTATCCAATAAAAATTTTCCAGAATGGCACGTATCATCTTTCTGACGGATTTCTCCGAGGCCTACGCCCGGGGGCTTCTGCTGGGTATAGCACGTTACGCCCATGACTCCGGACAAGCCTGGAGCCTCTGCCGGCTCCCCCTCTCCATCCGCGACAAGTCCGGCATCGAGGCTGTGATCGACTGGGCACAGCGCACACGTGCCGACGCCGTCATCGGACAATTCTACAACACGGACAACGTCGAGCTCTTCGCCCGCAACGGCATCATCGCCGTCGCCCAGGATTTCAAAACCCGATTCTCGACCATTCCCAATATCACGGGCCCCCACTACCGAGCCGGACAGATGGGCGCGGAATACTTCCTGAAAAAAGGATTCCGCCATTTCGCGTTCTACGGGACCCGCGGAATCGTATGGTCCGACGAACGCTACCAGGGTTTCCGCGACACGATCCGGCAGGCCAATCCCGACTTCTCCTTCTCCGAGTTGCAGAATACGTCGCAGACAGACCTGTGGCTCTACGATCCGATCCAGCTGACCACCTGGCTGCAATCGCTGCCCAAGCCGGTTGCAATCATGGCTTGCGACGACAATCAGGCCTACCATATAACGGAGGCCTGCCAGCGCGCCGAGGGGGGGGGGAAATTTACGCATCCCGGACGACATTGCCGTACTCGGCGTAGACAACGACGAAACCATCTGCCGCCTCTCGGCCCCGAATCTCTCGTCGCTTAACCAAAACATCGAACAGGGCGGATACGACGTGGCCCGCCTGATCGACCGGATCATCCGCGACCCGGAGGCCGAGCGGGAGGATGTCATGGTATGGCCGACACACATCGTGACCCGTCAGTCGACGGACATCTACGCCAACAACGATCCGCACATCGCCGAGGTGCTGAAATACATCCACGAAAACATCAGCCAGAAGATTTCGGTCGACGATCTGGTTTCGCTCGTACCGCTTTCGCGCCGCCTTTTGGAAACCCGGTTCAAAAGGAGCATGAGCACCTCGATCTACGACTACATCATCCAGGTCCGTATCGAAAAGATGACCCAATTGCTGAGCGAAGGGATGAGCGTCTCGGAAGCCGCCGTCGAACTGGGATTCTCCGACATCAAAAACGTCTCGCGCTCGTTCAAACAACTCAAAGGCATAACCCCGTCGGAATACCGGCAACAGGTCATACAGGGCAAATTCTGACCCGCGGCGAACGTGCGCAAAACGAAGACTCAACTGCGCATATCGGGAGGCACAAGGGAGGGAATCCTACTATTTTTGCAGAAACCAATACGCAAACCCATGAAAAAACTGCTTCTTCTGCTACTGGCTATGCCCGCCGCGGCCGCCGTCAGCGCTTCCGGTCCCGATTACGGAACATCCGCCCGTCCAGAAGTCTCGGAACGGCTCTTTACCTCACAGGCCGTCGAACGGCAGATCGAGCGCATCCGTCAGACAGTCACGGTTTCCAAGCTGGTCCGAATGTTCGAAAACTGCTTCCCCAATACGCTCGACACCACCGTCCACTATCGCAAGGATGAGGACGGAGAGGACGACACCTTTATATATACGGGCGATATTCACGCCATGTGGCTGCGTGATTCGGGGGCGCAGGTGTGGCCCTACCTCCCGCTGGCGCGCGAAGACGAAGCCCTGCGCCGCCTGATCCGGGGCGTCGTCCGCCGCCAATTGAAATGCCTGCTGACAGACCCTTACGCCAATGCCTTCAACGACGGCCCCACCGGAACCGGCTGGCAGGACGACTGGACGGAGATGAAGCCCGAACTGCATGAACGCAAGTGGGAACTGGACTCCCCGTGCTACGTCATCCGGCTGGCTTACGGTTATTGGAAGACCACGGACGACGCCTCGGTGTTCGACGAACGGTGGACCGAGGCCATGCGTCTCGTACTGAAAACCCTGCGCGACCAGCAGCGCCGCGAAGGACCCGGACCGTATACATTCCAACGCGTGACCGAAGATGCCCTGGACACCCAACTCAAAAACGGATACGGCCATCCGGCAAAACCCGTCGGACTCATCGCCTCTTCGTTCCGGCCTTCGGACGACGCCACGACCTTTCCGTTCCTGATCCCGTCGAATTTTTTCGCCGTCTCATCGCTGCGCAAGGCTGCGGAGATTCTGCGCACGGTAAACCGCGACGAAACGCTGGCCGACGCATACGAAACGCTCGCCGCCGAGGTCGCCGAGGCGCTGAAAGAACACGCCGTCTACGATCATCCGCAGTTCGGAAAGATCTACGCTTTCGAGGTCGACGGCTTCGGCAACCGCCTGCTGATGGACGACGCCAACGTTCCCAGCCTGCTGGCCATGACCTATCTGGGGGACGTTCCGCAGGATGATCCCGTCTACCAGAATACGCGGCGTTTCGTATGGAGCGAATCGAATCCCTATTTTTTCCGGGGTACAGCGGCCGAAGGAATCGGCGGGCCGCATATCGGCGCCGACATGATCTGGCCCATGAGCCTGATTATGCGTGCCCTGACCAGCGACGACGACGCGGAGATCAGACGATGCGTCGAGACGCTCGTCAACACCGACGGGGGAACCGGATTCATGCACGAATCGTTTCACAAGGACGATCCGTCGAAATTCACCCGTCCCTGGTTCGCCTGGGCCAACACGCTTTTCGGCGAACTGATCCTCCGGCTGGCCGACGAGGGCAAAACCGACCTGCTGAACAGCATCGAAGTCCGTTGAAAAAATACCGGGACTACCCAAAAACGGACCTCCGGGGCAACAAAGAAGCGACGGGCTGATTAATTAATCAGCCCGTCGCTTCTTTGTAATCCCACACTCCGCGGAGCCGGGGATTTTCTTATTCGCAATGCCGTCAATAGCGGTAATGCTCGGCCTTGTAGGGTCCGTTCTCGGGAACGCCGATGTAGTCGGCCTGCCTGGGGGTCAGGTGCGTAAGTTCGACCCCGAGGTTATCCAGATGCAGGCGTGCAACCTCTTCGTCGAGGTGCTTCGGCAGGCGGTAAACACCGATCTCGAGATTCTTCTGCCACAGCTCCATCTGCGCGAGGCACTGGTTGGTGAACGAATTGGACATCACGAACGAGGGGTGTCCCGTGGCGCATCCGAGATTCACCAGACGGCCTTCCGCCAGAATGAAGATCGAGTGTCCGTCGGGGAAAGTGAACTTGTCGACCTGCGGTTTGATGTTCATCCGCACGGCCGCCGATTTCTCGAGGCGCGCCATCTGGATTTCATTGTCGAAATGGCCGATGTTGCAGACGATGGCCTGATCGCGCATCTTCTCCATGTGCTCCAGCGTGATGATGTCGCAGTTACCGGTGCAGGTGACGTAGATATTGCCCTCGGCGAGCGCACTCTCCACGGTCTTCACCTCGAAGCCCTCCATCGCGGCCTGCAGGGCGCAGATGGGGTCGATCTCCGTGACGATCACCCGGGCGCCGTAGGAGCGCATCGAACGGGCGCAGCCCTTGCCCACGTCACCATAACCGCACACAACGACCACCTTGCCGGCGATCATCACGTCCGTGGCGCGCTTAATGCCGTCGGCCAGCGACTCGCGGCAGCCGTAGAGGTTGTCGAACTTCGACTTGGTGCACGAGTCGTTGACGTTGATGGCCGGAACGAGCAGTTCGCCCGCCTCCATCATCTGATAGAGGCGGTGTACGCCCGTGGTGGTCTCCTCGCTGACGCCCTTCCACTCGGCTACCGTGCGGTGCCATTTTTCGGGGTCTTCGGCCAGAATCCGTTTCAGCGTGTCGAGGATCACCTCCTCCTCGTAGGACGAGGGCTCGTAATCGAGCGACGAAGCATCGTTTTCGGCCTTATAGCCCTTGTGGATCAACAGCGTGGCATCGCCGCCGTCGTCCACGATCAACTGCGGGCCCTTGCCGCCGGGGAACGAAAGCGCCATGGCGGTGCACCACCAGTACTCGGGCAGCGTCTCGCCCTTCCACGCGAAGACCGGAACGCCCGCAGCGGCGATGGCGGCAGCGGCATGATCCTGCGTCGAGAAGATGTTGCACGAGCACCAGCGCACGTCGGCGCCCAGCTCCACGAGGGTCTCGATCAGCACAGCCGTCTGGATGGTCATGTGCAGCGACCCCATCACACGCACGCCTTTCAGCGGCTTTTCAGGGCCGTATTTGCGGCGCACGGCCATCAGGCCCGGCATTTCGTGCTCGGAGATCTCGATCTCCTTACGGCCCCACTCGGCCAGCGACATGTCGGCGACCTTGTAGGGAAGTGTCAAATCCAAATACATATTCCTATCTGTTTTTTAAAATATATTCCTTGTCCCTGGCGATCTGCTCCCGCAGCTCCTCCACCGTGGCGAACTTACGTTCGTCACGAATCTTTTCGAGCAGTTCGACGCGCAGCAGCCGGCCGTACAGTTCACCCCCGAAATCGAAAATGTGAGTTTCCAGACGCCGCTCGACGCCTCCGACCGAGGGGTTGCGCCCCAGGTTCGACATGGCGTCGTAAGTCCGTCCCCCGACCTCGGCCCGCGAACGGTAGACCCCGTCGGCGGCCGTGACCGTCTCCGGAACGGCCAGATTGGCCGTCGGAAATCCCAGTTCACGTCCCAACCGGCGTCCGTGCTCCACTACGCCTTCGATCAGAATTCGTTCCATCAGATTTTTTCAGTCAGTTTACGCACCAGCCGGAACTGCGAGAAGAACTCCTTGGCAAAGACGCGGATCACCGTGTAGGACGGGATGGCCAGCAGCATGCCCAGAATCCCGGCCAGCGACCCGGCGATAAGGATCACGAGGAAAATCTCGAGCGGATGGGCCTTCACGCGCGCCGAATAGAGCGTCGGCTGGAGGATGAAATCGTCCATGCCCTTCAAAATCAGCAGCGACCCGATAATGATGAAAGCCGTATGTCCCACGCTCATTCCCCCGATCGGCGAAACGATGCCCACGAAAACCGAAACGATGCCGCCGATCAGCGGTCCGGCATAGGGAACGACGTTCATCACACCCATAATAAGGCCGATAAACGCGGCATCGGCCGCCTTCATCCCGAATGCCATCATCACCAGCGACACGGCGATCGTCAACAGCAGGCTCTCCGAGAGAATGCCCGTGAAATAGCGCGCCAGCAACACCGTCACCGAATCCAGCGCCCGGGTGATGTTGTCGTGATAGTGTTCCGGGAAGACCGCCGTAACCATCGCATAAAACAGCCCCTCTTCTTTGAGAAAGAAAAACGTAATGAACGAGATGGAGAAAATGGCGATCACCGATGAAAGCACGAGGTTGATGACCGACGAGAAGATCGTATTGAGCGAATTGATGTCGATGATCTGTTTGAGCGCCAGCGTCAGCTCGTCCGAGAGCGAGAAGGTGCTTTCGGGCAGCGAAAAGAGCGTTTGCAGGTCGTGCTGCATCCGGGCTATGGGTTCTCCGATGCTTCCCACGACCGCGGCGAAATCGACATGGGCGAACTGGTTGATCTTGTTGAAGACCAGCGGCACGAACAGCGAGCAGAGCGTCGCCACCACGATCCAGATCACCACGAGGGTCACCAGCGCGGCCAGCCAGCGCGGCACCTGCCACCCTTTGACATGCAGCCCCGCAAGGCGTTTCACGAGCGGGCGCCCCATGACGGCCAGCACGGCCGAAACGAGGATGTAGACGACGATCGACGAGAAATACCAGACCAGGAAAAGCACGACCGCAGCGATCGCCGCGCCCGCGATGAACCGCAGGAAAGTCTGGGGCGTCGCCTTCATCGTCCTATGCGTTTTCGAGGTTCTTGCGCAGCCGGGCGATCGGGGTTTGCGAACCCACCGTAGGATCGCCGATCTCCACCAGCAGTTCGCTGTCCTTCGGCACGAGCACGTCGACGCGCGATCCGAACTTAATGAATCCGCAAACGCTGTTCTGCTCGACCTGGTGGCCGACGGTCATGTACGAGATGATGCGCCGGGCGATCAGTCCCGCGATCTGACGGAAGAGCACCTTCTGTCCCGAGGGCATCCGCACCACGGTCGTCGTGCGTTCGTTCTCGGTCGAGGATTTGGGGTGCCAGGCCACCAGAAAACGCCCCGGATGGTATTTGAAGTACTCCACTTCGCCGCCCACGGGAACCCAGTTCATGTGGACGTTGGTGATGGACATGAAGATCGAAATCTGCAGCATCTCCTCTTTGAGGTATTCGTTCTCCGACACGACCTCCGTCACGACCACGCGGCCGTCGCAGGGGGCGAAGACCAGATCGGCGTCGTGGATGCGCACCCGGCGGGGTTCGCGGAAGAAGGCCACGATGAAGAACCAGAACAGCAGCAGCACGACGGCGCTGAACCACAGCAGCGAGATATTCGCGTCGTGGACCAGCAGATGATAGAACAGCCACCACAGAAGCAGGCAGACGACTCCCGAAATGCCGATGATCTTATATCCTTCCTTATTGATTCTCATAAATGTTTGAAGTTTGCAGTTACATCACAAAAAGCATATAGACGAAGACGAACGGCGCCGACAGCAGCATGGCGTCGAAGCGGTCCAGCACTCCGCCGTGACCGGGGATCAGCGCCCCGGAATCCTTTACGCCCGCGGCGCGCTTGAACATCGACTCCACCAGGTCTCCCAACACGCCCGAGACCGCCGCGACCAGCGCCAGTCCGGCCCACGCCGCATAGCCGCCGTCCAGCACCCGGGCCGCGACGAGCCCCATGGCGACGGCTCCGACGATGCCGCCGAAGAATCCCTCCCACGATTTTTTGGGCGAGAGGCGTTCGCACAGGCGGTGACGCCCGACGGACATGCCCACCAGATAGGCGAAGACATCGTTGCCCCAGATGATGAAAATGTAGAAGAGCATCACCCAGGGGCTCCATACGTCGCTGCCGACCATCGGGATATAACACATCAGCGAAAGGGGCAGCGCCACATAGACCACTCCCATAAGGGTCGTGCCGATATTGGCGACGGGATTTTCCTGCCGGCGGTAGAGTTCGCAGATGAACATGGCGGGCAGCGACAGCAAGAGGAAAGCCAGTCCGCAGGCAAATGCCTGCCGGGCGCTTCCGAGGATTTCGATATCGTCCGAGATAAAGGCGAAATTGAGGGCGAAAAGCACCAGTCCGGCAACCAGTCCCACGACTCGCTGGGGCCTGCTGCCCTGCTTTTCGGCCAGCGCGTAGAACTCCGACATGCCGACCACGAGCAACGCCGCCAGCAGCAGGCCGAAACTCCACTGCGACCAGATAACGGCCCCGAGCACCACTGCGGCGAGGACAACCCCGCTCAACGTGCGCACCCAGAGGTTCTTCATTTTTTCACTCATCGGTTTCTTCTAAGGGTGTAGGGTTTCAATGGGGGTTTACTTGGCTTCCGGTGCGGCGACGGACGGGGCGACGGGAGCCGGTTCGGCCGGTTCGGAGCTGCCGGGTTTGGCCGAAGGATCGGCGACCGCGGCAGCCTGCGTCCCGGCTCCGGGTTCCTCCCCGGCGGGAGTGCCGCCTCCGGCCTCCTTGCGCTCGCGTTCGATGTCCTTCTTGCGTTTGCCGAAGATGCGCTCGACATCCTCGGTGAAGACCACCTCACGGGAGAGCAGCAACTCAGCCAGTTCTTTCAGACCGTCGGCATGCTCGCGCAACACCTGCTCGGCCATCTTGTAAGCCTGCTCGATCACCCGTTTGGCCTCGGTGTCGATCTGCTGGGCCGTCTGCTCCGAATAGGGCTTCGTGAAGGCCATATCGCTCTGGCCCGTGGAATCGTAGTAAGACAGCGTGCCGACGTTCTCGCTCATGCCGTAGTAAGCCACCATGGCGTAAGCCTGCTTCGTGACACGCTCCAGGTCGTTCAGGGCGCCCGTCGAAACCTGCCCGAAGGTCAGCTGCTCCGACACGCGGCCGCCGAGCGTGGCAGCCAGTTCGTCCATCATCTGCTCACGCGTGGTGATCTGGCGCTCCTCGGGCAGATACCAGGCGGCGCCCAGCGCCTTGCCGCGCGGGATGATCGTCACTTTGATAAGCGGGCTGGCGTTTTCGAGAATCCAGCTCACCGTGGCGTGTCCGGCCTCGTGGAAGGCAATCACGCGCTTCTCCTCGTCGGTGATGATCTTGTTCTTACGCTCCAGGCCGCCCACGATACGGTCGATGGCGGCGAGAAAGTCCTCTTTCGAAATGAATTTCTTGTTGTGGCGGGCGGCGATCAGCGCGGCCTCGTTGCAGACGTTGGCGATGTCGGCGCCCGAGAAACCCGGCGTCTGGCGCGCCAGGAACGAACGGTCGAGCTGCGGATCGAGCTTCAACGGACGCAGGTGGACGTTGAAAATCTCCTCGCGCTCCTTTACGTCGGGCAGCCCCACCTCGATCTGGCGGTCGAAACGCCCGGCGCGCATCAGCGCCTTGTCGAGGATGTCGGCGCGGTTCGTGGCCGCGAGGACGATCACACCCGTATTGGTCTGGAAACCGTCCATCTCCGTCAGCAGTTGGTTCAGCGTATTTTCACGCTCGTCGTTGCCCGAGAATCCGGCGTTCTTGCCGCGGGCGCGGCCGATGGCGTCGATCTCGTCGATAAAGACGATGCACGGGGCTTTCTGCTTGGCCTGCTCGAACAGATCGCGGACGCGCGAGGCGCCCACGCCGACGAACATCTCCACGAAATCCGAACCCGAAATCGAAAGGAACGGCACATTGGCTTCGCCCGCAACGGCCTTGGCCAGCAGGGTCTTGCCGGTTCCCGGAGGGCCTACCAGCAGCGCGCCCTTCGGAATCTTGGCGCCCAGTTCCTTGTATTTGTCGGCTTTTTTGAGGAAGTCGACGATCTCCATGATCTCGACCTTGGCCTCCTCCAGACCTGCCACGTCCTTAAACGTCACGCGCTTGGCGTTGTCCTTGTCGAACACCTGCGCCTTGGCCTTGCCCACGTTCATAATGCCCCCGCCGCCTCCGGCGCCGGCGCCGCGCGACATGGAGCGCATGACGAAGAACCACGCACCGATGATGACCACCCACGGAAGCAGGTTGAGCAGGATCGAGGTCCAGTCGTTGGCCTTGTTCTCATAAATCACCGGGACGACCTGCCCCGAGGCCTCCTCGGCGGTCTTCAGGTCCTCGCGGAACGAGTCGACCGACCCGATGGTGAAGATCAGCTGCACCCCCGTCTCGGGCAGGCGGCGGAACCGCTTGTCCACCGAGTCGCTGCGATATTTTTCGGCGGCGTCTTTCTTCAGGAAAACCTGCGCCTGGTCGCGGTTGACGACCTGGATCTTCTCCACGTCGCCCTTCTCGACCATCTGCTGGACAGTGGTCCAATCGCTCGGCAGAGGCGTGTCGTTAACGTCGCCGAAGACGTACCAGCCGATGATGAACGCGCCGATCAGTCCGTAGATCCACAGCATCGAGGGCCGCGGCATGTTCATATTCATTTTATTGTTGTTCTTGCGTTTCTGTGCCATAATTGCGTTCTACTCTTCGTATTCGTACTTCACCATCGGCGCGTCGGCCCACAGCTCCTCGAGCTTGTAGAAACCGCGCAGTTCGGTCTGGAAGATGTGGACCACGACGTCCACATAGTCCATGGCGATCCACACGCCGTTCTGCTGGCCTTCGATGCGCCAGACCTTTTCGCCCAGCTTCTCGAACACCTGCTCCTCGACCTCGGCGGCAATGGCGCACACCTGCGTCGTGGAGTCTGCGTTGCAGACGATGAAATGCGAACAGATCGCCCCGTCGAATCCCGAGAGGTCCAACGATACAATATCCTTACCCTTTTTATCTTCAATCGCGTTGACGATCGTTTCGATCAGTTTACTCATAAATATCCAATAGGTGTCTATAACCTTGCAAAGGTACGAAAAGAGAATGAGATTTGAAAGCAACCGGTTAAAAAACGCACGCCGTGCGGCATATTGTCCCGACAGCAATTCATTATTTCGCCCTTTTTGTTGCCGATTTCGTTTTTATCACTACTTTTGAGGACACTCCAACTAACCCAAGTCAATTTATGCAAAGAATCCTCATGCTCTGCCTGGCCGGTGCGCTCGCCCTGGCGGCCGCGTCCTGCAAGGACGAAAAAACGGTGACCGTACAGACGATCTGCGTCAACGGCCTGATCTACGAAGTCAAAACCGCGATCTATGCGGAAGAGCCTGCCGACGCCGAAGACGAGGCGGCGTTCGAACTCGGGCTTTTCCCGATGGAATTCACGACGCCTCCGGAGGAGGAACCCGATTTTTACATCGGCATCGACATGTCGGAATCGCTTTGGGGCAAGACCATCGACCTCTCCGAACCCCTCGACCGGAACACGCACCCGTGGCCCTATCTTTTCATCACGGCCAAAAACGGCGGCGAACGCATTACGATCGACTACGACGAAGACCCGATCTCCGAAAAGATCTCGCACGGCTCGCTCTCCGTCACCAAAAACGGTGACCGGTTCGCCGTCAAACTCTCCGTGATGCTTTCCGACGGACAATACATCTCCGCCGACTGGAAAGGCACGGCGAAAAAAGCGGAGATTCCCGAATAAACGCGGCCTGAAACAGCGCGCCCGGCAGTTTTTCTGCCGGGCGCTTATTTTGCGGGATCGGAAAGACTATGCTTTCGCGCCCGGAACATTGGCCAGAATGGTTTCGGTCAGGGCCCGGATAATCGAATTCTTAACGTAGGTGCGGCGCACGGCAACGGCGATCTTACGCGACGTTGCCCCTTTGGCGAGGGTTTTCAGCCGGTCGCGGCGGTCCGCAGGGATATATTCGAGCGCCATCTCGGGGATGATCGTGAGGCACTGCGTGCAGTCCACAATGCGCATCAGCGTGTCCAGCGACCCCGATTCGAACGAGTAGCGCGAGGGCGTGTTGCGGCGCGCCTGGCACAGCTCGATGATCTGGTCGCGCATACAGTTGCCGGGACTCAGGATCACGAGGTCTTTCAGGTCGATGTCCTCGATGCGGATGTTCTGCCGTTCGTAGAGCGGGTTTTCAGGCGACACATAAGCGTAAAAACGGTCGTTGAAAAGCTCCTGCTCGAGGATGCCCTCCCCGCAGGTGCCGCTGGCCACCAGCGCCGCGTCGATGCGGTCGCGCTTCAGCGCCTCGACGATGTCCGACGTAATCATCTCGGAAATCTCCAGCTCCACCTTCGGATAATCGCGCACGAACGCCGGGATGAACTTGTGCAGCAGGTAGGGCGCGATGGTCGGGATGACCCCCAGCCGCAGTTTGCCCGCCGTCTCACCTTTCAGCTCCGCGACGGCCTCACGGATGTAGTTGTAGGCTTTGATCGTCTCGCGCGCCTGCTCCAGCACCACCTCGCCCGCCTCGGTGGGAATGACGGGCTTCTTCGAGCGGTCGAGCAGCACCACGCCCAACTCCTCCTCGAGCGACTTAACCTGCATGCTCAGCGAGGGTTGCGTCACAAAACAATGTTCGGCAGCCAGCGAAAAACTGCCGCAGTTGGCCACAGCCAACAGATATTCGAGTTGGATTATCGTCATAGCAGGGGTCTATTTCACTCTGCGAATATATAAAAAAAATCTATACCGGACAACTTTTTCGCATTGCCGCATAGTTTTTCGTATCTTCGGGGTCGTAACGCCCCTTTTAGGAAGTCGGAAAGTTTTGCCGCACCGGATGCAATTCGGTTTTGGCGTCGTCAGTTCTTTTTCGTATCTTCGCCCGCAAAATGTACTTTCTCTAAAAATATGGCAAAAATCATCCTCACCGGCGACCGTCCCACGGGCCGCCTCCATCTGGGTCACTTCGTAGGTTCGCTGCGCCGCCGCGTCGAACTGCAGAACTCGGGAGAGTTCGAAAAAATATTCATCATGATCGCCGACGCGCAGGCGCTCACCGACAACGCCGACAATCCGGAAAAAGTGCGCCAGAACATCATCGAGGTCGCGCTGGACTACCTTTCGGTGGGCCTCGACCCCGCGCAGTCGACGCTCTTCATCCAGTCGCAGGTCCCCGAACTGTGCGAACTGGCGTTCTACTACATGAACCTCGTGACCGTGCAACGCTTGCAGCGCAATCCGACCGTGAAGGCCGAGATCGCCCTGCGCGGATTCGCCGAGGGCGCCGCCGAGGGTGACACCACGCAGCGGCAGGGCATCCCCGTCGGGTTCTTCACCTACCCCATCTCGCAGGCGTCGGACATCACGGCTTTCAAAGCCACGACCGTCCCCGTGGGCGAGGACCAGGAGCCGATGATCGAGCAGACGCGCGAGATCGTCCACAAATTCAACTCCGTGTACGGCGAGACGCTCGTCGAGCCTGAAATCCTGCTGCCCGACAACGCCGCCTGCATGCGCCTGCCGGGCACCGACGGCAAGGCCAAGATGTCCAAGTCGCTCAACAACTGCATCTACCTGTCGGACACGGCCGAAGAGGTGAAAAAGAAGGTGATGGGCATGTACACCGACCCCGACCACCTGCGCGTGGAGGACCCGGGCAAGGTCGAGGGCAACACGGTCTTCACCTACCTCGACGCCTTCAGCCGCCCCGAACACTTTTCCAGATATTTGCCTGAATACTCCTCTTTGGAGGAGTTGAAAGCGCACTACCGCCGCGGCGGACTGGGCGACGTGAAGGTGAAACGGCTGTTGATCGCCATCCTCAACGAAATGCTCGATCCGATCCGCGAACGCCGCCACTACTATGAGGCCCGCATCGGCGAGGTGTACGAAATCCTGCGCGAAGGCTCGGAGAAAGCCCGCGCCGCCGCCGCCGAAACCCTGGAAGAGGTCCGCGCCGCCATGAAAATCAACTATTTCGACGACAAGGAACTGATCGCCGGACAGGCCGAACATTTCGCTCAGAACCAGTAGAACGATGTCTTTTCGCACCGAACGCCTGTATCTCGAATTCCTCCGGCTGACCCGGAGGCTGTCGAACAGCCAGATCATGATGGTTCTGGCCGTGGTGGTCGGTGTGCTCGCAGGGCTCGGGACCTATCTGTTCGAAATCCTGCTGCACGGCATCAAAAGCGGACTGATACGCTGGTTCCCGGTGGACAGCGCGCATGTCCTCTTCCTGATCTACCCCGCTGTGGGCATCATCCTGGCGACGCTGTTCGTCAAATACATCGTCCGCGACAACATCTCCGAAGGCGTGACGCGCGTACTGCATGCCATGTCGCGCCGCAACTCGCGCATCGCCGGCCACAACTGCTGGACCTCGGTCGTGGGCGGCGCCACGACCATCGGATTCGGCGGCTCGGTGGGTCCCGAGGCCCCGATCGTGCTGACGGGAGCCGCCATCGGGTCGAACATCGGACGGCTGGCCCGCCTCAACTACAAACACACGACGTTGCTGCTGTGCTGCGGCGCCGGAGCCGCCCTTGCGGCGATCTTCAAAGCCCCGATCACGGGCGTGGTCTTCGTGCTGGAGATCCTGATGCTCGACATCACCGCCGGGTCGGTCATCCCGCTGCTGATCGCCTCGATCACCGCCACGACGATGGCCTTCATGCTGCGCGGCTTCGACCCGATCCTGGCCATTACGCTGGCCCCCGAGGACGCATTCGAACTGTGGCAAATCCCGCTCTTCATCCTGCTGGGCGGACTGAGCGGGCTGATGTCGTGGTATTTCACCTCGATGAACTCGCGCGTCGGGAACTTTTTCAAAGGACTCGACAAGCAGTACAAAAAGTGGCTCTGGGGCGGCGTGATCCTCGGCGTGCTGATCTTCATTTTCCCGCCGTTGTACGGCGAGGGTTACGAGGGCTTCACCTCGCTCATGCACGGCAACGCGCAGGAGTTGTTCAACAACTCGCTCTTCTACCGGTTCCGCGACATCGACTGGGTCATCATCCTCTTCGTTATCGCCACGATGTTCTTCAAAGTCATCGCCATGGCCTCGACCAACGCCGCGGGCGGCGTCGGAGGGACCTTTGCCCCGTCGCTGTTCGTCGGGGCATTCACGGGGGCGTCGCTGGCGCTCGTCTGCAACACGCTGTTCGGCTGGGAGGTGTCGATCGTCTCGTTTACGCTGGTGGGCATGGCAGGCGTCATGTCGGGGGTGATGAAGGCCCCGCTCACGTCGATCTTCCTCATCGCCGAACTCTCGAACGGCTACGGACTCTTCATCCCGCTGATGATTACGGCCTGCATCTCGTTCGCCGTGGGTTACTACCTCGACCCCGACTCGATCTACACCAAGCAGCTGCGCCTGAACGGCGAACTGCTGACCCACGACAAGGACCAGTCGGTGTTTGTCTTCCTGAAACTCGAGGAGCTGATGGAAACCGACTTCCTGCGCATCCGGGAAAACATGACCCTGGGCGACATCGTGCACATCATCTCCACGGCGCGGCGCAACATTTTCCCCGTGATCGACAACTTCGGACGCCTGATCGGCGTGGTGCAGCTCGACGACCTGCGCGAAGACATGTTCAAACACGAGAAGTACGGACGTCCGATTTCGGATTACATGATCCCGCCCCCGGACAAGATCCTCGAACACGAAGCGATTCTGAGCGTCATGGAGAAATTCGAGGACAAGCACGCCTGGATGCTGCCCGTCGTGGACAAACAGGGACGCTACCTGGGATTCATCTCCAAATCGCGGATTCTGAACGCCTACCGCGAACAATTAGTGAAAATCCAGCAGTAACATGGAAACTTTCCCCTGGGCCGATGAGGTCGACTGCGCCGTCACGGTGTGCGACACCGAAGGCGTCATTCTCTACATGAACGAAAAGGCGCGGGCGACCTTCGCCAAGCACGGCGACCTGATCGGCCGGAACCTCTTCGACTGCCACAGCGAACGTTCGCGCGAAATGATCCGTCGGATGCTTGCCACGGGCGGCACGAACGCCTACACGATCGAGAAGCAGGGCGTGCGCAAGATGATCTACCAGACAGCATGGAAAGAACACGGCGAAATCCGCGGGCTGGTGGAGATATCGATGGAGATACCGTGCGAAATGCCGCATTACATCCGGAAATAAAAAAAGCACAAAAATTTCCCATGAAAGATTGTAGCAGTCTAAGAAATTAGGCTGTTACATTTTTTAGACGGGATAAGGTAACGAAAAAGCAACGGTTCTGCTTTCAGTCCGTTGCAATGACTTTCCAACCTCAAATAACTTGGCGCAAATATGGCAATCCTCCCGGAAATATATATAGTGGCGGTTCTTACTGTTTGTTACACCCTGAAAGAGCGGATCGACACGCAAATATGAACTTCGCCCGTCGGAAGATTAAAGTGTTGAGCGCAAAATCCCGGCACGTACAAGGGCATTCGATCCGAAAACCGCGGACGGCAGAATGGACATCCAAGAGGTGAAGGACGCCTTGGCATACATTGCCGATATGGAACGGGCATTGCCGTCCGCGGAACGGAATGCCCGTCCGGTACGCTACCTGGCGGGCAACGAGGTGTGCAAATACCGTTGCAGGACATGAGGCGCATACCCTCTTGAAAAATAAAAGAGTTGTTTTAACAAACTATTTTATGGCGGAACCAACCGCTGAAAATAGCGAAGCCACGGTCGTAAGGCCGTGGCTTCGCACTAAATTATAACCTTCTACTAAAAACGGTAGGAGATACCTGCGCGAACTACCTGCGAGGTAAATTCGAGCTCGTATACCCGGCTCTTGTCGCCCATATAGGTAAACGCAGGCGTGTTGAGCAGGTTGGTGGCCTCGGCATAGATCGTGATGCCCTTGCCGATCCGGTACGATGCGTTTGCATCGAGCTGCCAGCGGGCATCCACCCACAGGTCCTCGGCAGCATTCGAGCCCAGAGCGTAAATGAACTCGCCGTTGTAGTTAGCCGAAAGCTGTACAGTCAGGCGTTTCGACGAATAGGCCAATGCCAGGTTGGCCGTATGTGCAGCCTGTCCCGGGAAGCGCAGTTCACCGCGGTCGTCGTTGACTTTAGCCTTTGAATGGGTGTAGGTGTAGTTGCTCGTGAAGACCAGGTTGCGCAGGAAGCCCGGCAGGAACGTCAGGTTCGAGTTCAGCGTGATCTCGGCGCCGAAGAGTTTCGCGGCGTCGCCGTTCATCTGCTGTACCATGTTGAACGGCGTACCGTCGGCATTCAGCGTCGAATAGTAGGGGTTGTTCGGGTCGGTGATCGATCCCTCGCGCTGGTACTGGAAACGGTTGATATGTTTGTAGAAGACGCCGCCCGAGATCAGGCCCACGTTTTTGAGATATTGTTCGAAGAGGAAGTCGAGGTTGTGCGAATAGGCGGCTTTGAGATTGGGGTTACCCATCGTCACACGGCCCAGATCGGTGTTCATGTCGACCGAAGGCACCAGGTTGATGACATCGGGACGGGAATAGCCGGTCGTGTAGGCCAGACGCAGAATCGTATTCTTCGCCACATCCCATTTGAACTGGATATTGGGCAGTACGACCGTGTAATTCACCGTCGAGTCGGCACGCGTGCTCTCATAGGCTTTGTATTGGACGGAAGTCTGCTCCAATGCCTCCCATTCGTCCAGGGGAATCTGACCGCCGTTCCAGTGAATGTCGTTGTTGGGATTGTCCGGACGGCCTAAGATCGCGGGGTCGTAGCGATACACCGAATTGGCTTTGTAATCCACTTTGGTATGTTCGACACGCACGCCGATGATGGCCATTACCTTTTTGAACTGAATCTTGTTCATCACGTAACCCGAGAAAACATGCTCGTCGGCGTCGTAGAAGAAGGAATCGCGCGCCGATCCCGTTCGGTATGCGTTCGTCGAGAAACGATCGGGATTCTTTGCTTTCCAATCGTGTACCTTGTCCGGATCGGGAGCTGCGCCGTAGGAGATATGTCCGTTGAGAAAATCGGCCGAAAGCTGCTCCTTATAGAGGAAGTATTTCAGGCTGAGATCATCGTTTTTCGAGATCGCCGTTACGTCGAAGATGTCCGAGTCGGGCGCCTTGTAGCGCTCGCTGTGCATGAACTTGCCCTTGACGCCGAACGACAGCGTCGAGGCGTTGGTGCCGATGAAATAGTTCTTCGATGCATTCAGGCGGCCGGTGATGTTGCGGCCCTTGTTGCGGACGTTGTTGTTGTCGAGCGTATAGAATTCATAGTAGGAAAGATCGTCGAGCGGCTTGTCTTCGTACATCAGCGTCTCGTCCAGTTCCAGATAGCGGCTTTGATAGGATTTCACCCAGGCGAGCGGCTCTTTTTTGACGAACGCTTCTTTCGAGGGGAACTTGTCGCCCGCCAGGTTGGTGGGGGCTTTGCCGTTGCGCCATTGCGGAGTCTGGAAACCGTACTGCGCGCTGTTGGCTTCGCGCCGCGAGGTCGAGAAGAAGACGCCTCCGTCGATCTTCCAACTGCCGATCACGCTCTCGCCGTCGAGGTTGAGGTTGAAATTGTCGGTTTTGATGTCCTGGTCGGTCACCTGCAGGATCTTTTGCAGCCGGTCCACGCCCAGGCGTCCGTCCTCGTAGAGGTAGTAGTTGTCCGACTTGTCCAGACGGGTGCGGTTCCGGTAACGGGTGTCCAGATCGCCGCGGTGGTTGAACATACCGCTCAGTACGAATTTCGTGTTCACCGTAGGAGCGTAGTCGAAGGTGAGCGATGCACCGACGCGCTGGCGGGTGCCTTCCTGATAACGGTAACGAAAATCCAGCGGCAGGTAGGTTTTACCTTCGTTTTCGCCGTATTTGCCCTCTTTCGGGTGATCGTCGCCGTTGAGGGTTTTCACCTCTTTCCAGGTCTGTGCCTCCAGACGGTCGTAGCCGTTCGACGACCGGTAATAGCTGGCGCTGGCCGCAATGCCGAAACGGCCGTCGGGATTGCGATGGTTGGCTCCGAAACGCTGCGAATAGCTGCCTTTGATATTGTAGGGCACCTTGCCCCGCAGCACGTTGTAACCCGACGAAAGGTCTATCATACCTCTTGCTTTGAGGGAGCGGGCTGTTGACGTGCGCATGTTCACTACGCCGGCAATGGCGTCGCCGTCGTTCGAAGGAAGCAGGGTCTTCTGCACCTCCATCGACGCGAGGATGTCCGACGGGATCAGGTCGAGCGACTCGGCACGGCCGCCCTCTTCGCTCGTGCCGATGATCTGCTCGCCGTTGACGTTGATGTTCGTGAAATTGGCCGGCGTACCGCGCAGCTGCACGGTCTTGCCTTCGCCGCGTTCGCGCGAGATCGTCACGCCGCTCAGGCGTTGCAGGGCCTCGGCGACATTCAGGTCGGGGAAGCGCCCCATCTGGTCCGACGAGAGCACCGACATCATGTTGTCCGAGTTGCGCTGCTGGTTCAGGGCGCGCTGCTGACCGTCGACAACGGCCGAAATGACCACGCCGTCGATGCTGTTGGCCGCTTCGATGAGCTGAAAATTGAGCGTCGCCGTCTCTCCGGCTACGATGCGGACCGGCCTCGTGACGGGCTCGTATCCGAGGTATACGACCGTGATCTTCACCGAATCGCCGGGGGTGATGCCCTGCAACAGGTAGATGCCGTCGATGTCGGTGGCGGCGCCGAGTGTCGTTCCGTCCACCAATACGTTGGCTCCGGGCAGAACGCTGCCCGTTTGGTCGGTCACCTTACCGCGCAGGTTGCCCCTGCGCTGGGCCGAAGCCGGAGATGCCATACACAGCAGGGCTGTGACGAGCATCAGTGTCGAGAAAAAGTGTTTCATGATAAAATCGGGTTAGTAAAACGTTGGTTTGTTATTTTTTCGCTTTTTTACGGGTTACTTTCTTGTCGTGGAGGACTCCGTCGTCGGTGATCCGCAGTTTGTAACGCAGGTCGGAGCCGATCATCGTGATTTCGTAGGTCGTCTCGTCGCCTTCGCCGCGGCGGATGACCCGCGATTCGTCCACGGGAACGCTGCCCACGACCTCCACGATCGTCCGGCGCACCGGGGCCGGCAGGTTCACGTAGGGCATGGCCTCGGCCCGGCGGATGTCGCGCACTCGGCCTTCGGCATCGAACGTGGTGGTGGTGAGGTGCAGCCGGTCGTGCGACTCATAACGGGTGGACTGCACGATATAGGTCGGAACTTCGGGCGTGCCCGATACGTCGATCCTGTCGATCAATCCGTCGCCCGCGGCCGCGATGATGCCTTGCCGGACCGGATCGGGGATGTCGCTTCCGGTGAAATGTTCGAGAATCGACCATCCGCCTGCGACCGGTGTGCGGCGTCCTCCGAAGGCCATCCGTTCCGCGACCTTCGAAGCATTCCGGGCTACCATCAGGCGGCGCCGGACGCCGGCGACCTCTCGTCCGCCGGGCAGCGTCAGGCGCGGCTCGACCAGACAGACGCCCTGCGTGCGGGGCATGGTCAGCCTGATTTCGCGTTTTACGGCCGATGATGCGGCGACCGGCACGATTTCATCCGCGCAGATGTGTTTTGTTCCGTCAGGAGCGACGAGCAGCACACGTAAACGAACGTCGCATGCCCGCGGCAGATCATTCCACACCCATATCGTCTTCCGGTACTCGGCACCCGGCCGGTAGAGCGTCTTGTCCTTGTACCATTCTCGGGCCTGGTTCATCTCGACCGAGGTCCCGATGGGCTCGTTGAGGCGTTTGAGCACCAGCAGGTTGGGTTGCGGGGACAGCGAGTCGGCGATGTCACCGCGGTAGAAGTTGTGGCCGTTGACGGCACCGCTCAGCAGTGCGAAGGGGGCCCATGCCTGCAAACGGCGCGAACGGTAGAAAGTGCCGATGTCGGCGTGCAGGTCGGACAGCAGACGGGCGATGTCGTCGCGGTCGTAGTAGTAGAGCCCCCAGCCGCTCGCCGTGCGGCTGGTCTTAAAGTTCTCACGCGGTTCGAGCCGACCGAATTCATTGGTCCACAGGCGGCATGACTCCAATACGGTCGAAGGTTTCGTGTCGGAGATCGTATAGCCGCTGAAATCTTTCACGACGTTCTCCGAATATTCGTAAATATGTTTGGCGTCATAGTCGTCCTCGCCCCACAATCGGGTCGGATCATAACGGCGCAGCTCGGCTTTCAGCGCTTCGAGACGCACGTTGCCTTCGTTCTCCTGGTCCCAGGCTACGATCGAGGGATGGTTGACATTCTCGCTGATCCAGCGGCGGAACTCCGTTTCGGTATCTTCGAGGTCTTTGCCGGTCGGTTCGTCGTCGTGCATGAAACGCCATTCGTCCTGGATCATGATGCCCTCCTCGTCGGCGATGTCATACCATTTGCCGTAGGCATGGCCCAGATGGAAGCGCAGGTAGTTGAAGTTGTACTCCTGCACGGCGACACGCAGGAAGCGGCGTATCCACGCTTCGTCGAACATCACGTCCGCCCAGCGGTTGAGCGCCCGGACGAAAGCGATGTTTTCGGCCCGGAAGAGGACTTTTTCGCCGTTGACCAGTACGTCGCGGCCGCGGGTTTCAATGCTGCGGTAACCGAAACGTTCGGATTTGCGCGAGCAAAGCACGCCTGCCGTATTTGTGGCTGTTACTTCCATCCGGTAGAGCCAGGGCGTCCCCTCCTTGCCGGCGCTCCATGTCCGGAGCATATCGGCCGGAAGCATCAATTCACACTTGGCGCTGCCGCCCGCCGGTACGAAGACCTCCGCCGCAGCGCGGCTTACGGCCAGCATGTCGTCGCAGACGGCGGCCTCTATCGCCAGCCGTTCGTCCCGCGTGGAAGTGTTCACGAGTGTCGCCACGCAGCGGACGCGCCCTTCGGGCACTTCGGGCAGGATTTTCAGATGGTCGATCGAAACCGATTGTCCCAGGCAGAGCGTCACGTCGTCCCAGATGCCCGGCGCCCGCGAATTGCGCCACCACTCGGCCGAATTCTCCTTGGAGGGAGTCGTCGCCGTATTCCAGCTTCCGACGCGCACGACGAGTTCGTTGGCACCGTCGTAGTCGATGGCTTCCGAGAGGTCGAACGTGCCGTGCGAATAGGTCGTATGGGGATCGCAGCCGATCTCGCGGCCGTTCAGGAAGACCTGCGCGTTGTATTTGGCCCGCAGGCGGAGCAGCGCCCGGGGGTAGGCGGCGCCGTCGAGCGTGAACGTGCGGCGGTACCAGACGTAGTCGTATCCGATTTCCCGGTTGTCGACGGCATCGAGGTCTTCGCCCAGGGAGGGCGTCGCCATAGTGATAACACCCGGCACGGGAACCTTCGCCGCATAGGTCTGCGGCATCGTGTCGGCGATAGCGACCTCCCACTTTCCGTTGAGCGAAATGCAGGCGTCGGGATCGCGCCGATCCTGCCGTTCGCCGTTGATCGTGACCTCCGACAGGATGATGCCGGCGGCATTCCGGACGATCACCGGTTCGGGGGTCGACGCCAGGGTCAACCGGCTGATGGTCACGTCGCGTACCGGCATATCGGCGAATCCCCGGATGTCGATGCCTGCCTTCCCGGCCCACTGGGCCCGTACATCCTCGATTACGAACCCGCGGAACGCCGTGGGATGATTCTCCCGGCTCTCCGATTTGTAGTCCGGTTCGAAAAGCACGAGGGTCTTTCGCACGCTGTCGGCCTCCACGCCGCAGACGAAGACATCTTCGATATAACCTCCGCGGTCGAGGTTCGATTTGAAATAGATGCCGTTGCCGACGTCGGACATGCGCACGTTCTCGACGACCACGTTACGCACACCGCCCGAAATCTCGCTGCCGATACAAACGCCGTTGGCTTTCGACCGGAACGAGCAGTTGCGGATCAGGACGTTTTCCGTGGGACGGCCGATACGCCATGCGTCATTGTCTCGTCCCGATTTGATGGCGATGCCGTCGTCGCCCGTACGGAAGGTGCAGTCTTCGATCAGTACGTTCGTGCAGGACTCCGGGTCGCAGCCGTCGTTGTTGAGATTGTAACTGTCCACCGTCACGCCGCGCACCGTGACGTTTTCGCACGCCAGCGGATGAATGACCCAGAAAGGGGAATCCACGAAGGTCACGCCCTCGATCAGCACGTCCGTACAGTTGACCGGTTCCAGCATGGCGGGACGCAGGTAGTGACCCTCGCCGAACAGACGGTCGCTGACCGGGACCAGGTCCGTGCCCATACGGCGCAGAGCCTTCTGGTCGGCTTTCTGCCGGGGCTTCCAGTGCGCGAAATTGTGCGAGCCGCGGCCATCGATCACACCCTGTCCCGTAACGGCGATATTCGTCGCCTGCCAGGCGTAGATCAGCGGCGAGTAGTTATAGACTTCGGTTCCTTCCCAGCGCGTGAGCACGGCGGGCAGGTAGTCGGCTTCGTCGCTGCTGAAAAACAATACGGCGCCCGCTTCGAGGTGAAGGTTGACATGGCTTTTGAGCACCACGGGACCTTTGGAGAACCAGCGTCCGGCAGGGATCACGACCCGTCCGCCGCCCTCGCGGCTGCAACGGTCGATGGCCGCGGCGACGGCGGGCCGGCAGTCGGCCTCTCCGCCGGCTTCGGCTCCGAAATCCGTGATGCGGAAATCACGTTCGGGGAAAGTTACGGGACGGATCTGCCGTTCGATCTCCCCGGCCCGGTTCCGGGCGCCGGCGTTCCATGCCGCCGTCAGCAGGAGACTCAGTATCAGGATTCGTTTCAATGTCATGGTCGGTTCAGTGTTTGTAAGTTGTCACGTCGCTTGTTTTGTAGCCGATGCGCGTGGCGACGGCCGTCAGGGTTTGCCCTGGTTGCAAACGCACAGGAGCGGTATAGAGCAGCCAATGCTTTTCGCTGTAACCGCGTCCGTCGATCTGGTAGGCGATCGAGGCGCCTTTCGTCGCGCAGACGATCTTCACGCTGCCGTTCCGGTCGCTGCGAACCTCCGGAGCTGCGACTCCGGGCTGCACGCCGCCCGGCCAGAGCCGTTCGCGCAATTCCGCTTCGGTCAGTCCCAGGTAGGGATTGTAGCGGTTGTCCCAGCGGGTCAGTTCCCGGCGCATCCGTGCAATGTCGCGGGCGTACCGCGGATCGTCGATCAGATTGTGCATCTCGTGCGGATCGTTGTCCACGTCGTAGAACTCCTCCGTGCGGCGGGGCTTTTCGAACCAGCGGCGCGACTGTTCGTCGAGCTCGCCGCGCTCGTAGAGCTCCACCATGTTGCGCATCATCGGCATATTGAGCCGTGAAAGAACCTGCATGTAACCGGATTTTCCGGGCAGGTGGTTGCGTACGTAACGGTAACGGGCGTCCCGGACGCAGGTCTGGCGTTCGACGATCTCGTCGAGGCGGTCGCGGGCGCCGTAAACATAGGAGCGTTCACGGCCTTCGTACCGGCCCAGAAACGGAATGCCGTGCATGTACGACGGCGGGCGAATTCCCGCCAGCGAGAGGATCGTCGCCGGGATGTCGGCGAACATCAGCAGCCGGTCTTCGACGGTCCCGGCACAGGTCCCGTCGGGGAAACGCACCATGAAGGGCACCAGCGCCCCGCTCTCGTAAAGCTCGCGTTTCTGACGCGGCAGCGGGCCGCCGTTGTCCGAGTACCAGATGACGATGGTATTGTCGAGCAGTCCTGCGTCGCGCACCTCGTCGATATAGCTCTGCATCTGGCGGTCCATTTCGTGAACGTTGCTGTACATGACCGCCCAGTCCCGGCGCGTCACTGCGTTGTCGGGATGGTAGGGCGGCAAAACGACCTCATCGGGCGACAGGACGAGCGGTTCGTCCGCCCGTTTCCATACCTGCGATTCATGGGTTACCGTCATGTTGAAGATGGCGAAGAAGGGCATTCCTTCGGGGCGGTTCTTCCAATGGGCCGTCTTGCTGCTCTCGTCCCAGGCCGTCACGGGCGGTTTGAACTGGTAGTCGGTTTTTACGTTGTTGGTGCAGTAGTAGCCCGCGGCGCGCAGAAACTCGGTGTAGCATTTCACCCCGTCGTCCGGTACGGCTTCGTAGGGCGGCACGAGCCCTTCGGTCAGGGGTTTGGTGTTCGACGTCCGCATGTAATTGGCCCCGAACGAAGTCGGGAACAACCCGGTGATGAGCGATGCCCGGCTGGGTGCGCTGACTCCGATGGTGGTGAACATGCGCGTATAACGGATTCCCTCCCGTGCGAAGCGGTCGAGATTGGGCGTGTCGGCCAGTTTGTCGCCGTAACAGCCCAGATAGGGACTGATGTCTTCGCACACCAGACAGAGAATGTTGGGCCGCCGCTCGGGAGCTTTCCGCTCCCGGGCGATGGCTGCCGAACCGGGCGATGTCGCTGCCGCCAGTACGGTAAATCCTAACAAACCCGTCGTTTTCATAAATTCTTTTTAAGATGAGGATGCGCCTTGGTGATCGACACCCGCTTTTTCCACGCCTCGAACATCGCGTTCATACGCGTTACGGTTTCCGGATGCGAAGCGGCCAAATCCCGGGTCTCCGACGGATCAACCTCCATGTCGAATAACGACCAGGGGGCGTCCGAACCGTGTTTCACGAGTTTCCATTTGCCGTCGCGGACCGCCCGCCCGTGCTGCCATTCCCAAAAGAGCGGCTTTTCGCGCACGGGTTTCTCGTCGCGGATGACCGGGAGCAGCGAAACGCCTTCGTAGGGTACGATCCTGCGTCCCTTGTACTCCTCGGGATAAGGTGCACCGGCCAGATCGACGAACGTGGCCATGATGTCGATGAAATGGCCCGTGAAATCGGACAAGCGGCCCGGGTTGCGCAGACCGTTGGGCCACGCGGCGATCATCGGGGCCGAAATGCCGCCCTGATAGCTGTAATTCTTGAAATAACGCAGCGGCGTATTGGCCACATTGGCCCAATCGGGCCCGAGCGACGTCCAGCAGGTCATCGAGCCGATCTCACCGTAGCTGTCTTTCAGCTCCACGACCTCGGCCGAAGCGCCGTTGTCCGAAACGAAGATGATGAGCGTATCGTCGAACTTGCCCTGCTCTTTCAGTTTGCGGATCACACGGCCGATGTTTTGGTCCATGCGGTCGATCATCGCCGCATAGACGGCCATCTTGCGCTCCTCGACTGCCCGTTCTTCGTCGCTGAGCGACTCCCATTTCCGGAACGTGGCCTCGGAAAGGCGGTAGCGGTCGTCTATCAGCCCCATGGAGCGCTGTTTTTCATAACGCGCACGGCGGACGGCTTCATAGCCGTCGCGGTATTTGCCTTCGTATTTGGCGATGTCCTCGGGCCACGCCATCAGCGGGTCGTGAGGGGCATTGTAGGCCAGGTAGAGGAAGAAAGGTTTTTCGCTCCCGGCATATTCGTCGAGCCATTCGAGGGCGTAGTTGGTGAAGTAATCGGTCGTGTAGAAATCCTTTTCTTTGGGTGTGAACGGAGCGTAGGTCTGTTTTTCCACGCACCAGAACCGGTTCTTCACTTTCTGCGCCGGCACACCTTCGCCGTCGCGCTGGCAGCCGGGGTTGAAATAATTGCAGGCTCCGTCGCGCAGTCCGTAGAAGTGGTCGAAACCGCGTGTGCGGGGATTCTCGGCGCCATGATGTTTGCCGGACCACAGGGTCGTGTAGCCTGCCGTTTTGAGGTATTCGCCCAGGGTCACGCTGTTTTCCAGCGGTCCGCGGGCATCTTTGAAATAGCCGTTCTGCTGGGCGTAAAGTCCCGTCAGCAGGCACGACCGCGACGGATAGCTTTTCGACGTGTTGTGGAACTGGGTGAAACGAACGCCCTGACGGGCCAGTTCGTCGAGGTTAGGAGTCTGCACCTCGCTGCCGTAACAGCCGATGTCGGACCAGCCCAGGTCGTCGGCCGAAATAAGCAGTATGTTCGGGAGCGGCTGCTCGGTCCGGGGACGTTCGGCAGCTTTCTGGGCCGGGGCGGCGTTCCACCATACGGAGGCGGCGAAGAACAGCGTCAGACGGGTAAAACGGGTTTTGTTCATCGTAGGTTCGGTTTTGGGTCGTGTTTATTCTTTGGGGGCGGGAAACGTCCGCATCTTGCCTTCGAGGCGCGGATAGCTCTCCCAAATCTCGGGGTCAACGCCCACGCGCGGATCACCGGTTTCGGCGAGCCGCATTTGCAGCCGTGAACGCAGGCGTTCGAAGATGTCCGAATAATGGGGATCGTCGGCTACGTTGTGCAGGCAGCGGGCATCGCTTTTCAGGTTGTAGAGTTCGAATTCGGGGCGCCGGGCCACGGCGGCATCGAAATAGGATTTCACCTGCGGATTCTCGCGGTTGTCGATCAGATAAGTCTTCGACGGGGCTGCGTCGATGTCGTAATAGGCGCCGTGCATCGCCGCCGGGCGGCCTTTCTTGTCGAGCGCCTGCGGATCGCCCGCCGGCCAGCGCTCGGGATGGAAATTGCGCACCAGCAGGTAGTTGCCCGACCGGATGCTGCGCATCGGATAACCCTGGTTATTATATCGTGAGCAGGAGTGTCGTTCGCGTCCGGCGTAAACCGCTTCGGAACCGTATTCCGCGGCCCGTCCTTCGAGCAGCGGCAGCAGGCTTTCGCCGACCAGCACGCTGTCGGCGCCGTAGGTTACGCCCGAGGCTTCGAGCAGCGTCGGGAATACATCCACCAGGCTCACCGGCGATTCGACGACCTGCCGCGGCCGGATGCGTTCGCCCCAGCAGACGGCCAGCGGCACGTGCAGTCCGGCATCGTAGCAGTTGGCCTTGGCGTGCGGGAACGACATGCCGTTGTCTGCCGTGACGATGACGATGGTACGGTCCAGTTCGCCGCGGCGTTCCAGCTCTTCGAGGCAGGAGCCGAGGTGTCGGTCGAACCACTCGATCTCGACGGCGTAGTCGAGGATGTCGCCGCGGACCGGATCGGCATCGGGCAGGAATCCCGGGACCTCGGCTTCGTCGAGCGCGTGTCCGGCTTTCACCCACGAAGCGTTCTCGTAAGGACGGTGGGGTTCGTGGGTCCCGAGCCAGAAGCAGAACGGCGCTCCTTCGGGGCGTTCGGCAAGGAACTTGCGGAAATTGGCCGCGTAGTCGATCTTCGAAATGCCGCTGTAAGGCGGGTCGAGACGGCACTCGTTATATTCGGGACCAGCCGGATTGTGTTCCCGTCCGGAAGCCGCCCAGTCGCCGGGCCCCCAGCCTTTGCCCGTGTAGCCGACGTGGTACCCGGCCTCGCGGAAAACGTCGGGATAACACGTGTAACGTGCCGGAAACGAACTGGCATGCGTTCCGGCCTCCTCGATCTGCCAGGGATAGAGTCCCGTCAGAATGCTGGCCCGCGAGGGGCTGCTGCCGGGCGAGGTGACATAGGCGTTGTTGAACAGCGCCCCGTGGCCGGCGACATAGTCGAAACCGGGAGTCGAGACCGTTTTGCATCCGTAAGCCGAGGCGTAGGGCCACGACTGGTCGTCAGCGATGACGAAAAGGATGTTGGGACGCGTGTCGGACGTGTCGGCGCAGCCGCCCGACAGCGCGGCCAGCGGGGTCAGCCCCGCGGCGCAGATAAGGTGTTTATGCAGGTCGGTTCTCATAGTTCATTCAGATTGCGGGGTATGGCCAGCGGGCGGTCGAAACGGAACGTGTAACCGTCGCCGTTGCGAACGACCGAAGGGTTGATGCGGGCGAGGTAATCCATTACACGGCGCCGTTCGGCGGGGGCGAAATCCGTGAATTCGGGGTGCAGCAGTTCCACGGCACGTTCCACCGAGGCGGCGACGGCCGAATACCGGTAGGTCGTATTGCCGTATTGCAGGGGCGCGGGCTGTGTCGACCGTTCGGGATTGCGCACGTAGACGATGTCGAGACCGTCGGGAATCGCGTCGATCAGGCGGATCGTCTTGCCGATGTCGGTCATGCGGCCGCGGACCAGCATCCGATCGGCGTAGTAGCTTTTGAGCTCTTCGGTGTAGGCCGGGTGGAAATGGCGGTTTTCGATCGAGCGCGAAAGCATCCGCAGGTCGTTGTAAGTCCGGGCGATGAAGTTATAGTCGTCTTCGGTCAGTTCGCCGCGGGTGTTTTCGATGTAAACGGTCAGTTTTTTCACGAGACATTTGAATTCGACGCTCTTTTTGTCGATCTGCGGATTCCGTGCGAGGACGAACTCTTTCATCTGCCGGGCATACTCTTCCTTCGACGCTGCTTCGATCTGCTCGGGTGCAAAGATCGGCCGCATCTCTTCGACATACTCCACGACCTCGCGGAAAGCCGTGTCACGCCGTATCTTCGCGCGTCCTTCGTCCGAGAGGCGCGGTTCGAAGATGCCGTCCGCAGTCTTCTCCTTCACGGCGTGCGTGCGGATCGTGATTTTGCCGGATGCAAGTCCGGGCGACGAGACCGTCACGGTGATCCGTCCCGGGCGAGCCGTGGAGCGCACGACGTTCGGCACGGGGGCTGTCACATATCCGGTTCCTTCGTCCGAAAGCGTCTTGTCGATGTCGCTCGTGTAGAGCGGGCAGCCGACCAGCGTACCCTCTCCTTCGACGTTCCATGCGAGCGGTCCGGAGAAACCCTGCACGGGGTTGCCGTCGGCATCGACCACCCCGGCCGTGACGATGTCCAGTCCGCTGCGGTCGGCGGGAATTCTGCCCCGGAGGGCTGTCAGCACGATGGCTGCCGGTTCGCCGGCCATCACGACCCGGCATTCCCGGCGCTCCTTGCCGCGTATGGCCACCGCCCGGAGCGTTTCGGAAACGATCTCCACGTCGGGAAACTCCACCGTGAAGAAATTTTCTTTGGACGGATGCCTTACACCGAGGCTGCGGTTGCCGGCAAACAGCTCCACGCGTTCGCAATTGCTGTCCACGCGGATCGTGCGGCACTGTCCGAGGTATTTGCGCTGCCAATAGTGGGGATGGACGAAGACCATCGGCTCCGGGAGGTAATTGGCCTGCCAGAGATAATACATATATTTGGGAATCCGGTAGAGGTCCACCCATCCCTTATAATTGATGTTTTTCAGCGGGGCATCCTTGTAGATGCGGTCGCAGCCGTGGTCGGCGTATAGCCACCCTACCACCTGGCCGTCGATGCGGCCGCGGATGCTGCCGTCGGCGACGCGTGCCATCGTGTGCTGCCACTCCTCGGTGCCGGCCAACTGGCCGCTCTTGGCGACGGCGGCATTGTTTTTCGGTTCGAGGTTTTTCACGTCCGTATCGGTCCAGCCGCGGATGGTCACGCGCAGCAGGTTTTCCATATCGAGGTTTGAAGCGTGGTGCGTCACGAAATCGCCGTAATTCTCAGCCTTGCGTTCATGGATCAGGCGCGTGGAGTCCTCCTCGCGGGTCCAGCGGGAATCCGCGGCGTTCGAGGTTTCGTTGCCGACGCTCCAAAGGAAAATCGAGGGGTGGTTCCGGTCGCGGCGTACCATTTCGCGCATGTTGTGTTCCTGCACCTCGCGGTCGAAATCAATGGCCTTGTTGTTGGGAACCTCCTCGACGGTGATGATGCCGTGGCGGTCGTTGAAGTCGTAGACCGCCGGCATGTGCGGATAGTGGGCCGTACGCATGAAATTGGTGTTCATGCCGTAGCGGATGTCCAGCATGTCGCGTTCGGTGAGCCACTGCGGCATGGCGTCGCCCAGCCACGGGAACTCCTGGTGACGGTTGGTGCCGTGGATATGGATTTTCTTTCCGTTGACCGAGAGCGTATTGTCGTCGTAATTCCACGCAAACCAGCGGAAGCCCAGCGGAGTATGGTAGGTATCCAGCAGCCAGCCTGCGGCGTCGCGTATTTCGCTGTAAATATGGTAGAGGTAGGGGGATTCGGGGCTCCAGAGCCGCGGAGTGCGGAGCGTGTCGCTCCATTGGCAGAATCCGGCCAATTCCCCGGCGGCGATGTCTCGGCGTTGTTCCAATACGGCGATCACCTTGCTGTCGGCATCGGTCACGACGCTGCGCAGGTTCACCTCCGCCGGTTGCGGCGTATCGTTTTTTACATAGGTACGCAGGCAAAAACGCGCTTCGCGCTCGTTTACGAGCGGTGTGGTGACGAACGTGCCGCCCTCGTGCTTGTAACTGCCCTGAAACGGGATGTAGACGGGATTTTTGACGACGATCCGCACATCACGGTAAATGCCGCCGTAGACGTTGAAATTTCCGGCCGTGGCAGGCGGAATGGTGCCGAACCTGTCGTCGCGGCGGTTCGACACCTGCACGGCCAGCAGGTTCTCCCCGCCGAAACGGATATGGGGTGTCAGGTCGAAATAGAACCCGTTGTAACCGCCCTTGTGATCGCCGAGCAGCGTTCCGTTCAGATAGACCCGGGCGTATTTCTGCACGCCGTCCAACTCGACGAAGATTCGTTTGCCGCGCAGTTCCTCGCCGATCACGATCCGTTTGCGGTACCAGCCCCAGCCGTTCCACCAGTAAGAGTCTTCGCGTTCGGAGGCGAATTTGATATAGGGATGGATGTCGCCCGTCGTTTCGTAGGTCATCCAGGTATGGGGCAGCGCTATGGCCTGCCATGTCGCGTCGTCGTAGTCCGGTGATGCCGGTGCGGCGTCCTCCTTTCCGGAAGGGAAATAGCGAAAAGTCCAGTCGCGGTCGATCGTCCGTTCGGTGCGCACCTGCCCGGGCCGGTAGCGTCCGGCATGACAGGGGGATGCGGCGGCAAGCAGCAGGATAAGCGGCAGGATGCGTTGCAGGAGGTTCATCGTCGTTTCGGTTTTTCGGTATTGCAAAGTTAAGTGCCGGAATTCGAAAACAAGGCCTGCAAATCCTGCATAAAAGGGGGCGCAAGCGTGAAATTCCGGCGGTCCGGATGTTTGAAAAACGATTATTATTGTTTAAAAATCGTGCATACGTCACCCTTAAAACATTGTTTTATAGCGGATAAAAGGTCGCTTCGGAGGTCTGACGCCCCGATGCGATTTTTAGACGCGGATCGTGCGATAATCCGAAAAATAAAGATAAATTTGCAGTAAACGACGGCGGTCCGCCTATGAAACGAATTCTCCCGGTCATATTTTTCGCGCTCTCCTGTACGGAGGTGCTCTTCGCTGCAAGCGTTACGGATTACCGCCGTCCCCGTTACGGCCAGCCGCTTACGAACAACAACATCACGGCGCTGGCGCGTGATCCGCTCGGATTCCTCTGGGTCGCATCCCGCGGCGAGCTGGCCCGTTTCGACGGTCTCTCGTATCATCCGCTGGACGGGATGCCCGGTACGGAGCTTTTCGAAGGCGGAAACATCGTTCAGTCCATGGAATTTCTCACGGGAGACAGCCTGCTGCTCTGTACCGACAGGGGGCTTTACCTGCTGGATGTCCGCCGCCACAGGCTCGCGCAGTCCGCAACGATGGCCGGCATCCGGGTTTATACCGTCCTGCGTACCGCCGGGGAGTGGCTGATGCTGAGTACCAACCGCGGTATTTACCTCTATACGCCTGCCACCGACCGTTCCGAACCGCTCTACGCCTATGCTCCCGACCCTCAGACAGGACCGAATGCGGGGTTGTGTTCCGTTGTGCGCAACCGCGAGGGCCATCTTTTGGCAGCGGTCAACGGCGTACTGGTCCGCCTGAGGCTGAGACCCGAAACACTCCGGAAGAGCGAAACCCCTGCACCCGGGGAGCTGTTGGCGGGGACCGATACGCTGGCGGTGCTCGGCTCGAATTATCGCATGGCCGTCGACCGATTCGACAATGTCTTTCTTTACGACCGGCAACGGTTGCTCTCGGCGCGTGTCGGGGAGCTCGGGAACGCCGATCCCTTCCGTGTGCGTCACATCGAGGTTTCGACCCTTGCCGCAAGGGGCAATGATCTGCTGCTGGGCATACGCGGGCAGGGGAATACGATCATCCGCCGCGACGACGAGGGGCGTGAGACAGCGTCGGAACGGCTGCTCACCAGTCCGCATTTCGACGATATGAGCAGCACGACGAATACCTTTTACGACGACGGGCGGGGCAATCTCTGGCTCGGAACCCGCGACGGGCTGTTCCGCTTCGAAGAAAAGAGCCAGGGGCCGTTCGTCAACCTGAAAAACGACGTCGAATCATCCAATACGCCCAGTCATAACACCGTGTCGGACATCTGGATCGAGGAACGCAACACGGTATGGCTCGCCACGGCCTACGGGCTCAACCGCATGACTTTCGACGGGTCGGCAGCCGGCACCTACCGCATCGAGCGCTTCTTCGCTCCGTCGGGCGACCGCGACCATGTTTCGTCCAACAAGATCGAGCGGATCGAACTCGATGCCGACGGGATGATGTGGCTCGGGACGAAAACCGGCATCCGCTTCTTCGACCCCCGGAACGACCGGTTCGGCCGGAATCCCTCGATCGAACGGGTCGTCGGGAAGAGCAATTTCGTGAGGGCGCTCTACCGAGATTCGGAAGACAACATGTGGATCGGGTTTGAAAACGGCGGCCTCTATCTCCACGAAGCGCTCAGGGACACGACCTACCGGGTGGAGGTGCCCTCCGGAAAGGGCGTTCTGGATAATTGTACGGCCGTCGAGGGGGACCGGAACGGATATGTCTGGGTCGGTTCGAAACGCGACGGACTGTTCCGCCTGCCGGCAGACCGGGAAGCGGAGGCTCCGCGCGGTTATGCGCTCGCCGACAGAGCCGGAAATCCCGTGACGTGGGTATCCTGCCTGTTCGTCGATCCGTATAACAATATCTGGTGCGGTACGGCCTGCGGTTTGTTCCGCTACGATTACAACGGGGACCGATTCGCGTTCGTCGATCTGCCGCTGACGGATAATTCGCCCTATATCAGCGGTATCATCAACGATGACCGCGGTAATTTGTGGATCGCCACGACGGCCGGCGTCTGCAAATACGGTCCGTCGGACGGCACAGGGCAGTTCATTGCGCTCGACAACGGCCGTTTCAGCCGCCCCGGGTTCGTTTTCGGCTGCGCCAAGGACAGCGACGGCTATATCTTCATGAGCGGCATCAACGGCCTGACCTATTTCCATCCGAACCGGGTTGCCGCCGACACCACGCGCTACCACACGTTCATCACCGATTTCAAGGTCCACAACCGCTCGCTCGTCGTGGGCTCGCCCGAACTGCCGCAGGACATCAACTACACCGACCGGATTACGCTGCGCCATCAGGACAATCAGATATCTTTCTCTTTTTCGGCGCTCTCGTTCGTCGCGCAGGACAATCTCCAATACGGCTACATACTCGAAGGCATCGACTCCGAATGGATCTATGCCGGGTCCGAACCCCGTTACGTATCCTACGGCAATCTGCCTACGGGAACTTACCGGCTCCGCATGCGCAGCACCAATACCGCCGGCGTCTGGCAGGAAGAGGCGCATGCGCTCGAGATCCGTATCCGCCCGCCGGTGATGTGGGCTTGGTATACCCAGCTGGCCTATGCACTGCTGCTGGGACTCATCGTCTGGATGGGTGTAAGGGCCTGGCGCGTGCAGGAGAAACTGCGCACGCAGAAGGTCGTGGACCGTCTGCGGCTGAAATTCTATACCGACATCTCTTACAGCATCAGAACTCCGCTCTCGTTGTTGCAGGCCCCGTTGCAGAAGCTTATCGACGATTTCGACCGGACACCGGGAGACCGGGCCAAGTATATGCTTGAAACCGTGCGCCGCAGCAGCAACCGGCTGTCGCTGCTGATCGACCAACTGGTCGATTTCTGCGAGATAGACCAGGGAAGCGCCGCGTTGAAACTGACACAGACCGATTTTATCCCATATGCCGAGAATATCGCCGGGGCTTTCCGTCATCTGTTCGAGGGAAAAGGGATCGCATTCGATTTCGTGTCAGAGGTTGCCGCCGCACCGCTGGCCTTCGACCGCGACAAGATCGAGAACGTCTTTTTCAGCCTGCTCTCCAACGCCTACAAGTTCACCGAACCGGGCGGACGGGTCGTGCTGACCTGCCGGGCGGACGGGGACGGGAATACCTGGGTCGAGGTTAGCGATAACGGTACGGGTATCCGTCCGGAGAATCTCGGCCGTATTTTCGAGCGGTTCTGGTCGGACGGCAGCGCCGAAAGCGGTTCGGGTATCGGCCTGGCTCTGGCCAAGGAACTGGTCGAACTTCACCGGGGGCGCATCGAGGTCGAAAGCGAGCCGGGCAGAGGCTCGGTTTTCCGTTTCTGCCTTCCGGCCGACAACCGGCGTCTGCACCGGGACGGTAATGAGATTCCGCACGACGACTCGTCGCACTCGGCCACGCTCGACGAATACATCCGGACGATCGACACGGGCACGGGTCCGGGCGACTACTGCAAACCGGGGGCTCCGCTGATCTATGTCGTCGCCAAGGACAAACAATTGCGCCGGTTTCTCGAAAAGATGCTTCGTCCCACCATGCGGGTCGAGACGTTCGCTTCGCCCGAAAGCGTCTACGAACAGGTCGTGCGCAACAAACCCAAACTGGTCATTTCCGGCGTCGTCTTTTCCGAGGGCAAAGAGGGCCTGGAGCTGTGCCGAAAGATGAAATCCGCCGCCGCGACCAACTGCATCCCGTTCCTTTTCCTGACCTCGTATTCGCAGGACGAGATCAAAAAGGAGGGATACGAATACGGAGCCGACGCCTATGTCACCAAACCTTTCGAGGTAGATTACCTGCTGGTGCGCATCCGCAGTCTGATCCAGTCGCGGGAAATCATCCGCGAACGGATCAAACAGGAGTTCATCGCCAGTCCCAAAGAGATACAGCTCGTTTCGGCCGACGACAAGTTCCTGGCCCGGGCCATGCAGGTCATCGAAGAGAATATAGCCGACGAGGAGTTCTCGGTGGACATCTTCGCCGGGAAGATGCACCTGAGCACTTCGATGCTCTATCGGCGTATCAAAGGTCTCACGAATCAGTCCCCGAGCGAGTTCTGCCGCAGTATCCGTCTCAAACGCGCCGCGCAGCTGCTCACGACCAAAGCCTATACGATCTCGGAGGTCGCCGTGAAGGTCGGGTTCTCGGATATTCGCTATTTCAGCACTTGCTTCAAGAAGGAGTTCGGCATGACGCCTTCGGCCTATCAGCAGGCCAACGGGGGTGTCTCCGACTGACAACGCTGCACGATTTGCAGCACTCCGGCACACGATATGCAAACCTCTGCCGGCCCGGTGCGCGGGATTTCGGCATCAGATTTCACGATTTACAGCCCCTCGGTTCGGACGGGAATGGTTATTTTTGTGCTGTCTCAAAATTTATGATTATGACACGATTCCGCATCGCCGGCCTGCTTCTGTTTCTCATAGCTTTATTCCGTCCGCTGGACGGTGCGGCGCAAAATCCCTCCGGCCTTGCCGTTTCGGGGCCGCATCCGCGGCTGTTGCTGCCACGCGGGGGCGAACGGCGGATCGAAGCCAAAATCGCTTCGGACGATTTCCTGCGCAGCATTCACGAAGCGATCCTTCACCAGAGCGGCAAATACCTGAAAGCCCCGCTGCTCGAACGCACGTTCGAAGGTTCGCGCATGCTCGCCGTGTCGCGCGAGGCGCTCACGCGCATCTATTTCCTGAGCTATGCGTGGCGCATGACCGGAGATGACCGCTACGCCTGTCGTGCCGAGCGGGAGATGCTCAATGTCTGCGCCTTTCCCGATTGGAACTCCTCGCACTTTCTCGACGTGTCGGAAATGACGATGGCCCTGGCCATCGGGTACGACTGGCTGTATGACAGCCTTGCGGAGTCGACGCGGCGGACGGTCGCCGAAGCGATGTTCCGGCTGGGCATCGCCGAAGGGGTGCCTGAGACCACTTCGGCGCCCGAGAATTGCAAGTGGCTGAAAAAGAAGAATAACTGGAATCCGGTCTGCAACGCTTCGATGGCTTTCGCAGCGATCGCGGCCTACGAGCAGGACCCTGAATTGGCGCGTCGGATCATCGCCCGCTCAATCCGGCTGGTGCGCGAGATCGGTATTCCGGAGTATGCACCCGACGGCAACTATCCCGAGGGCTATACCTATTGGAATTACGGCACGGCCTACGCCGTGATGCTGATCGATGCTTTGGAGGGCGTTTACGGCACTTCGTTCGGACTGGCCGACGTCCCGGGATTCCTCCGTACACCGGAGTATATCCTCCAAATGTCGACACAGGGCCTCGGCTGCTGGGCTTATGCCGACTGTACCGCACAGGACCCGCAGAGCATGAAGAATTCCTATCCGATGTTCTGGTTCGCCTCCCGCACCGGAAACCCTTCGCTGCTGTGGGCCGAAAAGCAGAAGATCGATGATATGATACGGTCCGGGGCCAAATCACGCATGTACCGGGTGCGTTATCTCCCTTCGGTGATGCTCTGGGCCGCGGAGAAACCTTTCGAGGGGATGACGGCTCCTCAACAGCGTCTTTACGTCGGACAGGGCACGACGCCCGTGGCAATCATGCGCAACCATTTCGGCGGTGACGATGAGATTTTCGCCGGACTGAAAGGCGGCAGTTGCGGACACAACCATTCGCACATGGACATCGGCAGTTTCGTAATGTACCGCGGAACGAAACAATGGGCCAAAGATCTCGGTATCCAGGATTACTATTCGCTGGAAAAATACGGCATCGAATTGGGCGACCGCTCGCAGTACTCTTCGCGCTGGAAAGCCCTGCGACTGAGCAGCCGGGTGCATAACATGATGACGTTCGCCGATTCGCTTCAGCGCGTCGACGCCCGGGCGAAGATCGTTGCTTCCGGCGACCGTGAGGGTTTCGTCTACGCCGTCACGGACCTTTCGAAGGCCGATGCGGCGGCTGTCGCAGTCCACCGCCGCGGCGTGGCCATTGTCGGGGACAGCTATGTCGTCGTCCGCGATGAGGTCACGAACGGGGACCGCGAAATGCCCCTGCGCTGGGCCATGCTGACTCCCGCCGAAGTGCGGATCGTCGATGACCGGACGGCGGAGCTGACGCTTGGGGACGAACGGTTGTCGATGCGGGTCGAGGGCGACGGCGTGCAGCTCGGCACCTGGTCGACAGAGCCCCGCCACGAATACGACGAGCCCAATCCCGGAACGGTGATGGTAGGTTTCACGGCTACGCTCGCTCCCGGTGCCCGGACGGCCTATACCGTGCGGCTGATCCCGGCCGATGCGGCCGGAAAAGCCGGTGATCCGATTCCGGCCCTGGAAAAATGGAATACCCGATAATACAGAACTGTAAAACCTCGATATGAAACGTATTTTTCTTCTCTTGCTGTTGGCGGCCGGGCTTTGCGGACCGCTCGCAGCCAAAAGTCCCGCGGCACGCGACCGCGAACTGATCGACCGGGCCGCACGTTGGCAAATCCGGAATTTCACCGATTCGTTGCTTCCCAAAGGCCACTGGGCCAACGGCGCCCTCTACCGCGGTATGGCCGAATGGGCTGCCGAGAGCGGTGACGAGTCCGTCTGGACGTTCCTGCGCGGGATCGGCGAAGCCTGTGACTGGGACATGCTCGAGCGGGTTTACGACGCCGACGACCTCTGCATCGGGCAGACTTACTTGTTGCTGGCCGGCAGATACGGGGACCCGGCTATGGCCGCAAAGGTCCGTGAACGGGTCCGCTACGTCATGTCGCATCCCGATACGAATCCGCTGATCACCCCCAAAGGTAAGTACTACCGCGACCGCTGGGGCTGGTGCGATGCATTGTTCATGGCGCCGCCTGTCTATGCGCAGTTGGCGCAGTGCGACGGCCGTGCGGACTACCTCGATTTCTGTTTTTCGGAGTTCAAAGTGACCACCGATGCGCTTTTCAGTTTCGAAGACGGACTTTTCCACCGGGACCTGCGGTTGGTGAACGACCGTGAGAAAAACGGCGAGAAGGTATTCTGGGGGCGCGGCAACGGCTGGGTTTATGCCGGACTTGCACTTCTATTGCAGTATGTGCCGGAGAGCCACCCCAGTTATGCCTATTACCTCGATTTGTTCCGTCGCATGTCGCCCGCGATCCTGCGCTGTCAGGATGCGAAAGGTTCGTGGCATGCGGGTATGTATGATCCGCAGAGCTGGCCCCAGCCCGAGAACAGCGCTTCGGGGTTCTTTGTCTACGGATTTGCGTGGGGTGTGAATAATGGCATCCTGACCGATCCGGCTTACCGCAAAGCGGCGGTGAAGGGATGGAAGGCGCTGAAGAGTCATGTTCAGAAAGACGGAAAACTGGGTTACGTGCAGCCTATCGGCCATGATCCGGCCCATGTGACGGCGGAAATGACCGCTCCTTACGGTGTCGGGGCTTTCCTGCTTGCAGCGGCGGAAATGATGCGTATGAAATAGCAGCCCGACAAGTCAGTAGTGATCCAACCTTTCTAACGCACGGTCTATACCTAACCCGCTTTTTCAAAGGAGATTCGCAAAAAAACTCCTCTTTTTTACAGTTTGATGTCGTAAATCTGAATCACGCCCGAGAGTTTTCCGGCGGCATCCGTCACCAGCAGCGAAGTGACCTTGTTGCGGGTCATCATCTTCTCGGCTTCGATCAGTTTCTCATCCGGTGAGATGGTCTTGGGGTTGCGCGTGGCGATATCCGCGGCTTTGATGTTGAAGAACTCCCCGCGCAGGCGCTCCATCGCGCGGCGCACGTCGCCGTCGGTGACGATGCCCTCGATCTTCTCGCCGTCGCAGATCACGATCAGCCCCAGCCCGCCCTTCGAAATGGCATGGATCATCTCCGCCGCCGGGCAGTCGGGGGCCACCACCGGCAGGTCGTGGTCGCGCATGACATTGCCCACGGTCATCAGCAGACGCCGCCCGAGGCTTCCGCCCGGATGCAGGCGCGCGAAATCGACGCTCGTGAAACCCCGCATCTGCATCAGCGACACGGCCAGCGCATCGCCCATGGCAATTTGCGCCGTGGTCGACGAGGTGGGTGCGAGGTGCAGGATGCAAGCCTCTTCGCGGACCCCTACGTCCAGATGCACGTCGGAATTCTTGGCCAGCGCCGACTCGGGATTACCGGTCATCGAAATGATCCGGTTGCCGTTGGAATGGATAAAGGGAACTATTTTCAGGATCTCGTCCGTCTCGCCCGAATAGGAGAGCGCCACCACGATATCCTCCTTCGAAATCATGCCCAGGTCGCCGTGGAAAGCCTCTCCGGGGTGTAGAAAAAAGCTCGGAGTGCCGGTCGAGGCGAGCGTCGCGGCGATCTTGCGCCCCACGAGGCCCGACTTGCCCATACCCGTAATGATACACTTGCCGCGGCTTTCGAGAATCATCTCCACGGCCACAGCGAACTCGTCGCCTAAGGTCTCTTCCAAATGTTTGAGCGTCAGCATCTCCGTATGGATCGCCTTGCGGGCCACCGCGAGAATCTGCGCCTTTGTCGTATCGGTCATTTACAGCAGGGATTTAATTAACGCCTCCAGTTCATCGAGCGGCAGCATGTTCGCGGCGTCGCTCAGGCCCTTGTCGGGATCGGGGTGCACCTCGAAGAAGAAACCGTTGGCCCCGAACGCCCTGGCCGCACGGGCCATGGCGGGCACGAACTCCCGGTTGCCGCCCGTCTTGCCGCTGGCCGCACCGGGGCGCTGCACCGAGTGGGTGCAGTCCATGACGACCGTGGGGGCAATCTTCAGCATATCGGGAATGTTGCGGAAATCGACGACCAGATTGTTGTAGCCGAACGAATTGCCGCGCTCGGTCAGCCAGATGTCGGCGGCTCCGGCCTCACGGGCCTTTTCGTAGGGATATTGCATGTCGGGACCCGACAAAAACTGGGCTTTTTTGATGTTCACGACCTTGCCGGTCTTCGCCGCGGCGACCACCAGATCGGTCTGGCGGCAAAGGAACGCCGGAATCTGAATCACGTCGACCACCTCGCCTACGGGCGCTGCCTGCCACGCCTCATGGATGTCCGTGAGGAGTTTCAGCCCCCATTTCGCCCGCACGTCGGCAAGCATTTGCAAACCTTTTTCGAGCCCCGGGCCGCGGAACGACGCAATCGACGTGCGGTTGGCCTTGTCGAACGACGCTTTGAAGATGATGTCCGTGCCGAGCGTCCGGTTGACGGACACCAGCCGTTCAGCCACGACATCGAGCAGTTCGGCCGATTCGATCACACACGGACCTGCGATAAATTTCATTGCCATACTATTTAATTAAAAAAGCTTCCGCTTTCTCCAGGTCCTCGGGGGTGTCGATACCGATGGTCTCGACCTCCGAGATACCCACACCGATTTTATAACCGTTCTCCAACCAACGCAACTGTTCCAGCGATTCGGCCTTTTCGAGCGTCGACTGCGGCAGCGCCGTCACAGCCCGCAGCACGTCGGCACGGAAGGCGTAGAGCCCGATATGCTTATAAAAGGTATGGCGTGCAAGCCACTCCTCGCGCGGAACGCCCCGCAGGTAGGGAATCACCGATCGGGAAAAATAGATGGCCCGCGACTGTGCGTCGAGGACCACCTTGGGCGAGTTGGGATTTTCGAGGGCGGCGAGTCCGTCGGCCTCCGTAAAAGGTTTCACGAGCGTGGCGATGTCGGTCGCGGGGTCGTCGAAACACCGCTTCACAGTCTCCAACTGCGAGGCCTGGATAAAAGGTTCGTCGCCCTGCACGTTCACGACCACGTCGTACTCCGCGCCCAGCCGGTCATAGGCCTCCCGGCAGCGGTCGGTACCGCTCCGATGATCCGGGGAGGTCATTTCGACCCGCCCTCCGAAAGCCCGCACGGCGTCGTAAATACGCTCGTCGTCGGTAGCCACCACGGCGTCGTCCAGCACGCCGGCTACCTGCTCGTAAACCCGCTCTATGACGGGTTTTCCGCCCAGCATGGCCAGCGGCTTCCCGGGGAAACGGGTGGACGCATAACGCGCCGGAATGATCGCGATGAATTTCATAACATAAAACTATCTGCATTCGGTCTGTCAGCGTGCTCCGGCCAGCCTGCCTCGCGGCGTTCCGCCGCGTCTGCAAGTCTGCCCCCACCCCAAACCCCTCCCTCGGGAGGGGCTTGTCGCACGCGACCGGACATATCTCAAAAACTACTTTTCCAAAGCCAGTTTCAGCACCTCGTCGTTGGTCTTCACGTAGTGGAACGTCAGCCCGGCGATGTAGTCCTCCTTAATCTCGGCGATGTCCTTGCGGTTCTCCTCCGAGAGGATCAGCTCGGTGATGCCGGCGCGCTTGGCGGCCAGAATCTTCTCCTTCACGCCGCCCACGGGCATCACCCGTCCGCGGAGGGTCGTCTCGCCCGTCATGGCGATGCGCTCCTTCACCTTGCGGCCCGTGTAGGTCGAGACGATCGAGGTGACCATCGTGATGCCGGCCGAGGGACCGTCCTTCGGGATCGCACCCTCCGGCACGTGGATATTGATGTCGTTCTTCTCGAACATCTCCGGGTCGATGCCCAGCTCCTTGTGGTGGGCCATCACCCACTCGTGGGCGATCGTGGCCGACTCTTTCATCACCTCGCCCAGGTTGCCCGTGAGGCTCACCTTGCCCTTGCCGGGCGTCAGCACCGATTCGATGTAGAGGATGTCGCCGCCGACCTCGGTCCATGCGAGGCCCGTCACGACGCCCGTCATGCCGCCCACCTCGTACTCCTCGCGGAGGAATTTGGGCATGCCGAGGATCTTCTCGACCTCCCGGGCCGAAACCTCGGGCGCGAAAGCCTCGTCGAAGGCGATCTGCTTGGCGCGGGCTCGGGCGATCTTCGCCAGATTCTTGTCCAGCGAGCGGACGCCCGCCTCGCGCGTATAGCCCGAAACGATCCCCTCGACGGTCTCCGCCGACATCGTCATCTCCGACTCCTTGATGCCGTGGGCCTCGCGCTGCTTGGGCAGCAGGTGGTCCAGTGCGATGCGCACCTTCTCCTCCACGAGGTAGCCGGGGATGTTGATCATCTCCATGCGGTCGCGCAGCGCCGGGGCGATGTTGGCGATGTTGTTGGCCGTGGCGATGAACAACACCTTCGACAGGTCGTATTCCATGTCGATGTAGTTGTCGTGGAAGGTGGTGTTCTGCTCCGGGTCGAGGACCTCCAGCAGGGCGCTCGACGGGTCGCCGTGGTTCGAGACCGTCACTTTGTCCACCTCGTCGAGGATAATCACAGGGTTGGACGATCCGCACCGTTTGATGGTCTGGATGATCCGGCCCGGCATGGCGCCGATGTAGGTGCGGCGGTGTCCGCGAATCTCCGACTCGTCGTGCAGTCCGCCCAGCGAGATGCGGCCGAACTTGCGGTCGAGCGCTGCGGCGACCGACTTGCCCAGCGAGGTCTTGCCCACGCCCGGAGGGCCGTAAAGGCAGAGGATCGGGGATTTGAGGTCGCCTTTGAGTTTGATGACCGCCAGATGCTCCAGAATGCGCTCCTTCACCTCGTCGAGCCCGAAATGGTCGCGGTCGAGCTGTTCGCGGGCGCAGTTCAGGTCGAGGTTGTCCTTCGTCACGTCGTTCCACGGCAGCTCCAGCAACAGGTTGAGATAGGTCATCTGCACCGAGTATTCGGCCACGGCGGGATTCAGCCGCTCGACCTTCTGCAACTCCTTCTCGAAAGTCTCGCCCACCTCCTTGGGCCAGTTCTTCTTTTTGGCCGCCTCGCGCATTTTTTCGATGTCGGCGTCGGCGCCGTCGCCCAGCTCGTCCTGAATGGTGCGCATCTGCTGCTGCAGGTAATAGTCGCGCTGCTGCTTGTCAATCTCCTGTTTGACACGCTCCTGAATCTGGTTTTTCAGCTCGGCCAACTGCTGCTCGCGGATGAGTATTTCGAGCAGTTTGCGGGCGCGGGCCAGCAGGCCGGGGGCCTCCAGCAACGACTGACGGTCTTCGTCCGTAAGCTCCATGTTGGAGCAGATGAAATTGATGATTCCGCGCTTCGAGTCGATGTTTTTGATGGCGAAGGCCGCCTCCTTGGGCATCGACGGCGAGACGTTGATGATGTTCAGCGCCACGTCGCGGATCGAGTCCACGAGGGCCTCGAACTCGATGCTCTTCAGGTCGGGAGTCGAGTCGCGCAGGGCCGTCACCCGGGCCTTGAAATAAGGCTCGGTGGTGATGTACTCCGTGATCTCGATCTTCTCCAAACCGTTCAGGATCACCGTCAGGCTGCCGTTGGGCATCTCCAGAATCTTAATGATGCGCGCCGCGGTGCCGACCTTGTACATGTCGTCCGGCGCAGGGTCCTCAACGTCGCTTTCGCGCTGCAGCACGGCACCCAGGATGCCGCCTTCGGCATTCACCGCGCGGACGAGGTTGATGCTCTTGTCGCGGCCTACCGTAATGGGGGTTATCGCCCCCGGGAAAAGCACCGAGGAGCGCAGCGTAAGGATGGGTATGATCTCGGGAACCTCGACTTCTTCCACGGGTTCGTCACCGCCGGTGACAATGGGAATCACGTGGTGTTTGCCGTCGAGCAGTTCGGGGACCAGGTTCACGTCGTCTACTTCGAAGGTTTCTATCTTATCTTTTTTGCTCATAGTATACAAATATATAATGTTGCAAAGGTAACGTTTTTTCAGGAATTTTATTTTATCTTTGACAGAATGTTAATAACTTTGCACCCCTGAAAACAAAGTAAAATCTACGCGCTATGCAAATCGCCGACAAATACGCACCGCAGCAGATCGAGTCCAAGTGGTACGACTACTGGATCGACCGGGGCATCTTCCACTCGGAACCCGACCAGCGGGAACCCTACACGATCGTCATTCCGCCCCCCAACGTGACGGGCATGCTCCACATGGGGCACATGCTCAACAACACGTTGCAGGACGTACTGGTGCGCCGTGCGCGCATGTCGGGCAAAAACGCCTGCTGGGTGCCGGGCATGGACCACGCGTCGATCGCCACGGAGGCCAAAGTCGTGGCGATGCTCCACGAGAAAGGCATCGAAAAGGCGTCGCTCACACGCGAGAAATTCCTCGAATACGCCTGGGAATGGAAGGAGAAATACGGCGGCGTGATCCTCAAACAGCTGCGCAAGCTGGGCGCCTCGTGCGACTGGGACCGCACGTGCTTCACGATGGACGAAGCCCGCACGGAGAGCGTCCTGCGCGTCTTCTGCGACCTCTATGAAAAGGGGAAAATCTACCGCGGCGTGCGAATGGTCAACTGGGACCCCGCGGCGCAGACGGCCCTTTCGGACGAGGAGGTGGTCTTCAAAGAGTCGCACGGCAAGCTCTACTACCTGCGCTATGCGGTCGAGGGGACGGACAAGGCGATCATCGTCGCCACGACGCGCCCCGAGACCATTCTGGGCGACACGGCGCTGTGCGTCAACCCCAACGACCCGCGCTATGAATGGCTGGCGAAGGACGCCCGCGTCGTCGTGCCGCTGGTGGGCCGTTCGATTCCGGTGATCCGCGACGAGTACGTGGACATCGAATTCGGAACGGGCGCCCTGAAGGTGACCCCGGCGCACGACGTGAACGACTACATGCTGGGCGAAAAATACGGACTCGAAACCATCGATATTTTCAACGACAACGGCACGATCAACGACAAGGTGGGCCTCTACGTGGGTCAGGACCGTTTCGACGTGCGGCGGCAGATCGAAAAGGACCTCGCGGCGGCGGGCCTGCTGGAAAAGACCGAGGACTACACCAACAACGTGGGCTATTCGGAGCGCACGGGCGTGGCCATCGAACCCAAGCTCTCGATGCAGTGGTTCCTCTCGATGCAGGAGTTGGCCGAGCCCGCGACGAAAGCCGTGATGGAGGACGCGATCCGCTTCGTGCCCGAGAAATACAAGAACACCTACCGTCACTGGATGGAGAACATCAAAGACTGGTGCATCTCGCGCCAGTTGTGGTGGGGCCAGCGCATTCCGGCTTACTACCTCCCCAAAGGCGGCTTCGTGGTGGCCCTGACGGCCGAAGAGGCGCTGGAAAAGGCCCGCGCGAAGAGCGGCGACGCATCGCTGCAACTGACGGACCTGCGACAGGACGAGGACGTGCTGGACACGTGGTTCTCGTCGTGGCTGTGGCCCATCTCGGTGTTCGACGGCATCCGCTTCCCGGACAACAAGGAGATCAGCTACTACTACCCCACCAACGATTTGGTAACGGCCCCCGACATCATCTTCTTCTGGGTAGCCCGCATGATTATAACCGGTTACGAGTACCGCCACGAAAAGCCCTTCTCGAACGTCTACTTCACGGGTATCGTGCGCGACAAGATCGGCCGCAAGATGTCGAAGCAGCTGGGCAACTCGCCCGACCCGCTGGACCTGATCGCCCAGTACGGCGCCGACGGCGTGCGCATGGCCATGCTCATTTCGTCATCGGCCGGCAACGACGTGATGTTCGACGAGGCGCTGTGCGAGCAGGGCCGCAACTTCGGCAACAAGATATGGAACGCCTACCGGCTCGTAAACGGCTGGACGGTGGACGCCGCGGCGTCGCAGAGCGAGAACAACCGCCTCGCCGTCGCGTGGTTCGGGCAGGCGTTGGGCCGCTCGCTCCGCCAGATCGACGAGGATTTCAGGAGTTACCGCATTTCGGAGGCTTTCAAAGAGGCTTACCGCCTGTTCTGGGACGACTTCAGCGGTCTCTACCTCGAGATGGTGAAGCCCGCCTACGGGCAGCCGATCGACGCCCCGACGATGGAGGCGACGAAAGGCTGGTTCGACGCCCTGATGCGCGTACTGCACCCGTTCATGCCGTTCGTCACGGAGGAGATCTGGCAGGACCTCGCGCCCCGCGCCGAGGGCGCCTCGATCTGCGTGGCGCAGATGCCCGAACCTGCGGCCGAAGACGCCGCGATGCTGGCGCGCTTCGAACTGGCCAAGGAGATCATCACCTCGGTACGCAACGTCCGCAACCAGAAGAACCTGCCGCAGAAGGAGGAGCTGACGCTCCGGGTGATCGTCGATGAGAACTACCCCGCAGAGTTCGCCCCCGTGCTGGTCAAAATGGCCAACCTCGCAGCGATCGAAGCCGTGACGGAGAAAGACCCGGCGGCCGCGGCGTTCATCGTCAAAACGACCCAGTATTTCGTGCCGATGGCAGGCAAGATCGACACCGAAGCCGAGCGCAAAAAACTCTCCGACGACCTGGCCTACTACGAGGGATTCCTCGCCTCGGTGATGAAGAAGCTCTCGAACGAACGCTTCGTCTCCTCGGCGCCCGAGAAAGTCGTGGCCAACGAACGCGCCAAGCAGGCCGACACTGAAGCCAAGATCGCGGCGCTGAAAGCACAGCTTTCCGCACTGAAATGAGTAAAAAGTCGAAAGCGGAAAATTGAAACTCAGTTTTCCGTCATTGCGAGCGAACAAAAGCGAGCGTGGCAATCCGACTGAACGCCACAACGTCGCCACTCCGGCGCAAATTGCTGCGTCGCTGCGCTCCTCGCAATGACATCGCCCGTTAACCTCGCACTTTTCGCTTTTTTCTTCAAACCTTTCACCTCGAATTTGGCACAAATTACCATATACACCGACGGCTCGGCCCTCGGAAACCCCGGCCCCGGCGGCTACGGCGCAGTACTCCTTTCGGGGCAGCACCGCAAGGAGCTGTCGCAGGGCTTCCGCCTCACGACCAACAACCGCATGGAACTCATGGCCGTGTGCGTGGCGCTCGAGACCCTCAAATTCGAGGGTTCGGATGTCGTGATCTACTCCGATTCGAAATACGTCGTCGACGCCGTTTCGAAAGGCTGGGTCTTCGGCTGGGTGCGCAAGGGATTCGCGGGCAAGAAGAACCCCGACCTGTGGATGCGCTTCCTGCGTGCGTACAACCGCCACAACGTCCGGTTCGTCTGGGTCAAAGGCCATGCCGACACGGTGGAGAACAACCGTTGCGACGCACTGGCCGTCGCGGCGGCGAATGACCGGGCGCACTGGCTCGAAGATACGGGATACGACCCTGCGGAGCGGTAAACGGAGACGTTGCCGCTCCGTTTTTTTTGGTCCGCCGGACGCGATCTTTCGCCGAAAGTTCCTGCAAGGTTCGCTTTTCGGGTTATTATTCCTACCTTTGGAGTCGTTACGACCCTTTTGCCGGCGCAACCTGACCGTACCGCCCGCGATCCGGTTTTGGCGCTGTCAGTTTTTTTTCGTATCTTTGGCTGCGCCGAAGATACTTCCGCTCGGCAAAATGCAAGTAAACTTGCTTTTGCCCTCGCTTATTCGTATCTTTGTCCGATTATTGCGTAACCACCAAACCATACGCCCCGAATGTTCAAGACATATATGCGGCTGTTGGGCTTCGCCCGGCCGATCAGAAAATACGCGGTTCCCTATTTCTTCTACTCCCTTTTCTACGCGCTGTTCAACTCCCTGACGTTCATGCTGATCATTCCGATCCTGAACACCATGTTCGACGCAAACTATTCGTTCGAGTATGTCGAGAAACTGCCGCCCGTGGAACTGAACAAGGAGTATCTGGCCACGCTCTTCAACTTCACCTATTCGCATATTTTCCAGGAATACTCCACGCAGAACGTCCTGATGCTGCTGGCCGTGGTGGCCATCTGCATCAGCCTGCTGAGCAACCTGTTCCGTTACCTGGGCGCCTGGACCATGGAGAACATGCGCACGAGAACCCTGCAGCGGATGCGCAACGAGATGTTCTCTCGCGTGATGGACATGAACGTAGGCTATTTTTCGGACCAGCGCAAGGGCGACATCATCTCGAAAATCACCTCCGACGTGGGCGTGGTGCAGTTCTGCATCACCAACACCCTGCAGGTGTCGTTCCGCGAACCGTTTCTGATCATCGGCTATATCGTGATGATGGTGGCTATCTCCTGGGAGCTGGCCGTCTTCTCGGTGCTGTTTCTCCCGGTGGTGGCGCTGCTGATCGGCAGCATCGTCAAAAAACTCCGCCACCCGGCCCGCACCAACCAACAGCGCATGGGCGAGATGGTCGCCACGCTCGACGAATCGCTCGCGGGCATTAAGGTCATCAAAAGCTACAACGCCGTCGAATACATCAAACAGAAATACTACGCCATCAGCGCCGACCTCGCACGGCTGACCCTCTCGATGGCCCGCCGTCAGCAGTTGGCGTCGCCGATGAGCGAATTTCTCGGCATCACGGCCGTGGGCGTGATCCTCGTCTTCGGCGGTTCGCTCGTCGCCAAGGGAACGCTCGACCCCGGCGGGTTCATCGCTTTCGTGGCCATCTTCTCGCAGATCACGCGCCCCGTGCGCACCTTTATCGACCAGTTCGCCAACATCAACCAGGGCATCGCCGCCGGCGAACGCATCTTCTCGATCATCGACACCAAACCCGAAATACAGGACAGTCCCGACGCCAAAGAGCTGACGGGGCTGAAAGAAAAGATCGAGTTCCGCGACGTGCATTTCTCCTACGACGGTTCGCGCGAGGTGATCGACGGCGTTTCGTTCGAGATACTCCGCGGGCAGACCGTGGCGCTGGTAGGTCCCTCGGGAGGCGGCAAGTCGACCCTGAGCGAACTGCTGCCCCGCTTTTACGACCCCACGTCGGGCGACATCCGCATCGACGGCGTTTCGCTGCGCGACTACACGCAGGAGAGCGTGCGCGAGCATATGAGCGTCGTGGCGCAGGACACCGTGTTGTTCAACGACACCATCGAGGGCAATATCGCCATGGGCAAGCGAGGCGCCACGCACGAAGAGGTGGTCGAGGCGGCGAAGGTCGCCAACGCCGACTGCTTCATCCGCGAGAGCCCCGAGGGTTACGAAACGAACATCGGCGACCGGGGCGTGAAGCTCTCCGGCGGACAGCGCCAGCGGCTTTCGATCGCCCGCGCGGTGTTGAAGAACCCCGACATCCTGATCCTCGACGAGGCCACCTCGGCCCTCGACACCGAGAGCGAAAAACTCGTACAGGAGGCCCTCAACAACCTGCTCAAAGGCCGTACGTCGGTGGTCATCGCCCACCGCCTGTCGACCATCCACAACGCCGACCAGATCATCGTCGTGGACCACGGCCGCATCGCCGAACGGGGTACGCACGCCGAACTGATGGAGCGCAACGGCATCTATGCCAAACTGATCGAAATGCAGTCCTTCGACTAAGACAAAACGGCCTAACGGAAAACCGGTCCCTTTCCATGAACACAGAACATCCCGTTTCCATTGAATTATTACAGCAATTTCTCGACGCATCGGGCATCGGGTGGTGGTGTCTCGATTTCGAAAAGCGCGAAATGACCTGCTCCCCGCTGGCAACAGAACTCTTCGGCACGGATCGTACGCACATCACTTTCGACGAAGTTCGCCTGCTCCCCAGAGAAGAACACCGCGCACGGATCTACACCCGCTGCGCAGCGCTCAAAGTCACCGACACGCTCGACGAAACATTCGTCACGGCAAACGGCAACAGGTGTCTGCAAGTCAAAGCCGTAGAGGTGCGCACCGATCCGCGGACGAATACCCGCACGGCCTTCGGCAGCGTGCGCCGCGTCACGAGCGGCAACCCCGAGAGCGCGGAACTCGCCGCCATCAATCAGAGCTACAAGGCGGCGCAGCGCAATTACAGCCACCTTGCACAACTGATCGAGCACCTGCCGATCGGCTATATCCGCATCAACATCCTGCGCAACAAGGCAGGCGAGGCCGTCGATTACCTGCTTTCGTACATCAATCAGCAGGCGGGCCGGATACTGGGCATCCGTACGCAGGACTTTACCGGAAAAACGGCCGTCGAAACGGGAGCGGACCCTCAGGAGAGTCTCCCAAGATTCCTGCATATTCCCTCCGGAGACTCCCGGGAGCACCTTTGGCAGGCCCCGGCCTCGGAGCGCATCTGCCGCACCCTGATCTACAATACCCCGGGCGACGACGACGAGCTGGTCGTCCTGCTCGAGGACGTCACCGAAGCCACGCGCAGCGAGGAACAGCTCCGCCGGGCCAAGGAGCGCGCCGAAGAGTCCAACCGGCTCAAATCGGCCTTCCTGGCCAACATGAGCCACGAGATACGCACCCCGCTGAATGCCATCGTCGGATTCTCGGAGCTGCTCGCCAACGAGCCGGACAACCAGACCCGCGGGGAGTACAGCGACATCATCCGGCACAACAACGAACTGCTGCTGCAGATCATCTCCGACGTGCTCGACCTGGCGCTCATCGAATCGGGACGGTCGGAGGTCATCCGCACGATTTTCGATGCCCGGGAGTTCATCCGTGAAACGGTCGAGGTGTTCCACCCGCAATGTCCCCCGGGCGTGGAGCTCCGCATGGAGAAGGGCCTGCCGCCGCTCCCGATCCGGGCCTACCGGCAGGGAGTAACCCGAATTATCGGCAACTACCTGCGCAACGCCCTGAAATTCACGCGGGAGGGATCTATCACGGTGGGATTCCGCGAAATTCCCGGCTACATCCGTTTCCACGTCCGCGACACGGGCATCGGCATCGCCCCCGAAGATCACGGGCGCATCTTCGAACGCTTCGTCAAACTCGACACCTTCACACAGGGGACCGGTCTCGGGCTCTCGATCTGCAAGTCGATCGCCGAACAACTGGGCGGACGCGTCGGCGTCGACTCGGCCGTCGGCCGGGGCTCCTGCTTCCGGCTCGACGTTCCCGTCCGGAAATAGAATCCGGGCTTAAAAAAGTCCGATTTATTAAATCTTTTTTATATCTTTGTTGCTTGTCAGAAAAACAGCGAAGAAATTTCTTACCGATATGAAGTTCAAGGAGTATAAAGGTCTCGACCTGGCCGGCGTAGCCGCCGACGTGCTCGGCGAGTGGGACGCCCGCGACACATTCCACAAAAGCATCGACACCCGCGAGGGACACCCCACGTTCGTATTTTACGAAGGTCCCCCCTCGGCCAACGGCATGCCGGGCATCCATCACGTCATGGCCCGCACGATCAAGGACATCATCTGCCGCTACAAGACGCAGCAGGGTTACCTCGTGCACCGCAAGGCGGGATGGGACACCCACGGACTGCCCGTGGAGCTGGGCGTCGAGAAAAAACTCGGCATCACGAAGGAGGACATCGGCAAGAAAATCACCATCGAGGAGTATAACCGCACGTGCCGCGAGGCGGTGATGGAGTTCACGGGCGCCTGGGAGAACCTCACGCGCAAGATGGGCTACTGGGTCAACATGGACGACCCGTACATCACCTACGACAACAAGTACATCGAGACGCTGTGGTGGCTGCTGAAGCAGCTCTTCGACAAGGGCCTGCTCTACAAGGGCTACACCATCCAGCCCTACTCGCCGGCCGCCGGAACGGGCCTCTCGACCCACGAGCTGAACCAGCCGGGCTGCTACCGCGACGTGAAGGACACGACCTGCACGTCACAGTTCCGGGTCGTGCGCGACGCAAAGAGCGAGAAGCTCTTCGACGGAGTCGAGGGCGAACTCTATTTCCTCGCCTGGACCACTACGCCGTGGACCCTGCCGTCGAACACCGCACTGGCCGTGGGTCCCGCAATCGAATACGTGAAGGTCAAATGCCGCAACCCCTATACCGACCAGCCGCAGACGGTCATCCTGGCCAAGGAGCTGCTGGGCTCCTACTTCACCAAGAAGATGGAGGGCACCTACGAGGTTGCGGAGCAGACGTGGAAAGGCACCGAGCTGGAGGGCATCCGTTACGAGCAGCTGATCCCGTGGGTGAAGCCGATGGGCGACGCGTTCCGCGTGATCGTCGGCGACTACGTGACCACCTCCGACGGTACGGGCATCGTGCACATCGCCCCGACGTTCGGTGCAGACGACGACCGCGTGGCGAAAGCCGCAGGCATCGCACCGCTCTTCATGGTGGACCGCGCCGGCAAGAACCAGCCGATGGTCGACAAGCAGGGCAAGTTCTTCCTCGTCGAAGACCTCGACCCGGAATTCGTGAAGACGAACATCGACGTCGAAAAATACGGGGAATACGCGGGCCGCTATGTGAAGAACGTCTACGACGAACGGCTGTGCGACACCGATCCGACGCTCGACATCGACATCTCGGTGATGCTGAAAGCCGAAAACAAGGCGTTCAAAATCGAGAAGCACACCCACTCCTACCCCCACTGCTGGCGGACGGACAAACCCGTATTGTACTATCCGCTCGACTCGTGGTTCATCCGCACCACGGCGCTGCGCGACAAGATGATCGAACTGAACAAGACGATCCGCTGGAAACCCGAATCGACCGGAACGGGCCGCTTCGGCAAATGGCTCGAAGGACTGGTGGACTGGAACCTCTCGCGCTCGCGCTTCTGGGGAACCCCGCTGCCCGTATGGGCCACCGAAGACTACTCGGAGGTGAAATGCATCGGCTCGGTCGAAGAGCTGATCGGCGAGATCGAGAAATCCATTGCCGCCGGGGTGATGAAGGAAAATCCCTACAAGAATTTCAAGGTCGGCGACATGTCGAAGGAGAACTATTCGACCGCGAACATCGACCTGCACCGCCCCTACGTGGATTCGATCGTGCTGGTCTCGTCGAAAGGCGAGCCGATGAAGCGCGAACCGGACCTGATCGACGTGTGGTTCGACTCGGGCGCCATGCCCTATGCGCAGGTACACTACCCGTTCGAGAACAAGGAGGGCTTCAACGAGGTCTATCCCGCCGACTTCATCGCCGAGGGCGTCGACCAGACGCGCGGCTGGTTCTTCACGCTGCATGCCATCGCCTCGATGCTGTTCGACTCGGTGGCGTTCAAAAACATCATTTCGAACGGACTGGTGCTGGACAAGAACGGCAACAAGATGTCCAAACGCCTGGGCAACGCCGTCGATCCGTTCGAGGTGCTGGACACCTACGGAGCCGACGCGACACGCTGGTACATGATCTCCAACTCGCAGCCGTGGGACAACCTCAAATTCGACAAGGACGGCGTCGATGAAGTGCGCCGCAAGTTCTTCGGAACCCTCTACAATACCTACTCGTTCTTCGCCCTCTACGCCAACGTGGATGCGTTCACGGGTCAGGAGCCGGAGGTGCCGATGGAGAAGCGTCCCGAGATCGACCGCTGGATCATCTCGCTTTTGAATACGCTGGTGAAAGAGGTGACCGAATCGCTGGAAAACTACGACCCGACCCCGGCGGCCCGCGCCATCCAGGAGTTCGTGGGCGAGAACCTCTCGAACTGGTACGTACGCCTCAACCGCAAGCGTTTCTGGGGCGGCGGCATGTCGGAGGACAAACTGGCGGCCTATCAGACGTTATACACCTGTCTGGAGACCGTCTCGATGCTCGCGGCGCCCTTCGCACCGTTCATCTCCGACCGCATCTTCACGGATCTCAACGCCGTGAGCGGCCGCCACGCCGACGAATCGGTACACCTCTCGACCTTCCCGAAGGCCGACGAGCGGCTGATCGACACCCGGCTGGAGGAGATGATGTCGCTGGCCCAGAAAGTCTCGTCGATGGTGCTGGCCCTGCGCCGCAAGGTGTCGATCAAGGTGCGCCAGCCGTTGACCAAGATACTGATTCCGGTGCTCGACCCGGCAACGGCAGAGCACATCTCGGCCGTGAAGAACCTCATCATGGGCGAAGTCAACGTCAAGGACATCGAGCTGATCGAGAAGACCACGGGGCTGATTACCAAGCGTATCAAACCCAACTTCAAAACCCTCGGGCCGCGCTATGGCAAGTACATGAAGCAGATCGCCGCACTGGTGGCCGAATTCTCGCAGGAGCGCATCGCTGAAGTGGAAACGGCGTCCGAAACGGTGCTCGACCTCGGCGGCGAGAAGATCACCGTGACGCCGGCCGATTTCGAGATCACTTCGGAGGATATGCCCGGATGGCTGGTCGCCTCGGAGGGAAAACTCACCGTGGCGCTCGATATTACGGTCACCGAGGAGCTGAAAGCCGAAGGCGTGGCACGCGAATTGATAAACCGCATCCAGAATATCCGCAAAGACTCCGGATTCGAGGTCACGGACAAGATTCGCGTCGAGATCGAGGACAAGGCCTGCGTGTCCGACGGCATCGCCCGGTTCGCCGACTACATCGCATCGCAGACCCTCGCCGTGGAGGTGAAAGCCGCGGCAGAGCCCGCCGGCGAAGCGGTCGTGGAGACCGATGTCGACGAAGAGCCCCTGCGTATCGCGGTAACGCGGATATAGTCCCGATATATCCTGTAAAATTTGGTAATATCGGAATTATTGCTTAATTTTACATGAAACCAAAACAAGGAGGATACGACTATGGCAGACGAAAGAACACGGTACAGCGACGCGGAACTCGAAGAGTTCAAGCAGCTTATCCTGAAAAAGCTCGAGAACGCCCGCGCGGACTATGAGCTGCTGCGCGCCACGATCACCCATACGGCCGACAACGACACCGAGGATACATCGCCGACGTTCAAAGTGCTGGAGGAGGGCGCCGCCACCCTCTCGAAAGAGGAGAGCGGCCGTCTGGCGGCTCATCAGATGAAGTTCATCCGCAACCTCGAAATGGCGCTCGTGCGCATCGAGAACAAGACTTACGGCATCTGCAAGACCACCGGCAAGCTCATTCCCAAGGAGCGGCTGATGAAGGTGCCCCATGCCACCGAATGCATCGAGGCCAAGGAAGGCCGCCGATAACCCGGAGGGGGCAGGAAAGAGAGAGGGAGGGGGCAGGAGCCGAATCCCATACGGTCCTGAAAAACGCCCCGCCCGGCCAACGCAATAGAAAAAGGTTCACCTGAAGGTGAACCTTTTTCGCATCCTGAGGGCCTCCGGATGCGATTTTCCATACTTAATACCGGAAAAAAACGTTATCTTTACCGAATGTATGCCCGGTTTTGCATATTGGTACTGACCCTGACTGCGGCGGCAACCGCCTCCTTTGCCCGCGTCGCAGGTCCCGGTGCGCATACGCCCGACCGTTTCACCCCGGACAGCGCCCGCGTGTCGAATCCCGACGCCTCGGCCCGCAACCAGCGGCTCTACGACAGCATCGAGTCGAAAACCAACCGCCGCGCCGTGCCGCGCATGCTCTACAAGATGCTTTTCGTGAAACCCGTCCTCGATACCACCATGAGCGGCCGGGTGACCGACGAAAGCCGTCTGCTGCAACCCTACTCCGGGAAAACCATCGGTGAAATCACCATCGACCGCCGGCAGATCTTCGACCCCGGGGGCAACTGGCTCGAACGCACCGCCAACAAAACCCACCGCCTCACCCGCGAGCGCGTCATCCGCCGCGACCTGCTTTTCAAACCGGGCGACACGCTCGATCCGGAGCTGATCGTGCGCAACAAACAGTTGATCCGCTCGCGCGGCTACATTGCCGATATCGACGTCACGGTGCTGCCCGACGCGTTCGACTCGACGCGCGTCAACCTGGCCATCACCACGCGCGACAGCTGGACCATCTCGGTCGACGGAGGATGGCACTCCGAGGGCCGGACGATGGTCGGACTCTCCGACGCCAACATCCTTGGCTGGGGCAACAAGCTCAAACTCATGACCAATTTCAGCCGCAAGGACTTCTCCTACGGCGGCAACATGGTCGAATACGAAATTCCCAACGTGCTGGGGAGTTTCTACACCGCGGAGTTCGCCGCCGGGCGCGACTTCTACAACTCGACGCTCGACATGGGGCTGCGCAAGGAGTTCCTCAAACCCACCGACTACGAAATCGGCCTCACGTACAGCGACATCAAATCCAAACGCTATATGGTCGAGCAGGACACCTCGCTGCTGGTCAAAGAGCGGAACCTCGACGCCTGGGGAGGTTACTCCCACTACCTGCGGCGCATCAATTCGAGCGTCTACCTTACGGGACGCTACAACTACCGCCGGGTCAGCCGGCGGCCCCTCGTGGGACCGCATTTCAATCCGGCGCTGCACGACCAGGACGCCCTGCTGGTCGGAGCGGGCCTCTACCGCGAGAAATTCTACACAGCCAACATGATCTACGGATTCGGACTCCGCGAGTACCTGGCAACCGGCTACAAGGCCGAGTTGACAACGGGTTATTCGTGGGGCGAATTCAACGACGCCATGTACCTGGGCATGAGCTATGAAACCGGAGGATTCCGCGGTGTGGGCTACATCATGGGCGGATTCACGCTGGGAAGCTACATCGACCTCAACGACGGCATGTGGCAGCGCAGCGCCGTGGACGTCGACCTGCGGTGGTTCTCCAACCTGTTCCTCTTCCGGCGCAGCCGCATCCGCCAGTTCCTCGCCTTCAACTACACCCAGGGCTGGAACCGCGGCACGGGCAGCGACGAAAGCATCCGTTTCACCCGCATCGACGGATTGCAGGCCCTCAAAGAGCATATCATCGGCACCAACCGCATGATCCTCAACACCGAAACGGTGATTTTCACCCCCTACCAACCGTTGGGATTCCGCATCGCCGTCTTCGGGTTCGCCGACTTCGGGCTGATCGGCTATTCGCCCAACATCTTCAAAAACGACTTTTTCACCTCGTTCGGACTGGGTGTGCGGCTGCGAAACGAACGACTGGTATTCAACACGATCCAAATTCGCCTGGGCATCGCCTTCGGCAAGAACGGACTGGTCGAAAGCGAGTATTTCCGCCTCTCGAACTCCACGCGCATGGAGCAGTACCGCTATCGTCCGACACGTCCCGAGATCGTCGAATTCAAATAGGATAAAAAAGGGACGGAGTTTCGAACTCCGTCCCCTGCTGAACTTTTTAGCTGCTTATGGTGTATTTCCTGTAAGCCTCATTTCCGGACGCGGATATCGGCCACGCCGTTGCGCCCCCTCTCGCCGTAACGTTTCACGGCTTCGTCGCCCTTATAGACGGTCATTTTTTTAATCCGCCCCGGTTTCAGGGCGTCGACATCCGCCTGCGCAGCCTCCTTACCGTTGATAAGGATCAGCGTACCCTCGGAAAAAGCCCCGTTGACCGTCACGCTGCCCTTGTAAACCGTCGTCGAACTATCCGGGGAGCCTTCGACGGACTCCACCGCGGCCTGCCGCGCATCGGGGGTCCGCTTGGTCGTGATCGCAATCACGCCGGTACACCCTTCGGCAAGATACTCCGCGGGAACGGAGGCATCCTTTAGCACCGAGATACTCTCAATCCGGTTGGGATCGAGCGACTCGATCTCCGGCACCCGGACCCCGTCGACCAGATAAACGACCGTTCTGGAATCCGATCTCCTATGCCCCCGGAGCCGTACGACATTCCCCTCTTTCGATTTCATCCCGTAGCCGACCACCGTCACCTCTTCCGGTTTGCCCGCTGTGACCACCGTCCCGACGCTGTCCGACACGATCACGGTGCCCGATTTCCCGGAAACGACCTTCGCCTTTTTCACCTCGAGGTACATGCTGGCCGGTTCCGTGTCTTTTTTCATCTCTACAAGGATCACGCCGTTGCGGCCCTTTTCCCCGTATACAGCCACCACCGTCGAATCCTTCAACACGGTGATCGTCTTAATCTGTTCGGTCTTAATGCTGTCCAACACGGTCTCCCGGCCGTCGACCAGCACCAGCGGCTCCTTTCCGGACGAAGATTTCACGCCCCGGATGCGGATTCCCGGTTTTTCTTTTGTTACTTTGTCCTCCGGAAAGACATACGCGGTTTCGGCGAAAGCCCCGAGGGCTGCGCCCATAAGCGGCAGCAGCAGAAGCACACGGGCTCCGGCCCACCGCGACGATCTTTTACGTAACATCATGGTAATTCGGTTTTTAAGTTTACTGTGATTAAAGCTGTTGGCAACTGAGTACCACCTCCCGCCGGCAGCTTTCCTTATTAATAACAATTGATAATCCCTGGCATCGACGCCGCTTTCGAGCACGGCCTCGTCGGCCTCGTATTCGTGGATAGCGCGCAGTTCACGGCGCAGCAGCCACATCGCCGGATTGAACCATTGCAGGCATCCCGCAACATCGGTCACGATCAGGTCCAGCGAATGGCGCAGCCGAAGGTGGGTGCGTTCGTGCAGCAGGATGGCGTCGCCGTTCTCGGCGAGGTCTTTCCCGGACATGAAGATATAACGTCCCCAACTGAACGGCGTCACGGCCCGGTCCGTGCGCACCAGCACCGATCCGTCCTCCAACCGTTCGCGGCTCCCCCGCCTGACGAGGCGCACCACGCCGAAAAGCGAACAGCAGGTTCCGAGGAGCGTAACGACGGCTCCGACCACAAAAGCGCCTCCGGCCAGTTTCTCCCACGGAAAAGGCTCCGCAGGCGGCTCGGCGGCAACGGTCGTCACGGCCTCTTCCTCCGGAGATTCCGGCAAGACGGGCAGTTCGCGGTAGACCGTTATCACGCACAGCGGCAGCACGAACGAGAGCACCATCGCCCCCAGCAACACGATGCGGTTGAAACGGTGGAAGGTCTCGCGGCTCAGCAGCAATTTGAAGAACAGGTAGAAAACAGCCAGACAGACCCCGACCTTCAGGCTGTAAATCATCAGGTCATACATGGCTACCGGCGGTTTTCGTTCTCGATGCGGTCGATCAGCTCGCGCAGTTCGCCGACCGAAATCTTCTCCTCCTCGACCAGCGCCGAAACGGCTCCGAGGTATGAATTTTCGAAATAGCGGCTGATGACGCTTCCGAGCGTCGAGCGGGAGAACTCCTCCTCGGTGACCACCGGATAGTACTGGTAGGTGCTCCCGAATGAGTTGTGGCCCACATAGCCTTTGGCTTCGAGGGCGCGGACCATGGTCGAAAGGGTGTTGAAATGGGGTTTGGGGTCGGGCGACAGAGCCACCAGTTCCCGCACGAACAGCGGTCCGTGCTCCCAGAAGCAACGCATCAGCTCCTCCTCCCTGCGTGTCAGTTTTTCCATAAGCGATAATACCTTTTTGTGTTCCGGTAAAGGTGCAAATAATAGTGTAAATCCTGAACCCGCCTCTTAGGCAGGCGGGAGCGCGGACAAAGGATATGCCCCCAAAGCAGCCGTCGCACCCAAATCCCGGCTCTTAGCCGGGCTTACATGGGCAAAGGTAACTAAAATTTATTCACATGCAACTATTTTTTATAGTTTTTAAACTAAAAAATTTAGTTACCCCATTTTTTTTCGATTTCCCATATTAATATGTATATTTAACCCATGCTAATCATCGCCGACAGCGGATCGACCAAATGCACGTGGATCGTGAACGACGGCGCGCGCACGACGACCGTGCGCACGCGGGGAATCAACGCCGTGCAGCACGCCGAGGAACAAATCCGCGAAACACTCGCAGAACTGCCCCCTTGCGGAGCAGTCACGGCCGTGCGGTTCTACGGAGCCGGATGCGGCGTTACGTTTCCCGGGGCGAGCGAAAAAATGCGCCGGGAATTGGCGGCGCATTTCGGAACGGAGGACGTCGCGGTCGAATCGGACCTGCTGGGTGCGGCCCGGGCCCTCTTCGGCCGCGGCGAAGGCATCGCCTGCATCCTCGGCACCGGCTCCAACTCGTGCTGGTGCCGCGGCGGCGAAATTCGGCAAAACGTCCCTCCGCTGGGCTATGTGCTGGGCGACGAGGGCGGCGGCGTGCACCTGGGACGCAATTTTCTGAACGGCATCTTCAAAGGGCACATTCCGCTGAAAGAGGAGTTTCTGTCCGCGACCGGACTCAGTTACGAAGAGATCATCCGCCGCGTCTACCGCGAGCCCTATGCCAGCTGGTTCCTGGCTTCGTTCGCACCTTTCATACATGCACACGCAACCTGCCCCGAAGTCCGGGAGATGGTTCTCAGGTCGTTCCGCGACTTCGCAACCCGCAACCTGAGCCGCTACCCGCAGGGACTTGCCGTTTCGTTCGCGGGCGGCATCGCGGCCCATTTCGAGCCCCTGCTGCGCGAAGCGCTGGCGGCGGAGGGGTGCCGCATCGGAACCATTGTCGAATCCCCCGCAGAGGGACTTTTGGAATACCATCATGGAAGATAGAATCACCGAGCAGGATTCACCCTACGACAACCTGCAACAGATGTCGGTGCACGACATCCTGACGGGCATCAACCGCGAAGACGCCCGCGTACACGAGGCCGTGCGGGCGACCATCCCCGTCATGGAACAACTCGTCGAACGCATCGCCGAACGCATGCGGCGCGGCGGGCGGATGTTCTACATCGGCGCCGGGACGAGCGGCCGGCTGGGCGTCACCGACGCTTCGGAACTGCCCCCGACCTACGGCGTTCCGTTCGATCGGGTGATCGGGCTGATCGCCGGGGGCGACGGAGCCCTGCGCCGGGCCGTGGAACACGCCGAAGACGACACCGAAGGAGCATGGCGCGACATGGCGCCCTACCGCCCCACGGCCGACGACACGCTCATCGGCATCGCGGCGTCGGGGACCACGCCCTATGTCATCGGCGGACTGCGCACAGCGCGCCGCCACGGACTGCTGACCGCCTCGGTCACCTGCAACCCCGCGTCGCCCGCAGCAGCCGAGGCGGAATATGCCCTCGAAGCCGTCGTAGGTCCCGAGTTCGTGACCGGATCGACGCGCATGAAGGCCGGAACGGCCCAGAAATTGATGCTCAACATGCTCTCCACGGCCGTGATGATCCGCCTGGGACGTGTCGAAGGCAACCGCATGGTCAACATGCAGCTCACCAACGACAAACTCGTCGCCCGCGGAACGCGCATGGTCGCCGAAGCGTCGGGACTCACCGAAGCCGAAGCCCGGCAGTTGTTGCTTCGCCGGGGCTCGGTGAAACAAGCGCTGGAGGAGATCGAAAAACAGCGAAAAGATGGCTAAACTCTTTTCAAACCGCGAGATACGCGCCGTTGCGATATTCCTGCCGCTGGCCGGACTGTTCATCACGGCCCTGGTGCTGGTACGCCCGTCGGCCAATCCCGAAGCCGCGCGGCGTGCCGAAGCCGCGATGGAGATACGCCGGGACAGCGTCGAGCTGAGGCACTTCGACCCCAACACGGCGACGCTGGACGACCTGCTGGAGCTGGGGCTTTCGAAACACGAGGCCGTCAGCCTGCTGAAATACCGCGCCGCGGGCAAGGTGTTCCGCATCCCCGAGGATATGGCGCTCTGTTACGGCATCAGCGACTCGCTCTACCGACGGCTGGCGCCGTGGGTCCGCATCGGCCGCAAATACGCCATCGCCCCGGAGGAGTACCGCACGGGGCGCATCCTCCCCGAACCGCTGACACCCCAACCGTTCCGCATCGACACCGTGAGCGTCCGCTACCTGCGGGCCATCGGGGCCCTGTCGAAACGGCAGGCCGAGGCTTTCATCCGCTGGCGCGACCTGAGCGGCATCTACGACATGGAGGAGCTGCGCGACTGCTACGTCGTGAGCGACTCGGTGGCTGCGGCGCTCGAACCCTACATCATCTTCCCCGAGCGGAAGCCCCGTCCGATCGAAGAGCCCGTCGAACTGAACACGGCCGATTCGGCCGCCCTGCGCTCGGTTTCGGGCATCGGGCCCAAGACCGTCGGGGCGATCCTCGCCTACCGCGAACGGCTCGGAGGATTCCTCCGCGCGGAGCAACTCGCAGAGGTTCCGGGAGTCACGGAACGCAATTATGAGAAAATTTTGAAACAAATTTACTGCGATAGTTGCAAAATTCGGAAAATTGATATTAACTTTGCAAGCCCGAAAGTGCTGGGGAGACACCCCTACATAGCACCGCAGGTATTACGAAAATTGCTGAAAGCAAGACAGTTGAAAGGAGGTTGGAGTACCGCTGAGGAATTGATTGAAGAGCACATAATGACCCGCAAGGAGGCAGCACGGCTGGCTCCCTATCTGCAATTCGGGTCTGTCAGCGGACCTGCCGACGAGTAAACGAATTTTTTTCGAGGGAGAGAGCATCGAGGATGCACGCCCCGCAGAACACGACAACGAACGAATTTAAAAAACAACAAAAAACTGAGAATATTATGATTATCATGCCGGTAAAAGAGGGCGAAAACATCGAGCGCGCCCTGAAAAAGTTCAAACGTAAATACGAGCGCACGGGCGTCCTGAAGGAGCTCCGCCGCCGCCAGTACTTCACCAAGCCTTCGATCGCGAAGCGCGAGGCGATGCAGCACGCCGTATACGTGGAACACATGTACCGCGACGAGGAATAGACCTTTCAGGGTCAAACGAAAACCGGGAACACTCCTTACGGAATGTTCCCGGTTTTGATTTTAAGGAGCCGGTTCGTGCATCTTCCGCACACGGGATTTCCCGTCAAAAGCTGCCAGGTGCGGGGCATCGTAAATGGCGGCTTATCACGGAAAATCAGCGAAGGAAAAGCAGCTCGCGGTATTTCGGCAGCGGCCAGATCTGGTCGTCGACGATCTCCTCCAGCTTGTCGATGTGGCGGCGGATCTCGTCGAAGCAGACGGCCACGGTGTCGTGGTAGGCGATCGCCTTCGCGCGCGGGTCCTCGATCTTGTTGGCGACCTTGCGGGCGTCGATCATCTCGCCCGTGAGCCGCTGAATTTCGGCCGTATGATTCTGTATTTTTTTGATGAGCCGGATATCAGACGAGCCATCCAGCCCCCCGATCTGCGCCATCTTATAAACTTTGTCGAGCAACTGCGCCTCGTATTTCGACGCAATCGGCACGATGTGGTTCATCGCCAGATCGCCCAGCACACGCCCCTCGATCTGGATCTTCTTGGTGTAGGTCTCCCACTTCACTTCGGTGCGGGCTTCGAGCTCGACCTTCGTAAAGACGCCCATATCGCTGAACATCTTCACGCTCTCCTTGTCGATGTAGCGGTCGAACATCAGCGGCGTCGAGGTCTCGCAGTCCAGTCCGCGCCGCTTCGCCTCGGCCTTCCATTCGTCGGAATAACCGTTGCCGTCGAAACGGATGGCTTTGCAGGCCTTAATCATCTGTTTGAGCACCTCGTAAATGGCCTTCTCCTTCTTGGCCCCGGCCTCGATCTTGGCATCCACGGCCTTCCGGAACTCCGTAAGCTCGCTGGCCATCGCCGTGTTGAGCACGATCATCGCCTCGGCGCAGTTGTCCGACGAACCCACGGCGCGGAACTCGAAACGATTGCCCGTGAAGGCGAACGGCGAGGTGCGGTTGCGGTCGGTGTTGTCGAGCAGCAGCGTCGGGATGTGCGAGATGCCGCTCATTTTGAAGACGTTCTTGGCGTCGAAACGGATGGCGTCGTCGCCCTTCGAAGCGGCCAGCTTGTCCAGCACGGCCGAAACCTGTGTGCCGAGGAAGGTCGAGATGATGGCCGGAGGCGCCTCGTTGGCCCCCAGACGGTGAGCGTTCGTGGCGCTCATGATCGACGCTTTCAGCAGGCCGTTGTGCTTGTACACGGCCGAGATGGCGTTGACCAGGAAGGTGATGAACTGCAGGTTCTCCGAAGCGGTCTTGCCCGGACCCAGCAGGTTCACCCCCGTATCGGTGCCCAGCGACCAGTTATTGTGTTTGCCCGATCCGTTGATGCCTTTGAAGGGCTTCTCGTGGAGGAGCACCCGGAACTGGTGGCGGCGGGAAATCTTGTCCATGACGGTCATCAACAGCTGGTTGTGGTCATTGGCCAGATTGGCCTCCTCATAGACCGGAGCCAGCTCGAACTGATTGGGAGCCACCTCGTTGTGACGGGTTTTGACGGGGATGCCCAGCTTCAGGCACTCGTATTCGAGGTCTTTCATGAAAGACATCACGCGGCTCGGGATGGCCCCGAAATAGTGGTCCTCCAACTGCTGATTCTTGGCCGACTCGTGCCCCATCAGCGTGCGGCCCGTAAGCATCAGGTCGGGACGCACGGCCCAAAGGCTCTCGTCGACCAGAAAATACTCCTGCTCCCAGCCCAGGTAACAGAAGACCTTCTGGACGTTCTTGTCGAAGTAACGGCATACTTCCGTGGCGGCCTTGTCCACAGCCGTCAGCGAGCGCAGCAGGGGCACTTTATAATCGAGGGCCTCGCCCGTGTAGGCGATGAAAACGGTCGGGATGCAGAGCGTCGTGTCGACGATGAAGGCCGGCGATGCAGGGTCCCAGGCCGAGTAACCGCGCGCCTCGAAAGTGTTGCGAATGCCGCCGTTGGGGAACGACGAGGCATCGGGCTCCTGCTGCACGAGCAGTTTTCCCGAAAACTCCTCCAGAACGCCGCCGAATCCGTCCGGTTCGGCAAAGGCGTCGTGCTTCTCGGCCGTGCCGCCCGTCAGGGGTTGGAACCAGTGGGTGTAGTGGTCTGCACCGTGCTCCAGCGCCCATTGGCGCATGCCTGCGGCGATGCTGTCCGCAATTTCGCGCGTGAGCGGCGTACGGTTGTCCATCGTGTCGAGCAGCGCCGCGTAAGTCTTCTTGTCGAGGTACTTACGCATGGCTGCGCGTCCGAATACCTTCTCTCCGAAGTAGTCCGAAGGACGTCCCTCGGGGGCTTTGACCTCCACGGCGGTATGATTTATCGCCGCGTCGACCATCTTAAACCTGAGTAATGACATAATTTAGAGGAATTTTGGGGGTTCGAAAAAACCGCGCGGGGAAGTTCCAAACAATTGCAAACTAAAACCTAACCTAAAATTCAAGCGGATGACTGCCTCCCGGCAGGGTCCACCGACCTAACTAACCTTGGGATCACTCCCCCGCGACGGCATGTTTTCTGTTCTGGTGACAAATGTACGAATATTATCGTTACGTTGTTTTTACAAAATCACTATTTTTTCGAAAAACAGTCGATTTTTTCAGCATTTTTCCGAAAAACAAGGCCATTTTTCCGACAACACCCCTATTTTTTCAATCATTTTTCAGAAAACAGCCCCATTTTTTCACCGAATAACCAAAAATCACAAATTTTGATTTTTCCGAAAATAGAGGATATTTCGAACTAATTTTCAACTATAATTCCACCACCAACGGATTCCCGGCCGCCGGGGTCCGGCAAATGGCGCCGCCGGCAAAAAACACAAAATCCCCGGAACACTGTTATTTTCATAACAATTTCTTGTTACAATTCGGTAATTAATTTGTACCTTTATGCGCTATTTCGAAACAAAAAGAAACATCACTCATACTAATCTCTAAATAGTTATGGCAATTTCCAAACGTGAAAAGCTGTTCACCGAGTTCCCGCCGGTCCCGACCGAGAAATGGGAAGAGGTGATTACAGCCGACCTGAAAGGTGCCGATTACGAGCGCAAACTGGTGTGGCGCACGGGCGAAGGCTTCAATGTCCGCCCCTACTACCGCGCCGAGAACCTCGAAGGCATCCGGTTTCTGGGCTCGCAGGCAGGCGAGTTCCCGTTCGTGAGAGGTACGCGTACCCACAACCGCTGGCGCGTGCATCAGACTATCGAGGTGCAGTTCCCGAAGAAGGCTAACGCCGAAGCGCTGCAACTCCTCAACTCGGGCGTCGACTCGCTCGGCTTCTGCATCGCCAAAGAGGGCTTCATGGCCGGCGACATCGACCAACTGCTCGCAGGAATCGAAATCCCGGCTGTCGAGATCACCTTCTGCGGCATGAAGACGGCCAACATGGCCGATCTGGTGATCGCCAAACTCGAAAGGGAGGGCATCGCCGCCGACGCACACGTGGCGTTCGTGATCGACCCGCTCGTGAAGGGCCTCTCGCAGAAGGGCGACTTCTGCTCGCCCGACGGCGAAAAGTGCTTCGCCAAGATCGCCTCGCTGATCGAGCGGACCCGCGAGTACAAGCACATCCGCATCGTGACCGTCTCGGCCGGCATCTTCTCGAACGCCGGATCGACCATCGTCGAGGAGCTGGCATTCGCCCTCTCGGCCGGTAACGACTACCTCGCGCGTCTGACCGACGCCGGGATCGACGCCGACACGGCAGCCCGCAAACTGCGCTTCTCGTTCTCGGTGACCTCGAACTACTTCATGGAGATCGCCAAGTTCCGTGCGGCACGCATGCTCTGGGCCAACATCGTCAAAGAGTACAACCCCGCGAAGAACTGCGCCTGCAAAATGATGATCCACGCCCGCACCGCAGACTGGAACCAGACCGTTTACGACCCCTATGTGAATATGCTCCGCGGCACCACCGAGGCCATGTCGGCCACCATCGCCGGCGTGCATTCGCTCGAGGTGACGCCGTTCGACGCCGCATTCGAAGACCCCACGGAGTTCTCGAAGCGCATCGCCCGCAACGTCGAGCTGCTGCTCAAAAACGAGTCGCACTTCGACCAGGTGGTAGACCCCGCCGGCGGTTCGTACTATATCGAGAACCTCACGCAGTCGATCGCCGCCGAGGCATGGAAGCTCTTCCTCGAACTCGAGGAGAAGGACGGCTACACCGCAGCTTACAAGGCCGGCTTCATCAAGGAGCGCATCGCCGCTTCGGCCGCCGCCAAGGACAAGGCCATCGCAACGCGCCGCCAGACGTTGCTCGGCGCCAACCAGTATCCCAACTTCACGGAGGTTGCCGACAAGGCGATCACCGCCGAGGCCGTGACGCGCAAACAGGCCGAGGGCAACACGCTGGCACCCTACCGCGGCGCCATGGCCTTCGAGGAGATGCGTCTCCACGTCGACCGCTCGGGCCGTCAGCCCAAAGCGTTCATGCTCACCTGCGGAAGCCTGGCAATGGCCCGCGCCCGCGCCCAGTTCTCGTGCAACTTCTTCGGCTGCGCCGGTATCCGGGTGCAGGACAACACGTTCTTCAAATCGGTCGAGGAGGGCGCGAAAGCCGCCCTCGAGTCGAAAGCCGAGATCGTGGTGGTATGCGCCGCCGACGACGACTACGCCGAGGTTGCCCCGAAAGTCAAGGAGCTGCTCGGAGGCAAAGCGATCCTCGTGGTCGCAGGAGCCCCCGCCTGCACGCCCGAACTCGAGGCACAGGGCATCACGAACTTCATCAACGTGAAGTCGAACGTCCTGGAAACCCTGAAGTTTTACCTTAAAGAGATGGGAATTTGATTATGAGACCGAATTTTTCTGAATTGAAATACGAAGCGGGCGCACAGAAAAGCTGCTGCGCCTCGAAAGGCTGCGGCCAGGTAGAGCCGTGGCTGACGGCCGAACAGATCCCCGTCAAGGGCGTCTACACGGCCGAGGACCTCGAGGGCATGGAGCACCTGAACTATGCAGCAGGTATCGCCCCGTTCCTGCGCGGTCCCTACTCGACGATGTACGTGATGCGCCCGTGGACGGTGCGTCAATATGCCGGTTTCTCGACGGCTGCCGAATCCAACGCCTTCTACCGCCGTAACCTCGCGGCCGGACAGAAAGGTCTGTCGGTGGCCTTCGACCTCGCCACGCACCGCGGCTACGACGCCGACCACCCGCGCGTGGTGGGCGACGTGGGCAAGGCCGGCGTGTCGATCTGCTCGGTGGAGGACATGAAGGTGCTCTTCGACGGCATTCCGCTCGACCGAATGTCGGTGTCGATGACCATGAACGGCGCCGTGCTGCCCGTGCTGGCCTTCTACATCGTCACGGGTCTGGAGCAGGGCTGTACGCTCGACCAGTTGGCCGGTACGATCCAGAACGACATCCTCAAGGAGTTCATGGTGCGTAACACCTATATTTATCCGCCCGAGTTCTCGATGCGCATCATCGCCGACATCTTCGAATACACGTCGAAGAACATGCCCAAGTTCAACTCGATCTCGATCTCGGGTTACCACATGCAGGAGGCCGGCGCCACGAACGACATCGAGCTGGCCTACACGCTGGCCGACGGTCTGGAGTACCTCCGTGCAGGCGTCAACGCAGGCATGTCGGTCGACACGTTCGCACCGCGCCTGTCGTTCTTCTGGGCCATCGGCATGAACCACTTCATGGAGATCGCCAAGATGCGCGCCGCGCGTATGCTGTGGGCCAAGATCGTCAAGCAGTTCGATCCCAAGAACCCCAAATCGCTGGCCCTGCGTACCCACTCGCAGACCTCGGGCTGGTCGCTCACCGAGCAGGACCCGTTCAACAACGTGGCCCGCACGGCCATCGAGGCCATGGGCGCCGCCCTGGGACACACCCAATCGCTGCACACCAACGCACTGGACGAGGCCATCGCCCTGCCGACGGACTTCTCGGCACGTATTGCACGTAACACGCAGATTTACATTCAGGAGGAGACCAACATCTGCCGCGAGGTAGACCCGTGGGCAGGTTCCTACTACGTGGAGACGCTGACCAACGAGATCGCACACAAGGCCTGGGATCTCATCCAGGAGGTCGAGAAACTGGGCGGTATGGCCAAGGCCATCGAGACCGGCATTCCGAAGATGCGCATCGAGGAGGCTTCGGCCCGCAAACAGGCCCGCATCGACTCCGGCGAGGAGAAGATCATCGGCATCAACGAATACCGTCTGGAAAAGGAGGCCCCGATCGACATTCTCGCCGTGGACAATACGGCCGTACGCGAGAGCCAGATCAAACGTCTGAAGGAGCTGCGCGCCAACCGCGACGAAGCAGCCGTGCAGAAGGCGCTGGCCGCCATCACCGAATGTGTGAAGACCAAGCAGGGCAACCTGCTGGAGCTGGCCGTCGAGGCCGCCAAGGTCCGCGCATCGCTGGGTGAGATCTCCGACGCCTGCGAAGTCGTCGTAGGCCGCTACAAAGCAGTTATCCGTTCCATCTCAGGTGTATACTCTTCAGAAGTGAAAAACGACAAATCCTTCGAGCACGCCAAGGAGCTGTGCGCCGAATTCGCCAAGAAAGAGGGCCGTCAGCCGCGCGTGATGATCGCCAAGCTGGGCCAGGACGGACACGACCGCGGCGCCAAGGTCGTAGCCACGGGTTACGCCGACATCGGCTTCGACGTCGACATGGGCCCGCTGTTCCAGACCCCCGAGGAGGCCGCCAAGCAGGCCGTCGAGAACGACGTGCATGTAGTCGGCGTATCGTCGCTGGCCGCCGGCCACCTGACGCTCGTACCGCAGATCATCGCCGAGCTGAAGAAGCTGGGCCGCGAGGACATCATCGTCATCGTGGGCGGTGTGATCCCCCACCAGGACTACGACGAGCTGTACCGCGACGGCGCCGCCGCCATCTTCGGCCCCGGCACGCCGATCTCCACGGCAGCTATCAAGATCCTCGAAATCCTGCTCGCCGACTAAATCCCGGCAACAAATCGGAAAAGCCTCTGCATGTGCAGAGGCTTTTTTTGGCTATTTAACTTTTCTATATCAAAAATATTGGTATATTTGTAAACCATCATTTTCCTTTAAAAATACCCGCCATGAGAAAAATCAAACATATTGGCCTATTTTTGGGAATACTTTTTACAATTTCATCCTGCCAATCAGAAAATGCATCTGAGAATGCATTTCTTTCAAACATCTCTAAAACAAGAGCCTATCTCCCGGTAGAATTCGATTGGGCTAACATCGACTGGATGCCTACTCCACCGGGACAGGCAAGAATTCCATCACCGTGGATGGGCGCCGGGAGTATTGTTTCAAATTACGGGACCGACATCGCCAATGACCGCTTCAAATCCGATGGCTGGGAGTTAGTATACAATACCTTTGATCCTAATGCAGAGCGTCTGTCCAATCCTTATTTTGTCCTTTATAGGAATTATTTCAGAAGAAGGAGCTCGTCCTGTTTCATCATTTGCTTTTTGGATTCCGGGAACAAATATTGCCCCTCATGCCGCAGGACAAATACCGTTATATAATAAACCTCTCGGTATCCTGAATTTTGATGGATGCCCCAAAGTAGAGCCCATATTAATGTACGAAATTATTGGGCCTGTCAATCCAAACGAAGCGTCAGAATACGAGGCCAGTTATAAAGTTTCCGCCAGATACAAATCTAATTTGGCTCAATACCTAATTGTAAATCCAGAAGTTCGAGAAATCGCTGATGTCACAATAAAAAAGCAGGAGTTAGTTCGTATTGACAATGGCTATACCATATGTTCATCCAACTCTTTCTATATCGGATTGGAAAATTATCGACATGAATCGATAAACGGACCTCACAAATACCCTGATTTGGCAGTCCGATTCACAATAGAAGTACAGCCTAAAAACGGCGATTCACCCGCTGTCATTATCAAAACCTTCAAAATAAATTCGAAAAAAGAAATCTAAGATTTATTAAAGCTTATAATTATGAGAACATTTTTGAAGATCGGTTTATGCCTGCTGCTGGCCGCGGGATTCACAGCCTGCGAAAAAGACGAAACGCCTACGACAGGGCGAGTGAAAGTATCCTGCAAAAGTTCAGACGGATTGAAATCCTTTATTATTTATACCGATGTAGAACCACCCAAAAATATCATTTACTCAAAACATAATCCAAGAGAAGATTTTTCAGTGGATTTCAATCCGGGAAACTACATTTATACATTCGTCAAATCCTCCGGCACCAGTACCGGTCTGGTAAATTTTCAAATTAGGGCAGGGCGTACCACAAAAATCTCTTACAACAACGGATCTCCGACGATCGATTACGAATAGTAAAATTGGCCCTCGCAATCTCTTGCTCACTGAGTCCCCTCAGCGATAATTAATAACTTATTGCCCGTACGGTCCGAAAAATTGTCGAAAAAGTTGCCGTAAAAGCCGGTAATTCCTATATTTGTGCGACTAAACGCCTTTTTACTATTCAAATTATGAAGAAACTTTTCTGCACGGCCCTCTTCGGGCTGTTTCTCGGCGGTATTTCCGCACAAACACCCCAGATTGCCGAACCCGATTTCATCGGCGAGGTCGTCACCATCCTGCCCGACGGCAGCAGTTCCAAACTCGAAAAAGAGACCGTCCTGCTCCGCACACGGGCGAATGCCAGCGCCCAGATCTTCGGCATCGGCAAGGCCAAGACGAAACTCATCATCGACACTCCCGAAGCCGCCGTCCGTCTCAAAGGCGATGATGACATCCGCTTTATCGTCAAGGCCGTGGACAACGCAACCGACCCGATCTCGATCATCAACGTCTTCCGGTTCGAGACCAACAAGAAGAAACGCCTCGCCGAATTGTCCTCGGTGAGTTCGTTCGGCAGTGTGAAAGCCAACAAACTGGAGCGGCTCCGCTTCTCGGCTGAAAAATACGGCGAGAAATCCTACCTGCTGACGCTGATCGACAAACCCGCCGGAGAATACGGCATCACGGTCAGCAACCCGAACAGCCTCGACGAAAAAGGGACTATCGTCTCGACTTTCGCCATTGAATAAACATTCCGTCCAACAAAAATCCCCGCGGTCTCATCGACTGCGGGGATTTTCTTATGCGACATAGCGCCGTCAGAGGCAGGCTTCGAGAATCCGCCGGGCCATGGCGCCGTCGACATTCCCCTCCTCGCCGTAGTTCCAGCCCCCGGCGTTGAAGCGCCGCTCAACCTCGGCAATGGTCTGCTCGCCGATGCCCTCCTCCGAAAGCCGCGTCGAGAGCCCCAGCGAACGGAAAAACGCCTCGTTAGCCGCAATCGTGCGGTCGATGCGCTCCTCCTCCGTACCTCCGGTAATGCCCCAGATACGCTCACCGTATTGCAGAAGCTTGCCGCGCTTCTGCTCCCGAAGGACGCGCAGCGTACCGTTGATGACGATAGCCAGCGTCGCACCGTGCGTCAGGCCGTGCAATGCCGTGATTTCGTGACCGATCATGTGCGTCGCCCAGTCCTCCCGGACGCCCATGCGGATCATGTCGTTCAGCGCCAGCGTCGCCGAAAGCATATATTCCGACATCACGTCGTAATCGGGATTGTCGGACAGCGCTTCGGGTGCGATTTCGCTCACCGTATGCAGGATGCCTTCGGCCCAGCGGTCCATCAGGCGCGACTGCCCGGGCGAGGTGAGATACTGCTCCAGAACGTGCACGAACGTATCCGAAAGGCCGCAGGCCACCTGCCGCTTGGGAAGCGAATAGAGCACCTCGGGGTCGAGGATCGAGAAGAGCGGATAGCTGCCCGAGAAGGGATATTTCTCCCTGGTCTCATAGCGCGAGATCACGGCGCCGGAGTTCATCTCGGAACCCGTCGCCGAAATGGTCAGCACCGTTGCCAGGGGGACGGTCTTCTCAGCACGCCCCCGGAGCACGATCTCCCAGGCATCGCCGTCGTAGAGCAGACCCGCCGCAATGAGCTTCGTGCCGTCGATCACCGAACCACCGCCCACGGCCAGCAGAAAATCGACCTTTTGTTCCTTGCCCAGCGCAATGGCTTTACGGAGGGTCTCGACCGAGGGATTCGGCTCGATACCCCAGAACTCGACGAAATCGCGTCCTTCGAGCGCCCGGACGACCTGGTCGTAGACTCCGTTGCTTTTGACGCTGCCACCGCCGAAAGTGATCATGATGCGCTTATCTGCGGGAATGAGTTTCGGCAGGCGGGCGATCTGGCCCTTGCCGAAAACCAACTTGGTAGGATTGTGATAGATGAAATTGTTCATGGCGAATGTATTTAGCTGAGACAAAGATAGTGAAAAGACCTATGGAAGCAAAACCGAACCGCGCCGGATCGAACGAACCTCCGGAGCAGGTTTCGTACTGACGAAGTCCGCCCCGAATGGGATATACTCACGTATTTCCCATTCGGGGCGAACAAGACAGAGCGAAAAACGCCCTCTAAAATCGGAAACTAAAAGTAGCGGCCGCGCAAATCCTGAATCTTGGCCATCTGCTGAAGCGCCGGAATCGAGAACTGTTGGGCCATACCCTCGGCCATGGCCTGGGCACGTACTTTTTCGCCTTCGGAATTCTGCTTGTCGGCAGTCTGAACATCCCCGACCTCGAAAACATAGACCCCCGACATACCTTTCACGGGGGCGGACAGCGCACCCTTCTCAGCCGATGCGATGGCACCGACCAGACGGGGCTCGACACCCACGCCGTTCACATAGAACGACCCGAACGTCACATCCGAGAAATCCTCCACCTCCGAACCGAGGCTCGCAGCCTGCTCGGCGAGCGTTGCACCCGAAAGGTCTTTGACAATGTAGTCGTATTTCTTGTCGCGGAGCACCTGCGAACGAACCTGTGCCGAAACCTTCTCCAGCGGAGCGTACTCGTTGTCGTCGATCTCGGTCACCATGGCGATCACATAGTCCTTGCCGACGTTGAAAATATCCGAAACGTCGCCCTTCTCCGCGCCGTAAGCCCAGCGGGCCACCTCGCGCGAATCGTCCAGACCACGGATCGTGCGGTCGCCCTGCGCGATACCTGCCACACGGGGCGTCACGGCAGCGGCCGAAGCGGCATCGGCAAAAGCACTCGACGAACCGCCCTTGGCAGTCACCATGAACGAACCGGCCTGGTTGTGCACATCGCGGCGCGTAGCGGCCGAAGCCTCCACGGGATAGGTGATCGTAGCCACCTGAATGTGCTTCGAGGGTTTGTCGGCACGGTATACCTGCATGAGCTGGATAGCATCGCCTGCGGCGATTTTCACGATGTCACCTTTTTTGGCGTTGGCAAGCGCTGCGGCGAACTCACCCGTGAAAGCCGAGAACGGCATCACACCCACCTCGCCGCCGTTGGCAGCCGTTGCGTCGTAAACCGAGTAGTTGCGGGCGGTCTGCGCGAAATCGGCACCGTTGCGCAGCGTCGTCAGCAAACTGTCGGCCAGCGCCTCCTGCGTATAAGGCAGTACGATGTGGCGAATGCCCACCGAGTCGGGAGCCATCTTCGAATCGAGCACACGGGCCATCGTCCACTCGTTGTTTTTCAGCACGGGACCGTACATCTCGCCGGCCATCAGCGCCTTGGCCTCCTCGTCGGAAAGCTGTGCGGCCGAAACGAAGCTGTCGGCGATCTTGCCGTTGCGGTTGCCGCGCACGAAGGTCTTCACCTCCCCGGCAGCGGCAAACTCACGGCCGACCTCGGCAACGCTGTTCTCGAGCGCCAGCAGGTCGTCGTCCGTGGGAGACACCTCGAACACGACGTAGGAGATCGTACGCGACGGGGTCTGCTTGAACATGTCCTTATGGCTGTTGTAATAAGCTTTCAGGTCGCTCGACGACACTTTGACGAGCGAATCGGGAACTGCCGAATATTTCTTGCCGGCCCATTTGCCTGCAAAGGTGTTGTTGGCGGCTTTGACACCCTCGGCAACCTCCAGCGAGTTGACGTAGACGCCACCCTTCACCAGACCGAGGTATTTCTGCACTTCACGTTCGAGACGGGCTTGTTCGTTGATCTGCGCCCAGGCGTCTGCAGCCTGGGGGTTGGCCTCGGCATGCGCGAGGAACTGGCTGACGGCAGCCACGTCGTACTGACCCGTGCGGGGATCGGCAAAGGCGTTGTAGAAAGCCTGCGAAGGCGTCTGACCGCTGACCATCGCCAGACGCTCGGGCTCCGTGACGCGAAGTCCCATCCGGTCGAAACCGGGCGTCAGCACATACTTGGCGATAAGCGTCTGCCAAACGGCATTGGCCAGCATGGCCGACTGCTGCTCGTCGCTCTCCTGCACGTTGTTCTGCTGCTTAATCTGCTCGTACTGGTCGTAGTACTCCGAATAGTTGATCTTCTTGCCGTCGATCACGCCGACACGGGGATCGTTACCCGCGAAACCCATTTCGGTCTTCAGAGAGAGGATGAATGCCAAGAGGGCCAGTGCGATAATGATCGAAAGCACGATGCCGAACTTGGTTCGTAAAGTGTTTAAACTTGCCATATAAATTGTTAATTATTCGTTTGTTTCGAATTATCAGCCAAAGGTAGTAAAATTAATTGTAAAAATAACAGAATAAAAATAAAAATATACTCACGGTGCGCCGCCGTGTTTACAAGTCTGACCCACCCCTAAATCCCCGCCCCGGCGGGGACTTTCAGCGTGAAACCCGGAATGCCACGAGGTCTGGCTGCTGCTATAATTTTTTCACCCTTGCCAGTTCGATGCGCGAACGCGTCGTGCGGAGAATACGAAGCTGCAGGCCCCCGATGAAAACCGTCTCCCCGGCGGTGGGAATGCCCTCGTAGTTGAAGATGATAAGCCCGGCCAGCGTGTCGTACTCCTTGCTCTCCTCGATGCCCAGGTTGTATTTCTCATTAAGGTATTTCACCTCCAGCCGACACGAGAGCACATACTCGTCGGGGCCCACCTGCTTCTCCGTGAGATCCGGAATGTCGTGTTCGTCCTCGATCTCGCCGAAGATCTGCTCCAGCACGTCCTCCAGCGAGATGACGCCGGCCGTGCCGCCGAACTCGTCGATCACCACGGCGATATTCGACCGGTGTTTGATGAAATTCTCGAGCATCGACTGCAGGGGCATGGTCTCCGGTACGAAATTGACCTCCATCATCACGTCGGCGATCTGCGCAGGCCGCGTGAAAAGGCTCTTCGAATTGACATAGCCGACAATGTTGTCGACCGACTTGCGCCAGACGAAGATGCGCGAATATTTCGAATCGACGAACCGCGCCGTAAGCTGTTCGATCGTGGTGCCGTCGACATCCACCGCCTCGATGTCCACACGCGGAACCATGCAGTCCCGGACCCGCAGGTCGGCGAAATCCAGCGCGTTCTGGAACAGTTTCAGTTCGTTGTCGGGTTCGGAATGCGACTCCGAATTGTTCGTGTCGAGCAGCGCCGCGAGGTCCTCGCGGTCGAAACTCGGCGTGATGTCCTTCTCCTCGACGCGGCGGCCCATAAGGCGCAGGATGCCGTGCGAAAGCAGCGTCGTGAAGCGCGCGATCGGGTAAAGGAGAATGTAGAAAAAGTAGATTACCGGCGCCAGCGCGCGGTAATAGAAGTTGGGGTTGTTGCGGAAGACCGACTTGGGCAGGAACTCCGCGCAGAAGATGATGATGACGGTCGAGATGGCGGTATCGGCCACCACCGAACCGCTTTGTGCGAGCTGGTCCCAGCCCAGGGCGCCGTAAATGGTGCGCAGGAGCAGCGACATCGCGAGCGAATAGACGACCAGCGCAATGTTGTTGCCCACGAGAATCGTGGTGATATACTGCCCCGGATGACGGGCGAAAACCGCAGCGATCCGGTCGAACAGGCGGCTCTGCTTGCGATCGATCTCCAGTTTGAGGCGGTTCTTGCTCGTAAAGGCAATCTCCATCCCCGAGAAGAAAGCCGACAGCATCAGCATCACGACGATCAGGATGACAGTGGATAGCATCGTTTTCAGTTTAGGGTTTTCCGGACGGGAGCCTCTTCCGGCAGGGGTTTGGTTCGGGCACCCGGGAGAATCGTCAGGGAGTCTCCGGGCAGCTTCTCCGCACGGACGGATTCGGCCGGCCGCGGGGGTTCAGCCTGCGGCCGCACGGGACGCACAGCCGCGGAATCCGTCGCTGCGGAGTCGGCACGCTGCTTCATCTCCACCTCCATCCGACCCTTCATCCGGCGGAAACGCCAGTCTTTGAACTCCTCGTCCGATTCGAAGCCCTCGCCGATAAAGACGTCGCGGCTGTTGTTCTGCACGATCTTCGAATCGACGTTCGAATAAATTTTCTTGGTCCGCGAATTCCAGAACAACTGCTGGGTATAGAGGGTTTTGCCGTCGGATTTTTCGACCACGACATTGCCCTTGGCCTCCCACAGTTCGCGGTTGATGTAATAAATGGCGTAGTTGGCCGTCAGCACGGCGTCTACGTCCGAAAGCGAATCGTTCTTATAGGTGGTGATCTTCACCCCCTTGCGAAACTCACGATAGGGTTCGCGGGCCTGCGAATAGCCCTCGAGCAGCGGCGTCAGGAAATGGTACGAGCGGCGGCCGTTCTGCGACATCACCACCGAGAGATCCTCGCTGTACTCGGTCATCATCGTCTCCGCGGAACCCGATGTCTCGGCTTCCGGCTCCCCGCACGAGAATAGCAAGATAGCACTCCCCGCAACGGAGAGTGCTACCCTGAGATATCTTGCAGTGCGTTTTCCCATCGAAAACCCCGTTGAAAAGGCTTAGCGGGTGCGCACGGTGGTCGAAATACCGGCAGCGGTACCGCAGTTCACCGTGTAGCGTGCACCCTCCTGGAGCTCGTTGAAGAAGCACTCCTCCGAGCTGGGGAAATTGGCGCGGAACGTATTCAGCGAGGACTTGGCATGTCCGATGTACTCCGAATCGCTCGGCAGCAGCTCGACAGCCTTGGCCATCGTGTCGTAAGCGGCCCAGAAAGTCGCCTGTCCGGTGAATCCGCCGCAGGCCGCAGCCGACGAAGCGTAGCACTGTGCCAGCACGAAGTAGGGAACGCCGTCCTCGGGATTCAGATCGCGGGCCTGGCGCGCCGCGGCGGCAGCTCCCGGAATGTCATTGGACACGAGGCCCACCAGTGCGATGCGCACGAGTAGTTTCTGACGCTCGGCAGGGTCTTTCTCCACCTCCAGCGCCTCGTTCAGGTAAGTCTTGGCCTTTGCAAAGTCCTTCTTGTTCTGGAATGCCTGGGCCAGGAACATCGCCGTTTCCGACGAGGGTTTCACCTGGTAGTATTTCTCGGCGATCGAGAAGTAGTAGTCGCCGTCGCACTTGGCGCGCGACATCAGGCCCACGGCCTGCGCCAGCAGCGCCTCGTCGTCGGGAGCGGCAGCCAACTTGCTTTTGAAGAGGTTCTCGAGGTTCTCGCAGCTGGCGGCACCGCTCAGTCCGAATGCAGCGTCGAACTGGCTCTTGTACTCGGCAGCCTCGGGGTTCTTATCGAAGAACGGCGTCAGGCGGTCGTACTCGGCGATAATCTCGTCGGGCATCACCTCGTCGGTATTCTTGTAGTCGTCGCAGAGGTTCGAGAAATAAGCCACGACGGTCTCGGGATCGGAGCTGTCGCCGCCAGCCTCGAGGGCCGCACGGAACGCCTCGCGGATACCCTTGCGGTCGGAAGGCTTATAGGTCAGGTACTCACGGGCCTTGCGGTCGAGGATGTAGGCCGTGCCGCGCTTCGGGTGATCGCCGAAATACTCGTTGCGGAGGTCGTAGATCAGCATCAGCGAGTCGATGAACATGTTCTTTTCGCTGAGGCTCTTGGCACGGTTGATCTTGTTTTTGTAGAGCGTGGTGCCGCGCACGAACGTATTCTCCGAAGCTTTCGGGCACTTGTCGAGCAGTTCCTTAAGGTAATGTGCGGCGGCATTGTAGTCCTTGTTGTCGCACGACTCTTTCAGGAAATTGCTGTTCAGGATGTTCTGCTGACGCTCCTCGGGAGTGTCGCCCCAGACCGCATACTTCGGGTCGCTGAAATCTTGTTGAGCCATCGCCGAGACTGCAAAAAGCGCGCAGACGGCGGAAAGCAGGAATTTAACGTTTTTCATCGGTCAGATTAATTTTTGTTTTGTGTTGTTTGCCTGTCTTATTCGTATTTGGGACGCATAAACCAGTATTCGCCGTTCTCCTGGCCCGCGAAGAGCGTGAAGCCGACCGCGAATTTGAAATACTGCTGCCGGACCAGTCCCAACCGGTCGGCCACGTTGTAGCCGCGGCGGCCGTACTCGACGCCCACGTCGATTCCGGAGACGGCCCACAGCTTCACCGGAATGCCGATACCCGCCGTCACGGCGTACTGCGAAAGCCGATCGCCATTGAAGGTCTGGTTGTAGCTGCCGTAGCGGAAACCCGCACGGTAGGACCAGCGCTTCAGGAAACGGCGTATGTCATAACGGTTCGGCGTGTACTCCACACCCACTTTGAACGTGCTCGTATTGGTATACGCGACCTTGTAGGAGGTCTGTTCACCCGCTTTGCCGCTCACGCCCGTCATTTCGTAACCTTTGTTGCGGCCGCCCCAGTTCTGGAAGACGTAATCCGCACTGATGAGCCATTTCTCGGTCTGGTAGGTGAGGCCCGCGGCCAACTGGCTGGGCAGCACCAGTTTCAGATGCGTCGTGTCACCTTTGACAACCGTGTTGTAGAGGTCGCCGATGTAGAGCTGCTTGGTCACCTCCGGGTTCAGGTCCCCGCCGAAATCGTAGGCCGCTCCGACGGTCAGGATTCGTTTCCGGGTCTGGATTGCGGTCCACTGCACGCCGACCTGTCCTTTGATGCTCGAAATACTGTAATTGTCCAAACCCACCGTCGAGGTATAATTTCCCTCGCCTGTGATCGGCGTCGGAGTCATCACGAACGAGCGGTCGATATCGCCCCAATAATACAGGGCGGCCACGCCGACCGAAAAGTTTTTGAAGACCTCCCAGCCGATGCCGAGTTTAACCTCCGTCACGTCGCCCTCGCCCTGGTAGTTGTACTGGATCAGGCCCACATTACCGGCCACGGGGTTGTTCGGATCATACTCGTGGTAGTACTTTGTCCGGTAGCCCACCGAGCTGTAAGGCGTCAGGCTGAAGCCCAAGCCCAGTTTCTTGGCCAGCGGCATCTGAAAGGCGATGTCGTGGAAGTTGAACGTATTGTACGCCGTACTCTTGGACTCCCCGGCCACCTTCTGCGAGTTGTAGTAGTTCTGCCCCTCCAACCCGAAGTTGAAGAGGAAGGTCTTCTGCGGAGCCGCGCTGTAAGCCGCGGGATTGAGCAGGTTGAGCGTGCCCGGCGAACGCATGGCCACACCCGCACCGCCCATCGAGCGCATCGACAGCGTACCGGGAGTGTTCTGTTCGCCGATGCCGTACATCGTATAGGGCGAGAATGCGTTAATACTGCTTGTCTGGGCTGCAACGGCAGCGGGGACTATCGCCACGGCCGCGACAATCAGCTTAATCAAGGTGTTCTTCAATTGCATTATACTCTAATATTCTATCCAATCCGCAAAAGACGAGATTACAATTTGCAAATATCGTGTTTTTAATTCTTTTCGCAAAGTATTTCGCATCCCCGCCGGTAAAAATTACGCATAAATCGTCGATTTTTTCCCGCATGCGGGCGATATACCCCTCTATTTCGAAGGTCAGCGAGTTCATCACCCCCAGCCGGATGGCCTCTTCGGTGGTGAGTCCCTGCAATTGCTCGTCCTCGGTGGGCCCGCACAGCGGCAGTTTGGCCGTATAGTCGTGCAGCGCCCTGAAGCGCGTCTTCATCCCCGGCGAAATGCATCCCCCGCGGAAGGTGCCGTCGGCCGTCACCAGGTCGATCGTCACCGCCGTTCCGAAATCCACGATCAGCACGTCGCGGCCCGGGCAGAGCGCCGCGGCGCCCACGGCGGCGGCCAGCCGGTCGCGGCCCAGCGTTTCGGGCGTACGGTAGGCGCTGTCGATCGGCACAGGGGTCTGCGAGGTGAACTCCAGCAGGTAATCCGCAAAAGGGCGCACCGTCTCCACCACGTCGTCCGCCTCGCCGCGCGTCGAGGCCACCACGGCCTTCGCGGCCCTGCAGCCCCCGAGCAGTTCGTCGAGCATCGACGGCAGCAGCCGTTCCACGCAATGCTGCGCAACGAGCCGTCCGTCGTCGAAAACGGCGAGTTTGACCAGGGTATTGCCTATGTCCACGACTAAGTTCAAAGTTGCTGCAACGTTTTGTATGCGTCCTCGACGTCTTTGACATTCCTAACGGTCATCGCCAGCCGATTATTGTGCTGTTTGAGCACAAATCGGTCGGGGTGTTTGGTAACCCGCTGCAACAACGCCATGAAGGTCTCGCTCTTGTAATAGGGCGAATTCTCCTCGCCCACGAAATGCACGATCATCAGCCCGTTTTTGACCTTCACGCGCTCCATGCCCAGACGGATGGCCTCCCAGCGCAGGCGCACGACGTTCAGCAGCTCCTTCGCAGCGCGCGGCAGGGGACCGAAACGGTCTGCCAGACGGCTCTCGAAGGCCTGCAAAGCCTCCTCGTCCTTCGTCGAGTCGAGCTCGCGGTAGAGTTTCAGACGCTCGGCCTGCTGGGCCACATAGGCGTCCGGGAGCGCCGCTTCGACCTCGATGTCGATGTGCGCGTCGTCGATGAAGTGCATCTGTTCGACCACATCCTGCTCCCCGTCGCTCAGGCCCGGGACTTTCAGCCCCTCGGCGCGCAGTTCGGCGACGGCCTCGTTCATGATCTTCTGGTAGGTCTCGAACCCGATGTCGGCGATGAACCCGCTCTGTTCGGCCCCCAGCAGGTTGCCCGCACCGCGGATGTCGAGGTCCTGCATGGCGATATTGAATCCGGAACCCAGGTCGGAAAACTCCTCGATGGCCCGCAGGCGCCGCCGCGCGTCGGACGACAGCAGTTCGTCGGGCGGCGAGAGCAGATAACAATAGGCCTTCTGGTTCGAACGCCCCACGCGGCCGCGCAGCTGGTGGAGATCGCTCAGGCCGAAATTCTGGGCGTTGTCGACGATGATCGTATTGGCGTTGGGGATGTCGATGCCGTTCTCCACGATGGTCGTCGAGACCAGCACGTCGAACTCTCCGTAGATGAAGTCCATGATGAGCTTTTCCAACTGCTCGGCAGGCATCTTGCCGTGCCCCACGGCCACCCGGGCCTTCGGGCAGATACGCGTGATGAGTCCTTGCAGGGCCGCCAGGTCATCGACGCGGTTGTGGACGAAATAGACCTGCCCGCCGCGCGCGAGCTCCGCCTCGATGGCGTCGCGGATAATCTCCTCCGAAAAGACGTGCGACTCGGTGAGGATCGGCTGGCGGTTGGGCGGCGGAGTCGAGATGACCGACAGGTCGCGGGAGCCCATCAGCGAGAATTGCAATGTACGCGGGATCGGCGTGGCGGTGAGCGTCAGCGTGTCGACCGAGACGCTCATCTGCGTAAGCTTCTCCTTGGCCGCGACGCCGAATTTCTGCTCCTCGTCGATGATGAGCAGTCCCAGGTCGCGGAAAACGATCTGCTTGCCCAGCATCTTGTGGGTGCCGATCAGGATGTCGATCTTGCCCGCCGCGAGGTCCTCGCGGATTCGAGCGACCTCCTTGGCCGACTTCGTGCGGTTCAGATACTCCACGCGCACCGGGAAGTTGCGCAGGCGCTCGGTGAACGAACGGTAGTGTTGCAGGGCGAGGATCGTCGTCGGCACCAGCACGGCGGCCTGCTTGCCGTCGACGGCTGCTTTGAACGCCGCGCGGATCGCCACCTCGGTCTTGCCGAACCCCACGTCGCCACACACCAGCCGGTCCATCGGCTGATCCGACTCCATGTCTTTTTTGACGGCCGCCGTAGCTGACTGCTGGTCGGGCGTATCCTCCCATTTGAAAGAAGCCTCCAACTCGTGCTGCAAATAGCTGTCGGGCGAGAAGGCGAATCCCTTCGAAGCCTTGCGCTTGGCATAGAGGGCGATCAGCTCGCGCGAGATGTCCTTAACGGCCTTCTTCGTCGCATTTTTGAGCTTCTGCCAGGCGCCGTTGCCCAGTTTATACACCTTCGGCGGCTCGCCGTCACCCGACTTGTAGCGCGAAATGCGGTGCAGCGAGTGGACGTTCACGAAGAGCACGTCGCCGTCCTTGTAGACCAGTTTGATCGCCTCCTGCATGCGTCCGTCGCCCGCGGCGATCTTCACCAGCCCGTCGAAACGCCCTACCCCGTGGTCGATGTGCACCACGTAGTCGCCCGGACGCAGCTGGTTCAGTTCGGCGACGGTCATCTGCTCGTCGCGCCGGATCTCGCCGTTGATGCGGTAACGCTGGTAGCGGTCGAAAATCTGGTGGTCGGTATAGAGGCACAGCTTCAGGTCGTTGTCCACGAAACCGGCGTGCAGGGTCGTCGACAGCGACCGCACGACGGCCTGTCCGCGGCCGATCTGATGAAAGATGTTCTCCAGACGCTCGACCTGCGCCTTGTTCTCCGAAAGAATATAGGTGTCGTATCCCCGCAGGGCGTTGCGGATCATGTCGTCCGCCAGCATCTCGAAATTTTTATTGAATTTCGGTTGGGGCGCTGTCGAAAATTTCACGCTCGCTTCCGCAGGCCGCTCGGGCAAATTGTCCCGCAGGGCGAAAACGCGGCATCCGGCCAGGTCGGCCAGCAGACCGTTGCGGCTCGTGAGCAGCGAATCGACCGCTTCGGGATGCTCCATGTCCGCCAGCGTCTTGCGGCGCACGTCGTTGACCCGCCGGAACACGAAATCGGCGTCATAGAACCACCAGGCGGCCTCCGCGCCGGCGAAACGCGCCAGCGAAACCTTCGCCGCGGCCGGGGTCCCGGCATTCAGGTCGGGGATGATCTCCACACGGTCCAGCTTGTCCGACGACAACTGGCTCGAGATGTTGAACCGCCGGATCGAATCCACCTCGTCGCCGAAGAAATCCAGTCGGTAGGGCTTGCTTTCGGAGTAGGAGAAAACGTCGACGATACCGCCGCGCACCGAATACTGCCCGGGCTCGTAGACGAAATCCACCCGCGTGAAAGCGGCATCGACGAGCGCCTGCTCGAGCACCTCGATCGAGATTTTGTCCCCCACCCGCACGGCAATCGTGCCTTGCTGCAGGGTCTCGGCATCGGCGACCCGCTCGGCGAGGGCCTCCGGATAGGTGCAGACGACCAGGTAACCCTTCCCCGCAAATCCCCGCACGGCATTCATCGTCGCCGTGCGCTGCACCACGCCCTGCGCATCCTCGGCGCCGTAGGCCGCCGAACGCTTCCAGGACGAGGGGAAGAAATAAACCTGCGTCTCGTCGAGCAGGTTGTAGAAGTCGTTCATCAGGTAGGCCGCGGCGTCGCGGTCCTCGGCCACGAAGAGGTGCACGCCTCCGGTTTTCTCCACGGCAGCCGCGGCATAAAACGAAAGAGCACCGCCGACCAGCTCTTCGAGGTGGACGGTAGCACTCCTGTTCTTGTACTCGCGGCACAGCTTGCCGAGGGCCTTCGACCCGGCGGCGAACTGCGCCAGCTGCTCGCGGGCAGTTGCCATGCCTTATTTAGTTATAAGGTCGTTATCCTTTTTATCGTGGTAATGCACCTCCACGATGCCTACACTCTGGTCCTCGACGATCTGCAGCCGCACCTTGTATTTCCACTCCCAGCGGCGGCGCAGCGACAAAAATCCCTTCCGGAGGAAAGCCGCCACATAGGGGCTCACGAGCAGTTTGATGAACTTCTGCCCGCGGTCCTGCGTGAGGAACGATATCTGGTTCTCGATCTTCTTGTCCAGCAGCACCGTAGGTTCGATCTTGCCCGTGCCGTTGCACGTCGGACAGACATCCGAGACGCTCTCCACGGCCACCGGACGCACCCGCTGGCGGGTAATCTGCATCAGGCCGAATTTCGTCAGCGGCAGCACCGTGTGCTTGGCCTTGTCGGTGGACATCAGTTGGACCATCTCGTCGAACAACGCCTGCCTGTTCTGCGCCTTGTGCAGGTCGATAAAGTCGATGATGACGATACCGCCCAGGTCGCGCAGCCGCAGCTGCCGGGCGATCTCCTTCGCCGCGGCAAGGTTCACGTCCATCGCGGTCTGCTCCTGGTTGTCCTCGGCCTTGGTGCGGTTGCCCGAGTTGACGTCGATGACGTTCATAGCCTCCGTATGCTCGATAATCAGGTAGGCGCCGCGTTTCAGCGACACGTACTTGGCGAACAGCGACTTGATCTGCTTCGAAATGTCGAAGTTGTCGAAGATGGGCACGTTGCCCTTGTAGAGTTTGACGATCTTCTCCTTCTCGGGCTCGATCTGGCGGATGTAGTTGCGGATGTCGTTGAACATCGCCTCGTCGTCGACGGCGATCTGCGAAAAAGAGCCGTTCAGCGAGTCGCGGATGATCGTATTGGCGCGGTTCATCTCACTCATCAGCTGAGCCGGAGCCGACGCCGCGTTCTTTTTGATCGCTGCGCAGGTCTTGCGCCAGCGGTCGATCTGGGTCTGGATGTCGTGCTCGATGTCCTCGTCCTTGGCCTCCATGGCCGCCGTACGGATGATGACGCCGAAGTTCTTCGGAAGCACCGCCGCCGCGATGCGTTTCAGACGCTTCTTCTCGTCCGCCGAACGGATTTTCTGCGAGAGGAACACCTTCGAGGTGAAGGGAACCAGCACCACGTTGCGGCCGGCCAGCGAAATGTCGGCCGTCAGGCGCGGGCCCTTGGTCGAAATGGCCTCCTTGGCCACCTGCACCATGATCTGCTGCCCCACCTGGAGGTATTCACCGATCTTCCCGGTCTTCTCGACGGGCTGCTCGAGCTTCATGCCCTCGACCCGCAGGCCCCGTTTTCCGGGCTGCTGCGAAGCGACGAGCTTCTGCAGCGAGGGAAACTGCGTTCCCAGGTCGAGGTAGTGGATGAAAGCATCCTTTTCGTGTCCTATGTTGACGAATGCCGCGTTCAGGCCCGGCATGATCTTGCGTACCTTTCCGAGGTAGATATCCCCCACGGCAAATCCCGTCTGGCACTGCTCCTTGTTGAGCTCGACGAGCACCTTGTCCTCGCACAGCGCAATGGATATCTCGGTCGGGTTTACGTTAACGATTAATTCTCTGTTCATCTATCGTGTGTCGCGCACCGGGAGTCCGGGCGCGGAGTGTGAAAATTAGTACTGGACCGCATTTTGGCGTGAAGTGGCGGCGAACTCCAATGGGAAAAATGGATGCCGGGAATCCCGGCCGGGGCGGGTATCGGGAAGCGTCCGGCGGGCGTCGCGGACACGGAAAATACCCTGAAAACTGAAAATCCCGAAAAAACAGGTAAAGCTAAAAGAACCCTGGGCCCCTTTAGCTTTATCTATCGTCTAGCACAAAGGTGCTACCCTGCTTACTTTTTCTTATGGCGGTTCTTACGAAGACGTTTTTTCCGCTTGTGGGTAGCCATCTTGTGACGCTTATGCTTCTTTCCGTTTGGCATAGTCCTTAGATTTTAGAGGTTCTTTATTTATCCGTGATTATTTCACCTTCGCTGCAAAGCTCTTGGCGGGCTTGAAAGCGGGGATGTTGTGCTCGGGAATGGTGATCGTCGTGTTCTTCGAGATGTTGCGGGCAACCTTCTTGGCGCGCTTCTTCACGATGAAGCTGCCGAATCCGCGAAGATACACGTTGTTCTTCTGGGTGAGCGACGTCTTGATGCTCTCCATGAAAGCCTCGACGATAGCCTGTACCTGCACCTTCTCGGCGCCGGTGCTCTTAGCGATTTCGCTTACGATATCTGCCTTTGTCATATCTATTAATATTAAATTAAGTTCATTTCAATTCGGACTGCAAATATACGTTTTATTTACATATCCGCCAACAAACCGCATTATTTTTTCTTTTTTTTCATGCGGCCCCGTAGTTTACACGCTTCCAACACGATAACAAATACCGGGCAAAACCCGGACCAAAATTAAAATATTCTGCATCAGGGTATTAATAACCTCCGCGGCCGGCCCCGCCCGAAAACAGACAACAGATTAAATATCAGCAACATAACACACTCCGAAAGATAAAACCGATCCCGTGTCCAATAAACCGTGCGTATTTTGCGTTTGATAATAAAATCGTTAATTTTGCAAACTTTAATTCCGACAACGGTATGGTCAAAATACTCTGGGTGGACGACGAAGTCGAACTGCTGAAACCTCACGTGCTGTTCCTGCAGCAGAAGGGCTATGAAGTGGACACCTGCAACAACGGATACGACGCGATAGACATGGCCTCGGAAGGCTCCTACGACCTGATTATCCTCGACGAGATGATGCCCGGCATGACGGGCCTCGAAACCCTTCCCCAGATCAAAGAGGTGCGCCCCACGACGCCCGTGATCATGGTCACCAAGAGCGAGGAGGAGAATATTATGGACAAGGCCGTGGGTTCGAAGATCGCCGACTATCTCATCAAACCCGTCAACCCCAACCAAGTGCTGCTCTCGATCAAAAAGAACGTCCACCAGCAGCAGCTCGTCACCGAGCAGACCACCGCTGACTACCGTTCGGAGTTCGGGCGCATCTCCTCGTCGCTGCAGATGGCCGACACGTTCCAGGACTGGTGTTCGATCTACCGCAAGATCTCGACATGGGAGATCGAGCTGGGCGAATCCTCCGACCAGAGCATCAAAGAGGTGCTGGCCTACCAGAAGACCGAGGCCAACCAGGAGTTCTGCAAATTCGTGCGCCGCAACTACTACAACTGGATCAACAAACGTGCGGACGACACCCCCGTAATGTCGCATACGCTCATGCGCACCAAAATCTTCCCCGTCGTCGACGAGAACCCCAAGACCACGCTGCTGCTGATCGACAACTTCCGCTACGACCAGTGGCGTTCGATCTCGTCGCTGCTGAGGGGGTATTACGACGTGGCGCAGGACGATTTCTACTGCGCCATCCTGCCCACGGCCACGCAATACGCCCGCAACGCGGTCTTCGCGGGGCTGATGCCGCTGGCCATCGACAAGCTGATGCCCAACAAGTGGCTCAACGACAACGAGGAGGGCGGCAAGAACCAATACGAGGAGGAGTTCCTGAAGCGGCTGATGAGCCAGAACGGCAAGTCGTGGAAATTCTCGTTCGACAAGCTCGTACGTCCGGAGCAGGGCCGCAAACTGGTGGACAACATACAAAAGGTCTACGACGCCGATTTCTCGGTGATCGTCTACAACTTCCTCGACATCCTCTCGCACGCGCGTACCGAAACCGACATTATCCGCGAACTGACCGAGGACGAAGCGGCTTTCCGCTCGCTGACACGCTCGTGGTTCGAGCATTCGGACCTCTACACCATCCTGCGCCTGTTGTCCGAACGGGGCCACACGGTGGTCATCACCTCGGACCACGGCACCATCCGCGTGGACAACCCCGTGAAGGTCACGGGCGACCGCGAAACCTCGGCCAACCTGCGCTACAAAACGGGCCGCAACCTGGCTTACAACTCCCGCGAGGTGTACGAAATTCTGAAACCCGAGGACATACAGCTGCCGTCGAGCAACCTCACGTCAAGCTATATTTTCGCCTACAACACGGATTTCCTGGTTTACAACAACGACGCCAACCGCCACATCCGCTACTACCGCAACACGTTCCAGCACGGCGGCATCTCGATGGAGGAGATGATCGTACCGTACATCGTTTTAAAGCCCAAGAAATAAATGAAAACCATTCACATCACCTCGCAGGACGAACTCCCGCAGGTCGCCGGGGCGATCATCCGCTCGCTGGGCCGCCGCACGGTGGTGGCCTTCCGCGGCGAGATGGGCGCCGGCAAAACCACGCTCATCCGCGAGATCGCGGCCGAACTCGGGGCCAAGGACACCGTCACCAGCCCCACGTTCGCCATCGTCAACCAATACAAGGGCGAGGGCAACCGCCGTATCCATCACTTCGATTTCTACCGCATCAACGACCTGCGCGAGGCATTCGACTTCGGGTACGAGGAGTACTTTTATTCGGGCGACCTCTGCCTGGTGGAGTGGCCCGAGAAGATCGAGCCGCTGCTGCCCGACAACGTGATGACGGTGCGCATCACCGTCGACAGCGACACGGCCCGCACGTTCGAGATCAATTAAACAAACACCCATCCCATCCGTCACAATCCTTAGAAATGCAAGAGTACACATCGAAACAACACCAAATTCTGCGTCCCGCGGAACAGATTTATGCGGTCATCAGCCGCTTCGACAACCTCACGCCGGCCGTTGCCGACCGGGTCGAGGAGTGGCAGGCCACCGAAGAGACCTGCTCGTTCAAAGCCAAGGGTTTCACCGTCCGTCTCCGCATGGAGGAGCGCGAGGCGCCCAAACACGTCAAAATCGTGGGCGACGAAGGGGGGCTTCCGATGGATTTCGCCTTCTGGATTCAGTTGCACAAGGTTTCGGAGACCGACACACGCATGCGGCTGGTCCTGCACATCGAGCTCAACATGATGATGAAAATGATGATCGGCGGCAAACTGCAGGACGCCATCAACCAGATCGCCGAAGGCATCGCCAAAGCCATGCAGGCGTAAGACGCCTGTTTTAGGGGCAACCGCAGATCAAAACGCTTCCGACCCTAATCGTTGCTGCCTCAGCGTAAGACGTCTGTCTTAGAGTGCAACTGCAGGCCAGAGGGCTCGGAAAACCAGATTTCTGCTCCCAGGCGTAAGACGCCTGTCTTAGAGGCAACCGCAGATCAAAACGCTTCCGACCCTAATCGTTGCTGTCTTCAGCGTAAGACGCCTGTTTTAAGGGCAATCGAAAGCCAGCACAGCCATCCCCATCCTGAAAACGCCCCGTTCCGGCAAACCGGTACGGGGCATATCGTATCAGGCCCTCTCCCGGTTCTCGCCGGGCGCCGCGCGGTATTCCGACGGCGTGCAGCCGAACCGTGCTTTGAAGAGCTTGCCGAAATATTGCAGCGAGTTGATACCCACCCTGTCGGCGATCTCGGCGATCTTCAGTTCGGGACACTCGGCCAGCATCCGCGCGGCTTCGCGCAGGCGGATGCCCTGGATCAGCTCGGTGGGAGTCTGTCCGAAGACGCCTTTGATCTTGGCGAACAGCGCCGTGCGGCTCAGGGCCAGTTCTCGGCTCAGCATCCCGACACCCAGCGACTCGCTGTCGAGGTGGTCGCCGATCAGCGCCAGCGTCTTGCGCACGAAAGCCTCGTCCATCGGATTACCCGAAAGGATTTCCGGAACGGGTTCGGAGCTTCCCTCGAGGAACTTGCTCTGCAGCAACCGGCGGTTGCGCACCATGCCGTTGCACTTGGCCATCAGCACATCCGTGTCGAAGGGCTTCGAAACGTAATCGTCGGCGCCGCTCTCGAGTCCCGAGATGCGTTGTTCGGGCGACGAGAGCGCCGTGAGCAGAATCACGGGAATATGGCAGGTTTCGAAATCATGTTTGATCGCCGCACACAGCTCCGTCCCCGACATGCCGGGCATCAGCACGTCGCTCACGATCAGGTCAGGCTGTTCTTCACGCGCCAGCCGCAGTCCCTCCGCACCGTCCGGGGCCAGCGTCACGCGGTAGTGCTGCGAAAAGATGGTGCCGAACATGCTCCGCAGCTCGTCGTCGTCCTCGACGACCAGCAGGCGCGGCAGCTCCTCCGCCCCCGGAATCCGTTCGGGAGCGGGCAGATAGTCGGCCACGGGCGCCGGACGGGCATATTCCTGCTTCTCGACCACCTCGACGTTGGAATTGCCGCTGAAGTCGGGATTCAGCAGGAGCGTCACCGTAAAGGTCGAGCCCACCCCCACCTCGCTCTCGACGCCGATCCCTCCGCCGTGCAGTTCGACGATGCCTTTCGAAAGGGCCAGCCCGATACCGACCCCGGCGTCCTGCGTGTCGGCATCGTTGTGGTAAAAGCGCTCGAAAATCGTCGCAAAGAATTTTTCCTCGATACCGTGGCCCGTATCGGCCACCTTCACCACGGCCTGCACGTCGTCCGCCGAGAGCGTCACCGTGATCCGGCCGCCCCGGTCGGTATGTTTGAACGCATTGCTAATCAGATTATAGAAGACTTTCTGCAACTGCATGGGGTCGAACGGCAGCTCCAACCGCTCCGTTCCGGGTTCGTAGCGCAGTTCCACCTCGCGGATGCGACCGTACTCCTCGAACGTTCCGCACACCTCGGCCAAGTAGGCCACCAGATCCAGCCGGCTCACTTTCAAAGACATATATCCCTGTTCCTGCTTGCGGAAGTCGATCAGTTCGTTGACCAGATCGCGCAGCCGCAGGGCGTTGCGGCGGACGCTCATCAGATAACCTTTCAACACGCCGGGCAACTCCTGGCGCGCCAGCAGGTCCAGTTGTCCCTGGATCAGCGTCAGCGGCGTGCGGAACTCGTGCGAAATGTTGGTGAAGAAGACCAGTTTCCACTGCGTGATGCGCTCCTGCTGCTCGCGGGCCATCCGTTCCATGGCCAACGACTGCTCCAGCTGCTTTTTCGTATAGTAATAGCGGACGACCCACGCCGTAATCAGCATAATCAGCAGCACGTAGAGGATGTAGGCGAAGATACTGGCATAGAACGGCGGGTAGACCCGGATGTCGAGTCCTATGTGCCCGCCGCCGTCGAGCAGGCGGGTCGGACGGCTCTGCACGGCCAGCCGGTAACGCCCCGGCGGGAGGTTCATATAGCGGATGTTGTTCCCCGGCAGCGGACGCCACGCCTCGTCGTAGCCGATGAGCTTGTACTGGTAGTCGCCGAGGTTGAAATCCACGGCGTTGTCGGTCCCGAAAGCAATGTCCACGATGCTGTATCTATGCCCCAGCGAAATCGACTTCGTGTAGGGCATCGCCTCGTCCAGAATACCGGTCCGGTCGCCGGCCCGCACGGGATGCTCGTTCACCGCAAGCGACGCAAAGAAGAGCTGGGGCGCACGTCCGGCACGAATCAACTCCTGCCCCGTGAACGACACGATGCCGTCGACGCCGCCCGCCAGCATCTCGTCCCCCTCGCCGCGCCACAGACAGCCGTTCTCGAGCGACAGCAGCGGAAATCCGTTGCGGATGTTGAAATTTTCGCTGCGGAGGCTGTCCGCATCGACCAGCGACATCCCGGCGTTGGTCCCGAAGACCATCAGCCCCGAGGGAGTCTGCGAAATGGCGCTCACGTAGTCGCTCGCAATGCCGCAGGCCGCCCGGTCGTAGGCCACGAACTCCTTCCGGTCGCGGTCGAACAGCAGCGCCCCGCCGCGGGTCGTCCCGACCCATGCCCGTCCGCGGTCGTCGCGGAACAGCGAGGTCACCATGTCCTGCTGCACCACGCGGTTGAAATAGAGCTGGTAAACGCCCGCTTCGTCGCGGCGGTAAACCCGGAAATTCACCTGCCCCGTCACCACGTAGAGCCATCCGTCGCCGCCGCTCAGCACGTTGAACACCCGCGGCTGGTTCAGGATGCGCTCCGCACGGCGGGTCCGCATGTCGATCCGGTAAACCCCGGCATAGGTCCCGGCGTAGATCGCATCGCCCTCGCGCGAAAGACTGTGGACGATCTCGATATTTTCCAGTCCGCCGCCCTGGTCGGTGATTTTCAGGCGTTCGAAACGCCCCGATGGAATGTCGTAGACGCAGACGCCGCCCATGAACATTCCCAACCACAACTGGTCGCGTTCGGCATCATAGCGGATGCTTTTGACGTTGTTGCTCGGAATGCCGCTGTTGCCCATGTTGAAGAAGCGGCCCCGGCGGCGCGTGCGGTCGTAGAAATAGAGCCCCTTGTCCGAGGTTCCGGCCCAGACGTCGCCGCGGCGGTCGAGCGTCACGTCGGCGACGATGGTCCATGTCGTGTCCTCGCCTTCGATCGGAACCACGCGGAACAGCGCCTCGTGGGGATGGAAATAGGAGATTCCCGTATAGAACGACCCGAACCAGATCGCACCCCGGCGGTCGCGCATGATGCACTCCACCGTCAGGTTGCGCATGCCGTAAAGCGGATTGTCCGAACGTCCGAAATGGTAGAAGCTGTCCGACGCGGGGTCGTAACAGTCCAGTCCGAACATCATGCCGATCCACATCCGGCCCTCGTTGTCCTCGCAGATGCAGCGCACGTAGTTGTCGGCCAGCCCCTCGGGATGGCGCGAATCGTGGACGAAGCGCCGCACGCCGCCCCCGGCGTCGAGACGGTAAAGCCCCTCGCTGCGGGTGCAGACCCACAAATCGCCGCGGCTGTCCTCGAACAGGCTGCTGATCTTCGAGGCCGTCGGCAGGATGCACTCCGCCGTGCCGCGCTCATCCAGGCGGTAGAGCCCCGAATGGAGCGTCCCGACATAGAGCACGCCTCCGGCCGTGCAGGCCAGCGCCGAGACCTCGCTCATCGGAGGCAGCAACAACTGGCTGCATTTCCCGTCGGGCGAGGCGATCATGATGCGGTCCCCGGCGGCGGCATAAACCCGGCCCCCGCGGACCGTTGCGGCCGAGATCGAACGGCTGTCGAGCAAAGAATCGGTGAAAAGCGGCCGGAAGGTCTCCCGCCGCAGGTCGTATTCGACGATATTGCGAAGCTGGTAAAAATAGATCAGGCCGTTCTGCTCGCCGTAAATGCCTTTGACGTTCATCGGGCGGAACAGTTCCGCAGCGCCCTCCGACATCAGCGGCTCCTCGGTCTGCAGCCCGCGGTAGCGGACCACGCCGCCGACGCCCGCAGCCCAGATCGTGCCGTTTTCATCCTGGTAAAGGGTGGTTACGTTGGTCTGGTTGAAACCTTCACTGATGCCTAAGTGTTTAAATACCATTTGAGCCGGCGGTGCGGCAGCAATCGCCGGGGGGGGGAAATTCCAGCTCAGAAACAGCAAAAGGAGGATCAATCTACACATACTCGGTTTCTCTATCCATCCGACAAGATACGAAATTTCGGGAAATTTTCGAAATCGGAATCGAAAAAAAGCCGCCCGGGGTTACCGGGCGGCGAATCGTTGCCGGAGCGAACGCACAGAGCGCATTTCCCGGCGCAAGTCTTATTCGTACTGCTCTTTCAGTTCGTCGTACCAGCGCTGCATGACGAAATAGGCTTTCTTTTTGCCGCCCTGGTCCGAGACGAGGCCCTTGCGGTTGAAATCGTCCTGAATGCCGACCATCTGACGGCGCGGAGAACGGAAATCCTTCAAAACCCACGGCGTGGTCCCGGCCAGCCCGGGCATCCGTTTGAACATGTTGACGCTGCGCTCGTAGAGATCTTCCATGTACTCCTCGGTGAACCGCTCCGTGCGCCCGCCGTGACGGCCGTAAACCGCCCCGCCGCCGAACTCCGAGATGAAAACCGGCTTTTCGAGGTCGAAAGTCCAGTTCACCCGGTCGCACTTCTCCGACTCGCCGTCGTACCAGCCGACATACTGGTTGAAACTGATGAGGTCCACCAGATCGGCCAGATCGTCCTTCACCGTCAGCAGGTCGGGTTTCAGGCGGGTCTTCTCCATGGCGGCGCTCACCAGCCGGGTGTCGTCCATGCTGCGGGCCTTGGCGATGAGCGACCGCAGGAATTTCAGGCGCGCCTCGCCGTGCGGGGTTTCGTTGGCCACGGACCAGATCACCACATTGGCACGGTTCTTATCGCGCGTAATCATGTCCGCCAGCTGCGCCTCGGCATTGGCATAGGTCGCGGGATTTTCCCACTGGATCGTCCAGTAGACCGGGATTTCCGACCACACCATCAGTCCCATCTCCTCGGCCGCACGGACCATCGCCTCGTTGTGGGGATAGTGCGCCAACCGCACGAAATTACAGCCCATCTCCTTGGCCCATCCCAGCAGGATGCGGGCCTGTTCCCCGGAAAAGGCGCGGCCGCTCATGCCGTAGGGCGCCTCCTCGTGGATCGACACGCCGCGGCAGAACACCTCTTTGCCGTTGAGCAGGATCTTCGTGCCCCGGGTCTCGATCGTGCGGAAGCCGATGCGGTCATTCACCGAGTCGGTCTCGGCGACGATCTTCACGGCATAGAGTTTCGGATTCCCGGGCGACCAATAGACCGGTTTGGCTTTCACCTCGAACGCGGCATAGCCATTGGCGTCGGTCGTGACCCGTTTCGAAATTTTCAGTTCGGGAATCTCCACCGTCACCGTCTGCTCGGCCTCGGCGCCGTCGAGCTGCACCCAGCCGGCGATCACCTGCGGCTCGCCTTTCTTCAGCTGCACCGAGTAGTCGCGGATGAAGGTCAGCGGCGTCTCGACAATCACGACGCTGCGCGTCAGCCCGCCGTAGTTCCACCAGTCGGAATTGAGCGTCGGGACGCCCTCGGCCAGCCGTTTGTTGTCGACCTTCACCACCAGCGAGTTCTGCCCCTCGCGCACCTTGCCGGTGATCTCGAAGTTGAAGGGCGTGTAGCCGCCGACGTGTTTGCCGATCTTGCGGCCGTTCAGCCCCACGATCGTCTCGTAGTTCGCCGCCCCGAAGTAGAGGAACGTGCGGCGGTCCGTGCGGGGCTTGTAATCGAACAGGTTGCGGTACCAGACCGTACCCTCGTAATAGTAGAGCTGGGGACGCTGGGTGTTCCAGTCGCCCGGCACCAGCAGCGTGCGGTCGGTGTTGAAATTGTACTCGAAAAGCTTGGTGCGGTCCTTGTCGAAATCGTCGTCGGCGAAGTAGGACATATTGTCCTTCAACGGTTTGCGGCGATAGTCGTAATAACCGTTCTCGTAAGGATCGACGATCGTCTTCCAGAGCCCGTCGAGCGACACGGTCTCCCGGTCGGCGACGTTGACGATCTGCGGTGCGGGAGCATCCTCCCCCGCCGCCGCGGGCAGCGCCGCACAGCATCCTGCCAGCGCTAATATCAACATGGTATTCTTCATATAAGTCTTATTAGATCAGTTCGAATTTCACTTTCTGGCCGTTCACATGCAGGTAGAACGCGCCGTTCTCCAAGAGCCGCTTTCCCGTGTGGTCAGGGAACGACAGGTCACGCACGGGGTCGATCTCGAAACGGAACACACGGCTTTCGCCCGCCGGAATGAACTGTTTCTCGAAATGTTTCAATTCACGCACCGGGCGCGATATCGAGGCCGTCGGGTCCGAGAGGAACCACATCACGGTCTCCTTGCCGTCCATCGCACCGCCGTTCGTCACCTCGACCTCGGCCGTCAGCCGTTCGCCGCGGCGCAGGGTTTCGCGGTCGAGCCGCAGCGGCCCGTATTCGAAGGTCGTATAGCTCAGCCCGTAGCCGAACGGATACATCGGCTCGTGCTGCAGGTTTTGGTAACGCCCCGACTTGGGACGCGCCGCCTGCCGCTGGTTGTAGTAGACGGGCTGCTGCTCGGCGCAGACCGGGAACGTGATGGCCAGACGCCCCGAGGGATTGACCTTGCCCGAAAGCAGCTGCGCAACGGCGCTGCCGCCCTCGGTTCCGGGCTGCCAGATCTCGACCAGCGCATCGGCTGCGGGCTCGACGCCGCGCACGTCCACGGGCCGCCCCGACGAAAGCAGCACCACGACGGGCCGCCCCGTGCGGGCCATTTCGCGCACGAACTCCTCCTGAATCGCCGGCAGCGCAAGGCTGGCCCGCGAAGCGTTCTCACCGCTCCAGTTGCGTTTCTCGCCCATGCAGAGCACCACGAGGTCGGCACCGCGTGCCGCGGCTGCGGCACGGGCGAACTCCGAACGGTCGCCGCCGTCGAAATCGCACCCTTTCACATAGTCGATCCGGGCCTTTCCGGCAAACTCGGCCTTCACGCCCTCGAGGATCGTCACCACATCGTCAGCCTCGCCCTGGCCCCACCACGACCCCATCAGGTCCGCGCGGTTGTCGGCCATCGGTCCCATCAGCGCAATGCGCCGCACGTCTCCGGCGACGGGCAGCGTCCTGCCGCGGTTCTTCAACAGCACCATGCTCTCGGCCGCCAGTTCCCGCGCCGCGGCACGCGCTTCGGTCGACAGGTAACGCTGTTCGTCGGGCAGCTCCTCGATATAGGGATTTTCGAACAGCCCGAGGCGGAATTTCACACGCAGGATACGCCGCACGGCTTCGTCCAGCACCTTTTCCGGCACCCGTCCGCTTTCGACCAGGGCTTCCAGATTCTCCCGGTAGACATCGTCCACCATGTCCATGTCCAGCCCTGCCGTGATCGCCTTGGCCGCAGCCTCGGCCCGGTCGGCGGCCACGCCCTGCGCAACAAGCTGCTTCACGGCGTCCCAGTCCGAGACCACCAGCCCGTCGAAGCCCCACATGCCGCGCAGGATGTCGGTCATCGTATAGCGGTTGGCCGACGCCGGTATGCCCGAAATGTCGTTGAAGGCGCTCATCACCGTCGCGGCGCCGGCCTTCACCCCCATTTCGAACGGCGGAAGCGCCGTATCCCACAACGTTTGCGGGGAGATCTCGGTGTAGTGGTAATCGCGGCCGCCGTCGGAATAGGCGTAGCCCACGAAATGTTTCAGACAGGCGGCGATCGCACCGTCCGCCGTCAGGTCGTCGCCCTGATAGCCCTTCACCGCGGCGGCACCCATCATTCCGTTCAGGTAGGGGTCCTCGCCGTAACCTTCGGACACGCGGCCCCAGCGGGCGTCGCGCGCCACATCGACCATCGGCGAGAAGGTCCAGTGCACGCCCGACAGCCGCGACTCGCGCGCCGCGACGCGGCACGACTCCCCGACCAGCGCCTCGTTCCACGAGCAGGCCTGCCCCAGCGGAATGGGGAAGATCGTGCGGTAGCCGTGAATCACGTCGAAGCCGCACAGGATCGGAATCCCGAGCCGCGACTCCTCGACGGCCTTGCGCTGAATCCGGTTGTAATACGCCGGACTGGTACTGCGGTAGAGCAGCGAGCCGATCATCGGGCTCACGGCCTTCGTCTCGCTCTCGACGTTGTTGACGTTCATGTTCTTTCCATAGGTCCACTGAGTGACCTGCATCACCTTCTCTTCGAGCGTCATGCGTCCCAACAGGTCCTCCACGCGGTCTTCGACTGCCGCCGCGGGGTCCTTGTAGACCTCCCGGTCGGAACATCCCGCCAGACCCGCCGCCGCCACGAGCAGCCACAGGGCGATTGCTTTTCTGTTCATCGTAACTAATGTGCCTTTTTTTGTTGAGTCATAAAACGGCCTCCGCCCGTCACAGGACGGAGGCCGCAGGGTATGTCTGCGTTCCCGGTTATTCGAGGAACTCGATATCGTCGTAATAAACGGTCCGGTTGTTGGTTTCGGCGTCGAAACCGCTCATCCCGCCGGCGGTCATGTTCACCAGAGGCCGGAACTGAACCTGGTTGAACTCGCTGCAATTGCTGAACCCGTATCCGCAGCCCTCCAGATCATACACAAATTCGTTCCAATCGTCGGTTTTGACGAGCTTCTTCCACTCCGCCGCCGAAGCGTTGTTGTTCGCAAACGCCTGCCCGTTGATCTTGCAGGGCATCTTATTGGGCTGTCCCGAACCGCCTTCCGGAGTTTTCGGAATGAGCATACGCGGATAATACTCGTTTTTGCCCAGATAAATCCGAATCCGGATCGCCTTGTATTTCACGCGCTCGGCCCCGGAGAGCTTCTTATCGAGATAAACATCGAAAAAGGCCGATGTACCCGTCGTCGTCGCCGACATGTCCACCTTCAGCACCTTACCGCTCGGATTGGCAGTTGTCGGATAGGGATTGTTGACAATCGACAACGAACCCTTGTTACCCTCCTTGATGTAGTCCGATGCAAGCGACGACAGGGTCTCGAAATTCTCGAACATATAGCCGGCACCCGCTTCGCTCACCTCGACGGTCCACGAGGCGGTCTTCTCCTCGCCCTTGGCGTTGACACCCTTATAGGTCACCGTATAGGTTCCGGCGGCATCGAACGCATGCCTGAACTCCGCGGTCGCCGACACCGCGTCGCCGCCGACCTTCCATTCGTGCACGAGGCCCGTTCCGCCGCCCTTCACCGTCGCCGTGATGACCACCTCGTCACCCGCGGCACTCCGGAGCGTCGAACCGTCGGCCTTCGAAAACTCGATCTCCAACGGTTTCTCCTCGACCCCGACCGTCCACGACGAAGTTTTTTCCTCGCCCTTGCCGTTGACGCCCTTGTAAGAGACCGTAAAGGTTCCTACCTCGTCGAACTTCCGTTTGAACTCCGCAGTCGTAGACACCACGTCGCTGCCGACCTTCCATTCGTGCACGAGGCCCGTTCCGCCGTTCTTCACCGTCGCCGTGATGGCCACCTCGCTGCCCTGCACGCAGGGGATCGCGGCATCGGTCACCGAGAATTCGATCTCCAGCGGCAGTTCGTCGACCGTTACGGTCCACGTGCGGTTCACCGACACCTCGTCGGCATTCACGCCGCGGTAGGTCACCGTATAGGAACCCATCTTGTCGAAGGTGTATTTGAACTCCGTGGTCGTCGAAACCACCTCGTCATCGACTTTCCATTCGTGCACGACCTCCTTGTCGCCGGCCACGACCGTCGCCGAGATGAGCACCTCCTCGCCCGGCAGGCAGGAGACGGTCTCCTCCTCGTTCGAGAACTCGATCCCGAGGGGCGATCCCTCGACCGTCACCGAATAGTCCTTCTCGACCTTTCCGACCGTGTTCGAGGCCTCGAAATGCACGTCATAGGTGCCTTTGGCCCGGAACACATAGGTCATCGAAGCCGTCGCGGCCATCAGTTTCCCGTCGACGAACCAACTGCAACTGAGCGGCCCGGGGCTTTCGATCACCGCCTCGAAACGCACGGCGTCGTCGACATAGGCCGACACGGCCGATTCCGTGACGGGAAAGGTCACCTGCGGCATGACGGCCGGCTGTTCGTCCGTCGTGTCGTCGCCGCCGCATCCCCACAGCGCAGCCAGTCCCATCAGCAGGACCGCCTGCATCCAAATTATCTTTTTCATCGTCATTCGTATTTCAGTTTACTCCAAAAACTCGATATCGTCGATATACACCGTGCGGGTGTTGGTTTCGGTCACGGCTCCCGAAGCGATATTATTGCCGTTCTCCTGCAGCATCGGGCGGAACGTCAGGTTCTTCGTCGCGTCGAGATTCGAATCGAACTTGTACTCCAATACCTCCCACTCGTCCTTGAACTGCGGCTTGGTCACGGAAGCATACTTGGTTCCGGCATACTCGACACGGGGATAGTACTTGTTCTTGCCCAGGTAGATCTTGAACCGGACGCCCGTGTACTTCGTCACGTCGATCTTGTCGACCGGAATCTCTTTCAGCTTCAGGTCGAAATAACCGGACGTTCCGCCCGTACCGGTAACATTGTCGCGAAGCACCTTCAGACTCGTGTTGATCCCTTCGGGTTTGGGATTGTCCGCCAGTTCGATACCCGGGGTATTCTGTTTCAGGGTCCACCATTTAGGCAGCTCGGTGTAATCCTCGAAATGCTCGAAGAGCGCGCCCGACGGTATGATCGTCACGGTCCACGTGCGGTCCACGGTCTCCTGCTTGGAGTTCACGCCGTGGTAGGCGATCGTGTAGGGGCCCGCGCCGTCGAAAGCGCGGCTGAACACGGCGTCGGTCGAGACCGTCACGCCGTCTACCTTCCATTCGTGCTGCACGCCCGTACCGCCGTATTTCACCGTGGCGATGATCTCCACGACGGCGCCGTCCTTGCAGGGGATCGTCGCGTCCTCGTTCGAGAAACTGATCTCCAGCGGACGCTCCGTGGCCTGCACTTCGAAACTCTTCCGGAAGGTCCCGGCGGCGTTCGTACCTGCATAGGCCACGGTGTAGACCTTGGCTTCGGGCAGGTCGAAGGTGTCGAAATAGGCTTTGTCCGACTTCACCTCGCCGTCCACCTTCCATTCGTGGACGACATCCGATCCGGCGTCGACGATGGCCATCACCTTCAGGATGTCCAACTGACGGCGCACGATGCGCGTCGAGTCGCCCACCGAAAGGTGCATCTCCAGCACGTCGGCGACCTTCACGGCATAGCTTCTCTCCACTTTCCCGGCGCCGTTGCGGGCCTCGAAGCGCACTTCGTAGTCGCCCGGGGCGCTGAAGGTATAGGTCATTCCGGGAGTCGAGGCTTCGAGCGTCCCGTCGACATACCATCCGCAGGTGAGTTTGTCGCCGCTCTCGATATCGGCCCGGAACTCCACCGGATCGCCGACGACAGCCGTCAGCGAGGTCTCCTGCACCGGGAACGTTACCTGCGGCGCAGTGTGCCGCAACGGGGTCACATCCTCCTCGCAGCCCCACAGCGCCACGATCCCCAGCAGCAGAATTATTTTTGATTTCAACAGGGTTTTCATAATCGGTCGGTTTTATTGCGCATCGTAAAAGCGGGTCAGCTGATAGACATTGCCGTTCAGCTCCTCCATGTTGTCCAGCAGGGGCGAATAGTATTGGAAATCCCAGGTCACCATGCCCTTGTTCGAGTCGCGGTTCGAGGGATCGGTGTTCAGGTTCTCGGGATCGTTGTCCTGATAGGTGAACCAGTGCCAGCCCACGCAAACCTTGCTTTCGATGAGTTTAAGCGCGAAATTCTGGTAGAAATAGCCGCGCTCGGCCTGCGTGCGGACGTTCCATCCGGCCCCGGTGGTGTTCGGCAGCTCCGAATCCTCGCCCTTGGTGTAGAACTCCGTCACGAAGAACGGCTTCCCGGACCACGCGCCCCAGTTCTGCACGGCCTGTGCATCGGGCTCCCATTTCTGGTAATGGTTGATCGAGAGAATGTCCATGTACTTGCCGGCGGTCTTGAACATCTCGTCGTTCACCAGTTCGTAGTTCCACTGGTTGAAGCGGCAGCCCAGATAGAGGTGGTTGGGATCGTACTTTTTGATCGCCTTGGTCACCTTCTCCAGATAGACCTCCAGACAGTAGGCGATGAAGGCGCGGCGGTCGGCCGCCGTAGCCTCGGAGAGTTTCGCCCCGACCTTGCCCTTGCGCTGGTCGAGCCACTCCTGGGCCTTCTGGTGGTTGATGTGCGTAGCGGGCCACTTCTCCAGACAGCGGTCCAGCGCATAGTCCTTCCACGGAATCTCGTTGTCGGTGAAATAACCGATGCAGTAGGGATCGTCCTTGTAGGCGGAAATTGTCTTGATCTCGCTCTCGACATACTCGTCGAACTTGGGATGGAACACCATCGCAAAGTCGTTGGGATAACCCTCCCAGCCCGACCAGCTCGCGTCGGCCTCCTCGCCCGAGGATTTGATGTAGCTGTTGAGCTTGCCCATCGGGCTGACGATCACGGTGTAGGGCATCGGCTCGGTGAGTTTGCGCACGGTCGACACATTCGACCACGCTCCCAGGCCGTTGAACCCGCGGGCCTTGAGCATCGAGGTCTCCTGGCGGGCCCACTCCGAGGTCGAGCCGAACTTCTCCAGCAGTTTGGCCTGCTGGCGGTCCGAACCGCCGGCGCTGAACACGGCCACGCCCTTGCAGATGTAGAGGTTGCCTTCGGGAGTTATCATCCACCAGCGTCCGCCGATCTGCTGCGTGCGGAAAAAGCCGGTCGCCTGCAGCGAAGAGACCTTCCAGCCGCCGTATTTGTCGGTAGCGGGGTCTTCGCCGGGCGTGAAGCCGTGGATGCGGTCGACCGTGTAGGCGAGGTAGTCGCCCCACGCCGAGGTCTTGTTCTTGCGGGCGCGCACCTGATGCGGCGGCTCCACGTCCGAGGGCGTATCGCCGCCGGAGGGATAAACTTCGGGCAGCGCATAGGTCTTGTCTTCCGCGCAACCGGCGGCCAGAAGCGCGGCGGCTGCGATCAAAAGCAGGTATTTCAGCGATTTATTCATGGCTATTTGGTCGTTTTTCGGTTTTCTTCAGCCTTCTCCGCATCCAGATGGCGGATCAGCCGGAAGGTGCAGTCGTTCAACTGCTTCATCTCGTCTAACAGTACGGTGTAGGGCTCGAAGTTCCAGGCCACGACGCCCTTGTTCGAATCGCGGTTCGAGGGGTCGGTCTTCAAATTCTGGGGATCGTTGTCCATGTAGGTGAACCAGTGCCAGCCCACACAGTTGCCGCTGCGCAGCAGCTCCGTCACGAAATTCTGGTAGAACCAGCCGCGGTCGGCCTGCGTCCGCACGTTCCATCCGGCTCCGGTGTTGTTCGGCAGCCCCGAATCCTCACCCTTGGTATAAAACTCGGTGATGATGAACGGCTTGCCCGACCACTTCTCCCAATCGGCCATCCACGCGGCGTTGGGTTCCCACAGCCGGTAGTGGTTGATCGAAATCACATCCATATACTTGCCGGCCACGGCGAAAATCTCCGGACTGGCCATCTCCTGACGGTGCTGGTTGAAGCGGCAGCCCAGGTAGAGGTGGTTGGAATCGTACCTGCGGAGCGCTTCGGTGACCTTGCGCATGTAGGTGTCGAAATAGAAGGTCTGGAACGCCTTGCGGTCGGCATCGGTGATCTCCGCCGCCGGAGCGTCCTTCACGCCCTTGCGCTCGTCGTACCACTTGCGGACGGCGATGTAGGCATCCTCGTCGTGCGCCAGCAGCGTCAGGTGGCGGTCCAGCGCATCGTTGACCCACGGCAGCTCGTTGTCGGTGAAATAACCCAGCAGGTACTTGTCGTCGCGGTATTTGGCGATGGGCGCGACAGCCCGGTCGATCACCGCGTCGAACCCGGGGTCGAAGACCATCGCCAGGTCGAAGCGGTAACCCTGCCATCCGGCCTGCTTGTACTTGCCGCCGAAGTGCCTGCGGTGCTGCCCGTGGTACATGCCCATCGGATTTACGATCACGGTGTAGGGCATCGGGCGCTCCGACTCGCGGACCGTGTTCACGTCCGACCAGGCTCCCAGCCCGTTGAACCCGTAGCGGCGCAGCATCTCCTGCTGGTCGGCGGCCCATGCGGCGCGCGTCCCGAACTTCTCTTCGAGGGCCTTTTTCTGGCGGTCCGAACCGCCCGTCGTGAAGACGGCCACGGCCTTGTGGATAAAGGGCCATCCCTCGGGGTCGATCAGCCACCATCGGTCGCCGATCTTCTGCGTGCGGAAGAATCCGGTAGCCTCCTGACGGTCGACCATCCAGCCGCCGTAGACGCTCTGTTCGGGATCGCTTTTCCGGCAGTTGAAACCCGGAAGGCGATCGACGGTCTTCGCCTCGTAGCTCTTCCATTCGGGTTTCTGCGCATTCTCCCGGGCCTCGACCCGCCGGTACTCCGGGGACTTGGCCGCGAGACTTCCGGCGGCCAAGACGGCGGCCGCCAGGAGCGTCAGTCTGTTCATGAGTCGTTTCATACGGCTATTCGTAGTTACCGGGGTTCTCGTCCTGCCACTCGTTCACGCCGTCGCGCACGCGGTTGCGGAACGTCAGCGTATCGGTAGCGTGATAGGTCAGTCCCTCCTTCACGTATTTGTACTTCAGGTAAATCCTGCGGTTTTGCAGCAGCTTCGCGCGGTTGAACGAGCAGTCGCCGTCGGCCTCGACCACATAGTCGGCGCCGTCCGCGGCGCTCACCGTGATCGCCCCGCCCTCGCCCTGCGTCAGCGTAAGCTGGGCCTTCGAGCCGTTCAGTTCGCCGCCCACGGCGTTGGCCGTCAGGGAGAACGGCGCCACGGTGGTCAGCGTCCAGACGCGCGTCTCGGGCTGCGGGACGGTCGTATAGTAAGCGATGCGGTTGACCTCCGCGCCCGAAGCGTCCGTCACGATGGTCTCGCCGCCGTGCCAGTAGTTGCCGAAGAGCATGTTCTCGTACCGCACGCCGACTACCGAGGTGGCTTTGTCGGCCATCAGGTCGGTGCCGTTGCCGTCGGTCAGGCGCAGGGGGATCACATATTTGGGCAGCGTGCGCGAAGCGTCGGCGAGGAATTTCGCGGAGTCGATTTTGATGACGATCTGCCCCAGGTGCGAACCCTGGCGGATCGTCACGCGGCCGTCGGTGCCACCCTCGGGCAGCAGCTTATACTCCTCGGCCGGCAGCGCCTCGAGCGAGCTGAGCGATTTGGTGAGATTCTGGATATAGGAGAAGACATGGGTCTTCATCGCCTGCAGCGTCGCGTCGCTGACCAGCGAATAGTCGATCTCGAAGCTGATCGGACGGTCCACGGAGTTCTCGATCGTGCCGCCCAGCGCCACGCCCGTGGAGAACCTCATGCCCTCGCCCACGATGACCGAGCGGACGTCGGTCTGGTTGGCGAACCCCACGGCCTGCGTGTCGTTGTCCTTCACATAGTCGTCGTAACACGATGTCAGCGTGACGGTCGCAGCCAATATGAACAGGTATTTTTTCATGGTTTTACAGATTTTCCGGGTTATGATTTACTGCCAGTTCTCCCAGCCTTCGTTCTGCACGAGGCCCTTGACGTTGAGCATCTCCTTGTAGGGGATCGGGAGGTAAGCCGATGTGAACGAGCGCTTTTCGACCACGTGGTTGAAATTATACTCGAAGTCGCCGTTCAGCTGGCGCGTAACCTGCACGCCGTGCACCTCGCGGTTCAGCTCGCCGAGCGTCGTCGTCCAGCGGCGCAGGTCGAAGAACCACGTGCCTTCGAAACAGGTCTCGATGCGGCGCTCGTTGCGCAGGAACTTGTCGAAAGCCTCCTTGCCGGCCAGCGACACCTGCTCCAGATAGGGATCGGTTTTGATACCCTCGGCGCCGTCGTAGGTCGTGCGGCTGCGCAGGTAGGCGATGGCCTCGCGGGCCGTCAGGCCGTCGATCGGGGCGTTGGGGCCGCCGACCTGGTTGGCCGCCTCGGCGAAAGCCAGCACCATGTGGGCCCAGCGGATAAAGAACTTCGAGTGCGGCATCTTGTTGACCGAGGTCTCGGACCAGTTGAGGCCCATGTAGACGAACTTTTTGATGTGGTAGTTCGTCAGCGAGTTCTTCGAGCTGGTACCGGCCGCATCCTTGCCGCCGTTGGACCAGTTCTCGAAATTGTAGGTCTTGCCCGTCTGTCCCGTAACCACCGAACGGCCGTTGTAGAAGATCACGCTGTAAAAACGCGGGTCGCGGTTGAGGTAGGGATTCGCGGGATCGTAGGCATATTCGGGCGACTCGCCGATCGGATAACCGTCGGCCATGCCGAAAGCATCGACCAACTCCTGCGTGGCGCCCATCGCACCGTTGCCCTGAAAACCGCCCGGATAGAAGGCGCGTTCCATGTCGTCGTTCGACGACTTGTAGCGCGAACCGTAGACGATCTCGGGGTTATTGGGGTCGCACCAGTCGACCTGCCGGCCGACGGAGAAACCGCCGGAAACGTTGTCCACCGTCATTTTGAAATCCATCACCTCCTTGGCATATTCGGCGGCCTTTTGCCAGCGTTCCACATCGCCGTCGGGATTGAAGCGCGGGCTGGCCCACGTGAGGCAGACCAGCGCCTTGATGGCCACGGTGCTGATGCCGTCGAGGCGGCCCCAGTTCTGGGCGCCCATCACCCGGCGGTCGTCGGCGTTCGGCACCAGGAAATCGCGGTGCGCGATCGGCAGGTACTTGTAGGCCGAATCGCAGTCGCGCAAGATCTGCGCCACGCACTCGTCGTAGGTGTTCCGCTCGAAGCGCAGGCCGCGCATCTCCTCGGGCGACATCTCCCAGACGCGCACGGGTTCGAGCAGAATGGGATACCCCAGCAGGCGGCCGTCCGTACCGCGTCCTCCGAACTTCTGCAGCAGGTCCCACTGGAACCACGCGCGCAGGGCGTAGGCTTCGCCCCAGAGGCGGTTGCGGAGCAGTTCGTCGAGGTGGTCGTCGAGCATGTAACGCATGTTCAGCCCGCGGTTGTCCTTGAGGAACATGTTGACGTTGTAGATGCCCTTGTAGTCGCGGTCCCAATAGGTCTCGAACGGGTCGTTCGTGGGGCTCGTGACGCCGACGGCGAAACGCCGCAGGACATCGGTCGTCGAGGTGCGCACGGCATTGTCCGTGGCGCAGTCGAGGTAGGCGCCCTCGTTGTCGTTGTAGTTCTGGGCCATGTAGTCGTAGCACTTGCCGATGAGGCCCTGCATCGTCGTCGGGTTGGTCAGGATGTAGTCCTCCGAGCGGATCGCACTGGGATAGGGATCGAGGAAATCGCTGCATGCCCCCGTCACGCCGGCTGCGGCCACGGCCAATATCTGAAATAAGATTCGTTTCATCGTCGTCTCAATTAGAAAGTTAACTTAATGCCTGCCACGAAGGTACGCATCAGCGGATAGTTCGTAAGTCCGGAGCTGAGGGCCTCGGGGTCGACATCTTTGATCTTCGAGATGGTGCAGAGGTTGTTGCCGCGGAGATAGACCCGCATGCGGCGGATCGAGGTGATCCCCAGCCGGTGCACGGGCAGTTCGTAACCCAGCTCGACGGTCTGGATTTTGAAAAATCCGCCGTCCTCCAGCCAGAAGGTCGAAGTCTTGTAGTTGTTGTTGACCTTGTTGTAGGTCAGGCGCGGGTGGTTGGGATTGCCGGCGTTGCGAAGCGTGTACTTCGAGTAGTTGCCGTCGCCCCAGCCGTTCCAGAAGTAGTCGTTCGTCAGCGCCAGGTCGTAGAAGGCCCGCCCCGTGCCCACCACCGTCAGGTCGAAATCGCGGTAGCGGAGGTTGACGTTCACACCGTAGATCATCTTGGGCGTCGAGTTGCCGATGACGCAGAAGTCGTTGTCGTCGATCTGGCCGTCGCCGTTCATGTCCTCGTATTTGAGATCACCCTTTTGCAGTTTGTCGTCGAAGAGCTGCGGCACGGCGAGCGTCTCCTCGTCGCTCTGGAACTGCCCGATGTAGCGCAGGCCCCAGATCGAGGAGGCCGAATAGCCGACCTTCGAACGATAGGCGTCCTTGTAATCGAGCTCGTCGGCGCGAAGCACCTTCGAAGCCTGGAACGCAGCCCAGCCGTTGACCGAATAGGAGAAGTCGCCGGCACGGTCGCGCCAGCCCAGCGCCAGCTCATAGCCCTGATAGCGGGTCTTCTCGTAGTTCATCCAGAGCGATCCCGACGAGATGCCGGCCAGCAGCGGCAGGACGTTCTTCATCTCGGTGACGGGACCGTCGGAAAGCGTGTTGTAGTAGTTGAGTTCGAAACTCAGCCGGCGGCGGAGGGCAAGACCCTCGATACCGACCGTGAACTCGCGGCGCTTCTCGAAACGCAGGTTGGGATTGCCCAACATCTGCGCGTAGAGCCGGTCGACGGCGTTGCTCGTGGTGCTTCCGAACCACTGGTTGTTCGTATGGGGGCCGAACTTCTGTCCGTCGCTGTCCCACTTGTAGTTGTCGACGTCGCGGTTGGCCGACATCGAACCGTCGTAGTAGAGGATGCCGCCCTCGGCGCGCAGCTTCAGGAAGTCGATGCCGCGGAGGTTCTTCATGAAATTCTCCTCGGAGACGATCCAGCCCAGACCCACCGACGGCGATGCCGACCAGCGGTTGTTGAGCAGCGCATAGGTTCCCTGATAGCTGCAGGCCGCCTGCACGAGGTAACGGCCGTCGTAGGCATAGCGGGCGCCGAAGCCGAAGGTCATCTCGCGGCGGTGCTCGGTGATGAACTTCTGCGAACGCTTGGTAATCATATAAGAGGCCGATGCAGCGACGGCGTGGCGACCGAAGGTGCGGTCATAAGCGAATTTCTGCACGAAATAGAAGCGGTTGGAGAAGTAGTCGAGCAGTTTGGTCTTGTTGGCCATGGCCTTCACGCTGTGGCTGCTGCTCTGCTCGGGGATCATCGCATCGTAACCGTTCTCGTCGATACCCTTGTTCAGGATGTAGGCCGCATAGTCCTCGGCCGTACCCAGACGCACGAGGTTCGTGGCGTCGTAGGCACCGTAGGTCATCGACGTGAGGCCCGGGGTGAGGAACGAGAAATCGACATCCACACCCACGTTGATAAGCCCCTTGCGGATGGTCTCGGTATAGGCGCCGTTCTCGAGGATATTGGCCACGGGATTCTGCTTGTAGAGCGACGAAACGGCGTACCACGGCGACTCGAGCGAAGGATCGTTGTTGGCGTAAATCGGGAACGAGATGCCCGGCGTGGTGTTGATGTCGCTGATGATGTCGGGGAACTCGGTCACGCCGAGCGTGGTGTTCGACGAGGCGTCCTCGCTCGAGTAGTTCGAGCTGTAACCGTAGTTGGACGACTTGCGGATGCCCATGGTCGAAACCAGGCCGAAGCGCGCCCGGATGTAACGGTGCAGTTTGATGTCGAGGTTGGCGTTGATGTTCACGCGGTTGTAGTTCGCCGCGGGACCGATCTTGTAGATGTCGTCCTCGCCGGCATACCCCAGGAAGGCGAAGTAGCGCACCAGGTCGTTGCCGCCTCCCGAGGAGACGTTGGCTTTGGTATAGTACATCGTGTTTTTGAGCATCATGTCGCGGAAATCGACGCTCGGGTTCCACTTGTCGTAGGGATCGTTCTTGGCATAGGCCGCCACGTCGTCGCGCGAATAGAGCATGTCGAGGCCGCTGTTGTTGCGGGCGATGTTGTTCAGGCGGGCATAATCGGCGCCGCTGACATACTCGGGCATGCGGTCGACGGTGTTCACGCCGCCCTCGACGTCGACCGTCAGGTAACGGTCGTTGTAACGGCCGCGCTTGGTCTTAATATAGACGATGCCGTTGGCGGCCGAAGGGCCGTAGAGGCTCTTTTCGAGCACGTCGCGGACGATGGTGACCGACTCGATCTGCTGGGGATCGAGCGGCGTCTCGTCGATCTGTACGGGAATGTCGTCGACCATGTACATCATCTGCTTGCCGCGGGTCGTGACGCTTACGCGCGTCGAGGCTCCGTACTGGCCGATGTGCTCCAGCGGATTGACGCCGGGGCCGCCGAATTTCTCGGCAACCTCAACGCCGCTGGCCAAACCCGTCAGGGCGTTGCGGATATCGGTCGAGGAGTATTTCTCGAGCTCCTCGCCGCGGATGACGATGGAGCTGCCCACCGAATAACGCTTTTTAAGGGTGGTGTAAGGCAGCGGAATGTCGTCGTTCTCGCCGGCCAGCAAAATCGCGGGAGTCAGCGTCACCTGCGACGACTCGGCCAGGGCGCTGCCCAGTGCGCGGACAGGGGTGAAACCCTCGGCCGAAACCGTCACCAGGTCGCGGGGCGCGACGGAAAAGACGATGCGGCCCGCCTCGTCGGCCCTCAGGTGCCGCACACCCTCACCCACGGTGAAACCGGCGTTCGGGACGGGCTTTCCGTCGGGCGTGACCACCGCGACGGAGACGTCGACCCGCCGGGGCTGCGCCTTGCGTGCCTGCGCCGCAGCCGGGCTGAACCACGCCGGGAGGATCAGCAGCATGCACAGCAGCGCAGCGTATTTGGACTGTGAAAACAAAATATGTTTCATAAATTCTCTCATTATACGATTAACACTACCACGCCTCGTTGGGTACGTAGTTCTTCATTTTGAGCAGGTCGCTCGTCTGGAACTGCACGTAGTACATGCCGTCGTTCTTCCAGGCGATCTGACGGTTCGAAGGCAGCTCGAAGCGCTCGTAACGGAAGCCCGTGGGATACTGCGCCGTAGCTCCCGCCTTGAGTTTGGTGACACGCATGCCCGTCAGCCGCGTGCGGTGGATCGAGGGGGCGTCCTTCCAGCGGCGGATGTCGCAGAAATAGTGATAGCCTTCGAAGCAGAGCTCGACCGTGCGCTCGTTTTTGATGCGCGGGCGCAGGGCGTCCTTGTCGGTCGTGTAGGTGTCGAGCACGGCCGGCATCCCCACCCGGTCGCGGACCTTGTTCAGCGCATAGAGAGCCGTCCATTCCGCATCCGCGTCCGGAGCCTTTCCATTGGGACCGTAGGCCTCGTTGGCCGCCTCGGCATAGTTGAGGAAAACCTCCGCCAGACGGATGATCGGGTCGGTCAGCAGCAAGTTCTGCACACCCTTGTTCGAGAGGGCTCCCGTACGCTTCTGCTCGTAGTAGAAAGTCTCCGAAACACCGTCCTCGCTGCCGCTGCGCTTCTGGATCAGCGATCCCGAAGGCAGGCTGCCGTCCTCGTTCACATAGATCGAGGCGTTGCCGTAGCCCTGCACCGGCTTCTGGTTGTAGATCACCACGAAATCGAAACGCGGATCGCGGTTCGTGTAGGGGTTCTGCTCGTTGTACTGCCCGGCAGCGGTCGCTGCGGCACGCTCCTCGGGGGTGTTGAGCGGCCAACCGCCGGCGGTTTCGAACTTGTCGACGAAATTCTGCGTCGGGCACTGTCCCGAGCTGAAGGCGTTGTTCGAGAAGCAATAGGGCACGAAAGCCTGCACGCGGTCGTTGTTGTAGTTGGTCGTGCTGCCGCTCGTATAGGCCCACAACTGCTCGTTGGTGTATTTCGTACCGTAGAAATTGTCGGTATACTTCTCCTTGGCAAGCAGGAGGTAGCCGTAGTCGAGCGCGCTCTTCAGCGCCGTCCAGTTGGCTTCGGCAGCCTCCTCCCAGCGGGAGATGTCGTTTCCGGGGTTGCTCAGCGGGCTGGCGGCATAAAGCAGTGCACGGCCCTTCATGGCCAGCGCCGTCACGCCGTTGGGTTTGTCCTGGTCCGAAGCCGAGAGGTGGCCCGTGCCCGAAGCCGGGTCGCGGCGCATCAGTCCGGCCTGGTCGAAGATATCGGCTGCGGTCTGGAAATCGGCGGCGATGCGATGCAGCATGTCGTAGTCCGACAGGCGCGGCAGGTCCCACTCGTCCTCCGAGCCCATCACCTTGTCGATGTAGGGCAGCGAACCGTAGAGACGGAAGAGTTCGAAATGGCAGTAGGCGCGCACGAAATAGGCCTGAGCCAGCAGGTCCTTCTTCTCACGGTCGGAGGCGTCCTGCAACATGTCGATGTTGCGGATGGCCATGTTGGCCACGCGGATCGACTTCCACGAATAGGGAACCTTCGCGGTCTTCGACTCGGTGTTGTAACCCGTGGCATAGGTCACGGTCGAACCGTCGCCCATCCTGCCGGGCTGGCAGCGCTGGATGCGGGTCATGTCGCACATGTCCGTAAGGCCCTCCATCGTGTATTTCTGGTTGTTGCCGGCGAACCACAGCGGATAGTGCGCCTTGATGTTGAAGTTCGAGCCGTTGTAGACTGCGTTGAAATAGCTTTTGAAGTTGGCGTACTTCGAGAAAACCTCCTTTTCGTCCAGTCCGGCGTCGGGCGCCTTGTCGAGATATTCGTTCAGGCACGAAGTGCTGCCTGCGGCAACCGCCGCCAGCATCGCCCAACTCAATACCTTTGTCAATATATGTTTCATGGTCTGTTTGCGTTTTTGGGGTTAGAACGATACCTGAAGACCCAGTTTGACGGTCATCATCTGCGGATACTGACCCCACACGAGGTACTTGTTTTCGGGATCGCCCTCGAGCAGGTCGGTGAAGGTCAGCAGGTTGTTGCCCGTGGCGTATACCTTCAGGGCACGTACGCCCAACGCCTGCCTGATCTTCGGGCCGCTCCAGGTGTAACCGATCGAAACCTCCTTCAGCCGCAGGTAGTCGGCGCGGCGCCACGAGCGGCCGGCGATCTTGGCGTTGTAACCGCCCGTCGTCGCACTCTCGTTGTAGCCCGACCAGTTCATGTTGACCTGCGACGAAGCGGTGTAGTGCACGGCGCCGTGGTTGCCGCCGGGATTCGACGGCGACCAGTAGTCGAGCGACGAAAGGTGCGTGCGGTAGTTGCCCTTGTAGAACTCCCATTCGTACATCTGGTCGAAATTGACCCATTTTTTGGCATAGCCCTGGAAAAGGACGTTCACATCGAGGCCCTTCCATTTGAAGCCGGCGTTGAAGGCATAGGCGATCGGGGGATTGAGCGAACCTTCCATGCGTGCGAGGTCGTCCTTGTCGATCTTGCCGTCGCCCGTGAAGTCGAGGAACTTGTAGTCGCCGACCACCACGTCGCTGACCTTGCCGGGCAGGAAGTTGCTGTGAATGTCGTCCACCGACGTCAGGTAACCGTTGCCCACGAGGTATGCGCCGCTGAGCTGTGCGCCCAGGGCCGTCCCCACCTTACGCTGGTGCGCGAGGGCGTAGAGGGCGTCGTCGGCGTAGAGGATGCGGTTCTCGTTGAACGAGAAGTTACCGCCCAGGAAGATCGTCCAATCCTTGTTCAACTGCCTGCGGTAAGAGAGTTCCAGCTCGATGCCGTGCTTTTTGATCTTACCCTTGTTGAGTTCTTTCGAGGTATTGCCGATCCACATCGGGGTCGTATTGTCCACCGAAATAAGCATCTTGTCGCGCTTCTCGTCGAAGAGGTCCACGCTCAGGTGGAGTTCGTCCCGGAAGAAGCTCATCTCGATACCCAGGTCGCGTTTCATGGCCTGCTCCCACTGCACCGAACTGTTGGCGATCTTGTCCTCGACGATGTTGCCGTTGGAGTCCTTCGAAAATTCGCTCATGTAGAGCCAGCGGTTGTTGGCGTAATCGCTGCCGACCAAACCCTGCGAATAGCGGAGTTTCAGCTTGCTGAACCACGGTTTCAGCGGCTCGAAGAAACGCTCCTCCGAAACCACCCATCCCACGGCGCCCGAGGGGAAGAAACCGAAGCGGTTGCCCGGGGCGAAACGCTCCGAACCGGTGTAACCCATGTTGACCTCGACGAGATACTTGTGGGCGAAATCGTAGGTGGCACGCGCCACGATGGCTTCGTTGTAGTAGGGGAAATCCGACCCCTTGTCCTGCTCCTGCCGGTTGAAGAGCACCAGGCCCGTCACGTTGTGGCGGCCGAAGGTGCGGTTGTAGTTGAGCGAGAGATCGTAGTAGAGGTCGAGGTAGTAGCCGTCCTGCAATGCGTTGCCGGCCGTGGTGTAGACCGGATTGGGCACGTAGAGGTAGCCGTTGTCGCCCGTGCGGCGCCATGCGTTCTCGTCGGTGCCGATCTTCGAGAAATCGAGGTACCAGGCCGGACGGTCGTACTCGGTGCGCAGGGTCGTATATTTATAATAAGTGCTCAGCGACACCTTGCCCTGCACCGAGAGCCCCTTGGTGATGAAATCGAGCTTCTGGTTGAGGATGATGTCCGAGAAGAGCTTGGAATCGGTGAGCTGGATGAAGCGTCCGCGCATCATCTGGTAATAGGGGTTGCCCGTGGTCTGGTCGGCCTCGCTGATCAAACGGTCCTCCACGACGCCCGGATAGTCCAGGTCGGGAACCTCTTCGAGCACCCACGAGGGGTAGTACATCGGGTATTTGGCCGTCGAGCTGCCGAAGATGTATTTCCACATGCCGTCGTCGCCGTCCTGCGGCTGAGGCTTGTTCTTAATGCCGACGTTGCCGCCCAGTTTGAACGACACGACGGTCGTCGGGGTGACGTTGAAATCGACGTTGGTGCGGAAATTGAAGCGGTTGTAATAGTAGCGCGAGTCGATCTTGCCGTCGTTCACGCCTTTGAATATGGAGCCTTCGTGCGCATAGCCCACCGAAGCGAAATACTTCACGAAGCGCGTACCGCCCTGGATGTTGAAGTTGGCGTTGATCGTCGAGGCGAACGAGTCGGTCATTTCGTCCAACCAGTTCACGTCGGGATAGCGCAGCGCGTTGAGACGCGACGAAGGACGGCGGTACTCGTTGAGATCCGCCTGCGAAGTGAGCGAATCGAAGAGCTGGTCGTTCATCTTGGCCACGTTCATCAGCGACATCGTCCGGTAAGAATCGATATGCTTGGGGGTGTTGATCGGCATGGCGAAACCCGTCGAGAACGAAAAGTCCATCTTCGGCTTGCCCTCCTGGCCGCTCTTGGTCGTGACGATGATGACGCCGTTGGCACCCTTGGCTCCGAACACGGCCGTCGCCGAAGCGTCTTTCAGGACCGAGATGTTGGCCACCTCGTTGGGGTCGATGGTCGAGAAGTCGCGCTCCACGCCGTCCACCAACACCAGCGGGTTGGAGTTGCTGAAGCTCGACACGCCGCGGATCAGGATTTCCGCATCGTTCTGACCCGGCTGTCCCGAGGTCTGGAGCGTCGTGACGCCCGAGAGCTTGCCCGCGAGGGCGTTGGTGATGTTCGACACGCCCGAATCCACGAGAGCGTCGCCCTTAACCTGCGAAATGGCGCCCACGACGCTCTCCTTGCGCTGCACGCCGTAGCCCACGACCACGACGTCGGCAATGGCCGCCGCGTTCTCCTGCAGCGTCACCATATACTGCGTCTGCGATGTCAGCGGCACCAGCAGGGTCTCATAGCCCAGGTAGGAGACCTGCAGACGACCTTTGGCGGGAACCTCCAGCGAGAAGGCGCCCTTCACATCGGTAGTCGTACCGGTCGTAGTACCTTCGACAATCACGTTGGCTCCGATCACCGGCGCACCGGCCTGATCGACCACCGTACCCTGGATACGGTGTTTCGCGGCGGCATTCCCGGCCTGCGCTGCCGCAGCGGACGCAGCGAGGGCTCCCGGCGCCTGCAACAGACACAGCGCCAGAACCAACACGGCGAAGCGCAGTGCGCTCCATCGCCCGGTTCCGGAAATTGCATACTTTGTAGATTTACTCATGTTGATTGGTTTAGGTTATTTGTCTTGTTTCAGCTTGCCATTATTTAAATTTTTAAATAACTATACTCATCCGGTATTGCAAATTTAAAATGAGGCATTCCGGAAGACTGAAACTTGCGTACATCTGATTGAAACAATCATACATTTCTGCAGGGTGTGTGCGCGCACACCCGCCCCAAGCAACAAGAGAGACAAAAAAAAGGGAACGGATTTCCTATCCGTCCCCGAGAGGGAGATCCCCGGCCGCAAGCGACTGCGAGAGCTTATTTTACCTTATAAAAAGAGTACGGCGAGTACCGAAACGGCGAAACCGCCGCAGAATCCGGCCAACACCTGCCGTCCGTTGTGACACCCCAGGTAGAGGCGCGCCGAAGCCAGCGCCCCGGCACAGAGGATGGCCGCCATGAGCGGCACCATCATATTGCCCACGCCCACGACATTCATCACCACCAGCAGCGCCACGACGGCGCCCATGCCCGTCAGGTGAAGGCTGATCTTCCAGTAGAACGACACCCCGAGGCACAGCAGTTCGCAACAGGCTGCGGCAAGCATGAATTTGCGCAGGAAGATCGCCGAAGGAATCTTTGCAACGGTAATGGCGCAGAGAATATAGCAGAGCGCCCCGACCAGCAGCGGCAGCATCCGCTCGCGCCGGTCGTCGACGCGGTAGTCCGAAATGCGTCCCAGCGACCGCAGCACCCCGAGCGCCAGTACGGGGATGATGACGGCATAGAGCATCACCACCCACAGCAGGTAGAACTTCACGTTCGGGGAGTAATGCGCGAAGGTCGTCATCGTCAGCAGGACGGCCATCATATAGACCGGCAGCAGGAACGGGTGCAGGACCCAGGAGATGCCGGTAGAGATTTTTTTATAGTTCATTTCCAGTTCTTTAATGCCCGCCGTTCAGACGGGCGTCATTGCGAGGAGGACTTTCAGTCCGACGCGGCGACCTGCGGATCATGTCGGAACCTCCCGACTATCCATCGGATTGCCACGCTCATTGCATTCGCCCGCAATGACCCGTCCGCTTTAAAAACGTTTTTCAAGGCAGGCAGCACAGACCCGAATCCGATATCCGAAAGCCTGCCGCCGCCCTTAAATCCCGCTTCTTAAGCGGGCTATATCTGCTTCCGCAGCCTCGCCACCGGTATCCCGAGCATTTCCCGGTATTTTGCCACGGTGCGGCGGGCGATGCGGTAGCCTTTCGAATTGAGGATGTCCATCAGCGTCTCGTCAGTCAGCGGACGGCGCTTGTCCTCCTCGTCGATGCACTCCTGCAGGATGTTTTTGATCTCGTAGCTCGACACCTCCTCGCCCGAATCGGTCTGCATGGCCTCCGAAAAGAGCGACTTCAGAAGAATGATCCCGAACTGCGTCTGCACGTATTTGCTGTTCACCACGCGCGAGATGGTCGAAACATCGAGCCCCGTGCGGTCGGCGATGTCTTTGAGGATCATCGGCCGGAGCTTCGACTTGTCGCCGTCTTTGAAATACTCCTCCTGGTAGTCCAGAATGGTCTGCATCGTGCGCATCAGCGTATCGTGACGCTGTTTGATGGCCGAGATGAACCATTTCGCCGAATCGATCTTGCTCTTCACGAACTGAATCGCCTCCTTGTCCTTATCCCGGACACGGCCGTCCGAGCCCACCATCTCACGAATCATCTCCATATAGCGGCGGTTGACGCGCACCTCAGGGACGTTGTAGGAGTTCAGTGAGAGGGTGAAACGCCCGTCCTGATAATCGAGGATGAAATCCGGGATGATGTAGGGCGTGGTGTCCGTGCCGCCTTCGGCGTAGAGGTTGCCGGGTTTGGGCGACAGGTGGCGGATCTCGGCGATCGCATCGCGGAAATCGTCCTCGGAGATCTGCAGCCGCGCCATCAGTTTCTCATAGTGCTTTTTGACGAACTCGTCGAAGTAGTTTGTCAGTATCTTGCGGGCCAGCCGCCGCGGGCGGGTGTTGATCGGCATCTGCGCCATCTGCAGCAGCAGACACTCCCGCAAGTCGCGGGCGCCGATGCCGGCAGGCTCCAGCTCGTGAATGACGTTCAGCAGGCGCTCCAGCTCCGCGGCCGTGGTCTCGACCCCCACCGTAAAGGCGATGTCGTCGGCCACGGACTCCAGGTCGCGGCGCAGGTAACCGTCCTCGTCGATGCTCCCGACCAGATAGACCGCCAGCCGCATGTCCCGTTCGGAAAGGTTCCGGTAACGCAGCTGTTCGATCAGATACTCCTGCAGCGAACGCCCCTCGGTCAGATAAACCGGGCGCTGCTTGTCGTCCTTCGAGAAGTTGTTGATGCGGCTCTTGTACGACGGCGTGTCGTCGTCGTGCAGGTATTCGTCGACGGAAATCTGCTGAGGCTGCTCGTCGTCTTCGGAAGAGCGTTCCTCTTCCTCCAGGACGATGTTGTCCTCGATCTCCTGTTTGATGCGCTGCTCGAGCTGCACGGCAGGCAGCTCCAACAGCTTAATCATCTGAATCTGCTGCGGAGAGAGCTTCTGCTGAAGCGAAAGTACCTGTTTCTGATTTATAGCCATATAGGGTCCAAATTAAGAATTGTTCAGCATTCCGAATTTGGTCTCTTCATTTATTGGGTTCGTTTGGGTCCACGAAAGCCATTCAGGGACGACTCCCGTAGAAAGTCGTTCGGGGCGAACAGATTCCGGTTTTCGTGAAGTCGGGTGCGGCAGGAGCATACTCAGGTATGTGACTGTCGCGGACGGCGAGGGAAGGCCGGAAGGTGCCGCACTCGGACGGCTTTCGTTAGAAATCGGCGTGCTGCGGCGTCCGGGGGAACGGCTGCACGTCGCGGATGTTGGTCATGCCGGTCACGAAGAGCAGCAGGCGGTCGAAGCCCAGCCCGAAGCCCGAGTGAGGCGCCGACCCCCAGCGGCGGGTGTCGAGATACCACCAGAGCTCGCGCTCGCTCATGCCGAGCTCGGTCACGCGGTTGTGCAATTTCGTGTAGTCGGCCTCGCGCTCCGAACCGCCGATGATCTCGCCGATGCCGGGGAACAGCACGTCCATCGCGCGCACGGTCTTGCCGTCGTCGTTCTGCTTCATGTAGAACGCTTTGATCTCCTTGGGGTAGTTGATGAGGATGACCGGGCGTTTGAAGTGCTCCTCCACGAGGTAGCGCTCGTGCTCCGACTGCAGGTCGCAACCCCAGTCGCAGGGGAATTCGAACTTGCGGCCCGAAGCCTTCAGAATCTCGATGCCCTCGGTATAGTCGAGGCGCTTGAAGTCGTGCTCCAAAACGAAGTGCAGACGCTCCAGCAGGCCCTTGTCCCACATCTTGTTCATAAACTCGAGGTCCTCGGCGCAATGTTCCAGCGCATAGCGAATGAGGTATTTGAGGAAATCCTCGGCCAGCTCCATGTTGTCCTCCAGTTCGTAGAACGCCGCTTCGGGCTCGATCATCCAGAATTCCGACGCATGGCGCGGAGTGTTGGAGTTTTCGGCACGGAACGTGGGACCGAACGTGTAGATGCGGCCCAGCGACAGCGCGCCCAGCTCACCCTCGAGCTGCCCCGACACGGTGAGGTTGCACGACTTGCCGAAAAAATCCTGCGAATAGTCGATCGCCCCCGCCTCGGTCCGGGGCGGGTTGTTCAGGTCGAGCGTCGTCACCTGGAACATCGCGCCGGCGCCTTCGCAGTCCGAAGCCGTGATGATCGGCGTATGGAAATAGTAGAAACCGTGGTTGTTGAAATACTCGTGAATGGCGTAGGCCATGGCGTGACGGATGCGGAGCACCGCACCGAAGGTGTTCGTGCGCGGACGCAGGTAGGCGATTTCGCGCAGGAACTCCAGCGAGTGTCCCTTTTTCTGCAGGGGATAGCTCTCGGGATCGGCCGTACCGTAAACCTCCAGCTTCTCGGCCTGCACCTCGACGCCCTGTCCCGCACCCGGCGATGCGACCAGACGGCCGTCGATACGGATGCAGGCGCCCGTAGTGACGGGTTTGAGCTCCTCCTCGGAGATTTTCGCCAGATCGACCACCACCTGTATATTATTTACGCACGACCCGTCGTTCAGGGCGATGAACGCCACATTCTTGTTTCCGCGCTTGGTGCGTACCCAGCCTTTGACGACGATGTCGGTGTCCACGACACCCGACTTCAGAATTTCTACGATCCTCTGCGTTTTCATAGTTTGTGTTTCTCTCATTTTTCAGAATTCACAAAGTTAGCGATTATTTGCGATTTGGCAAAAAAAAATGCCTATGGCGTCGTTACGGCACTTCCATACGTCGGAATGTTTTACCGAACCGCATGCAATTCCGTTTTGGGGTCGTAACGACCCTTTTATTTTGTCGGGACCTTTTGCCGGACCGCCTGCGATTCGGTTTTGAACCCATCCGATTTTTTTCATATCTTTGGCTTCGCCTTAGATACTCCGCCTTGGAAAAAATGCAGGCAAGCTTGCTTTTTTCTCTCGGCTTATTCGTATCTTTGTCCGAATCATATTCCGTATACGATGAAACGAACGATACTGACGGCTGCGCTGGCAGCCTGCACACTAACAGCCGCGGCCCAGGAGGAGCGAAACCCCGTTCCGATGACCTCGCACGGAGGCCGCATCTACCGCACGGAGGTCGTGCCCTACGACGCACGCCACGACGCCGACGCCCGCAACCGCGAGGCCGGAGGCTACTGGAAGGCTTTCAGCCCCGAGGTGACGGTTACGACCGAAGGTCCTCTTTATGCCATTCTCGGACAGGAGATCGACATTCCGTTCGCCTGGACCGACGGCGTGGTCTGCCTGCACCTGGAAAATCCCGGTTCGGCCTACTCGCTCTGGCTCAACGACCGCCAGGTGGCCGAGGTCAGCGACCCGCTGACGCCCGCGGAATTCGACCTGACCCCCTATGTCCGCGAGGGCGTCAACAACTTCAAACTGCTGATGCGCAACGACAATCCCGCCCGGCAGCTCGACGCCGCAGTCCCCGCCGACCGCAAACCTTTCGAAAACAGCTACCTCTACTACCAGAACAAGCGTTCGATCGCCGACTTCGAGATCGGGCTGGTGCCCGACACGCTGGGACGCGATTTCGGCATGCTCGACCTTAAGATCGTGGCGCAGAACGCATTCAACTACGACGAGCCCGTCACGGTGGGCTACGACATCTACTCGCCGCAGGGCAAATTGCTCGAATTCAACATGACCGAGGTCACCATCCCGGGCCGCTCGACCGACACGGTGCGCTTCTCGCCGTTCATCTACCACACCTACGACAACAAGTGGGAGGCCGGGAGCAAAACCCCGCCGCTCTACAAAGTGATGCTCTTCACGCGCCGCAACGGCGTCTACAAGGAGTATATGCCGATGAAGATCGGGTTCGGCAAGACCGAGCTCATCGACGGACGCGTCATGCGGCTGGGCAAGGAGCTCAAACTCGAAAAGGCCGGCTACAACGCCGCCGCCGACCGCAAGACGGCCCTTGCGGAACTCAAAGCCCTGAAGGCCAAGGGCAGAAATACGATTTGCCCGGACTATCCGCAGCCGGCGTGGTTCTACGAACTGTGCGACGAGCTGGGGCTCTACGTCATCGACCAGGCCAACATCAACGCCCCGGAACGCAGCGGCGACCGCACGGTCGGGGGCACGCCGTCGAACGACCCGAAACTTGCGGAGGAGTATCTGGAACGCGTGAAGGCGATGTATTACCGTTCGCGCAATTTCACCTGTGTCATCGCCTACTCGCTGGGAGGCCCCTCGGGCAACGGATACAACATGTACAAGGCCTACCAGTGGTTGAAATCGGTCGAAAAATCCCGCCCGGTGATCTATGCCGACGCCGACGGGGAGTGGAACACGGATCTGTAACGGATGACCCTCGAACTCATCGTCATAGGCAAGACCGATTCGAAGGAGGTCGCCGCGCTGGTGGAGCTGTATGCCCGGCGCGTGAATTTCTACTGCAAATTCGCGGTCACGACCCTGCCCGACGTGCGCAACACCAAGAGCTTGACCGTCAAACAGCAGCGCACGGCCGAGGGCGAGGCCATCCTGCGCCAGCTGACCGACGGCGATTTCGTGACACTGCTCGACGAACACGGCACGGAGTACCGCTCGGTGGAGTTCGCGCTGTGGCTGCAGAAACGCATGAACAGCGGCGTAAAACGCCTCGTCATGGTGATCGGCGGCCCCTACGGATTCTCGGAGGAGGTCTACGCCCGCGCCGACGCAAAGCTGTCGCTCTCGCGCATGACCTTCTCGCACCAGATCGTGCGGGCGATCTTCGCCGAGCAGATCTACCGCGCCTTCACCATCCTCAACAACGAACCCTACCACCACGAATAATGCAGCAGCGCCCCGCCATAGCCGTCCTGACCCCCAACATCCTCGTAGGCGCGGGGCTCCGCTCCATTCTGGAAAAAGTGATCCCGCAGGCCGGCATCGAGCTGTTCCGCGATTTTCAGGAGTTCGCCGAGGCGGAGCCGGAGCGGTTCATCCACTATTTCGTGGCGGCGCAGACCTTCGCGGCCCACAACGCCTATTTCCGCGCCCGGCAGCACAAGACCATCCTGCTCACCGCCGGACAGCCGCACGCCGGAATGCACTGTATCGACGTGCAAACCAACGAGGAGGAGTTCGTGCGCGCGCTGGTGCAGATGCAGCGCAGCGTCCGGCGTCCGGAGCACACCCTCCCGGAGCCGCCGCAGGCCGGGCAGCCGCTCTCGGAACGCGAAGCCGAGGTGCTGGCGCTCATCGCCCGGGGGCTTATCAACAAACAGATCGCCGACCGCCTCGGCATCGGGCTGACGACTGCGATCTCCCACCGCCGCAACATCATGGAGAAGCTCGGCATCCGCTCGGTAGCCGGACTGGTGGTCTATGCGCTGGCGGCGGGCTATGCCGACCCGGACGGGATGTAGGCCCTCCTCATAAATTAGGATTGCACCGACCGAAATAAATCCGTTACTTTGTACCTTTGAAAAACCCCGTCCAAGAATGCACTGCAAACTGACAGCCATACCGCTCCTGCTGCTGGCCTCCGCGGCCGCAGGCCGCACCGCCGGCGGGAAGGCGCCGGGCACGGAAGCGGCCGACACGGTGATCGTGGTGGACAAAGTGCAGGTGACGGCCATCAAACAGGGGCTCGTACTGCGGTCGCAGCCCGTTGCGGCGTCGATCGTCGGCAGCCGCGCCATCGAACGCCGGCACATCGGGGCGCTGAAAAACCTCTCGCAGACGGTTCCCAACTTCCACGTCCCGGACTATGGGTCGCGCATGACCTCGTCGATCTACGTGCGGGGCCTCGGGGCGCGCATTGACCAGCCGGTGATCGGACTCAACATCGACAACGTACCCGTACTCAACAAGGACAATTTCGACACGGAACTGGCCGACGCCGAGCGTATCGAGGTGCTGCGCGGTCCCCAGTCGACGCTCTACGGCCGCAACACGATGGGCGGCGTGGTGAACGTCTACACCCTCTCGCCGCTCGCGTACCAGGGGGTGCGGCTGACGGCCGAATACGGCAGCGGGGATTCCTACCGCTTCCGGGCGTCGTCCTACTACAAGCTCTCGCCCGACCTCGGGATGGCCGTGACGGGCTATTACACCCACACGGGCGGCTTCTTCGACAATCAGTATACGGGTGAAAAATGCGACTGGGAACGGTTGGGCGGAGGCCGTTGGAAGACCCAGTGGCGCAACCGCAGGGGGCTCCGCATCGACAACACCCTCTCGTTCTCGGTGCTGGACCAGGGCGGCTACCCCTACGCCTACGTCGGCGAGGAGATCGTGCACGACGGCCAAACCGTCATCCGCAAGGGGGAGATCAGCTGCAACGATCCCTGCTCGTACCGCCGCACGACCATCAGCGACGGTCTCACGGTGCGCTACGACGCCGAAAAATTCGCCGTCTCGTCGATCACCTCCTACCAGTACTCCGACGACGAGATGATCCTCGACCAGGATTTCACGCCCCTGAGCTATTTCACGCTCAAACAGGCACGCCGGGAACACACCGTCACCGAGGACGTGGTGTTCCGCTCACGCGACGGACGCCGCTACGGCTGGCTGTTCGGGGCCTTCGGATTTTACCGCCGCGGCACGATGGACGCCCCGGTGCACTTCAAACGCACGGGCATCGAGAAGCTGATCCTCGAAAATGCCAACATCAGCCCTGACTTAGTCTATACGATGGATGCGGACGAACTGCCGCTTTATTCCGATTTCCGCATGCCCTCGTATGGCGCGGCGCTCTACCACGAATCGCGCTTCACGCTGGAGCATTGGCGGATCACGGCCGGCATCCGCGCCGATTACGAGCGCACCCGGCTGCGCTACCACAGCAAGGCCGGCATGGACTACTCCCTGAGCGTCAACGGCGGAGCTCCGGCACCCATCCGGATCGACATCGACGAGACGAACGAAATCGCCCATTCCTACACCGAGATACTCCCGAAATTCTCGGCCATGTACTGCTTCGACGAGGTGCGCAATCTCTACATCTCCATAGCCCGGGGCTACAAGGCCGGGGGATTCAACACGCAGATGTTCTCGGACATCCTGCAGGAAAAGATCAAATGGCAGATGGCTTCGGGAATCCCCTATGACGAACCCGACCTGATGTCCTACAAACCCGAATACAGCTGGAACTACGAGCTGGGCGGCCATTTCTCGTGCCTGGACGGCGTCGTGCGGGGCGATTTCGCGGTGTTCTGGATCGACGTCCGCGACCAGCAGCTCACGGTCTTTCCCGAAGGGACGGCCACGGGACGCATGATGACCAACGCGGGCCGCACGCGCAGCGTCGGGGCCGAAGCCGCCCTGCAATTCACGCCGTGGCGGTCGCTGGAGATCAACGCCGCCTACGGATACACCGACGCCCGCTTCGTGCGTTATGACAACGGCATCGAGGATTTCAAAGACAACCGCATCCCCTACGCCCCGCAGCACACCTTTTCGGCCGGAGCGGCGTGGACCGTCCCGACGGGCGTGGCGTGGCTCGGCGACCTGGTCCTGCAGGCCGGGGTCCGCTGCGCCGGACGCATCTGGTGGAACGAGGAGAACTCGCTTTCGCAGCCGTTCTACGCACTGACGGACGCCTCCGTGCGGTTCGAACACAAGCACTATTCGCTCGACATCTGGAGCCGCAACCTCACGGGGACAAACTACAACGTATTCTATTTCAAGTCGATCGGCAACGAGTTCGTCCAGCGCGGACGTCCCCGGACCTTCGGCATCACCCTGAACATAAACATATAACAATACCGACACATGAAAAAAATCCTCTTCCTCCTGTTCGCCGCCGCGGCTTTCGCGGCCTGCAACGACGACGACGGCGCACCCAAGATCCGTTACGCCTCGACCAACGACGGCATCGTCAACGGACATCTCCAGGGTATCAACATGTTCTTTTACGGCCGCGCGGTCGCTACGGATGACACGGGCGACGCCTACACCGACGACGAAGCCCTGTTCGAATTCGCCGGAGGTCCCTCGGGCGATTCGGAATATTTCTCCCTCTACATGCACAAGACCCGCTTTGCGGCCAGTATGCCGCCCTTCGAAATGAAAATACCGCACACCCACTACACCGGCAAGGGCAATTCGATCGCTTTTTCCGAAGAAAGCATCGTTCCCGAGGCAATCCTGCCCGGCCAGGACGGCTACCAACCCCTGCCCTCCTACACACTCTCCGAGGTCGAAGGGACGATCGACGGCGTCAACTGCCGTGTCAGCTTCACATGCACCGTCCCCAAACTGGAAAAAACCTACCGGATGGAATACGAAGGCAAACTGATTATCAAAGAATAAATATCCACGAACCATGAAACCCGAATACAAACCTTTCGTAGACGAATTGATCGAACTCTGCATCAAAGAGGACATCGGCGACGGCGACCACACGTCGCTGGCGTGCATCCCCGCCGAAGAACACGGACGCATGCGCCTGCTGTGCAAGCAGGAAGGCACGATCGCCGGCATCGAGATCGCCCGGCTGGTGCTCCGGCGCCTCGACCCCGAGATGAAATTCGAACAGATATTGCATGACGGCGACCGCGTCGTGCCCGGAGACGTGGCATTCTATGTCTCGGGACGCCTGCGCTCGCTGTTGCAGGCCGAACGCATCCTGCTGAACATCATGCAGCGCATGAGCGGCGTGGCGACCCAGACCGCCGTCTATGTCAAACAACTCGAAGGACTGCACACCAAGGTCCTCGACACCCGCAAGACCACACCCGGCATGCGCGTGCTGGACAAGATGGCCGTGAAGCTGGGCGGCGGCGAGAACCACCGCATGGGCCTCTTCGACATGATTCTGCTGAAAGACAACCACATCGACTTTGCAGGCGGCATCCGCCAGGCGATCACGGGCGTCCGCGAATACCTTGCGGCCAAGGGCAAAAAGCTCCCGATCGAATGCGAGGTCCGCTCGCTGGAGGATATTGACGAGGTGTTCGCCGCAGGAGGCGTCGACCGCATCATGTTCGACAATTTCACCCCCGAGATGACCCGCAAGGCGGTCGAGAAGGTCGCCGGACGCTGCGAGACCGAGTCGAGCGGCGGCATTACGCTCGAAACGATGCGCGACTACGCCGAATGCGGCGTCGACTTCATCTCGGTAGGCGCGCTGACGCACCAGATCCGCTCGCTCGACATGTCGCTGAAAGCCTGCGAATAACTCATTCCGGATGAAACGTCTGCTCCATACGCCGTTGGCGCTGCTCGTGTGGCGCATCGTGCTGCTTTACGCGGTGCTGATGCTTTGCCGCACGGCCTTCTATCTCTACAACGCCGCCGTGCTCGGCCCCCTGACGTGGGCCGAAGCAGGGCCGTTGCTGGCCGGAGCGCTGAAATTCGACACCGCGTCGATCATCTATGCCGACGGGGCATTCATCCTGCTGTCGGTGCTGCCGCTGCGCCTGCGCGAACGACGCTGGTACCGGGCCGTGCAGTTCTGGTATTATGTCGCGGTCAACGCCGTGCTGATCGCGGCGACGAACCTCGCCGACACGGTCTATTTCCGCTACACGCAGAAGCGTTTCACGGCCGACGAGGTCTTCTTCGCCGACAACGACAACTCGTTGCAGCTGGTCGGGAAATTCATGGCCGAAAACTGGTATCTGGTGCTGCTGTGGATCGCCCTGATCGCTCTGCTGGCATGGGGCTACCGGCGCAAAGTCCGCGAGGAGAGCCTTTTCAACCGCGGCTGGGCCTACTACATCGGCAACACGGCGGTCCTGGCGGCGGCAGTCGGACTGAGCATTGCGGGAGTGCGCGGCGGCATGACACGCATGACACGCCCGATCACGCTGTCGAACGCCACGCTCTACACCGCCGACAGCGGCAAGGCCAACCTCATTCTGAGCAACCCGTTCTGCATCCTGCGCACCATCGGCAGCGCGGGGAGCGTCAAATACAAGAAATACTTCGCTCCGGAGGAGCTGCCGCGGCGCTTCACGCCCGTACATCAGCCTGCGGACAGCGCGGCCGTGGACCTCACGGGCCGCAACGTCGTGGTCTTCATCATGGAGAGCATGTCGGCCGAACACTCGGCCTACCTCTGTCCGGAGGTCTATGCCGACCGGGAGGTGAAAGGATTCACGCCCTTCCTCGACTCGCTGATGCAAAACGGGCTGGTGTTCAAACAGATGTACGCCAACGGCACGCGGTCGATCCAGGCCATGCCCTCGGTGTTGGGAAGCATCCCGTCGTTCCGCACGCCCTTCGTGCTGATGCCCCAATCGCTGGGCGAGAGCCGCCAGCTGCCCGCAATGCTTGCGGACAAAGGCTATGCGACGGTCTTCTTCTGCGGTTCGGAACACGGCTCGATGGGCTTCGGGGCCTATGCCCGTTCGGCGGGCGTCGACCGGCTCGTAAGCCGCGAGGATTACGAAGCGCGGCACGGCACGGAGGACTTCGACGGTTATTGGGGCATCTGGGACGAGCCGTTCCTGCAATTCACAGGCGAGGAGCTGGCGGCAATGCCCGAACCGTTCTTCGCCGCGCTGTTCACCCTCTCGTCGCACCATCCGTTCGTGGTGCCCGAGCAGTACGCCGCAACGCTGCCCGACGGCTACACCCGGATTCACAAAGGCGTGGCCTACGACGATCAGGCATTCCGCCGCTTTTTCCACCGCTTCAGCGGCGAGGAGTGGTTCCGCCGCACGATCTTCGTATTCGTCGCCGACCACGTCTCGTCGGAGAAATTCGCCGAAAAGACGCGCTCGTACCCCGGCAACATGCACATCATCGGATTCATCTACACCCCCGACGGCGCCCTGCAGGGCGAGGTGCGGGAGGTTACGCAACAACTGGACATCATGCCCACGGTGCTGGGCCTCACGGGCAACACCGAGCCCTACTTCGCTTTCGGACGCGACGTGCTGAACGAACCGCAGCGGCCCCGGTGGTCGGTGTCGTACGACGGGAAGTTCCGCGCGCTGACCGGCGAGGGCGCCGTCGTGCTCGACGATTCGGGCTACGAGGTGCAGGAGTGTCCGGCCACGCCGGCCGCCGACAGCCTGATGCAGTCGTTCCGGGCGTTGATCCAGCAGTATTACAGCCATATCGAACGCAAGAGTTACACCCCCAATGATTGAATTCAAACCCGTGCGCCTCGAAGACCGGGCGGTCATCGAGCGCTATACCATGCCGTCGGGCATCTGCAACTGCGACCTCGCCTTCGCCAACATGTACTGCTGGCAGGCGGTGTTCCACAGCGCGTGGGCCGAGATCGACGGATTCCTCGTCATCCGCTTCCAGATCGACGGCGGCGAGCGCATCGGCTACATGCAGCCCGTCGGCACAGGCGACCTGGGAGCCATCATTCCCTGCCTGCGCGAGGATGCACATGCCCACGGGCAGCGGTTGCGGATCATCGGACTGACGGACGAGGGCCGCGAGATAATTCGCCGGGTACACCCCTGCCACTTTGCCTTTGAGTCCGACCGCGCATTGGAGGATTACGTCTACAACGCCGACGACCTGCGCAACCTCACCGGACGCCGTTACCAACCCAAGCGCAACCATATCAACCGCTTCATGTCCGAATACCCCGACTACCGCTACGAGCCCCTGACGCCCGACCGTTTCGAGGCCTGCATGGCCCTCGAACGCGCCTGGAGGCGGGAGCACGAGGGGCACACCTCGGAGCTGTGCGCCGAGCAGCGGGCCATGCAGCGGGCTTTCGAGCACTTCGAAGAGCTGGAACTGATCGGCGGCTGCATCTACGTCGGGGAGCGTTTGGCGGCTTTCACCTACGGCTCGGCGGTCAACGACCACACGTTCGACACCCATGTCGAGAAAGCCTCGACGGAGTTCGACGGCGCTTTCACGATCATCAACAAACTCTTCGCCCAGCATCTTCCCGAGCGTTTCACGCTCATCAACCGCGAGGAGGACCTCGGGCTGGAGGGACTGCGGCAGGCCAAGCTCTCCTACCACCCCGCTTTCCTCCAGCACAAGTTCACGGCGATCTGCCTGCATCCCGACGAGTTGGCCTGCAAGGATTTGTGGATGAAATCGTTCGGCGACGACGAACAGTTCGCCGACTCGTTCATCATGCGCTACTATTCGCAGGGCCGGATGCTGACCACTGAAGCCGAAGGCCGCACGACGGCGATGCTCCACCTCGTGCCGTTCGACACGGAGCTGGGGCGCACGACCTATATCTACGCCGTGGCGACCGACCCCGCATTCCGGGGCCGCGGGCTGGCGTCGCAACTGATGCGCGAGGCGATGCAGACGGTCGCGGAACGCGGCGACGACGCGGCGTTCCTCATCCCGACGCCCGGCCAGGAGTGGCTGCACGGATTTTACGGCCGTTTCGGATTCGAAGGAGCCGTGCCGACGGAATTTATCTCGCCGGATAACTTTGATTTCGGAACGGGCGATACGGCGACCGACCGGGCGATGGTCTGGCGGCGCGACGCATCGGCCCCGCTGCCGGAGACGCTGACGGCGACTTACCGCAAATAACGACATTCAGCAATTCCCGGTCAGTGCGGTACAGATGTCGTGCATCGTGAAAAATCCCCGGATGGGTAGTCCTCAACGGACGTCCCATTCGGGGATTTGAAGGATGTACGGCAGGTGTGCCGGAATCACCGGGAATTTAAGAAGCATTCGATGGTGTTCTCCATCAGGCAGCAGATCGTCATCGGCCCGACACCGCCCGGAACAGGGGTAATGACCGAAGCTTTGGGTTCGATGGCCGCGAAATCGACATCGCCGCACAGCTTGCCCGTCTCCGGATCGCGGTTGACACCCACGTCGATCACCACAGTTCCCTCCGACACCATGTCGGCGGTGACGAACTTCGGACGCCCGATGGCCACCACCAGAATCTCCGCCCCGCGCGTCACTTCGGCCAGGTCGCGCGTACGGCTGTGGGCCATCGTCACCGTGGCGTTCGCGTCGAGCAGCAGTTTCGAGACGGGAAGCCCCACGATATTGCTGCGCCCGATCACCACGGCGCGCTTGCCGGCGATCTCCACACCGGCGGCCCGCAGCATTTTGAGGATGCCCTTCGGGGTGCAGGGGAGCGTGCAGGGCTGTTTCTGCCACAGCGCCGCGACGTTCAGGGGGTGGAAGCCGTCGACATCCTTCGACTTGTCGATGGCGGCGATCACCTTGTCCTCGTCGATGTGCTTGGGCAGGGGCAGCTGGACCAGGATGCCGTCCACCTCGTCGTCGAGGTTCAGCGCCGCAATGATGTCCAGCAGTTCGGCCTCGGTGACCGACTCCGGCTTGCGGATCGTGGTGTTGCGGATGCCCACCTCGGCCGAAGCCTTGGCCTTGCCGGTCACATAGCTCACGCTGCCGGGGTCCTCGCCCACGAGGATCACCACCAGATGGGGCACACGCCCGTATTTCGCGGGGAAGGTCTTCACCTCGTCCGCCATTTCGAGTTTCAGTTTCGCTGAGAGTTCTTTTCCGCTGATTATCATAGATTTCGTTTTACTTGTTCAGTGCCCAGTGACCGATGTCGGTGCGGTGGAACAGATTGTCGCAGTCGATGCGGGCGACGTCAGCCAGCGCATTCTTCCGCGCCTCGGCCAGATCCCTGCCCGTGCCCACGACGAACAGCACACGGCCCCCGTTGGTGAGAATCCGCCCGCCGTCGGCCTTGGTGCCCATGTGGTAAACGGCTCCTCCGACGCGGTCGAGGCCTTTGATCTCAAAGCCTTTTTCGTAGTCGCCCGGATACCCTTTCGAGGCCAGCACGATGCCCAGCGCGGCGAATTCGTGCCACTCCAACTGCGTGTCGCGGCCCTCGGCCACGGCGCAGAAGATGTCGACGATATCGCTTTTCAGGCGCGGCAGCACCACCTCGGTCTCAGGGTCGCCGAAACGGGCGTTGAACTCGATGACCTCGATACCCCGCGCAGTCTTCATCAGCCCGCCGTAGAGCACACCCTCGAAGGGGCACCCCTCAGCGACCATCGCGTCGGCAACGGGCTGCATGATCTTCTCCATCGCAAAGCGTTCGTCCTCGGCCGTGATGAACGGCAGGGGCGAATAGGCGCCCATACCGCCCGTATTGGGACCTTTGTCGCCGTCGTAGGCGCGTTTGTGGTCCTGCGCCAGCACCATCGGCCACACCTTATGTCCCGAAACGAAGCACATGAACGAAAACTCGGGACCCTCGAGGTAATCCTCGACGACCACCTTGCCCTCGCCGAACTTGTCGTCGAGCAGCATGTCCCGCAACGCCGCCTCGGCCTCGGCCATCGTCTGAGCGATCACAACGCCCTTGCCGGCAGCCAGTCCGTCGTATTTCAGCACCGCAGGCAGGGGACGCCCCTGCACGTAGGCCAACGCTTCGGCATAGTCGGTGAACGCGCGGAACCCCGCCGTCGGAATGGCGTATTTGGCCATCAGCTCCTTGGCGAACTCTTTCGACGATTCGATGCGCGCCGCGGCTTTCGTGGGGCCGAAGATACGCAGCCCCGCGGCTTTGAAGCAGTCGACGACTCCCGCCGCAAGCGCCACCTCGGGGCCCACGACCGTCAGTCCGACGCCGTGCTCCGCGGCGAAATCGCGCAGGCGCTCCACCTCGGTTTCGCGGATCGCCACGCATTCGGCCTGCCGGGCAATGCCCGCGTTGCCGGGTGCACAATAGATCTTCTCGACCTGCGGCGAGCGCGTCAGCGCATCGACAATGGCATGTTCGCGGCCGCCGCCGCCGATAACCAGAATCTTCATAGAAAATAAGATAAAATTTTCCACCGCTTTCAGGCTGTCGATCGATGTATTCACGGCGTTCCGCCGTGTTTACAAGTCTGACCCCACCCCAAACCCCTCCCTCGGGAGGGGCTTGTCGCACGCGACCGGAAATACGTTAAAAATTAATGCTTAAAGTGTCTCTCACCCGTGAATACCATCGCAATGCCCTTCTCGTCGGCCATTTTGACCGAATCCTCGTCGCGGACCGAACCGCCGGGCTGCACGATCGCCGTCACGCCGTATTCGGCGGCCAGCGTCACGCAGTCGTCGAAGGGGAAAAATCCGTCCGACGCCAGCACAAGGCCCTCGGTGACACCCGCGGCATGCGCCTGTTTCAGGGCGATCTCCGCCGAGCCGATGCGGTTCATCTGTCCGGCACCGACACCCAGCGTACGGCCGTCCTTCACCGCCACGATGGCGTTCGACTTCACGTGTTTGACGATGTGCCAGCCGAAATTCAGGTCCTCCATCTGCTCCGGGGCGGGCTTCGCCTTCGTGACGCACATATCGGCCGTAACGGCCTTCGTAGCCACGTCGAGGTCCTGCACCAGCAGACCGCCGTTGACGCTCACATACTGCTTGGGATCGACGGCGCCCTTGTCCATGCTGACTTCGAGCAGGCGCAGGTTCTTCTTCGTGCAAAGCACCTCGAGCGCTCCCTCGTCGAATTTCGGGGCCATGATGATCTCCAAAAAGATCGGCTTCATCAGCTCGGCGGCCTCTTTCGTCACCGTGCAGTTCGTGGCCACGATACCGCCGAAGATCGACACCTTGTCGGCTTCATAAGCCTTGGTCCACGCCTCCACGACATCCTTACCCGTGGCCGCACCGCAGGGATTCATGTGTTTCAGGCCCACGCAGAACGGCTTGTCGAACTCACGCACGATGCACAGCGCAGCGTTGGCGTCTTGAATATTATTGTACGACAACTCCTTGCCGTTGAGCTGTTTGGCAAAGGCCAGCGAATAGGGAACCTCCTTCTCCTCACGGTAGAACCTGGCCGACTGGTGGGGGTTCTCGCCGTAGCGCAACGACTGCACGAGGTCGAATTCGAGGAACAGTTTTTCGTTCAGGCCCGCCTGCGCACGCATATAGGTCGCAATCATCGCGTCGTATTCGGCAGTGTGCGTATAGGCTTTTGCCGAGAGCTTCAGGCGCGTGGCCTTCTCGGTGTTGCCGCCGGCGCGAATCTCGTTCAAAATCACCTCATAGTCCGCGGGGTCGCAGACCACCGTCACATCAGCCCAGTTCTTGGCCGCCGAACGCAGCATCGAGGGACCGCCGATGTCGATGTTCTCGATGGCATCCTCCATCTTCACACCGGGCGTCTCGATCGTCCGGCGGAACGGATAGAGGTTCACGCAGACCATGTCAATAAACTCGATGTGGTTATCTTTCAGGGCTTTCAGATGCTCCGGATCGTCGCGGCGGGCCAGCAGGCCGCCGTGCACGTTCGGATGCAGGGTCTTCACACGGCCGTCGCAAATCTCGGGAAATCCCGTGACGTCGCTGATGTTGATTACCTCCACACCGCTGTCGGCCAGCAGTTTCATCGTGCCGCCCGTGGCGATCACCTCCCAGCCCAGGGCCCGCAGTCCCTTGGCGAACTCCACGACACCGGTTTTGTCGCTTACGCTTATTAATGCTCGCATTATTCGATCAGTTTTTTAATAGTTTCAATGTATAACGGATATTCCACGGCATGAATCATCGCTTCCAGTTCCCCGATGTCATTGCCCTCGTAGGGAAAAGCCCGCTGGGCGATGATGCGCCCGCCGTCGAGCTCGCCGTCGACGTAGTGGATCGTCACGCCGAAGACTTTGACGCCGTATTCCAACGCCTGTTCGATGGCATGAGCGCCCCGGAAAGCCGGCAGCAGCGACGGATGGATATTGATGATCCGCCCCCCGTAGGCTCCCAGCAGTTCGTCGCCGATGATGCGCATGTAGCCCGCCAGGCAGACCAGCTCCACGCCCGCGGCATCCAACCGTGCGATGATCTCCCGCTCGTAATCGGCCTTCGAAGCGTACTGCTTCGAGGCGAAGACAAATGCCGCAACCCCGTGCTCCGCAGCCCTTTCGACCACCTTCGCACCGGGCTTGTCGCAGACCATCAGCACCACTTCGGCAGCCAGTTCGCCCCGCTCGCAGGCCCGGACGATGGCTTCGAAATTGGTGCCGCTGCCGCTGGCGAATACCGCAAGGCGCCGCATCCCTCTATCGGATGACGACACCCTCGGTGTCGGTTACGCGTCCGATGACCGAGGCCCGTTCGCCCTGTGCCGTGAGGATGTCGATGGCCTTCTGCGCCTCGCCCGCGTCGAGGGCGATGACCATGCCGATACCCATGTTGAAGATGTTGAACATCTCGCGGTGAGCTACCTTGCCGTATTTCTCGAGGAAGCGGAACACGGGCAGAATCTCCCACGTGCCCTCCTCGATCTCGATGCCCTGGCCTTCGTGCAAGATGCGGGGGATGTTCTCGTCGAAACCGCCGCCCGTGATGTGGCTGATGCCGTGCACGTCGCAGTTGCGGATCACCTCCAACACCTGCTTCACGTAAATCTTCGTCGGCGTGAGCAGCACCTCGCCGAGCTGTTTGTTCGACAGTTCGGGATAGGACTCGCGCAGGTTCAGGCAGTTGTCCGAAACGATCTTGCGCACGAGGCTGAAGCCGTTGGAGTGCACGCCGCTCGAAGCGATCCCCACGAGCACGTCGCCCGCTTTGACTTTCGATCCGTCGATCAGCTTCGATTTCTCCACGACGCCCACCGTGAATCCAGCGATGTCGTATTCGCCCTCGGCATACATGCCCGGCATTTCGGCGGTCTCGCCGCCCACCAGCGCACAGCCGGCCTGCCGGCAGCCGTCGGCGACGCCGGCGACGATGGCTTCGATCTTCTGGGGTTCGTTGCGGCCCACGGCCACATAATCGAGGAACTCCAGCGGTTCGGCGCCCTGCGCCAGCACGTCGTTGACGCACATGGCCACGGCGTCGATGCCGATCGTGTCGTGCTTGTCCATCTCGAAGGCCAGTTTGAGCTTGGTGCCCACGCCGTCGGTGCCGCTTACGAGCACCGGCTCCTTCACGTTCAGGGCCGAGAGGTCGAACATCCCGCCGAAGGCGCCGATGTTGCCCATCACTCCCGGACGCGAGGTCGAAGCCACATGCTTTTTGATGCGCCGCACCACTTCATACCCGGCTTCGAGATTCACGCCGGCCTTTTCATAACTTTGAGCCATAGAATTTATGGTTTAAGATTTTCTAACATTTTACGTCTTTGTTGACCTCCTCGAGCGACTGGTACAGCGCCGTGGGATAGCGTCCCGTGAAGCAGGCCATGCAAAGCTCACTGCAGCCGCCGGCCTCCAGCAACGACGCGGGCGAGAGGAATACCAGCGAATCAGCGCCGATCTCCTCACACACGGCCTCGGGATTCTTGCGGGCCGAGATCAGTTCGTCATAGGTCGAGGTGTCCACACCGTAAAAACAAGGACTGATCATCGGGGGGCTGGCGATGCGCACGTGCACCTCGGTAGCTCCCGCCTCCTTCAGCATCGTGACGATGCGCCGCGAAGTGGTGCCGCGCACGATCGAGTCGTCGACCAGCACCACACGCTTGCCTTTGACAATCGAGCGCACGGCCGAAAGTTTCATCCGCACACCCTTCTCCCGCAACTCTTGGGTCGGCTGAATGAACGTGCGACCGATATACTTGTTCTTAATCAGCCCCATTTCATAGGGCAGTCCGCTCGCCTCGGCATAACCCATCGCGGCGCTGAGACTCGAATCGGGCACGCCGACCACGATGTCCGCATCGGCGGGAGCCTCCTTGTAGAGCAGGCGTCCCGATTCCTTGCGGTAGGCATGGACGTTGCGGCCGTCGATGTCGCTGTCCGGGCGTGCGAAATAGATATACTCCATCGAACACATTTCGTGACGCTTGTACATCGAGTAGTCGCGGCTGCGAATACCCTGTTTGTCGATCGTCACGATCTCGCCCGGCTCCACGTCGCGCACGAACTCCGCGCCCAGCACATCGAAAGCGCAGGTCTCGCTCGAGACCACCCAGCCGTCGCCCAGCCGTCCGATCGACAGCGGGCGCAGACCGTACTTGTCGCGGCAGGCGTAGATGCGGTTGGCCGTCATAATCAGGAACGCGAAAGCGCCCTCGAGCATGTTCAGCGCGTCGATGATCGAGAAGATGCGCGGCCGGTCGTGGTAGCGCGTCTCCTTTTTGATGAGGTGGGCCAGAATCTCGCTGTCGGAAGTCGACTGAAACAGGCTTCCCTTGTTCTCGAGATGGCGGCGCAGCAGTTCCGAATTGACGATGTTACCGTTATGCGCCAATGCGAAATCGCCCGTATTGTGGCGGAAAAGGAACGGCTGGACATTCTCCATGCCGCCGCCCCCGGCCGTGGTATAGCGCACATGGCCGATAGCCGTCGCCCCTTTCAGGGTAGCAAGTTTCTCCTCGTTGAAAACCTCGGTCACCAACCCCTCGCCCTTGATGTGGCGGAAGGAGCCGTTCTCATCCACCGAGACGATGCCGGTACCCTCCTGCCCGCGGTGCTGCAGGGCATGAAGGCCGTAGTAAGTCAGCGACGCGGCGTTCGGCACCCCGTAGATGCCGAAAACCCCGCACTCCTCGTGCAATTCGCGGTCGCGGATCACTTCCATCATCTTAGGCGGTGATTTTTTTCAGACGTGCCAGAATCTCCTCGTAAGCCTCGCGGACCTTGCCCAGATCGCGGCGGAAACGGTCCTTGTCGAGTTTCTCGTTGGTCGTGGCGTCCCACAGGCGGCAGGTGTCGGGCGACACCTCGTCGGCCAGCACGATCTCGCCGTCCAACGTCTTGCCGAACTCGATCTTAAAGTCCACCAGCTTAATGTTCATCTTCAGGAACAGCTCCTTCAGCACCTCGTTGATCTTGGCCGTCATGGCGTACATCTCGTTCAGCTCCTCGTAGGTGGCGGCGCCGAGCGCTACGGCGTGGTGGTCGTTGATCAGCGGGTCGCCCAGCTCGTCCTTCTTGTAGCAGATGTCGAAAATGACGTTCGAAGGCTGCGTACCCTCCTCGATGCCGAGACGCTGGGCCATCGAACCGGCGATGACGTTGCGCACGATCACTTCCAGCGGAATGATCTCGACACGGCGGCAAATCTGGTCGCGGTCGTTGACGGTCTCGACATAGTGGGTCTTGACGCCCGCCTTCTGGAGCTCTTTGAAAATGATCGTCGAAATGGCATTGTTCAGCACGCCCTTTCCTTCGATCGTGGCCTTCTTGATGTTGTTGAAAGCCGTAGCCGCATCCTTGTAGTGGATGATGATCTTATCGGGATCGTCGGTGCGGAAAACCTGTTTTGCCTTGCCCTCGTAGAGCATTTCGAGCTGTTTCATGGTGTTTTTGTGTTTTTGGTGTTTATCGATTCATTGTTTTATTCCATGTTGAAATCGACCAGGATGGGCCGATGGTCCGAAGGGTGCCAGAAATTCGCCAGCCCGTCCGGATCGCGGACCGGATCGGTGAAAGCGTCCGTAATCACCTCGGCATGCGTGATCCGGTCGCAGAGCGGGCGCGTGCAGTAGACGAAATCGATGCGCGCCTGTCCGTGGATCGTGGTCTTGAACTCCCCGGGGTAGCGCTCGGCGATAACGTCCGCATAGGGCGTGTTCTGCAGGATGTAGTCGTGCACCAGCAGGCGGGTGTCGTCCTCGGGATAGCCGTAAACCGCATTGTCGACGCGCGAGCGGGCGTTGAAGTCGCCCATCATCATCCACAACTGATCCTCCGCACCCGGAACCGACCCGATCGTGTGCCGGCAAATGTACTCGATCTCCATGCGGCGGTATTTGTCGCCGCCGTGTTCGGCCCGGCTCGCCTCGCGGTCCTCCGCCCCGAAGGCATACGCCTGCGGCCATGTGTGGAGCGTCACGATATGGACCGTCCTGCCGTTCTTCTCGATGCGCGCCCAGCCGCAGCCGTGGCTGACGACGCTGTCGGGCTGCGACCCGACGATGCGTTCGACGTTCTCGATCGGATATTTCGACGTGATGACCTGCGGGAAGTTGTCCCGGTGGCCGCCCTTGTACCAGTATTTGTGACCGTAACGGGCGGCGAGTTCGCCCCAATTATCGGTCAGGTAACGATCCGCAGGGTCCATTTTTTCGGCGGAACCCGTTTTGTAGTTCGATTGGGCCTCGCACCAGACGCAGACATCGGGGTCGTATTCCCGGACCCAGGCGACGAAATTGTCGTAGTTGTTGCCCTGATCGGACCACATGCCGTTCTGGATGTTCCAATAGAGCAGACGCATGTTGTCCGTCCGTTCGCTGCCGCACCCGGCCAGCAGCGCCGCAGCCAGCAGCGCCGTCCAAATCCGAAAAAAAGTTTTTCCCTGCATCATCGTTCGTGTTTTATTTTTTGCGGAAATAATTCACGGCATTCGAGAACAACGACTGCTCCTTGTTGCCGGCGATATTCTTGAAAAGGTTCTTCTCGTAACGCTCCGTATGGCCCATCTTGCCCAAAATCTGTCCGTTGCGCGAAACGAGGCCCTCGATGGCGTACTGCGAACCGTTGGGGTTACAGGGCGCTTCGGCCGTCGGATTGCCGTCGGCGTCGGCGTACTGGAAAGCCACCTGCCCGTTGGCGAAAAGCTCTTTGGCCAGCTCCTCGCTCACCACGAACTTGCCCTCGCCGTGGCTGACGGCAATCGAGTGCAGGTCACCCGGCCGGAAGCCCGCGAGCCACGGCGATGCGGTTGTGGCGACGCGCGTCGTGACGATCTGCGAGATGTGGCGGTTGATGTCGTTGCGGAAAAGCGTCGGCGAATCCTTGGTCACCATGCCCAGGCGTCCATAGGGCAGCAGTCCCGATTTCACCAACGCCTGGAAACCGTTGCAGATGCCCAGGATCAGGCCCCCGCGGTCGATCAGCGCGTGGATTTCATCGCGGATATCTTTATTGTTCAACACGTTCACAATGAACTTCGCACTTCCGTCGGGTTCATCGCCCGACGAGAAGCCGCCGCTCAGCACGAAGATATGCGCCCGGCGGATATGCTCCTTCATCTCAGCGATCGAGCGCAGGATGTCGTCGCCGCCGATGTTGCACAGCACGCTCATCTCGACCTCGGCGCCCGCCTTGCGGAACGCCTTGGCGGTGTCGTAGTCGCAGTTCGTGCCGGGGAACACCGGGATATAGACCTGCGGATGCTCCACCGCCTCGCCCGGATAGACGAACGTCTTCGGGGCGGGTGCGGAGGTCATCACCGTCGCGGTGTTCCGGCCCTTGTCCGGATAGACCGCCGCGAATTTCTCCGTATTGGCCTTGTAAAGCTCCTCGAGCGGCATCTTCACGCCGTTGACCGTCAACGCCTCCTCGGCGACGGTGAAGCCCAGTTGCTCGGCATACGGGTATTCTAACGTACCCTCGCACTCGACGAGGATCGAGCCGTAGCTGTATTCGTAGAGTTTCGCCTCGTCCATCGTCACCTCGGCGCCGATGCCGTTGCCGAAAGCCATCTTAGCCAATCCTTCGGCCACACCGCCGAAGCCGACGGACCACGCCGAGAGAATCTTTCCGGCCTCGATCTGCGAGCTGACGAACGTAAAGTTCTCCTTCAGCTGCGCCGTGTCGGGCATCCGGCACTCCAGCGGCGTATGGCGAATGAGATAGATACGGTGTCCGGCCCCTTTGAGGTCGGTCGAAATGACCGTCCGCGCATCGACCGTCGTGATGCCGAAAGCCATCAGCATCGGCGGCACGTTGATCTGCTGGAAGGTTCCCGACATCGAGTCCTTGCCGCCGATCGAGGGCAGTCCCAGCTCGACCTGCATCTTCAGGGCGCCCAGCAGTGCGCTGAGGGGCTTGCCCCACGACTCGGGATTCTTGGTCATGCGCTCGAAATACTCCTGATAGGAGTAGCGCATCCTGTCATACCGCGCACCCGCCGCCACGACCTTCGCGGCGGCCTCCACAACGGCGTAAGCCGCACCGTGGTAGGGGCTCCACGAAGCCACATAAGGGTTGTAGCCGAAAGCCATGACGCTGGCCGTGTCGGTATATCCGTCGGTCGGGAGTTTCTGCACCGAAACCTGCGTCTCGCTGCGCTGCATCCGGCCGCCGAAAGGCATCAGCACCGTGGAACGGCCGATCGTCGAGTCGAACATCTCGATCAGTCCCCGCTGCGAGACGACGTTATTGTCTTTCAAATTATTCACAAACCGCTCAGCAAGGCTCTCCCCCGCCACTTCGCGGACGAAAGGATCGCGGTTCTCGACCTCCCCGATCTTGGCCTCGGCATAGTGTTTCGCTCCGGCGCTGTCGATGAATTCGCGGCTGAGGTCCACGACCTTGCGGTCGCCGTTGAACATCCGCATCCGCGCCGTGTCCGTCACGTCGGCCACGTGCACCGCCTCGATATTCTCCTCGCGGCAGTAACCCATGAACTCCTCCATGTCCTTCGCCTCGATGACCACCGACATGCGCTCCTGCGACTCGCTGATAGCCAGCTCCGTGGAATTCAGTCCGCTGTATTTGGTCTTCACGCGGTCGAGGTAGATGTCCAGTCCGTCGGCCAGCTCGCCGATGGCGACGCTGACGCCGCCGGCGCCGAAATCGTTCGATTTTTTGACGAGGCGCGTCACCTCCGGACGGCGGAACAGCCTCTCCAACTTGCGCTCCTCGGGGGCGTTGCCCTTCTGCACCTCGCTGCCGCACGTTTCGAGCGACTTCACGTTGTGCTCCTTCGACGAGCCCGTGGCTCCGCCGATGCCGTCGCGGCCCGTGCGGCCGCCGAACATGATGATCCTGTCGCCGGGAGCGGGACGCTCGCGGCGCACGTTCGCAGCCTTCACGGCTCCCACCACGGCCCCCACCTCGAGGCGTTTGGCCACGTAGTCGTCGTGGTAAATCTCCCGCACGTGGGTCGTCGCCAGGCCGATCTGGTTGCCGTAGCTCGAATAGCCGGCCGCGGCCTTCTTCGAAATGACGCTCTGCGGCAGTTTGCCCGGAAGGGTCTCGGAAACCGGCAGGTAGATGTTCCCGGCACCCGTCACGCGCATCGCCTGATAGACGTAGCTGCGTCCCGACAGCGGGTCGCGGATGGCGCCGCCCAGACAGGTCGAAGCCCCGCCGAAGGGTTCGATCTCCGTGGGGTGGTTATGGGTTTCGTTTTTGAATTGCAGAAGCCATTTTTCGGTCTGCCCGTCGACATCCACGTCGATATAGACCGAGCAGGCATTATTCTCCTCCGAGACCTCCATATCGTCCAACAGCCCCTTCTGCTTCAGGTAGCGGGCGCCGATCGTCGCCATGTCCATCAGGCAGAGGCTCTTGTGCTCACGGCCCAACTCGCGGCGGATGCGCAGGTACAGCGCCAGCGAATCCTCGATCTCCGCCTTGGCGAACGACTCCTCGACGGTGATGCCCTCCAGTTCGGTCGTGAAGGTCGTGTGGCGGCAGTGGTCGCTCCAATAGGTGTCGAGAATGCGCAGTTCGGTCTCATAGGGATCGCGGCCCTCGGCGCGGAAATACTTCACCACCTCGCGCAGGTCGTCGTCGTTCATCGCCAGCCCCATCCGCTTGCAGTAGGGCTCCAACTCCGCATCCGTCATCTCCCGGAAACCCTCCAATACCTCGACGGGCTTCACCTCGGCCTGCTCCATGTCGCTCAGCACCGCGAGGTTTTTCTCGCGCGACTCCACGGCGTTGATGTAATAATGGCGGATCTTCTCCAGCTCGGCATCGGTCACCTTGTCGTCGAACAGCAGCAGCTTCGACGAACGGATATTGACCTGAGCCTCGGGGTCGATCAGCCGCACACAGTCGACAGCCGACGCGGCGCGCTGGTCGAACTGCCCGGGCAAGTACTCCACGGCGATGTATTTGCGGCCCGTGAGGTCGCACGTGTCGGTCACGGAGTCGGTCACCACCTCGCCGAAAACCGTGTAGCGGCTCTTCTCCAGCAGTTCCCCGCTGAAGCCGAACAGGTCGTAGACGCAGAGCAGGCGCACTTCGCCCAGTTCCAGATTCAGGTTGGCATTCAGCTCCCGGCGCAGGCTCTCGGCCTCGACCCGGAAGCGGGGCAGTTTTTCTACGAAAATACGATAGTCAGTCGTGTTCATTTTATCTTGTTTGCACTTATTTTACAAATCGTTCGGCCCATTCGCCGGCATACTCCCCGGCATCCATACCGACAAAAGTAATGTGGCCCATCTTGCGTTTGGGACGGCTCTCCGTCTTGCCGTAAAGGTGGACGTAAACGCCGTCGCGGTTCTCCGCAGCGACTTTTTCAGCCGCTTCGAGATCCTGCCCCAGGATATTCTTCATCACCGTAGGCGCCACCAGTCGCGGTTCCTGCAAGGGTTCTCCGACGAGGTAGCGCACCAGTTCGCGGAACTGGTTCGTGGTCGAACCCTCGATGGTGTAGTGTCCCGAGTTGTGGGGACGCGGAGCCATCTCGTTGAAATAGAACTCATCGCCTTTGATGAAATACTCGATGGCCAGGATGCCCCGGTAGCCGCAGTCGCGCATGAAGCGTTCGCTCGCGCACTTCATCCGCTCCAACACCAGCGGATCAGCCTCGGCGGGCACGATACAGAGGTCGAGGATTCCGTCGCGGTGGATGTTGCGCCCCACCGGAAAGCTCACCACCTGCTCCGCGTCGGCGACCATCACGATGCTGGCTTCGGAATCGAAACGCACGAACTCCTCCAGAATGCAGGGCACCGCCAGCAGCGGCAGGGCCCGCTCGATATCGGCCTCGGTTTTCAGCACCAGCTGTCCGTGGCCGTCATACCCCAGCGTGCGGGTTTTCAGCACGGCGGGCAATCCCAGCTCCTTCACGGCTGCCCGCAGCGACGCTTCATCGTCCACGGCGGCGAAGCCGGGGGTGCGAAGCCCGTGGTCGCGGGCGTTGGTCTTCTCACGCAGGCGGTCCTGCGAATCATACAGGGGTTTGTAACCCTGCGGGATGTTGTATTTTTCGCACAGCGGGATCAGAATCTCTCCCGGCACATTTTCAAATTCGTAGGTCACCGCGTCGCTGCGGCGGCACAACTCCTCGAGCGCCGCGGCATCGTCGTAAGCCGCCACGATATGCTCGTCGCAAACCCTGAACGCCGGGGCGTCCGGAGCCGGATCGAGGCTTATGGTGCGCACGCCCAATTCCCGCGCCTGCTCCGCGATCATCAGCCCCAACTGGCCTCCGCCTATGATACCGATGGTCTTCATTACAGCTCGGCTTTGAGTACGTCGGCAGTCTGTTTGGCGCGGAAGGCGTCGAGTTTCGCGGCCAGACCGGCGTCCTGCAGCGCAAGGATCGACACGGCGATCAGCGCGGCGTTCTTGGCTCCGTTGATGGCCGTCGTGGCCACGGGAACGCCCGCGGGCATCTGCACGATCGACAACAGCGAGTCCAGTCCGTTCAGGGCCCGCGACTTCACGGGAACGCCCACCACGGGCAGCGGGGTCATCGAAGCCACCATGCCCGGCAGGTGCGCGGCGCCCCCGGCCCCGGCGATAATCACGCCGATACCGCGTTCGCGGGCCGTCTTGGCGTATTCGCACAGCAGATCGGGCGTGCGGTGTGCGCTGACCACCCGTTTCTCGAAATCCACGCCGAACGCTTCGAGCGTCGAAACCGCCTCGGACATCACTTCGTAATCGCTCACAGAGCCCATAATCACGCCTACTTTCATATAAATTCGCTTTAATTCGTTCGTTCAAAACCCGTCTCTCAGACGGAGGAAGCGCAAAACCCGCCCCAGAAACCCGACAACCGGCCACCGCCCCTGAAACCCGCCTCTTAGACGGGCGACTCTTAGACGGGAAACCGCCACGACATTCCTGCCGTGGCGGTCTTGTATCTATCCGAGCATTCCACGAGCAGGCATCTGCTGCTTCGGGGAGTGTGCGGGCTGCATCTGCCGGCACGCCGACGAATAGAAGACAGCGGCTTGTCCCTGTCGTTTCTTTCGTTCGCGCTGGTCGATATTGCAAATGGGAATCATCGGAGTTAACCTAAACAGTTGTTAAAACAACGTTACAAAAGTAACGCTTTCCGGCGTACTTTCAAAATTCCCGGACAGATTCTATCGACAATTTATCCACATTCACGGCATCAATCCTGCCGGGCCTTCGCCTCGCAGTAGGCGCAGCGGCAGGTGCCGTCCGCCTGGCGGTGGAAAAGCCGGTCCACATCCTCCGTGGCAGAGATGCAGCGGCGGTTCGGACACTCGTATTCGTTCACGACGTATTCCTCGCTGAAAACGGGAGTGCGGTCGAAGGGCTTGTTTTCGTCGGCCCAGCGCAGCAACGTATAGATCAGCGCCATGCGCACGAACTTGCCGTTTTCGACCTGCCGGAAATAGGCCGCACGGGGATCGTTGTCCACGGCCCGCGTGATCTCGTTGACGCGCGGCAGCGGATGGAGAATAATCATATCCTCCCTGGCGGTGGTGAGCTTTTCGGGGTTGAGTACGAAGCTGTTCTTCACGCGGTCGAACTCCTCCTCGTCGAGGAAGCGCTCCTTCTGCACGCGCGTCATGTAGAGGATGTCCAGTTCGGGCATCACCTCCTCCATCGTGCGCACCTCGCGGAACTCGAGCTTCGAATTGACGCTCATCTCGTGCAGCATGTAGTCCGGCAGGCGCAGCTCCTCGGGCGAAATGAGGATCACCTTGATCCCCGAATAGCGCGACAGGGCCTTGATGAGCGAGTGCACCGTGCGGCCGAATTTCAGGTCGCCGCAGAAGCCGATGGTCATGTTGTCGAAACGGCCCTTTTCGCGTTTGATCGTCAGCAGGTCCGTGAGGGTCTGCGTCGGGTGCGAGTGGCTGCCGTCGCCGGCGTTGATGACCGGGACGCCCGCATACTGCGAGGCCACGAGCGGCGCCCCCTCCTTGAAGTGGCGCATGGCGATAATGTCCGCAAAACAGCGGATCACGCGCACGGTGTCGGCCACCGTCTCGCCCTTGGAGACCGACGAGGAGTTGGCGTCGGAAAAACCGATGACCTGCCCGCCCAGTTCGAGCATCGCCGCCGTGAAACTCAGCCGGGTGCGGGTCGAAGGCTCGTAGAACAGCGTGGCCAGCTTCTTGCCCTTGCAGGCCTCGCTGTACTTGGCGCGGTTGGCGATGATGTCCTCCGCCAGGGCTACGATCTGCTCGGTCTCTTCAACCGTGAGGTCGGTGGGATCAATCAAATGTCGCATGGTCCGGACTATTTATTCATCCAACTCTCGTCCGAGGGATTATCGCGGAATTTCAGCAGCCGCGCCTTGTCCCCGGGTTCGATATACCCCTCCTCGGCAGCGACTTCCACGAGCGCGTCGAGGTTCGAAAGACTGTAATTCACGACATTCGCCTCTTTCATGCGGTCGAGGCCCTTCTTCATCCCGTAGGTGAAGATCGAAGCCACGCCCAGCACCTCGGCGCCCGCGGCGCGCAGCGCTTCGACGACCTCGATGCACGAACCGCCCGTCGAGATGAGGTCCTCGATCACCACGACCTTCTGGCCCTTTTCCAGCTTGCCCTCGATCTGGTTGCCGCGTCCGTGGTCTTTCGAACCCGAGCGCACATAGCCCATCGGCAGGTCGAGAATCGTGGCCGTGATGGCCGCATGGGCGATGCCGGCCGTCGAGGTCCCCATCAGCACCTCGGCTTCGGGGAACTTCGTGCGGACGATTTCGGCAAGGCCCGCCTCGACGTGTCCGCGGACGACGGGAGCCGTGAGCGTCAGCCGGTTATCGCAGTAAATCGGGCTTTTGATACCGCTCGCCCAGGTAAAAGGCTGTTCGGGACGCAGGAACACCGCGCCGATCGACAGCAAATCTTTCGCAATTGATTTCTCCATTTTTTATCGTGTTTTTCGTTTTTTCGGGTTATTCGAGAGCCCGCCGCAAAATCTTCTCCACCTCTTCGGGATAGATGCCGCCCTCGTGGACTTTCACTCCGTCCACATAGAACGTCGGCACGTAGTAGTAGTCGAACGTGTCGGCAACGTCGGGCTGCTCCGACTCCTCGATCATCTCGATCCCGACGGCAGCCAGCTCCGGATGGGCGGCTTTCACCTCTTCGATGTAGCGCAGCGCCTTCTTGCAGAAGGGGCACGATTTCAGATAGAAAAGTTTTACCGGTTTCATAAGCTATACAGTTTAAAGTAATTCGATAAATTGTCTTTTTACAAGGCCTGCAAAGTGCCGGACGCGGAGTTTACAGCGGCAAACGAGCAGTCCGGCGACGACGCATAACGCCGTAAAAAGCGATTTTGCGAATTATCCGACGAACTCGGCCACGCACCGGCGGTAAGCCGCCACGGGGTCCTCCGCAGCCGTGATGGGACGTCCCACGACGATAAAGTCGGAGCCGATCTCACGGGCGCGGGCAGGGGTCGTGACGCGCACCTGGTCCGCTACGTCCCCGTCTGCAAATCGTACGCCGGGCGTGACCGTGAGGAATCCCGCGCCGCACGCCTCATGCACCATGCCGGCCTCCAGCGGCGAGCAGACCACGCCGTCCAACCCGGCATCACGGGTGTTCTGCGCGTATTTCACGATCGTGTCGTTGATCGAGGCGTCGATCAGCAGTTCGCTGCGCATGCGCTCCTCGCTCGTCGAGGTCAGCTGCGTCACGGCGATCAGCAGCGGCCGCGTGCCGTCGGCGCGGGTAAGCCCCTCGAGGGCGGCCTTCATCATCTCGATCGTCCCCGCCGCATGGACGTTGCACATGTCCACGTCCAGCCGCGACAGCACGGCCATCGCCTTTTTCACGGTGTTGGGAATGTCGTGGAGCTTCAGGTCGAGGAAGATTTTGTGTCCCCGGCGTTTGATCTCGCGCACGATCGAGGGTCCCTCGGCGTAGAAAAGCTCCATGCCGATCTTCAAAAAAGGTTTGCGCTCCTCGTCTTTGAAAAGGTCGAGGAACCGGAAAGTGTCTTCTGCGGATTTGAAATCGCAGGCTATGATTACATCGCGTTGCATATTTTTTCTTAATTCTGCATCGTATCAGCGTATGGCAGGTTCGGGGCTTCGTAAAGCCGGCAAGGCAGGAGCATACTCGACGTATGCGACTGCCGAAGCCGGCGAGGGAAGTGCCGAAGATGCCATGCGATCATACGATGCCGATTATGTCTGACAATTTTTCGATGCCCAGCCGCTCCATCTCGCCGGGCAGGGCCTCGACGATCTCCTTCGAAGCGTAGGGATTCACCAGGTTGGCGGCCCCGACCTGCACGGCCGTGGCCCCGGCCATCATCATCTCGATCACGTCGCGGGCCGTCGTGACGCCGCCGCACCCCATGACGGGAATCCGGCACGCTTTGGCGACCTGATAGACCATCCGCACAGCTACGGGGAAGACCGCGGCGCCTGAAAATCCGCCCATCGTGTTGGCGATGACAGGACGGCGGCGGGCAACGTCGATGCGCATGCCCAGCAACGTGTTTATCAGACAGATGCCGTCGGCTCCAGCCTCCTCGCACGCCCGGGCGATCGAAACGATGTCCGTGACGTTGGGCGAGAGTTTGATGAACACGGGCTTCGTCGTCACCGCCTTCACGGCGCGCGTCACCTCGGCGGCGGCGTCCGGGCAGGTGCCGAACGACATGCCGCCGTGCCGCACGTTGGGGCACGAGACGTTGACCTCGATGATGCCGACCTGCTCCTGCTTGTCGATCCGCTCGCAGCAGTAGGCGTACTCCTCGACCGAGAATCCCGAAATATTGGCGATGACGGGTTTCCGGAAAAAGGTTTTCAGCCGCGGCAGTTCCTCGCGGATCACGGCGTCGATGCCGGGATTCTGCAATCCCACGGCGTTTATCATTCCGGCTTCGCACTCGGCGATGCGGGGCGTGGGGTTGCCGAAGCGCGGCTCCCGCGTGGTGCCTTTGAACGAGAACGATCCGAGGACGTTGATGTCGTAAAACTCCCGGAATTCATTGCCGTAACCGAAAGTTCCGCTGGCCGGAACGACCGGATTGTCCAGCCTGAGGCCGCACAGTTCAACCGATGTGTCTACCATATGATCTCTCCTTTCTCCAATACCGGCCCCTCTTTGCAGATGCGCTTGTTGCCGTATTTGGTTTTGCACGAACAACCCATGCAGGCGCCGAATCCGCACCCCATGCGCTCCTCGAACGACAACTGCCCGTCGCGGTCCGTCGCGTTGTACAGTGCATGGAGCATCGGCAGCGGGCCGCAGGCATAGAAATAGTCGAAATCCAGCCCCCGCTCGGCGATGGCCGTGGTGACGAACCCTTCAACGCCCCGCGAGCCGTCGACCGTCGAAACGGTGACCTCGCACCCCAGCGCGCGGAACTCCTCCTCGTAGAAGACCTCCGCGGCGGTGTTGAAACCCAGCACCACCTGCACCGGCTTGCCTTCGGCCAGGAGCCGCTTCGCCAGGTTGTAGAGCGGCGGAACGCCCACGCCGCCCCCGACCAGCAGGGGCCGCCGGGCGTCGTTCTTCGTCGCGAAACCGTTGCCGAGGCCCGTCAGCAGGTCGAGCTCTTCGCCCGCCTGCATCCGGCTCATCTGTTCGGTGCCTCCGCCCACGACCTTGTAGATCAGCGTGATCGAGCGGTCATCGAAATCGCAGACCGAGATGGGACGGCGCAAATACCTGCCCTCCAGCGCGATGTTGACGAACTGCCCGGGCGCCGTGATCCACTGCGTGTCGCCGGCGAGCGTCATCCGCCACACCGCGTCGGTCAGCGGCTCGTTCGTGCGGATTTTATATATACCTTTCTTATACATATTGTACTTTATCCTGCGGTACGTTTGTGATTTTGATTTTAGGCGAGCAGCTTTCGTCCTGACCGAAGATTAGCACGGATGGGCTGTACACGAGGTACTGCCCATTCGTGGTAAGCAAGGAAGGACGAAAGATGCCGCATAAAATCAAAATTACTTGGAATCTATGGTCGATACGCGCAGCGTGATCTCCTCCAGCACGTCCAGCAGCACCTTCACCGTTTCCAGCGCCGTGAAGACCGTCACGTTGTTCTCGACGGCCGTACGGCGGATTTCGTAACCGTCCAGGCGCGTGTTGTGCTGGTTGATGTCGATCGTGTTGATGACGTAGCTGACATGTCCCTGACGCAACGCGTCGATGATCTCGTTGCTGCCCTCGTTGAGCTTGCGGCGCGTGCGGGTGCGGATGCCGTGCTCACGCAGGAACTCCGCCGTCCCGGTCGTCGCCTCGATGTTGAAGCCCAGGTCATAGAACCTCCTTACGAGCGGAAGCGCCTGCTCCTTGTCGTCGTCGGCGATGGTGACGAAGATCGTTCCGTAGTTCGAAACGTGCATGCCCGTAGCTTGCAGGGCCTTGTAGAGCGCCCGCGTGATCTTGTCGTCGTAGCCGATCGCCTCGCCCGTCGATTTCATCTCCGGCGAGAGGTAGGAATCCATGCCGCGGATCTTGGCGAACGAGAAAGCCGGGGCTTTGACGTACCAGCGCTCCTTCTCCTTGCCGCAGACCTCGGTGATGCCCTGCTCGCGCAGCGATTTGCCCAGGATGACCTGCGTGGCGATGTGGGCCATCGGCACGCCCGTCGACTTCGAGAGGAACGGCACGGTGCGCGACGAGCGCGGGTTGACCTCGATGACATAGACGTCGTCGTCGCCGGCCACGATGAACTGGATGTTGTACAGTCCGACGATGCCGATGCGCAGACCCAGCTTCACCGTATAGTCGATGATCTTGTCCTTGGCCTTCTGGCTCACGCTGAAGGTCGGATAGACGCTGATCGAGTCGCCCGAGTGGATACCCGTGTGCTCGACATGCTCCATGATGCCGGGGATGAAGACATCCTTGCCGTCGCAGATGGCATCCACCTCCAGCTCCTTGCCCATGATGTAGCGGTCGACCAGCACCGGCTGGTCCACGTCGATCTCCACGGCGGTTTGCAGGTAGTGGCGCAGGCGCTCCTCGTTCGAAACGATCTGCATGGCGCGGCCGCCCAGCACGTAGCTCGGGCGAACCAGCACCGGATAGCCGATGCGGGCCGCAGCCCTCACACCCGACTCGATGTCGGTCACGGCCTCGGCCTCAGGCTGGGGAATCTCCAGCTCCTCCATAATCCGCTCGAAGCAGCCGCGGTCCTCGGCGTTTTTGATCGCCTGGGTGTCGGTGCCGATGATGGGCACGCCCAGCTTCGCAAGGGGTTCGGCGAGGTTGATGGCCGTCTGTCCGCCGAGCGACACGACGATGGCCTTCGGTTTCTCGAGGTGCACGACGTTCATCACGTCCTCCACCGTCAGCGGCTCGAAGTAGAGTTTGTCGCTGGTGGTATAGTCCGTCGAGACGGTCTCGGGGTTGTTGTTGATGATGATCGCCTCGTAGCCCGCGGCGCGGATCGACCAGATGGCGTGCACGGTCGAGTAGTCGAACTCGACGCCCTGTCCGATGCGGATCGGGCCCGAGCCGAGCACGATGATCTTCTCTTTCTGGCTGACGATCGATTCGTTCTCCTCCTCGTAGGTCGAGTAGAAATAGGGCACGTAGGAAGCGAACTCGCTGGCGCAGGTGTCGATCATCTTGTAGACCGGGAAGATGTCGTTCTTCTCGCGCAGGAGGTACATGTCGTGCTGCGAGAGCCCCCACAACTGACCGATGTACTTGTCGCTGAATCCCATGCGCTTGGCGGCACGGAGCGTCTCGACATCCGTCGGATTGGCGCGGACGACCGCCTCGAACTCGATGATGTTCTTGAACTTCTCGAGGAAGAACATGTCGATCTTCGTGTTGTTATAGATCAGCGCCAGGTCGACGCCGTTGCGGATCAGCTGCGTGATGGCGTACACCCGGTCGTCGGTACCCTCTTTGATGTAGTCCAGCAGGGCGTCGTTCGACCACGAATCGAACTTCTTGTGATAGAGGTGGCAGACCCCCGTCTCGAGCGAACGCACCGCTTTCAGCAGCGACTCCTCCATCGTGCGGCCGATCGACATCACCTCGCCCGTAGCCTTCATCTGCGTACCGAGCTTGTTCGAAGCGTCGGAGAACTTGTCGAAGGGGAAGCGGGCGACTTTCGTCACCACGTAGTCCAGCGTCGGCTCGAACGAAGCCGGCGTGTTGGCGATGCGGATTTCGTCGAGCGTCAGACCCACGGCGATCTTCGCGCTGACACGGGCGATCGGATAGCCCGAAGCTTTCGACGCCAGGGCCGAGGAGCGAGACACGCGGGGATTGACCTCGATCAGGTAGTATTTGAACGAAAGGGGGTCCAGCGCGAACTGCACGTTGCAGCCGCCCTCGATCTTCAGCGCACGGATGAGCTTCAGCGCCGAATCGCGCAACATCTGAAACTCCTTGTTGGTGAGCGTCTGGCTCGGAGCCACGACGATCGAGTCGCCGGTATGGACGCCCACGGGATCGATGTTCTCCATGCAGCAGATGCAGATGGCCGTATCGTTGTGGTCGCGCATCACCTCGAACTCGATCTCCTTATAACCCCTGATGCTCTTCTCGATGAGCACCTGATGCACGGGCGATGCGGCGAGTGCGTTGCGCATCAGCTCGCGCAGCTCGGCTTCGTCGTCGGCGAAGCCGCCGCCCGTGCCGCCCAGCGTGAAGGCCGGACGCAACACCACCGGATAACCGATCCGGTGAGCCACCTCGGCCGCCTCTTCGACCGACATGGCGATCTGCGACTCGATGACCGGCTCGCCCAGCGACTCGCACAACTCTTTGAACAGCTCGCGGTCCTCGGCGCGCTCGATCGACTCGAACGAGGTGCCCAGAATCTCGACCTGGCACTCCTGGAGAATGCCCTTCTTGGCCAGCTGCACGGCGAGGTTCAGGCCCGTCTGTCCGCCCAGTCCCGGAACGATGGCGTCGGGGCGCTCGTAGCGGATGATCTTGGCGACGTACTCCAGCGTCAGGGGCTCCATGTAGACCTTGTCGGCGATATGCGTATCGGTCATGATCGTGGCGGGGTTCGAGTTGACGAGGATCACCTCGTATCCCTCCTCTTTGAGCGCCAGACACGCCTGCGTGCCCGCGTAGTCGAACTCTGCGGCCTGTCCGATGACGATCGGACCCGACCCGATGACCATTACCTTCTTGATATCCTTTCTCTTAGGCATTTTTGTGATCCTCCATTATTTTAGTGAACTTCTTGAACAAATAGGCGCTGTCCTGCGGTCCCGAAGCGCTCTCGGGGTGGTACTGCATCGAGAAGACCCGGTCGGCGACGCACTCCACGCCCTCGGCCGTGCCGTCGAGCAGATTGACGTGCGTCAGCGTAAGCCCCGTGCCCTCCAGCGAATCGATATCCACGGCATAGCTGTGGTTCTGGCTCGTGATTTCGAGCTTGCCCGTCAGGAGGTTCTTCACCGGGTGGTTGGCGCCGCGGTGGCCGAACTTCATCTTAAAGGTCTTGGCGCCGTAAGCCAGCGAAATCAACTGATGGCCCATGCAGATGCCGAAAATCGGCAGCTTGCCCCGGAGCTGTTTCACCAGCTCGATCACCGGGGCGACGTCCTCCGGGTTGCCGGGGCCGTTCGAAAGCACGATGCCGTCGGGACGGAACGCCATGATCTCCTCCGCGGTGGAGTTGTAGGGCATGACCGTCACGTTGCAGCCCACGCGGTTCAGCAGACGGATGATGTTGTATTTGATGCCGCAGTCGACGGCCACCACGTCGTATTTGTGGTTCGGGACACGCGACATCCAGCGTTTTTTGCAGCTTACGCGCGAAACCATGTCGTGCGGAGTGATGTACTCGGCCAGTTTGCGCAGGGCCTCCTCGCGGGGCGTCGCAGCGTCGGTGATGAGCACCTTCTGCGTACCCTCGTCGCGGATGATGCGCGTCAGGGCGCGGGTGTCGACGCCCCAGATAGCCGGAATGTCATGCTCCTCGAAAACCTCGTTCAACGTCTTCGTATAGCGGAAGTTCGACGGCGAGTCGTTGTACTCGCGGACGATCATGCCGCCGATGGTCGGCGTTTTGGTTTCGTAATCCTCGTCGGTCATGCCGTAGTTGCCGATCAGCGGGTAGGTCATCACCACCATCTGATCGGTGTACGACGGATCGGACATGATCTCCTGATACCCCACCATCGAGGTATTGAAGACGATCTCGTTGATGGCCTCGCGGTCGGCGCCGAAACCGTATCCGTAAAATTCACGGCCGTTCTCCAAGACAATTTTTTTCGTAAATGCTTTCATCCTTATCTGTTTGATTTCGTAGTTGCGTGTTTATCGGGCAGGAAATCCATTCACCATACCATTTCATCTTTCAACTCTCCCCCGTCATTGCGAGGAGCGTAGCGACGTGGCAATCTGCCCGGAAGCTGTAACCTTACAGCGTCTCCATCGGATTCCCGCGCTCACTTTCGTTCGCTCGGAATGACGGGAAAACTTTTAGTTTTCAACTTTCATCTCATCGTAAACCTCCCTGCCGTCCACCACCGTCAGCACGGCGCGGCCCTGCACGTCCCATCCGGCGAAAGGCGTGGCGCGGCCTTTCGAAAGGAATGTTCCGGGATCGACCCGGTACTGCGCCCCGAGGTCCAGCACCGTGAAATCGGCCCGGTCGCCCACTTCCACACCCCCGTCGAGCGCGAAAAGACGCCGGGGATTGTCCGACATCAGCGCGAGGAGCTTCTCCAGCGTAATCACGCCCGGCAGCACCAAGTATTTGTACAGCAGCGGGAAGGCCGTTTCCAGCCCCACGATGCCCATGGCGCTCCCGGCCAGTCCGCGCGACTTCTCTTCGGCGGTGTGGGGCGCGTGGTCCGTGGCCACGACCTCGATCGTGCCGTCCACAATGCCCGCGACAAGCGCCTCGCGGTCGGCGCGGCTCCGGAGCGGCGGATTCATTTTGAAGCGCCCCTCCTCCTGCAAATCCTCGTCGCACAGCAGCAGGTAATGCGGCGCCGTTTCGCAGCTCACCCGCAATCCTTTCGCCTTCGCCTGCCGCACCAGCTCGACGCTCTCTTTCGTGGAGACATGGCAGACGTGATACTGGCAGCCGGTCTTCTCCGCGAGCGCGATATCGCGCTCCACCTGCCGCCACTCGCTCTCCGAACAGATGCCTTTATGCCCGTGTTCGCGGCAGTAGACTCCGTCGTGAATATAACCGCCCCGCAGCAGGTCGTCGACCTCGCAGTGGGCCACGATGGGCTTGCCGACCGCCGCGGCCCGGCGCATCGCCTCCTCCATCAGTTCGTCCGACTGCACGCCGCGGCCGTCGTCGGAAAATCCGACCACCTCCGGAGCCAGAGCCGCAAAGTCGACCAGCTCGCCGCAGCCGCGCTGTCCCAGCGTGATCGTGCCGTAAGGCTTCACGCGCACCGCGGCATCGCGGCGGATGATCGCCAGCTGTTCGCCGAGCGTCGCCGGCGTATCGGGCGCGGGACAGAGGTTGGGCATCGAACAGACCGTGGTGTACCCTCCGCGGGCCGCCGCCGCCGTACCCGTGGCAATGGTCTCCTTCTGCGGGAAACCCGGCTCGCGCAGGTGGACATGCACGTCGACCAGTCCCGGCACGAGGCACAGCCCCCCGAGGTCCACGACCCGGTCGCCCGGCCGAGGCTCCCCGGCCGTCACCACACGGCCGCCCTCCACGGCGAGACGGCCCGGTTCGAGCCGGCCCCCGCGGTAGATCGTCGCGTTGATATAATAAGTTTTCATCTTGTACGAACACAAAAAAATAGGGCAACCGAAACAGTTACCCTAATAAAACAATAATACCTAAATCCGTCGGAGACTGGAAACCCGACCAATAATCCTGCTGCCAGAATACTTGCGCCGATGCTATGTTGGGTTTACAATTCATAGGACTCAGGTGTCGCTGTAATTGTCTGCAAAGATAGGGCTTTTTCACCGCCCCTGCAAAACTTTTCCGAAAAAATTTTTCAACAATTCCTCCACAACCGCGCCTCCGTCCCGGCTACTTCACGATAATCAGGTCGACGCCCGCCTCCTCGATGATCGAGACCATCTGCTCGGGAATACGTTCGTCGGTGACAATCACGTCGATATCCTCCAGCGCACAGATGCGGCCGAAGCCCCGCTGCCCGAATTTCGACGAGTCGGCCAGCACGACCACCTGCGATGCCGCGCGCATCATCCGCCGCGTGAGTTTCGCCTCGTCGATCGTCGAGGTCGTGATGCCGTGTTCGAGGTCGATGCCGTCCACCCCGAAGAAAACCTTCGAGCAGATGCAGTCGTCCAGCTCGCGGGCGGCCTCCTCGCCCAGCACCGAAAGCGACTTCTTGTGCACCGTGCCGCCCAGCTGCACGACGGCGACATTCTCCGCCTCGTTGAGCAGCACGCCCAGCCGCAGGAACGGCGTGACGATGTTCAGGTGGTGCCACGCGCGCATTTTGATCTCCTCGGCAAAGGCGTAGACCGTGGAGCCCGAGGCCACGATGATCGAATCGGCATCGCCGAGCATCTCCACCGCCCGCTGTGCAATGCGCCGCTTGGCGTCGCGGTTGATATTGTCCTTCACATGCACATCGAGGTCCGCGACATGGGGATTGGCCGGACGCGCACTGCCGTGCACCTTATATAATAAACCCTTGCTCTCGAGTATTTTGATATCCTTGCGGATCGTCACCTTCGTAACGCCCAGCTCATTGGCCACGTCCGTGATCCGGACGAACCCGTACTTGTTCAGATTGTCGAGGATGTATTTGTGCCGTTCGGCGATGCTCAGCATATCGGTCGGATATTTAAAGTGTTATCATAATAAAGGTACAAAAAAAGCCGGACGGGTGCAAACCCGAATTGCATACGGTTCGGCAAAACATTCCGCCTGATAAAAGTGTCGTAACGACACCAAAGATAAGAAAAGTTTTCATATATCGCAAAAAAAGAGTCCGCACCCCTCACGGGCCGGACCCTTCCGGACAGCAGTCCGTATCATCTAAAACAGAACGTTTTCCGTCATTCGGCCTCAGCCTCGTAGCCGTCGGCCTTGGCGCCCCACATCAGCAGGAAGACCAGCATGCCCACGACGGCCATGCCGAGGATGCCCACATAGGCCCAACTCCAGCCGTAGTGCTGGGCGACGTAACCCAGTCCCACGCCCGAAACGAGCGTCGAAGCATAGCCGAACAGCCCCGTGAGGCCGTTGGCCGTGGCGGCAGCCTTCTTCGTAGCCTGATTCGCCGCAGCGATGCCGATGAGCGCCTGCGGGCCGTAGATGCAGAAACCTGCAGCACACAGCGTGGCGAACAGCAGCCAGATCGGGGCGTCAGAGGGAAGCTGCCAGAAGAGGAAGACGAACAGCGCGGCACCCGCCATGCAGAAGACGCAGGTGCGGTGCGCACGGCCTTTGAGCCATTTGTCGGTCGCCCATCCGGAGAAGAGCATGCCGAGGATTCCGGCGATCTCGAACATCGCAACGAGCCATCCGGCGTGCGACATCGAGACGCCCTTCGACTGACTCAGCAGCGAAGGTCCCCAGTCCAGCACCGAGAAGCGGACGATGTAGACAAAGAAATTGGCAAAACCCAGAATCCAGATCAGCGGGTTCTTAAAGACGTATTTCATCAGGAACGCCTTGTGCTCGGCGCCCTTTTTCTCGGCTTTCACCTTGGCGGTCTCGGTGCCTTCCAGCTCGGGAAGCCCCACCGAGGTCGGCGTGTCGCGCAGGAAGACGACCAGTCCGATGGCCCCCGCAAAAGCGATGGCCGAAGGTATCCAGAAGCACCATTTCCACGCCCCGACGTGTGCGGCGGCCACCATCACCCGTTCCATGCCCTCGGCATCGTCGGGCGCGACGCCCAGATTGGCGGCGATGGTCGCCACGGCGTCGGGATCGGCCGTCATGTTGGTCCCCAGCGTGCCCATGACATAGCCGCAGAGGATCACCACGAGACCCGCACCGATCGAGTGCGAGGTATTCCAGACCGACATTTTGGTCGCCAGCTCCGTGGGCGGAATCCAATGGGTCAGCAGACGCGCGCAGGGCGGAAATCCCGTTCCCTGCAACAGGCCGTTGACGACCCACATGACGCCCATGAAGAGGATCAGCGTATTGGTGAACTGGCTGCCGTCGTGCTGGCCTGTGATCCAGTAGGAGATGTCCTCGCCGAAGCCGAACGCAAAGTTGGCCAGCGCACACAGCGCAAGGCCGACGGCCATGTACCAGCGGGCGTTCATCCGATCGGCCAGGATACCGTTGGCAAAGCGCGAAAAGCCGTAGATCAGACCGTTCAGGGTGAGGAAGATACCGAGGCTCGTCTTCGAAATACCGAGGTCGGCCTCGAGGCCGGGCATGGCCAGCGAGAAGTTCTTGCGCACGAAATAGAAGAGCGCGTAACCAACCATCGTGGCGATGATCGTACGCATCTGCCAGTACTTAAAGCGCTTGGATTGTTCAGACATCATTTCGAAATGAAAGTTAGCAGTTTCAGATTTCAAATATACAACTTTCGGAGCGATATTATGCACGTTTTCCGTGAAAATTCCGCTTCATTTCCGAAAATCGCCCTCCGCTACATTCCCGAAGAGGCCGGAACGACCTGTCCGACGCTGACCTGACCGCGGTCTTCGACCTGCCAGACGCCGCCCTTGCCGAACAGCCGGTCGAGCCACTCCTCCATCCAGCCGCAGCGGAAAGCCACGTCGACAACCGTATAGCGGCTGCGCATGTAGGGAATCTTCTCGAACGAGGCCCGGAAACGGGCGCGCGAAATGCCGATCTGCTCCGGTTCGCAGGGAGCTCCGACCAGCTCCAGCCGGCGGTGAACCTCGCCGAAGGGGATAATCTGGCTGCGGATACGGCCGCGCAGCTCGGGCCACGCCCGCTTCAGCCGCATAAGCTGCTCGCGCAGCCCCTCCTTATCGACATACTTATCGCGGGTCTCTTTCAGGCCGCGGGCCACGAATTCGGGATCGTTGTCGAAAACAGCGCGGATGTCCCGCTCGGTCTCCTCCCACGATTTCCATGCGGCGACGCATTTTTCAACATCCAACTGCTCCACGGGAGCGTCGAGCAGCATCTCGAGAAAAGCCGTCGAGGCGAGCGTACCGATACCGACTTTGAAGCCGTGCGACACCGAAGCGCCGTTGAACCGCAGGTGTTCCATGTCCCACAGGTGACTGAACTGGTGTTCGGCGCCCGAAGCCGGGCGGCTCGACAGCGTGGCCTGCATAGCAAAGCCGCTCAGCAGCAGCCCTTCGGCCAGTTGCTCGACCTTCGCCACATTGCCGGCATGCACCCCGGCAGGGTCGCAGAGAGCCTCTTTCAGCCCCTCCTGCACCAATCCGAAGGCAAAGTCGTCCATCTTGTCGGCCCCCACGGCGTCGGCCAGCATCCAGTCGGCCCCGGCGGGAATCTTGGCGATCAGGTCGGCATAGCCCGAAGCGGACATTTTGGCGGGCGCCGCAGCGGAGATAGACGGATCGAGCACCATGCCCAGCGGTGCGGGACAGTCGAAGGTCTGCTTGTTGCCGTCCTTGGTGATCGAGGCTCCGTAGGCGGTATAGCCGTCCATCGAGGCAGCCGTGCCGACCACCATGTAACGGCGGCCGTTGTGGTGCGAACAAAGTTTCGTCAGGTCGTTGATAACGCCCGAACCCACGGCGACGGGCACGGCGTCGGTCGCGGCCAGCACGCCGTCCAACTCTTCGACGAACGTCCATTCGGCATAGAGTTTAGGATCGATGAAGATGTGCGGCTCGTCCTGCGCGACGCCCGCTTCGGCGAGGATGCGGTGCACCTCCTTCCCGGCCACCCGCCACGTATTGAGGTCCGCAACCACGAGGGCGCGGCCGGCGGGGAACAGGCTTTTGAACATCTCCGCAGTCTGCGGAAGGGTATCGACACCGATCACCAGCGCTTTGGTGTCGGTCGTGCGCTGAAGGGCGCTCTCTACTTTATTCATAATAGCAATTGTGTAAACGAAACATCGCCGGAAATACCGGAGTGCTCTTAAAGCAAAGGCAAATATAAGAATTATTTTCCTTTCAACAACAAAACGCAAGAAAAAATATTTCTTTTCGGTGTCCATTTTGTTTCCATTTCGGTTTTTCCGAGTCGACAATTGGAAAAAAGAAAATAAAAACATAACTTTGGGCACCGAACGAAACTACTTTCGCTATGAAACGAATCATTCTGCTGTGGGCCGCCCTCCTGACGACAGCCGCGGCACTCGCACAGCCCCGCATCCGCATCGAACACGGCCCCTACCTGCAAAACGTGACGGAAGAGGGTTTCACCGTCATCTGGAGCTCGACGGCGGACGCCGCCGGATGGGTGGAGCTGGCCCCGGACGACGGTTCGCATTTCTATGCCGCGGAACGCCCGAAATTCTACGATTCGCACCTCGGGCGCCAGCGCATCGGACGCATGCACAGCGTGCGCATCAGCGGTCTGCAGCCCGGCACGACCTACCGTTACCGCATCATGCAGCGGGGCGTCGTCCTCAACGAAGGCAACAAGCGCGTCATCCTCGACGAGGGCTACGGCAACGACATCCTCAAACACAAACCCTACACCGTAACGACCCCCGACCCCGCACAGGAGCGGGTCGATTTCTGGGTCGTCAACGACATCCACTCGCGCGACTCGATCTTCCGCCGGCTGATCCGCACCGCTCCGGAGGAGAAACCCGACTTCGTCTGCCTGAACGGCGACCTGGCCACCCAGATCGAGACCCGACAGACGCTCTGGGACGCCTGCCTCGCATCGGCATCGGAGATTCTCACGCCTGCGGGCATTCCGCTGGTCGCCGTGCGCGGCAACCACGAAAACCGCGGCGTCTGTTCCGGATGCTGGTCCGATTTCTTTCCCACACCGACCGGGGAGACCTATTATACATTCCGCCGGGGCCCGGCCTTTTTCCTCGTGCTCGACGGCTGCGAAGACAAGCCCGACAGCGACATCCGCTACTACGGACTGGGCGATTGGGACGCCTACCGCCAGCGGGAGGCCGCATGGCTGAAAAAGGTCGTCGAAAGCGAGGAGTTCCGCACGGCGCCCGTGCGCATCGTCCTGATCCACATGATCCCCGGAGGCGCGTCGAGTTGGTACGGCGAGCAGCAGATCCGCCGGCTGTTCGTCCCGGAGCTGGTCGGAAAGGGCATCGACGTGATGCTCTGCGGCCACTACCACCGTTACCAGTGGATCGACGACGGCAGCCGCGGGGTCGATTTCCCGATCCTGGTCAATTCGAACGTCGACCGCCTCGCGGTATCGGCCGACGCCTCGGGCATCGACCTGAAGGTTTTCGACACCGCCGGCAAACTCGTCAAACAGCAACGCATCGACAAAAAATAAAACTATACGATGGAAAACTTTCACGAATACCGCTCCGTCTGGGAGCACGGCGAATTGATGGAGCGCCTGCGCCGCATCCGCCACGTGGCGCTCGACATGGACGGCACGATTTATATGGGCATGTCGCTCTTCCCCTACACGCAGGCTTTCCTGCGCGGGCTGCGCGAACAGGGCATCGGCTACTCGTTCCTGACGAACAACCCGTCGAAGTGCATTGACGACTACCTCCACAAGCTCGCGTCGCTGGGCATCGAGGCCACGCGCGACGAGATGTACACGACGGCGCTGGCCACGATCGACTACATCAAATCCCACTACCCCGCCGCACGGAGGCTCTTCCTGCTGGGAACGCCCTCGATGATCTCGGAATTCGAGGCCGCAGGTTTCGAGTCCTGCGCCGATTCGGCGGACGACGTGCCGGACGTCATCGTGGCGGCGTTCGACATGACGCTGCAATACGACCGGCTGTGCCGCGCGGCATGGTGGGTCAAACAGGGCGTGCCCTATATCGCCACCAACCCCGACCGGGTGTGCCCCACCGACCTGCCGACGGTGCTCGTGGACTGCGGCTCGATCTGCGCCTGCCTCGAACACGCTACCGGACGCCGTCCGGACATCACGCTCGGGAAACCCGATCCCAACATGCTCTCGGGCATCCTCGCCCGCCACGGATTGCAGCCGTCGGAGATCGCCATGGTCGGCGACCGCATCTACACCGACGTACAGATGGCCCACAACGCCGGAGCGATGGGCGTGCTGGTTCTCTCGGGCGAGACGACGCTCGACGTGGCGGACAAGGCCGACCCGCAGCCCCACATCACGGCCGACAGCATCGAGATTCTGGGCCGGCTGCTCCGCGAAGCCCACGAATAACTACGCATAAAAGGTCTATAAGTCATAACAATAGCCCGATCAGAAAATACCGAATCCTTGCGGGTTCGGTATTTCGTTTTATGCACTATCTTTGCGGAGGATGAACCTCCGCTCAGACAGGCTGCGGTTCGGCAAACCCGGAGTAAACTCCGGTTTGCACTCTCCTTGCACTGTCTTTGGTGTCGTAACGACACTTTTAGAGGTCGGAAGGTTTTACCGGACTGCACGCAATCCGGTTTTGGCCCCATTCGGCTTTTTCGTACTTTTGTCAAACATAAAACGATTCGTATGGAAGAACACAATATCCTGATCCCCCTGCTGCTGACGCTCGGCGCGGGTCTTGCGACGGGCATCGGCAGCGCCATCGCCTTTTTCGCCAAACGCACCAACAAACGGCTGCTGTCGTTCTCGCTGGGCCTGTCGGGCGGCGTGATGATCTACGTCTCGTTCGTCGAGCTGTTCCAGCAGGCCAACATTTCCCTCACGGCGGAATGGGGTCCCCGTCTCGGCACGGTCGTCACCGTGGCGAGTTTCTTCGCGGGCATCCTGCTGATCGGCATCATCGACCGGCTGGTGCCCTCGTTCGAAAACCCCCACGAGGCCCACAGCGTCGAGGAGATGGACCACCAGCCCCGCAACCCCAAGCTGATGCGCATGGGCGTGATGACGGCGCTGGCCATCGGCATCCACAACTTCCCCGAAGGCATCGCCACCTTCACCTCGGCCGTGGACAACATGGCCCTCGGAGTGGCCATCGCCGTGGCCATCGCCATTCACAACATCCCCGAGGGAATCGCCGTGTCGATCCCGATCTACTACGCCACGGGCGACCGCAGGAAGGCCTTCCGGCTGTCGCTGCTGTCGGGACTCGCCGAGCCGGTAGGCGCCGTGCTGGCCTATCTGGTGCTGATGCCCTTTATGTCCCCGACGCTGATGGGGTGCATCCTCGCGGGCGTGGCGGGCATCATGGTCTTCATCTCGATCGACGAACTGCTTCCCGCGGCCCGCGAATACGGCGAGGCGCATATCTCCATCTACGGCGTGGTGGCCGGCATGGCCCTGATGGCCGTAAGTCTGATTATGCTGGCATAATCAGACAATTAAAAATGAAAAATTAAGAATTAAAAATTATTCCTTTGGATATTCTTCTGCTGATCGTCGGGCTGGGGCTGATCCTCGCCGGCGCGAATTTCCTCACGGACGGCTCCGCAGCGCTGGCACAGCGCTTCCGGGTTCCGGAGTTCATCATCGGGCTGACGGTGGTGGCCGTCGGCACCTCGACGCCCGAACTGGTCGTGTCGGTGCTCTCGGCCATCGGAGGCCAGAGCGACGTGGCGATCGGCAACGTCGTGGGATCGAACATCTTCAACGTCTTCGTCATCCTGGGCGTCTGCGCCCTGATACGTCCCGTACCGCTCACGGCGGGGAACATCCGCCGCGACATCCCGTTCGGGGTGCTCGTGTCGTTGCTGCTGCTGGCGCTGGCCCAGGATTCGCTCTTCTGCAAAACGGCGGCGGACCGCATCGGGCGCATCGACGGCGTGGTGATGATCGGGCTTTACGTCGCATTGATGTGGTACACGATCCGGAAGACGAAGCACCCCGAAGCGGCAGCTCCGACGGAAAGTTCCAAAGCACCGATGCCCGGATGGCTGATGTCCGTGATGATCGTCGGGGGACTCGCCGGGCTGGTCTTCGGCGGCGAGATGTTCCTCCGCAGCGCCACGTCGATAGCCCGCAGTCTGGGGATCAGCGAATCGGTGATCGCCATCACGCTCGTGGCGGGCGGCACGTCGCTGCCCGAACTGGCCTCGTCGCTCGTGTCGCTGTTCAAAGGCAAAGCCGACATGGCGCTGGGTAACGTCATCGGATCGAACATCGCCAACATTCTGCTGATTCTGGGTGTGAGCGCCACGATAAATCCGCTCTCGATGGGCGGCATCACGGTCCGGGACCTGCTGATGGTCCTGCTGAGTTCGGTCGTGGTGTTCCTCGCGGCCTTCACCTTCAAACGCAAGGCCGTCGACCGCTGGGAGGGAACGTTGTTCGTGGCAATTTACATCGCCTATATCTGGTATTTGATCAGGTAACGGTCGATCAGCCGCGGCACGGCATAGTCGCCCAGCGCGGAGGTCGGAACGGCCGTCGCAGCGGCGGCAGGCGTCAGCGAAGGAGTTTCGATGCGGTGGACGACCGCATGGAGCGTCTGGTGGGAGAGCTGGTGCTTCGGCAGCGGGATGCTGCGCACGAGATGCCACGGGGCGTCGCCCAGCAGTTCGGCGAACTGCGGCAGCCGCAGGAGTTCCGGCAGTTCGACGGGACCTTCGGTCTCGATGAGCGGGAACTCATAAAGCCCCTGCCAGATGTCGCGGCCCTCGCGGCGGCGAAGCAGGGTCCGGTCACCCGACGAGATGTGCAGGTAGTTGAACCAGCGGTCACGAACCTTGGTCTTCGACTGCTTCACGGGACGCGCGGCGACGGTTCCGGCGGCGAGGGCCAGGCACCGTCCGGCCAGCGGGCACGCCTCGCAGCGGGGCGACGAAGGGGTGCACTGAAGCGCCCCGAAGTCCATGATCGCCTGGTTGTAGCGTCCCGGATGCGCAGTATCGAGCTGCGACTGCGCCAGTTCGGCGAAGGACCGCTTTCCGGCCATGGAATCGATCGGCGCATCGAGGTCGAAGAGCCGCGCGAGCACCCGGTAGACATTGCCGTCGACCACGGCGCACGGGGTGTCGTAAGCCGCCGAACAGATGGCCGCAGCGGTATAGTCGCCCACGCCGCGCAGCGAGCGAACCTCGTCCAATGCGACGGGAAACCGTCCGCCGAAGCATTCGACGACCTGCCGGGCCGCGGCATGAAGGTTGCGGGCACGACTGTAATAGCCGAGCCCCTGCCAGAGCTTCAGCACCTCGTCCACGGGGGCGGCGGCGAGCGACGCGACGTCGGGAAACCGCTCCGTAAAGCGGAGGTAGTACTCCATTCCCTGCGCCACGCGGGTCTGCTGGAGGATCACCTCCGAGAGCCAGATGCAGTAGGGATCGCGCGTGCGGCGCCACGGCAGGTCGCGCCCTTCGCGGGCGTACCAGTCGAGAAGTATGTCGGCGACGGAGTTCATAACCGGAGACAAAAGTACGATAAATCGCAATACGTTCAACCAAAAACACCAACGTTATGGAAAAGAAACACACCGTGATCCACAACACCGCCGAGAAACGCTACGAACTCGATCTCGGGGAGGGCGACATGGCGTTGCTCGAGTACGTGCCGGGCAAAGGGCTCGTCGTCCTGACCCACACCGAGGTCCCGCCCAAGTACGAGGGTCAGGGCATCGGCAAAGAATTGGTGCTGGCCGCCCTGGAGGACATCCGCAGCAAAGGGCTGCTGGTCGTGCCGCAGTGCCCGTTCGTCGTGACCTACATCCGGCGCCATCCCGAATGGATGGACCTGGTGCTGACCGCCGAATCGGCCAAACGCTGACAAACGCACGAAGGGACCCTGCGCAGGGTCCCTTCGAACTTTTCAGTATGCCGGGCCTCAGGGCCGGGGCTGGAAGTCGTCCGTGCGGAACGGAATGACGGGCAGTCCCCAGCTGTTGGCGAGGTTGCCGATCCGGAAGTTGCGGAAGCAGTAGCGCACGGCCGAGGGTTCCGGAACCTCCTTCGACGAAATGACCAGCCGCATCTGCCCGTCGACCGAGACGTCGGCCGGATGGAACACCCCGTCGGAGCCGCAGAGCTCGAAGCCCTCGATGCCCACCAGGCGGCTGAACCCGTATTCGGCGTTGTCCAGCGAAACGACAGCCTTGCCGTCGGCAAACTCCGCGGAACGGAAACGGGGACTGTCGCAATGGACGGCCTTCTTTCCGTAGGTCCGGTTCAGGGCCATGCAGGCCAGCCGGTAACCGATGTCGTGCTTGTTCGCCGGATGGATGTTGCACCACTCGTAGGGCTCGACCAGATCGTTCGTCGAGACCATGCCGCTGTTCGGGATCACGTCCTGAGCCCGGCACTGCGCCTCGCGCAGGAAAGCCGAAAGGTCGCTGCCCCAGTAGTTGAACGGAGCGATCTCGACGAAATAGAAAGGCAGTTCGCCCTGCCCCCACAGGCCGCGCCACAGCTTCACCATGTTGGCCAGCCGTTCGGCATAGACCGTATGGGCCCCGACGTTGGATTCTCCCTGATACCAGAGATATCCGCGAACGGTATAGCCCGCCACGGGACGCAGCATGCCGTTGTACATCACCAGCGGCCGCAGCCACTCGTCGGTCGCCGCAATGCCCTTTTCCGAAATGTCGATATCGGGATAGGTCTCCAGAATCTCCCGCGAGGTCCAGCTCTCGACGCGGCTGCCGCCCCACGAGCAGTCGATGACGCCCACGGGAACACCGAGCACGTCGTTGAGCATTTCGGCGAAGAAATAGCCGACGGCCGTGCACAGCGGCGCCGTCTCGGTCGAAAACTCGTTCCAGCGGCCTGCGACACGCTCTTCAGGAGTATAAGAGGCCGTTTTCGGAATCTTCACATAACGGATTTTGCCGCGCCGGGCATCGGCCCGGGCGATGACCTCGTTGGAGCGGGCCACGGGACAGTTGAGGAATCCCTCCACGCCCATCTCCATATTGCTCTGCCCGCCGGCGAACCACACTTCGCCGATCAGGATATCGTTCAGCTCGACCCTGCCGTCCCCGGCGATCGTGATGCGCTGCGGGTCATAACCGCCCGCAGGGGTTTTCAGCATCACCTCCCAGCGACCGTCGGCACCGCTCCGGGCGGTGGCCTTCGCGCCCCACGAGGCGGCGACCTTCACCGCCGTATGCGGCTCGGCCCAGCCCCAAAGCCGGACTTCGGCATTTTGTTGCAACACCATATTGTCGCCGATAATCTCCGGAAGGGTGATCTTCGCGGCAGCGGTCCATGCCGCGGCAAGCGCGGCGGCTAACAGCAGGATTCGTTTCATAAGATCAGAGTTAATGGTTTCAGGTTAAAAATCGTCGGTGCGGAACGGCACGAGGGGAAGTTCGCGGGTGTTGACCACGTTGCCCGGCTGGAAATCACGGAAGCCGTAACGCACGGCCACCGGCTCGGGAATGTCGGGCAGGAAGACGATCAGCCGCTCATTGCCCTCGAAATGCACCTGCGCGGGACGGAACACCCGATCGGGACCGCAAATTTCGAAGCCACGGAGGTCGAATGCCCGGCCGAACCCGCCGAAGGTGTTATCGAACGAGAGAAAGACCTTGCCGTCCCGTATCTCCATCGCGCGGAACTGCATGTTCTCGCACGCCACGTCCTTCCTGCCGTAAGTGCGGTTCAGGGCCCAGAAAGCCAGCCGCCGGCCCACGCTGCGTTTGTCGCGGGGGTGGATGTTGCCCTCCTCGCAGGGAAGGACCAGATCGTTGGTCGAGACCATGCCGCTGCCGGGAATCAACGCCTGCGCCCGGCACTGCGCCTCGCGCAGATAGGGCGACAGCCCATTGCCATAGCCGAAAGGCGCGATCTCGACGAAATAGAAAGGCAGTTCGCCCAGCCCCCATTGCGCGCGCCACCCGGCCACCATGTCGGCCATCCGCGCGGCATACTCCGTGTGGCGGCCGATGTTCGACTCGCCCTGATACCAGAGGAATCCGCGGACGGCATAGCGGGTCAGGGGGTACACCATGGCGTTGTACATCGCCATCGGACGCATATAGTCGGGCAGTTCGGCGACGGCCTTTTCGTCCAGGTCGATATCGGGATAGGTTTCCAATGCCGCGCGCGGGGTCCAGCACTCGATGCGGCTGCCGCCCCACGAGCTGTCGATCACCCCGACCGGAACATTCAACGCCCGCGAAAGCATCTCGGCGAAGAAATAGGCCGTGGCGCTGCACCGCGCGGCGGTGGCCGTCGTGAATTCATTCCAGGCGCCCGGAACGCGATCCTGCGGCGTATAGCCCTGCGAATAGGCCACTTTCAGGAAACGGATGCGGTCACGTTGCGCATCAGCGCAGGCGATAACCTCGTTGCCGCCCTCGATCAGGCCGTTCCAATAGCCGCCGAGGGGCATATCCATATTGCTCTGGCCGCTGCAAAACCACACTTCGCCGATCAGCACGTTGTCCAATACCCGCTTGTCGCCGCTCGCAACGGTGATCCGCTGCGGTTCGTAACTGCCGGCAGGGGTTTTCAGCGTCACCTCCCAACGGCCCTCGCCGTCGCTCTTTGCAGACGCTTTTGCACCCCACGAGGCCGCGACCTTCACCGCCGCGTGCGGGTCGGCCCACCCCCAGAGTTTCACGTCGGTATTCTGTTGCAGCACCATGTTGCTGCCGATGGCATCGGGAAGGGTGACCTTTGCCGCAACGCTCCACACCGCGGCAAGGCCGAAGAGGAGCAATAACATTTTTTTCATAGCAGGTTTTCGTTCGGGTTTCTGTAAACTTAGCATTTTTTTGCCGGAATCGGAACGCACTTAATCGGTAAAATGAGGCATCGGCAGCCAACTCAATCAAAAAATACAATTGCCGGTCAAAATACGGCATTCAATCCGCCCCACTCCTTCATAAATATATGTATCCGATTTTTCCGAAAAATTTCCGGCTCGAAATTTGGTTTATATTATAAACTACTTTATATTTACAACACATTTAAAAACTGGCCCGGCCGTAAAACCGAAAACAATGGAAATCACCTCTGCCAACACCGACAAACGCCGCCTTTTCGCGCGCCGGTTCAGCCGCCGCGTCACGACCTGTTTCGCGGTCTGCGGCTTCTTAGCTTTCGTCAACTGGTACACCGCGCCCCACTACTGGTGGGTGGTCTGGGTTATCGCCGGGTGGGGACTGAGCATCCTGCTCTCGCTCATCCGCTACCTGTTCGACCAGGACGACGAGGACTATTGCCGCAACCGTTAAAAAATCACACCTATGGAAGACCGTAAACTGGAGGCCGCCGAAAGCCTGGAGCTCATCGGCCGCATGATCGAAAACACCCGCAGCCGCATCGTCCGCAACTCGGGACGCCCGCTGCTGGCATGGGGCTATGCCACCGTCGTCACGACAATCATCGTATGGGCCGCCGTGGTCGGGTTCCGGAACCCGCGCTGGAACTACCTGTGGCTGCTGCTGCCCGTGCTGGGATGGCTGTTGATGTGGCTCACACGCGGAAAACCCACCGAGGGCGAGGCCCGCACGTTCGTTGACCGCGTGATCGGAAATGTCTGGTTCGTCATGGGGTCCACAGCCCTCTTCGTCAGCCTGCTGACGCTCTTCACGCCCATGCGTCTGCCGATACTCTTCATCATCCTGCTCATCATGGGCATGGGGACCGCCGTCACGGGACTCATCATCCGCTTCACGCCCACCATCGTCGGAGGCATCGCGGCCATCATCCTCGCCCCGTGCACGCTGCTTGCCGGCAACATGTGGCAGCCGTTGCTCTTCATCGCGGGATTCGTGGTTATGATGATCGTCCCGGGCCACATCCTCAACCATACGTCGAACCGCCCGCAACGATAATGCGATGTTCAAAGAACTGAATCCCCTGCTGCACTCCGAACTGAGGCTGGCTGTCGTCTCGATCCTGATCGGAGTCGAGAGCGCCGATTTCGTCTTCATCCGGCAACAGACCGGGGCCACGGCGGGAAACCTCTCGGTGCAGCTCGACAAACTCGCCAAAGCCGGTTATATCGAGGTCGAAAAGACCTTTCGGGGAAAGGTGCCCTGCACGGTGTGCCGCATCACCGCGGCCGGGCGCGACGCCTTTGCCGAATACGTCGAAGCCCTGCAATCCTACATAAAAAAATAAGCGTCCCGCAGGACGCTTATTTTTTCAGAAGGCGCAGAAGAGCGTCACCAGAAACGGGACGCTGAAATCGAGCACACAGCCGTGGAAGACCGACACCACGGCATAGGGGCGTCCCGCCGCCTGCGTGATGATCGGGAGCGTCGTGTCGAAGGTCGTCGCCCCGCCGATCGACACGGCGGCCAGCGGCCCGCACCAGCGCGCCACGAGCGGCGCGGCCAGCAGGGTGAACAGCTCGCGCATGACATTGCACAGCAGGGCGATCGTTGCCAGTTCGGCCCCCCGGAGATCGGCGATGAAGATGCTCGAAAGCGAATAGTAGCCGAACCCCGCACCCACGGCCAGCGAATCGGCCAGCGACCACTGCGCGAGCAGCGGAGCCGCAAGGGCGGCCCCGGCGAGCGTTCCGACGGCCGTGGCAACGGGCAGCAACGCCAGCCGCGGATCGAGCCGCCGGACCCGTCCGGCCAATGTGCGGTCGTTGCCCAACGTGATTCCTACACAGAACATCAGCGCATAGAGCACGTAGGCGCTGATCCGCGATCCGGCCGGATCGAGCGGCGCGAAAAGTCCTACGACACATCCCGCCACGAAAAAGGCGACGATCACGAGACTGCCGCTAAGGGCCGTCCATGTGGAGACCGGGGCTTCCGCATCGGCCTCTCCGTCGTCCCCGGGCACTGCGCGTCCGCGGATACGCCGCCAGAGCAGCCACGCGGCGAAGATGCTTCCCGCGACGGAGAAGGCGAAGATCGCCAGCGCCGCCGCTCCGAGCGTCGCCAGCGAGCCCACGACCGCAGGGTCGCCGCCCACCTCGACGCCCAGCAGGAACAACAGGGCCCAGATGATGACGGTGATAAGACGCTGCACAAAGGCGAGGCGCCGGCCGATAAGCAGACGCCCCGTCGCAATGCCTCCGATGATGACGGCAAAAATTACGAGCATTCCGGTTACTCCTTTTTCGCCGTGAGTTTTTCTATCTGCCGCTCAGCCTCGGCTTCGAGGTTCGAAGCCTGCTTCTCAGCCTCCTGCACCAGTTTGTCCCCGGCCTTCTCGGCGGCTATCTTGGCCAGAGCCCCCTTCGAGGCGGCGCCTTCGACGAGTTTCGTCTTCTGGTTCCGGGCCGCTTCGACGAGCTTCTCCCCGGCCCGTTTGGCCTCCGCACGGAGGTTCTCGGCCTGCTTCTGAATCTCCTCCGAGAGCGACTCGCTGCCGGTGAGTTTCTGGATCTGCTCGTTGACGACGTTCTTCACAGCCTCCTCGGCGGCCTCCTTCACGCCGAGCGTGATCTTGGGCGAGGAGAACGTGCCGCCGATGCCCACGCCGATCGACTGGAGGGTCCTGCCGCCCGGAATGGCCACCTTGGCCGTGTAGTCGATAGTCTGGTCGAGGCCCGTGGAGCCCGAAAGGTTGATCCCGACATTGCCCAGTTTCAGGTCGAAAGGCTGCGTAGTGATCCGGCCGTCCTCGATGGCGAAACGGATCGCAACGTCTTTGGCCTCGATCTTCCGCAGTTCGTCGTTGTTCAGCGCCTTGGCCAGCGCGTCGAACGCCTCGATGTTCTGCACATGGATATTGGCCGACCTGATCTCGCCCGTGGCGGTGAGGGTATGCAGGTCGGGCGACATCTGAGAGTCGAGCGACGTGCGCATGTCGAGCGCCAGCGAATAATCGCCGCCGGTCTTGGCGAAGATCGGCACGAGTTTCTGCACCATCTCCAGCTCCTCGAAACTCCGCTGGAACGAGGCGCCCGCAATGTTGGCATTGAGTTTCAGCGCAGGTTTCGCCGGATCGGCCGCCGTCGAGTAGCTGCCCGACGCGGTGGCCCTGCCGCCGAAGACGCCCAGCCCCAGTCTGTTGAGCGACAATGCACCGTTGGCAACGCTCATCTCGCCCGAGATGTCGCTGACGGTCATTTTGCCGAAGAGCACTTTGCGCAGGTCGGTGTTGAGCGAAAGGTTCAGGTTGCGCGGAACCTCGACGGCCCGCATCGGCTCGGCGGGAGCCTCTTCGCCCGCAGCCGCCCCGTCCGCAGCGGGCATGGCGTCCATGATCTCGTTCAGGTCGAGCAGTTCGGACTTCACATAGAGACGCCCCGAAAGCATGTCGCCCCGCAGCAGGTAGCCGATGTAGTTGGTCAGCTGGCCGTTGGCCGAGAGGTCGCTTCTGCCGACCGTCACCCCGAATTCGCCGAGGGTCATCGCGGCGGGCGTGATGGTGGCCGCGGCGCGGCGGATGTGCACCGCCGGCAGGTTCGGAAGCGTCAGCCCCAGCTCCTCGACGGTGAAGGTTCCCTGCGCGCCGAGTTTTTCGTAGCGGTTTTTCTCGATATCGGACATGCGGCCCGACACCTTCAGGTCCGCAGCGATCTGGCCGCCCAGTTCGACGCCCTTCTCCAACGGATAGACCTCCTTCACGGCTCCCAGGTCGACACGCCCGGCAGCCGCAGCGCGGAATACGGGGTCGCTGACGAGATTCGTGGCATGGAACGTCGCCGAAACGGAGTTCCCGGCCATCTTAAGGCCGAATTTCGACAGGTCGATGACCGTCTTGTCCATCACGCCGCCGGGATTCGCCACCTTGGCGGCGATGTTGATGCCGGTCACGGCCTTCGGAAGCGAGGAGTATTGGAAACTGCCGTCGCGGACCTCGGTCTTCAATTCAAAGGCCGGAAGCGCCGAACCGCGCATCTCCCCCTTGGCCCAAAGGGCCATCGAGAGGTCGCCGCCCGCCGTGAGGTTTTTGAATTCCCGGGTATAGAACGCCGGGATGAGCGACAGCACGTCTTTGAACTGCACCTTGTCGCAGCCCGCCGTGAGGTCCATGGCCACGGCATCGTCACCCAGTTCGACCCAGCCGTCGAGCCCCACTGAAATGGCGTTCAGCCGCAGCGTGTTGCGCGAGAAGGTGAAGCGGCTGTTCGCCAGGTCGGCGTCGATCACCGCGACGAGTTCCGCCTCGGCGCCGCTCAGCAGGGGAATGCCGCCCGAAACGAAACGCATCTCCTGCGCCGTAAGCCGCAGGTCGAGATCGGTGCGGTCGGCCGACATATTGCCCCGGAGCCGCAGCGAAAGGGGCGCGGTCGAAAAACGCATGTTCGTCGAGTCGTCCTCATAGCGGATCGCGGCGTCCGAAATCCGGAAATCGCGCACCGACATCCGGAACGACGAGGGTTCGGCCGGCTCTTCGGCGGGCGTCTCCTCCGCGGCCTCGTCCGAAGGCTTCATCACGTCCCAGTTGACGGCTCCGTCGGCCAGTTTGTGCGCATGCACGGCCGGCGACGAGAGAATCACCTTCGTCACCTCGAACCCGCTGTCGCCGAAGAGCGACATCAGGTTGACGACCACCGAAATCCGCTGCGCGGCGACGATCGTGTCGCCCTCGAAACGGTCCACGCCCACCAATGTGAGCCCTTTCAAATCCAGCGAAGCGTTCGGGAAATGGCGCAGGAGGCTGATATCGAGTTTCTCGAAATCGAGCTTCGCCGCGAGCATTTCATTGGCTTCGCGCTTCACGATGTCGGCGATCTTGCCCCGCAGCGCAAACGGCGCGATCAGGGCGACCGCCAGCATGACGGCCACCACGATGGCCGCGATCTTTACGAACTTTTTCATTTCGCATCTGTTTTAATAGCAAAGACCGTCGTTGCGGCCTCTTCGAATCCCATTTTACGATAGAGCGCCCGCGCGGCCTCCCGCGCAGGGTTGGAGGTCAGCAAGACCTTACCCGCTCCGATGACCCCGGCATGCTCCAGCGCGGCGGCCACGAGCGCACGCCCCGCCCCCATTCCGCGGGCTTCGGCGTCGACCACCACATCCTCGATCCACGCCTTGCGGCCCGACGGCACATCGTACCATACGAGGGTCAGCAGCCCCCAGACGCGGCCTCCCGCCTCCGCAGCGAAAAGCGCCGTCCCGGGGGACGCCGCGATCTCCCGCAGCCGTGCGGCCGAGGGAGCGGCAAGCTGCGGCGAAAGCTGCGGCATCAGCCGCGCAAACGCGTCGAGCAGCGGACCGGTGATTTCCCGTACCTGTTTCACACGAAGTTCCATATCCGCAAAGATAACCTTTTTATGTGAAACGTTAGGGCGATCCGTGAAAAAAGCGTACTTTTGCCCGTCACTGCTTTTGGCAGGCTTTGCACCCGTCCGTTTTTTTGTTATCTTTGTTTTGTAAAAACATTCACACCATGCGTAAACTCGTAATCATTCCGACTTACAACGAAAAGGAGAACATATCGGCGATGATCGACAAGGTCTTCTCGCTTCCCGAACCCTTCGAAATGCTCGTCATCGACGACGGATCGCCCGACGGAACCGCCGCAATCGTCAAAGAGCGCCAGAAGGAGTTCCCCGCGGCGCTTCACCTGCTGGAACGCTCGGGCAAACAGGGGCTCGGAACGGCCTACCTCACGGGATTCCGCTGGGGACTGGAGCAGGGTTTCGACTACATCTGCGAGATGGACTGCGACTTTTCGCACAACCCCGACGACCTGGTGCGGCTGTATGAGGCGGCCGCCGAGGGCAACGACGTGGTGGTGGGTTCGCGTTACGTGCAGGGCGTCAACGTCGTCAACTGGCCGATGTCGCGTCTGCTGATGTCCTACTTCGCCTCGATGTACGTGCGCATCGTCACGCGCCTGCCGCTGCGCGACGCCACGGCAGGATTCGTCTGCTATTCGCGGCGGGCGCTGGAGACCATCGACCTCGACGCCATCCGGATGAAGGGTTACGGCTTCCAGATAGAGATGAAATACACGGCCTGGCGGCTGGGCATGAAGCTCAAAGAGGTGTCGATCATCTTTGTCGAACGCCGCGAGGGAACGTCGAAAATGAGCGGCGGCATCTTCCGCGAAGCCTTCTTCGGCGTGCTGGGACTCCCGTTCCGCAAAATCCGCAAACGCCGGTAAGCAGACATGGAGCAGGGAATGCTGAACACACGGCCGGGAACCGAGGGTTCCGTCTGGCGGCGCATCGGGGCGTTTTTCCTCACCCCCCGCAACCTCTACATCATCGGACTGCTGCTGGTGCTGGCGCTTTCAATCTCGGAAGTCACGCGCGGCAAACACCGCAATTTCATGATCTTCGCCGAGTCGACAAAGCTCTTCTGGCAGCAGGTGTCCCCCTACGGCGCCAACTGGCCGCCCGCGGGATTCCCCATCCGGCTCGACTATTTCCTCTACGGACCGCTTTTCAACATCCTCTTCGCACCGTTCGCCTACCTGCCCGCATGGCTGGGGCCGATCGCATGGAATGTCTTCAACTTCACGCTTTGGTTCGCGGCGATCTTCACCCTGCCCGGAAAATTCACCCGCGAGGAGAAGTGCAAATCGTTCCTTTTCACCTTTCTGATCCTGGCCTGCACGCAGTTGTCGTTCCAGTACAACGTCGCCGTAGGCTATATGTTCCTGTTCGCCTACTCGCTGCTGGAACGCGACAAGGGATTCTGGGCCGTGCTGCTGATTATGGTCTCGGGATTCACGAAAATATACGGCATCTTCCAACTGGCGATGCTGCTGTTCTATCCGCATTTCTGGCGCAACCTGGGTTACGCCGCGCTGATCGGCATCGCTTTCCTGCTGGCTCCGGCGGTCAACATGCCGCTTACGGAACTGCCCGACTACTACGGCCAGTGGATCGGCGCCCTGACGGAACACCCGGGCACCCGGACATGGATGAACGTCTTCTACCTGCGGCCGCTCGGACTGCTGCCCTACCGGATGTACATACAGATCGGCGTACTGGCGCTGCTGGCCGTCGGCGTGCTGGCGAACTGGCGCAACTGGCGGCTGCCCTTCTTCCGGATCGCGAGCCTGGCGATCCTGATGGGGTACGTCATCCTGTTCAGCAACTCCAGCGAGGGACATACCTATGTGATTATGCTGATCGGCTACCAGATGTGGTACTGGACGATGCGCCGGGGGGGGGTAATCCGTCTCGCCGACCGGATCGCCTATTGGGCGACCTTCGTGATCGTGGTCGTGATGCCGGTAGACATACTGTGCCCGCCGAAGGTGATGCAGCTCTTCTACGGATGGCAGCTTAACCTGTGGCTGCTGCTGGCCCTGTGGCTGCGGATGTGCTGGACGGCATTCATCCGCATTCCGGAACCGATGAAGCGGGTCGAAGCCGCTTAAAACGTGAAGAAATAGTTCATAAAGAAGTTCCAGAACGTCACCACGCCCGTAGCGAAGAGTTTCGCCAGGTAGAAATTCAGCCGGAAACGGTTGTGCAGGACGTAGATCGTGGCGTTGTTGATAACCAGTCCGATCACCGCGATACCCAGGAAACGGAGGTACTGGCCCGTAATGTCGGGATTTTCGTTGTGGAACGTCCAGATACGGTTCAAAATATAATTCGTGGTCGACGCGCAGAGGAATCCCAGCGAGTTGGCCACGTATTTGTTCAGCCGCAGGAACTCCTTGCAGAGGTAGGTGATACCGAAATCGACGAAGACGCCCGAACCGCCGACTACGCAGAATTTTATAAATTGTTCTATCATAAGTTTCCGACCACTTTCGTCGGGACCGCTTTTCCGTTAAACCAATTCGTATACCCTTCGCGGCGCAGGGCGAACCCCACGTCGAACTTTTCCCCGGCCAGCTGCGGCGGCACGGAGAAGGTCACCGTGCGGGTCAGCATGTCGTCCGCCGGAATCGTGAACTGCGCCCCGGTCGGGAACTCGTCGACCCGGAAACGTCCGTGCTTCCACAACATCGCCAGTTGCACATCCGTCCCGCCGACCACAATGTCGTAGGGATAGGGATTCGTAATCTGCAACTCCAACTGCAACACCTCGCCCACAGCCACCTCGGCAGGCAGCCCCGTCACGGCAATGTCCACCAGCCGCACCGGATGGAAACTCCGGTCGACGAACCACGTGAACCGCCGGCCGTTGGCCATCGTGAGGCTCCGGACCTCCCGGGTCGTATCGGCCATTTCGGCCGGACATTCGACGAGCACTTCGCGCCCCGTGAAGCGGGAATCGTCGTCCCGGAACTGCCACTGGTGCGTGCGGTAACGGATATTGGGCTGGCAGTAGGCCTCGCCGCCCGTGTAGAACGCATATTTGGCCGCCACGGCATAGCCCTGCCGGAAGATCACCGGCCGGCCGTCGGCCGCTTCGGCGATGGCGCCGTAGCTCGCGCGGTTGTCGAACACCTCGAAGCGGATGCCCAGCGGATTGAAGATCATCTCGAGCCGCACCAGTCCGATCAGCGCAACGGTCACACCGCCCGCCCACATCACGTAACGGCGCGTGCGGGGATGGCGCCGCGCATAGGTGAACAGCACGTAAATCAGGCCAAAGCACGCCACGATCACCCACTGGGGCTGCACGTATCCCCGCAGGGACGAGAGCAGGAAGAAGCCGATGAAGGCCACGGGCAGGAGTTTCAGGGCGCGTCCGACCACCGTCTGCGGCTTCACTTTCCGCCACGCCTGCACGTACAGCGGCACGAGGAACGGATTGAAGACGACCAGCATGTTGCCCAGAAACTCGACGACGTAGTTGGGTTTGAAGACCGAATTGCGGCCCGAGAGGTGGTAGGCGAACGACGCCCAGTCGTGGTCGTACTGCCACACGAGGTGCGGCACGAGCAACAGCAGGGCCACGGCTCCGCTCAGGTATAGCGAGGGACGCAGCAGTTGGCGGGGGGGGGTCACCGCCAGCGCAAAGAGGACCACCAGCGCCCCATGGTATTTGCTGTAAGCCATCAGCGCCATGGCGACGCCCATCCAGAGCCACGCCATGCGGCGGCCTTCGGTAAATCTTTTGAACGTCAACAGGAACAGCGCCGCAGTGAGCATCAGCGGCCCGTCGGGCACGGCGATAAAGCCGTAGAGCTGGAGCATCAGCGTCGAGGCCGCAAGCACCACGAACAGCGCGGCATCCCTGCGGTCCGCATCCGCAGGGCGGACGATGCGCCACAGAATCCAGAGGTAGAGGGGCTGGAGCACGGTGAAGAAGAACCGCACGCCCAGTTCGCCGCCGAAGAGGTGTTCCCCGGCCCAGACCAGCAGAGCCGTCATGGGCGGATGGTCGAAATAGCCCCATGCGAGCCGTTCGGCGAACATGTGGTAATAGGCTTCGTCGTTGGCGAGTTCCGTCAGCCCGGCCTGCAGGAGGTTGCACACCCACCACACGGCAAGCCACAGGAGCACCAGCCGATCGGCGTCCAGCGAAGCGTATATTTTTTTGAAAGATGCTTTCATTCCAGCGGACAAAGGTATAAAGAATTTCCCGGATTTGCCCAACCCGGGGCCCTCCATCGCTGCAGAATCGGACAAAACCGGCCGAGAACGATCCTCCCGGGCGGTCCGGACAAAAAATCCGCAGGTGTTAACAAAATAATCTAACAATTTTGTTGAATATCAAAAATCAGTCGTATATTTACATTGACAAAATTGTTAAAGCCGCACGATACCATGACCAAACCGGCCAGAAACAAGGAACAGGCGATTCTGGAAGCCGCCGAACGGGAATTCCTCGACAAAGGATTCGCCGGGGCGCGCACGACCTCGATCGCCGAGGCGGCGGGCGTGACGCACGCCATGCTGCACTACTATTTCCGGACCAAGGAGCAGTTGTTCGAACGCATCCTCGACGAGAAGACGCGCCTGATGAGCCAGTCGGTGCTGACCGCCTTCGGCCAGCCGGACCTGCCTCTGCAGGAACGCATCCGGGACGGCGTCGAGAGCCACTTCGACTTTATCGCGGCGAATCCCGACCTGCCGCGCTTCATCGTCAACGAGGTCTTTTCGCGTCCCGAGCGTTACGAAGCGATGCGCCGCCGCATCCGGATCATCGCCGAAGGGCTGATGCACGACATCCAGCAGGAGTTGGATGCCTCGGCAGCCCGCGGCGAAACCGAGCCGGTCGACGCCCGGATGCTGTTGTTGGACATCATTTCGCTCAACGTCTTCCCGTTCATCGGGTTCCACATCATCGAGCCTGTCTTCGGCGACCTCTCCGGCGACCGGGAACGTTTCCTCGGAATGCGCAGGGCGGAAAACGTGGAGATCATCCTGCGCCGACTCAAAAAAGCGTGACCATGAAACGAATCGCCCTTCCGTGCGGATGCCGGCCGGACTGACTTTCAGCCGGCGCACAGGTGACACTCGACGAGTGCCGCCGGCTGGCCTTCACGCTTGCCGCCGCGACCTATCGCAAGCAGGCATAGAACCCATTTACGGACGACACCTCAAAACCATACGACTATGAACCGAGAAGAAATGCTGAAAGCCGCTTACGGGATTTTCCTGCGCGAAGGAATCCGGGACCTGAACCTGCACAAGATCGCCGACAAGCTCGGCGTCTCCCGCCACGACCTGCACGCCGCCGTCGGCGACAAGCGCGAACTGGCGGAACAGAGCGTCGAATACGGTCTGCAACAGCTCGACGAAACGCTGAAAGCCGTGGAGGCTTCGTCCGCGAATCCCGTCGAAGCACTGATCCGCACGGCCGTCACGGCCTGCGACGCTTTCGGGCAGATGAGCTGGATGTTCTCCGAGGACGCACCCTACTACCCTGCCGTGGTCGACGCCATCGAACTCGAACGGCAAAAATTGCAGGAACAGCAGCACACGATCTTCCGGCAGGGAGTCGAACAGGGCTACCTGCTCGGCGAAGCCTATTACGAACTGTTCGAACAGCTTTTCTGGCAGAACGTCACAGCCGGAACCCGGCACCGCGAAGTCACCCTGCGCGTGCTCTTCACCGTAGTGCGCGGCTCCGCGACCGAACAGGGCCGTCAGGAGGCGGAACGGGTCCGCGAAGCAATGGGGGTGGCCGGCTGACGACGCCGAACGAGGGAGGGGCTATGCCCTGTTCAATTCAGCGAGTATCTGCCGGACGAGAGTTTCGTCGGCATCGGTCACGGAGTATTCCGGAACACCGGCACACCCGCCCATCGAAACCTGCGGATTGCGGAAGCGCATCGCGCCCTCACGTTCCCGGCGGGCGCTGAAGTGCAGGGCATCGACTCCCGCGGCGGCCAGCAGACGGGCGTTCGACGGATTGACGCCGCTCCCCGCCATGACCCCGATGCGTCCGGCCGCCTGCGCCGCCAAGGCACGCAGCGTCCCGATACCCTCCTGCGCCGTATTGCGGTCTCCGGAGGTGAGCGCCCGGCTCTCGGGACGTTACAACAGCGGCAAGCCCTGGAAAACCGACTACGCCTTCGAGCTGAGCGGCGACGGAAAAACGATGACGATGACCAGCGACACCGACATTGCCGAGGTGAGCATCTATACGAAGAGTGCGATCCCCGAAGCATACGAAACGCGCCCGAGGTACGGTCCTCCCTCCCCGGCGGATTCCTGTGATTCCGGCAACCTGAAAAAACGCCGCCTGAACAATCAGGCGGCGTTTCACTTACCGGACCGGCCTTCTCTCAGGCGTGCGCTCTCTTCGAAACGAACAGCGCGAGGATGAACGAGAGCGCCGAAGCCGCGATCCAGAAGATGATCGCCGTATCGAAATCGTAGGTCGTAACACCGTCGGTGACCGTCTTGCCCGAATTGATGAGCCATCCGCTGACGATGTCCTGCAACCCGGCGCCGACATAGCTGGCCATTCCGACGATCCCGAGGGCCGCGCCCGTAGCTTCGCGCGGCACGATGTCGATAGCCATCAGCCCGCCCAGGAAGCAGATCAGCACCCCGATGGCCATGCCGAATAACACCATGCTCAGCAGGTTGACGAACATGCTGTCGCCCGAGTAGAGGAACAGGCACAGGGCGATGGTGTTCAGCACGCCGAAACCGAAAGCCAGCACGTTGCGGCGGCCGTGGAACAGCGTGTCGGACAACCATCCCGAAAAGACCGTTCCGACGATCCCCAGCAGGGCGTTGACCGAGATGACCTGCGTGGCCGTGGCCAGCGAATATCCTTTGACCTCCTGCAGAAACAGCACGCCCCAGCCGTTGATGGCGTAGCGCGAGACATACATGAAGGCGCTCGACAGCGCCAGCACCCAGACGAAAGGATTGCGGATGACCGAACGCTGCAATTCGGAGGTCGAACCGTGGTTATGGTTCTGTTCGGGAGCCTCCTCTCCGGTCAGCACCTCGATCGGGGGCAGGCCCTTCGATTCAGGCGTATCGTGGAGCAGGAAAACGATCACCAGCACGCCCAGCACCCCGGCCAGGGACGATCCGACGAATCCCCACTGCCAGCCGAAGATGCCGACGACGGCCCCGACGAAGAGAAACGAGAGGAACTCGCCGAGGTTGTGGCTGGCGCTGAAAAATCCGTAGTAGGTGCCGCGCTTGCTCAGGGGATACCAGCGCGAAAGGGCGATGATCGCCGGGGGCGCGCCCATCGACTGCGACCATCCGTTGACGCCCCACATCACGGCGAAGGCGATGAAGAGCGTCATGTTGCCGACCATGCCCCCGCCGTTGGCGAAGCCCAGCGCCCCGACCAGCAGATTGGCGACGGCCGAGACGCACAGTCCCGCAGCCATGAAACGCTTGATGTTGCTGTGGTCGGAGAGGAATCCGTTGACGAATTTGCCGATGGCGTAGGCGAACAGCAGCGCCGAACCGATGATGCCCAATTGCGTGGCGTCGAGCGCCCCGCTCTCGAGGATCGGCTTCTTGACCACATTGAGGCTCGTGCGGCAGACGTAATAGAGGCTGTAACCGACCGTGCCGGCGATGAAGCTCTGGAAACGCAGCTTCTTGTAGAGTTTCATGCGCGCCGCGTCGTCGCCCGTGAAGGGCGCCGAAGGCTCGCTTTTACGAAAGAAAGAGAGTATGCTCATTCGTTTGTTCGGAAATAGTTTCAGGTTACGGTGAATTTTACTTGGTGAAAGCCAGCTCGACCAGCACCGGGAAGTGGTCCGAAGGCGTGCGGGCGCGGAAAGGCTTTGCGCTGCCCACGGACTCCTCCGAACGGTAGGTGTCGGTCAGGATGCCGTAGCGCAGGACCCGGAAACCGGGTGTCACGAAGACGTAGTCGATATGGCGGAAGGTCTTGCGGTCGGGATCGAAGCCGTTTTCCGTCCCGGTCCAGGCATATTTGATCTCGGCCAGGTCGTAGGTGTCGGCAAGCAGTTCCGAATCGCGCAGCACGGCGTAGCTTTCGCTCGTCTCGCCGACGTTGAAATCGCCCGTCAGCACGGCGCGTTCGCCGCGGCACATCGTCCGGATTTTATCCAGCACCAGCCGGCAGCTCTCGACCTGCGCACGTTCGCCCTTGTGATCGGTGTGCAGGGTGAAGAACCAGAACCGTTCCCGGGTTTCGCGGTCGAAAAAACGCCCCCAGCAACAGATGCGGACATACTTGGCATCCCAGCCCTTGTTCGGGCGCGAAGGGTCCTCGGCAAGCCAGAAATGGCCCGAGTCGAGCAGTTCGAAACGATCGCGCTTGTAGAACACGGCGGAATATTCGCCCGCCTCGGCGCCGTCGTCACGCCCGACACCGGTGTAGCCGTAACCGGGCAGCGCCCCTAAAAGGTCCTCCAACTGGCTGTGGAACACCTCCTGGGCCCCGAAAATATCGAAATCATGGAAGCGGATGAGCGACGCGATCACCGGCAGGCGTTGCTGCCAGCCGTCGCCCCGGGCGTCGTCCGCGGCATTGAGCTGCCGCACGTTGTAGGTTCCCGTCGAAAAGGTCTGCGCAGCGGCAGGGAACGCCGTTACGGACGCAGCGGCGCAAAAAAGGATAAACAGTTTCTTCATATCAGGTTTTTCGGTTTGTCAGTCGTTTCATTCCGAATCCGGCCAGCGGCCCTTGAACTGCGGCGAACCGCGAAACCAGCGGATCGAAAGGGAAATATGTTTTTCGACCGTGCGCTGCGCAATGTGCAGCCGTTCGGCGATCTCCCGGTTGGTCAGGCCGTCGATGCGGCTCATCCGGAAAATCCGCGCAGTCTGGGGCGGCAGGCGGTCGCACAACGCCAACACCTCCTCGATCAGCAGCGTGGCCAGCGGAGAGTCGTTGGGCGCGTCGAGAAAATCGCACAGAGCGAGCGTCTCCCACGCCCGGGATTCCTGCAATTTGCCCAGGTCGACGCTGTTGTAAAGTATCTTATTCTGCCGCAGCCAGTTCAGGCACTCATTGTGGGCCATCGAAAAGAGGTAGGACGGCACCTTGGCGCGGTCCAGGCAGGGCCGGCGCCGGAGGAACTTGTAGAAGATCTCCTGAATGACGTCGTCACCGAGGTCCCCGCGGCCGGTCACGCCGCCGATATAGGCGCACAACCGCGGATAAAGAGCCGTAAACACCTCTTTTACCTCCTGTTCGGTATACCCGAAATATGGGACTCCGGTATGAAACATCTTCTATCTGGCAAGCTGACTGCGGAACAGTATCCAAAACCGTACCTTACCAACTCACGTGCTCCGTATAAGTTGTCCCGAAGCGGTCGGTCACCCGAACCTCGCCCGCCTTCACGCCCGGCGTGGGCTTGATACGGAACATGTGGAACGACTTTGCGGGCTGGCAATATTTGCGGGTGGTCTTATTGGTCACCGTGGCGTACAGGTCCACATAATCGGGGTCGAACTCCTCGCAGGGCTCCATCTCGCCCGCTTTCACGCCGTTCTCCCACCATTCGACGGGTCCCCAGGCATCGTCCCACGTCCAGACGTTGGCCAGCACGTAGTCGCTTCCGGTCCGCACGGGCGAATAGAGACGCATCTGATGACTGCGGTCCTTGCCGCAGGAGTGGTAATACCACGACACGTCGTCGCCGTCGACATCGACGATCATGTAGCCCTGCGGCGTGCCGTCGTTGTTGAGATGCTTGTTCAGGCGCAGCGAACCCGTCGAACGGGTGACGGTAACGGCCGTCAGATTCTCGATGGGCATCTGTTCCGAACGGTTGTAATTGTAGATATACGTGTGGTGGTTGTGCCCGGCCCACGAATAGACGTTCCGGAATTTGAGCAGTTCGTCGCGGTAGACCGCATAGTTCCTGTTGCGGGTCGAGAAGCTGCTGTGTTTTTTGAACATCTGCGAATGGGCGCAGATCATGATCGTCTTGTCCTTGGGCACATAGCTCAGGTCTTGTCTGAGCCAATGGGCGATCTCGTCGCTCAGCCCCAGCTCGTAGGATTTCGAAGCGTCCTCGCGCCCGTAGAGGATGTTGTCCACAAAGACGTAGTGCATGTTGCCGATATTGGCCGAATAGCAGGTCGGCCCGAGGTACATTTCGAAATAGACGGTGCCCAGCGAATCGCTCAGGATAGTCGTCTGGTCGTGGTCGTGGTTGCCGATGACATTGAAGGTCGTCGTGTTCACCCGCTCCGTATTGTCGATATAGGTGTTGTAGACGTTCATGTCGTTGTAGACCAGGTCGCCGAGGTTGATGCCGTAGCACGGGGTCCTGATCGTGTTGCGCATGCGGATCATGTCGGGAATGACCACCGAACGGTAAGCCTCGGCCGAGCCGTCGACACCGTAGTTTTTGATCTGGGGATCGCCCTGCACGAGCAGCGTATGGTGTACGGCGGGCGTCATGCGCGGTTCGAGTACGAAATCGGCCTTCACCTCCTTCTGGAAGCGGTCGATGGGTTTGAAAAACTGCGGACAGCCATGACGCGCCGGTATTTCGTATTCGGCCGGAACCGAAATGAAAACGAAACGACGCAGTGAGAGGTCGCTCGTCAGGGCATAGCGCCCGTCGGCATCGGTCTGCGTACAGTTAAGCCCGTCGCTCACCACGACGCCCTCGATGGGCAGTCCGCCGCTCGACACGACGCGGCCCGTCACATTCGGAGTCTGGGCATAGGCGGCGCAGCAGAGCAGCGTCGCCCAGATATAGATAATCAAACGTTTCATATCTTGCGTTTTTAGTTGTTCCCGTCCCAGTAATAACAGCTTGCGAGGTCCACGACCGCCTTGTTCTTTACGACGTTGCGCCCGGTGACGAACTGTTCGAAATTCCCGGGCGAAGCCTTCGCCGCCGCATCGCGGCCCTGCGCCGACGTTCCCACGCCGCCGCCGACACCGCACGCTTCGATGCGGTCGGTCGCGGTACGGCCTTCGCCGAGGATCGACCCGGCCAGTCCGAACATCCCCTTCACCACGCCGCCGTTGCGGCACGCCTCGATGCGGGAGTTCCCGCCGTTCCACGTCGTGGCGGCGATACCGCCCGCCTGACCTTTCGCCCCGGCGAGCACGTCGCCCCGGTTCGTACATCCTCTGACGGCTCCGTTTTCGAAAGCCGCGACGATGCCGCCCAACAGAGCACCGCCTCCTTCGACGGTCCCGAGGTTTTCGTTGCCGTCGAAATCGCAATAGCCGGCGAAACCGCAGATGCCGGCCGCACGTCCCGATTCGGAGCGCACGCGTCCCGTATTCACACAGTCGCGCACGTCGGCGCTCACCGTCTCATTGCCGTTGACGAAGCCCACGATGCCAGCTGCCTGGATACCCCGTGCACTGTTGCGCGTGTTCTCACCCAGGCCGCAGGAGACATCGCCCTCGTTGCGGCAATCACGGACCGAAGCGGCATAGACGGCGTCTTTCTTGGCGTAGATATCGCCCACGATCCCTCCGGCGGTCGAGCGGCGGTCTACGCTCACGCCGTCGAACCGTACCGCCCCCTTGTTGCGGCAGTGCGAAACGACGACGGGACGCCCCGACAATCCGACAATGCCGCCGACGGAAGCCTGATAGGAACTCGTCGAGGTAACGGGTGCGAAATTATCGCAGTCGCCGACGGTCAGCGACTCGTGGGCCGATCCGCAGATGCCGGCCGTGAGGCTGTACGCATAACCGCGCGTGGTGACGGCCCCGAAATTGTCGCAGCACATCACGTCGCCCTTGGCCATGCCGCAGATGCCGCCCGCCATCTCCTGACAGTAACGGTCGCTGTCCTCCTCGACGCCGCGCGCCGCGGAGACGATCTCGCCGCGGTTGATGCAGAACTTGGTCTTTACGCGCATGTTGTAACCCACGATGCCGCCGATGTGCGAGACGATGAACGCGCCCGAATAGCTGACGCGCCCGGTGTTCTCGCAATAAGCCACGAAGGCCCCCGGCAGCGAACGCCCGAGGCTTCCGCCCAGCACGCCGCCCAGGTACATCCGCGGTTCGGCAGTCGGGGCCAGCGACGGACAGTTGCCCGCCGAGGTGATTTCGCCGCCGTTCTTGCAACGGATGACGATGTATTTGTTCATGCCGCAGACGCCGCCCACGTAATTGTCGTGCTGCGATCGGGGCGAACGGTGCACAATGGAACCGTAGTTCTCGCAGCGTTCCAGCGTACCGTGGTTCACATCGGCCACGAAACCCGCATAGAGCGCGTCGTCACCGTCGTCCGACACTTTCATCGAACAGCTCGGCGCGATCACGAGATTGCGCACGGTGCTGCCCTCGGCGACGATCCGGAACAATCCGCCGTCGGTCTTCCAGTTGAGGATCGCATGGCCTTCGCCGTCGAAAACGCCCTCGAAATTCGCAATCCGCGCGAAACGTTTTACCTTACCCATGTCAATATCGGCTTTCAGATGCACCTCGCCGCGCTCGTCCTGCCATGCGGCGATATCGCCGCCCGCATTGACGGCCTCGGCAAAGGCCGCGAGATCCGCAGCGGAGGAGATGCCTCCCGCAGCAGCGGCCAAAGTTACCGCCACGGCAAGAAGGGTCAATGACAATTTCTTCATAATTCGGTTAAATTTTCAGGTTTGTTACCACTCCAACGTAGTCGTATAGTGTTCGCCGAAACGGTCCGTCGTCTCGATGGTCGCCTGCGTCGCCCCGGCCGTGGGCAGAATGCGGAACATATGCGAGGTTCGGAAAGGTTCGAACGTCGCCGTGTTCTGCGTCGAGTTATAGTAGTCGGCCATCCGGACGAAGGCCCCGTCATAGGCGGTGACCCGCTTCATCCCGGCTTTGTCCTTGCCGCTGTCCGTATAGCGGACTTCGCTCCACCGGGCATCGTGGTTCCAGACGTTGGCATAGACATATCCGTCGCTGTACCAGGCTCCCGGAGCATAGGCCCGGATCTGACGGTCGCGCCCCAGCCCCGAAGGTTTGTAGTACCAGCTGATCTGCTCGCCGTCGACATCCACGACCAGATAACCCCGCGGCGTCCCGTCGGTCGAGATCCGCTCGTTGAGCCACAGCGCCCCGGTCGAACGGGCCAGAATGTGCGACTCGACATTGGGGAATTTCGCCGCCGGCTCCTCGGCCGAATAGGCATAGTTGAAATTGATGTGCGAATGGCCCGCCCAGGAGTGCACGAAACGGTACTGCGCCAGGCGCGAGGCATAGTCGGGACCGTGCTTGTCGCGCTCGGCAGGCTCGGAGTCGGGTTTGCGGAACATCGAACTGTGGGCGCAGAGCATGATGATCTTGTTTTTGTCGACGTATTTCAGATCGTTGCACAGCCAGCTGTACACCTCGTCCGAAAGCCCGTCGTTATACGCCCCCGTGGCGTTCGGATCGAGCGTGTTGTTCTTCATGATGATATTGTCGAGGAAGATGAAATGCAGCTCGCCCAGTTCGACCGAATAGCAGGTCGGGCCGAGGTGCTCCTCGAACTTCTTCACCGCCTCGCGGTCGGTCGCCACGTTCTGCACATGATCGTGGTTGCCGATCACGTTGAAGACCGGGAAATCGAAATCCGCGATCCCGGCGCAATAGGTCGGATAGAGCGACATATCGTTGTGGACCAGGTCGCCCAGCGAAATGCCGTAAACCGGACGGTCGGTAATCGACGCGGCCGTCTCCTGCAAATCGCGGCACATCTCCTCGTACATGTCGATCGAATGGAATGCGAAATTGTCGTAACGCGCATTGCGCGAACGAATCTGCGGATCGGCCGTCATCAGGATCGTATACCGCGGGGCCGCCTTGCGGCGGGCCGTGAGCGTGAAATCGGCCCTGACTTTCGTAGAACCCTCCGGAATACGCTGCCAGAACTGCGGAATGCCGTCTTTCACGGGAATCTCATACGCCGCGGGGATGGTCACCTGCACGAACCTCCGCTTCGAAAGGTCGCTGTCGAGCGCGTAATTCCCGGACTCGTCGGTCAGGGTCGTGAGCAGTCCGTCGCTCACTACCACCCCTTCGACGGGCAATCCACGCTGGTCGAGGACCGTTCCGCTGACGGTCGCGTCCGGACCGCCCGGCCCGGTCCCTCCGGGCGCATCGCTGCCTCCGCAGGCGGTCAGAAGCCATCCTGCCACGAGGACAAATATCAGTTGTCGTACCATTCGCGCATCATTGTTAAAAAAACGGGGACGGAACGGAGGCTTCCGCCCCGTCCCCGACCCACTAACCGTTTATTTTCCGTCCCAAAGCGAGTTGCCCGAACCAGTGAAGTTCGTGTCGCCGCAGATGTCCGAGAGCTTTATCGCCGTCTCGGTCGAATTCGAACTGTCTATGCTTTTCCGGTAAATTCCGCCGAAACCGCAGTTGTCGATCGTGGCGCCTGCGACCGAAACGCCTGCGACACCGCCCCAGACGGTCGTCGACGTATAGTTCCGATCATAGACGACTCCGTAATGCCGGCAATCCGACATGGAAGAGCCTTTGGAGAGAACGCCGACAAGACCGCCCAAATTGGCCGGATTCGCATCGCCCGTACCGTCGGCCACGACCATCGCCCGGTTTACGCATCCCGTAATCTGCGAATTCATGGCCTGTCCCGCAATACCGCCGCTCCGCCCGTTCCGGTTGGAAGCGTTGAAGCCGCCCGTATTCGTACACTCCGCAACCCGCGTATTCTGGGCATAGCCAACCACTCCGCCTGCCATACCGCGGTAAACGACCATCGCACCCGAATTCGAACACGTCGAAACGACATTGGGTTCCGCCGTCGAAACGACCGCACCGACTATACCGCCCGTACAGTTCGCACGCTTGCCTTTAACGTTGTCGTCGTATTCGATATTATTGTTATAAAAATCGCTGTTCACCTCGCCGCTGTTGGCACAGCCCGAAATCGTACAATCCGAAGCGAGCACATACCCGGCGACACCGCCTTCGTAGACGGGCATGGCATTGGCCCGCACCAGCCGGTCGTGCTTGACGGCGGCCAAGTTCTTCGAATCGGACACCGAAGCGCCCGAATGATCCTTGCCGATCTCCCCGACAAGACCCGCGATACCGCCCAGGCAGCGGGCTTCCCAGGCGGGAGTTCCCGACGCGGGCGTCGCCGATACCGTAACGGCGCCTGAATTGACCGCAGCGGAAACCTTGCCCAGGTGCATGCCGACGATTCCGCCCGCAGCGATGATGTCCGTCGTGGCATACTCCATCTGTTCGATCGAGACAGCGCCCGAGTTGGTCGTATCGCCGTTGCCGGTAACCGACCCCTTGCCCATCACCTGACCGGCCACTCCTCCGATATAGGCATAGCGGGGACCGAAGAAAGCCTCTTTCAGCGGACCGTTCGCCCCTTCGGGGTTTCCGGGAACCGAAACCGAAGCCGCATTGACGACATCGGACACCGCTCCGTCGGCCGAACCCACGATACCGCCCATGATGACGAACTTGCAGACCGCCGTGGCGGTCAGATTGCCGCGGTTCTTCGACCCCGAAATGGCTCCCGTCGACTTGCCGGCCACACCACCCGCATAAGCATAGCGGCAGGCGTCGCCCAAACGGTTGGCGGCGATCGAGAGGGGTTGTTTGTTGGTACAGCCCGTCACCGATCCGTCGGCCCAACCGGCAATGCCGCCCGTGTAACTCATGTAGGCGGCTTTGATCTGCAGGGCGACGGTCTTGCCGCCCTCCGTCGTGCAGTTCTCGACCGCGCCGCCGGCATAGCCGACAACGCCGCCCGTATAGAGGCCCGCCGTATTGACTTTGGGCGTAGCGCCCGAAGAGGCGATGCCTCCCTCGTTGGCGCATCCCGACACGACGGACCCGGACTCGGTTTCGGCTGCAACGCCGCCTATCGAGACTTTATTGCCGACAACGCCGCTGCCCAGCGTAACGAGCCCGCCGTTCGAACAGTTCTCGACACGTCCGGTCGCTCCGACCAGACCGACCAGACCGCCTACGCCGCACGCTCCATCCACCGTGGCGGCGGCATCGAGCGTCACGGCGGCCATGTTGCTGCAATTACGCAGCGTGCCGTTGCAGACCCCGACAAGCGCCGCGGCATATTCGCCCGCAGCGACGCTTCGTGCGGTCACTCTCGACGCAGCGTCGATCGTCAGCTCGCGGATCTCCGAACCCTCGGCCGTATGGCCGAAGAGCGGTTCGGACGTATTCCAGTTCTGGATCAGGTGCCCGTTGCCGGCAACGACGCCGTCGAACGGACGCTCCGCCGTACCGATCGAGGTCCACTCGACATCCTTCATATCGACGTCGCCCAGCACCTCGACGGTCTTGCCGCCTTCGCCCGACGTCCAGTCGGAGGTGTCTTCCCCGGCATTGAACGCCTCGGCGAACATCTTCAGGCCGGCGCCCGAAACGATGCCGCCCGCAGGATAGAACGCCTGCCTGATGGCGGGCAGAGCGGTCTGCGCCTCGATGTCCTTAATCGAAAACTCGATCACACCTTCGCGCTCGGTTTTCGTGTCGCTGGGGTTCTCCGCAACGGAAAAGGTATAGGTCGCCTGCTCCCCGTCCGGTTCGGACACATAGGTAATCCACGTCGGGCAGGTCACGCCGACGACCGCCTCGGCCGGTGCCACCACATCGAATTTCACCTCGCCTTTGGCCGCCAGACCGAGCTTGCCGTCGGTGCCGAACGGCATATCCGTTCCGAATTGATAAACGGCATATTCGGTGCTGTAACCCACCCCGTCGGTCGGTTCGATCGTCAGCGTGCCATAACGCCCCGCAGCGCCCGTATTGGCGTCGCAGCGGATGCGGAGCGTCGAGGTGGTCATGCCTTCGGCATCCGGCTCGGAGGTCTCGACGACCTCGCCGTGAATCCATTCCGAATCCACCGGCTGCCATTTCGAAAGGGTTTTGACCACGACCTCGATGGCTTCGGAATCGTTCGGAGCCACCACGGAGTAAACCTTGTCGAGAATGAAGATGTTACCCGACTGGTCGACGGTCATCCGGTAGGTGAAAGCGCCCGCCGAAAGGGTGACGATCGCATCGCGCGACTTGAAATCCTCGTTGGCCGTCACCTCGATCGTGAATTCACCGCTGCCCACGTGGCTCTCCTCCTCGTCGACGACGCACCAGTCGCTATCGGAAGACACCGTCCAGTGTACGCTCTCCACATTGAGCGTCACGGCCACGGTCCGGGTCTGGCTCGAACTGGTCATGCCCCGGGTGGCGTCCCACGTCGGAGTCAGCACGACTTCCAGTTTATCGGGATATGCCGACGTTCCTTCGTCGGACGAACAGGCTGCGAAAACGGCCGTCGCCGCCGCAAATATCAGAAAAATATATTTTTTCATATCGTTGGTCTCCTTTTATTTACGTTTGTTGGTATGATCGGCCCACCAAACGTTCGTGGTCATGTTGTTCGTACCTCCGAGCCAGCCGTTCACCGCCTCGAAATAGTTGTCCCGGTTGCGGAACTCCTCGTCTGCGGGATAGCGCAGACGCGTGGGCAGGATGCCGTCGTTGGCGGCCAGCGCCTTGACAGGCATTTCGGGATAACCCGTGCGGCGGTAGTCGCACCACGACTCGATGCCGACCAGGAAATTCGAAATCCATTTCTGGGTCATGATCCGTTCGAGCACCTCCTCGCCGTCGAGCGCGTCGATCGACACCTTCGGATTGGAAAGGAACGATGTCAGGTCAGCATCCGGATCGTCGGTCCACTCGAAAACGGCTTCCGAAACGGCCTTCACGTAATACTCTTTCGGCGTCCCCGGAATCCAGCCGCGGTAAGCGGCCTCGGCCCAGATGAACCACAGTTCCGAGTAGTTCATCAGCGGGAAATGATCACGGTCCTGAATCACATTGCGACGGTAGTGGGCCGCCGTATCGAAATATCCCATCAGCTCGTTGTAGGTGATCTGCGTCGGCACGCCCACGAGTTTGTCGAAATAGAGCGACACGCGCGGGTCCTTCAGCCCGGCCGACGTATCGTACATCTCGTTCATCAGCCGCTCGCAGATCATGTTGTTGTTCCAAAGACCCGCGCGGGTGTTGTGGAACGGCGTGTACTGCGCGTTGACATTCTTGTCGAACTTCACGTTGGCGGCGTCCGCACGGCTCTCGAAAACGGGATAGACCGACGGATAGGAGAAGATTTCGTTGAGCTTCGACACGGCGCCGAGACGCTCGCCGGCCGGATCGCTCTCATCCTTCAACGCGACGCGCATCAGCAGGCGGACGTAAAGCGAGTTGCCGAACTTGCGCCACTGGGCGACCTTTCCGTCATACATGTAATCTTCCAGCATGTCGAAATCCGTCCCCTCTTCGGCCAGCAGGGTGTTGGCCTGCTCGAGTTTTTCGAACATGTCGCGGTAAATCTCCTTCTGGCTGTCGTAGGCCGGATAGAACTTGCCTTCGGTATACCCCTTACCGGCCTCGAAGTAGGGCGCATCGCCGAACGCATCGGTGATGTGCGAGAGCGTCAGCACTTTGAGGATGCAGGCAATGGCCAGCCCCGTCTTGTCATTGTCCTTCTCAGCCTGCACGCGCATGGTCTCGGCATTGCCGGCCCAGCGGTAGATGTTCTGCCAGAAGTAGTTGATGATCGAGTTGTTGAAGCGGTAGTTGTAGATGCGCTCGGCCGAGGTCTGCGCCTGCACGGTGTATTGCATGAGCTGCGAATTGACGTCGAACGAACGTTCCAGCAGCGCATATTCGAGACCGAACGTGATCGGCTGCACGTAACTCGTGGCATTGGTGGTCTGCAACGCATTCTTGTTTACGTTCATCTCGTCGAAATTGTCGCAGCCCGACAGGGCGAGCGCGCCGAACGAGAGGGTTGCAGTCAGTTTTATAATCGTATTTTTCATGTTTCGGTTCCTCCTGCTTTAAAAAGTGATCTTGATACTGCCGCCGATGGCGCGGGTTCCGGGCATCTGGGCGATCTCGAAGCCGGGAACGACCGACGAGCCGCGCATGAAGGCGCCCTCGGGGTCCCAGCCCGGGAAATCGGACCAGCAGAACAGGTCGCGTCCGTAGACCGAGAGCACGAGACCTTTGATGAAGCCTGTCTTGGAGAGCAGTTTCTTCGGGAATTCGTAGTCGAGGCGCAGCTCGCGCAGTTTGAGGAACTGCGTGCTGACGAAGTTCTGCTCGGCGTTCTGGAACGCGTAAGCCAGACCATAGTACTCGGTGATATCGGCCGTCTTGTGGGTGTTCTTCACATAGTTGCCGTCGGGCAGCTGGTTGACGCCGTCGAGCACCAGTCCGTCATAACGCCCCGGAAGCGAGATCGTACCCTTACCGCGCGACCCCAGCAGGGCGTTGGAGTAGGAGTAGACATGTCCGCCGAACTGACCGTCGAAAGCCACCGAAAGGGTCAGTCCGTTCCATTTGACGCTCGTGCCGAAGCCGCCCTTCCAGTCGGGCATGCACTCGCCGATGCGCTGCAGGTCGTCGGAATACTGCGGATAACCGTTCTCGTCGATCACCAGCTGGCCGCTGACATCGGTCAGCGAGCCGTCCTTGCCCACGATGAACGATCCCTCGGGGGCGCGCTTGTAGCCCAGGCCGTACATCGTCGAAAGCGACTGTCCCTCGTAAGCCGTCATGTAGGCGTGCGACGAATAGGAAGCCACGATCCACGAATCGACGCCGTCGCCCAGTTCGAGCACCCGGTTGCGGTTGAGCGCCCAGTTCACATAGGCTTTCCACTGCACCTTCTTGGTCTTGACAAGCGTTCCGTTGAGCGAAACTTCCCAACCCCAGTTGCGGATGCGGCCCGTATTGCTGTAACGGCTGCCGACACCCGAAGCCTGGCTGACGGGCATGCTCACGATCTGGTTCTTCGACTCGTTGTCGTAGTAGGCGATGTCGAGGTTCAGGCGGCTCTGGAACAGGCGGATATCGGCGCCGACCTCCCACGAGCTGACGATTTCGGGTTTGAGGTTCAGGTCGGCGGCCGTGCGGGGAATCTGGAAATTGCCCGCGAAATCCGACGAGGTGAGGTAGTTCGACGTGCGGTAAGGCTTCGTGTCGTTACCCACCTGCGCGAAGCTGCCGCGCAGTTTCACCAGGTTGACGACGTTGCGCGCCGAGCCGAAGTCGATCAACTCGTTGAGCAGCACGCTGGCCGAAACCGACGGATAGAAATAGGAGTTGTTGCTGACGGGCAGCGTCGACGACCAGTCGTTGCGGCCCGTGATGTCGAGGTAGACGGCGTCGCGCCACGAAAGCGAAACGAGTCCATAGATGCTGTTGGTCTGACGCTCGTAGGAGTAGCTGTCCGTTTTGATGCGGTTGACCGAGTTGGCCAGCGAATAGACGCCCGCCTGTTTGAGCTGCTCGGCAGTCTTCGAAGTCTGCACGAACGAGCGGTTGATGATGCTGCCGCCCAGATTGGCCGTGAGGTTGAACCCGGCCCCCAGTTTGCGGTCGTATTTCAGCAGGAAATCGGTCGAAAGCTGCAACGAAGAAAGTTCCTGCTCGCTGTACAGACCGTATTTCTGCGAATAGGAGCTTTTCGGATGACGGGTCGTGCGCAGGTCGCGCGAAAAGTCGATACCTCCGCGGAGCATCAGGTCGAGGCCCTTGTAGAGATGCAGGTTCAGCGCCGTATTGCCGTACATGCGGTCGCGGTCGAGCGTGTTGAGCTGCTCGTAGGCCACGAAATAGGGGTTGTTCTTGCCGCCCGAAAGGCCGGAATCCTGCTGGATATGCTCCTGACCGGGCAGCCAATACTGTTTGGCCCAGTCCATGTCGATATTGGGCGACATGCACCACAGCGAATACATGATCGAGCTGGAACCGTAGCCCATCACCGGAAGGTTGTCGTCGTCCTTGCGGTAGTAGGTCAGCGACGTGTCCACCGAAAGCCAACGGTTGACCTTGTTGTTGCTTTTGAGCGACAGCGATTGCTTGCTCCACGGCGAATTGGGAATGATCGACTCGCTGCGGTAATCGGTCACCGAAAAGCGGATCGCATTGTTCTTGTTGATCTTACCCGACACCGACAACGAGTTGGTCGCCGTCCAACCCGTCTGGAAGAAATTTTTGAACCAGTTGCCGTAGCTCACGAACGGCGTCTTGATACGCACGCCGTTCTCATCGACACCGATACCGCGGCTCGCGTCGTAATACTGGTAGTAGAGCGTTCCGTCCATCTTGGGGCCCCACGACGACACGTCGGTCGTATTGCTGCCCTCACCGTCGACCGGATCGCCGTAATGGAACCCGTCGTTGCCCTTCGCCGAGCCCTGGCCGTAGACATACTGGAAATCGGGCGAGGAGTTGATCTGGTCTACGACGAAATTCGACGTGAAGGTCACCGAAACGGAACCGTCCTGCCCTTCGCCGGATTTCGTCGTAATGATGATGGCGCCGTTGGCTGCCTCCGAACCGTAAAGGGCGGTCGCTGCGGGCCCCTTCAGCACCGTGATATTCTCGATGTCCTCGGGATTGACATCCCCCGTACCGTTGCCGTAGTCGATCGAATAGGCGGTGGATTCGCCCCCGGCCGCCGAGGTGTTGAACATCGGCACGCCGTCGATGACGAACAGCGCCCCGTTGTTGTTGAGGTCGATCGACGACTCGCCGCGCAGCGTCACGCGCATCGATCCGCCGCCGCCCGTATTAGCCTTGGCAACCGTAAGGCCCGCCACCTGTCCCGAAAGTCCCGACATCCAGTTGGACGACGAAGCCGACGACGAAAAAGCGTCGCTTTTGACCTTCGTGGCGGCATAACCCAGCGATTTCTCCTCGCGCTTCATACCCAGCGCCGTAACGACCACATCGTCGATGGCCTGCGCCGTGCTGACGAGCCTCACGTCGATCGTCGTCTTGCTGCCGACGTAGATGTCCTGCGTCTTGTAACCCAGGAAACTGAACGACAGCTGATCGCTGGGGCGCGCTTTGATACGGTACGAACCGTCACTTTCGGTGACGGCGCCCACGAGCGAACCTTTCACGATCACGCTGACGCCTGCGACAGGCTGTCCGGCATCGTCCTTAACGACACCCTGCACCAGTGCAGGAGTTGCCGAGGCGGTACTTTTCTGCTGGGGGGGGGTAACCTGACGGTCCACGCCGGCTGCCTGTCCGCCGACCGTCCCGGCAGCTTCGGGCTCCTGCGCCTGCGAGGCGGATTTGCCCGCATTTTTGCGTTTGATCAGGATTTTATCCTCCCGAAACTCGTAAGTAAGATCGCTTCCGGCAAAAATCTTCGCCAGCACGTCGGGAACCGGAACCTGCTTCACGGAAAGCGTGACCGGAGCGGCTTTGCCCACCAGTTCGTTGTTGAAGAAGAACGTGTAGTAGGTCTGGGCCTCGATCTTTTTCAGAACCGTAGCCAGCGGCGCCCGCTCGACGGTAAGCGTTACGGTCGCGGGTTTCTCCCCGGCTTCGGAAGCATGGGCGATGCCTGCGACTGCCAGGAACATCGCTGCAAGTCCGCACGCCAGCCAGCGTTGCAGGGTCGTGCAACGACCTTCGGATTTGTTAAAATTGCTCATTCACTTAATGTTTAGGTAGTTAAAAATTCATTCTCTATTTTCGTTTCGCCCTCGAAAGGAAATACTCCCCGTCGATATTGGTGATGGAAAGTCTTACGGGAGAGGTTTCGGAGATCATCCGGAGGGCCTCCGGCAGCGTTTCCCGGTCCACCATGCCCGTATACTGCAGGTTGGCGATCTCTTCGTGAATGTTGATCCTCACCTGATAATAGCGCGAAAGCTTGTTGGCCACATCTTTCAACGGATGCCCCGAGAAGATCAGCCGCCCCTCGATCCAGCCGATCGAATCGTCGATATGCACCGCCCGTTTGGTGATCGTATTGGCCGTCGCGTCGATCTGCAGCTCCTCGTTAGGATCGAGAATGATCACGTCCTTCTTGATCTGCGCCTGCAGACAGCCCGTATGGAGCGTCACCACGGCGAACTTCTCCCGGGCATAGGATTGCAGGTTGAACGAGGTCCCGAGCACCGTATAATTGTTGTTGGCGCTGTGGATGATGAACGGACAGCTCTTGTCGGGCGCAATGGTGAAGAACGCCTCGCCGTCGAACTCGATCTCGCGTGTCGCCTTTCCGAATTTCAGGTCCACGGTCAGCGTCGCCTCGGAATTCATGCAGACCTTCGAACCGTCGGGCAGCACGATGTCGAGCTTCTCGCCGCGCGCCGTACGATATTCCAACGGCTGTGCAGCCGCAGTCTCCACGCCGCTCCCGGTATCGGGGAGCGCAGGAGTGCGCTGCCAGAACCAGACGGCGCAAACACCCACCGCCACCGCAGCAGCAACAGCGACGTAACGCCTGAACAACCTCCGACGCGTATTTACTCCCTCGGGAACGGCGAACAGGATTTTGTTGCGGGCGGCGAACCGCGCCCACTCCCGCTCCGCCTTGGCCGATACGGGATGCTCCCGACCGGCGAGGCACTCCCTGAAATAAGCCCGGTGTTCATCGGACTCTTCCAGCCATTCCGCCAACATACCGGCCTCCTCCCTGTTCAGGGTATTGCTCCGGTATGAATTGATCAGTCTGTCTATCTCCTTCTGCATAACTTACACAAAACAGATTTTTTCTTTGCTTTCACTGAGTAGACACACCATTTGCGAATACCGACCCCCGAAAATCGAAATTCGCACGATATTTTTTTCGGACAGAACTATCCGATCCCTGCATCCTATGAAAAAGCCCTCCGGAAATTGGGTATTCAACTTCCGGAAGGCGATGCAATTATCATGGAATGTTTTATTCGGTACGCTTAGGTTCGACGGGCGGCAAGGGCTCGAACCCGCCCCGGGTCTGCACCGAGGTCGTTACACCGGAAAGCAATAGTCCGGCACTTGCGGTTTTTGAGCCGATATGCACATTCGCCATGTTCGGTTTGACGCCACAAAGAGAATAATCAACAATGCATTTCCTGAATCGCCTGAGACCAGATCGGGCACAGGAATAAAAAAACGCCGCCTGATTGATCAGGCGGCGTTCCGGTACCCGGAGCCGGGGTCGAACCGGCACGACATTGCTGTCATTGGTGTTTGAGACCAACGCGTCTACCGATTCCGCCATCCGGGCATATATCCGCATTACGCGGCGAATCGGGAGGGCAAAGATACGCGATTTTCGCAACTTTTCAAAAAATCACCCTACTTTTCGAAAAAAGTCCTGATTTTTTTCGCTTTCGCCGGTCCCACCAACGCCGAAAGTTCTTCGATATTGGCTGCGCGAACCTTCTCCACCGTGCGGAAATGGCGCAGCAGGGTTTGAACGGTCTTGTCCCCGACCCCCTCGATCTGCTCCAGTTCGCTGTGGATAAATGCCTTGCTGCGTTTCTGGCGGTGGAAGGTGATGGCGAAACGGTGCACCTCCTCCTGAATCTGCGACAAGAAGTGGAAAAGCGGCGAAGTGGGACGGATGCCGACCAGCAGCGGCGGAAACCCGCAGAGCAGTTCGGCCGTGCGGTGGCGGTCGTCCTTGGCCAGTCCGGCAATGGGTATGTCCAGCCCGAGATGCTCCAGCACCTCGTGGATCACCCCCATCTGCCCTTTTCCGCCGTCGGCGATGACGAGGTCGGGCAGTGCGGCACCCTCGGCCATCAGGCGCGTATAACGCCGGAAAACGACCTCGCGCATCGAAGCGTAGTCGTCGGGCCCCTCCACGGTTTTGATATTGAAATGGCGGTACTCCTTGCGCGACGGCTTTCCGTCCCGGAACACCACGCACGAAGCCACGGGATGAGCCCCCTGCAGGTTGGAGTTGTCGAAACACTCGATATGCCGCGGCTGCCGGTCGAGGCGCAGCTCTTTCTGCAGGGCATTCATCAACCGGTCGGTATAGCGTTCGGGATTCTTTATTTCGAGGTTTTTCAACTGCTCGGCGCGGTAGATGCGGGCGCTTTTCTGCGAAAATTCCAGCAGTTCGAACTTTTCGCCCCGCTTCGGCACCGTGAAGGTCACGCCGTCGAACAACAGGGTCGTCGAGGGCAGAAACGGCACGATCACCTCGCGGGCCAGTTCGCCCCCGGCGATATGCTCGACGATGTGCTGGATGGCCAGCGTCAGCATGTCGCGCTCGTCGCCCCCGACGCCCGTCGAGAGCTTCACCGTCGAGACGCCCACGATCGAACCGTGGCGGATGCGCACGAAATTACAGTAGGCCACGTCGTCGTCCGGCAACAGCGAGAAGACGTCTACGTCGACAATCTTCGCACTGACTATCACCGACTTGCCCGCATAGTTGTCGAGCGCGTCGAGCCGCTGCTTGTAGCGTTGGGCCAGTTCGAATTTCAGTTCCGCGGCCGCCCGCGCCATCTCCCCCTCGAGGTATTGCCGCACGGGCCGCAGGTCGCCTTTGAGCACCGAAACGACCATCTCCAATAACCGGCCGTACTCCTCTTCGGACTGCTGCCCGATGCAGGGTCCCTTACAGTTTCCGAGGTGGTATTGCAGGCAGACCGTGTATTTGCCCCTGGCGATCAGCTCCGGAGCGAGGTTGAGCTTGCAGGTGCGCAGCGGCACCACCTCGCGGATGAAGTCGAGAACGCTGTGCTGCATCATCACCGAACCGTAGGGCCCGAAATACTGCGAACCGTCGCGGGAGAGGATGCGCGTGGACTGCACCCGGGGAAAATGCTCCTTGCGGACCACAATCCACGGATAGGTCTTGTCGTCCTTCAGCAAGATGTTGTAGCGGGGCTGAAGGGTCTTTATCAGCGAGTTTTCGAGCAGCAGGGCGTCCGTCTCGCTGTCCACGACGATGTGACGGATCGCGGCGATCTGCTTCACCAGCACGCGCACCTTGGCGCTGTGCTCCTTCGACTGTACGAAATAGGACGACACGCGTTTGCGCAGGCTTTTGGCCTTGCCCACGTAGATAACAGTTCCCGAGCGGTCCACAAACTGGTAAACGCCCGGCGACAGCGGCAGCAGGGCGACCTGCTCCCGGAGGCTGATGTTCTCGGTTCCGCCCATACGTTCGGCAAATGTAGCAATTTTTCGGCAAAATCCGCCGCCGGACGTTTCAGGCCAACGGGAAGAGCCTGAACATATTAAAAAAAGTCCGATATTTTGTTTTATTCGTCGGAACACCCTATATTTGTGGCACCATCATTTTGAACATAATCCAAGCCTATGAGAAATTTTTTTCTACTACTCCTGACCGGCGCACTCTTCACCGCGTGCATCGATAAGGACTACGATCTCGAAAACATCGACACCGACAACGTCACCATCGGCGGCGACGAGTCGAAATTCGAGATTCCGCTGGCCAGGGTGCTCGTCACCCTGGAGGACATTGCCAACGGCGATGTCAATATCCAGGAACTCTGCGGGAAAGCCGACAAATGGCTCCCCTCGAAGCTGCCCGGGAACACCGACTATGTCGACCTCACCCAACTCTCCCGGAATTCTTACACCGACGGGCTTTTCGACGCCCTGATCGCCGAAATGCAGTCGACCCCGGCCAAACTCGACGAGGTAACCAACATGATCTGGACTGATTACCGCGATGAATTCGCCTCCATCCTCGGCGTTCCGGCCAATGACGCGTACGAAACGCCGTTTAAGGAAGCCTTCAAACTGGCGGTCCGCAACACCGAGCAACAGGTTCTCAACGAGGTCAAATCGCAGTTCAGCGGCTATCTGACGGAAGACCTGAACGTGGAGCCCATCGACTACAACATCGGCCGCGTGGACATCAGCGACGACGTGGTGGACATGATCGCCGACAACCTCGATCCCGAAGGATCCGGCAGTTCGAAAAATTCGCTCTATCTCGCCGGGGAGATCACCAGCAAACTGCCCATATCCCTGCACCTCGAGCCCGAACTGAAATCCGTATCCGAGGACGGCTCTCCCGCCGCGACGATCCTGAAATTCGACGTCAAAGTCGACGCCACGCAGGAGACCAACGAAATCAAAGATTCCGAGGATACCCGGCTTTATGCCGAGAGCCTGCGGCAGTTGCTCAACAATGCCGCGATCAACATTCCGGTAACGCTCGAGAAATACTATCCGGGCAAGGGTTTCGAAACGGGCACCACGCCCGAGGGCAAGGCCAATCCCCAGATCGAAATCAACCTGCACCTCATCAAAAACGGAGGCCTGAAACTCGACATCTAAACAGCACCATCGCATGAAAAAACTATACACCCTCATCGCGGCGGCGCTCCTTGCGACCGGCGCCGCTGCGCAGAATCCCTCGGCTTATTTCATGGAGGGTTCGACTTTCCGATCGCAGTTCAACCCCGCTTTCGCGCCGCTGCGCGGCTATGTGAACATCCCCGTACTGGGCGGTGTGGATATCAACGTAAGCGGCAACCTCGCCCTCGACAACGTCCTTTACCCCCGCAACGGCAAGCTGGTGACGCTGCTCGACGGCTCCGTATCGGCGAACGAAGCGCTGGGAAACCTCAAAGCCAATAACCTGCTGGGGATCGGCTCCCGTATCAACGTCATCGGATTCGGCGCTTTCACCAAGAATCACAAAAATTTCTGGTCGTTCGACCTCAACCTGCGGGCCAACGAGGACACCAACCTGCCCCGTTCGCTCTTCGAGTTCATCAAACTCGGCCAGGAGGGCAACATCAACGGTTTCGGAGCCTCGGCGAGTGCCTATGCCGAAGCGGCTTTCAGCTACTCGTTCCCGCTGATGAACGACCGGCTCTATGTCGGCGTGCGGGGTAAATTCCTCGCGGGACTGGCCCGGGCAAACGTCAACTACGACCGTTTCAACGTCTCGCTCCAAAAGGACCGCTGGTACGTCGACACGCAGGGTTCGATCGACATCACCGCCGGCGGAGCCGAGGTCGACGTGAATCCCGAGACCGGCATTTTCGAACCGGGCGATATCGACATCAAACCCACCAAACCCGCCGGATACGGCTTTGCCGTAGACCTGGGCGCCACGTACGACATCCTGCCCAACCTGCAGGCATCGCTGGCCGTGACCGACCTGGGCTTCATCAGTTGGAGCAAGAAAAACAGCGTCGCCGGCGTATCGACCCAAACGCTGGAATTCTCGGGCGTAACGGTGCCGGACGACGGTTCGGACCCCACGCCGGATTTCGACTTCGAGATGCTGAAATTCCGTCCGACCGACGCCAAAAGCGCCTCGAAGATGCTGCGCGCGTCGCTCAACGCCGGACTCGAGTACGAGGTGTGGCGCCACAAAATCGGCATCGGCCTGCTCTACACAGCCCGCTTCTGGGAGTACAAGACCCTGCACAACCTCACCGGATCGGTCAATTTCCACCCCGTGCGCTGGTTCACGCTCACGGGCAGCTACTCGGTGATCGACAACCGCGGCGGAGCCGTAGGCCTGGCCCTGAACCTCTGCCCGAGCTGGATCAACTTCTTCATCGCCACCGATGTGGTGACGGCCAAGCATACGCCGCAGTGGATACCCGTCAAACAAAGCATGATGAACGTCACGCTCGGACTGGGCGTGCCCATCGGCAAGCGCAGCCACCGCATCCCGGCCTACGTCTGGAAGCAGGACAAGCGCTGAATCCCGTCCCGCAACAAAATACGCCCCGGAAACCGACATCGAGTTTCCGGGGCGTATTGCAAAATGCAAGCATCGGCCGTCTCCTAAATCCCGCCTCTCAGACAGGCGAGAACCGTCCTGACGGTCGGATAACATTCGGCGGAACGGGCCGCGGCCTCCTCCGGGGAGCACCACGCCACGGCGTCGATCCCCTCTTCGGTCTGGGGGGTCAGGACGGCGCAGGCGGGAGTGTAAAGCTCGTACCACCGGGTGCGCTTCAGCTCCCAGCGCGCGGTTTTCGGGAAATAATAGGCGTGCAAGGTTTCGCACAGCGGGCGCACGACCTCGGCCGCCACGCCGGTCTCCTCGCAGACCTCCCGCGCGGCGCATTCCTCGATGCGCTCGCCGCACTCCAGATGCCCTTTGGGCAGGTCCCAGCGGCCGTTGCGGTGAATCATCAGCCACTCTCCGCAGCCATTCACCACGACGCCGCCCGCCGCCTCGACGGGCGTGAACTCCGTCGCAAACGCCGCGAACGCCGCGTCGGGATCGGCCGCCACGACGGCCACGCTATTGTGCGATTCGAGAAAATTCAGTATCTTGTCCCGTGATACGCCGCCGTCAGCATCCGCTGCAACGGCGTACCACGCCCCTCCGGGGGTTTCGGCCGTGAATAGCACGGCCTTGTCGGCGAAATAGACGGTACGGTTCATGTTCGAAAAGATTTGATGACAAAATTACGAATAAATAAGGGAACCTCAATGAAAATGAAAAAACTTATCCTGATGATGGCTATTGCAGCTGTGGGACTGGGCGGATGCGAAAAGCGTCCGGAGCCCCTGAAGATCGACAATGCGCTGACGGCCGGGGAGATCGCCGCCGGGCGTCTCACTCCCGAGGTGATGTGGAAGATGAGCCGCGCGGGCGCGTCGTCGCTCTCGCCCGACGGAAAAACGCTGTTGTACCAGCAGACCGATTATAACATGGCCGAAAACCGCGGCGTAACGACGATCTGGACCGAGGACCTGGCGTCGAAAGCCGTGACGCGCCTGACCGATTACACGTCGAACAATGTCTCGCCGAAATGGAGCGCCGACGGGCTGCAAATCTATTTTCTTTCGGACCGCGGCGGTTCGATGCAGGTGTGGCGGATGAACGCCTCGGGCGGCGACGCGACGCAGATCACGGGCAGCGGCGACGGCGAGGGCGTTCCCGACGTGGAGGGCTTCGGCGTGAGCCCCGACGGAAAACACATCTGGTGGGTGCAGACCGTGCAGACGGCCGACCGCCGTTCGTCGGACATCTACAAGGACATGGACAAATCGAAGGCCCGCATCTACGACGACCTGATGGCCCGCCACTGGGACTACTGGGATGAGGGCGAATACCGCCATATCTTCGTCGGCGAGCTGGGCAAGGGGCTCGTGACGGGCGGCAAGGACATCATGCCCGACGCACAGTGGGACGCCCCGCTGGCCCCCTATTTCGACATGGCCGAGATCGCCTGGAACAATGCCGGCGACAAGCTGGCCTACACCTGCAAACCGCTGACGGGCACCGAATACGCCGTGTCGACCGATTCGGACATCTTCGTCTACGACCTTGCGACGGGCGAAACGAAGAATATCTGCAAACCGCTCACGGGCAAACCCGCCGCGGAAGGCGAGGCCTGCCTCGACCTGGCCGAGATGGTCGGCTACGACAAATACCCCGTCTGGTCGCCCGACGATTCGAAAATCGCCTTCCTCTCGCAGCGCCGTCCGGGCAACGAGGCGGACAAGACGCGGCTGTTCCTCTACGACTGCCACACCGCCGAAATGCAGGACCTTACCGCCGATTTCGACTACAACGCCATGAACGTCGTCTGGGAGGGCGACGACATGCTCTACTTCATCGCCCCGATCGAGGCCACGCACCAGATCTGCCGCGTCTCGCCGTCGGTCGGCGAGGTGGAGGTCGTCACCCGCGGCGACCACGACATCAACGCCTTTACGATGGCCTCGGGCCGGATCGCCGCCGAGATGTGCACGATCTCGATGGCCACGGAGTTTTTCGAGGTGAACCCTGCGGACGGTACGCTGACCCAGATATCGGCCGTCAACAAGCCCGTTTATGACCATATTAAAATGGGCGAGGTGCAGAAACGCTGGGTGAAGACCACCGACGGCAAGCAGATGCTCACGTGGGTCATCCTGCCGCCCGATTTCGACGCCTCGAAGAAATACCCCGTGCTGCTCTACTGCCAGGGCGGTCCGCAAAGCGTCGTTTCGCAGTTCTGGAGCTACCGCTGGAACTTCCAGCTGATGGCCGCACAGGGCTACGTCGTCGTGGCTCCCAACCGCCGCGGCCTGCCCTCGTTCGGTCAGGAGTGGCTCGACCAGATCTCGGGCGACTACTCGGGACAGAACATCCGCGACTACCTCTCGGCCATCGACGACGTGGCCCGCGAACCGTGGGCCGACCGCGACCGCATGGGCTGCGTGGGCGCCTCGTACGGCGGCTACTCGGTCTACTTCCTCGCCGGATGCCACGAGAAGCGCTTCAAAGCCTTCATCGCCCACTGCGGCATCTTCGACTTCGACTCGATGTACGGCGAGACCGAAGAGCTGTTCTTTGTCAACAACGATTACGGAGGCCCCTACTGGGACACGAAAAACGCCACGGCACAGCGGTCCTACGCCAATTCGCCGCACAAGTTCGTCACGAAATGGGACACCCCGATCCTGATCATCACCGGCGAGAAGGATTTCCGCATTCCCTACACGCAGTCGCTCGAAGCCTTCACGGCTGCCCGCGTACGGGGCATCCCGGCGCGGCTCGTGGAGTTCGAGAACGAGGCGCACCAGGTCTTCAAACCCCAGAACTCGCTGGTCTGGAACCGCGAATTTTTCGGCTGGCTCGACAAATACGTGAAATAACAGGCCAAAACGCTCACAGACAGGCCGTCCGGAAATCCGGGCGGCCTTTTTAATACACATTTCCGCCCTTTGCCATATCCTTTCAGTCCCGACGCCATTATTCAAATCGGCCTCTTCATGGGGAACATCCACAGGTTCGTTGAATTTATTTTCATCTGGAACTCCCCTGCTCTATTTTTGCTTCCGACGATTAAAATATTTGACTATGAAGAGAGTATCCACCACTGAGGAGGGGAAATCGCGCTATGTCGCACCCCTGCTCGAACAAATCGACGTGCAGATCGAGAAAGGATTTGCCGACTCCTACCCCGGCGGCGGCGTAGAGCCCCTGAGCTCCGTCTGGAGGAATTACGAAGATCCCGAATAACGAACAAAACGACAAACCATGAAAACGATTTACCAGGCAATTTCGATCGTTCTCGTCGCCTTGTTCGCAAGCTGCAACAGCGACGAGACCAACGCCCCGGCAACGCCCAGCGGCATGACCCCTGTCCGATTCCAGGCCGCAGTCGACATCGACGACAAGACCCGCGCCAACATCGACGTGGACGGAGACCGGTTCACCGGAACGTGGGAAGAGGGGGATGCCATGGGCGTGCTCTATTCCGTCCCCGGAAGCTCCGCATTCTCGGAACCCGGGCGGTTCGTCTACAACGACAACGCATTCGCTTTCGAGGGCGAGCTCCCCACCGCGACCGGCGAGTGGCAGTACATGGCCTTCTACCCCCATGCAGCGGTCAGCGGAAACACGGCCAGCATTCCCTTCGGAAACCTGCGGAGCCAGAAAGGCAGTGAGTTCAACTGTGCATCGGACGCCCTCGTGGCCGAAATGCTCGGATTCAGCAATGCCAAGCAAGGTGAAACCGACGAAGGCGAACCGGTGAAATTCCGCCTCAACCGCCTCACCTCGATCCTCAACCTGTCGGTACAGGGAGGAGCAGGCGCCGGCGACGCGGTCCGCCACATCCTGCTGACATCGGAGAACGACGGGCAGCCGCTCTCGGCCCAAAGCATCGACTTCGACATTTCGACGCTGGGAGCGGACGTCGCCCTCAACGCCGGGGCACGGTCGAACGTCATCGCTCTGGGCTTCGACCCCGGAACGGCTCCCGCAGCCGACGCGTTCGAAGCTTATTTCAACATCCTGCCCGGCAACTACGACCGCCTCACGTTCGACGTCATCACCGAAGCGAAACAAATCGGCACGGTGACCGTCACCCGCGACGATCCCGGGCGGAAATTCGCAGCCGGAATGCTCTACCGGAAAGAGGCCGCCGACATCACGTTCCGACCGGCCGAAGCGCCTTCGCTCAACTGGCCGGACCGCGAACTGAACGACGTGCACGAGATCACGGTGGACGGGAACGAAATCCTGACCTACTCTGCGGCGATCACGATCGACGCCCCGGCAGGCATCGCAGGGCTTCGTATCGAGGTCACTTCGGAATTTCTCAACGACATGATGGGTATAACCGGCATGGATATCTTCAATGACGAGGCCATTCAGTCCAACATCGGAGAGCTTCCGTTCTCCGAGCTCGAACTGGCCTGCACGACGCAGGTGCAGTACAAGAAATCCACGGTGTTCGACATCACCCGGCTCCTGCCGATGATCCTCATGGGCGGTGCGGAAAACAGCCTGCACGTCTTCGAAGTCCATGTGACCGACCTTGCCGGGCAGGAGACCGTGCAACCGCTGACCTTTAAGGTCCCGGAGTCGGCTCCGGCCCCCGCCGAAGTGGTTTACAACAACGACGCCGATCTCTGGACCAATACGGCCACGCTGACCGTCAGCAATGCGGCCCTGGCTGCATCCGTCTTGGAATACCGGGCCGTCGGCGACGAGGGGTGGCAAACGGCCTCCCTGACCGCCAACGAAGACGGCACGCTCACGGCGACGATCGCCCCCACATGGACCCCGGTACAGAACGGAGCGGGACAGACCGTGCAGGCAGTCGATTCGAAAACGGGCGTTTTCGCCCAAAAGGAGTATCAATACCAATTGCTGGTCAACGAAACCAAAGCAGCCGAAGGGACCTTTACGCCGGCCAACAACTCGGGCGACGCAATTCCCGTTTTAGCCACCGGCCTGAGCTGTTTTACAACAGACAACACGGCCGCAGCTTTCTGGGGCAGCGGAAACAACTCGATGGCATCGAAACTCTGCACTTTCAGCAGCCCCTATGCTTATATGCAGGCCAACGAGATTATCGGCATATTGGCCCCCGGCAATCTTTTCACGGGAACATTCACGTTCGTCAAACAAGGTATTCTCGGCGCGACCTCTTACGGAACGGTCGGATTCGGGCAAAAATATACCTATACGGCGCGTCCGACAGCCCTTCAACTGAATTACAAAGCTTCATTCGGGTCTAAGATATGCACTAAATACACCCATGAAAATGAACTTAAGGAGGGTGACCACGACCAGGCAAGCGTTATGGTGTGCATCATCAACTGGGATGCGCGTCACGGCGTAACCTCGGGCAACAACGGAGCTCCGACAGGAAGCTGGGACCCGGAATCCCTGACCGGATTGTCCGACGCCGAGAAAGCGGGTTTGATCGCTTACGGAGCCGCTTATCCGGATCAGGATGCAGCCAACGATACACTGCTGACCATCCCGCTCAATTATTATGACAAGGATGCGGGAATCCCGACCGGCAACTACACAATCATCATCTCCTGTTCGAGCAGCCGTTACGGGGATTATCTGAACGGAAGCAAAAATTCATTCTACGTGAAGGATTTCCAATGGGTCTATTGATCCCGCCGGAAAAACCCGAACCGCGGACACAGCCTCCCTGGCTCCGTGACAACAATCGCGGGATAGGATGAAAATACCTGATTTTCTGCGAAATGGCCCTACCTTTGTACCGAATATAGTTCACTTCCAAGTTGAAACGATATGAAATTGAAAATTTTCACAATCTCCCTGCTGCTTGCCGGCGCAGTCTGCGTCTCGTGTATCCGGGAAGAAGCGCTGAATACGGAAGCCGACATCGAAAGCTGCACGCTTGCGGGCGACGTGCTGAACCGGGACCCGGTCATCGAAAATGAGAAAGTCACCCTCTACCTGAAAAAAACAGCGGACCTGTCCGATCTCGCCCCGGAATTCACACTGACGCCCGGCGCCACGATCTCACCCGCAAGCGGCACGAAACTCGATTTCTCGTCGCCGCAGTACTATGAGGTGACCTCCGAGGACGGCCGATGGAAAAAGCAGTACAAGGTCGAAGCCACGACCTCCTACAACATACCCACCCTCTTCCAGTTCGAGAAGGTGCGCACGACGAAAACGGCCAAAGGCGAATACCAGATTTTCTACGAAACGGACAATTCGGAAAAAGAGACGATCGTATGGGCCAGCGGAAACTCAGGCTATGCGCTGACCGGAGCCGGAAGCGGCGCCGACACCTACCCGACCTACCAGTCGAATATCGGCTATCGGAACAAATGCCTGGCGCTGACGACCCGCAAAACCGGCAAATACGGTGCAGACATGAACATGCCCATTGCAGCCGGCAACCTTTTCCTCGGCACGTTCGAGGTCTTGAACGCCCTCACGAATCCGCTGAAAGCGACGAAATTCGGAATCCCGACCGACGCGGTCCCGAGCAGGATACAGGGATATTACAAATACAAAGCGGGTGAAACGTTCTACGAGCTGGACAAATCGAGGCCGGACAAACTGAAACCGGTACCGGACAAGACGGATATTTTCAACATCTACGCCGTGTTCTACGAAAGTACGGAGGATATGAAGACCCTCGACGGCACAAACGCCCTCGCGGAAGACAACCCGAACATCTTCGCTGTCGCACGGATCACCGATGCGAAAGAGACGGACGAGTGGACGGAGTTCGATCTCCCGTTCGTTTTCCGCGCGGGAAAGACGGTGGACCCGGTCAAACTCAGCGAAGGTAAGTACAGCCTGGCCATCGTATTCTCATCGAGTATCGACGGCGACCGTTTTTCAGGCGCACCCGGCAGTACGCTCTGCGTGGACGAAGTGACGATGGAGTACAGAGACGAATAAACCCCGAAACGAAGAAATTGAACATGAAAAAATATGCTATCGCGGTCGTTCTGCTGGTCGTCTCGGTCTGCGCCGCAACCCGTACATACGCACAGGAGGACCGTTCGGACGGAATTATCCGTTCGCTGCTCCTCGGACTGGAATATGAAGTGAAAGCGGGCGTCAGCATCGGAGGCACCTCGCCGCTTCCGCTGCCCCAAGAAATCCGCAAAATCGAGGGTTACTCGCCGACGTTCTGTTTTTCGATCGAGGGCGATGTCATCAAGTGGTTCGGGGAGAAGCAGCGCTGGGGATTCCTGTTCGGCCTGCGCCTGGAGACGAAAGGCATGCAAACCAAGGCCCAGACGAAAAATTACAGCATGGAGATTTTCGGCGACGGCGGCGAACGCATCAAGGGCAACTGGACCGGCATGGTCAAGACCAAATACCGGAGCACGTTCGTTTCGATCCCGCTGGTGGCGGCCTACAAGGTCAACAACCGGCTGCGGCTCAATGCGGGTCCCTACGTGTCGTTCAAAACGAGCGGGGATTTCTCGGGGCACGTCTACGACGGCTACCTGCGCGAAAACAACCCCACGGGAAACAAGGTGCAGTTCGAAGGCAACCGGATCGCGCTGTACGACTTCTCAGACAACCTCCGCACGGTGCAATACGGCGTACAGGCCGGCGTGAACTGGAAAGCCTTCCGGCACCTGACCGTCTCGGGCGACCTGATGTGGGGACTGAACAATATTTTCAAGAAGGACTTCGAAACCATCTCCTTCAACATGTATCCCATCTACCTGAACATCGGGTTCGGATACGCTTTCTGAGACGCCGTCCAGCAATCTGCCGGCACGGACCGAAGGCAACGCAACCGCCCTCCCTGCACGGCACAAAAAAAGCAGAATCCGGAAACGGGTTCTGCTTTTACTATACACCTGCCTGCGGTTACCTCCCGGCAACGCGGCAGTATCGGTCGTAGCGTCCTATCACGTCGTTCACATAGGCAAGCGTCTGCCGGCTGCCGGTGAAACGTCCGCATTTGACCACTTCACTCTCGTAATACGCGGGGTCGGCCTTCAGGCTGAGGTAACGCGCCACGACCTCCCACGAATTGGGGTTCTCCCCGTTCAGCTTCGCCAGACGCCGCGCATCGCTCACATGGCCGATGCCGCTGTTGTACGATGCCAGGACGATGCTCATCCGGTCCTTCTCGGAGATGCCCTCGGGAAGACGGAGCGTCGACATGATCTTCGACAGCAGCTTGTTGGCCAGCCAGACGTTGGTCTCCGGATTGGAGACCTCCGTCACGGGAACGTCGAACTGACGTGCCACCGAAGGCATAATCTGCATCAGCCCGCGGGCCCCGCTGCGCGAGGTGATGTCGGGCGTGAAACGCGATTCGTGGTAGGCGATGGCGCTCATCAGCCGCCAGTCGTGACCCTCCTGTTCGCTGATGTTGCGAATCAGGTTGTCGTAAGCCGAGATGAGGTAGCTGCCCTCGGGGAGCAGCGAATAGTCCATCACGGTCTCGTCGTTCAGCGCGCTGTTCGTCGCGGGCGCGCTGAACTGCGCGTTGAAGCCGTAAAAAGTAGTCAGAATGGTTAAGAACGCAAACGTTAATACGGTCTTTTTTAACATAAAAGGTTGTTTTGCGGGCAGCTTACACCGCGCAGAACAGCACGCTAATCATAGAATCCCCACGAGATACCGATTTTGAACATGCCCGGATTCAGCGGATAACGAGCCGCCGAGAAATACTCTCCGTTACCGAACAGTCCCTTGTTCACATGCTGATATTTCAGAAATATCCGCATTCTCTTCCACTTTGCCATTGCGAAAGCGTCCACGTAGGGATAATTCCCCACTTCGACCTCCCGTTGGTTGTAATACACCGACAGAGCCGGATTGTAACCGGGCGCATAATACCGTGTATTATAGCGTCCGTCCAGACCGATCTGCAGGCGCAGCACATCGCGCACGACCCAGAACTCGTAGTAATACGAAAGGAAGGCGCTCAAAAGCGGAACGGGTACAACATCTTGATCCGTACTCCACTGCAACAATACCCTGTTGTCCAAATGAAGTCCGCCTAAGCGGAAATCTTTGCGAGCATACACACTCGTGAGGCTGACGTTTCCACTATGCTGGGCGACGTTGCTGTCCGACGCGTAGTAAATCTTGTCGGAGACGACTCCCTGCCATGCCCCCGCTTCGAAAGCGTAGTCGGGGACCGAAAACTTGACCTCGAACCGAGTTTCATTCTCCTTGTTCAAAGGAGTGTTCCATATATAATGGTTCGAGAATAGATTCTCCTGCCAGTAGTTCGGCGAACGGCGGTCCATCGTGAACCGTCCTTCGAGAATCAGGGGGTGTCCGCGGAGGTACCCTTTCAGCGCGAGGTGCGCGCCGATCGAAAGGTCTCCGCCTCTGTATCCCGACGGGTAGAATTTGAGATTTCCGTCCCAGTCGACATATTTCTTTATCTTTCCGCTGACGGAGCCGTAAAAGAAGTAACTCGTCTTGTTGACCTTCGTATACTTCCCCGTCAGGTAATCTTTCAGTTCGAATTGCGAGTAGGTGTGCATGTCGATGCCGACGCCGGCGTCGAGCGTTCCGACCACCCCGTTGCGGTCCCAGGGCTGCGCCTGCACGAAAAAGCGGTTCGAGACGACCCGTTCGTAGATCGAGTCGCGCGTCTCCACGGGATTGATGTACCAGTTGTCGTAGTAGTTGCCCTCGGCCGAGACGTAATTGCCGTTCTCGTCGCGGTGGTCGCGCTCGTTGGTATAGGGCTCGTTCCGGTCGGTGTAGACCTTGCTCCACGAACTATACTCGAACGAGTGGCCCACGTAGACCGCCGAGAGGTTGGCCATCGAGAAATCGTGCTCGGTAAGCCGCTGCAGCGGAATGCCGTAAGACTGCGTGACGAAGAAGGCGTTGTTGCGGTAGACATTCTTCGCCTCGGCGTCCGCCAGCCGCATCGGCACGCCCGAAGGCATCTCGAAAACGGTGTCCGCAATGGCCCAGTTGCCGACCACGCCGCCGTTTTCCTGCTGTTCGATGTGGTTGTTGTAGTAACCCGCGTGCACCGAATAGCGTTTTCCGGTATGGTTGACGGCCACCGCGAGGTTGTGGTTCTTGGTCCGCGACCAGACATACTGCCCGCGCGTGCCCCGCGCCTTGTAATCGACGTTGAAACCCGTCGTCGGCGAGACGTTCTGGGCGTGCATGATGTTGAAATTCTCCTCGCGGAAACGCTTCTGCCCCGACTCGGCGTAACTCATGCGGATTATCGGCTTCTTCGTGTTGTAGAAAGCCACGTTCTCCATATTGTAGGTGTACGCATAGTAGGGACTCGCAAAACTGAAGTCAAAGAACTGAGGCCGCCGGAAGTAGTTCAGCGGCAGCGACGTCTGCCCCAGGGCTCCCTGGGCGATGTCGCCCACCTCCTCCCGATAGAACGGATAGTCGATCCGGTAATCGGTCAGCGTGGTGTCCAAAGGCCCGATCTCGACGCGGTTGAAATCGCGGCTCACGTGCCATTTGAAATTGTTCAGCGCACGTATCGAGTCATTGAACAGATAGGACTCCAACGGCTTGCGGATCTTCCGCTCCTTTTTGGTCGTATCCTGCGGCTGCTGTTCCCCCTCCTCGCCTTCGGGCTGTTCGAAAGGGTTGTTGCCGTAGAGGTTCCCCGACTGGCCGTTTTGCTGGGCGCGCTGCAGGGTCTTCGCATCGAAGCCCTGGGAATGCACTGCCTGAGGCACTGCAAAAAGCAGACCGAGCAGGAACACCAGCAATATGCGATTCGAAAAACCCGACATATTCAGCCAAAGAGCGGAAATCCGCGGCAAAGTTAATTAAAAATTTTAAATACCCAACTATTCGGCTTTCTCACAGCCGCTTACCCGGCAGGCAAGCCCCCGGGCGAGTGAAATCAGAATGTAAAGCACGATGATCAGCGGCACGGCGTACCCGCGCAAAACAACGGCCATCACGGCGCTGACGAGAATGAACGTATAGCGCAAACCGTTTCCTTTCCAGCCGAAGCCGTGGAATTTGAGGGCGAACATCCGCACGTTCGAGATCATCAGCAGCCCCACGACCACGGCTACGGCCAGCACCGTCTCGCGGTGTAGCGTCAGGCCGTAACATTCGGCCAGCAGGCCGAGCGAGGCGCAGAGCATCGCCGCGGCCGGCGAAGGAAGCCCGCAGAACTCGCTTCGCTGCGTGTCGTCGATGTTGAATTTCGCCAACCGCAGCGCCGCAAAGGCCGTGAAGGCGAAAACAACGAGCCCGAGGTTCCCCTCCGGCAGCCATACACCCGGCATCCGCTGGTAAAGGACATACATCACGGCGGCGGGCAGGAACCCGAAGGTGATGTCGTCTGCCAGCGAATCCAACTGCAGCCCGATGGGCGAACTCTGGTTGAGCAGGCGCGCCACGAAGCCGTCGAAAAAGTCGAACACGGCAGCCAGGACCATCAGTCCGAAAGCCAGCGTCAGGTTGCCCCAGACCAACGCGGCGACCGCCGCAACCGAACCGCAAAGCAGGTTCGAGAGGGTCAGCAGGTTGGGTATGGTGAAGAATTTGATTTTCATTGCCGGGCCGAAAATTAATTTTCCAATAGGCGGCAAAGTTACTAAAATATTTTTATCTTTGTCGAACTTAACTCCATATAATAACTATGGCAAGCAATAAATATTGTGTCATCATGGCGGGCGGCATCGGATCGCGTTTCTGGCCCAAAAGCCGGCAGTCGATGCCCAAACAGTTCCTCGATATCCTGGGGACGGGAAAATCCTTCATCCGCCACACCTACGAACGCTTTGCAAAAATGGTTCCCGCCGAGAATTTCCTGGTGGTTACCAACCTCAAATACAAAGACCTGGTGCTGGAGCACCTCCCGGAGATCGGCGAGAAGCAGGTGTTGTGCGAACCCGTGGGGCGCAACACCGCCCCGTGCATCGCCTACGCGGCCTACACGCTGATGAAGCAGAATCCCGACGCCGAGATGATCGTCACCCCGGCGGATCACCTGATTCTCAACGAAGACGACTTCCGGGCCATCATCGCCGAATGCCTCGAATTCGCCGCCGACCGCGGCGTGCTGATGACCGTGGGCATCAAACCCACGCGCCCCGATACGGGCTACGGCTACATCCAGGTCTCGGACAGCCAGCCCATCAGCAAGGTCAAATGCTTCACCGAGAAGCCCGACCTCGAACTGGCGCAGGTTTTCCTGCAGTCGGGCGAGTTCTATTGGAACTCGGGCATCTTCGTATGGACGGTGCGCGCGATCGTCGAGGCTTTCGAAAAATACCTCCCAGAGCACCACTCGCTGTTCAGCGGCGTGATGCGCGCCATCGGCACCGAAGCCGAGCGCAACGTGCTGGAGATCGCCTACTCGGAGTGCCGCGCCATTTCGATCGACTACGGCATCATGGAGAAGGCCGACAACGTCTATGTCCGCTGCGGAGAGTTCGGCTGGAGCGATGTCGGGACGTGGGGTTCGGTCTACCAGCATTCGCGCAAGGACCGCTATGCCAACGCCATCCCCGAAAAGGGATGCTACCTCTACGACACGCGCTCGTCGATCGTCTCGCTTCCGAAAGACAAGATCGCCGTCATCAGCGGCCTGAAGGAGTATATCATCGTCGACACGGACGACGTGCTGATGATCTGCCCCCGCGCCGAGGAGCAGAACATCAAAAAATTCATCGACGAAGTGAAATTCAACAACGGCGACAAGCATATCTGATCCCGGATCGGATATGCCGTCGTCGCACCACCCATCCCCGGAGGCGGTCTGCGACCGTCCTCCATTTATTTTTCACCCGCCATGAGCGAACTTTACGACCTCTTCCTGAAACACCCCCGCATCTCGACCGACACCCGGAAGATCGAGCCCGATTCGATCTTCTTCGCCCTGCGGGGCGCCAACTTCGACGGCAACCGCTTCGTCGCGGAAGCGCTCGAAAAAGGTGCCGCCTACGCCGTCTCCGACGATGCCGGAACCGCTGCGGCAGACGAACGCATCCGCTATGCGGAAGATACGCTGCAAGCCCTTCAGGAGTTGGCCCGGGAACACCGCCGGGCGCTGGGCATCCCGATCCTCGCCATCTCGGGCAGCAGCGGCAAGACCACCACGAAGGAGCTCGTCAGCCGCGTGCTGGCCGAACGGTTCGCCGTCTATGCCACGCGCGGCAACCTCAACAACCACATCGGCGTTCCGCTGACGCTGCTCTCGATGACCCGCGACACGGAATTCGGGGTGGTGGAGATGGGCGCGAGCGCCCGCGGCGAACTGGCCCTGCTGAGTTCCATTGCCGAACCCAACTACGGCATCCTGACCAATATCGGACTGGCTCACCTCGAGGGCTTCGGGGGCCCCGAAGGGATTCGCCGGGGCAAGGGCGAACTGTTCGATTTCCTCGCCGCAAACGGCGGCCGCGCTTTTGTACCGTCCGACGACCAAGTGCTGACGGATATGGCCTCCGAACGCGATTCGTTAGCCACGGAATATTACCCCGTTTCATTGGCCGATGGCATGGAGAACCACCTCGAAGGGGCCTACAACCGCTATAATATCGCCGCCGCGGCAGCCGTGGGGCGTTATTTCGACATCCCCGACGAACGCATCCGCCACGCCGTCGCAGGCTACGTCCCCGACAACAACCGCTCGCAGCGCACCGAAACAACCCGCAACACGCTCATCATCGACTGCTACAACGCCAATCCGCTGAGCATGCGGTTGGTCATTGAGAGTTTCCTCGCCGAGCCGCTCGGCAAGCGGCAGCGCCGGGTGCTGATCCTGGGCGACATGCTCGAACTGGGCGAATGGTCGGCCCACGAACACACGGCAATCATCCGCCAGGCGGCGCAGGCCCCCGATGCAGAGCTGCTGCTCGTCGGCAGGGAGTTTGCGAACGCCTATGCCTCGCTCCCCGAAAAACCGGCCCGCACGACCCTCTGTCCCACGCGCGACGAACTGCTCTCGCTGCTGGAGCTCTCCCCCGTCGAGAACGCCCTCGTGCTGCTCAAAGGCTCGCACGGCATCGGGCTGGAGAAGGCGATCCCCGAACTCTGAACACCCGCCCCGGACAATCGCCGGGGCTTTTTACTGCGTATTTCGAAATTATTTTGTTATTTTTGTCTGTTGTAAACCTTCAAATCAAAGCTATGACACTCAACGAATACCAGCAGCACGCCCTCGAAACGGCGATCTACCCCGACGAGCGCCGCATCATCTACCCCACGCTCGGACTCACGGGCGAAGCGGGCGAAGTCGCCGACAAGGTCAAAAAAGTGATCCGCGACGGACACGAGGAGTTCACCCCCGAAAAGAAACTCGAGATCGTCAAGGAGATCGGCGACGTGCTGTGGTACTGCGCCACGCTCGCCCGCGACCTGGGCTACGAACTCGACGACGTGGCGCAGATGAACGTCGACAAACTCCGTTCGCGCATGCAGCGCAACCACATCACGGGCAGCGGCGACAACCGATAATCTTTCGGCAGTGCCGAAAGACTGCAATTAAATAATGAAGAATTAAAAACTACCGAGACATCCAATGGAGCAGGATAAACAACTCACCTCGCTGCCCGAAAACGCCTACCGCGAACTCAAACCGGGCGAAGAGTACACACCCGTCATGCCGGCCTCGTCGAACCCGAAAGAGGTGACGCCCTATTCGGTCACGATGGGCGTCATTATGGCCATCGTCTTCTCGGCCGCCGCGGCCTTCCTCGGCCTGAAGGTCGGGCAGGTCTTCGAAGCGGCCATTCCCATCGCCATCATCGCCGTAGGCATGGGTTCGGTGCTGGGCAAGAAGAACATGCTGGGACAGAACGTCATCATCCAGTCGATCGGCGCCTCGTCGGGCGTGATCGTCGCCGGAGCGATCTTCACCCTCCCGGCCCTCTACATTCTGGGGCTCGACGCCGCCTTCTGGCAGGTGTTCCTCTCGTCGCTGTTCGGCGGACTGCTGGGCATCGTGCTGCTGATCCCCTTCCGCAAATACTTCGTCAAAGAGATGCACGGCAAATACCCTTTCCCCGAAGCCACGGCGACCACCGAGGTCCTCGTCTCGGGCGAGAAGGGCGGCAACCAGGCCAAACTGCTGGCCGTCGCGGGACTCGTGGGCGGTCTCTATGACTTCGTAGTCGGCACGTTCGGCCTCTGGACCGAGTCGGTCTCGACGCGCATCTGCGAATGGGGCAGCGTCGCCGCCGACAAATTCAAAGTGGTCTTCTCGCTCAACACCTCGGCCGCCGTGCTGGGACTGGGCTACATCATCGGCCTGAAATACGCCATGATCATCACCGCCGGTTCGTGCCTCGTATGGTTCGTGATCGTCCCGGTGGTGGGCTCGCTGGCCGAAGCCGTCGATCCCGCCGCGATGATCTCGCTGCTGGGCGTGACGCGCGCCGACATCCTCGCCGACCCGCAGTCGATCTTCACCGCCGAGAACCTCTTCGCCTTCATCGGCAAACCCATCGGCATCGGCGGCATCGCCATGGCGGGCATCATCGGCATCATCCGCCAGTCGAAGATCATCCGTCAGGCCGTGGGACTGGCGGTTTCGGAGTTCGGCGGTAACAAAGGGGGGGGGCTCGCAGCCGTAGAGCGCACGCAGCGCGACCTCTCGATGAAGCGCATCCTCACGATCCTGATCGCCACGCTCGTCTCGATCTTCGTCTTCTTCCACTTCGGGCTTTTGGACGGCTGGGCGCAGTCCGTCACGGCCATCCTGATCGTCTTCGTCATCGCGTTCCTCTTCACGACCGTGGCGGCCAACGCCATCGCCATCGTGGGCACGAATCCCGTTTCGGGCATGACGCTGATGACGCTGATCCTCTCGTCGCTGGTGCTCGTGAGCGTCGGCCTGAGCGGCACGACGGGCATGACCGCCGCGCTGATTATCGGCGGCGTGGTCTGCACGGCCCTGTCGATGGCCGGCGGCTTCATCACCGACCTCAAAATCGGCTACTGGCTGGGCACCACGCCCAAGAAGCAGGAGGCGTGGAAATTCCTCGGCACGTTCGTTGCTGCGGCCACCGTGGCCGGCGTGATGATCATCCTCAACAAATCCTACGGATTCGTGGGCGAAGGTGCGCTGGTGGCCCCGCAGGCCAACGCCATGGCGGCGGTGATCCAACCCCTGATGACCGGCGGGCAGACCCCGTGGATGCTCTACTTCTGCGGTGCGGCGCTGGCGCTGGTGCTCACGTCGATCGGCATTCCGGCCCTGGCGTTCGCGCTGGGTATGTTCATCCCCATGGAGCTGAACGCCCCGCTGGTGGTGGGCGGACTGGTGGCGTGGTTCGTCTCGAACCGCTCGAAGGACGAGGGGCTCAACAAAGCCCGCTTCGACCGCGGTACGCTGATCGCCTCGGGCTTCATCGCCGGCGGCGCGCTGATGGGCGTGGTGAGCGCCATCCTGAAATTCGCCGGCGTGAACTGGTTCCTCTCGGGCTGGGCCGCGTCGAACGCCGCCGAATGGGTGGGCCTCACGATGTACCTCGTGCTGATCGGCTACATGGGCTGGCACACCCTGCGGGCCAAAAAGGAAGAGTAACAATTAATCTGCAACGACCATGGATTTGAAAGAACGTTTTCTGAAATACGTATCGTTCGACACGCAGTCGGACGAAAACAGCACCACATTCCCCTCGACCGAGAAGCAGAAGGTCCTCCTGGCGGCCCTGCGCGACGAGATGGAGGCCCTCGGCATGACCGAGGTGACGATGGACCAGTACGGCTATGTGATGGGCACGATCCCCGCCGCGCCGGGGTGCGAGAACGCCCCCGTCATCGGCTTCATCGCCCATGTGGACACCTCGCCCGACATGAGCGGAAAAGACGTAAAGCCCCGCGTGATCGAGGAGTACGACGGCGGCGACATCGCCCTGAACGGCCAGCTGACGATGAAGGTTTCGGATTTCCCCGAGCTGGCCTTCTTCAAAGGGCACACGCTGATCCACACCGACGGCACGACGCTGCTGGGCGCCGACGACAAGGCGGGCGTAGCCGAAATCATGACCGCCGCGGAGTACCTCCTGGCGCACCCCGAGGTGAAACACGGAAAAATCCGCATCGGCTTCACCCCCGACGAGGAGGTGGGCCGGGGCGTGGATTTCTTCGATGTGAAGGCTTTCGGCGCCGATTTCGCCTACACGGTCGACGGCGGCATGGAGGGTGAGCTGGAATACGAGAACTTCAACGCCGCGAGCGCCAAGATCGAGATACAGGGCCGCAACGTCCATCCGGGTTACGCCAAGGCGAAGATGATCAACGCCATCGACGTGGCGTGCGAACTGCAAACGCTGCTGCCCGCCGCCGAACGCCCCCAATACACCGAGGGTTACGAAGGTTTCTACCACTGCGTCGGCGTGAACGGCACGGTGGAGAAGGCTTCGCTGAGCTACATCATCCGCGACCACGACGCCGAGAAATTCGAACAGAAGAAGGTCTTCATGTGGGCGTGCGTCGACCTGCTGAAAAAGAAATACGGCGACGAGGTCCTGACCCTCACGCTCAAGGACCAGTATTACAACATGCGCAAGATGGTCGAACCGCATCCGCAGGTGATCGACAAGGCGCTCCGGGCGATGGAAATGGCGGAGGTGAAACCCCTCGTGCGGCCCATCCGGGGCGGCACCGACGGCGCACGCCTCTCGTTCATGGGCCTGCCCTGCCCCAACCTCTTCACCGGGGGTATGAATTTTCACGGCAAGTTCGAATACTGCTCGCTCACGACGATGCGCAAGGCCCGGCAGGTGATCCTGAACCTGGCGCAATTGTGGTGCGAATAAAAAGATAACCTATGGACAATTTCGGTTTTCTGAAGGTAGCGGCGGCTGTTCCGCACGTACGGATCGCCGACTGCGACTACAACACCGGGCGCATGGAGGCGCTGGCCGAAGAGGCCGCCCGCCGGGGCGTCGAGATCGTGGCGTTCCCCGAACTGAGCGTGACGGCCTACACGTGCGGCGACCTCGTGCTGCAGCCGACGCTGCTCGACGCGGCCGACGAAGCACTGGAAAGGCTCGTGCGCGCCACGCGCAAACTCCCCCTCACGCTGATCGCCGGAGCTCCCCTGCGCCACGGATCGGCGCTCTACAACTGCGCCGTGGTCTTCACGCAGGGCAAGGTGCTGGGCGTGGTTCCCAAAACCTATATCCCGAATTACGGCGAATTTTACGAAAACCGCTGGTTCGCCTCGGGAGCCGGGATTTCGGACGAACACATCGTCGTCGCGGGCCATGAGGCCGATTTCGGCGCCGACCTCACGTTCGAGGTCAACGGCGCGGAATTCGGCATCGAAATCTGCGAGGACCTCTGGACCGCCGTACCGCCCTCGTCGCAGCTCGCGCTGAACGGCGCAAAGGTGATCTTCAACCTCTCGGCATCGCCCGAGGCGGCGGGCAAGCACGCCTACCTGCGGCAGCTGGTCGCCCAGCAGTCGGCCCGCACGATCGCGGCCTACGTCTACTGCTCGGCGGGCTTCGGCGAATCCACCACCGACCTCGTGTTCGCCGGCAACGGCATCGTCGCCGAGAACGGCACGATCCTGCGCGAAGCCGAACGGTTCTCGCCCGAGGAACAGTTGGTCGTCGCCGACGTGGACATCGAACGGCTGGAGTTCGAACGCCGCCGCAACACCTCGTTCCGCATGAACGAAGCGGCTACGGAGAACACCGTGATCGAAATGGAGATTCCCGAAGGGCTCCGCGGCGTGGTCCTCGACCGCGACATCGACCCGATGCCGTTCGTGCCGAAGGACGAGACGCACCGCAACGAACGCTGCGAGGAGATATTCCGGATACAGTCGCACGGACTGGCGCAGCGAATGGTCCACACACGCGCCGAAAAGGCCGTCATCGGCATCTCGGGCGGACTGGATTCGACCCTCGCGCTGCTCGTGACGGTCCGCACGTTCGATTTCCTGAAAATGGACCGCGCCGGAATCATCGGCATCACGATGCCGGGCTTCGGCACCACCGACCGCACCTACAACAACGCACTGGAACTGATGCGCGGACTGGGCGTCACGATCCGTGAAATCCCGATCCGCGACGCCTGCACACAGCATTTTCAGGATATCGGCCTCGACCCGACAAACCGTTCGGCAGCTTACGAGAACGCTCAGGCGCGCGAACGCACGCAGATATTGATGGACGTAGCCAACATGGAGGGCGGACTGGTCATCGGCACGGGCGACCTGTCGGAACTGGCGCTCGGCTGGGCGACCTACAACGGCGACCAGATGTCGATGTACGGCGTCAACGCCTCGGTCCCCAAAACGCTGGTGCGCCACCTCGTGAAATGGGCGGCCGATACGGAAAAGGACGCTGCGACGCGCGCCACGCTGCTCGACATCATCGACACGCCGGTCAGCCCCGAACTGCTGCCCGCAGACTGCGACGGCAAAATCGCCCAGAAGACCGAGGACCTCGTGGGTCCCTACGAACTCCACGACTTCTACCTCTACAACTTCCTGCGCGCGGGTTACGGCCCGGCGAAAATCCTGCTGCTGGCCGAACAGGCCTTCGAGGGGAGCTACGACCGCGCCGCGATTCTCAAATGGCTCACGGTCTTCTTCCGCCGCTTCTTCTCCCAGCAGTTCAAACGCTCGGCCATGCCCGACGGCCCGAAAGCGGGTTCGGTGTCGCTCTCGCCCCGCGGCGACTGGCGCATGCCCTCCGACGCCTCGGCGGCGGCATGGCTGCGCGAACTCGAAAACCTATGAAAATGAAAAGACCTATTTTACTTGCAGCATCCCTGCTCCTGCTCGCCGGCACTGCTTCGGCGCAGGACTGGAAGGATGCCCTGAAAAAAGCCGCCACGGCGGCGGCCGACAAAGTCACCGACGGCAAACTCACCCAATACGCGCTGGCAGGCACGTGGAACTACACGGGTCCGGGCGTTAAATTCGCGGGCGAGGACCTCGCTTCGGAGCTCGGCGGTGCGGCCCTCGAGAGTTCGGTCGTCAAACAGCTGGAAAAGGCCTATGCGCTGGCCGGAATCAAACCCGGCGCCGGTACGTTCACCTTCGAACGCGACAGCGACGCTTTCTCGGCGACGCTGGGCAAGCACAAACTCACGGGAACCTACGAATACGAAGCCTCGACGCACGTCGTGACGCTCCATTTCGCCAAGGGCAAGATCAATCTGGGATCGGTGCCGGGCCACGCCTATATCAGCGGTACGGAGCTGGTGCTGGTCTTTCCGGTCACCCGGCTCGTGGAGATGATGACCGCCCTCGGCAGCAGGATATCCTCGCTTTCGACGGCCGCCGCCCTGCTGTCGAAATACAAGGACGTCTACGTCGGATTCGCCTTTTCCAAATGACAGGCAGGTGTTTCCGGGAAAAAAGCCAAAAAAAATTTGAAAAAAAATTCAATGACGGATTTACAGTGAATCCGTCATTTTTTATTACGAATTTTCAGCCCCGCGGCCCGGCTGCCCCGCAGACAGTAAGCAAATGCGCGGCGCGGGTAAATAAAATATTTTACGAAATTCTTAAAGAAGTTGCAAAACTCGAATGAATGTACTATTTTTAGGGGCGAGAAACGATTACAAACCCCTCAAAATCCATTCGCTTATGAACGAGCAAGTCCAACAGTACGTCGAAGATTTCATGGCCCGGCTCATCGCCCGCAACCCCGGCGAACCGGAGTTCCATCAGGCCGTCCGCGAGGTGGCCGAATCGCTGGCGCCCCACATCGTCGCCAGCCCGATCCTGCAGAAGATGAAGGTGCTGGAACGCATCGCAGAGCCCGAGCGCGTCATCATCTTCCGCGTGCCGTGGCTGAACGACAAAGGCGAAATTGAGATCAACCGCGGCTACCGCATCCAGATGAACAGCGCCATCGGCCCCTACAAGGGCGGCATCCGCTTCCACCCCTCGGTCAACCTCTCGATCCTGAAATTCCTGGCCTTCGAGCAGACCTTCAAAAACAGCCTCACGACCCTCCCGATGGGCGGCGGCAAGGGCGGTTCGGATTTCAACCCCAAGGGCAAATCCGATAACGAAGTGATGCGCTTCTGCCAGTCGTTCATGACCGAGCTGCAGCGCCACATCGGCCAGGACACCGACGTTCCGGCCGGCGACATCGGCGTCGGAGGCCGTGAGATCGGCTTCATGTTCGGCCAGTACAAGCGCCTGCGCGACGAGTTCACCGGCACGCTCACCGGCAAGGGCCGCGACTGGGGCGGCAGTCCGCTGCGTCCCGAAGCCACGGGCTACGGAACGTGCTACTTCGCCCAGGAGATGCTCGCCACGCGCAACGACTCGTTCGAGGGCAAGACCGTCTGCATTTCGGGCTCGGGCAATGTCGCCCAATATGCCTGCCAGAAGGCCACCGAACTCGGCGCCAAGGTCGTGACGCTCTCCGACTCGTCGGGCTACATCCACGATCCCGAAGGCATCAGTCCCGAGAAACTGGATTACGTCATGGAGCTGAAGAACGTCTTCCGCGGCCGCATCAAAGAGTACGCCGAGAAATACCCGTCGGCCACCTACTACCCCGGCGAGCGTCCGTGGGGCGTGAAGTGCGACATCGCCATGCCGTGCGCCACACAGAACGAACTGAACGGCGACGAAGCGCAGACGTTGGTCGACAACGGCTGCATCTGCGTCGCCGAGGGAGCCAACATGCCCTCGACTCCCGATGCCATCCGCATTTTCCAACAGCACAAGCTGCTCTATGCCCCGGGCAAAGCGGCCAACGCCGGCGGCGTGGCTACCTCGGGACTCGAAATGACCCAGAACTCGATGCGCCTCACCTGGTCGCCCGAGGAGGTCGATGCGAAGCTGAAATCCATCATGCAGAACATCCACTCGGTCTGCGTGCACTACGGAACCCAGCCCGACGGCTATGTCAACTACGTCGTGGGCGCCAACATCGGCGGCTTCATGAAGGTTGCCAACGCCATGCTGGCACAGGGCTGCGTTTAACCGCCCGGCCGGGAGTTCCCGGCTCCGAAAAACCACACCCCGAAAGCCGTTCCGGCTTTCGGGGTGTTTTCGTGATGCCGCGCGGCCAATCGCCTGTTAAGGCGGATCGCGTACGCAAAAAAGAGGCTCGCCGGGACAAAAAAGGCATGTCCTCTCAGTCTTTCAGGCGCACCCATATCACATTCGGACAAAGGTGTTGCAGTTACCGAAAGTTTATTTATCTTTGCCGCACAAGCAAATCGGGCAATGCCGGGAGGCACGCCCTGCTTTTTTTTCGATTCTTGCGACGGCCCTAAAAAATCTGTGTGAAGTTGCGTCACTACTCTTTGAATTCTTCAAAACGGGCCGTCGCAACTTTTTCTATCCCGACCAACAAAAATCCTGCCATTTTCAGGCTTCGGCCAACATGTGCTCGAGCGCCGCGCGCGTCGCCATGCGCCCCGCCTCGATCAACTCCTTCGAACGGTAAAATTCGAAGATGCCGTAACTGTCGGCGGGCATCTCGACCAGAATGTCGGGCTTGTGGAGCCGGCACATCAGTTGGGTGATGTGCTGCTGCATGATCTCCGACGAAGCGATCAGCACCTTGTAGTAATTGAGCGAAACCCGGGTCTTCGGCACAGGAGCCCCGAACGGGGCGCTGACATCCACGGCTACCAGCATGTCGCCCTCCTCGCGGCGCACCCGGTTCAGCGGCAGCGGGTTGACCGTTCCGCCGTCGATCAACACCTGCCCGTTGCGACGCACGGGTTTGAAGACCGAAGGGATCGAGATCGAGGCCCGGATGGCATCGTACAGCCCGCCGCGTTCCAGCACCACCTCGCGGCCCGTGAGCAGGTCGGCCGCCACGGCGGCGAACGGAACGGGCATCTTCTCGATCTTCACGTCCGGAACCAGCTCTTTCATGGCTTTCATCACCCGGTCGCCTTTGACCAGTCCTTCGGTGCTCAGCGCGAAATCCACCAGGCTGAAAACCTTGTATTTGTCGAGCGCGCACAGCCACTCTTTAAACGGTTCGAGGTGCCCCGAGGCATAGACGCCGCCGACCAGTGCGCCCATCGACGTACCGGCGACGGCGCTGATCTCAAAACCCTGACTTTCCAACTCCTCGATCGCTCCGATATGGGCCACGCCGCGCGCTCCGCCGCCGGCCAGCACCAGCGCCGCTTTTCTTTTCTTCATATAGTTCATTTATTAATACGGTCCCGAACCTTGTTCCAGGCGTGGGTACCGAACAGACAACTTGCACGCATCGTGCCGCACATCTCACGCATGCGCGACATCGGCACAACCAGGCTCAGCACCGACTCCCCGACCCACGGACGCACCGAGGGGTCGAACAGCCCCAGAAAGACGCTGCGGCCACCCCGGCGGTTCTCCACGACGGCCTGCGTCACGACGGCGCTGCATCCCGATCCGAAGGGCGCGCGCACGGCGTCGTCGGCGTTGTTGTCGTACGAGGCCCACGACACCAGCCCCGACAGCACGTCGGGCGTGGCGAAAAACAGCGCCCCTTCGGCCCGGCCGAAGGCTTCAATGCCCGCATCGGTGTCGATGCGCGCAAAGTTGAGCCATGCCCCGGAAGCCTCCGGAATACCCAGCCGGTCGATAAATTCCAGCACCATCTCGGGCGTCTGTTTGTAATGCTCCTTCTGCGACACGAAAGTCGGCACGAACGGCGGCATCGGGGTAAACCCGGTGTAGAACTTTCCGCCCCCGCAGCCGATGTTCCCGGCATTGAGGCTTACCGGCAGCCCTTGTCCGGCCTCGGCAAGCGCTTTGAAGAAACATCCCTCGACCTTGGGGACCGCCCGCACGGGCTCCTCCGAATACCAGAACAGCAGCGGCAGCTGCGCCGCCGGCCCGAACGCCTCCGCGTAGGCGGCGGCAAACTCTTTTGCATCCATATAATCAATCCGTTACTACGTAATCCATCGCCACATCGTGCGGCTCCGCAGGCAGCTCCCCGACCAACTGGTGGGCAAAGCAAACGCCGATCTTCACGGCATGCACCTCCGGCTGCGAAAGGTATTTGTCGTAATAACCGCGCCCGCGGCCCATCCGGGCCCCTGCGGCGGTGAACGCCGTGCCGGGAACGATCACCAAATCCAACTCCTGCGGTTCGCACTCCGGCGCCTCCGGACCCGGCTCGGCGATGCCGAAAGCTCCCGGGCGCATCGTCCGGGGATCGTATGCATAAAACCGCATCACGTCGCCCTCGACGCGCGGCACGGCCAGCCGTTTGCCGGCGGCGGACCACCGCGCCAGCGCTTCCGACGTGTCCGGTTCGTCGGCCAGCGAGCAGAAAACACCCACCGTGCGGGCCCGCGCGAAAGCCTCCAGCCGCCCGATGCGTCCGAAAATCCGCCCCGACGCCGCGGCACGCTCCGACGGAGTGATTCCGAGGTTCTTTCGGCGCATCGCGGCGCGCAGTTCTTTTTTGGTCATAAAACCCTCCTTTCAGGCATAAAATTCCCGTCCGTTTTCATTGTTATTCCGCAAACAATGGCTATCTTTGCGCGTAAATTTGAACATACCGGAACACAAACTATCACAAATATAAACAAATTAAAATCATTATGAGCTGTTTTCTATCTAATTCCTCGCTCGGCAAGAAGTTAGTCATGAGTGTTACGGGGGCGTTCCTCGTGCTCTTCATCCTCTTCCACATGTCGATGAACATCACGGCGATCATCTCGCCCGAGGCGTACAACATGATCTGCGCATTACTCGGCGCGAACTGGTACGCGCTGGCAGGTACGGCCGTGCTGGCGCTGGGCGTTCTGGTCCACTTCATCTACGCCGTCATCCTCACGCTGAACAACTACAAGGCGCGCGGATCGCAGCGTTATGCCGTAACGGTGCAGGAGCCGGGCGTAGCCTGGGCTTCGAAGAACATGCTCGTACTGGGCTTCATCATCCTGGGCGGCCTGCTGATCCACCTCTTCAACTTCTGGTCGAAGATGCAGCTCGTGGAGATCATGGGCGGACACGTCAACTCGCTGGGATACAGCCCCGCCGACGGCGCCGCGCTGATCGCCTACACCTTCTCGAAATGGTATTACGTGGTGATCTACCTCGTGTGGTTCTTCGCCCTGTGGTTCCACCTCACGCACGGCGTATGGTCGATGTTCCAGACCGTGGGATGGGCTAACGACACGTGGTATCCCCGCCTGAAGTGCATCGCCAACATCGTGGCCACGATCGTATTCCTCGGCTTCGCCGCAGTGGTGCTCGTCTATTTCTTCTGCCCCTGCATCGCAGGCGTATGCTAATCACCCCTTTTTAAGAACAATAAACACACAAACGATATGGCTTTTAAATTAGATGCTAAGATTCCTGCCGGGGCTCTCGCCGAAAAGTGGAGCAACCACAAGACGGCCATCAAGGTCGTAAGTCCCGCCAACAAGCGCAAACTCGACATCATCATCATCGGTACGGGTCTGGGAGGCGCCTCCGCAGCCGCTTCGCTCGGCGAACTGGGCTACAACGTCAAGGTGTTCTGCATCCAGGACTCGCCCCGCCGCGCACACTCGATCGCAGCCCAGGGCGGTATCAACGCCGCCAAGAACTACCAGAACGACAACGACTCGGTCTACCGGCTCTTCTACGATACGATCAAAGGCGGCGACTACCGCGCCCGTGAGGCCAACGTCTACCGTCTGGCCGAGGTCGCCAACCTCATCATCGACCAGTGCGTCGGTCAGGGCGTTCCCTTCGCCCGCGAATACGGCGGCCTGCTGGCCAACCGTTCGTTCGGCGGCGCGCAGGT